>OLOZ01000002.1_pt1 | contig 481972 bp, 402 predicted proteins | sample 1673021 | NCBI WGS metagenome assembly OLOZ01 (sample SAMEA3136747, study PRJEB25190) | human gut metagenome | biome: human gut; feature: human-associated habitat; material: faeces | place: Austria | collected 2013 | reverse complement strand
CTAAAGGTGATAGCAGAAGTAGTAAAAATACCGACGATACACGTTAGAGCAACAAGCAAGTGTTGTGCGGTCATTTTCTGTTCTCCCATAACCCCCTCCTTCTTAACGTGGACCCTCTATTTCAAAGGCCCTCTTATCCGGAGAGTGCAAATGTTCTTTGAGAGACTCGGTCTATTCTCTCTAAGGACAGTGGCACCCAAGGACTCATAAAGTCCCCAAATGCATTCTCGTCCTCCCCCGTTCACCGAAAAATGGTCATTTTCAAAATATTGGCCTGTGGTTTTTTTGGACAAAATAGCTACAACGTGATCTTTACTTTCCCGTAAAATAACAATACCCCTGATAGAATGGCATATATTGTTTCCTTTTCACTTGCAACCTCTTGTTACAAGTTTACGAACTTGTTCTAAAATTTGTTCATTTTTTTTGACATTTTGAAGCAATTTATCAATTTCTTTAAAAATTATTCTGCTTTTATAGCCTTTAATTCATTTCTATCAGAAATGAATTAAAGATTTTCATATTTCTTTTTTTAGGTACTTATAACTAACACCATTCGGAAACGCCAGCCTTTTATTTCTAGCTCACTCCGTTGACATGATTCCCTGTTCCTGCAACTCCCATGTATCCAGACAAAAAAGCTGGACTGGGAATATCCCAATCCAGCTTTTGAGTTCGAAGCCTCTGTAAGGGTTCTAGCTGTTCTATGTTTACTTACCTATGTGTATTAGGATCTTATAGATAAGCTTTGGATTTTTATGAGCGGAAAATCCTTTTTAACTATGCAGCCTGAGCGGACTGAACCTTGTCACCGCGATAATCTTTAACGCCGAACTTAACAACAACGCTACCAACTACGAAGCACATTATTGCAACACCGATACCAACGATGAAGAAGGTGTTCCAACCTGGACCCTGGTAAATAAGCGCCAAGCCAGATGCAGCGAATGCGCCAACCAGATTTACCGGCATAAGAACTACTGAGTAGATCTTGTCATAATCCTTCTCACCAAACAACAAGCGAGTGATGTAAGGAAGAGCAGTAGTAACCAAGGGGTACAACATACCGAAGATAAATCCACCGAAAAAGAGAACGGGGAGAACCTTATTAAATCCGCCGTACCAAATTCCGAGAAGTCCAATAACACCAGCAACTGAGCCGAAGATCAATGCAGCCTGGATAGACTTAGACTCAATAGCACCAATGCTTACCTTGCCTACAGCCATACCAATCATGCAGCATCCCTCAAGAGTACCAGACATAATCATGAGGTCTGGAATTGCAACACCAGAAGCGTCTACAGCGCACACGGTCTGGTAGAACGTAGTGAAGTGCTGAGGATAAATACCACCGATGTTAAACAAGCAGCCAGCAATAATGAGTACGTAGAAGTACCATTTCTTGTAAGCCTGCTTTGCAGGAATACCAGGAAGCTCAAGATTCTCAGAAGAGATAACTTCGCCTGCTTGAATTTCTGCGCCATAAGCCTTCAATCCAACATCTTCTGGGTGAGAACGAATGCAGAACAAGGTGAATGGAATAGAGAGAATTGCAGCAGCAATACCATAGAAGAGATAAAGGTCGCGCCAGGTTGGCTCAGTCAACAGATTTGGACCAAGGATAAATTGGCCAATGAAGTTAAAGCAAGCGCCACCAAGACCGGTCATAGCATAGGAAATACCTAATACCAAACCAAGTTTAGCCTTGTACCAACGATTCAAAAGACCAGCAACCATCAGCCACAGAAGGGTGATTTCGCCAATACCCATGAAGAAGCCAGAAATGTACCACTGCCAAATCTGAGTGTACGTTGACATCAATGCAATGCCACCAGAAACAAAAACTGCGGCAACGGTGCAAATAATACGAGCATCGTACTTCTCGAGCATTGCACCAATGATTGGAGAGAAAATAACCTCTGCAAAATAAACGATTGACATATAGAACGAAACATCAGAAACCTGAAGTCCCAAATAATTTGCTACAGGACGGTAACAAAGGCCAGGGCAACTAAAGGTAATAGCTGCAGGGCCGAACGTACAAGTGATGCACGTAAGAAGAACCAAGAAATGACGCACGGTCATTTTCTGGGTGTTCGCAGAACCAGCCATGATCCTACCTTTCCGGAGCGTAACAGCTGAAGCTATTCAACGCTCCACACTTTTTCCTTTACTTTCAATACAGCAAGTAGTGCCTTCGCTTTGCGATACGCTTCCCACTTCACGCGATGCCGAAAAGCGATGAAATAGCGAAGTATTCATCGCATTGCATGTCATGTTCAGGGTTTTCGTAAAGCGACTCCACTGAGGTGAACCCTCGCTAATAATTTTGAAGTTCACATTTCCTTCATAACATGGTCAGATATTTTGACCTGTCCACTTGACTGAAATACAAATTTATGCGTCACAAGTATAAATGTCTATTTTTATAAATGATTCTGATATATTTCTATAGGTTTCGCCTATACTTTACCAACAATATTAGTAAATTGACCAGTAAATGGAAATTTATGAACGTGTTTTGAACCCGTTCACATATAATTTTGCACCTTTTTATTTACGTTACAATAGCGTGGAAATTTTTAAAAAAGAGCTTTTGAGCCGAGTTACCGAAATTTTCAGCCAATAACAAAAATGAATTGTTTTTTTAGTTCCAAGCTTGTTCTGTTGCCAACTTAATCATGTTTTCTACGGCACGCGTTTTGTAGGAACTCTTTCGATAAACCAGATATACAGGATGAAAACCTTCACGAACCTCTTCGATTTTTATGGTTTTCAATTGAGGGAACGGTGATAATCCAAGCGTATTGAGTGAAAGTCCTACCAAGCTCGTATCAGCAACAACAACACTTCCGAGAGTTATTTCGTCATCGCACCACTGGTCAATAGTGATGTCAACTTCACCAATAAGCTCTCTAACTTCTTGTCCAACGGGCGTGTCGGGGCGATAGGTTACCACCCTACTTCCCGTTAAATCTTTAATAGACAGTTTTCTTTTGGAGGCAAGTTTGTGATCTTCGTGCACCACCGCAACAAGATCTTGCGAAAGAATGGGAACGAATTGGAGATTTGGTTTATTTTCGACATAGGCACAGATAACGATGTCATACATGCCCTTCTCTAGGTTTTCGACTAGACCGCGCGACAAACCTTGATACAGCTTTACCTCAATTTGGTTTCCGTAGCGCTGTCGATATTCGTTAAGGAGCGCTGGTAAATAATCGGACTGAACAGTAAATATTGTTCCAATATCAATGGTTCCTGACAGGTTATTAGCCTGTTCTTGGGCAATTTGAACGCCCTTATCGATAACATCAAGAGCTTCGCATACGTACGTATTAAATTCTTTCCCATATTTCGTCAAACGAACATTGCGTCCCTGCTGCTCAAACAGCGGAATGCCTAATTCATTTTCGAGCTGCTTGATAGAATTAGAAAGGGCAGGCTGAGTGATATAAAGCTCTTCTGCAGCCTTAGTAAAATGCTGAACCTGAGCTAGTTTACGAAAATAGCGCAATTGAGAAAGATTCATGGTTATTCCTATCGCTTGCCCATTGACTTGATTGTACCGTGAACTTTTTAGAGAAAAAACGATGCCCCGCACTCAAACGAGTAACGGGGCACGATTGCATCCATACGGTTGTTATTTTCCTTGTTAGCATCTCGTCTTAAGTTTACAGATTCCTGCAACAACCGAAACAAGACGCTGATCAGAGGTTTTAGTCGAGGTACTCCAAGCGACCGCCATGCTTCTCGCATTCGCGAGCGATGGTAATGCGCTGAACCGTTGGTGCACCTTCCTCAAGCCACATTGCGCGGCAGTCACGATAAAGACGTTCGGTAGGGCCATAAGGAGAATCCTCAAAGTAGCCGTCGCCACCGAAAATCTCGAGCATTTCGTCAGATACGAGACGAACGGTGTCGATAGAGAAGAGCTTACAAATTGCAGCCTTTTCGTCGATGTACTCGTTGAAAGGATTGTTGTCAAAGTCACGAGCGAAGTCGTAAATCAACGTACGAAGAGCGTGAATCATCATCTGCATGTTAGCAATCTTCATCTTGATTGCCTGACGCTGAATGATTGGCTTACCGAAGGTTACACGGTCTGCTGCGCGCTTAAGAGAGATCTCGAGCATGCGCTGAGCCATACCCAGGTTGGAGCAAGCGATATGAACACGAGAAACGCTTAATGAGTGAATTGCCACTTCCATACCCTGGCCCTCTTCGCCTAGGAGATAGATCGGGTCGAGTTTTACATTGGTGAACTTAAGACCTGCATGGCCAGCACCGCGACAACCCATCATATGAGGCATTGGAATAAGCTCAAAGCCAGGAGCATCGTTTGGAACAAAGAATGCAGAAAGGCGAGAGTCCTTGTGGCTTTCTTGATCGGTTACTGCAATAACATAAGTAAAGTCAGAGCAGTCGGTATGGGAAATGAGCCATTTTTCACCATTCAAGATATAAGAACCATCAGGCTGTTTCTCTGCAGTGCAGTGAAGGTCTGCGCCGGTACCGCCCGTTTTTTCAGTAATAGCAAAGTTGCAATAAATCGACTTGTCTTGGAACTTGTCCATGTACTTTGCTTTGAGTTCTGGCTTGCCATAATCGTCAAGAATACGCCAATTCATGTCAGCTGCATGATGAAGATGCATGCGCATTCCGCCAGGTCCACGAGAGAACTCTTCCTGAACCTTCAAAATTTCGAGTTCGTTCAAGTTCCATCCACCGTATTCTGCTGGAAGATAGAAACGATACAGGTCGTTTTCTTTTGCTAACTCATAGAATTTTTCTGGGAACGTATTAGTTACTTCAATTTCCTTCTGAAGCTCTTCAAAAGGACCTTCTGCGAGCTCGCGGATCTGTTTGAGATACGCCTGAAACTGCTCGTCAGTAATAGTAGCCTTAGGATTCATAAGCCCCTCGCTTTCTTACCTACTATCGTTGTGACAGTGTTGCTTTCCTTCAAAAGGCCCTTTGATACCCTAAAAGCCTTTCGATAGTTTTATTGTGCAGCTCAGCACAACGGAAATCCAATTCCTTAGATTAGCTCTTTTATGTCTTATTTATAACTTTAGTGAATAGGTCAATAAATTTTCAAAAGTTTTGTACATTTAATAGCATCTGTTTAATTAAATGCCCCTGAAAAGATCAAATAATCCTGATCATCCTTCTGTGCTTTCAACATTATTTGAATTTTGGGTAAATATAAGATACAGAATTGCAAGAAGTCCCGACAGTACTGCTGATATGAGGTTTACCGAAACGGGCACAAACGAAGCACCACCTGATGAAATTAGCTCCCCCATAACCAATGCCGCAATCATAAGTAACACAGAAGAAACTGTGCCTATGCACTGAAGCCATAGTCTTTGACCAAGCGAACATACCACCATAAGCACAGCAGAAAGAACGAATGCGGCTAGCGTGAGCCACAGAGTGGGATTTTGCAACATAGTAATAAGCACCGCGTTGTACGCGTCGGCGTTTTCAATGTGTAAACAAGTTAGAGCATCCCAGCCCAAAAGCGAACCTGATCCAAGACCAGCATACAAGAAAGAGAACAGCGCTGCGAACAAAGTTGTAACAAGAGTATTTTTTATGCGCAGTTCCGCGCCTGCCAAAAGCGGCACCAAGGGAGTAAGACCAATAGAGCCTAATAAAGGTACGGAAAGAACGGGAAACGACTCTTCAAAACCATTTCTACCCGACAACACCCACCAAGCAGCCGCCGCGACAATAAGAAGAATGCCTACGAGATAAACCTCATGAACGAAAAGAACTATTCCGAAAAAAACTAGTGCTAATCCAAAGCCAATAGAAGGCAGTAGGGCTCCCGAGACCGCAGCTAAAAGCAGAATAATCCACGAAGCGGGAGAAGCCCAGCCCTCAGGAATGAACGAGGCGTTAGCAATTCCAGTAAAAGCTGTAAACGAAACTGCCACGGCACTCCAAACACGCATGAATAGTCTTTTTGCACGATATGAAAGACCTTGGAACGATCGCTCTTCAGAAACCGTTTCTTCCTCGGGGGCATCCCCCTCTTCTTCGGCGCTTTCAAAATGTCCCACAATACGCGCCAACTGACGCTTGCCCTTGCGAGGATCGCCTAAACACTGCTTCATTTCCCGAGCGAAATCTGCAACGGAATCATAGCGATTTTCTTTATTCGGATCGAGCGCACAAAAGAGGATATCGTCCACGCTCTCATCAGCATCATCTAGATACATTGAAGGAACAAAAAGTTCAGCGCCTGCTATCTTTTTTTCTGCTTCTTGCAGAGTAGGAGCAAGAAACGGATTGTCCCCCGAAATCATTTCATACGTTAAGCTTGCCAACGCCCATTCGTCACAACGCTCATCAAGAAGCTCTTGCTTCATTTGTTCGAGAGGCATGTAGCCAATGGTGCCACCAGCAGCGGTACCGAAGCCATACTCACCCGCCAAGCGTGCCAGACCAAAATCAACCACTTTGACTTGACCTTGCTTATCAATCAAAACGTTATCAGGCTTAATATCTAAATGAAGCACCTTATTTTTGTGAGCTACTTCTAACGCATGAGAAACCGCTTTGAACACCGCAGCAATTACATCGGTCGTTATTTGCTCTGGATAATGAGCCAACAGCTCGCCGAGCGTCATACCTTCAATGTATTCCAAGATAAGGTAGGCAGTATCCCCCTGAATTTCGAAATCATATACCGAAACTATGTTTGCATCATTGAGCATTGCAGCCATTCGAGCTTCTTCCAAACCAGGAATGGCCGCCGCATTTAAAGAATCGCTGTCGACAAGAATGCTGCGAGAAGCCAGGTTTTCCTGCCCTAATTCATTGAGAAGAACGCCGCTGAGTGGCATACATTTAATGGCCACCTTGCGCTGGATACGCGTATCCAGCGCAACCACCACAGAAGCAAAGCCCCCTGAACCCGCTTCTTCAATTACTTCATACCTATCTAAAAGAAGCTCTTTCAATTAGATGAACTCCTGAACAAAATACTTAATGAGTGCCGCCGACGTTGGCGTACAACGCTCACCTTCAAGACGCTCCTTATATACTGGAATTCCCGTGTTGATAATTGCTTTTGTCGCAGGAGCAGGAATATCCATAAGCCCATGAGCACACTGAATTGTACCTTTGCCAATTTGGACTGAGGTTGCTTTTACTACTTCAGGTGCCAAAACATACATTCCCGTACAAATTGCAAGCGCATTGCGAATACCTGATGCATTTCCCACTTCATGAAAGTGAGCCTCCTCAACACTGCAACCATGAACACGAGCCTCGGCTTCCACCAAAATATTATAGACACTCAGCAAATCACTCTTGATTTTAGCTGGTAAAACCAAGCTGTGGATAGTTGCCCTTACCTCAGCGATGTCGTGATGATGCTGATCGGGAATAGAGGTCTCTTCCATAAAGGTGTCGTAGCGTTTTTGCTGCTCAGTATCCATCGCATCAAGAATAGTATTAAGAATTTGAGCACGGGTTGCCTGCTCAGTAAAATCAAAAACCAATTCCACAGCAAGAGTCCTTTCTCTTATTCCTCCAAGGATACAGCGCATGCTAATTTGTTTTAAGGTGATTGATGAGATGCGCTTGGAATCCAGCTCCAAAACCGTTGTCAATATTGACCACGCTTACCCCACTCGCACATGAATTCAGCATTGCGAGCAAAGCGGCAACACCACCAAATGAGGCACCGTATCCCACACTGGTAGGCACCGCGATAACCGGACAAGAAGCTATGCCACCAACAACACTCGCAAGAGCGCCTTCCATTCCAGCGACCGCAACAACAACCTGAGCTGTCATGATGTCGTCCACATGAGCAAGTAAGCGATGAATACCTGAAACTCCCACATCGTATAAGCGCGTAACACAATTGCCCAGAACTTCTGCTGTAAGCGCTGCTTCCTCTGCTACGGGCAAATCGCTCGTTCCCGCACAGGCAACAACTACCGTTCCGTTTCCCGTTGGTTCAGGCACTTCGCCCACAATTCCAACCTGAGCCACGGGATAATAAGTAATGGGTATGGAAGTATCGAGGAAACGATACGTTTCTTCGGGAATTCGCGTAATCAAAATAGTCTTTTGCCCCTTGGTAAGCATGGTTTCGCAAATTCCCTTTATTTGTTCAGGAGTTTTACCTGCGCCGTAGATGACCTCTGCCGCACCTTGTCTGATAGAACGGTGATTATCAACCTTGGCATAGCCCAAATCAGAAAACGACTCTTGAGCAAAAGGTTCCTTCTTCAGCTGGAGCAAGGCTTCATCAACAGAAAGGTTCTTGTTGGCTACCTTATTTAGAAGGTTTTCTATTTCCCTTTTATCCATATTGCTTCCTTTTTAAGAAGAACCTTTGTTTATCGCTTACTGTTCATACACTTTTAAAAAATCGCACCCACCAAAAGGCAGGTGCGATTACCTTCACTTTTCTCTCTGCGAGCTCTATCAAAGCTGATTCGCAATGACCCCAGGTTTACAAACGGTAATTTCGCCAAACTATAGGTAACTGCAATGCCCTCAATGATCGCATCGTGCTTTAGCTTAAGGGACGCTCGAATTTACGCACCAAGCTTTTCGTCAATTGTAGGCATAATGGTACTAATTTCGATATGCTGCGGGCAAATTGATTCACAGGTTCCACAGCTAGTACAGTTTGAAGCGTCTTTACCAAACTTGGTTACTTCTGATTGATAATATGCTTTTGCCGCATCAAGATCTTTCAAAAATTCAAGGTTATAAGCATTAAAATTGTAAGGGATTGCAATTTTTTCTGGGCAATACTCAACGCAGTAATTGCAGCCTGTACAAGGAACAACTTCATAACTGCTAAAGGCTTCTTTTGCTTTTTCGATTATCACCAAATCATCTGCATCCATCATGCCAACAGCCGCTTTTTGAGCAGAGGCGATATTTTGGTCAACTTCTTCTAGAGTACCCATACCCGAGAGAACTGTTGATACTTCTGGCAAATTCCATAGCCAGTCGAAAGACCACTCAATAGACGTACGCTTATTCTTAGCCTCATCAAAAGCCTCTTGGACCTTCGCGGGAACATCAACCAAAAAGCCGCCGCGTAAAGGCTCCATAACAATAACTCCCATACCGCGTTCTGCTGCAAGTTTTAAGCCCTTAACACCTGCTTGATAATTTGCATCATAATAGTTCAACTGAATCTGAACGAAATCCCAATCGGCGGCATTCAGTACTTCTTCGAACAGGTCATAATCGTCATGAAACGAAAAACCGATGTGCTTTACGCGACCATCCGCCTTTGCCTTCTTGATTGCCTCTACCGCCCCATATTTCAAGCAACGCTTCCAACTACCACCATTGATTGAATGAAGCATATAAAAATCGATATAGTCTGTTTTTAGACGCTGAAGTTGCTTTGCAAGCAAACTGTCAAAATCATCCTCGGATTTATACATCCATGTTGGAGACTTAGTGGCAAGATACACCTTTTCGCGGTAGCCATCCTCCAATGCCATGCCGGTAATTTTTTCAGACATCCCACCAATGTAGTTAAAAGCCGTATCAACGTAATTCACACCATTGTCGATGGCATGACGAAGCATTTTGATTGATTCTTCTACATCAACTTTATCAGCAGGGGTGAGTGCTTCCGCCTGCCCACCATCCTTCATGGGAAGGCGCATCATGCCAAATCCGAGCGGGCTTACCTTTACACCCGTTCTCCCCACCTCGCGTAATTGCATAATTCCCCTTTCGACAATACGTATACTTCACCCTCAACCATTGTAGCGCAGGAAACATACCAGGGGTTTTCCAAAACTTGTGCCTTGCATAAAAGATGATTTTAGCGACCTTAAATGCAAGCGCACACACAACCAACTTGTAGAAATATTTTTGCGAAACCGCTGGGTCTTCTCTTTAATCTCGGATTATGACCCAACATCCCGCATTGGCTCTTACAAACGATAGTTGCAATAAACCCTGTCTAAGCAGTAAAAAAGCGGCAATCTCTTACCGCTTTTACATGTTTTACAAATCTGGATAACAAAATTCTTGGAACTTACACATTGAATTTGAAATGCATAACGTCGCCATCTTGGACAACGTAGTCTTTGCCTTCCTGGCGCAACTTGCCTGCATCACGACAGCCCTTTTCTCCGCCAAGAGCAACGTAGTCTTCATATGAAGCAGTTTCTGCTTTAATGAATCCTCGCTCAAAGTCTGAGTGAATAACACCCGCCGCCTGTGGCGCTTTTGCTCCGACAGGAATGGTCCACGCACGTGTTTCTGTTTCACCGCTCGTAAAGTAGCTCTGCAAGCCAAGAAGCTTATAGGCTTCGCGAATTAAACGAGCAAGACCCGACTCGTCCAACCCAAGCTCTTCCATAAAGATAGCTGCTTCTTCAGGGTCAAGCTCAGCTAAATCTGCCTCGATCTTTGCACTAATCGGAACAGGATGCTGACCATCAATTTCAGGGAGATCGGAATTGAGCTGATCTTCATCAACGTTGGCAATATAAAGAAGAGGTTTCATGGTAAGCAAGCAGAGCTCTTTAATGACAGCCTTTTCTTCTTCATTCAAATCAAGCGTAAGAGCGCGATGACCCTCATTGAGTCCTTCAAGAACCTTCTTTGCTGTTTCGAACTTAATTGCTTCATTTTTATAGCGCTTTGCTTCTTTTTCCAAACGAGGTAGCGCCTTTTCAATAGTTGCAATATCAGCTAAAACCAGCTCTGTTTTAATGGTTTCAACATCGCTTTGAGGATCAACCTTTTTAGAAACATGCTCAACATTAGGATCGCTAAAAAAGCGCACAACCTCACAAATTGCATCTGTTTCGCGAATATTGGCCAAAAACTTATTACCCAAACCTTCGCCCTGCGAAGCGCCTGCAACAAGACCCGCGATGTCCACAAACTCAACAGTTGCAGGGATTATTTTTGCGGGATTATCGATAGCAGCCAACCCTTCCAAACGGGCATCGGGAACAGGAACGATGCCAACATTTGGTTCGATAGTTGCAAAGGGATAATTTGCCGCAAAGCCACTCTTTTTAGTTAGCGCAGTAAAAAGAGAGGATTTTCCAACATTCGGCAAACCAACAATACCAATTGAAAGCGCCACGCTTAACTCCTTACTTCTACTCCGGCACCAAAATAAGCTTCGTGCCAAAGCAAAAACATGTAGATAATCCAAATTTTACGCGAGTTGTCTTTACCCGCAATGTGTTCGTCCAAAATGCGCTCAAGCTCATCAGTATTAAAGTATTCCTGAGCTGTTTCGCTTGTAAAAGAGCTGCGAATACGTGCAGCATATTCATCTTCCCGCAACCAAGACACAATAGGCACAGGAAAACCGAGCTTCTTCTTTGCTGCCCATTTTTCAGGAATAGCTGCTTCAGAAGCCTTGCGCAATGGGATCTTTGTTTGCTGAACCGTAACCTTATCGTGCGTTGGGATATGACGAGCTACATCAAACACGCCACGATCTAAAAACGGAACACGACTTTCTAACGAATGAGCCATCGACATTTTATCCGTCTTAAGAAGGATGTCATTAACGAGCCAAAAGTACAGATCGACGTGCTGCATTTGCTGAATGTCGTCATAACCACGCGCCTGTGCTTCTTTATAGACTGGAGCAACCATGCTTAAAGGAGACTCACACGTTGCGTCTTTTTTCTTCAAAACACGCCGACGCTCCTCTTCGCTAAAAGCAACACCATTTGCATTAGTGTAGTACCAAGAAGAAGGACCTGCGGCAGCACGATGAAGATAGTTGGCGCCACGAATTCCCAGGTGATCAAAAGCTGAAGCTGCCGCATTAAGCAAAGGTTTTGGAACCCAAGATGCCTTATGAGACTGAAGCGGAGCTTGATAGATTGCATAACCCGCAAAAAACTCGTCAGCTCCTTCACCCGAAAGAACTGCTTTGACGTGCTTTGCCGCCTCGCGATCAACGAAGTATAACGCCACCGCAGAAGGATCGCCTGAAGGCTCATCCATGTAATACTGAATTTTCTTCAGGGCATCCCAATATTCATCTTTGGTAATGTGATGAGAATGATTTTCAACTTTGAGTTCTTTAGCCAATTCTTGAGCCCAAGAAATTTCGTCTCGCTCGCCTTCGTATTCAGCAAACCCAACCGTGAAGGTTTTGATTCCCTCATTTTCTTTTGCTAAGCACGCTGCCATATAACTTGAGTCAATACCGCTGCTCAAGAAGGAGCCAACTTCAACATCTGCCACGTTATGGTAGCGAACCGAAACGCGAAATTCATCGTCAATCTCTTTCGCGAGTTCTTCAAGCGATCGACCCTCAACAGGCTCAAATTGTGGTTTCCAATATTGCTTTTTCTGAATAACCTTTCCCTCTTTAACACGAATAAACGTTGCAGGGGCAAGCTTGTAAATTCCCTTGAAAAACGTTTCTTCATTAGCAGGAAACTGAAAGACCAAATAGTCTTCCAAAGCACGATGGTTAAGTTCTTTGGTATAAGAAGGATGTGCCAAAATACTCTTTGCCTCAGAAGCAAAAACAAAATGCCCATCATCGGTTTGGGTGTAATAAAACGGCTTAATACCGAAGAAATCGCGCGCACAGAACAACTCTTGTGTTTCTGCGTCCCAAATTGCGAAAGCAAACATACCACGGAGACGATCGAGCATGCTTTCCCCCCAAGCAATATAGCTCAGCAGCAAAACTTCAGTATCCGATGTGGTAGAAAAGGCATATCCCAGCTTTTCAAGATCGAGACGAATATCTTGATAGTTGTAAATTTCACCGTTAAAAACAATCGAATAACGCGTTGAGCGTTCCTTATCTTCCTGTGTTCCTGCGATAAAAACAGGAGAATTTTTCTCAGAGTTGCGAAACATGGGCTGTCCGCCACCCTCAAGGTCGATAAGCGACAAACGGCGATGTCCGAACACCGCACCGTTCAAAATAGAACGACCTTCGCCATCAGGCCCTCTATGTGCAATTACATCACACATCGCTTTAATGACTTGCTCGTCATTTTTACAATGCGCTGTATAACCGCAAATACCGCACATGGAACTACCTTCTTCCCGTCATCGGTATATTCAAATAAAAAACTGCGCACCCAAAAGAGGGTGCGCAGATATTGTATCTGTTGTTTCAGCAATTACCTTTAGCACATACCAACAATCTTAGTATGTCCATTTATAAGCCCAAAGGGGTTTTACATGGTGAACAATCCAAACGTTGCCCCAACATAGGCGAGCAGGATAATCACCACCAGAACAGGTGCGATGTATTTAATCATAATGCCCCAAGCCTTACGAGCGCGGAATGGCGCAGATGATGAAATTTCATCAGCAATAGTCTTAGGCTTAATAATCCAACCAACAAAGATACACGTCATCAAAGCAGCAATTGGCATCATGACCGAATTAGATAAGAAGTCTGCAAAGTCAAGAATAGTTGTGCCATCACCGAGAGGCTGAATAAACGACAAGCCGTTGTAACCCAAGTTAACAACGATACCCGCAGCGGCAATAATGGAAAACGTTACCGCAAGAGTCTTTTTCCTTGACCAACTCGTTGCGTCCATAATGATAGATACGCATGTCTCGGTCAGTGAAATTGCCGAAGTAAGCGCTGCAAAGATTACCAATGCAAAAAATATCGCGCCAACAACAACGGCCATATCCCCAAAAGTGCTAAACATCTGGGGTAAAACAATGAACATCAACCCGGGGCCAGCAGTTTCTGCAACGGCTTCACCTGAGCCCAAAGAAACAAAAGCAGCAGGAACAATCATCAAACCAGCAAGAAAAGAAACGCCCAAATCGAAACCACCAACGCGAATGGCGCTTGTCGTGAGAGATTCTTTCTTAGCCACATAGGAACCATACGTAATCATGATACCCATCGCCAATGAAAGCGAAAAGAACATCTGACCCATAGCAGAAATTACCAGCTCAGGAGAGAATTTCGAAAAATCAGGAATGAGATAGTACGCAGCTCCCTCAAGAGCTCCTGGCTGAGCAAGCGTATAAACTACTAAGCCAATAGCCATAATGATAAGCGCAGGCATCATAACAAGGTTCGCTTTTTCGATACCACCCTTAACACCACGAGCAACAACAATGAATGCTAAAGCCATAAAAAGAAGCATCCAGAAAAAGGATTCGGGGTTGCCTGCAATAAAGCTGGTGAAGTAGGTTCCATCAGCAAGAGCAGCAGGACCATCAGCGAAATACGCAAAGAAGTACTTCATTACCCAACCACCAATTACGCAGTAATACGGCGTAATGATGAAGGGGATAAGAGATGCGAAAAAGCCAATGAAAGCGTATTTCTTCCCAAATGACTTAAATGCACCAATAGCCGAAAGGCCTGTTTTTCGACCAAGTGCTATTTCAAGAAGAAGAAGCGAAATGCCGAAGGTAAAAACCAGCACTAAATAAGTAAGTAGAAACATTCCGCCGCCATACTTAGCAGCAAGGTAGGGGAAGCGCCACAAATTGCCCAAACCAACAGCTGATGCCGCTGCTGCTAAAATAAAGGCCCATTTGCTCGACCAGACAGCACGTCCTCCCTTAGCGTGTGATGAAGCCATAATTACCCTTTCTTGTAGAATTTCGGGAAACTATACCAAAATATGAATGACTCCCACGCTACTTTTCGAGAATCGTATCTCCTAATTGTTCCACAGGCATTTTTTTGCGCTGAAAAGGATACCGCGGCACAAATTGAACAGGATGCGTAACGAGAATCTGTCTCGATTCTGCGCGTACGGCTTCGGGGCTGCGGCCGATCTCAGAACTACACACATCATCAAACGGCTCGTCTAGTTCTTCTTCTATGGTTTCTAGGCCCAAATCAAACTCGCCCGCATGGGCGGAACTTTGGATATAGTCCTCAAAAAAATCTTCATCGATAAAAGAATCGGCGATCTCATCCATCACCACTTCGCCATACACTCCCGAATCCGCCGTCTGCCCATGCTTGACGGCCGATCCGTTTCCTCGGGGAATTACAAATTCTGGCATTGCGGAGCGCTCTTTACGCTGAGCAATGTACGATCTTGGTCCATTGATCTTAAAGGAACGCTTTCGTGACTCCGCATCATGAGATAAATCCTTTAGGGCTTCCTGGACAACACCTTGGACAGAATCCTGAAAATAGATCTGGGAACCTTCAAAACCATTCGGTGTTGGTGCTTGATTTGGATTTGGGTTTTGGCTTGAAGCTATATATGTGGGGTGTTCGTTACTCGATGCTGAGCTCGATTGCCTACTCTGTTCCCCGCTCCGTTCTTGAACAAAAGCTGCACCAGAAACGAGATTATTACCTTGCTGCTGATTAAACCGAACGAAAGAATCCGCCGGCGAAACCTGAACAGAAGAACTAGATTGGATTTGCTCCACTGTTTGCGCAGAGTGGGTTTGCCTATAGAACGGATCATGGATGCGCTCACCCTCATAAGAAACACGCCAGAATACAAGCCCTTTTGCAGGAGCGTTTTCGCCTGCCGCACTTCGATTTTTAGCAACAAGCACGTCTTTCACCCAATCAGGTGTGCGATTTCCAATGCCAACCGCAACCAAAGTTCCCACAATAGTGCGCACCATTGAATGCAAGAACGCATTGCCCTCGACCGTTACAACAACAAAATTGTCTCCAAAAAAGTTTTCTCGACTGATGTCTATACGCCCCACATAACGATTAGTGCTTTTTCCTTCAGCCGAAGCAGCCAAGCAAAAACTCTTAAAATCATGCTCTCCAACAAGATAGCTCGCCGCTTTGTTCATTGCTTCCACATTGAGAGGCTTGGCAACATGCCACGAAAAATCGCTCATAAAAAGAGGAGCAAACCTGTCCACACTGATAAAGTAGCGATATTCGCGCATAGTCGCAGAAAAACGTGCTGAAAAACCCGCTGGCTTTTCCTCGATGGTACGAATGGCAATATCGTCGTGCGTAAGCGCATTAAGAGAGCGCAACAACTTGTATTCGCTTCGTTCTTCCCATTCTGCACGATTCAGTTCGAAACTTACCACCTGCCCACGAGCATGAACACCTGAATCGGTGCGCCCCGCACAGGTAATTTCAATAGTTCTGCGAAAAACCATTGAAAGGGCTTCTTCAAGTTCGCCTTGCACAGTAAGCTGGCCAGGCTGCCGAGCAAAACCAGAGAATTGCTCTCCTTTATACGAAACAACAAGCGCAATTACTACAGTGGAATTTTTGGTTTCATCTAAAACCAGGCTCGAAGAATTATTTGTATCGCAACCCTTTTCCGAAGCTTCTTTAACTGGTTCAGCATCGGGCGCAACAGCGTTGTCTAGCGCAGCACCAGCTGCGTCAGCTACAGCAGCCACTGACGCCTCAACAACGCTCTCAACAGGCAAAGGCGCGGTATTTTCTTCCGCGCCTTGATGACCTTTTTCTGTTGCTACAGATTCTTTTTCCACTACGAGGCCTTCCAAACGTTGCGTCCGAACAATTCATGCAGATGCGATTTTAGAAGGGCATTTTGCGAATCGATCATCACAGGAAGTTCCGCTCTCATTTTGCCACCATCAGATTGCAGAACATACAAGATAACTGAATCTCTTCCTGGATGCTTCTTTAAAATGCGCAGCAACTTGTCTGAAGTAAACGAATTGAGCTCATTTGATTTTACGAGCAAATCCATATGACTAGGACCAACGTTCATCTCTTTTTCAGAAAGCTCGAGACGTCCTACTTCATAGACAATAAGTTGGTTCCCGCGATCGTTGACTTCAAACTTGCCTTTCGCTTTCACAATGGCATCTTCTTGAATGCCTTCTTGATTCTTTTCGTAATCAAAACAGACGCACTCAACGTGACCAGTGGTGTCCTCAAGAATAAAGTTCGCCATGAGCGTTCCGCGCTTGGTTCTTCGTGTATTAACCTCAGAAACCATGCCAGCAACTTTCACTGATTTAAGTCCTGTATCCCTATCCCCCAGCTGAGCCAAGGAATACTTCATGGAGCGTGCCAAATAGTTTTCGTACGGACGAAGCGGATGATCAGAAACATACATTTTCAAAATCTCTTTTTCGAACGCAAGCAAGGTACGCTTATCCCATTCGATACCATCTGGTTCAGGAATATCTTCCTTGAAAGAATCATCCACATCAGCAAACATGCTAAACATATCAAGCTGTCCAGCATCACGATCTTTTTGTCGCTTTGCAGCGCCTTCAAGCAAAGGTGTTTCATCAATGAAATACATGAGTTGTTTGCGCGTGTACCCCGTAGAATCAAACGCCCCTGATTTGATGAGCGCTTCTAATGTTTTACGGTTGAAAGCCGAGGAGGGGACGCGATTTACGAAATCATGCAATGAGGTGTAAGGACCATTTGTCTCGCGCTCATCGATGATAATCTGCGCTACCTTTTCGCCAACACCTCGAACGCCCGCCAAGCCAAAACGAACCCCATCTTCGAGCGGCGTAAATTCGAGATCAGATGAATTGACGTCGGGAGGCAAAACGGGAATACCCGAATGGTTACAGCTCGCAATGTACTTAATAAGACGATCGCTGTTACCCATATAAGAGGACAAAACCGCCGCCATATAGTCGTGCGGATAGTGCGCTTTCAAATAGGCAGTTCGCATAACAAGAATGGCATATGCCGCCGAGTGCGATTTATTGAACGCATACTTAGCGAACTTTTCAGCATCTTCCCAAATCTTTTTTGCAATTTCTAAGCTGAAGCCATTTTCAACAGCACCCGTATTCCAGTCTTCTTGGAGCTGGCGCATAACATCAAGCTTTTTCTTGCCCATTGCCTTACGTAACTTGTCCGCCTTGCCAGCAGAAAAGCCGCTCATGACCATGGAAATCTGCATGATCTGCTCTTGGTAGACCATGGTTCCATACGTTTCTTCAAGCAGAGGACGAAGTCTGTCATCATAGTAGTGAACGGGTGTTTTACCACTTGCAACCTTTACATAGTCGTCAACCATGCCAGACTCAAGAGGGCCCGGACGGTTAAGCGCGATGGAAGCAACAACATCAGAAAAACGCTTAGGTGGAAGGCGACTAAACAAGCTTACGTACAGGGCACTTTCAACCTGGAATAAACCATCCATGTTGCCACCTTGCATAAGCTCAAATGCTTTTTCATCATCGGTTGGTATTTCTTCAGGTACGATTTCAATACCAAAGCGTTTTTTAATGTTGCGGCAAGCACGAGAAAGAACACCTAACGTACGCAGACCCAAAAAGTCCATCTTTAACAAGCCAAGATCTGGCGTATAGTGACCGTCATACTGCGTAATAATACCGCCGCCCTTGGTGTCTCGTTTCATAGGGACGTGATCAGCCATAGGGTCACGGCAAATGATTGTTGCACAGGCATGAACGCCTTCGCCGCGAACATGCCCTTCAATAGAAAGTGCCGCATCGATTACCCGCTTTACATCTTCTTCGGTTTCATACGCCGAACGAAGATCGGGGTTAGTCTCAAGAGCCTGGTTGATGGTGATACCAAGCTCATTTCCAATAAGTTTGGCTACTTTATCACCCACCGCATACGGATAATCTAAAACGCGAGCCGCATCACGCACAGCGTTTTTAGCCTGCAGCTTGCCGAACGTAATTACGCCCGCAACGTGATCTTCTCCATACACTTCTTTAATATGTTCAATAACTTCACCGCGACGCTCATCTTCGAAGTCGACGTCGATATCAGGCATCTCCACGCGCTCTGGGGACAAGAAGCGTTCGAAAAGCAAACCATTAGTGAGCGGATCGAGGTCGGTAATGCCCATAGCATAGGCAACAATTGCACCTGCAGCAGAACCACGACCAGGTCCTACACCAATACCTTGGCTACGTGCCCACTCGATATATTCTTGAACAATGAGGAAGTAGGCGGGAAAGCCCTGCTGAACAATAACGCTCATTTCGTAGTCGGCGCGCTCCTGCGCATCTTGAGGAACGGGGTTACCGTAGCGCCTAATTAAGCCCTCTTGGACGCGCTTGCGAAAATAACTTTCCTCCGTTTCGCCCTCAGGCAAGGGGAAACGCGGCAAAATACTGTCACGCTCAAGCTCAACGTTACATTTTTCCGCAAGCAAAACCGTGTTGTCGCAAGCCTCGGGAAACTCTTTAAGAGCCTTGCGCATTTCTTCTTCGGTTTTCATATAGAACTGATCATTTGGGAACTTGAAACGCTTTTCTTGCGTAATGACCGAGTTCGTGCCAATACATAACATGATATCCTGCGCACGCGCGTCTTCCTGCGTGAGATAGTGGAAATCGTTTGTAGCAATGGTTTTTAAACCAAGTTGATTTGCAATTTCGGTAAGCTTTCGGTTCATTTCTAGCTGCGACATACCGCCATTAGTGGTAATGCCTTGGTCTTGCAGCTCAATATAAAAATCGCCTGGTTCGTACAAAGATGAGAGTTTTTTTGCCCAGTCGTAGGCTGCGTCCATATCGCCCGCATCAATGCAGCGAGGAATGATGCCTGCGATACAAGCGCTTGTCGCAATAACTCCCTCGGAATATTGTTCGAGCATTTCGAAGGTAGTACGCGGACGATAATAGAAGTTTTCAACATGTGACTGACTTACCAGCTTAACGATGTTGTGATAACCCGTGTTATTCTTTGCAAGCAAAATCATATGATGAAGACGCTGCTTACCTTCTCGCTTCAATGAGCTATCGGTTGTGAAGTATATTTCGCACCCAAAAATAGGTTTAACCCAGATACCGGTTTCGCTTTTCACTTTATCGCACGCGTCGGCCAATTCTGGTACGCCACTCATTACTCCGTGGTCCGTAATAGCAACGGCAGGCATACCTAAATCTGCCGCGCGTTTAACCATGTCATAAATATGGGTAGCGCCATCAAGCAAAGAATATTCGGTGTGATTGTGCAAGTGGACAAATGCCATGTGCTTCTCCTTGCGCTTATGCAGTCTTTTTCAATGCTTTATTTTGCCACCATTGACAAAAAAACGATAGCCTTCAATTTAAATTCCTTTAATCATTCTTATACTATATATTGTGTGTTATACGCTGTTTTCTTGTTTTTATACACAAAATGTGGCTTTACAGAAACACGGCCGAAGAGTAACATTCTTGTGACAGAGAAATTGTTATTGTTTTTGTATCATTTATGGAACTCTCTCAATAATTAAACCAAAACGTATCACCTTATAAAGGAGCAGCAATGGAACATACCGCAGTACTAAATCCAACGCAAATAAACAAACCAACAACCGAAACATTCAAGAAAAGCGACACACAAGGTTCTTTATCTGAAACAAAAATGCTTTCTGGCATTCATTTCATCATCAACTACGCAAGCACAAATGACATGAAAGTTAGCGACGAAGAACTCCTTGCTTATGTTAAACGCGACAAAAAACTCAACCCTGGGAAATCACTTAAATGGATGGAACTTGATGTTGATGGAGAAGAAGTAGGCATTCACTACGGATATAAGGCTGTCCCCTTTGATCGCATTCGCCGCATCACGGGTTATCTTGTCGGAACGCTTGACCGTTTCAACGATGCGAAACGCTCTGAAGAGCATGACCGCGTAAAGCACGGAGTTTCCTGCTCCTGCGGCCATTAGTTTGTCTTCATTTTTGTACCAATTTTGGCTACCCCTTTGGATAGGTAGAGGCTATTAGGCGATACACGACTTGCGTCCAATAACCCCTTTTGAGCTATATATCCTAAGGGGTAGTTTTGTGATTGCATGAGTTCGAAGCTGCGCTTGCCGCAGCTGACGCATTCGCTGTAGCTGGTGCCGCATGAGCTCCCCGCAACGCTTCAAGATACGCTTGTGCATCTCCTGGGTCATCATCGATATTCTCATCACCAAGATCAACCTCGTAGGGCACACGACGATACAGTAAGTCATACATTACGGGTACAACATAAAGCGTCATGAAGGTGGCATAGAGCAAACCGCCCACAACAACCAGCGCCATACCACGCTGCATGGAAGCGCCCACCGCATCACTCAAAATCATAGGAACCATTGCAAGAATGGTGGTAAGAGCCGTCATAATAATAGGACGCATACGCGTTTTGCCACTCGCAATAAGAGCATCCCGTTTTCCAAGACCACCGCGACGTAGCTGGTTGACGTAATCAACGAAAACAATGCCGTTATTAACAACCGTGCCCATAAGTACCGCAAAGCCCATAAGAGAAAGCATTGAGAGCTGTTCTCCTGCAAACAGTAATCCAAGCAATCCACCCGTAAATGCAAGCGGAACGGTAAGAATGATGATAAACGGCGAAAGCAGGCTTTGGAACTGAGCAACCATCACCAAATAGATCAGGATAAAGCCCAGAATCAAAAGTAAAATCATCTGTTCAAGCATGGTATTTACGTTGCTAATTTCTCCCCCGAAGGAAACCGTGTAGCCTTCAGGCAAATCAAGCTGATCAATCTTTTGGGTCAGGTCACGCGAAAGCAACGCATTGTTGTAACCATCTTCAATTTCTGCTGTAACCGTCATAGCAGGCTCAGAGTCAACATGGTTGATAGTAGTTGAAGCGAGCCCTTCTTCAACCGTTGCGAAATCCCCTAAGCGAATAGTTTTAGTGTCACCTGAAGTAGTTTTGATATCTAAGGTGGTGTCAAGCAGATTGTCTTTAGTAATAGGATTCGTCTCATCAGCCACATTCACCACCATGTTCGAACCATTAACTTCCATGCTGGTTGATTTGGTTTTTGTCGAAAGCTTAAAGGCTAAATCTGAATAAAGCTGAGCTACGGTATAACCCTCTTTTGTAAGTTTGTCGCGATCAATTACCAGATGCATTTCTTTGTCGGCATCTTCCATGCCGTTTTCAATTTCGGTATAACCTTCAACATCGTCAACGGCCTTCATGACTATTTCGCTTACATCGATAAGCTTGTCCTTATCAGGTCCTTTAACGGTAATTGAAAGCCCACTTCCCATCATGGAGCTCATAGCTTCGGAAGAAGAGGCATCTGTTATAACTTCGCAATCGAAGTCTTTTGTTTTCTCGTCCAATTCGTCCAAAATGGCATAAATCTGAGACTCTGTTGTTACCGAATTGCTTGTTTGCAAGTAGAAACTGAACATGCGATAAGCGTTGTCTTCTCTCGCAGAAGAAAGATCACTCGACATCAGTGAAAGCGTTGAGGTGCCGTCCATTGCGCCAACGGTCTCAACACCATCGATGCTCATAGCAACATCCATGATTTCATCTGCCGTTTTATAGGCAGTGTCCTTATCTATGTCGTCTGGCATGGTTACGCTCACGTTAATCGATTTGCTTGTCATGCTCGGGATAAGCGTGATGCCCATATTCACTACACCAATAACGGCAACGAAAAACAAAACCGTTGCAACGCCAAGGGGAATTACTTTGTGATTAAGAAAAAACGTAATGGAGCGTGCGTAACCGTTCTGAATTTTATCGAGCCAAGCATTGTTGCGTGGTTTGTAGTTTTTGAAAACGAGCGAGGAAATACTGGGTACCAGCGTAAGAGCAACCACCAGTGAAGCTGTTAGAACATAGGCTATCGTGAGCGCAAAAGGAAGCATAAGCTGGTTCACGATGCCCGTTGTAAATACAATAGGTAAGAATACACAAATAGTGGTGAGCGTTGATGCAATGACAGCACCCGTAATTTGTTTTGCGCCTTGAACAGCTGCACGAGCCGCAGGAATTCCCCTACCGCGCAAACGATAGATGTTCTCGAGAACAATAATGGAATTGTCGACCAGCATACCAATCGCAAGTGACAAACCACCAAGCGACATAATATTAAGCTGAATGCCCGAGAAATACATAAGAAGCAGCGCGCATAACACCGAAAACGGAATCGAAAAGGCAACAATGAGCGTTGGTTTCCAATCACGCAAGAAAATAGCAAGAACAACAATGGCCAACAGCGCACCGAGCAGCAGCGACTGCAAAATAGTCTCAATGTAGATAGAAATATATGAGCCTTGGTCACTCACCACATCAAGATGAAGCCCTGGATTATCATCAACCAAGGTGGAAATTGCTTCATTCGTTGCCTTTGAAACATCACTAGTACTTGCGGTGGAGTTTTTAAATACAGAGAGCAGCACGCCCTCTTCGCCGTTGAGCTTCATATAGGCGCTGCCTGCGTTGTCTACGACCGTAACGTCTGCAACATCTTGCAAACGAACGTCTCCTACGCCATCAAGATTTACCAAAAGCAACGATTTAAGCTCATCAACCGAAGCAATATCGTCACCCACGCGCAAAAGCCACTGATCGTCAGAGTCGCTCTTCAAGTATCCCGCTGGCATAGAGAAGTTTTGAGCTTGAATAAGTTGAGCAAGGGTTGTTTTATCTACGAGGGCATTGACATTTGCCTGCTTCAACGCCGCTTCACGAGATTCCTCATATTGAGAACGAGCACTCGCGAGTTCAGATTTGCTCGAATCAAGACTTGACTGAGCTGCCGCCAATTGAGCAGAGCCACTTCCAAACTGAGAAGCGGCAGTGACACTACCAGCTTCCGCCTGCGACAACTGCTGTTGATACTCAGAAAGCTCTTTTTGTGCCGTTTGCATTGAGTCCTGAGTTTGAGTTAGTTGCGCTTCCAACGCCGCTTTTTGCTGCTCGTAGCCAGGTTCTGCAGGATTCAACCGTGCGAGCTGAGTCTGGAGAGCCTGCACCGCTGCGGCATACGAAGTAACCTCCGCCGTTTTTGCACTCACTCCAACGGTAAGACCCGAAATTGCCTGACCAAGCTGATCAGATGTTTCTTTTTCTTTGTTTTGCAATGCTGCTTGCTGGTCTTTTATGGCTTGCTCGGCCTGAGAAAGTTGAGCCTCGCCCTCATCAATAGACTTCTTTGCATCGTAGAGCTGACTATTTACGCTCGAAAGCAGGCGATTGTTGATGTCTTCAATTTTGCTATCACTTAAACGGACTTCAACTGACTGATCAACAGCACCTGTTGTAGAAACGTCAGCAACACCGTTGACGCGCTCAAGTTCTGGAACAACTTTTTCCTGCGTGTAATCTGAAAGCTCATAGATATCTTTACCATCATATTGAACCGCAACGTATAGAGTCGCCATCATGTCGGCACTGATCTCCATATAGTTAGGATCACCCGCGGTATCAGGCAGCTGAGACGATACTTCGTTGACCGAGGATGAAACTTTTACCAGCGCAGAATCAATATCGGTACCATCTTCAAATTCTAAGAAGATCATCGAATAGTTGTTCGCGCTTTGCGACTTAACCGACTTAACACCACTTACCGTCGAAAGTGCACCCTCAAGAACATCAGTAACTTCCGATTCAACCTTTTCCGCACTCGAGCCAGGATCAGTCGTGATTACCGCAACGTAAGGCAAATCCATTTCAGGAAGAAGGTCGGTTTTCATTTTTGTAAGGGAAACGCCGCCTAAAATAAGGGCAATGATTACGGCGACAATAACAATATAGGGCCGCTTAACGCTGAATCGGCTGAGCATGTAGAGTGTTCCTTTGTGCTACGTTTATGGTGTATGTGTTGTTCGCATATTTTGTTTGAGTGTTATTTTGCCCTAGGATTTCATTTGTAACGCTAACTAATTTGTTAACAAAAAGAAAAAGCTATAAAGTCTCTATAAACAAACAAGGTCAAAGGCGTTACCTTTGCAAATAATTGAACAACGCACTTTTTTGTTTATATTCCTACGTTACTAGCTGCAGGGAGGACTACATGAAAATTGGATTTATCGGTTGCGGAAACATGGCCCAGGCCATCATTAAAGGAATCCTTGCAAAAGGACTCGTGTCTTCTGCAGATATTTTTGGTTCAAATTCCTCAGCGGAACATGCAGCGAATGTTCAAAAAAACTTGGGCATTCAAACTTTCACCGACAACAACGAAGTTGTAAATCACTCCGATATTGTTTTCTTAAGCGTTAAACCTCAGCAATACGAAGCAGTAATTTCTGAAATAAAAGACGCGATCCGCCCTGAACAAATTATCGTCACTATTGCTCCCGGAAAAACCATTCAATGGCTCGAAAGCCTGTTTGGAAAACCCGTAAAACTTGTTCGCACTATGCCGAATACGCCTGCTTTGGTTGGCGAAGGATTAACTTCTTACTGTGAGAACTCCCTTGTTTCCAAAGAAGAGCTTGCTTCTATCGAAGAACTGCTCTCAAGTTTTGGCAAAATTGAACATTTAAAAGAAGCGCTTATCGATGTTGCAAGCGCAGTTGGCGGAAGTGGTCCTGCCTATGTATATCAATTTATTGAAGCGCTCGCCGATGCAGGGGTGTCAGACGGTCTTCCCCGCACACAGGCATACGAGATTGCCGCTCAAATGGTATTAGGAAGTGCAAAAATGGTGCTTGAAACCGGAAAGCATCCCGGCCAACTTAAAGACGAGGTTTGCTCACCAGGCGGATCAACCATTAAAGGCGTTGAAGTGCTTGAAGATGCCGCTTTTCGTGGTGCTGTGATAAGAGCTATTCGGTCGTGCACCCAGGCCGCTCGTTCTTTATAGAAAGAAACGAACGAACCTAACCCTTACAAACCTTAATACTTTGCTCCATTCGGAAACAATTAAGCCCAATTAACGGAATGATTCCCAGGTCACACCCTGATAGCAGTATTGTTCGAGCTGTCGTAAATGTGCATTTATTTCGGAAAGGAGCACATGATGAACCGACTCCAAGACAAAATTGCTGTTGTAACTGGCGCAAACTCAGGCGTAGGCGCCGCTATCGCAAAACTCTTCGCTAAAGAAGGCGCGACTGTTGTTATGACAGCACGCCGTGAAGCTGCACTTGAAGAAGTTGCCTCTCAAATCGAATCAGACGGTGGTACGACTTTTGTTATGGCGACGGACATTTCGAAATTAGAAGATCCCGAACGTCTCATGGCTGCAGTTGAGGAAAAATACGGTCGTATCGACATTCTCGTTAACAATGCTGGCATTTTGGAAAAGGGTCTTAAGCCAATCGATCGTTTCTCCGACGAAGATCTTGACCGCATTATCGAAACGAACCAAAAGGGAACTATGCGCTGCATGCGTTCAGCAACCAAACGCATGAAGAAGGGTGCAAGTATTGTAAATATTGCTTCCATCGCAGGAGAAAAAGGCTGCGGCGGTGCAGTTTATGTAAGCTCCAAAGCTGCAGTTATTGGCGTCACGAAGCACACCGCCTTGCGTTTTCAGGATGAAGGTATTCGCTGCAATGCAATTTGTCCTGGCACCATTGTAACGCCTATGGTTGCAGGAACGACCGCAGCAGACATGGATCCCGACATGATGGGCGCCATGGCAACTCATTCGAACTTAAAAACGCCACCTTGCATGCCAGAGGATATTGCAAATATCGCTCTCTTCCTTGCAAGTGATGAATCCCGCGCTCTTACGGGACAGATAATCGAAAGCGATTTCGGTTCAATGCTATAAGTTTCAGGTTAAAAGTTTGCGTAAAGCTCGAGGTAATACCTCTCTTGGTTCTTATTTAGAGCATGACGCTTGTCTAATTTAACTTCACAAGAGCACGAATACTCTTCGTGCTCTTTTTTTTGGCTTATAGGAAAATAGAGGCTTTCATCCAGCCAGGAACATCCTATAAGAAACACTCTAAAAACAAAAAGAAACAGGCCAGAGTAACTAACCTCTGACCTGTTGTAACGTTTGGTCGCGGGGGCCGGATTTGAACCAACGACCTTCGGGTTATGAGCCCGACGAGCTACCAGACTGCTCCACCCCGCACTATGTAGCGCACGCTCAAACAAATAACATTTTGTTCCTTGTTCGAATGAACAGTATACACATCTAAGGTAACTCGTGCAACATTTTTTTAATTATTTTTGTTTTTCAGATAACCCACTACGAACTCGTGCGTAATCACGCACAACAGTGCAAAAAACAAGTGTTCCAGAAACCACAACTATTGAACCTAATAAAGAAGAGAGAATACCGATCATTTTATTGCCTCCTTTATTCGTAAAAGCTAAAACAGCCCACTCACAACTTGCTCATTCAAAAGCCTTACTCGTATTTCTTTTACCCGCAAAATAGCCTTTATGTAATAAAGTTACCTATGTCTAACTTTATCGATAAGAAAAGGGCCACAAAGCGATAATAAATGCAGACCTAACCGCTTTGTAGCCTTCCTTTTCTTTGATTACTTCCAGACAACCAACTCTCATGAGGCGCATGTCATTTCCTCAAACTGTCTAAAGTAATCGTTTGCTTGATGTCACTGTAGCACAAATAAGTTAGATTTGGCTAACTTTTATTATTCTTCGCCTTTTTTCTTGCTAACGGTCGCACAAGAGAGTCAAACGTCTACCTCAACGCAGAAAAGCATCCATATCAAACGCTCCTGCTCGCCACTGCGAAGGAGTATGTCCCATTTCGCGCGCAAACGCATCGGTAAAGCTTCCCTGACGTTTGTAACCCACATCTGCCGCTATTTCGGCAATGGAGAGTGAGGGGGAGTTTTTTAGCAACTCGGCTGCATGTTCCATACGAACCGCTCGTATATACGACCCGATGCTCATTCCCACTTCTTTTTTAAATGCGGCACATAGATATGATCTACTTACGAATAAATTCTCCGCTAAAGTATCAATAGCTAAATCCTTATTCAGGCTACCTTCAATGATACGCAACACATCGGTTACCAGCCTTCGCTGCTCATCAGTTTCGCAACGCTCTTCCGCCTCAAGTGCCGCTGCGTAGCTACCTGCAACAAGCTCAGTTGCACCAAAAACCGTTTTGGGAAGTGTTCTATCGGAAGTCTTAAGCAGAAAATTCGAAATCCTACTCCCCAACATGCGCATTAGCGGACGGAGTTGAGGAGGGAATTCGTTGGTGGGAGTTTTTTCTAAATCAAGAGCAAGTGTATCGAAGTCACCAGGATAATACCGCTGCAAGTTCTTCATATAATCTGGTGTCAGAATAATGGTTGCACAGGAATAGATTTTTCCCGCCTTCATTGACGTCTGAATTTCTCCTTTTGGATACAAAAAACTTGCTAAGTTTTCGCGTGGTCTACTCAGTTCTGGTTGAACATACACAGGACATCCACTCAAAGCGGCTTCAGAAACAGAGCATATACAGCCATAATCGTTGGGCGTTTCCACTAAATCAATATCTTTATGGGGAACCACCGTATGCACGGTAACTAAACACGAGTTTCCAATGCTTGCCACAAGTACGTTTCCTTCGCATTGGGTCTGATCCGCCTTGGCAATAAAACCCTGCGTCAAATTTGGCAGCCCGCTTATCTGCGCAACGCCGAGCTGCTCCATCTGCGGGGCAATGAACGCCTGCAACGGTTCTGGAATATTTTTGAGCAATTTATACATAAAAATCACTCGCGCCAAATCGACCTCAAGTATTTCGGAATTCGTCCACGATCACGCAGTGCAATCGCATCTGTAAGTATACTACGCAAAGTAAACCATTGTTAACTTTTAGATTAACTCGCTATATTTTGGCGAGTACGTAAGAAAGGAGGATGCTTTGAGTTCGAAAACACCTAAAGAAAAGAAACCAGGACTAAGCGATTTACTCGCTTTTGCGGGTAAAAGAAAATGGCTTACCTATCTTGGATGTTTGCTTTCAGCTCTTAGTATGCTTTTGGGGTTTGGTCCCTACATTTGTCTATGGTTTGTAGCGCGTGACTTACTTGCCGTTGCTCCAAACTGGGCTGCTGCCACCGAAATTGCAACCTATGGCTGGTGGGCTTTTAGCTTTGCTCTTGCAAGTATTCTTTTGTATCTTGTTGCGCTTTTATGTACTCATATGGCCGCATTCCGTACTGCATCTAACATCAAAAAACAAACAACCAAGCATTTAACTAAAGTTCCCCTGGGATATTTTGATTCTCGAGCCTCAGGTGAGCTTCGCCGCATAATTGACGGGTGTGCTACCAACACTGAAACACTCATGGCTCATCTTTTGCCCGATTCTGCGGGATCAGCCGCCTTAGGAATCGGCCTATTAGTTGTCCTCTTCGTGTTTGATTGGCGGATGGGCTTGGCATGTTTGCTCGCAATGGTTATTTCTCTGGCATGCATTATGACCATGATGTCAGCCAGAGGCGCTAAATTTATGACTCAATACCAAGAAGCGCAGGTTCGCATGACCAAAACAGGAACCGAATACGTTCGCGGAGTTCCTGTTGTGAAGGTATTCCAACAAACGGTTCATACCTTTAGAGCATTTTATGACGCCATCAATGATTACTCGCGACTAGCAGAAGACTACGCTGTTAAATTCTGTCAAAAGAAGCAGGTTACCAATCTTACCGTCGTAAACGGTCTTGCTATTTTTTTGGTTCCCCTGGTGTTGTTCCTGGCTCCAGGCGAAACAAATCTTGCGACCTTTTTGGCCAACTTTGCCTTCTATTGCATTTTCTCTGCGCTCATCAGTACTGCAATGACGCGCGTAATGTTCATTGGTCAGGAGTCGCAAATTTCTGCTGATGTTATGCAACGTGTTGGCGAGATTATGAATGCGCCCGTCATTTCTGCACCTTCAAAAGCAGAAACGAAAACGCCTACAGACAACTCGATCGAATTCGAAGATGTTTCTTTTGCCTATGAAGGAACGCACAAAAACGCGCTCGATCATTTAAGCTTCACTGTTCCTGCAGGCGCAACGGTTGCGCTGGTTGGCCCCTCGGGCGGAGGAAAAACCACCGCGGCTTGTTTGGTTCCGCGCTTTTGGGATGGCGGCGAAGGCTCCATTAAAATTGGCGGCGCAGACGTAAAAAGCATTAATCCCACCGATCTTATGAACCATGTAGCATTCGTCTTTCAGAATAGTCGTTTATTCAAACAGAGCATTCTCGATAACGTCATTGCAGGCAAAACGGGAGCAACACGAGAAGACGCATTAGCCGCACTCGAAGCCGCTCAATGCAACGACATTATCGAAAAACTTCCTAAGGGAATTGATACGTTAATCGGAAGCGAAGGAACGTATCTTTCGGGCGGAGAACAACAACGCATTATGATTGCGCGCGCTATTTTGAAAGACGCCCCTATCGTAGTCCTTGACGAGGCTACCGCGTTTGCCGACCCAGAAAACGAAACGCTTATCCAGAAGGCTTTCGGTAGTCTTTGTGAAAACAAAACTGTGCTCATGATTGCCCATCGACTTTCTACGGTTGTTAATGCCGACAAGATTATCGTTTTGAACGAAGGTAAAGTTGCTGAAGAGGGAACCCACGCAGATCTCTTGGCTGACCAGGGGTTATACGCACGTTTATGGAACGACTATCAAAAATCAACTCAGTGGAAAATTGCCAAGGAGGTGGCATAAATGTCTACTAAAGAAAAATATGCGCTTTCAGATTCTGGCGTACGCAACATACGTCTTGGTACCACTTGGACGGTTATCACCAACCTTGTAATGATGGGTGGTGTAGGCATCATGTTTTTAGCTATGCAAGATCTTCTGGCAACTATGACCAAGGGGGCGCCCTTCCCTAACGTTGTTCCTTATCTTATTGGATTGCTCATTTTTATTGTTCTGTACTGGCTTAGCAACAATTACCAGTACTACTACACCTACGGTGTTGTATATCGCGAAAGTAAGCAACAGCGCGTTACGCTTGGAGAACGCCTGCGCAAACTTCCGCTTTCCTTCTTTGGAAAACGCGACGTGGCCGATCTTACCGAAACTATCATGACCGATACTACCACCATCGAACATGTGGCTTCGCATGTTGTTCCCGAACTTTATGGCGCCCTTATTTCCACGGCAATTATTTCAATAACGCTGTTCTTTTTTAACTGGCAGCTTACGCTTGCGGCAGTTTGGTCGGTTCCTATCGCGTTTGTCTTGATGTTCTTGTCGCGCAAGATTCTAACGCCTCGCCAAACACTTCAACGCGAACAAGCCGTAGCGGTTTCAAACGAAATTCAGAATACTCTTGAAACCATGCGAGAAATTCGTTCTACGAATCAGGAAGAAACGTTTCTCTCCCATATAGCAAAAAAGATTGACGACTATGAACATCGCACCATAGTAAATGAATGCGTAGGCGGCCTCTTTATGCAGAGCGGCCAAATTGTGATGCGTTTAGGTTTCGCAACCACTATTTTGGTGGGCGCATTGCTTATCGCGCAAGGCTCCGTTGATTTTCTCACCATGTTCGTCTTTCTTTTAGTAGTGAGCCGCATTTATGCACCGTTTGACCAAGCCCTTATGCTTCTGTTTGAAATGTTTGCAAGCCATGCTTCAGCCGAACGCATGAACAATTTCGCTTCCGAACCTATCATGGAAGGCTCCGATACCTTCCAGCCCAAAAACTACGACATCGTATTCAAAAACGTTTCTTTTTCTTATCAACCATCCACTCAAGAAGAAAAATCCATCACACACAACCAAGTTCTTACGGATGTAAGTTTTGTAGCACGTGAAGGCGAAGTTACGGCGCTCGTTGGCCCGAGCGGCAGCGGCAAGTCTACCTGCTCAAAACTCGCGGCGCGATTCTGGGATGTTGATTCAGGCGAAGTAAGCGTTGGCGACATCAATATTGCCAGCATTGACCCCGAAACGCTGCTGCGTGATTACGCTGTGGTATTCCAAGACGTTTTGCTCTTTGATGAATCCATACTTGAAAATATTCGTCTTGGACGCCGTGATGCAACTGATGAAGAAGTTCTTGCGGCAGCGAAGGCGGCTAACTGCGATGAGTTCGCCAATAAACTCCCTAATGGCTATGACACACTTATTGGTGAAAACGGCAGCAAGCTCTCGGGTGGCGAACGTCAACGTATTTCTATTGCCCGAGCGCTGCTTAAGAATGCCCCCATCGTACTGCTCGACGAAGCAACAGCGTCCCTAGACGTTGAAAACGAAACTCAGGTACAGACCGCGCTTTCTCATTTGCTTGTCGGCAAAACAGTACTTGTCATTGCGCATCGTATGCGCACCGTTATGGGAGCTGACAAAATCGTTGTTCTCAAAGACGGAACAGTTGCAGAGCAAGGTTCACCTAAAGACCTTATGGAAAGACCTAATGGCGTTTTCCATCGTATGGTTACCCTTCAAACTCAAAGCAAGGAATGGGCAGTATAGATAACCGATACACCCATGCATACCACGAACACAAAAGGACCCCGTCATGCTTGACAGGGTCCTTTTGATGTAATAATTAATTCTTCTGCGCTGCAAACTGCTTAACTCCAGCCACAGCTTTGCGCTTCACTAGAACGCGAACAAGCGCTCTCCCCTTGAACAGAAGAAATTAATCTTCAACAATCTCCTCGATTGCTCCCATTGGGCATTCTTCAACGCAGTCGCCACAGGCAATGCATGCCTCTTCGTTAACAACTTCAAGAACGCCATCTACAACTTCAATAGCTCCTTGAGGACACGCATCGACGCAAATACCGCAACCGATACATTCATCACTATTGATAACTGGATGTGCCATTGCTACCCCTTCTTTCAAGAAAATCTATCTTTCAAGATTAATGTTCAGTACAGGAGGAAATCCTCATACGAAAAATACCAAACAGAATAATAAGTGCAAGAGGTTTTGAGGGGTTTTCTAAGAACGGTTGAAATATTGTCAGCAGAGAAGGTATCATACCACATAAGTTAACCTTGGCTTACATTTTATAGGACAAAATGCTTCTCTTTGACGATAATCGAACTAATTGATGTCTTTTACGGTATAACAGTCTCAGTTTTTTACAGGCAAGGCCACATCAACGAGCACCCTAACAAATACGCGGAAGCTGTTCTCCCACCAGCATATCCATAATGCGAAGAGCCCCAAAACCTGTCCTTAAAGAAACGCGTGGGCCTCTGTCTTCAGGCTTTTCGCAGACCTCACCAATAATGGCAGCATCCACTCCATATTTATTCGCCTTCATGGCAGCTAGAGCAGCGTCTGCTTCGTCCGCGGAAACAACACATACCATTTTGCCCTCATTGGCAACCTGATACACATCATAGCCAAGCATCTCGCAAGCGCCTCGAACAGCGTCCTTTACAGGAATGGCTTCCTCTTCAACCACCATATCAACACCTGACTGGTCGGCTAATTCATTAAGCGTTGAAGCAAGGCCACCACGCGTTGGGTCACGAAAACAACGCGTGCTTGGAGCTGCCTTGATAACCTCAGCAATAAGATGATTAAGAGGAGCTGCGTCAGTTTTTATGTCCGCTGAAAAACTCAGTTCTTCACGACAGCTCATGATAGTAATGCCGTGATCGCCGAGCGTTCCCGTTACAAGAATCTTGTCGCCCGGCTTGCAATTAGCACCTGAAAGATGGACTCCCACTGGAACAAAACCGACACCGCTCGTGTTGATAAAAACGCCATCTCCATGACCACGATTAACTACCTTGGTGTCGCCCGTAACAATGTGAACGCCAGCTTCTTTGGCCATTTCCGCCATACTCTGACAGATCTTTTTCAAGTCTTCCATAGGGAAGCCTTCTTCAAGAATAAAACCGCAGCTTAAATACTTCGGAACTGCACCACTCGTTGCAACATCGTTCACCGTGCCACAAACTGCAAGTTTTCCAATATCGCCACCCGGAAAGAAATGAGGAGTAACAACAAAACTATCCGTTGAAAACGCAACCGATTCCCCTTTTACAGGAACAGGAAGCGTTGCTGCATCATTGCCTTCAAGAAGTTCTTCGCCCGCATAAGCAGAGAAAAACACCTCGTCGATAATGCGCTTCATCATTGTGCCGCCACTACCGTGACCCAGCAATACTGTTTCATCCATGGTAATCCTCTTGTTTTCTTTCCCAAAGCTTTGGCGTCTATGTCGTCAAAGCCAGATACTACCGATTAAATGAAGGCGCCCGTAGTGGTAGTTACCAAACGTCCGGTTTTTACGCCTTTAGTTCCCAAAATCATATTGGCAACATCTTGAACAAGCCCTGTTTCGCCCTTCAAAACAATAACTTCAAGACAATTGTCGTGATCAATATGAACATGCATAGAAGCCACAATCATATCTAAATAATCATGCTGAATGGAATGGAGCTTTTCCTGTAGATCGTTAGCGTGATGGTTATAAACGATGGTAAGCGTGCCCATAACCAAACGGCCCGGCATAGCACACATATCTTCTACCAAAGCGTCACGAACCAGATCGCGAATTACTTCGCTTCGATTTTTCGCCAGCCCACGACGTGCAACAAGATGATCAAATTTAACAAGCAAGTCTTCCGGCATTGCTACCGAAAAACGCATTAAATCATTACTCATTGCTCACCTTACACAAGATTCACAGTAACGCCTGAAAGATTTTCTGCATCATCATCGAGTGCATCTTTGGCATCGGTCATTAAGGCACGAGCCTCATCCAAAAGAGCTTGGATTTGATGCAGGGTTTCGTCGGTTTTTTCATAACCATTATCGCCAGCCTGATGCGCTAGTTTATGAACCCATCGACGATTAAGGGCAATTTGATCATCCATCTGTTCAAGCATCATTTTGAACTGATTCGTATTTACACCATTCGTACACATATCATGCTCCTTTTTTATAAGGTTTACCTTTAAATCAGGTTTGAATACCTTCATTATGGAGATAATCAAACAAAGAAAGTTGCCCTGCTATTCGAGCGGTGTGATTTTTTCTGTAAAAAGTAATACCGCTTTTTGAACTACTTGTGAAGAGGGGCATTGTGGCTCAAAACATACCAATGAATCTTTTTGAAGTACCGCGACAAAATATCTGGAATTCTTTTTCTAATCACTTAGAAGGATCGCATATTGGCGCCTTCCTGATTGTTAGCTCATCCCTTCTTTCCGAAGAAGCAAAGACCGCTCTCCTTAATTCCTCAAAAGCATTGGGCTACGGCACGATCAACACCACGTTTCTCACACTAAAAAACAGTGACGACTCTGATACGCATACGGCGAAGCTTGAGCCTCAGGAAATCTTTCGCATTGTTGAATCTCTTGATCCCCTCTGCGTAGTGATAACTGATCATGAAGCCATCGAAGAGGTTGCTCGGGCCTTTCGTGCTCGTTTAGAAATTGAAACACCTACGACCCTTTTAGGGCATTACTGCTGCTGCTTTAACGATTTTGAACGCATGCTTGATCTTGAGAAAACAAAGCAGCTTGCATGGAGTTTGTTAAAAACCCTCCCAAAGCACAATTAAGTACGTCCGCATGCTATTCTTGTACCCGTTATACACAAAGTGCACAGGATATTAACTGCTGCACCGAAGAAGAAACACCACAAGGAGCTTTCCCATGTCAAATAAAAGTCTTGCCTTGCCCCACAACGAACTCACCATTTTGGTTACAGGGGGCGCTGGTTTTATTGGTAGCCACACCTGTATTGAGCTGCTTGGGCAAAACTGCAACGTTGTAATTGTTGATGACCTTTCTAATTCAAGCAAAATTGCCGTTGAACGCATCCGTGAACTTTCTGGCGCAGATGAAAATCAACTTGTTTTTTACGAATGCAACATCCTTGATCGCGAAGGCTTAGAAACCGTATTTTCCAAGCACGCTATTGATGCCATTATTCACTTTGCGGGATTTAAGGCAGTGGGCGAAAGCACCCAAAAGCCGCTTGAATACTACTGGAACAATGTAGCCGGCTCGCTTGTTTTGTTTGATGTTGCACGCAGCCACGGAGTAAAGAATGTAATATTCTCTTCAAGCGCCACTGTTTATGGTGATCCTGAGATGATTCCTATCACCGAGGAATGTCCGCTTCATGAAGCCACTAATCCTTATGGCGAAACCAAGGCAATGATGGAACGCATCCTTACCGATTTCTATCGTGCCGACAGCGAATGGAACGTTGTATTGCTTCGCTATTTCAATCCTATCGGTGCTCACGAAAGTGGTCGAATTGGTGAAGACCCCAAAGATATTCCCAACAACTTACTTCCTTATGTTGCTCAGGTTGCCGTTGGAAAACTTGAGCGCATTGGCGTATTCGGAAACGACTATCCAACCCCTGACGGAACAGGCGTGCGAGACTATATTCACGTTGTAGATCTAGCTCGTGGGCACGTTAAAGCCCTTGACTGGATGGGCGGCAAAATTGGTACCGGTAAGGCAATTGGCCTTGGAAGCATCGAGGGAGCTCCACAAGAAAATGGAACTCGTGCTGGTGTTGGCATCTTTAACTTGGGAACAGGCAAAGGATCAAGCGTTCTTGAAGTAATCGCTGCTTTTGAAAAGGCTTGCGGAAAAACGCTCCCCTATGAAATTCAGGACCGCCGCCCTGGCGACATTGCCACAAACTATGCAGCCTGTGATAAAGCCCGCGAAGAGCTTGAATGGGTTACGGAATATGATCTTGCACGCATGTGCGAAGATTCATGGCGTTGGCAGAGCCAAAATCCTAATGGATATGAGGAGTAAGCAAATCGCTTTAGCATGAATAGGTTTAGCACGATACCGGGGAAGGACATTCACTTCCCCGGTTTTTTATTGGCGAACTACCCAAAAACAACTTGCTAGCCTCTAGGTACAGATGGGATGTGAGCAAATCTGTCTACTATTTGAAAGTTAGCGCCAGTAGGCAACATAAAGGCACCTAAATACGGCTAACAAAACTTTAAGAGATCCTTGGGGCTTTTAATTACTTCGCAAGGCTTGCCCGTCATGAGTTTCTCAAGAGACTGATAACCCCAAGAAACGCCAACGGCATACATTCCTGCATTGTGTGCCGCAAGCATATCGCTTGCAGAATCTCCGAAATATACACATTGTTCAGGCAAAAGCCCCATTTCTTTTGCGCACAATAAAAGGCCATCAGGCTTAGGTTTACGCGGAACAGATTCACTTTCTCCATGAGAGACATCCATCAAGCCAGGGAAAAACTTGTGCTCGACATCTTTTACGCCACCCTCGAACTTATTGGACATAATGCCAAGCTTTTTCCCTCGCCGTTTGAGCTCATGTAAAGTTTCAGGCATACCGTCAAACTGCTCCGTAAGGCTTAAACCATATTCGGTATACATTGAGCGGAAATTCTCGTATACACGCTTAGCCTGATCTTCAGAGGCACACTCGGGAATCGCCTGAAGAACAAGCGACATTACACCATCGCCCACAAAGCGCAAAATATCCGCTTCAGAGTGTGGCGGGAAGCCTTCTTTTTTGAGCGCTTTATTCGTTACCACAACAAGATCAGGCAACGTATTGAGGAGCGTTCCATCTAAATCAAAAATGAACCCTTCAAAATGCTTAGGAGTAGCTGCTTCGTTCATATGCACTTCTTTTCCTTACGACTATCTCTAAACAACAGTCTAGATTCCCCTTATACGCAATAAAAGTCTCCTGCATATAAATACAGGAGACTTTCTTGTGACAAGGCAGAGCCTTTCAGAGCTTTATTCATGCAAAGGCGTATTTCCTGCCTAAACCCCACTCTTGCCTGCATGACTCAAAAAGGCCAAGGAGAACTTCCCCTTGGCCCAATTAGATTTTCTCGTTTTATCTGTTGTCCTCACAACTTGGACAATCAAAACAAACCTTTAGAAAATGTTCTTCAAAACAACCGACTTGGTGTGTGTCATTTCATCAAAGGTGGTCATGACACCTTCGGTTCCAATGCCGGAATACTTATAGCCGCCAAATGGCATTTCGAACGAACGATAGAAGCTTGCACCATTGATAATAGCACCGCCGCATTCAAGAGCGCAAGCAACACGAGCTGCCGTTTTCTGGTTTTCTGAGAATACGCAACCGCACAAACCAAACATGGAGTCGTTTGCAATTCTGATTGCTTCCTCTTCCGTTTCAAACGAAATGATAGGAACAACAGGACCGAAGATTTCCATGTCTTTAGCAACGTCTGCCGTTGAGGGAACATCACCAATAACGGTTGGCTCATAGAACGCACCGTTGCGCTTACCACCAAGCAAAATCTTGCCGCCTTGTTCAACCGTCAAATTAACCTGACGCTCTACTTCAATTGCAGCCTTTTCGCTGATAAGGCAACCGATTTGGGTATCATCATCGGCGGGCATACCCTTCTTAAGAGCGCTTATTTTCTCGATAGCTTTAGTAGTAAATTCTTCAACGCGGCTCTTGTGAACAAGGAAGCGCTTCGATGCGCAGCAAACCTGGCCCGTGTTATACATACGACCCCAGATAAGTTCATCGGTTGCTAGATCAACGTCGCCATCTTCCATAACGATAAAGGCATCGTTACCACCAAGCTCAAGTGCCGTATGTGTAAGTGTTTTTGCGCATACTTCAGCAGTCTCAATGCCAACAGCCGTGGAACCCGTAAGGGTGACTAAATCAACATCAGGATTCGAACACAACTCATGACCAACAACAGAACCGCGACCTGTAACAATCTGAGCAACGCCAGTAGGAATACCAGCCTCACCCAACAAGGCAGTAAGCATGCAAAGTGTTAGAGGGTTATCCGTTGAAGGCTTAACAATTACGGAGTTGCCTGTAAGCAACGCTGGAGCAACCTTTTGATCAAATAAATCACAAGGGAAGTTGAATGGAATAACAGCAACAACAACACCTAGAGGCTCGCGGCGCGTGATAAGCACATGATTATCCTGACCTGGTTCCAAACCTGCAGGAATTACCTCATCATAGAGATGCTTAGCACGTTCACTGAAGCCTTTAAAGCTAATTGGGATGTTTCCAATTTCAGCACGCGCTTCAGTAATAGGCTTGCCTGTTTCATCGGATAGCGTACGTGCAAGCTTTTCTTTATCACGCTCAACCAGTTCAAGGAACTTCATCAGAAGTTCAGCGCGCTCATACACAGGAACCTTTGCCCAGTCCTTTTGAGCTGCTTTCGCTATATCAACAGTATTTTTAATATCTTCAGGAGTTGCTGCGGGAATAGTGTCGATTACTTCACCCGTTGCCGGGTTGGTCACTTCAATAGTTTGACCATCAGATGAATCTACTGCTTTCCCATTGATAAACATTTTCATATATATCCCTCACTTTTTCGCACTGCGCGAGCTGTATTACTTGGAAATGGACACATGAGTGGGAAATGTGCTGGTGCCGTAAAAGAACACGGCACCGCACAGGCACTCAAACCATCAGTTTGCTTATGCACTGAATCCTGTGAACGAGAGCATCAAGCCACCACAGGTATTGTTGTTATCGGATTCATAACCGTATTCACCGAAGGTGAACTCCATAATGAAAGGAACATCGCCCGCAACTTCTTTAACTGCATCAGCCACTTCACCAATACGAGCATCAATGCCCGCACGACGTCCGCCGCAATGTACCAAGTGGAAAGCTAAAGGCTCGCCAGGCATTTTTTCAATGAGCGCCTTGAGCGTGTCGGGTACCGACTGGATAAGCTCATCTACCGTTGCCTCCATGCGGATAACACAGGTTTTCTCTGCCAAATTGTTGCCGATGGCCATTGAGCCGTCTTCATTGCCATTCATTGGATGACGAATAGCGATCAAATCACCCAAGCGATCCTTCACGCCAAGGGGAGAAGTAATGCAAGTTACCAGCAAATTGGCGCCCGATACCGCCTCATCAGAATCGCCTGTCCATTCCTGATATTTCTTTGTTGCAGGAACGCCATCAATTTCAACAAGCGTGCGGTTTCCATCGATTTTAGTGATTACACCAAAGTCGTCCGTTTCGCGATAGGCTCCCGTGTACTTATTAGTAATAGTTGGAGCATTGTAGAAAAATGCCACTATGCAACCATCCGCAAAGCAAGCATCATCAGCGTAAAGAGACCATTTTCCTTCGATGGTATTGTCTGCCGCAGAACCGCCAAAGAACGGAATACGCCCAACAACCTTACTGATGCCTTTAAGATAAAACTCTTCTTCAGCAGGAGAAGCTGCCATGTAGAAATAGTCAGGAGCGCTTTCTTTACCTGCAGATTCCATGGCGGCCTTTGCAAGACTTTCTCCAGCAGAAACAGGGCAATCAGCACTTGATCGATCAATAGCAGCAATTCCAACTGCCATATCTTCACTGCTTAGAGCCATAACGCCCACAAAAGGAACGTCTCCACCAGCATAACCATCTTTAGTGATGACGCCCGTAAAAGAGGTGTTCCCCAAACAAGGCACTCCTGGAAGCGCTTCTTTAACACCAGCAATTACTTCTTTTGAATCATAATCACAACTGCAATAAACGTAGGCAAGTTTAATTGCATCTAACCCTTCTGCTGCTTTCTGGGCAGCTTCTTTTCCAGCTGCCTGAGCAGCTGCCTGTGTACTGGTTCCAACATTTGCCTTAAACATGTTTCCCCCTTTGTTTAAGAACTGTTATACCCTCGCCCCTAATGATAAGGCTTTTTGTCAAAAATGGTGAACATGTTCATAAAAAAGAGCGTGATTTACCTCAATTTAAGATCTTTGATTCAAAAGAAAATAAGATGGAAGAACCCTACAAATTGGTCATGATAATTTCTTCAGTTAAAGAAGCACAGTGTTCAACAGAGTCCAGCGCATTTTCAAAGCAATTGTAGATACAGGAAAGCGCCATAATCTCGGTAGGTGTTTTGTTTTCCTCGGGATTATACGTTTTATGCATGGCCTCAAGAAATAAACGATCTCCCGCCGATTCTGCATCGTTAACATCAATGAGAAGGGGAAGAATTTCCTCGCTCGATTTACGAAACGTTGAAAACTTCCTAATAGCCGCAAGAAGCTTTGCGGTAGATTGCTGAAGGGTATCCATCATCGCGAGCATTTCATCGTTGATTTCGGAAACGTGGTACATATAAAAACCCATAAGCACATCTTCGATGGTATCAACGACATCATCAAGACATTGCGAAAGCTGAGAAATATCTTCACGTTCAACGGGAGTCACGAAATCAAGACGCAAATGCTCACGAATCTCGTGATTTACAGCGTCCGCCTTGCCTTCAATTGTGTGCATGCTTTCAAGAGCCAACATAAGAGAATGGCGATTATAGGAGCAGAGCGTTTTTTTCAGGAAGTCTGCTGCTTGCAAACCAAATTCTGCTTGAGTTTCAAATGCTTTGAAATAATCGAATTTTTTCGCCATCAGATAAGGTCCCCTTAGTTGTAAGAAAAAAGTAAAAAGCAACTAAGGGAAATCTTACCTGATAATTGGTGCAGTTAAAGCAAGACCAAAAAGGTTTTAGGCCAATTGATCAAAAGGACCCTTCTTGCCTTGAATCTTTTGTTCACGGCGTTTTTCTAAAAACTTTTGCCCAAAAAATCCTGCCGTATAAATTGAACAAAGCGTTGGGACAAACAACAACATAAACGGCAATACGTAACAGAAGATAGTCAAAATAACCGTTCCCAAAATGGCAGAAAGTAGAGGGTTTACACCTTTAAAGAAGCGCATGCCTAACGCCGAACCTGCAAACGGAACAGAAAATAACCAAACAGCAATCATGAAGAGCGCCATCAAAACAACAATAGAAAGAGTGACGATTGGCAAAACCAGAATAAACATAACGATAGGAGCTACAAAGAACATGACGCAACCCGTGAGCATTATTTTGCCAAGTTTACCATCGCTCATACGTGCAGCCTCAAAAAGGGTTCCCTTCATAAGCCAGAAGAATAAACCAACAAGAAGAACGTGCGCCATGCATGAAAACAGCAGCTGCAAACCTATCTGATACATAGCATCGGTTGCTGAAATTTCCTGAGATTGCTGTAAGCTGTTTGACCTTTCGGTCGTAGCGATTTGCGCACCATCGGCAACAGTAAGGTTCGCATTATCAGGAACGGTGAGCGTTCCGTTGATAATCGCTTTAGGACCGAGTTCGATTTCAGACGCCTGAATCAAAACGTCGCCTTCAACCGTTCCGTTAAAGACCACTTTTTGAGCAGCAAACGAAGCTCCCTTATAAGAACCACTAACGCTAAGATCCGAACCAGCGAGATAAACACCGTTTGCCTTAGTGGTGGCATCGAGCGAAATGATATAGCCCGCAGCAGTGATATTTCCATTTATCGTTGTTCCGGAAACACTGATATTGTAACCTGCAGCGCGTAGGCTATCAGCAATAATGGAATTTTTAAGAGTGATAATCTGGCCAGCTAAAAGCGCGCTTCCGCTGCCAGACGAGCCCACCTCAAGTTTTTCGGCATCAAAAGATTCTCCAGCCCAGTACAGATCGTTACTGATCGACGTACTCGAAACAGAGTGGTCGAGCAAGAACATATTGCCTGTATGAGTATCCGAATAGCTATACGATTCCGAAGCCGATTGATCAAAAGCAGAGGCACCAAACGCCTTTGCAGGAAGCACAGAAAAAACAGCTAGCGAAAGCAGCAGCGCAAACAAAAGCGATGCGGCTGCAATCATTCTTGATGCTTTTTTGTCACTCATATGCCCCTCTACCTCCAAAAAAATTCACATGAAGTTCGGTATGTTCCCGCCTAGGATTAGCCCATTATAGGTGCTCAAATATTTTTACAGCAGATATCCCAATCCTTCAAAGAAAAATTTAATAGTACCTCGCCTACAACAACGAACCCGCATTGCTCTCTTTGCTCTTTACTTAACAATATGGGTTACTTCGAGTTTGCACTTTTCTAAATAGGGCTTATTCAAAACACAACCAAGCCCTGCCTCGTACCCCTCTTCGTTAAGATGCAAAGATCCTTTTTCCATAATGAGCGGAGGAAACGCACAGTCGTATTCGAAATATTCATGATAATCGGAAATGTCACCCGAAAGATCAACCCACGAAAGCGTTTCGAACGCCGCATGCAAGCGCTTGGAAACCCCCGTGTCAAACATACCACCCATCCAAACACGAATGCCTTCATCGCGGGCCCAAGCACAAAAATCGAGTGCGGGTTGCACACCTCCAAATTTGGCAATTTTCACCGCATAACAACGAAGATTCGTAAGGCTCATGGCGTGTTCCATATCTTGCGCTGTTACTACCGACTCATCCAAGCAAATGGGCGTTTGAAGCGTTTCTTGCAAAAGAGAAAGGCGTTCGAGTAAGCTCATTTCGCCCTGGATAGGCACGTATTTTGGATCGAGCGGTTCTTCAATACAGGTGATATCAAGAGCATCAAACTTGTGCAAAATATCGAGATGTTCTTCTGTAAAGCTTTGGTTTGCATCCAAGAAAATACTGAGTTCAGAGTATTTCTTGCGAATACGTTGCACTTTTTCTAAGGCTGATTCAGGAGAAATTTTTATTTTTACACGGGTATATCCTGCCGCAACAGCCCTATCAACAGCAGCCACCGTAGCATCATCTTCCATGATGCCAATAACCACACCACCCGAAACGGTTTTTCTAGCGGCATCTCCACCGATAAGTTCGCAAAGAGGTTTGCCTACGATTTTCCCGTACAAATCCCAAAACGCCGGTTCCACGGCTGCTTTAGCCATAGGGTATGCTGCAAGTGAAGGAAATGTTGCAAGCGAGCGAGAGACCTCTCTCGGATGCAAATAGCGCTCATCCATGATGATAGATGCGATGCGTTCCTTTACCACCGCATAATCCTCTTCAATTGTTTCTGGAAGATACCAATTTGTAGCGAACGAAACACATTCGGCTATACCCGTTCTGCCTGCCCAGTCTTGCAACTCTACAAAGAAAGATTCCCTGTTTTCCACCACACGCTGAGACGTTTTAACGGGTGTCTTAAATGGCTGCTTTACACGATAGAGCGAAACGCTCTTAATGTCGATACGGCGATCATACAGCTGCTTTAAAGCTTGCACATCGGTTTTCCCAATAGCAGTACACGGAAAAGCATCCACCACCATAATATGTTTAGGATGATGCAAATGAGACATGCGGGGTTCGAGATATTTGTGAATCATACGAGCATATTCTTGCGCACAGGTTGCCGCATGAATGCCCGTATCTTTTTCAGACAATCCCAATACCTCATGATCATGCGCGATGGCCTCTGAAGAATAATCAGCCTGAATAAAGGCAACAGGACGATATCCCCAAGTTTCATCCGCTGTGCCAAATACACAGGCATCACTAACTCCTGGAACCTGGAGCAGCGCTTCGCGAACTTCGGCAGGATAGATGTTTTCCCCGCCCGAGATAATGAGATCTTCCGTTCGCTCAAAAACAAAAAGAAATCCATCGCGATCAACTACCGCGCGATCTCCCGTTACAAACCATCCATCAGCACTCAAAGATGCTCGTGCGTTGAGATACCCTTTGAAAATACCTGGACCCATAACATGCAAGAGTCCCACGCCTTTATTGTCAGGACGCATGATGCGCGTTTGATATCCAGGCAACAAACGCAGTCCTCCATCAAACCCACGTGAAATAGGAGCGCAAGCAATCATAGAGGAGGTTTCTGTCATACCATAGCTTGCAAATACTTTTGCTTTTGCGCGCAGGGCTTTGCGAATAGTTTTATCGTTAAGGGCAGCGCCACCGAGCAGAATACACGAATATTGAGAAATGATTTTGTCGTTATCATGCTCGATAAGGTCGGAAAGAATTTTATCGACCACTGAAATATGGGTAACTTTATACGTAAGAGCATCGTTGAGCACACGAGTAGGCTGGTAGCGACTATATAGAACAAATACGTTTTCGTTGAGCAACGAACGCATCATTACCTGAAAACCGCCAATATGACACATAGGTAGCACCAACTGCCATACGCCACGCCCTGGCTTGGTGAGTGCGGCATTAGCAGCGTTAGCAGAGCCAATGAGGTTTACCCAGCTCAACTGTGTTGCCTTCGGAGTTCCTGACGTACCCGAAGTGAACATGACGAGCCCAATGCGAGAAGGATCAAATTCGTCTTCATGTTTTTCTGCGTAATCAAGAATTTCTAAAGCACGAGGATACGCGGGAATCACACCATCAAGGCGAGCAAGGTCTGAGACGCTAATGCCCATACCCTCCAACAAAAGACGATCGATTACTTCTTCGGTCAACACCTCAACCTTGCCACTTTTCGTAGCATTTTCCAGCTCTATTTTGCGCAAAATTTGCTCATCTTTGGAAAGGCGCGGATTAAGAACTGCAAGCGTAAAATTGCCATAGGCCGCCGCAAGGGCAAGAAAAACAAATTCAGGTCCATTAAACAAATTGCAAGCCACAAAGCCCGTTTTAGCTATACCTCGTTTTTCAATTTCTCGTGCCAAGGCTGCCGCCGCAAACCGTGTTTGGCGATAAGAAAAGCTCAACGTGTTCTTATCAAGCTGGGCATAGAAAAAGACTTTGCCTCCTTTGTTCTGCGCCAATCTTTGCAGTTCTCTAATCATGAAGCACCCATCTCTTTCTTACCCACAACGCCTTGACTCCCTCAAGATCACGTTGAGCAATTACTATTGAGCTCTTTTGAGCGTTCTGTTATCCCCACCTTAAAAGGTGCATCCCTTATGGGAATTTAGGGAATTGCTTAAAATCTGGATCGCGATGTTCCTTAAATGCATCGCGCCCTTCCATTGCCTCTTCAGTGGTGTAATACAGAAGCGTAGCGTCACCTGCAAATTGCTGCAAACCAGCCAGACCATCAGTCGCAGCGTTAAAGGATGCTTTCATGAAGCGTAAAGCCGTTGGCGAAAGCTTGAGCATTTCACGCGCCCAAGCAACACATTCTGCTTCCAGTTCATCAAAGGGAACAACCTTATTGACCAGACCCATTTCAAGAGCTTCAGCTGCAGTGTATTGGCGGCACAAATACCAAATTTCACGCGCTTTTTTCTGACCGACAATAGCAGCCAGATATCCAGCACCATAGCCAGCGTCAAAGCTACCCACGCGAGGACCGGTTTGTCCGAACTTTGCCGTATCTGCCGCCAGCGAAAGATCGCACAGAATGTGTAGCACGTGACCGCCACCAATAGCGTACCCATTAACCATAGCGATAACAGGCTTAGGTACTACACGAATCAAACGCTGAACATCAAGAATATTCAAACGAGGGATGTTGTCATCGCCAACATAGCCACCCTTGCCGCGTTTTTTCTGGTCTCCACCCGAACAGAAAGCTTCATCTTCGTGACGACCACCATGGTTTACACCCGTAAGAATGATGACACCAATAGAGGCATCATCTCGTGCAACCGTAAAAGCATCGTAGAGCTCCATCGCGGTGAGCGGAGTAAATGCATTGCGGCGCTCAGGTCGATTGATACTAATCTTCGCGATTCCATCCATGGTTTCATACAAAATCTCTTGGTATTCTTTAGCTTTTTTCCAAGCAAATTCACTCATAAAGAGCCCTTTCTCGTGGTGACCATTTGCCAATAATTTCAACTAAGTTCAGCGGGTTTACACGTATCGCTCACGGTCATTCAGTCTTTTTTTACACTCAGGTGTCTTCTTTTTAATCTATATACCTTCGTAAACAACGACAGTATTCTTCAGGATTTTCAAGATGAATGTTGTGACCCACACCCTTAACAATCTCAACAGAAATCTGCGCAGTATCTCCTGCTTCATTAAGCAACGAACGAGCTACTTCAGTATACGTGACATCAAGTTCCCCTGCCATATAGAGGACAGGAAGTGAACCTTGCGCAAGCGCATTGCGAAGATTTTTCATTTCTTGCTGGCCTGCGTAGCGCAAACTAAAGGCAAGTTGTTCGGGGTCATTATCCAAACGTGCCGTGCGCTGAGCTGCCTGCGTCTCTTTATCAAGACATTTTTGAGAATCGAACAACGGAAGTTGCTCCCAAAATTCAATAAACGCATCAAAGGGCTCTTCTGCAAGACGACAACAGAGTTTTTCATTTTTACGTACTCGTACCGTGCGTTCTTCTTCGTTTATTGGCCCTAATCCCGCCGATTCGAGCACCAACGCCTGAATTTTTTCAGGATGCTTAACCGCATACGTTGCCGCAATGCGCCCTCCCATGGAATAGCCCACGAGTATCATCTTCCGATATTCTAAATTCGATGAATACGATGATTTTGATGCTTCGTTTTTCGACGAACACCCAGAAAAAACTCCCTGCGCGTAAGCACCGATAACAGCATCGACAAGCATGCAATGAGATTCAAATGAAAAAGCCTCGGGTGTTTGAGGAACAATCGTCGCTCCATGACCAGGAAAGTCGGGCATGATAAGAAAATGATCACGCGAAAGATTTTGAGCGACCCGTTTCCACGAGCGACCATCTTGCATAAATCCGTGGAGCAGTATAACGGGCTGGCGCGAAGGAAGCCCGCAAACATACACCTGAGCCTCGGTGTCGCCATAAGGAATACGATAGACTTTCATTTCAAGCAGCTCGGTGACACTACCCATGGTTGTACTCTTTCCTTCAGGCAAAACACACCTTCCCTTTTCCTCCTTCAAAGGATTCTTACGCAAAATGGATCCTAAGCAAAATCCCTGACGTGCTTCTTATCGTGCCTCTTCGTTTTCATGCGTTTTTTGCAGCTCTAAAACCGCTATTGAAATGCCCCATAACGCTCTCGAACACCCTGTAGCGGAAGCTTAATTTCAATCAAATGAATGCCCGCACACCCCATAAAGCAATCAAGGACTTTTTCAAACTGCTCAACCGAAGAGGCACGCTTATAAGGAATTGAGAATGTTTTTGCAGCTGATTCAAAATCGAGATTTTGTGGAGTAAGGAATATTCTTTCGAAATAGGGGTTGTCCTGTTTTTGAGGAAGCATATCAAAGATTGCTCCCCCGGAATTATTCATAACCACAACAACGATTGACGGTCGAGTATATCCTTCGGCAGCTCTAATATCCATTTCGTGCTGTAAGGCAAGCGAATTAAGATCATGCAACAGGGTAAGATCACCCGTTAAACAAACCGTCTGATTGAATGCTTGCGCTGCCCCAAAGGCCGTAGAAAGTGTTCCGTCGATACCGTTCAATCCGCGATTAGCAAGAACAGCAAAGCGTTTTGGCTGTTTCACGTAGAACGTATCTATCGCCCGAATGGCCATACTGTTTGCGGAAAAGAGTAGAGAATGCGCAGGCAGTGCTCCAATGAGCGCCGAAACGTATGATCCTTCAAAAGATGAATCGGGGTTGGTTTTTGCTCCAAGAATTCGTTGCGTTTCCTGTTTGTTGAGTATGTTCCATTCTTGAATATAGGGCGTAGACACTTGCCCAGAAGCAGTGTCCTCACGCGTTGCTTGCTTGGCGATGCTCGCCTCGGCCAAGAGCGATGCAACAAAATCAGACGGTTCCATTGTAATGAATACTGAAGTTGAGGAAGTAAAATCGCGTGTTTCAAACGGGTCAACCACAATCTGCGTTGGCGCAAAATTTTGTATGGCGGTAGTTAAGCGTTTTGATACCGGCCAACGACCAAAACGAATAACCGCATCAAATTCTGGACAGTCCTCTCGAACAATAAGATTGTCGTAGTTTTCAATAATTGCGTCATAAGCATCAGAGCGCAGTTGAGAAAGAGGATCCACCAGCAGAGGGATATCAAACTCCTCAGCGAAAGCCTGCAAAGCCAAACGCTCTTGATCCCTATCGTTAAAACAAGGCTCTGAACTGCTATTACGCGAAGCGGTTTCGCTGCTTACTTCCGCACCGAGCGTTCCCTCACCACAAACCGCAATCACTCTATGAGTTTTCAAATACTCAACAAGAAATTGCGCAGAATCCGCATCCAAAACGCAGGGAGTTTCTACGACCAAAGGAAGATTTAAGGAGTCAGCACGCCCCAAGGAAAAAAGTCCTTCAGCTCTTAGGTCGGGCTTCAAGGGTTCATCGAAAGGGAAGTTAAGATGCACCGCGCCACCATGTAGCGTTCCTGCACCACTTGCAGCATATGCGTCACGAGCAACTTGGCGAACGTATGAAATGCGTTTAGGTGTTGCGAGCGGTTCAGGCATCTGCCAAAACTTTTTTACATGATTAGAAAATGCCTTGAGCTGGTCGCATGTCTGAGGCGCCCCAACATGCTGAAGATGCTGAGGCCTGTCGCCCGAAAGGACAATTAACGGAACGCGCGAAGATTCCGCCTCCATTACCGCGGGGTAATAATTCGCTAATGCCGTACCTGAAGTGCAGACAACACAGGCAGGACGGGCGGTTGCTTTCGCGATTCCCAAAGCAAAAAACGCTGCTCCCCGTTCATCAACATCCAGATAAAAATTCAAAGAAGACTTATAGGCAATCATCGCTAAGGGAGTAGAACGAGAACCCGGGCTTACCACAACGTCGCGCACTCCTGCACGATACAGCTCATCAAAGAAAGCCGAAACAAAAAGAGCCACATCCTGCGGAAAATGAGCCTCTTTTGAGTATTCGTCCTTTTCCAACACGCCTATTCCTCCCCTTGAAATGCACTTAAGATTGTTTTGAGTTTCATGTCGATCTCATTAAATTCCGACTGCGCATCGCTACCATCAACAACACCACAGCCCGCGTAAACCCAACCGCATTCACCGTCAAAGACACCCGAGCGAATAGCAACAGCAAATTCACCATCACCATCACCATCAACAAACCCAACAGCCCCACCAAAGAAACCGCGATTATACGATTCAACCTCGCGTAAACACATGAGCGCTTCTCCTACTGGCGAGCCCGCCAAAGCAGGTGTTGGATGTAGCTGCGAGGCAAGAGACGTTATGGTTCTTCCCTCCATCACATGCGCCTGAACAGGGGTGTATAAATGCTGTACATGCTTAAGAGTAAGAATTGAAGGGCCCTCAGGAATGTCCACATCAAAACAATTCCTTGAAAACACCTCCCTGATAAAGTGAACGACATAGGCGTGTTCGCGCAGGTTTTTCTCATCGTTGAGCAGCTGTTCTGCCAAACATGCCGTATCCTCAATGGTTTCGCCAACGCTGGTAGTGCCCGCAAGGCACATGCTGCTTGCTACATTTCCTTTTTTTCTCACCAAAAGTTCGGGGGTGCAACCGCAAAAGAACACATCGCCATAACGATACAGAAATACCTTGCCGCATGCCGAACCATCAATAAGGTTCACCAGCAAATCTTTAGAGGAAAAGGGGCTTTGTGCTACAAGCTTCTGACGACGAGAAGGAACCAATTTATCAATACGCCCCTCGTGAATATAGTTCAAACTGAGCTCCATTACCCCTTCCCAGTCTTTGAGTTCATCAGGAATAAGAGTGTAAGGAATGGTTCGACGTTCTCGTTTTTTTGCTTCTAATGCATGGCGAACAAATCTGTCGACTCTGCCTTTATAGACGGGACCGAGGCTGTTTACCTGCAAGAAAGAACCCTTTTCGTTTTCGATGAGCGTCACCTCAGGAAGCATGAGATGCAGCCGAGGAAAGGCCTGCATCATTTCGTCAGGATTCTTTGGGTTCTCAGCATCAAAACGATTGAACGAAAAGAAAACAGGAGCAACATGTTCTGGCCCTTGCAGAATTTGATCGGCTTCCTTCAACGAAGAAAGCGCGATGCATCTACCTAGCCCCATTGCTCGTTGTGGATTTTCTTTATCATAGTAAACAAATTGATCGGTAAAGCCTTTTTGCAATACGCAAAACGCATCGACAATGTCAGCTTTGATAGGCACCGTGTACGAATAGATTTTTGCCACGAATTATCACTCACTTGATGTTTTGAGGTTAATGAGTCTTGACCCTAAACGGTTTGTTTGTTGTCACAATTCTAACATCACGCACCATTTTTTCACGTTCACGGGAAAATACTGCCATTCACCTTGCGGTCTATTTCCATAGCGTATTGAAAAATAGATAATTCCACTCGTAGCAATACCCCTCATTGCTATTACTTTTCTTGTACGAAGCTGAAACGCCTTCCCTATATTTTGTTTCTCTTCGGACCCTCGGGGCTTCCTTTACGACCCTTACATGCCCCAACCAATCCTTAGCGGCCCTCCCCGGGGCTGCTTGAGGACATTGGTTTACATCGCCTTCCAAATCGCCGCCCGTGAATGCACTCTTTATAGATTCGGGCGGCGTTGTGATTAATGCTCCACAAAAGCCTTATTCCAAGCCCTGCTTAGCCAAATCCCATAATTCTTGAAGTTCATCCATGGAAAGATCCTCGATAGATTTTCCCTGAGCCCATGCGGCTCCCTCCATAAACGCCCAACGAGCACGGAACTTGTTGCAGCTTGCGCGAAGGGATGTTTCGGCATCTATACCATACTTTCTCGCAACATTTACAAGAGAAAACAGCACGTCGCCCATCTCAAGCTCCATGGCATGCTCGTCGCCACTTTTCGCAGCCTCTTTAAGCTCGAAGCATTCTTCGGTTACCTTAGCCCAAACATCGTCTACAGTATCCCAGTCAAACCCAGCAGCAACTGCTTTACGCGAAATTTTATATGCCTGCAAAAGCGCAGGAAAACTCGTTGGAACATCATCAAGAAGACCTTCGTAACTTCCCTGAGTACCTTCTAAAGCGCTTTTTTCTCGTTGCTCTTTTTCAGAAAGCTTCACCTTATCCCAGATATCTAAAACATCGTTAGCCGACCGTGCGCTCACCTCTTCGCCAAACACATGAGGATGGCGCCGAATCATTTTCTCGTTAACATCACGACACACATCCACAATAGTGAATTCATTTGCATCGGCAGCAATTTGACTCTGCAAAACCACCTGCAAAAGTACATCGCCGAGTTCTTCACGCAAATGGTGCGAATCGTTCTGCTCGATAGCATCAACCGCCTCATATGCTTCTTCAATCATGTTACGTGAAATGGATTCATGTGTTTGTTTTTGATCCCAAGGACATCCGCCCGGTGCTCTAAGACGCGCAATAGTAGAAACAAATTCGCCAAAAACAGCAGCGCTGTCTTCGGCGAATTCACATACAAAATTATTTTCTGGGCTAGTAGATTCTCCCATGTATTATTCAGCTTTCTTTTCAGGTTCTTTTTTATCAGCTGAAGCTTCGTCTGCTATGGTATGAGCCTTTGCGGAAGCCTCCTTACCTGATTCCTTTTCGTCTATTTCCTCGTCATCTTCATCGAGATCGTCGCCCAACATTTCCTTGGCTTCTTCCAGCTCTTTAGCCTTTCGAGCCTCCTCAGCATCTTCGATGAACGTTTTGGTGTCCGTAAAAGAACGATATTCTTCAGGCAAGGATGTTGGAGGAGTAATGTTATCCATTTCCTCAACCTTGTCGCTATACGCCTCAATCAAGCGGACAATCGCCTGAACCTCTTCGACAGTAAGGACTTCTTCTTTTTGATCATCGATAAAGTTCAAGAACTCTTCGTAGGTTCCCACAAAACTCGTAGGAGCAAATTCCGCTTCGTCAATTTTGTCAAACGAAGGAAACACCGCCATGGGAAAACACGGAATATCTTTATCAGTTCCAATAACTTCTTTAAGCGTATACAGGTGAATTTTCGACTGCCACAAAGGACTGGTGAAAGGAGTGCGCTTGAGACCCATATAGCGGAACCACTGCTGCTTCTTTTCGTCAGCCTTAATAAACTTATAGAACATACGGAATTCCAAACAAAAAATTCCATAAACCGAAACAATGATAAAATCAGCGCGTGATTTACCCAACTTGGTCATAAGCTGCTTTTGCTCAAGCACAACGTATTTATCTTCAGGAAGTTCCTCTTCCAAAAGTTCCGACATTGAGTCTTCTTCGGCACGCGCGGTCTTGAGCATTTTGCGCTTCTTATACACATCTCTAAAAAGCGTTGCCGCTAAAACAACAATAATTAAGCCAAAGATAACGTTTAGCGCTACCTCTTGAATTCCCTGTGCGTCCACACATCCCCCTTAAATTTTATACATGAACTGAAATACGTCTTCACGTTGAATGATTACTTGCACACCCAGTTCTTCACCAACCGCCGCAAGAGCTTCCTGTACTGTATTGAAATCTGCAACTTCGGTGTTCAAACGAACCAGCATGGTCATGCTGAAAATTTCGTCCAAAATAGTTTGGCTAATATCATCAATGTTAGCGCCCTTTTCCGCCAAGACCGCTGAAATAGCCGCAACAATGCCGCTTCGGTCCTTGCCAAGAACTGAAATAACACAACGCATAAGATGATCCTTTCGCCTCATTTTACATACTGTTTCAGCTATTAATGACTAAATATTAACGACAACACTTCTGCTCGCGTTGCATCATGCCTCTCGAATATACCACGTACCGCACTGGTCGTGGTCTTTGTTCCCGCCTTCTTAACACCGCGCATGCTCATACATAAATGCTCAGCTTCCATAACCACAATGACACCTTGAGGGTTGAGCTGTTCCATAAGAGTATTGGCAACTTGCGTTGTTAAACGCTCTTGAACCTGTGGCCTACGAGCATACACATCGACTAAACGGGCTAACTTTGAAAGTCCGCAAACATGACCATCTTTAGCGGGAATATAGGCAACATGCGCTACACCAAAAAATGGAGCCAAATGATGTTCGCACATAGAATAGAAGGGAATATCACGCACCAGTACCATTTCTTCATGATGCTCATCAAAGGTGGTTTCAAAATGTTGAGCGGGATCCTCATAGAGCCCTGCAAAACATTCCTCGTACATGCGAGCAACGCGCGCGGGAGTTTTGAGCAACCCTTCACGATTGGGATCTTCCCCTACACCCTCCAAAATAAGACGTACGCCTTGTTCGATCTTTTCAAGATCCATTCCCATAGTTTCTCCTACATATCTATATGAAGTGAATTTCTGCTAGAAAACCTGCTAGAACAATAGCAGAACACTCACTTGCTTAGCGTTTCTATAATTCCAACTCCACGGAAACGGGGCAATGATCGCTTCCGAAAATATCGTTATAAATATGCGCATATTGAATTGCATTTTTAAGCACGTCGCTTACAAGAAAATAATCGATGCGCCATCCTGCATTATTCGCTCGTGCATTAAAACGATAACTCCACCACGAATAAGCTCCCTCAGTGGTGGGGTTCAAATAACGAAAGGTGTCAATGAACCCCGCATCTAAAAGCTTAGTGAACTTTTCGCGCTCCTCATCAGAAAAACCAGGATTACCACGATTAGTACGGGGATTTTTTAGATCAATTTCTTGGTGTGCTACATTAAAATCGCCACACATAATCACTGGCTTAGCGTTTACCCTTTCGCCTGAGGGCAACACTCCCTCTTCCAAACCCTTACAGAGCTTTCGGAAGGTATCATCCCATTCCATACGGTGATCTAATCGTTTAAGTTCGCTTTGCGCGTTTGGAGTATAGACGTCCACGAACCAGAACTTCCCGAACTCCAAGACAACCACACGGCCTTCAGTATCAAGCTCGGGAACGCCTACCTCGTGAAGGACGCGCAAAGGCTCTTCCTTGCAAAAAACAGCTGTGCCAGAATAGCCCTTTTTCTCGGCATAGCTCCAATATTCGTAATAACCAGGAAGATCCATTTCTATCTGACCTTCTTGGAGTTTAGTTTCCTGAAGCGCAAATATATCTGCGTCTAGTTCATTAAACACATCCATAAAGCCTTTTTTCATAACGGCTCGTAAACCATTAACGTTCCATGAAACACATCTCATGCCTGCCATCCTTATCACTATGAAAAATGCCCGAATTACTTCGGGCATTAGCCTTGCTATTCTTTAGCGCCGCACCGCAAAACAAGCGAGTAGACAGTTATTTTTTCCGAGCTTCTTTCCTTGCGGCCTTTTTAGCTTCTTTTTCAGCCTGCTTCTTAGCTTCTTCTTCAGCACGAGCAGCTTCCTGCTTGCGCATTTCTTTACGTGCTGCCGTAGCTGCCTTGGACTTATCTTTAGAAGCGCCAACGCGGGCTTCCTTACGCAAAGGACGAATTTTGAGTGCGTCAATGCCAACAGCTGCAAGTAAGAATGCCCAGCCAATACCGTAGAAAAGCAAAGACATCTGTTCATTGTCAACGAACAGGTCAGGTCTAACTAAAGGAGGAATAAGAGAGCAAATGCCTAAGCCAATAACAACCCACCAAATAATGCGCCACTTTTTATAGGCAGAAGTGCCTGGATTGTTATAGCGGCGCTGAGCTTCTTTTTTATCGGTCTTAGTAAGCGTTTTGTTGCGACTCTTCTGCTCAGTATCGCCTTCCATATCAAGAAGAGTATAGGAACCTTTTTGCTTAGCTTCCTGCTCATTATTGCTTTTCTTAGCGGCCTTTGCTCGTTCCTTGGCTTCCTCTTCCTTCTTCTTGCTGTTTCCGCCGCCCATTAAACGAGAGAGAAAACCTTCTTTAGGCTTGTTATTGGGATCTTCGATATAAACTGAAGACGCAGCCTTCATTACAGGTTTTGCAGAAGCTGCACTCTTACGCGTTTTTCCTGCTTTAGTATCGTTCTGATTTCTCTCATTCAGAGGGTTTCGCTGTGACATTCCCTTTTGTTCTCCTTGTTGTGTTTAGTACATAATTACTGAGCTACGAATGCACGACCAGTGATTTTTTCGTAGGCTTGAATGTATTTTTCGCTCGTTTTCTTGATAATGTCTTCAGGAAGACGAGGAGGATTTCCTTTGCGATCCCAATTAGCATTGAGCCAATTGCGAACAAACTGCTTATCAAAGCTTGGCTGCTCTTCGCCAACCTTATAGGTATCAGCAGACCAGAAACGTGAAGAGTCTGGGGTTAAAACTTCGTCGCCTAAGATAATTTTGCCATCATAGCGACCAAATTCAAACTTGGTATCTGCAATGATAATGCCACGTTCCCGAGCATGTTCAGCCGCACGCTCATAAACCTTGATGGTCAAATCGCGAATTGCAGCAGCGTCTTCTTCGCCAATCTGCTTTGCGCACTCCTCGAAGCTAATGTTCTCATCGTGATCGCCGATTTCAGCCTTAGTAGAAGGGGTGAAAATGGTTTCTGGCAGCTTAGATGAGTTAACCAACCCCTCGGGAAGTTTAATGCCGCAAACAGCGCCTGTTGCCTGATAATCCTTCAAGCCAGAGCCCGTAAGATAGCCTCGGACAATGCACTCAACAGGAAACATATCCGCTTTTTTTACTAACATGAAACGGCCTGCCAAATAGTCCGAATAGGGCTTAAACTTCTCGGGCAAATCAGCAACATCAGCAGAGATAAGATGATTCTCTACAACATCGGAAAGAAGATCAAACCAAAAACAAGAAAGCTGAGTTAGAACCTGACCTTTATAAGGAATCTCATCCTGCAGAATATAATCAAAAGCAGAAATTCGATCCGAAGCTACGAGCAACAGCTTGTCACCCAAATCATACAGATCACGAACTTTTCCTTGTGCATCAGGCTTGATATCAATTCCTGGCATGGCGATCCTTTCCATTTAAGACACCTAACTAGCTTATTATGATTTATTTTTCAGGCAATGGCTAAAATTCCTCGATTTTTCTAACCGAGGAAATAGAATTGTTACCCCTGACCAAGCTGATTCTTCTTGCGTTTGCGCCCATCACCCTCATTTTCATTGTAAAGGGGAACATAGATAGTAAAACAAGCACCTTCGTTTGGTCTACCTTCAACACGGACCCAACCACGATGGCGATCAACAATCTCTTTAACAACCGAAAGCCCGATTCCTAAACCTCCCGTTGCGCGTGCGCGCCCAGGGTCAGCACGCCAGAAACGCGAAAATACCATTTTTGCCTCTTCGGGCGTCAAACCGATACCCGTATCCTTTACCATAATTTGGCCCATAATGTCGCCCTTACGAACCATAACGGTAATAGTGCCACCTTCGGGTGTATAACGAACAGCATTTGAAATAAGGTTGGCTGTTGCCTGACGCAACATATCTGCATTGCCATATACAAATACATGCGAATCATGATGGTACTCAAGCGTAAGTCCAGCATCGGAAACATAAGCCTGATGATTTGTAACAATGGTTTCGATAAGCTCCGTCAGATCAACTTTAGAAAACTCAACAGGATTCGAGCGGTTTTCCAAACGCGAGAGTTTAAGAAGTGCATCAACCAAGCGGCTCAGACGACGAACTTCTGAATTAAGTGTTTCTAAGCGTTCAGCATCAGGCTTAAACACGCCATCAATCATGGCTTCAACCGTAGACTGAATTGCCATCAAGGGGGTGCGCAATTCATGGGCAACATCGGTGACCAAGCGACGTTCGAGTTTACGGTTTGACTCAATCGCATCCGCCATGCGGTCAAAAGTATTCCCTAGACGCGATATTTCATCATTGCCCGAAAGGTTCGTTCGAGCAGAATAGTTGCCTTCCTTCAATTCCTGAGCGGCGTGTGTAATGCGATTGATCGGTCGAACGAGAGCACGTGCAAAAGCAATGCCTGCAAGAAGAGCGATGACGATAGCGAACACTGAAGCAAAAATCATTGCTTGATAAGATTTCGTCCTGAAATCTTGATCGGGTTGCGTGAGCAGAGTATCCGATCCAAACACCCGGACATACACCGTTCCTACTTGCTTTCCCTGAACGATAATAGGTGCAATCGCGGTATTTTTTTCAACTTCATTGAAGTTAGTGAAGGCAGGTTTTCCTTGGTCGTTCGTGTTGTCATAAACAACCGAACCTGATTCGTTGGTCACTTGAATTGAAACGGTGTCATACAAAGACCCAGCAGAAGATGCCGCAGCAAGAGTACCGCCATACCAATCACCGTGATAGCGTTCATAAGCAACTGCGATACTATCAGCAGTTGAATTAGCAAGGCGCTCCATGTTTTCACGCGTATAACTTTGGAAATGTTGCTCCCACACAAACGAAAGCATGGCAACAGCAGAAAAAATAGTCATCAAGGAAACAATGACAAAAGTTAGCGTTACGCGAAGCGTAAATGTCATACCCTTCTTTTTGCGTTTTTGACTTTTTTGTTGCTCACCTGAAGAGGAAACCTCCCTAGATTCCCATTCTTGAGCTGTATTACTTTCACTCACACGATGCCCCTAACAAAAAGCGCCCTTATTTGAATATAAAGGACGCTTTGTTTATATCATATCTGTTCGTTTTGAATGGATTAGCCCTTAGTTAGGTTAACAAGACTTGTCCATCTAACCAGCTCAAACGGGCAAATACATCCAGATCCTAGTTAGGTTTAGTTGGATCTTCAAAACGATAGCCAACACCATGAACGGTATGCAACCATTTAGGATGACGAGGGTTATCGCCAATCTTTGCTCGGAGGTTCTTTACATGCGAGTCGATTGTGCGTTCGTACCCTTCGAAATCGTAGCCTAAAACCTTTTCAACCAATTCCATACGGGAATAAACACGACCAGGATAACGACAAAGCGTAGTAAGCAATTTAAACTCGCTTGCCGTAAGGTCAACCTCTTCATTGTTGACCAAAACTTTATGACCAGAAATATCGATGGTTAGTTCTCCAAATTCAAGAACCTCACGCTGCGGTTCTGAATCTGAATGAACACGACGAAGCAAAGCACGAACACGCGCAACCAGCTCACGAGGGCTAAAGGGCTTTATTAAATAGTCATCCGCACCAAGCTCAAGACCAATGATTCGGTCTTCAACTTCACCTTTTGCCGTAAGCATGATGATAGGAGTATCCGAATTGTCACGAATTACACGACAAACACGCTCTCCAGGAACGCGCGGAAGCATAAGGTCTAGAACGACAAGATCAAAATGATGGCGGGAAAACTCCTCGAGGGCTTCTTGGCCATCACCAACTGCGGTAACCCAGTAGTTTTCGCGCTCCAAGTAAGCGGCAACAGCATCACGAATTGCCTTCTCATCCTCAACTAACAAAATACGACGAGCATCACTATTCATTACTACGCTCCTTGTCTATATAGTTTTGGCAGATACACCACCAACAATAATTTTTACAGTTTGCCTGCATGCTCATGTTTGAGTTTATTGTATCAATTGGGTACTTTTTGGCAGTATCCTGACACGCAAATGTCAAAATAATTGTCCTGCTATCATAAAGAAAGCACATAACTCTATGCGGTTTAGCATACCAATATTTGGTGGAGAACACATGCCTCAGAAGCGAAAACAAAATGTACCGGGCAAAGCATCACGTCCTAAAAGACGCAGTTCAAGCTACGCCAAATCTTCTTCCTATTCAAGAAACGGCTTCTCTATTTCTAATTCTCCTGAAAAAGGAATCGGACAACACGCTTCCCGCAATAGCTCTTCAAATCAATTTGGCTCGTCGAGCTTCGGAAATGTACGCTCTTCTGTTAACGGACAAGGTTCTAAAAAAAGTTTTACTCCTGAAGTAGTCCTTACACGCCGTAATCTTTTAATAGGAGCGGCTGGCATTGGTGGCGTTGCCTTACTTGGCGGTGTGGGGTCCATGGCTCTTGACGCAATCGATGGACCCGAAGTCACCATCGAATATCTCGAAGTACCCGAAAGCGCTGTTACAAACCTCGAATCCTATAGCGAGGTAGCCGCCGATGATTACGTTTCGCTTGTTGGAAGCTTTGAACTAACCTACGGCACACTTGTTTGGGCAGACAACGATTATGTTGCCGCTTGTCTTGTCCCAGGAAAAACTTCAAACCCGCTTAATACGGTATCGCTCTTATTTTTAAGTACAGGAGCAAATCCCGAAGTGCTTTCTGCTGCCATTGGGACATCCGAGCATTTTGAAATTTTTGATGCACGATGCAGTGAAAATGGTGTTGTTTGGACAGAATGTAATGTCTTAGAAAATCGTTGGCGCGTATACACAGCGCAATTATCTGGTGCCGATCTTGGCGAGGCAACCTTGGTGGACGAAGGCGATTCAAACTGGCTTACCCCTTCTATTGCCGCAGTGGGAAATACCGCTTTTTGGCAGGCTTCTCCGCAAACCACGGGTGAAAACAGCAAAGACAATTCTGTGCTCAAAGCAGCACGATTTGGCTCTAAGGAATCCTCTGTTGTTTATTCCTCAAAACGCGTATTTGCAACACGCGTTTGCCCCGTTGCCGATGGGGTAGTTATTACACCACGCGTTGATTCAACAAGTGTTTACTATCAGCTCACAAAAATTGACGAATCCACCCTCCAAACAAGCGACTCTCTTGTTCTTCCCACCTCCATGAAACCCTACGAAGCATCATGGGGAGAAACGGGTTTTTCTTTTGCTTTCGAGAGTATTTACAACTATGGTGGCGGCATTGCAAACTTAGGAACCTATACGCCTCTATCAAAACCCGCTGCTTATTCTTATCAGAATATTCCATGGTTCCACTTTGGACGCACGCCATCGAGCGCTCCTTCCTGGTGTGGCGAATGGTTTGCCGTAAAATCAACGCGCGCTATCTGTGCCGTGAACGTTACAAATAGCAGCTATTTCATGATTGATGTTCCAAACGGAACCGATAGCTACGGAGAATACCTCGTATCTTCAGGAAACAACGCCTATATTGTGGGTTTGAGCCAAATCACCAACGTGGACGACAAAGAGAAAAACCATGCACTCGTTCGCGTTTATTCGCCACGCTAAACCCTAATCGTTCGACAAAATGCTCCCCTTCTCATGAAGGAGAGCATGGTAAGAGTAGAGTTATTGCTTAAGCATCTCTTAAAATTCGAGTTCTTTCAAACGATCAAAAACAAGATCTTTACGCTGCAGAAACTCCCAAGGGTCAAAAATCTTGTCGAGTTGTTCGCTGGTAAGCGTGCATTGTTCGTCTTGTTCAAGACGCTCACGATATGTTGGACCGGGTTGTGCAAGCTGAACATCATGCCAAGTTGCCATGGCGTTGCGCTGAACGATTAGGTACGCATCTTCGCGCGTGATGCCGGTGTCAACCAAAGCGAGCAAAACTTTGGAAGAAAAAATGAGCCCACGAGTCTTATTCAGGTTTGCCATCATTGATTCTGGATAAGTTTGCAAGCCATCTAAAATCCAATTCATCTTGTCAAAAATATAATCGAGAGCAATGAAACTATCCGCAAGAGCAACGCGTTCTGCACCTGAATGAGAGATATCGCGCTCGAACCAAAGCGCAACATCGTCAAGGCCAACTTGCGCATTGGCTTTGATTACGCGAGCTAAGCCACAAACACGCTCTGCGGTAATAGGATTGCGCTTATGAGGCATTGCAGAAGAGCCCTTTTGGCCCTTCTTGAAAGGCTCTTCGGCTTCAATTACATCGCTTTCCTGCATAAGGCGCACTTGCAAAGCGATGGATTCAAGCGTTGCAGCGCACACCGCAAGAGCACACATAACCTGTGCATGACGATCACGAGCCAAAACTTGAGTAGACAAAGGATCAGGAGTAAGCCCCATTTTTTCGCAAACAAATTGCTCAATGAAGGGGTCAATGCTGGAGTATGTTCCAACTGCGCCAGAAATTGCACCGGTTGCAGCAACCTCACGCGCTTGTTGCAAACGAGTCTGAGCGCGCTTTAAGGCCCATGCCCAAGAACCAAACTTCATGCCAAACGTCATCGGTTCAGCATGAATGCCATGTGTACGTCCTACACAAACAGTTTCTTGAAACTCAAACGCGCGGCGGCGACATACTTCGCCTAATGCTTTTACATCTTCGAGAATAATATCGAGTGATTGAGTTACCTGATAGCTTAAAGCGGTATCACCCAAGTCGGAAGAAGTCATTCCATAATGAACCCAACGAGAAGGCTTTTCCTCCCCTTCAGGAATATCAGCATCAATGTATTCGGCCATATTGGTAAGGAAAGCAATTACATCATGATTGGTTACTTTTTCAATTTCATCAATGCGCTCAACAGTAAAATCTGCATGCGCTCTAATCCATGCGGCTTCCTCTTTAGTGATGCCTGATTTGCCAAGTTCGGCCTGAGCCTCACATGCTAGAATTTCAATTTCTTTCCAAATAGAAAACTTATTTTCATTAGTCCAGATTTTCCCCATTGCTGGACGAGTATAACGACCAATCATTAAAGACCTGCTTTCCGAGCGATTCCTACCTCATATCTTATTTATTGTATATGTACACGCAGAGAGTTAAAAAATTTCCTCATATTTTTCCTCATATGCTGAACAACTCTGTCTAAAGAAAAACGGACTCTGCCACCCTATTTACAAAGCACGAATGGTTTCACGAGCAATTCCTAACATATCGGTATCAGCAGCAATAATGACCTGATCGCCCGGATAAACGCGCGTATCTTCGTTTACCACCTGAATTTCATCGCTATGCGAAACCGCCACCATACGAATGCCTTCATCAAACTCAATATCTACCGCACGCACGCCCTCTTCGTTATTATTGTTACGCATGCGCGGAACCATGATTTCAATCAAGCTAACCTGATCTGATGTCAACGAGAACGCAACGCTCATTGAGCTTAAAGTAGCCTCCTCTTCAATCATGCGCGCAATAATAGCGGTAGAGGAAATCGACTCGATACCAAGTCTTCGAAAAATACGTAAGTTTTTTGGGTTATTAACACGAGCAATACAGCGTGAAACATTATAGATACGGTTCGCAATTTCGCAGGCTGCAAGATTGTCTTCATCCTGACCTGTTGTTGCCACGAAGATATCGGCATTCTGCACACCAGCATCTTCTTGATTGGTCACTTCGCATCCATCTCCGCAAATAACTAAATGAGAACCCGTAAGCGATTCTGAGAGGTATCGTGCTACTTTTTCACTTTCCTCGATAACAGCAACTTGATTTCCTTCTTTAAGCAATGAAATTGCAAGATACTGCCCGATTTTGCCACCGCCCGTAATAACGACGTACATGTTCTTCCTTCCGCTCGCTAACATCCGCTCCTAGCAAGGATGTTAACTTTGCATGTATTTAACGAGATCTTGAATTTTGTCATGCCGAACAGCCGCCAAAACAGCGTCACCGTGATAAAGCACGCTGCTCGAAGACGGAATAGAGCTAATAGTTCCGTCTGCACGTTCAAAGGCACAAATGCGAATGTCGTGACGTTTTTCTAAATCGGCCACTTTAATTGAATGTTCCGCAATCGAAGAAAGATCGAGAGCAAACTGCAGAACTTCACAATCACCAAACGTCGCAATATGATCGCCAATACCCGAATTGATTTTGGAGAATATTTCTTCGGCAACGAGCGCAGTACCACACACGTAATCTATGCCAAGTTGGAGATAAGTTCTTTCATGGGCGCTGTTATAAAGTCGCGCTACTGCAGGAACACCGTAAAGACGTACCGCAATTTCAACAACCATAAGATTAGCATTGTCGCTTTGGGTTACTGCAGCAACAAAATCACATTCTTCGATACCTGCGCGCTCAAGAATATTTTCATCATAACCAACACCCGTAAATGTGTTGCCGTTGAAATCTCGCCCGAGCGTATTAAACGCCTCAGGGTCTTTATCGATAACACAAACGTTGTTGTCATAACTAGAAAGCATCGTTGCAAGACGAGAACCTACACGCCCACAACCAACAACAATAATATTGCTCATAGTCATCCTTTTCTCAGCTGCTCACAAGTATAGCGTTTTAGCGCCAAGCGCCTAAGAAATGATGAGTCTCTAGGAAGAGATGGCTTGATTGATTAACCGGTTGATAAAACTTATTGAGGCTTTATTTATTACAAGTAACGATATGAAACGGTGCGCGTTCCCCAGTCATGAGAAGTAGGAGCGCCTAATGCCTTAAAAACTCCCGGCGCAAGGTCAAGCGCACGCCCGTAGCCTTCGAATCCACCCGTATCGGTAACAGTAGCAATAACAACCTTGCCGTCATAACAAATTTCTACAATTCTTCCAAGCAAATATGCCTTACTTGCAGGAACGGCAACCGTGATGCTGTTATCGTGAAGCTTAATTCCAGATGCCGTAACATTAACCCCAAAGTTGCCAAGACCATCATCGTTGGTCTCAACATCATAAGCAGAAGCAACGCCCGTCTGCCACGTTCCATCATTCACATCAGGAGCAACACGAGGAGCCGTTGGGAGAGGGTCAAGCGTGCATACTGTTTTTGCCTTCTCGACAGCTGTTGGATTTGACTCATCAACTGCCACGGGAACAATAACAGGATCGGGATCTTTTACCGTAATAGAGCGCTGCGCGGTGGTTGTTGGAGCAACGGTCTCGGACACATTCGAAATCGTAGAGGAACTCGAAGAAGTCACGATACGATCTTTAGCACTTACCGCTGAATCAGATATGCTCGCCTGAGTTGAACCTACGCCAATAGTGCTTGGATCTGTTTCTCCAGAACCCTGCGCCCTATCAACCAAAACAAAACTTAGAACAAAACAAGTAACAAGCACTATAAGTAAGACAACGCCCGCTTTCCATGGCAGGGCGGGCTTTCTTTTATGTACGTTGGCTAAAGCCAAAAAACCTCCAAAGACAGGACGACACAAGAATCATGAAGATTCAATCGTCAGCCTATTCGCAGTGTAGTGTGATTAAAAGTGGAAATACTGCGTACCTTTATTCGCTTTTCGCGCATCGAAAATTATATCGTCCATGCAATTTCATGCCAAATTTCAACGTCTGTAAACGGTTGTCAAGTTGTCTAGTTTTACCCGAAACACCAGTTGACTATGAATGAACCGAAATAGGCAATGGTGTGGATTTTTTGTGTGGTGGGTTCATGGTAATAAGCGTTGCGATTCTTTCGAAAACGCCGATGTCGACAAAAGAGAGAATGATTGCGACCATAACCACAGCCACTAATGCCACAACGATTAATTCACTTGGCGAAACAAGCGAAATAATTACCAAACACCCCGCCACAACCCAAAGAATAAGTGCAAATATACTCAGTGAACCCACTGCTTCAAACGGCACCAAACCAAGAGAAAACGGAAGCAAGGCGAGACACGACTCAACGCAAAACATAAATCCGCATATTCTCATAGCGAAACTCCAGCGGTTAGCTGGAATTGCCACAATCACAACACCAAGCGCAACAAAAACCATAGGAAAGAAATCGGAAAAACGAACACCGGGCAAAAAAAGAGTTGACGCGTGAGCGCAGGCAGTAAAAAAAATAACGAGCCCAAACCCTAGAAGAATCGCAAGCCCAATCGATGACGTGTCTTTTTTTTCTGACTTACCTATAGGTCGAAATGCATTTTCTGCTGGATTATGACCATCCCATCGATAATCACGAAATGCCGTTCCTTGCAACTGCTGATCATACCGGCCAGAAAAGCCTTCCTGTGAGGCCGATCGAGGTGGACAAGGCGGGATATGCCCAGATCCTGCATTTACACCGAATCTCTCCGCACCCGATGCGCTAGATGCACAAGAGCTGTCAACTACATTTTGATATTTATCCGACTGAACCGAAACGGGATCAACATCAACAACCGTTTTATTGGGCCGAGGATCTTCAGGAATCACCACCCATAAAACCATATATAAAACAGCCGCAATACCAGCAGAAAAGAACGAGAGTAGAATCCAAGCAATGCGAATAATAATTACATCGGCATTGAAATATTCAGAAATGCCCGAGCACACACCTGCAATTGCTTTGGGTCCACGATAAAGTCTTATATCTCTGGCATCTTTTCTTGGCTGCATTTCTTACATCCCTAAAGAACGAAAAGAACAATTGAAAAGAAGTGGCAAATTGATCCTGCAAGAATCCAAAGATGAAAGATTGAATGCATGTACGGAATCTGCTTGAGCACGTAGAAAATGCAACCAACTGAATAACAAACTCCGCCTGCAACAAGCAACCAAAACCCTGCTGGATCAAGGAGAGAGTACAAATCAGGAATGAACCAGACGATTGCCCAACCAAGTAGCAAATACAACACCGCTGAAATCCAACGAGGCCTAAAGACCCAAAAAGCCTCGGCTGCCACACCGATACAGGCAACCACCCACACAAAAATACAGAGCGGCAAGCCTACTCCATCAATGAGCGTAACCAAACAATACGGCGTATAGGTGGCAGCAATGAATAGATAGATAAAACTATGGTCAAGTACTTTAAAAACGCGCTTTGCGCCATCAACCTGAAGAGCGTGATAGAGCGTAGACATTAAATATTCCAGCAGCATAAAAATGCTGTAGATTAGCGCACCTGCAAGCAGCAGCCCCGACCCATCAGATACGGCAGTTACCGTACACAAAGGAATAGCGGCTATGGCAAGCAAAGCACCAATGCCATGAGTGATACTGTTCACAATTTCTTCCTTGATAGTATATTCGCGAACAGGCTTTTTCTTTTTTTTAGGATTCTGAGGTTTTTTCGAACGGGATGGTTTCCCGTTAAAATCCGAAGGATCTTGAAGCTGAGCGGGCACCCATCCACGGGGTAAAACCACATCATGACGTATGTTGGTGTCCTTGTTCACAACATCCCCTCGCCTCATGTTCTTGTGAGTTATCATAGCGCACGTTATTACGTGGAAGCATCCACTGTAACCAAGCGGTTACGTCCTTTTGAGTGGCATCGATTAAGCGTTCTTTTTTGCAGGAATAACCTGCTGCCGTAACCACTATGAGCGTCGCGACGTTTAAACGTCGCTGGAACGGATTAGTTCGTTGATAGCCAAACTGCATCTTTCGACGAGGCACGACCACCACAGAAGTAGAAAACCCACCATTTCGAATCAGAAGCGCATGTTCATTGTATCCAAAACCAGAAAAACGATACCAAAGCACCGCTTCAATTGCTTCAGCCGCAGCAATCACAAAGGAAAGAACAAAAAGGACAAGGGTGCCTATAGAGATTAGCTCGTTAATTACAGGTGCGTCTATTGAGGAAGCGTCACTCACTGCCCATAAGCTAAGGCGCGAAACAATTAGCGTCACAACAGCGAACCAAAAACCACCACCACAAAGAATTACCTTACGAATAAGCGCTCGCCGAAGAGCGCACCGATCAACCCGATGAACACACCGAGGCATATCTCCATATTCGGGAGTAAGCGATTCAACAATTCCTTGAGCACGACTCAATTTCAAAAAGGGATGAACTATCAGCCTATCCGCAGCAAGGGAAACAGATTTATCACTGCCTCCATCTTCCGAACTCGCCGCAATTCTTCCATACGAAACCGAGCAATAACCAATAATCCGTTGAAAAAACGATTGAGAAATATGTATCGATTGAATGCGATCGATATCCATACCACTAAATCGATGGCTTAAAATTCCATACTCAACTTCTACACGGTTATCTTTTCGACGAGCTCGAAACCCTCCGTGCGAAATACACGTACCAATCGTTATGACGACCCATATCGAAATCAAGAAAAAAACGATTGAGGCAAACAAAGCCAGCAAGATATTCATGCCAACCGAATCAAGCGTAACGTTATATACCGCTTGAATAATCGTATCTTCAGAAACAAAAAGTGCATCTATCAAAAATGATAGGGTAGCTACCGTAACTGAAACCAACCCGAGCAAAAGCGCAATAGAGAAGGTACTTTTTCCTGTTATCGCAGATAGAATGAGTTCTTTGTTTGAAAGGCTATATTCATACGTGGTAAAACCTGTATTTAACTCACTACCACCAAATACCCCACGAAATCTATCGGAATATTCTGCAGGATAATCTAAGACATTATGTTTATTGGCACCGCTTTCGCCTAAAGTGTTCGAGGATAAACCATCAGCGTTTTCTGCACCGTATAGTAACCCCTGCTTTCCCTTAAACACACGTTGACGAATTCGCTCCGCTTCTTCGTTTTTCACATAAGCGATCTTGATTGCTTTATTGCTCGAACCCCCTGCTGTTTCAATTTCAACCGTACATACTCCCGCAAGGCGCTGCAACAAAGTTGCCTTCTGGTTTACTGATTGGATTTTCAGATAAGGCACGTGGGCATGTTTCTTACTTAGAACCCCCGAATAATAGTTAAAATCGTCACTTCCAAATTCGTACCAAATATACTTGTAGAAAAGGGCTTGCACCCCCAAAATAATCCCCGCGATAAGCAACGTAAACAAAACAGTAATAAGAACCGAAGCAACAAGAGGATTAATAAAAGTAATCCCGTACTCTTCGAAGGAAGCAAACAAAGGGGGGACAATCGAAAATACTGTCACAGAAAAGACGATGGGCAGCACCTCTAGTGATGCAAGCCAAATGTAGGTGTGATGAAGCTTGTATTTTTCGTTTTCTTCCATTGCTTACACGTCTTCCTTTGCCAAACGAGCAAATTCAGCCGCTCTATCGCGAACATCATTAGCCTCAGCGGTAATTAATCCTGGGATAACATGAGAACCCGCAGCCGTAGAAACGGTTACGGAAGAAAGACCAAAAGCACGCAAAACAGGCCCTTGTTTTGTATCGGTGTTTTGAACACGGATAAACGGAACAATAAAGCGCTTTCTCCATATTATTCCATACGCAATATCTAAGTAATCAGGAGATAGCTCATAGCTCCAGCGAACATAGCGAATAGGTGTGACTATAAAAAGAAAAACAACTAAGGCAGTAATATATAAGACTAAACAAACCAAACAATACACTTCCGCAAAAAAAGCGATGCTAGGCTCGAGCAGCAAAACAAAGATTCCTAGAACAATAAAGGCAGCAGCAATAGCAGATATTGCTATTGCGTCACTAATGCGCCATACAGCTTTAATTTTTGGATTAAGTTTCTTTGTTGGGTTCGCTCTCATTGCTTAACCTTTTCTTTTGTCCGCTTATTCAACACACTATACAGGTTTGTTGCTTTATCTGAAACGAGCGAAAGAAGCAGCAGGTTACTGCTGTTCTTGAGGAGTAAGAGTTACATGCCCTTTGGTAGGTACAAACTTTTCAAAGTTACAAAAAACGCGATGCAATCCGCGCATGAACAATCCCGTACAAAGCGCCATGAGAATTGTTCCTTCACGAACTCCGAACAAACCGCCCATCGAAACAAGTGAAGAAATAGCAGCAATAGCAACCATAGATGAATCGAAAGCAATTTTACATTTCGATAAGTCTTTCTTAAAAACTCGGGCAACCGTAAGGACGATGCCATCACCTGGAAGCATGATAAGCGCTGCTTTCACCTGCAAGAACACACCCGTTGCGGTGAATACACACGCTATTACGCTGCCCACAACTTGAGCAAGATAATTGGCAAAAGGAACAGCTGCGTAAATGGGCACAAAAAAGTCGATCAAAATTGAAAACGCAAAAACAAATACAATCTGCAGTAACTGAAGTGGATGAAAATCACGACGAAGCAGTATCACCTGAACAAACACAAATATCACGTTAAGAATAAAGGTGAATGTTCCGATAGTAACGGGCGTAATAAATGAAAACACCGCGGGAATACAAGAAATAGGAGACGTTCCAAGACCTGTCGCACGAGAAAGAGCCACTCCCATCGCGACAAATGCTAATCCTATCGACATAACCACAAGTCTCAAGATAATATTGGGAATTGGTTTATCGAAAAAAGCATGCCAACGTTGAGAAAATGTCATCGTTTCCCTTCTAACTAAAATATTTAACTGTATAAAAACGGTGTGTCTATTATAGATACCTAAAATAGGCTGCACACGAACCCTCAGAAGAAACCATACAAGGTCCAATTGGATTTTCCGGTGTGCATACCTTGCGAAACAAAGGACATTCATTAGGAGCCATAATGCCACGAAGAACATCGCCACATCGACAACCTTTTGGTTCTTGCGTTGGCTCAACCTCAGGAGAAAAGCGCGCAAACGCGTCGAACTCCTTGTATTCATCGCGGATAGCATAGCCAGAACCGGGAATCACGCCGAGTCCGCGCCACGTAGCATCAACCGTTTCAAAGACTTCCTCAATCGCAGCAAGTGCAACCGGATTGCCTTCTTTCATGACACCACGAGAATACGCAATTTCAATTTCTGCACGGCCTTCATGAAGCTGACGCATGATCATCGCAATTCCTTGAAGCACATCTACTGGCTCAAATCCAGTTATTACACCAGGAATGCCATACTTCTGAGCAAGAAACTCATAGGGCTTAACACCGATAATAGTACTCACATGGCCAGGTAAAATGAGCGCATCAATCTTGAGAGCAGGATCAGCAACAATCGTTTCCAAAGCCCCTGGCATGTTTTTATGAGCAACAAAAACCGAGAAATTTTTAAGTCCCATTGCTTTTGCACGCTTGATAGCCATAGCCACTAAAGGTGTAGTGGTTTCAAAACCAACTCCAACAAAAACGATCTGTTCATCAGGGTTTTCCTTGGCAAGCGTTAAAGCATCAAGGGGAGAATACACTATGTTAATTGAGCGCCCTTGCGCTTGCTCTTTAAGTAAGCTTGATGTTGACCCAGGAACGCGCGTCATGTCGCCAAATGTCGCAATAGTCACACCTGGAACACGAGTAAGAGCAATGACCGTATCGATATCTTTGTTGGAAGTAACGCAAACAGGACACCCTGGGCCAGAAGCTAACCGTATGCCTTCAGGCATCATGGTGCGCAAGCCGTTACGCGCAATAGCAACAGTATGCGTGCCGCAGACTTCCATCAATGTGGCCTGTTCGGGAGCCCACTTTTCTATAGAATGTATGAGTCCTCTAGCTAACTCCGGATCACGAAAAACAGATAGATTCATTGTTCGTCACTTTTCCTACAACCATCCTCCAGCACAAACCACGATAAGCGCTACGCCGTCTGGAGCCCCTCCATATCAGCAAGTTCAGGAAATTCCTTAATAAGATCAAGGGTTTCTTGAGCGTATTCTTCGCTCACAATTTCAATGGCAAAGCCAGCATGTACGAGAACGAAATTGCCGACTTCTGCCGCAGGCGTTAAATCAAGCGATACTTCACGCTTTACACCTAAAATATCTACTGTTGCAAGATGGTTATTGTTAATTTGTTCAACTTTTGCAGGAATAGCTAAACACATACTTCATCACCCCTAGGATTCTGAGTGCAATGCTAGCACAGCCTGCCCATAAGAAATTGATGCATCGTTAGGCGGTAAATCTCGATTAATCGCAACGGTGAAGCCACTGTTTTGCAACTGCACGAGCGATCGCTCCATAAGATATCGGTTCATAAACACCCCGCCTGAAAGGGTAACAGTCTCAATGCCATACATTGCTCGAACAAGCTCGGCTATTGTAACGATAGCGTTCACAAAAGCATCGTGAAAACGCTTTGCGCAGCTCGCAACGGACTCTTGTTTTTGTATATCTTCAAGTAGCGCTTCGAAAGCTGGAGTAGGATCGAGCAAAAGCACAGAGGTATCAAGCGCAGTACTGTCTTTAGTTGCCGTGTTCTTAATGACAGCAATTTGATAAACATCTTCGAGCGGTTTAGTTATAGCCGCAGGATCAAGCGTTGCCTCCAAAAGAATAGCGGCTTCTCCCTCGTAACGAGGCGCTGTACATATACCTAAAAGTGCTGATGCGGCATCGAAGATTCTCCCCACCGAAGAAGTCATAGGAGTATTGATTCCCTTTTCAATCATCTGATCTAAAAGGGAAGCCTCTTCGAGCGAGGATAAAAATGCGCTTGCGCCAGGGTGTTCAAGGAGATCTCCTGCCCATAGTGCTCCATATGCACAGCGCGCAGGATGCTTGATAGCAGCAACGCCTCCAGGAAGCGGCATGTAAGCAAAGTTTGCAAAGCGCTCATAAGTTTGCAAGTTGGAAAGCAGTACTTCTCCGCCCCAAATAGCACCATCAGCTCCATAGCCTGTTCCGTCGAACGCAATACCACAGACCGGTCCCTCAAGATTGTTTTCACCCATAACTGACAAAACATGAGCATGATGATGCTGCACCTGAACGAGCGGCTTACCTTCTTGCTCGTGGGCCCACTTGCTTGTGAGATATTCTGGATGATAATCAGCAGCCAGAACGGAAGGTTTCATGTGAAACAGCTCTGCATAAATTGCTTTTGTTTCAAGCCATGCATCAAACGTTTCAGCATTCTCCATATCTCCAATATGCTGGGAAACAAAGGCTTCTTTTCCTCGCGTGTAGGTGAACGTGTTTTTTTGCTCAGGACCCGTAGCAAACACCGACAGGCTTTCACTTTCGCAAGGAATAGCGAGCGGCATAGGCGCAAGACCGCGTGCTCGACGGATAACCTGCAAGATGAGAGTATTTTCATCTTGTTTGCATGCCTTTGTTGCAACAGCCCCTTCGCACAAAGAAAGCACCCTCACGACTGAATCATCGTAGCGACTTTCAATGTCACGATTGTGAACCAAAAAAGCATCTGCTATTGAATGCAGCTTTGTGAGTGCTTCTTTTTCCGTGGTCACGATGGGTTCATCGTGAACATTGCCCGAAGTCATTACCAACATTCCGCCAAAGTCATGCAGCAATAGATATTGCAAGGGGGTAGCAGGAAGCATAACTCCCAACTCAGGAAGGTCGTCAGCAAGACCATGCGCAAAAACCACTTCTGACTTCTTTTTCAGCAGAACAATGGGACGCGCAGGAGAGGTGAGCTGCTCTTCTTCTGCCTTGTTTACGAAACAATACTCTTTCGCCTCATCAAGCGATGAAAGCATCACGGCAAAGGCTTTTCCTTCACGGCGCTTACGCTGACGAAGCGTTTGAAGCGCTTCTTCATTTGCGGCATCACACACAAGGTGATATCCACCAAGCCCTTTTACCGCAACTATGCCACCCTCACGAAGAATCTCTACAGCACGTGCGATAAAAGCATCCGATTCCTCCCTGTTGCTCGCCCAGGATATCAATGATAAATCGAGCTTTTGACCATACGGAACACCTTGTTTTTCACAGAAGCAATCAACAAAGCCGAGCTGCGGACCACATTCAAAGCAGGCATCGGGTTGGGCATGAAAACGCCTGTTAGACGGGTCATCGTATTCATGTTGACAGGATTCGCACATCGTAAATGCAGCCATCGAAGTATGAGACCTATCGTAGGGAAGTTCTTTGATAATAGTAAACCGAGGGCCACAATTAGTGCAATTAATAAACGGATAACGATACCGTCTATCGACGGAGTCAAACAATTCCTTTACGCACTCATCGCACGTTGCCAAATCGGGAGACACCAGTGTTGTTTTTTTCACTACACTGTCGTCGGAAAAGCGGATAGAAAAATCCCCGAACCCTTCCACCGGGGCTTCTTCTAAATCAATTTCTGCAACTTTTGCAGCAACAGGATGCTGAGAGGACAAAGCGATAGTAAATCTATCAATATTTTCAGCTATTCCCTCAACATGAATACTTACACCATCAACAGCATTCAGTACCCAACCCGTAAGTTGGTGCTCTTTGGCTATACGATAGACAAAGGGGCGGAAACCCACCCCTTGAACAATTCCTGTTACGGTAATATTGAGCGCTTCAATCATAGAGCTCCCTAACCTTTGCTTTTACTCATTCAACTATTCTCGTTGTCAAAAAGAACATGGTTTCGAATGTATATACTCGTTCGCTCTTTACTTAACTACAGCCTTCTTGAGCGTTTTTGCCAACATGCGCAAGGTAACAGCAGAACTGTCAGGTAGTTGAACATGAACGCAGCGACGTCCTCGAGAAGAAAGTATTGAGAAATCGCCGAGGGATTGCGCTTTTCCAAGCGCCCCTAAGCTGTTTGCTCGTTCATCATCTACCGGAACGTCTTTCATTTCCTCAGTTGAAATAATCAAGAATACGCCCGAATTTGGTCCACCTTTATGAAGCTGACCCGTGGAATGCAAATAGCGAGGACCAATCTCTAAACAAGAAGCCACTCCAAAATATTCTGGTGCTGTGTGGCGAATTTCTTCCATTGCTTCACGTCTTCCTTCTCCTGTAAAAGGAATGAAGGCATGAATTGAAAAATAGTTGGAAGGCTCAATTGAACCCATCAAATCAGCCAGAGCACCTTCAAGGGTTTTTTCCTTCAGATTGGGGAGAAGCGACTCTGAAACACGAACTTCGACCCTACCCACAGGAACACCTTCAATGCCTTCTTGGATAAATGTTGGTTCAGGAGCCCCCTCTGCCAAAATATGCAGAACCTCGCTCTTTGCCACGGCAACATCAGGCTGGTCAAACGGACATACTTTCATCAAGTAGCCCGCCATAGCAATAGCGTATTCCCACATAACAAAATGCGCTGCCAAGTCGTTGATATTGTCAATTTGATAATCCATACGAGGTATATCTCTGTTGATGTATTCAAGAGACTTCTGGTAATTCTGCTGCTCATCCCAGAGGTCGATCTTAGTATCATAGGTAATAACGGTGCGGTCTTTTGGATCTTCTGCCAGCATCAACGAATCCACTTCGATGTTAGGCAGGATACCTTTTCCATTTTTACCTAGACTCTCGGCAACAAGCTGCTCAATCCACAATCCCAAAACGCGACCTCGTTTTGGGGAAAAGAATGAAAACTTATCTCTTCCTACGCAGTAGTTGTCGTACAAAAACGCTGCTAAAACAATTGCGGGATTTTCAGGCGAATCACTTCCGCACATCACTTCAGCCTTGCGTGCATGAGCAATAAGAGAGTTCAAATTAATTCCCACTAAGGCAGCAGGAACAAGCCCAAAAACAGAAAGAGCAGAATAGCGACCACCAACAGTTGGCTCCCCCGAGAAAATGTGAAGCCATCCCTCTTCGCGAGCCTGTTTTTCCAAATCTGAACCAGGATCGGTAATTGCAACAAGATGTTGAGGAATTTCTGCCTCATCCATTGATTCGGCAAAAATGCTGCGAACTGCTTTCATAACAAAACAAGGCTCAATGGTTCCGCCCGATTTTGAAGACTGAATAATGAGCGTAGTTTCAGGATTGCACTCAGACAAAATCGCACGAACACGAACAGGCGAAACTGAATCGAGTGTTTTGAACGTCATGGGAGAGTCAGCCTTATTGTATTTCGTGAGTGTCATAGGGGCTTGCGTTGAACCACCTTGGCCAATAAGCAAAATTGTTTTGATCCCTTTTGCCATCATGGCATACGCAAAATTTTGTATTTCTTCGATAGACGAAGGGGGATTGCTTGCAAGCGTTGTCCAACCCATGTAGCTTTCAGCGCACTTCTGTGCTTCTGACGAAAAGTTATAAAGCGAAGCATCTTTTGCGCGAACACGAGAAGCAACTTTGTTGTCAATTAATGTTTGTACTGAAGGACAAAGTGCTTCGGTATTGAAATCGATCATGTTTACCTTCTTTCAGAACAAAGAAGTCTTCGTATTATTTTCAGTCTTTCTATTCTAACAAAGGAATTCAAAGACGCTCGGAGTAGATGTTTGGCGTTATTCTGCTAACGAACATCTACGCAAATTCTATTACGAATCAGAATACTCTTTCAGGTTCTTTGCGAGTTAGTCATCTGTTTCAGGGCTAACCCAAACAGGACATACTTCTGAACCCCAGCCTCGGCGACCCAAAGGCTTCAACAAAAAAATCCGCCAAAAGGCGGATTTTAAAATGTAAATGGTGGTCGGAGGGGGACTTGAACCCTCGACACGCGGATTTTCAGTCCGCTGCTCTACCAACTGAGCTATCCGACCAGTTATGCATGAATGCCAACGCGAGGTGATATTTTACCGATAGAAAACCATTCGGTCAAGCATAATTCCTAATTTAGTTTCTTCCTTTCATTCAAGCTGCACACAAAAAAGCTCTACCATTCTTCTGAATACCAAAGCCTTTTTAGTTGTTAGTGCATTACTCAAATTTCACACAATTAGACAAGCATTCGTCGTTCGCTCTTCTACTTACTCATAGATTAAGTACGTGTTTTTACTGAACCTGAAGTTCTGAAATAAGAGCAGGAACAACTTCGAAAACATCCCCAACAATACAGTAGTCTGCAACTTCAAAAATTGGAGCATGCTCGTCTACATTAATAGCAACAATGGCATCTGAATCCTCCATACCAGCAACATGCTGAACGGCACCAGAAATGCCACAGGCAAAATAGATTCGTGGAGACACCGTTGATCCTGTTTGACCTACCTGCTTGCTTGCTGGCATCCAACCTGCCTCAACTGCAAAACGAGAACATGCAACGGTGCCACCGAGTAAACGTGCCAACTCATTCAGAAGCTCAAAGTTCTCAGGGTTCTTCATTCCTCGACCACCAGAAACAATTACTTCTGCGTCCTGAAGAGAAATACCGTCCTCTTCCATCTTTGCTAAGAAATCGACCACTTTTACACGATTGTTTGAAACATGGTAATCAACACGAATGATCTTCGTTTTACCCTTATTCGCGTAGCTCACCATAATGCCCTCTTTTGATTCTGCTGAAGACATTGTTTCGTCCTTCATAACAGAAGCAGGAAATTCTTCGGGCTTAGGCATAACTCCAGGACGAACAGTTCCCATCTGCGGTCTGGTGTTTGAGCATAAAATACGCGCATATAAGTTACCGCCAAAGGCAGGGCGTTCCCAGATTACATCACCCGTTTCTTCATCAACCGAAAGGGCAGTGCAGTCAGCCGTAAGCCCCGTCTCAAGACTAACAGCAATCTTTGAAGCAAGATCGCGGCCGTTGACCGTTGCACCAAGCAAAATGGTATTTGGTTTATACCGTTCGCACAGGTGCAAGAAAGCGCTACCATAGGCATCCGCTGTATAGTGAGCATATTCTTCCCCCTGAATAACATACACTTTGTCCGCACCGTAACGCACCGAAAACGCGACGGCCTCTTCGACATCTGAACCAATAACCACTGCTGCCGTTTGCTGACCAAGACAGTTAGCAAGTTCTTTTCCCTTTCCCAAAAGTTCTGCGCCCACTGCCTTAGGCTTTCCTTGAAACGACTCAATAAATACCCACACATCCTGAACATCAGACCATGTATGAGCTTTTGGTGTTTCAACTGTTGCTTGTACGGTATTCGAAGAAACTTCTTTACTTTGTTTTACGGAGGAATCAATACTGGTTGCGCTCATGATTTATCCCTTTCCTAACGGATATGTATACATACGCAATTGGAAAATTCTTGAATGGTTTTTGTAGCTGCTCTTATGAAATTAGTTTTGCATCGTGCAATTCTTCAAGTAAGTGATGCGCTTTTTCTTTAGGAGCGCCCTCAAGGAACACGCCATGAGCATTGCGCTCGGGAACAAATGATTTTTTAACTTTGGTAGGAGAACCTTTAAGACCAATTTTTGTCTCGTCGACTAAATCCTTAATATCCTCAAAGGTAATTTCTGGTATTTCCGCTTCAAGGGAATCAAGGGTGCTTTTAATTGTTGCATAGCGTGGTTTGTTGGTTTCTTTAATTGCTGTACAAACCAAAGGAAGCGTTGCCTCTACTACTTCGACGCCTTCTTCTATCTGGCGCTTTGCGTGAACTCTATTGCCTTCAATCTCAATAGAAAGAACCTGTCCTATGCGGGGCCAGCCTAGATGTTCTGCAATGGAAGAAGCAGTTTGACCGGTATCCCCATCGATCGCCTGCTTTCCGCCCAAAACTAAATCGAAAGGCCCCTTGTAGGAAAGAGCAGTAGACAAAATATGGCTTGTGGCAAACGTGTCTGAACCACCAAATTTTCGATCCGTGATGAGGTAAACCTCGTCTGCGCCCATAGCCAACGCTTCACGTAAAACTTCTTTGGCCTGCTGTGGACCCATTGAAAAAACGGTTACCGTTGCTCCATATGTGTCTTTTAACTCCAATGCAAGTTCAAGCGCATGCAAATCAAACGGATTTAGAATACTTGGAACCCCTTTACGAATGAGGGTATTTTTTACTGGGTCAATTTTGATTTCCGTTGTATCGGGAACCTGCTTCACACATACTGCAATTCTCATTGTTCCCTCCCTTTATCCTATAAGGTTTTTCGCGATAGTTACGCGCTGAATTTGATTAGTGCCTTCAAAGATTTGGAACACCTTTGCATCACGCATCAGTTTCTCAACGGGATACTCTTTGCTGTATCCATATCCACCGAATACCTGAACAGCATTCGATACAACTTCTTGCATTGAATCGGTAACAAACGCTTTAGCTATTGCTCCTTCTTTTTGAACGAGACTTCCCGCATCGATGAGCTTCATGGTGTTGTTAACTAAACAGCGGGAGGCTTCCGTTTTGATGGCCATATCTGCCAAAAGCTGTTGAACAAGCTGGAAAGAAGCGATGGGTTTGCCAAACTGTTTACGTTCCTGTGCGTAGTTTACGGCCTCATCGAGTGCTCGCTGCATAATACCAACACCCATAGTACACACAAACGCACGCGACAAATTAAGCGCGTTGAGCGCTATTTTTAGGCCCCCTCCAATCTTGCCAAGCACATGGCTTTCAGGAACCCAAACATCTTCCAAAATTACTTCGGTAGTATTCGAAAGACGCAAACCCATCTTATCTTCTTTAGCTCCCACGCGAACACCTTCGCGTTCTCGCTCGACGATAAAAGCGGTAATACCGTGAGAACCACCATCTAAATCGGTCTTACAAAAAATCACATAAATAGAAGCAAGGCCGCCATTAGTAATGAAGACCTTGTTTGCATTGAGGAGATACCCTTCTCCTTCTTCCGTTGTGGTTTTAACTGCTGATGAATGCATGCCGGAAACATCTGACCCTGCATTAGGCTCAGTCAAAGCAAACGCGGCAAATTTTCGCTGATTAATAACATCGGCAAAGAACTGAGCCTGTTCTGGCGTTCCTGCCAAAATAACATTTCTCAAAGCTACAAACGTTGTAACAAACGTAATAGCATATCCCGCATCAACTTTTGCAAGTTCCTCAAACAACATTGCGGTTGTCTCGTATGTCAAACCCGTTCCGCCATATTCCTTTGGAATTTCGACGAGATGAAGACCTAGATCGAATCCCCACTCAAAGAGTTCTTCGGGACAGTAGCCTTCACGATCAGCGTCGGCGACATAGGGCTTAATTTCAGCTTCAGCAACTTTTCGCACTAACGAAATAAGCGCCTCTTGCTCTTTACTGTATTGCAGTGCCACGGTGTGCCCTCCATTCAGAAATCAATCGCAAAGCGGAATAAATGCCAAATAATGGCCCCAGGGTTTTCTGGTCCGTTTGTGTATTTCTATTGGTTAAAACTATAGTTTTATCCTTTTCTATAGCTATTTTCCTATAGAATAGCACCGAATTGATAGAAATCAACAACAAATTGCCTCTTCAGATTGTTTTCCTTAATACATAGGCATAAAAAGAGCCGTTAAAAACGGCTCCATCGATTCAAAAGTATGTAAGCTTGTATAAGACGTTAGTCTTGTTTCATTCCCAAGCATCGCGCCCAAGAAGCGCCCGTTTACCAATATCGCTGCGAAGTTGTTTACCTTCAAAGTTGATAGCTTCGCATGCTTCATAAGCACGAGCACGTGCCTTTTCAAAAGTGGAACCCAAGCCAACTACGTTCAATACACGACCGCCATTCGTAATGAGCTCACCATCGGAATTAAGGGCAGTACCTGCATGAAATACAATGACTTTATTCATACTTTCAGCGTCTTTAACGCCCAGAATTACCTTGCCATTTTCATAGGATCCAGGATACCCTTCGCTTGCAAGCACGACACTTACCGCCCACTGATCCGACCAGGTCAGATTAACATCTTCAGGGCGACCTTCGGCCACCGCAAGCATAATTTCAACTAAATCGCTTTCTAAGCGTGGCAAAACTACTTGCGTTTCAGGGTCACCAAAGCGCGCATTGAATTCCAGCACCTTAGGACCCTCGGGCGTAAGCATGAAGCCGCCATACAAACAGCCTCGATAATCATTTTCGAAAGGAGCTTTCGCAGTTGCAGCAGCAGAAACATCCATAATGCGATACATTTCGGCCATCTCTTCTTCGGTTACGATGGGTACCGGAGAATAAACACCCATACCTCCTGTGTTAGGACCAAGATCGCCATCATAAGCACGTTTGTGGTCTTGAGCAGGCGCCATACAAAACGCCTTACCACCAGAAACAAACGCCAACAAAGAACACTCAGGACCAGTAAGCTTTTCTTCAACCACAACAGTAGACCCAGCTAGTCCAAAATCACCCGCAAAACAAGCTTCGACCGCGTCGAGAGCTGCCTCTAGGGTGTCGGCAACCACAACGCCCTTGCCTGCAGCAAGACCATCTGCCTTCACTACCAAAGGCGCTCCCAGTTCATTGCAATAGGCAAGCGCTGCTTCTTTATCAGTAAAGCTCTGGTAGCGAGCCGTAGGAAGATTGTTATTAATCAAAAATTCTTTACAATACGTCTTCGAGCCTTCAAGCTGAGCACCCTCGGAATCTGGTCCAAAAACCGGAATGTTTACCGCACGCAAAACATCGGCAACTCCTTTTACCAAAGGAGCCTCAGGCCCAATAACTACCAAACCAACATTGTTTTGCTGAGCAAACGTAGCAACAGCTTCACCGTCTTCGATGTTGAGGGTTTTGATATTAGTTGCAATTTCGGCAGTACCGCCGTTACCGGGAGCTACAAACAAGCCCTCACAAAGAGGAGACTTAGCAAGCGCCCAAGCAATTGCATGTTCTCGACCACCACTACCCAGAACAAGGATATTCACACGTATCACCTTTCTTAAGTGAGTAAACAGCTAGCGGTTTTATTATTTAACGGCTTTCCCAACCGTGGAAAATGGTCTGATTGCGCTCAGGACCAACAGCAATAATAGAAGCAGGTACGCCAGTTACCTCTTCAAGATACTTAACATAGCGCTGAGCATTAGCGGGAAGATCTTCAAATGTCTTGCAATCAGAAATATCCTGGCCTTCCCAACCAGGAAGCTCTTCATAAATGGGGGTCACATGCTTTGGATACAAAACGGAATGCTGCATAGGGAAGTAATCATAGCGCTTTCCATCCGCTTCATAAGCAACGCAAACCTTAATGCGATCAACGCAAGACAAAACATCCAGTTTGGTCAAAGCCATATCAGTCAAGGAATTAACATCGGCAGCATAACGAGAAACCACGGCGTCAAACCAACCACAACGACGTTTACGCCCTGTGGTTACACCATACTCGCCACCAACCTTGCAAAGACGCTCGCCTACTTCGTCTTTAAGCTCGGTAGGGAAAGGACCTGATCCGACGCGCGTGATGTAAGCTTTGGCAATACCTAAAACCTTATTGATTGCCTTTGGACCAACGCCTGACCCAGTTGGCGCGCCACCAGCACAACACGAAGAAGAGGTAACGAAGGGGTACGTACCGTGATCAATATCGAGCAACGTTCCCTGTGCGCCTTCAAAGAGAATATTCTTCCCAGCACGCAATTCCTGATTAAGAAGCTGTGCCGTTTCCGCCATATGAGGACGAATTACTTCTGCATAAGGAAGATACATTTCACAAATTTGATCAACGGTATAAGGCTCTAAACCGTAGATTTTGGTAAGTACCTGGTTCTTAATAGCAAGCGCTGCCTCGAGCTTTTCCCGGAAAATCTTTTCATCGAGCAAATCTTGAATACGGATACCGGTACGACCCGCTTTATCTTCATATGCAGGACCAATGCCTCGTTTAGTAGTGCCAATTTCATGTTTTCCTAAATGACGTTCAGAAGCACCATCCAAGTCAATGTGATACGGCATAATTACATGCGCATCGCAGGAAATACGGAGGTTCTCACAAGAAAAGCCCTCACCTTCGAGCATCTGCATTTCTTCGGTGAGAACTTTAGGATCAACAACACAACCATTACCAATTACAGGTGTGATGTGGTCATACATAACTCCGGATGGAATAAGATGTAACGCTAGTTTGGTATCGCCATGAATAACCGTATGGCCGGCGTTATTCCCTCCTTGATAGCGTACAACGTAGTCATAATCACTGGAAATAAGGTCCGTGATTTTGCCTTTGCCTTCATCGCCCCATTGAGCGCCTAGAAGAACAGTGCTCGGCATGATCAGTCCTTTCGGTTGGTGCTGCCCACAGTTACTTCGCATCCACCTATGATGGGTTACTGCAGGTCTTAAAGCATTAGAGGGAATATCCCTATATTGGTCTTACTTAGTGAATGATACTACAGTTCCAAGAAATTAAGAGACGAATCAACGCCTTGCATGAGACTTACTATTTCTGGATGGCAAGTAAATACCACAACTTGGCGATACTGCGCCAAATCCAAGAGAGCTTGGGCGGCGCCGATCCGTCGCTTCTCGTCGAAATTCACTAGAATATCGTCACACAGAACTGGCAATGACCTTCCCACATTGTCAGACATCATCAGTAAAGCAATACGTAAACTTAAATAGAGCTGTTGACGCGTTCCAAGAGAAAGAAGATAAGGAGAACGTGCCGTTCTAAGGGCATCGATCACTTCTATATCTCCCTCAGAATTCATACGAACCTGCTGCCAAGCACCCTGTGTCATCCGATTCAGTAAATACGATGCACGAAGATACACTTCTGGTTGGCTTTTTCTTTCCCACTCGCTAATGGCGGTTTCCAAAGAGCGCTTCGCAAGCAGCAACCGAGCAAGATCGTGGTATTCCTCGAGCAAACAAGAATCAACGATCTCAAGATCGAGTTTATATTGATCGAAATCTTGTCGATGTTGAGCCTGTTGGAGTTCTTGATAAATCTCTCCGTATTGACGATGCGTTTCGTTACTAAGCTTAATAGTTGCGTTACGCTCGTCTTCTTTTTGTTGAATACGTAGTTCTATATCCTCAAGACGTGCGTGATCAAGCAAACCTACCTCATAAAACGCTGACGCGCGTTCATCTTCAAGGCTCTTAAGTGCTGCACGAAGAGAGGATTCCTGCAAATTCAATGCTTGCTTATTTTGTTCCTTAAGCTCCTTCTGAGAGCGATATTCGCGCGCCATATCAAGCATATAGCGAGCTCGGCGAATTGAACCTTGAGCGCCTTTCATATAATGGTTGTCAAGATAAGCTTTGAGTGATTCTTGGTGATGAAGCTCCTCTTGCTTAACTTTCGCAAGGTTTTTCTCATCTTGCTTCATAATCCATTCAGCTTTATTGAGTCTTTCATCGAGTCGTTCCTCGAGCTTAGATGGACGTAAGTTCATGATGATACCAACAGCGGCAATCATGATTGCACCCATAAGCATACCTATGCCCACCATCAGGTAAGAAAGGCGTAGATTCTGCGCACCGTAAAACGCCAAGCATATTCCGCTAATTGCCATAAGTACAGAAATAATAATTGAAACTGCAAGCTTCACTCTACGTTGCATTTTGGCGCGGCGACGCTCTTCAGAAACATCACGGCTTTCGTTGATAAGTTCGTATTCTGTCTGCGATTTTAAAACGTCTCTCTCAGCATTTTCTCTCTGATGCTGGTGTTTAACCCGACGTTCTTCTTTGTCGTCTAAATAATCACGCAAACGATACTCTTCAGGCAAAGTGAGCTCACTTAAATAACAAATTTCCTCATCTGTTTTTTGGGGTGAATCACCTAAAAGAACGTTCTTCGATTTTATAGCATCATCTAGTTTTGCTTTTGTATCCTCTATCGCCTGATCAATTGACTGGACATGAGAAAGCTGAGCCTTTAATGTTTCTATTTCGGTGTTCAAAGTGTTTTGAGCTTCAAGAAGCGCATCTTTTCTAGAAGAAAGTGCTTCGAGCCTTTTTTCCTGCGCACGAAATCGATCCGCTTCTTGCAGTCCCTCCTGCGTCTTTTCTCGCAGTTGAGCTTGCCTAGATAAAAGGTTGGCAATGGAGTGATCATTGCCAGAAGCTCTCGACATCTTTTCTTTTATGCGTTGATTTACTATCTCGAGTGCCTTTGCGGGAGAAGCCGACGTTCCTGACCCTGCCGTCAAAAGACGGGCAGTAATTTCATTGTGTTTATCGAGTTGCATCAATTCATCGCCGGTAAGGGCAAACATTGTTGAAAATGTTTCGCTATCAATATCGTCACGCACGTGAAAAGTATCTTCTAGCTCATCGGTATTCTTTATGCGTTTCAGCTCAGAAACCTCATGACTTGCCTTGTCCTTAAAGAACAAACTGCCCACACGTTCGCTTCCTTCGGGGTGATATGAATTAACCCCTTTTCGAGCGGAAGGCCAACCGAACAAAACTCCCTTAATAAGTTCATTGAGCGTAGTTTTACCTGATTCGTTTGAACCAAACACAACATTTAATCCTGGCTGGAAAGGACCAACAATGGTATTGGCGAATTTACCAAAACTTGTCACTTTTACATATTCAAGATAATGAGGACTCGGTTTGGGTTCATGAGGGAAGCTCGGTTTCGAAACAAATCGCTCGTTCTTTCCCTCTTGAAAAGATGCATGCAAAGCATCATTTTTTGATGTATCCCTACGTACGCTCTTTTTACTCACGAGACATCACTGTTCCCTAGAAAGTCTAAGAGCAACGTTTCTGACTCTTCATACAATTCGTCTAAACCTCGATCAAACCCACCAGGAAGAACGAGATCGCGCCCATAAAACTGTTTTTCCAAATAAGACATCGAAGCGTTCGCTTCTTTTTTCTGTTCATCGAGAATATCAAACAATACCGCAGGGAATAGCCCTTCTTTTTGCAAGAGAGATCTATCTATAACAAGGCGGGTATGATTGACGATGGAATCAATAAAGAAAAACGGATAGCTGTTATTTAACACCTCTCGTAAGTCGTGTATAACTTGAGGCGTTAGTTCAGTATGCAATGGCGTAGATCCTGTAAGTGTTACACGGCATATCATATTCTGACAATGATCCACGCTGTTACGGGCAAACTGTTCGTTAGTTATACGTTCTTGAATTTCAGCGATTGTAGAGCATTCGCTCACATCTACATACAATTGCTCCCAAACTACACTAGCCGTTGGGATAAATTCTGTTTGTACTTCAGAACCTTCCGAAAGAGTGACTCTAAAAATACCATGCTCTCCCTGCTCTTTAATAGCGCGACCCTGCGGACACCCTGCAAAAACAATTTGTGGATGATTTTTAGGCATAAGCATGGGTTGATGAATGTGGCCACATGCCCAATAATCCATCTTCTTTTTTAGGAGCTTCTTTGGTTCAACAGGGCTTCTCGTTGGATCAATATTGAGTCCTGTATGAATAACCCCCACTACGAAGGGAGTTATCACCCCTGTTTCTCTAAAAGCCTCGCTCCGAGATAAACCTTGTGAGATATCCTGTTGTAATGACCAGGCTTGAGTATAGTAGCTTCTCCCGCCCAAGATAACGAGAGGTTCACCCTCTTTCTCAAACACCGTGTAATCTGGCTTACTTGGACTAAATACATACGTATTGGCTGGTAAAGCCGAAAAATCGTGTTTCCACGAAGTATACGGATCATGATTTCCCATGCAAAAATAAACAGGGATATGCGCTTCATCCAAACGTTTCAACCCCTCAATAAATAACGAGAAGTCAGCATACGAAGGACGAGCGTTATCAAAAATATCGCCTGAAAAGATAACGAAATCAACCTGCTGAGCGAGTGATTCATCGATAATGCGCTGGTAAGCTTCAGGAATTGCCTTTACGAGTTTATCTGCCCATGCTGAAGAAAGGGCTCGCAAACCCTTAAATGGTGCTCCTAGATGAAGATCGGACGCGTGTATGAAAGTTACCGATTTACTCATATCGTGAGACTACCACAAAACAAGCCTCACGATTTATTGTTAATAATTTGAATCGTCGAAGAAATCCATGAACTTGGTATATTCCGGCACGAATGCAAGTTTTATATCACGCGTTGCACCGTTGCGGTGCTTTGCAACAATGAGCTCTGCCGTTCCTTCATCGGGACGTTTATCCGATTCTGCTTCCGCAGCAGAAGTGCTTCGATCAAGAAACATAACAATGTCAGCGTCCTGTTCGATTGAACCTGATTCACGCAGGTCAGAAAGCATAGGGCGTTTGTCACCGCGTGTTTCAACTGAACGTGAAAGCTGAGATAGGGCAAGAATGGGCACATTGAGTTCTTTTGCAAGAACCTTCAACCCACGAGATATTTCCGCAACCTCAACATTACGGTTGTTGGGGTGAGGAATAACTGGTTGCATAAGTTGCAAGTAATCAACAATAATCAAGCCCTGGTCAACATCGCGCATCATACGACGAGCTTTCGTTCTGAGTTCGACGATTGAAAGTGATGGTGAATCATCAATAAAAAGACTGAGATTTGATAGCTTGCCTGAAGCATCAAGAATAGGCCCCCATGCATTATCATCAATGCGACCGCTGCGGAGCACCGACAAATTAATACCAGCTTCTGCACACAACAATCGCTGAACAATCTGAATCGATGACATTTCCAAACTAAACAGCGAAACCGTTGAGCCTGCTTTTGCCGCGTTGACCGCAAGATTCATTGCAAATGATGTTTTACCAACAGCTGGTCGTGCCGCTAAGATGATAAGATCACCGCCACGCAAGCCATTAAACAGCGCATCAATATCCTTAAATCCTGTAGGTACACCCATGATGGAATCGCTTCTGTTAGCAAGTTCGGCAATTTCATCATTCGCTTCAATGATGAGCGTTTGAATATCTTTGAAAGTAGTTGAAACCGTTTGCTCTGTTACCTCAAATAAGGAAGCTTCTGCCTGAGAAACAAGCTCGGCAGGATCGGCTGGTGAGTCATATGCAAGCGACGATATTTTTGCCGCCGCCAAAAGCAGTTCGCGACGCATGGCATCACGTTTAACAATTTCTGCATGATGCTGCCAGCTCGTAAAAGCAAATGTATTATCGGTAAGTTCAAGTAGATAGCTCTGACCCCCCACCGCTTCAAGCTGTCCACGAGCAGTAAGGTTATCTGCTACCGAAATAACATCGATAGGAATGGATTTTGCATTCATCTCGCGCATCACTTCAAAAATAATGCGATGCGCCGGCCGGAAGAAGCTTTCCGGTTTTACCGTGAGAGAAACTTCTTCAAACACACCCGACGAAAGCAAGCAAGCAGCTAAAACGGTTTTTTCTGCCTCGATATTTTGAGGAAAAGCCTTGTTTATTTCTGAAGTGTTTTTACCCGAATCCGCCACTGCTTATTCCCTTCTTTTTTACTCAGTGGATTAAGAAATGATACAACAACAGGAAGCGCTCATTGAATAAAAGAGTATCGTCTCTAGAGAGTCACTTCTTGAAGATATAAAAAAGACCGCTTGGATAAACCAAACGGTCTTCAAATATATTCATTTATTAAGCGAATATATTTACAAGAAAGTGCGTTTTATTCAGCAGACTCTTCAGCTGGAGCTTCTTCTGCTTCTTCTACCTCAGGAGCTTCTTCAGCTGCTGCGAAAGATTCAGCACTTCCAACAACGATTGCCAAGGTGGTCTTAATATCACGATAGATAGAAACTACTACCTCGTGCTCACCAGCAACCTTGATTGGGTTCTTAAGATCGATACGACGACGATCAATTTCAATACCATGAGCTTCTTTCAAAGCATCTGCGATCATGTGAGCCGTAACGGAACCAAAAAGAACGCCCTCTTCACCAACACGAGCCTCAACCTGAACAGTGAGAGCTTCGAGCTGATCTTTGAGCTTCTGTGCGTCAGCTAAGCGAGTCTCTTCACGGGTAGCAATATTATGCTTGCGCTGCTCGAGCTGCTTTAAGTTGCCTTTAGTAGCAGGTACAGCAATCTTCTGCGGGAAGAGATAGTTATTTGCGAAACCATCAGCTACGTCTACAACGTCGCCTTCTCCGCCCTTACCTTTAAGTTCTGTAAGCAGGATAACTTTCATACTATCCTCCTCTTAACGATTGCGGCGGTCACCGCGACCACTAACTGCTGGCACAGCGTAAGGCATCAAAGCCATTTCGCGTGCGCGCTTTACAGCGTTAGCAATGTCGCGCTGATGCTGGGTGCAAGCTCCGGTTACACGGCGGGGCTTAATCTTCCCACGATCGGTTACATATTTACGCAGCATCTGAGTGTCTTTGTAGTCAATGTACTCTGCATGATCTTTGCAGAACTGACAATACTTACGACGAGGCTGCTTAGTGTAGTCAGACATATTAACCTCTTTCGGTGATTTTAGAATGGAATGTCTTCATCATAAACGGAGGCATCAACTGCAGGAGTTGCTACTGGAGCTACTGCAGGGGCAGCCTGTGGAGCAAACTGCTGATTGGTAGGCGCAGCGTTGCGACTTGTCATGAACTCAATCTCATCAACAATGATTTCGATCTTTGAACGTTTTTGACCATCGCGTTCCCACTGGCTCCAACGAAGTTTACCCTCAATGGCAACCTTTGAGCCCTTTGACAAAAAGCGAGAAACACTTTCTGCACGAGCACCAAACATAGTGCAATCGATGAAATTAGGATAATCTTCCCATTCGCCCGTTTGCTGGTTTTTTCTGCGATCATTTACCGCAACACCAAAACCAAGAACAGGCATACCGCTTGCCGTTGCACGCAATTCAGGATCACGCGTCAAGTTACCACTGATAACTACTCGATTGATGCTCATCTTAAACCTCTTTCATTTTGTGAATATTCCATTCACAGTTTGATTTCCAAATAATTTATTAATCACGATCAGTACGACGTACGATCATGTGACGCTCTACAACATCAGAAATGCGAAGAACGCGATCGAGCTCAGCAATGCTGTCTGGATTTGCGTGGAAATCAATAAGGGTGTAATCACCGTCGGTCAAACCGTTAATTTCGTAAGCAAGCTTGCGCTTACCCCAATTATCGATGTTGTCAACTGCGCCATTGCTCTCAGCGATAGTGTTTTCAATACGCTTCATAGCTGCTGCACGAGACTCTTCGTCAATAGACGGTGCTACAAAAAACAAGAGTTCATAAGCCTTCATCTTTTCACCTCCTCTGGACTTACGGCTTCGGGATCTGAAGGCATGCCCGAAGCAGGATTAGCCGTATGATTTTAGCATCTATACCGCATGAAAGAAGAAAAAAACTACTCACTTCTTATTCAAACTCACCGTTTACACACATTCCTTTCGTATTGTTCTGTGATAACAGAATCTTACCTACACCCTTTATATAATTATTAGAAAAAAATTCTTTTTTATATCATTAGTTTTTCATTAATATCTAATTAGTGCCTGTGATTAAAACCAGATTGAAAAACGAAAACTAAAAAGTGCGCGCTCGTATATCAAATCCTATACAGGTTCACATACACCGCAACTCTGTTATTGACCTAGATCTTGACCTTTTACTTCAAATTACAAAAAGCGTTAGTTTGTTTTCTTTATAGTCTCAATTCTGTTCTTCACCACTCAATAAATAAGAAGCGACCTTAAATGAAAAGGCCGCTTCATAACTCTTTTTATTCACCAGAAAAAACTATTCTGCTTGAGGTTCGTTTTCTGTTGGATCCAACGAGCCTTCAACTTCCAGTTCTAGTTTTAAATCTTTCATGAAGTTTGGAGCGCCACCAATGTAGACAATTTCCTTCTGAATACCTGAATCGTCGTAAAGATAGCCAAAGGCGTATCCTTCTTCCTCTCCAGGCAAGCCACCCTCTGCGATGATTGCATCGCGAATGCCATCTTCAGTGTCAATATAGCCGTCATAACAAAATGCATATGCTGTCGCTCCACGAGCGCCTTGAACTTCACGACGTGCAGCCAAGAAACAATCTTCTGCCGTATCGCCCGGGTGAGTTTCGATAAATAAATTCTCTTTCACTGCAAGGCCAGTAAAGGGGATAATATCTTCCCCGTTTTCCATTTTTTCAACTGCTTCATTTAAAACAGCCTGAATAACCGCTTTCAAAACATCATCAATATCATGTTGCGGGGTATCGTTTTCGGGATCTACCACTCGATCAGCCATGGTTATCCTTTCCCTCTTGCCAATATTCCAATGTTCAGAAGTCTACCACCGTTCACACACCTAAAGGAACAAGGCAACTCCGTGAACGAACATAAGCAGCCTATGAAAGTAGTGGCATTAAAAAAGCGCCGACTCGAAAGCCGACGCATTATTTCTGGCGGAAGGAGAGGGATTTGAACCCTCGTTACCAGGAGTACTGGTAAAACGGTTTTCGAGACCGCCGCATTCAGCCGCTCTGCCATCCTTCCAAATACCAACCGTAGTTGGTAGCTATGTATGAAAAACGCCCTTACGGGCGTTAAATTTTCTGGCGGAGAGCTAGGGATTCGAACCCTAGATACCCTTTTGGGGCATACACGATTTCCAATCGTGCTCCTTCGGCCAGCTCGGACAGCTCTCCATCATGCACGTATAAGTTTTAACACTCTGTGCGAGAATGTAGTATATAACAAATCAGTACTCACTAACAAGTGAATAATATCCATCTTGTGCTAATACCCTTAAAGGAACATCAAATAACTTTGACATATTACTACTCGTTAATAATTCTTGCTTGCTTCCATCAGCAAAGAGTGTTCCTTCTTTAATCATAACCACACGGTTAATTTCAGGAATAATGTCTTCAGGATAATGCGTTACTAACACAATAGATTTTCCTATTTTCACTAAATCACGCATAGCTTTACGCACATAATACATACCCTCCGGGTCAAGGGAAGTGGTTGGTTCATCAAAAACCAAAACTTCGGGATCATGAATTAACGCGCGCGCAATTAACACACGACGAGCCTGCCCAGAAGACAACGTCATTACGTCACGTTGAGCCAAATCTTTGACTCCGAGCAACTCAAGAGCTGCATATGCTTTTTCTAAAGATTCTTCAGTCACACTACAATGTTTCGGAATTCCTAAAGTGCCGAATAATCCTCCGCAAACAACATCAACACAAGGAAGATGAACGGTAATTTGGTCCTGCATAGTTGAAGATACAATTCCAAGACTTTTTTTAATCTCTTCAAGAGTTGCGCGGTCTTTTCCTTTAAAAAGAACAGGAGGCTCTTCCTTGTATAAAGGAAATACTTCGCGAGTTAAAAGATGAATAAAGGTGGATTTTCCCGCTCCATTAGGTCCTAAAAGAGCAATATTTTCTCCATGATTTAGCGTGAACAAACCGATAGATAATATTTCTTTTCCTTCACGACGAACCACTGCGTTATGTAATTGAAATAATGACTGCACTTTGTTTCCTTGCCTCGTAAAAAAGTAGGCGCTCGAAAGCGCCCACAGAATAATTCTTATTCCTTCAAACCTTACTCAGAGGAACTTTTTGTAGTTTCAGTTGTGGCAGATTCAGAGCTATCTGAACTACTTGTATCGGAGGATGAAGAATTATTTGATGTTGAGTTTGAATCATCGCTCTTTTGATATTGTGTCATGTCCAAATTATAAGGTGCATTGGAAGGAATATCGTTAACAACAATATCTGCTTGCTCTTTATAGTTTGCCATCCAACTTGAATAAGCGCTTGATTTATTCTGCGACTTTTGAATATTGCGCATGTAGTCAACAATTTCTGATGGGAACTGATCAAGAGATGTTGCTTCACCTTCAATAGTAAATTCATCAGTGCACTTAATAATATGAATTCCGTAGTCGCTTGTTACCAGACCTGAAACCTGGCCTTTTGAAAGATCTTTTAATGCTGTGGTGTACTGAGTGACAAAATTAGAAAGCACATCCCAACCAACATCGCCACCGTTTACTGCAGAAGCAGTGTCAGTTGAGTATTGCTTTGCTGCTTCAACAAAATCTAATTCACCTGAGTTAATTTTATTGAGAACGTCATTTGCGGTAGATTCATCGCTTGATGCAAAAAGAATATGAGACGAACGCTTTGCTCCATTAAACATAGAGGAATAAGAATTAAGCATAGTTAAAAGCGTTGCATCATCTACTTGGGTTTGATCATCAGTAACTACTTTTTCTTGAAGAGCTTTCTGTAGTAATCCGTTTTCCACTGATTCACGATACTGATCTTCGGTGATACCGGCAGTTTCAAGCGCCTTCTTCCAAGCGTCATCATCAGAATAATTCGATTTCATATTTTCAATCTGAGCATCAACCTCAGAAGAATCAACGGTAATGCTTTGTTCGGCAGCTGCTTGCTTAGTGAGTTCTTGTTCTACGTAATAATCAATTACCTGTTCACGAACTTTAGAAGGGTCAAGAGAGTTTTCATTCATCCAGTTCGCCCATGCGTCATTAGTAGTCAAATCGGAACTCGTTCTGAAATCCTGAATATATTTTGTGATGGTGTCTTCTTTAATTTCCACACCATTTACTGTTGCTGCCACACCACCAGTGTAACCATAATTTGTTCCACCGCAGCCAATCAAAGCAAAACAGCATACTGCTGATAGGCCTAAAACCAATGCCCTTTTTATCAAGGATTTCAATTGCATAGTATTCCTTTTTACTACCAAACTTTCGCCCCGATATTGTTACACAACCGATTATTTTGTTTTCCATCTGCACGATTTACCCATTTAAAAACAAAATTCACCACAGGCTCTTCACACTTAAACGAGATCAGGCATTAAAAAAGAAAACAGGCTGTAGTCCCTTAAGAAATACAACCTGTTTCAGATTGAAGGTTAAATTAAAGTTCTATACAAAAAAAGTAAGCTTATGCTCCTTTGTTATTTTTTTGCTTCTTTTTTACGCTGAACAGAAGAGAGGATGCGCTTCCTTAAACGAATACTTTTTGGAGTAATCTCAACCAATTCATCATCTTCGATATACTCAAGTGCTTCTTCAAGGGTAAATGTAACAGGAGGGGTAAGCTGAATCGCTTTATCAGCGCCTGAAGAACGTTGGTTACCTAACTGCTTTGCTTTAGCAACATTAACAACCATGTCACCTTCTTTAGCAGATTCACCAACAATCATCCCTTCATAACATTCCTCACCTGGACCAATAAATAGGCGGCCGCGCTGCTGTAACGTGTCTAATGCATAGGCAACGCTCTTCTCTGTTGCCATAGCAATCATAGAACCGTTTTTACGACCAGAAAACTCTCCGCGATAAGGACCATATTCACTAAAGTGATGGAACATTGTTGCTTCACCACGCGAAACATTGAGAAGTTTAGTGCGAAGACCCATGGTTCCTCGAGAAGGAATTTTGAAAACGAGATGGGTCTGATCGCCGCGCTGATACATATCGGTCATTTCGCCGCCAGCAGAACCAAAAACTTCAATACATTTTCCAGCGTATTCACTTGGAGTATCGACGGTTGCTTCTTCAATTGGTTCAAGCTTATTTCCTTTTTCATCTTTCTTAATAAGAACACGAGGCCGCCCGACTTGGAACTCAAATCCTTCACGACGCATAGTTTCCATTAAAACAGAAAGATGCAACAAACCACGTCCTGCTACCTCAATACCAGATTTATCTTCGGTTTCAGTGATACGCATTGAAATATTACTTTCAGCCTCACGGAATAAACGCTCCTTGAGCTGACGAGCGCCGACGATTTCACCTTCACGACCGACAAGTGGGGAAGAGGAAGCTTCGAACACAACAGCCATGGTTGGCTCTTCCACCTCAATTGGAGCAAGTTGAACTGGAGTTTCTCGACTGGTAACCATATCTCCAATATCAGCATCTTCAACACCAACAACTGCAATAATGTCTCCCGCGTTTACTTCTTGCTGTTCTTTTTTACCAAGTTCTTCAAACGTAAATACCTGTTTAATAGTGGTGTTGTAGCGAGTACCATCATTTTTAATAACAAGCACCTGCTCATTTTTATGCATAGTACCTGAGAACAAACGACCAACACCAATACGCCCTACGAAAGAAGAATGATCAACGGTGCAAATTTGTAAAGCAACAGGACCCGATGGCTCACAATCAGGAGCAGGAACTTCTTTAAGGATGGTATCTAAAAGAGGAACCATATTATTGTTTTCATCATCGGGATTATAACGAGCATAACCATTCATCGCGCTCGCATAGATAATAGGGAAGTCAAGCTGTTCATCACTTGCCTCAAGTTCAACCATGAGGTCAAAGACCTCATCAACCACTTCATTAGGACGAGAGCCAGGACGGTCAATCTTATTCACGACAAGAACGATACGTAAACCAAGATCAAGAGCATGACGAAGAACAAAACGAGTTTGAGGCATAGGACCTTCAAAGGCATCAACGATTAATAATGCACCGTCTGCCATATTTAAAACACGCTCAACTTCACCACCAAAGTCAGCATGACCAGGGGTGTCAATGACGTTGATTTTTACATCTTTATACGTAACGGAAATATTCTTAGAAAGAATAGTGATTCCGCGCTCGCGTTCCTGATCGTTTGAATCAAGGATTCGTTCTGCAACTTCCTGATTCTCACGAAACACGCCCGCGGTGTGTAACAACCTATCAACTAATGTAGTCTTACCATGATCGACGTGAGCAATGATTGCAACATTACGAAGAGATTCTTGTCTCATGCGCGTAATCCTTTCTCTTACTATAAAGCACAGATGAGTATGCGAGGCTAACAATAAAAAAGCGAACCCTCTCAGGTTCGCTTGAAAATACATGGTGGAGCATAAGGGGATCGAACCCTTGACCTCAGGCTTGCAAAGCCCGCGCTCTCCCAGCTGAGCTAATGCCCCACGTTTTTTCGGCCACCAAGTTAATGCTGACCATTCAGCGCATCTTAACTATTGGTTAAGATCTTTCGAGTCTATAAATAAACGCTCCACCGGCTAACTCGGCTCACGATGGAGCGTTTATCAACATTCATGGTGGGCCCAAGCAGATTTGAACTGCTGACCTCACGCTTATCAGGCGTGCGCTCTAACCAACTGAGCTATGGGCCCGAAAATCGCGCTCAAACAATATATAAAAGATACTGAAATTGGTCAAGAACTTTTTTAAACTTTTTTTTAAAATCATGTAGCCATTAAGAGAAACTACTGTTTAGCCCTGTTTATACACTTACTATTTATTTGTTGTAATCTTATAAAAACCTAACTGAATAAGGCTTTTTTACAAAAGATATTTACTTTAAACAAGCATAACCTGTTAATTACACATACCGAGTTAGGAGGGATTATTTATGTTAATTCCTGTTTCTATCCAAACGCTTATTTTATCCCATAATCCCGCTCCCTCTGTATTAGTACTGCAACCCACTAATGAAATAAATCCCTCTAAGAACGGACGAATTATTCCTATATGGATTGGTTCACAGGAGGCTGCACAAATTGGGCTTGCACTTGAAAATATCAAGCTTCCACGCCCTTTAACTCATGATTTACTTTTAGATGCTCTTACGAATTTAGATTCTTTCATTGATCATGTCGTAATCAACGATGTTAAAACAACAGTTTTTTATTCGAAAGTTGCTCTTCGCCACCATGGCAGACTTATTCAACTTGATGCTCGTCCGAGTGATTCTATTACCTTAGCGTTGCGTCAAGGTGCACCTATTTATATGGATAAGAATGTTCTCGAGCGTGCATCATATCCATATATCTTTAGAGGAGATCAACAGATTAACGATGAAGAACTTGAACGTTTTCATTCGTTCATTACATCACTTTCTCCTGAAGATTTTCAAAATAATGAAAACTGATGCTTAGAGAGATTATGTCTTTACTCTTAAGAATGAAATAAGTAGGTTGTTAAAACGAAATGCGTAATCAAGAAGATACTATCTATAAAAAAATATTTGGTTTATAAGATAAACACTACAAGCTAGCGGATAATTTCGCTAGCTTGTAGTTATTAACGTGCTATTACATCTTTAAATTATTCTTCACGCGTTACATGATCGGAAGATTCTTCTTTATTATCTTCGTCCGACTTCTTCTCGTGAGATTCTGTTACCGCTACAGCAGTAACCTTATCTTTATCAGCAACATTCATCACACGAACACCTTGGGTTGATCGTCCGAGCTGAGAAATCTCGGTTACAGGAGTTCGAACAATAATCCCTTCTTCAGTGATAATCATCACTTCATCAGTTTGGGCAACGATCTTCATTGCCGCAAGAAGACCCTTCTTCTCAGTCATGGTAATTGTGTAAACACCCTGGCCACCACGATGATGTGAAGGGTATTCAGATACAGGTGTACGCTTTCCGTATCCTAATTCAGTAATCACTAATAGGTCGGTATCTGGTTGAGCTATTTCCATACCCAAAACGCGCGTATCTGCATCAACTTTCATTCCACGTACACCCATTGTGCCTCGTCCCATGGAACGAACTTCATCTTCTTTCCATTTGATAGCTTTACCAGCAGAAGAAACCATAATTACTTCTTCTTCAGGAGCAACCCGACGAACCGCTATAAGGCTATCATCCTCTTTAAGATTAATTGCAATCAATCCATCACGACGAATATGGGTATATAGCTTCATTGAAGTTTTCTTAACCATACCTTGCGCGGTTGCGAACATAAGATATTCATCTTCTGGGAAATCTTTCGTCGTGATAACCGCTGAAATAGTCTCTCCTTTTTCAAGAGGAAGTAAGTTTACAATTGCTGAACCACGTGCGTGACGAGACGCTTCTGGTATTTCATACGCCTTTAAACGATATACTTTTCCAAGCGTTGAGAAAAAGAGCATATAAGCATGCGTTGAAGCAATGAAGAGGTGCTCCACAAAATCACTCTCTTTAAGATTTACCCCCTGTAAACCTTTACCGCCACGTTTTTGCTGTCGATATGTTGCAACAGGAATTCGCTTAATATATCCCGCTTTAGTAACTGTTACTACGACCTCTTCTTCTGCAATTAAATCCTCAATATCAAGGTCTTTTGTCTCATTAGTAATTTTCGTCTTACGAGGAGTTGTATATTTTTCTTTTATCTCGAGGAGTTCGTCTTTAATTATTTTTTTTACTAAAGCTTCATCACTTAATACTTGCTTATAGTAAGCAATCCGCTCTTTTAATTCTTTGAGTTCTGCTTCAATTTTTTCACGTTCTAAACCTGTTAAACGACGCAGTTTCATTTCTAGAATTGCTTCGCTTTGTTTTTCCGATAAAGCAAAACGACTCATTAATATTTCTTTTGCCTCAGCATCAGTTTCGGAACCGCGAATGATTTTAATCACTTCATCAATGTTATCGAGTGCAATAACAAATCCTTCAAGAATATGAGCACGAGCTTCCGCTTTTTTAAGCTCATACCGAGTTCTACGTTCGATTACTTCTTCTTGATGAAGAATGTAGTAGTGAAGTATTTCTTTTAAAGAAAGAGTACGTGGAACACCATTCACCAACGCAAGCATATTGCAACCGAAGCCAACTTGGAGCTGCGTATGCTTATAGAGTTTATTAAGTACTACTTGTGGAATAGTGTTTTGTTTAAGTTCAATAATGATATCAATACCGTGGCGGTCCGCTCCATCATGAACATTTGAAATCTCAGGAAGTTTCTTGTCTCGAATTAAATCTGCAATCTTTTTCAATAAGTTAGTACGATTTACCTGATAAGGGATTTCGGTAACAACGATTGATTTTTTACCATTCTTCCCTTCATCAATACGGCATTTAGAACGGATTGTTAAGCTTCCTCGACCTGTTTCGTAAGCATCACGAATCCCTTTGCGACCCATGATAATTCCACCTGTAGGAAAATCTGGCCCAGGCAAAACTTCCATAAGTTCTTCAGTGGTGCAGTCAGGATTATCTAGCATTAAGCAGGTAGCATCGATGGTTTCTCCTAAATTATGAGGAGGAATATTCGTCGCCATACCAACCGCAATGCCTGAAGAACCATTTACTAAAAGATTCGGGAAACGTGCAGGTAAAACAACAGGCTCTTCTAAACTTTCGTCGTAGTTAGGTTGAAAATCTACGGTTTCTTTATCAAGGTCGCGTAAGAGTTCCATCGCTGGCTTATCAAGACGAGCCTCGGTGTAACGCATAGCAGCTGCTGAGTCTCCGTCGATTGAACCAAAGTTTCCATGACCATCGACTAAAGGAACACGCATTGAAAATGGTTGAGCTAAACGAACCATAGTGTTATATACTGCCGTATCACCATGCGGATGATACTTACCAATAACATCACCAACAGTACGTGCGGATTTTGCATGGGGGCGTTTTGGAGTGATACCACTTTCATTCATTGCATATAAAATGCGTCGATGAACTGGTTTTAATCCGTCACGGACATCCGGAAGTGCACGAGAAACGATAACACTCATTGAATATTCAAGAAATGACGTACGCATCTCTTTACTTAGTTCAGCAGGAAGAACCGTTGATTCTGGAAGATCTATTTCATTATTATCTGACACAAAAGCTCCTTATTATCAAGAAACGAGAGATATTAAATATCAAGAAAACGAACGTCTAGTGCGTGCTTTTGAATGAACTCTTTTCGAGGCTCTACTTGATCACCCATAAGTTCACTTACTACACGTTCTGCTTCAGCGGCGTCTTCGATACTTACCTGAAGTAAAGTACGCGAAGAGGGCTCCATAGTAGTCGCCCATAATTGCTCAGGATCCATCTCTCCTAAACCTTTATAACGTTGAAGTGAAATACCTTCTTTATCCCCTAATTCCTCGAGACGTTTAGTAAGCGCATCATCATTAAAGATATATTCGAGCTTCTTTCCACCTTTTTTCTTTAAGCCATATAAAGGAGGCTGAGCAATATAAATGTAACCACGGGAAATTAATTCAGGCATATAACGATAAAAGAACGTTAATAGCAAACACCGAATATGGGCACCATCGACATCAGCATCAGTCATAATGATAATTCGATGATATCGAGCTTGATCAGCGTTGAAATCTTCACCAATATTAGTACCAATCGCAGTAATTAACGAAGAAATAGTATCTGACGAAAGAGAACGATGAAGTCCCGCACGTTCAACATTTAAGATCTTGCCACGAAGAGGCATGATTGCTTGATATTTACGGTCGCGCGCTTGTTTAGCTGAACCACCTGCAGAATCGCCCTCAACAATAAAGATTTCAGATTCCGCAGGGTTTTTACTTGAGCAGTCTGCCAACTTTCCTGGAAGTGAAAATGAATCAAGAATTCCTTTACGACGTGTCATTTCACGTGCTTTACGGGCAGCCTCTCGTGCTTTAAAAGCTTGGTTAGCCTTATTGATAATTTTTTTAGCGGGCGCAGGATTTTCTTCGAGATATTCAGCTAATCCTTTAGTCACTGCGGTTTGAACCAAAGGACGAATTTCAGTATTACCTAATTTTCCTTTTGTTTGTCCTTCAAATTGGGGGTCGTGCAGTTTAACGGAAATAACAGCAGCTAATCCCTCACGAGTATCGTCACCTGAAAGGTTGCTATCTTTTTCTTTGAGAATACCTTTACTGCGCGCGTAATCATTAATCGTACGTGTTATACCTTGTTTAAAACCATCAAGATGAGTACCACCATCGATGGTATGAATGTTATTTGCAAAGGACAAAACAGAATTTGACGAATAGGAAGTTGACCACTGCATTGCCACTTCAACGACACCATCGTCATTTTCGGCTTCAAAATAAATAGGTGAGTTGAGAATTTCTTTATCTTTATTAAGAAATCTAACAAAATCTTGAAGGCCACCTAATGCCTGAAAGACTTCACAAGTGGGATTTCCTTCGTCGTTAACACTACGCTCATCAGTGAGAGTTATTTTAAGTCCTTTATTTAAAAAGGCCATCTCACGAAAACGTGCAGCTAACGTGAGATAGTCGTATTCAGTTGTTTCTTTAAAAATTTCAGGGTCTGGCCAGAAAGTTACCGTTGTTCCTGTTTCTTCAGCCATTCCGATTTCATGGAGCTTTTCTTTCGTTTTACCATGGTCGAAAGAAATTTCATATTCTTTTCCATCGCGGCGAACCTGAACTATTACCTGAGTAGAAAGAGCATTTACAACAGAGACACCGACTCCATGAAGGCCACCGGATACCTTATACCCTTCACCGCCGAACTTACCACCTGCATGAAGAATAGTAAGAACAACCTCAACTGTGGGAATTTTTTCTTTTGGGTGCATATCAACAGGAATACCGCGTCCATTATCGATAACAGTGATTGAGTTATCGGAGTGAATTGTTACATCGATAGTGTTGCAATACCCAGCTAAGGCTTCATCAACCGCATTATCAACAACCTCATAGACCAAATGATGAAGACCGCGAGGGCCAGTTGATCCGATATACATACCAGGTCTTTTTCTTACTGCTTCAAGTCCTTCAAGGATTTGAATATCTTGACCACTGTAATGAGATGATTGAGCGGACAATATTACTCCTTTTAAGCTCCCTATATATAATTTCGAGGCGTAAAGCCAACCCAAGAATTATAACATAGTTATATACAGCTTCATTTCACGTATCTGTAAGCGTATGAGAGCGGTTGTAAGGGGTTTCTAATTTATTTTTAAGAATTTTTATATATGGTTCCGTTTTTCTTCTTTTGAGCGATTAGAGCTTTTCTGAAGGAATCTCTTAATTTTGGCTGCTCAATAATTGAGATCATTTCCTCAATTAATTCATAGTCTTCTTTAGTTAGTTTATATTCTTGTATTTTTTTATCTTCTTCATCATCAATAAAAGGATACGACTCTTTGTACGATCCTTTTGATATACGAATTTCAAAAAGAGAAATCGTAATACCAAATAATTCTCGATATTTTAAAACTATTAATTCTCTACGCGCATTAAACTCAGCAGCACAAATTGAAGTATCAACATAAATAATGAGTTTTTTAGGAAGATGTTTAGCATCTTCCTTTTCAGTTTCTTTAGGAGTAAGCGCTTGCTTATCAGTTAGTAAGTAGACCGAATTAACATGCTTAAGAAGTTTCCCATCAACCACTTCTTCGAATTGTTTATAGACCTGATTAATATAATTTTGATTCGCTATCTTTCTCTGAAATGGTTCTGGGATAACATTAAAAACATTCGTGATTTGTTGAGAGATATGATTTTTTTGATTATCCATGATCTTCTCCCAAATTCACTACTTGTGCCTTTTTTAGAAAAATATCAGTAAAGTAGCCAGAATTCGTAGAAGTAATAAATGTTTGCGTTTCACGTGAAAACAAAGAAATAAGTTGTTCTCTTCTATACATATCAAGTTCACTCATTACGTCGTCTAGTAATAAAACAGGACTTTGATTGAGTTTTTCTTTCAGAAGAGTAACCTCTGCCATTTTGTACGCAAGCACAAGAGAGCGTTGTTGTCCTTGACTCGCAAATAACTCGGCATTTTTCCCTTCTATAAAGAAGACGATCTTATCGGCATGAGGACCAAATAGCGATAAGTGTCGTTTATGCTCTCTTTCGTACTCATTTTCTAAAACAGTCGCTAGTTCAAAAAACGCTTCCTCTTTACCTTTAAAGAAATTAGTTTCAAATTGCTTTTTTTCCGACTCATACTTAAGCCATGAAGGAACATAATTCACCGTCACCTTTTCTTTACCATTTGAGATTTCATAATAGTAATCCTGGATATAAGGAATTAGCTCCTTCACTAAACGCGAGCGTAAAACGTATAATTGAGCTCCTACCAGCGCTAAAACTTCATTAATACTTTGAAGGAAATTATGCGAGACAACATCTTTAAGGTAACGATTTTTCTGGCGAAGTATTTTTTCGTAATCTTTCCTCACCGCATAATAATTCGAGGAAAACTGCGAACCAAGAATATCTATCTGGTTACGTTTAATACTCTGGGATCCTTTTATAAAATTTAAATCATCTGGACAGAATAAAACCGAAGGAAGAATACCTCTAATACTCTGTGCTTTTTTCTTTTTACCGTTTAAGAAATATTCCTTTTTCCCTTCATTGATTCGTAATGCTATTTCGAGTTTTCTATCCCCATCAGAAATATCCGTTACAACCCATGCTGGTTCTTCTAAGTTGTTAACAAGATGATCTGTTTTTGGATTTCTAAATGAATGGAGTGCTGTAGTAAGTTGAATCCCTTCTATAAGATTCGTCTTACCAACAGCATTAGGTCCAATAAAAAGAGTAGACTCACCTACGCCATCCAAAAGAAAGCTCTGGTAGTTCCTGAAATTACGGTATTCAATACGGCGTATCTGTAACCCCATAAGTAACGATTACCTTTATACACGAACAGGCATAATGAGGTAGAGGAAGTTTTCTCCATTTGTAGTACGTAAAATTCCAGGCTTCATTGAGCCGAACAAATCAAGAAAAACTTCATCTGATTTAATTACCGACAAACCATCCAACATAAAGGAATAGTTGAATGCAATATCAACCGATTCCCCTTCAATCTTACAAAGAAGGGTTTCTTGCGCATTGCCGATATCTTGTGAATTCGTCATTAATGTCATGATATTTGATTCGCTATCAACATTCACTTGAACAGGAGATACCTTATTACTTAAAAGAGAAACGCGACGTACTGCATCTTGCAAAACTTGAGTTGACACTCTCACGCGCGTTTTATATTCATTACTAATAAGCTGTCGATAATTAGGGAACGTGCCCTCAATACGACGATTAATAAAGGTCGTATTTTGATACGTGATAATAATTTGATTCTCATTAAGTGCAATAACAATTGACTCATCTGATGATGGTAGTGCTGCAATATCTTGTAAGAAAGACCCTGATATTACCGCTTCAAATTCGTTAGCACTCGAAGAAGACAACTGGGTTTCCGCAACTCCTAATCTGTAAGAGTCAGTAGCTACCATCTTAAGAGTAGTTCCTTCTTGGGAAATTAATACACCGGTAAGTACAGCACGTGATTCATCATGGGAAACAATCTTTGCCGTACTTTTAACCATAGAAGAAAAAACCTTAAATGGAAATTCCGCTTCTTGATCTGCTTCGATTTCAGGAAACGCGGGAAAATCTAAAGGATTAAGTGTTTTAAGAGAAAACGTTGTATTGTCGCAAAATACCGTGAGGACAGAATCTTCGAGTGATAGATTAATTGCCATATCAGGCAACGTTTTAATAATATCTAAGAATAGTTTAGCGGGAACAACCGTCTCTCCTGGTTTTTCAACTAAAGCAGGAACTGATAATTTAATCGAGAGTTCTAAGTTGGTCGTTTGAAGAGTGATTTGATTTCCTGATGCTTTGATATAGATACCAGCAAGGATTGAAAGGGTAGATCTATTGGATGAGCCTTTTACCACAATCGAAAGTGCACTATTTAATTCTGATTGATTAATACTGAAATTCATTTGATAATCCTTGCTTTATTTTTGTTTCATTTATTGCTCTAAATATTACGTTCTCTTTAAAGTAATTCCTATTAGAAATACTTAATCGTTTCTTTTTTCTTTTTATTCTTTTACTTCTTAAATAATAAGTAAGTAGTAATAATAAAAAGCACGGTAGAAATGTTGAAAAAGGAGTATTTCTCCTGATGGGGTTTAATAAAACTCTTTATGTATCAAAAGGGGAAAATCTATCTTTTATCCATGAGGAAAACTTAGTGGATAATTTTATCCACGTTATTCTTTCGTTTTCATCAACTTTTGCGCTTGCTTTTCAATAGGGGTTTTGAACAGTGTTTCAACTTTTAATACTGTTGTATGCGAAGTTTTTCGCGTATTGCTTCTATTTCTTCTCTGAGATTTCTATCTTCTTTTAACGCATTACTTATAAGGTCATAAGAATGCATGATGGTAGAGTGATCTCGGTTGAATTCTTCCCCAATTGCTTTAAAAGTACTCTCAAGAAGTTCTCTACAGAGATAAATTGCAACCTGTCTAGGGTGTGCGATATTTCTACTGCGTTTATTACTTACTATATCGTTATAGGTAATACCGAAAAAGTCTGCCACCGCATTTTGAATCATTTCGATCGTAAGTCGTGATTCTTTCTCACTGATAAAATGATTCGCGAGGAGTTCTTTAACTGTTTGGCGGGTTAATTCCTGATCTTTATTCATTTTTACTGCAAAAATTACATTTGTGATTGCACTTTTCAGTTCTCTAACATTGGAACTTGAGTGATCAACGATGTAACTTAGGATATCTTCTGATAAATCGAGTTTAAAATTTTCTTCTTCTTCGTATTGATGAATGAAGTTTTTAATAATATTACGTTTCGTTTCATTATCAGGAGGCTGGATATCGATAGTTGCTCCTGAGTTAAAGCGTGAAACATATCGTTCATCGAGGTCAATATTTTTTGGTGCACGGTCTGCAGAAAAAACAAACTGCTTTCCTTTTGTAATTAAGTTATTAAAGATCCTAAAGAGTGCTCCAAGTGTTCCTGGTTTATCTTGAAGACCCTGAATATCATCAATAAGAAGAACATCAGCATCTTCAAAGAATTTTTCAAAGTTTTTGAAGCTTTGTTTATCGACACTTTTCTCAATTGCGGCGTCTGAATAACGATTTACTAACTCCATTGAATCAATGTAGCAAACATTAAAATCGGAATATTGTTCATTGATGTAGTTCTGTATTGCGCATAATAGATGTGTTTTTCCTACACCACTTCTTCCATAAATAAAAAGAGGGTTAAGGCTTGAGCCGGGTTTATCTGCAACCTCAACAGCCATTGAATAAGCCATTCTATTTGAATCACCAATAACAAAAGTATCAAAGGTTAAATCTGAGGCGCCAGAAAGGGTATTTTTAGATTTATTATTCACTATAGAGTTACCGTTTTGATTTTTAGAAGACGGAGGTTCTTTGAGGTAACTTCCCTTTTCTTTATTAGGTTTTTCGAGTTGCTCTGTTATAGGGGTTGCTTCTATTTTTGAAGCTAATCCTTCGGTGTTAATTACTACTTGTTGTCTTGTACTTAATATTTCTTGGTTTACTGGTGAAGCTGTTTTCTCTAATTGACTAGATGTTTGATTTAATGATTCGATATTTTGAGGTTGCGCGGTTGTATCAACTTCAATTTGAACAAAAAAATCGGTTCCATAAAGATCAAGAAGGGCGCGTTTAATGTCTTTGACATAGTGTTTTTCAACCCAGTCTTTAATAAATGAATTATTAGCAGTAAACATTATAAAATCGCTGCTCACTGCTTGAATTTGAATGCGTGAAAAGAACGCATCAATTTGTGATGCGTTTACGCTTGGATATGATTTTAATTGTTGAATGAGCTGAGCCCATACATCTTCTATATCCATGACACCCTTTAATCACAATGTTTCGTAAGAGCTTTATCTTAACAAATTATCTTCTTGGCTCAATTATAGGGATAATGCGATTTGATGACCTTCGTTTGTTAAACGGCGTTTTTTGTTTACTTTTTCAACGTAGCCTTTTTCTTCGAGTTTTGAAAAAGCATAAGAAATACTCGCTACGGGGATATTGGTTATCTTATTAACATCAGTAACACCAAGTATTTGTTGAGGGAGTAATGCCTTTAATACTGCGGTTTCATTCTCTGTTAAATTCGGCGCTTCATCTGGTGTTAGTGGGTTTGATGGATTTGCTATCAGACTAATTGTTACTACTGATCCCTGATTAACATTATCTTCAATAGAGATATTTCCGTGCGAAATATTTAGATAATCCTTAACAATAGGGAGTCCTGAACCGACTCCTCGAATATAGCGTTTCATTGGTTCAGAGGCGGAGGTGAATCCAGGCAGTTGAGCGAGTTCTTTTTGTTGTATTCCAGGTCCTTGATCACTAAAGCGGATTGTGTTTCCTCTATCCAAGATTGAAACCACTACTTCATTGAAATTTGCGTGGATAAAATTTTCTGAAACTTCTCGTATTACGGTGTAAGGGATTAATCCGCCGAGTGCTGCAGCGTTTTGGTATGTTAATGAGGCTATATGTTCAATGTAATCGTGAGTGGGTGCACCGGGAATCTGTATTACACGTGGCGCGCTTTGTAGGTTGTCATATACCGCAATACGCGCTGGGGAGGAGATAAAAGAATAATCAATTTTTTCAGGTTGGTTTATTTGTGTGCTGTCTATTTGGTTTGGTGTAGATCTGTATTGATTAGAAACAACGCCGCCATTAACCGTTGGAAATGCCTGAGGATTAAAATTCGGAATCTCAACGAATGCGGGTGCAGGATAACCAGGAGTAGTGTTTCCGTGAGAAGGGTTTTGTTCCTGGTAGTTTTCCATTTAAATGCTTCGTTTCTAAAGTGTTTTTCAAACTTTTCAATACTCTACTGTATTTATTGATCTAAATGTTGGATTTTACGGAATTATTCACTCTTTTTAACGTGCTTTTTTAATGCTTTTCAACTTTTAATTAGTTTTTCACGAATGTTTTCAGTCTTTTCAACATCTTTTCAATAAAAAGTGGAAAACTTTAAATAAGTGAAAAAGGAAGTATGAAAAATAGAAACCCAATATGGAAAAAGTTTTCAATACTATGATTCAGTGATTGTTTTAATGGTTCTGTTTAATACGTGAACTATTTAATTGCGTTGACGAGGGGTTATGTAAAAATAATAAAACCCCTAATTGTTAAAATACCAGGTCAATAGCTTATTTTTATTTTCTTTCCTATGAATACATTTAAAAAAATCGTTACAAAATTACTGATTCATACTTGACAAATTAATATCCACTAACCTGTAAACATTGCTTTATATACAGAAGAACGAGTTATTAACATTTTCCACATTAAGCTTTATATATAAATGTGGAAAACCTACCCCCTACCACGCATAATAATAAAGTACTTGACACAATGATCAGTCATTGTATAATTTCGAAGTTACTCTAAATCTGAAAGGAAAAGTAATGAAGCGCACTTATCAACCAAATACTCGTAAGCGTGCAAAAACTCACGGCTTCCGTGCTCGTATGGCAACTAAAGGTGGCCGCGCTGTGTTGTCTGCACGTCGCGCTAAGGGTCGTAAGCGTCTCTGTGTCTAGTTTTAAGAGAAGCTGTGTTAGGAACAATTAAATCCAGCTCAGACATTTCTTATATTTTTTCAAACGGAAAACGCTATAACACATCCGCTTTAACGATATTAGTGTTAGAGGATCCGCAACAACACGGCCATTTGGGCCGTGTTGCTTTTATTGCGGGTAAAAAGAATGGCAATGCTGTTTGGAGGAATAGAGCAAAAAGAAGAATGCGAGAAGTTTGTCGTGAGCTCGGAGGTCCTTGGCCGAATATAGATGTTGTTTTCCTTGCAAAAAGAAGAACAACTGAGCTTTCTTATAGTAAAGTGCTAGAGACGTGTAGAAAAACCTTCACAACTATTCTTAATAATATGTAAGTGTAGTGTTTTAGGGTTGTAATGACGTTAGGTAGTATTAAGAGGATTATTTGCTTATTTCCCCAGAAAATATGTGTTGGGATAATTAAGCTCTACCAAATAATAATTTCCCCTTTATTTCCTGCCTCATGTAGGTTTTATCCGACATGTTCTCAATACGGAATTACTGCTTTAAAACGGTTTGGTTTTATAAAAGGATCGTATTTAACAATCCGCCGTATAATACGTTGTCGTCCTGGTGGAGATTATGGTTATGATCCTGTTCCTGAAACTTGGGATGAAAGAAACTGAAAGGTAATTAATTAATGTGGGACGCGTTTAAAGATGCAATCTTTATGTGCATCGAATTCTTTTACAATATTTTTCAAGACTGGGGTTTAGCTATTGTTGTTGTAACCCTTATTTTCCGTATTATTCTATTCCCTCTTATGCAAAAACAGGTACGTTCTTCGTACACCATGCAGAAGTTTAGTCCTAAGATGAGGGAGATTCAGGAAAAGTACGCCGACAATAAACAGCGTCAGCAAGAAGAGATGCAGAAGCTATATGCTGAATCTGGTTTCAATCCATTAGCTGGTTGTCTTCCGATTCTTCTTCAAATGCCTATCTTTATTGCGCTTTTTCAGACGCTTTATGATTTACAAACACGTACTGATGGTTCAGAGTATTCATTCTATAATATTCTTCCTAACCTTGTTAATTCACCAAGCGCAACTTGGGCATTAGGTTTTGGGGATTTTCTTCCTTACGGTATCTTGTTGTTGGTCTTTGCTGGTGCAACATTCCTTCCTTCTGTTCTTCAGCAACGTGGCACTAATAACCCCCAAAAGAATCAAACTCTCTTTATGATGGTTATTATGACGCTCATGATGCTCTGGATTGGTTGGGGTTCTCCTGCAGGTGTTTTGTTGTTCTGGGCTGTATCTTCTGTTTTTGCTGTTGCTCAGCAGCAGATCACCATGCATGTTCTTCGTAAGCGCGATAGAATTGCAGAAGCAGAGATCATTGATACTAAACCGGTTGAAGTTGATGTTGTCCGTAAGGCTAAGAAACCTCGTCCTAAGAAAAAAAGTAAGTAAATAATAAATAAATATATTATCGGCTACTCCCCTTCTTGTTCTTAACTTGAAGGGGAGATTTGAATATAAGGAGAGAAAATGACCGAAGAATTAGAAAACGAGGAAGTAATCCAAGAAAGTAATGAGGAATCTTCTGAGCATACCTTTACTGAAGAAGAAATTGACGCTGTTGCTGATACCGCAATTGCTGCCCTTCAAGATATCTTAAAATACTTCAATGTTGGTGAAGTAACTATTGATGAGTATGAAGGCGATGAAGGAGAGTTAATTCTTGATATCACTGGTGATGACCTTGCAGTGTTGATTGGTCGTCATGGTAAGACACTTGATGCTTTACAATTTCTTATTTCTTCTATCACTTCTCGAACAATTGGATTCCGTTACCCAATTGTTGTTGATGTTGAGGGATATAAAGGACGACAACGTCAAAAGCTTGAAAGTATTGCCCGTAGTGCCGCGCAGCGTGCTGCAACCCAGGGTCGCAATATTAAACTTCGCCCTATGACACCTTATGAACGTCGTATTATTCATTTAACTCTTCGCGATGATGAGCGTGTAGAAACTGCTTCAGAAGGCAAAGGTCGCGGTCGTCGCGTTGTCGTTATCCCTCGATAATGTTTCACGTGAAACAATGAATAATACATTTAAATCAATAGAAGTATCTCTCGGGTAGCGTAAGCTGCTCGATGAGCATCTACATCTTGTTATGGAGTTAAATAAAACGGTAAATTTAACTCGAATTACTTCTTGGGAAAAAGGTCAACTTCTTCATGTGGAAGATTCTCTTCTTGGGTTAGAAGCTATTACTAAAGCGCCAAGAGGGAAATATGGTGATATTGGTACTGGGGGAGGCTTCCCTGGTATTCCTTTAGCGATTGTGACGGGAAGAGAAACTGTATTAGTTGACTCTGTTGGGAAAAAAACTAAAGCTCTTGATTTTATTATTAAAGAACTCGGATTAAGTAATCAAATTTCAACCTTTAATGGAAGAACTGAAGATTTAGCTTTAAAAAAACCAAATTCCTTCTCAGTTATTACTGCTCGTGCTCTTTCTTCGTTACCTTCTCTTTTAGAGTTGAGTTCCCCGTTATTAAAACAAGGCGGACAACTTCTTTGCTATAAAGCTCACCCAGAGGATGAAGAAGTAACTCAAGCTACCCTACTCGAAAAAAAACTCGGGCTTAAACTTATTGATACCTATGAGGGTTATTTATCAGATAATGAAAGCCATCGAATAATATTTGTTTTTGAAAAAATGCATGAGGCAGAAGTTTATCTTCCAAGGAGATCTGGGATGGCTCAACGCCGACCCTATAAAGCGTAAAATTATAATATTCCTGCCTCTAGATACTTTACTTAAGAAATAACCTAGTTTTTCCAGTTTTATCACATTAGATTTAGATGATTTACAAATCATCTAAATCGCTAAATATAAATGGTTTCCTTTATAAAAAAAGACAGAAACACATGTTTCTGTCTTTTTTTAGCTAACAGGTGTTAGAAGGTTTAAGTAAACTATCCCAATAAAACTAATACTGTTATTTCAGTTTAGATGAAGTAATTATTAAGTTTACGAATTTAGTTTAATCTTATTTGTAGTTATTTAGTCAGGGTCTATTGTGTTTAGACGCTAATAGCTAACTGTTCCATATAGTAGTAATAGAGTTTTTAATCAAATATAAGTAGGTTATTACGATACGATTATTATCAAATAACTAATACACTTTGTTTTTAATTTAATGTTTCACGTGAAACATTAAACACTAGTATTTATTAGTATCTTTCAATTATTTATTAAAGCCACTTAACTCTATTAATTGGTTGTCTATTAATTAAGTCGTATGGTTTCATGTTTCACGTGAAACATATCAGCTATAATTCTGTCAATAATTTAGGAAGGAGCATTCGTGGGTATATTCGGTAGTCGGAAACGAAATAATAAACCGCAGGTACAGACTCCCGTAAAAGAACCCTCTCAACCAAAAGAGTATGATCAGGATTTTGATCAGATGAATGAAAATGCAGCAGTGATTGAGAGAGAAGTTTTTACTGAAGAGGTCAAAGAAAACGATCAGGAAGAAAATATTGATCAGGTTGAAATAGAAGAAGATGAAGAAGTGGTAGGCACTTCTTATATTTCCTTCAAAAATAAACCGCCTGTTACCCACAGTATTGGCCAAACGAAGATTTTGGCAGTAATCAATCAAAAAGGTGGAGTTGGAAAATCGACAACTGCGGTTAATCTAGCTTCTGCTTTAGGAGCTAAAGGAAAAGAAGTTCTTCTTGTTGATTTAGATCCGCAAGGTAATGCGACAAGTGGTTATGGTATTGATAAACGTTATTTAGATCAATGTGTGTATAACGTATTATTAGGCGAAACACCCGTTGAAGATGTAATTCTTGCTCAAGTTGGAAAAGGGGTAGATGTTCTCCCTTCTACCATTAGCCTTGCTGGGGCTGAAGTTGAATTAGTTAACGAAATGGCGCGTGAAAACCGATTAAAGAATGCTTTAGGTAGTTTACGTGGGCGTTATGACTATATATTAATTGATTGTCCCCCATCTCTTGGTTTGCTCACTATTAATGCTCTAGTAGCAGCTGATAAACTTCTTGTTCCGATTCAGTGTGAGTTTTACGCACTTGAAGGTGTGACAAAACTTCTTGATTCAATGAAACGTGTCAAAAGTATGCTTAACCCAAGCCTTGATATCTTTGGTATTGTGCTTACGATGTATGACTCAAGAACGAATTTAGCGAAGCAGGTAGTTGAAGAAGTACGTTCTTTCTTTGGATCTCAGGTGTTTGAGACGGTAATTCCTCGATCAGTGAAGCTTTCTGAAGCTCCAAGTTACGGCCAACCAATTATTGATTACGCTCCCGATAATAAAGGAACAAAAGCTTACATGGATCTTGCCCAAGAGGTGATTGCTCGTGGTTAAACAAAAAAGTGGACTTGGTAGAGGCTTGAATGCGCTTTTTGATGAAGTTGATACTAATCCTGCGATAAAAAAAACATCATCAATTACTAAAGAAGAAAACAAAACGACTCAACCTCAATCAACGGTTAGTGTTCAAGAAACCAATAAAACTACTTCTACGTATACGGGTGGAGTAATTGGTTCGGTAGTTAATCATCAACAACCAAAAAAAGAGGAAAAGAAAGAAACAAAAGCCTCTTCGAGTATTTATTTTTCAGAAGATGCTCTCGAGAATGCAAAAGTGGTAGAGCGAGAAGCTCGCAAGACTCCTACCTTTAGAACAACTCCTGAACAAAAGCGTAAAACGGCTGAAATTCAAGCGGAGCAGAAAAAAAGTACTGCATCCAGTGTTTTGTCGGGTAATTCTGTTTCTATACAGGAAACACCAAAGCCAGAAAAAGTGGAAAAGAAAGATGAAAAAGGGACAGTCGGAGAAGTTGAACTTTCTAAAGTGCAGCCAAATCCTGATCAACCTCGAACTCATTTTAAACCTGAAGAAATAGAAGAACTTGCTAACTCTATCAAAAAAGAAGGCCTTCTTCAGCCTATTTTGGTTAATAAAGTAGGCGATCATTATCAGATTATTGCTGGTGAACGTCGCTGGCAGGCTTGCAAGAGCCTTGATATGAAAACGATTCCAGTACGCTTTTGGACAGCAGATAATGATAAAGCTCTTGAACTTGCATTAATCGAAAATATTCAACGTTCTGATTTAAATCCAATTGAAGAAGCATATGGTTATAAGCGTCTTATGGAACGAAAGGGAATGACTCAGTCTGAAGTTGCTCAAACTGTTTCTAAGGGGCGTTCTACCATTGCTAATGCATTGCGATTATTGGATTTACCGGAAGAAGCGCAACAGCTTTTATTCGAGGAAAAGATTTCAGCAGGTCATGCTCGTGCAATTCTTTCTATCCCCACCCCTGAAGGAAGAAAAACACTCACAAATAAGCTTGTGAACGAAAAACTTAGTGTTCGTGAAACCGAATCGATTGCTCGACTTCTTTCGGGACGTGATAAAAGTAAAGAAGCAGGAACATCGAAGCGCCTTCCTACTCCAGCCAGTTTTAAAAAGGCTGCACGAAGTCTTTCAAAGTTTCTTTCAGCACCTGTACGCGTAAAAACAGTACAAGGGAAGAATAAGATTGAAATTCAATTTCAAGACGAGGAAGAACTTGAGCGCATTCTGAATGCTATTGCCGAACGGGAATGATAGTTATAAAAAACCAGTACCATTTATAATGTCGGGAACTAGAGCCTTATGACTATATAAGGCTCTAGTTTTGTGTATGGCTTCCTACTCTCTGCGCCCTTGGCGCGAGAGGCGATAACCCACCCGCTATGCGGGTGGACGGCAACATACTTATAAAACCACCCTCCCGAGGGATATTGACGATTGTTCAGGCCGTCAAAATCCGTCGGGAGGGTGGTGGCTATGGCCCAGAAGGCCTACAGCCTGTCGCATACGAAGTTGAGTGTAAGTTTTGAGGAATATTATTCCCTTTTCTTAGGTAAGGAATAAGATTTAGGAAGAATCCATGGATGGGTATATATAACTGATATGGTTTAAGGGGGTTCAGGTGGAGTTTAAAGCGTATTTAGCTGTAATTCTTCTTTTTAGTACTAGGTTATTTCGAAAGTTTATTTTTTAATTGCCCACAAGCGCCATCGATATCAGAGCCTCTTGAATTACGAATAGTTGTTTCTTTATGGATAGAAGTTAATTCAGAAACCCAATGCTTCATTGTTTCTTTTGAACTTGGTTGATAAGGGGAGTGATCAACACTGTTAATAGGAATAAGATTAATGTGACAAAGAAGCGATTCACAAAACTCTTTTAAAGCGTCTAAGTCTTGTTTTGTGTCGTTAATCCCTTTAATCATTAAGTACTCAAAAGAAACGCGTCGTCCTGTTTTTGTTATATATTGCAATAAAGATTCCTTTAGTTGCGGTAAAGGAAGTGAGGAACAACGGGGCATAAGCTTATTTCTTATTTTCTGGCGTGCAGAATGTAAGGAAATAGCCAAGGTAAACTGTTCGGGTTCGTTCGAAAGCTTTTCAATTCCAGAAATAATTCCACAGGTTGAAAGGGTAATATGTCGCGCTCCAATTTCAAATCCATCCTTAGCATTAAGAAAGCGTAATGTTTCCAATACTGCGTCGTAATTTTGGAAAGGTTCCCCTTGTCCCATAGTTACAACATGAGAGATACGAGTTTGAAAATCATTCTGGACAAGTAACAATTGATCAATCATTTCACCCGATGTTAAATTACGAGTTAATCCTTCAGTTCCTGTAGCGCAAAATGCACATTCCATAGCACATCCAACTTGGGTAGAAAAACAAACACTCAATGATTTACTAGAGGGCATTCCTACGGCTTCAACACGGGCACCATCATGGTATTCAATGACGTATTTACGAGTACCGTCTTTCGAAATTTGTTTATCAATGATTTTGCTTGGGTATAAAGGAGCTATTTCATTTATTTTTTCCCTAAAAGTTTTAGGTAAATTAGTCATTTCGTCATAAGAAGAAACGCCAATGCGGTATAGCCAATGAATTAATTGTTTTGAACGAAAAGTTGGCTGACCGCAGTCTTTACAGAGTTGAGTAAGTTCGGAAAATGAATATGATTTAATGTCTTTTTTCATATTGCTTATTATACGCATGGAAATGACGATCATGGTTTCTTTTATATCTATCGCAGGGGATGTAAAAAGATAGACATACTGTTTTGATATACTCACAAAAGAAATTCCTTATAGAATGAAGGCAGGATATATGGCTGTTCCTTGTGACCCTCAACAAACAAAAGTTGTTTTAATCGCTGGCGGACGAAGCGGCGAACGTGAGATATCTCTTGCCTCTGGTGACGGAGCATACCAGGCTCTTTGTGAAGCGGGTTTTCAGGTAGATCGAGTAGATCCGGCATATAAAGAAGATCTTCTAAAATTACTTACTAATGAATATGACGTTGCTTTTTTAGCCTTGCACGGAAAATACGGCGAAGATGGAACTATGCAAGGAATGCTTGAGATTCTAGGGATTCCTTATATTGGACCGGGTGTTTGGTCGAGCGCGACAGCTATTGATAAACCTAAAGCAAAGGTTTATTACTCAAAAAACGATATTCCAACTCCAATATCATTTGTTCTAACCGCAAAGACAGAAAAAACTGCTGAACAAATCGCTGAAGAAATTGGCACTGATTGTGTTATTAAAGCAGCTACTGAAGGAAGTGCTTTAGGGGTTTATATCTGTCATTCTGTATCAGATATAAACCAAGCACTTGATGAGGTATTTACTATTGATAAAAAAGCACTTGTGGAAGCTTTTATTGAAGGGGATGAATTCACGGTTGCTGTTTTAGGAAACGATACCGTTGAAGCTCTTCCAGTAATTAAAATTATTCCCGTCAATGAGTTTTATGATTTTGAATCAAAGTATGCTGAAGGAGGATCGCAGCATATTTGTCCTGCTCCTTTAAATGAAGAAGAAACTAAGGAAGCACAGCGTCTTGCGATAGAAGCTCACAAAGCGCTTGAATGTAGAGGAGTTTCTCGTACTGATTTAATCAAAGATAAAAATGGACATTTTTGGGTACTTGAAACTAATACCATTCCTGGAATGACGGCGACTTCGCTTCTTCCTGATGCCGCAAAAGCAGCAGGAATATCTTTTGCTCAACTCTGCGAAAAACTTATCAACTACGCTTTAGCAAAATAAAGTGCATAAACACAACCTATTACGTACTATTTGACCTAAACCTATATAACCGCAGGTCAAATAGTACATATATCTACAGGTAAAATGCCAAAAGAGATAAAAAACTTCGATTGAATCCTTGAGGTACCAGTAGGAATCCGATGATCCTTGTTGGTGGTTCTAGCTAGTGGTTGTAACTTGTGGCCTGGTAGATTGACGGGTGTTCTCGTTAGCCTCGTTTAAAAGTGCTGGTCAAGTGAACCGCAAGTTAAAACAAGCCGCAGGAGTGCAAACCGAAGACAACCAACGCAACAAGGGCAAGAAGAAATGCCCAACTTGCAATCATGCACCCTTTATTTCCCTTGCGTGCTTGATCGACAAGTTTTTCGGTGCTCGAGCGCTCTGTTTTTACAAAGGCAGTTCCTTTTTTCTTTTCTGGAAGAGGATGACGTGCTGTAGGGAACCAACTACCGTTTGTTTTAATTATTTCCTTAAGAGATTGCTGGCCGATATTTAAATCACCACGAATCCCATTGCCGAGCTTTTTGCTGAATTGTGAAACGAAATTCGAGAAAGCCTCTTTGTTTTTAGGATCGTAAGAAATGATGGCAACTTCACCCCAGTAATATCCTGGTTTTGGTTCTTCGGAATATGCTACGAGTGCGAGAAGTGCAAGAGTTTTCCATCCACGTGCTTCGCAAATATCAACTTTAGAAGCAACCTCTTCATCGATTGTTCCCATACGAACGCCAAAAGGATTAACGATATATGCTACCCGTTTTCCTTCTGAATAATCCATTTCAATACTGAAGGTGTCCCCAATAACATTATCCGCCCCAAGAAACGCGGCAGCATCGCGTTTGTCGGGAGTGGTGAATCGAGCATATGTTCCAAAAAAACCAATAGAAGACATGTTTTCTCCTCGGAGTATTACATAAAAGGTTTCAAGGCATTTATTAAATGATAATCTTACCTGTATGGATACTAAAAATGTGACTAAAGTGTCAAAACTCGAAACATATATTCTAGAAAACACTCCTCAACGGATTCACGAGCGCTATCAAGGACTTACTGAGTTCGCAGAGCAGAATTTTTTTGGTGTGCTTGATGAAGATGTTGTTGTACTTGATACCGAAACAACAGGATTTTCTTTCAATCACGACGAATTAATTCAGATCGCTGCAGCCCGAATGAAAAACGGTGTCATTACTGAGTGGTATGTGACTTTTGTTAACCCTGATAGGCCAATTCCAGAAGAGGTAGCCCATCTCACCAACATCCATGATGATGACGTGGTGGATGCCCCTTCTCCCGATGAGGCGTTAACTGGATTAGTTGAATTTGTGGGAGATTCATATGTGGTTGCTCACAATGCCAATTTTGATAGAACTTTCACAACAAAGCGAGCCAGTGGTGAATCGTTAAAAAATAATATATGGGTTGATTCGCTTGATTTAGCGCGTATAGCTCTTCCCCGTATGAATTCACATCGTTTGCTCGATTTAGTTCGTGCATTTGGTGGTCCTGATTCCACACATCGTGCGGATGAAGATGTCGCAGCAACGTGTTTAGTGTATAGAATTTTATTAGCTGCTGTTAAAAATATGCCATCTGATCTGGTGAAGTACATTTCAGAAATGTCGACGATTGACGAATGGAATACTGTTTATGTGTTCAAAGAACTTGCGGATGAAAGAGCAGGGTCTTATAACTTCAGGGTTTCACGCAAAACATCGGTCTCTTCAGTAACTGAAGCGGTACGAAAAGACGTGTTTAAACCTTTTACTGAAGCAGAACAGGGCGTTTCGCCTGATATGACTGATGAAGAGTTTTTTGAAAAACTTAACCATCTTGAGTTTGCGACAAGTGAAGAAATATACGAAGCCTTCTCGAAAGAAGGAGCAGTAGGTCAATGCTATGTCGATTATGAGCCGCGTGAAGAACAGCGTGTGATGGCTCAAGCGGTTAACAATGCCGTATCCCGCTCTGAAAATTTGGCGATAGAGGCAGGCACGGGTGTTGGAAAATCTATGGCATATCTTGTTCCTCTTGTGCTGGCTGCGCAAAAAAACAAGATGACCGTAGGAGTTGCGACGAAGACCAATACGTTGCTTGATCAGTTAATCAATAAAGAATTACCTCTTTTGAAGAAGGTTTATGGAATTTCCTATGCACCATTAAAGGGATTTACGCATTATCCCTGCAATCGGAAGGTTGAGCGTTTGGTTGCAGCGGGCCCTCGCATTATTACGTTCAAAAATCAGGAAATTAACCAAGCACCAGCACTTGCAAGCTTGCTTTCCTTTGTCGATCAGAGTGATTTCGATGACATGGATGGCTTAAAGCTTGATTATCGAGCTCTTCCACGGTACAGCATTACGACGAAAAGTTCTGAATGTTTACGTCGTAAGTGTCCTTTCTTTGGGCGTTCGTGTTTTGTGCATGGAGCTCGTGAAGAAGCGCAACGGTGCGATGTAGTAGTAACAAATCATAGCCTGTTGTTTTGGGACGTTCGTTTCGAGGGTGGTTTGCTGCCTCCGATTCGTTATTGGGTTATTGATGAGGCTCATGGTGCAGAAGACGAGGCTCGTCGTGCGTTTTCTACCACGGTTTCTTCCGATGCTATTCAAAATCTTGCGCGCCGAATGACCTCCGATTCCCCTCGTTATAACGTATTTTTGCGCGCCGAACGTGCTATTGAAGTGACAGAAGAAGCTAAAACTCTTTTTGAATCGATGATTCGAAAAGCTCAGATTGCCGCAGGTTCTTTCGGAATTGCAGCACAGGAATTTTGCTTAGCGGCAAAAGATCTTCTTTTCTTTGATGAGCGTTCTAAAAGAAATTCTTATGAGTACTTTGATTTATGGCTTAATGATGATATTCGAGCGAGTGAAACATTTTCAGGGGTGAAGTTTGCTGCAAAAGGTCTCTATGAAACGTTAGAAAAAGCAATTTCTGCGGCAAGAGATATCGTTGCCTATTTGGAATCTATAGAGGTCACTTCTTCTGAGCAACGCGAAATTGCGTTGGTTGCTTTAGAGTTAAAGGAGCTCTATGTAGCGCTTGAAACAATTTTCTTTACCAGCGCATCAAATCAAGTGTATTCTGTGCGATTAAATAGAACAAAAGATCGTTTTAATGAGATATTTACGGCTCAACCACTTGATGTAGGACAGAATTTAAACGAAACGTTTTATCAGGAAACAAATAGCGTTATTTATACCTCTGCTACTCTTTCAGTTGACGGAAAGTTTGATTCATTCGAGCAAGCTGTTGGTTTAAACGAAAGTGAAGTTTCACGTGGAATAACTTTACAGATAGACTCAAGCTATGATTTCGATAACCATATGCAGGTATATGTTCCTTCCGATATGCCGGAGCCAGCAGATCCTCAGTATTTGGAAAAACTCCAAGAACTGTTAATTGGGCTGCATATCGCACAGCAGGGTTCTTTACTTACGCTTTTTACGAACCGCCGTGAAATGGAAAAATGCTTTGAAGTGGTAAATCCCCAGATCAAAAAAGAGAATCTGCGTTTAGTATGCCAAAAATGGGGCGTTTCAGTAAAAGGACTTCGTGATGATTTCTTAAAAGATGAGCACTTAAGCCTGTTCGCTCTTAAAAGTTTTTGGGAAGGTTTTGATGCCCCTGGTTCAACCTTACGCGGCGTAGTAATTCCAAAACTTCCGTTTGGATTACCAACGGATCCACTATCTTGCGAACGCGGCGCTAGAGATGATCGTGCATGGAGTCATTATTCGCTTCCAGCGGCGGTAATCGACGTGAAGCAAGCGGTTGGTCGTTTGATTCGCTCGGCTAATGATGAAGGAATAGTAGTTCTTGCCGATGCGCGATTAATAAGTAAGTATTATGGCAGAAAGTTTTTAAATTCTCTTCCAAGCAAGTCGGTATCGATTATTCCGTGCGAAGACATCATTAAAGAAGTGGCTCATAAATATCTCCATGACTAAGCGGAAAAACAAAACAAAGACGTATCTCAAGCGCAGCGAAGAAGAATCACTTCATTTGAGTGAGTTCTCGCACGGGAAACCGTTTGAGTTCTCTCTCAATGTTCTCGAAAATAAATTGCTCGCTCAGGATCAAAAGAAACCAAGCGTTATAAAACGGTTGTTTTCTCGTGACAAAGGAAGTGCTCAAGGACTTCCAGATACTCCTTATATTTCTGATGGAACAAATGCTCTTTCATCGTTTTCTTCTTCCGATCGTGCTTCACGTGAAACATCGGATAAATCTTCTTTGGCAGAAAGTGCTGCAGGTGCTGCTACAGGAACTGCTGCGGCTTCTTCTGCTACAAAGAGTAAAAATCAAGGAGGGTTTTTCCTTGACGAATCATCGAGGCGAGAAATTGTTCGTCGGCAAACAAGGCGTCGTGTAAGCAGAATAATTAGCATCGCGTGTGTGGTAGCTATTATTGCTGCAATCGCGGTGTTTGGTGGCGGGTATTTGTATAAGGAATATCAAAAGCAACTCTCAAATGTTGAACTTTTAAAAACAGCGTTTGGCTATTTGGAGGAAAGTGATAAAACGCTGGTCGAAATCGATACTTTCTTCCAGCAGAAATTTGATGATTCAACTGTTTCAAGGGCTGAAGAGTTGCTTAAACAAATTCCCGATGCTCAGAAGAAACTCGATTCAGCCCGCGAGCAGGTAAATATCGCGAACAAAGGATTAAACACATCAACAAAAGATAAAGAAGCTGCGGAGTACGCACTTAACAGTATTTCAGCCCGCGAAACCATGCTCTCTGTTTCTAAAGAGCGCTTAGAGGAAGACAGTGCAGCTAAAAAAGCGATGGATGCCATGAATCAGGTACAGGAATACATCACAGAAGCAAATTCTCTTCTTGTTCAGGCGGCAAAAGTGATTGCTAACACTACGGCGGAAAATGTTAACACCTCAACACAGTACACAACATCGGCCCGTGAATTTCTTAGTAAGGCTCAAGCTCAGCTAAATGAAGTTACCAAGGTATATCCGAAAGCTGATTTAAGTGCGCTGAATGAGTATGTGAATAAACGCATTGAAGCGGCCGATGCAGCTCTAGCTTCAAATGCGGCAATTTTGCTTCAAGATAAACAAACAGCGGAAGACAACAACAATCGGTATAACGAAGCCGATGCTGCCTCAGTTGCGATGGCGGAAAACCTTCCGCGGTCATTTGATCAACCAATTATCGATATATATCAGTCGTCAATTTCCTCCTTAGCGGAAAAATATGATTCTGCGCGTTCGGACGTTGGAAGAAACGATTCATTTTTAAGGGAGTATCTCGGAATAAAAACAAACTCTTAATCCTTTTTCTTCAAAAGCGGTTTTGTTCGAATTATTGGGTTGAGTTGGAAATTAGGCGTCCGTATTTAGAAAAGAAACTCTTTTATTCTGTGAGGATAATCCACAAGAGGAAACCAGCCTGCACGAGTCACTTTATGACCTGTAGGTAAATTACCAATTAATTAAGTTCGTTGGTGATTGGCGTGCAGAAACCGTGAAGAATTGTGAAAAACAGGGTATCTTGTGCCTTTGGAGAGGCTGGGTATTTGGGGGCAGTACGTAAATGACGTATACTCTAGTCTAACCATACATGTGTCTTACATAGAAAATGAAAGGGCGATTAATGGCTAGAATCGTTGAAGATGTCGCTCAGCTTTCTGAAAACATAGGCCCTCGTCCAGCAGGGACCGAAGAAGAACAGCAAGCCGCGCTTTATATTGCTGATGAACTGCAAAAAGGTGCTGGCTTTTCTACTGTTATCGAAGATTTTAATTGCTTATCGAGTGCGACAATTGTTCGTACTATTTGTTTTGCTGTCGGTTTTGTTGCTGCTCTCTTGCCACTTTTCTTGCCAGTAATTGCTGTGCCTGCTTTCATTTTGGGTATTGTCGTAGCGGTTATTTATGTGCTTGAAATTACGGGTAAGGAAATTATTTCTCGCTTTTTTCATACCGGTGTCAGTCAAAATGTTGTCGCAAAATACGTGCCAGCAGGAACGCAAGAATCTCCTCGTTCACGCAAAATTATTCTTGTTGCAAATTATGACAGCGATAAAGAAGATAAAAAATTCCAAACTCCGCTTGCGAAATATATGGGAAAGATTCGTCTTGCGGTACTGATTGGTCTAGCAGCTGCTCCTGTTGTTCTTCTTATTAAAACGGTGTTCTTCCTAAACGCTGTTGGTGGAATTGTTATTTTCTTCAATATTCTTACCGTTATTTGTCTTATTTTGATGGCGCTTCCGCTTGTTGATGTAATTGTGCGTCAAATTTCTTCCTATAATCAGGGCGCAAATAATAATGCTGCCGGGATCGGTGTTTTACTTGAAACAGCGCGAACAATTGGTAACGGTTTAACCGACGAAAGCGAGCTTGATGCGCTTGCAAGTGAAGAGGGAACGGTTATTCATGGCGAAGAGGCTGCTCGTTCGGCTGGCGTAATGCCTGAAGGCGTTGAGGTTGAATACGAGACTTCTCAGCGCAATCTTTCTCCAGAAGAATCGCTTGCGGCAGCAAAAGCCGCTATCGCTGCACTTACCGGTAAACCTGTTGCCGATAAAGTTCCCGTTACTGATATTTCTTCACGTTTAGTTAAAGTTGGTGAACCAGCGGATGCAGCGTCGGCAAGTGTTCATTTTGAGGTAGATGAAAACGTTGGTAAACAACCTATAAGATCTGCAAAGTCATCTCGCCCCACTTCGCGTACTTTTGTTTACAAAGATGAACCCGAAACATCTTCTGAGAAAACTTCTGATTCCAAAGAAGAAGTTGTTGAACAGAAAGCGCAGTCTCCAGCAGAAAAAGTTGCTGCAGAGGCAGCTGCGGTTGCAGCAGCTGAGGCAGCCGCAAAAGCGGCAAAGGCAGCGACGGCCGTAACGCCAACACCGCAGGCATCTCAGGTGGCACCTACAGCTTCTTTTACGCGTGAAACACCTGAAGCACTGCGCTCTGGGCAAACAGGATCTTCTACTAAAGTTGATAAAACTCCTGCTTGGGCACGAAGCGCACAGGCAAAAGCTCACGCAAATAGGCCTGAATTAGAAATTAACAAGAAAGTTTCGCGTTCACGTTTTGCGGATACCGTGGCGGCTCAGCTTACCGATGCGAGTTTGGCAGCATCGGGCGCAACCAATCAACTCACCGGTGGAGCAATTGAAGCACCTGTTTCAATGGCTGATTCAGCGCCAGGTCAAACGGGAGATGTTTCGCGTGAAACAGTTCAACCCGAAAAGCCTATGACAGAACTCGAAGCACGTCTTGCAGCTCTTCATTCAGAAATTGCCGCAACGGAAGCTCCTCATCTTTCCGACGAGGCAAAAGCTGCTTTCGAGCGTATGGGCGAGCCGGAGCAGCAAAAAGAAAAGGGTATGCAGCCCGCTCAGGTAGATGAGGTCAGTAATTTAGGTGTTGAAGGAGCGGCTCTAAACGTAGCACCCGTAAAGCCAGTGCCCGAGCCTGAACCAAAGCCTAAACAAGCTAACCTTGGATCAACGACACCTATTGAACCTGTTTCTGTTGCTCAGTCAGGAAAAGAGATAACTCCTCCTGTTGTTGTGTCTGTTACCGATATAGCTAAAGAGGAAGACCATAATCTTGCCCAGGCTCCTTCAACATCGGCTGCTGCAGCATCAACGGCTCGTTCTGGTTCTGCTAAATCACTCGGCGCGGTAACAAAGAAAGCATCCGATACCCAAAAGCCAGAGCGCGTAACCGTGGAAGTAACCCCAGTGTCTTCGGGGAATAAAGAGGAAACATCAACGGCGGGTAAAACTCAAGCTATCGCTCCCATTGATGTCTCTGCACTATTGAATAAAGATCAAGAGAAAACATCAGAGACCCAGAAAGCCTCAGATAAACCCAAAGCTGCGGATGTTTCCGTAACAAAGAAAACTTCCGTACTGCCTTCAGTTTCGGTAGACCGAGCTGCTTCCGTTCAGACTAAACCAGGTCAGCTTAAGCAACCATCTAATCAGCCGGTACCTTTGGTTCAAGATAAGGCTCCTCAGAATGTTGGAAAAGCATCTCCTTCCCAGGAAAGAGTCCAAGTTCCTGCACCGGAAGCAGCGTCTATTGCGTCACCAATTATTGGTATGGATTCCATCGCGACACTTCAGTCGGAAGCTATTCCCAGAGTAGACATTGACACCTTGCAGCCTGCTCAACAGGCGGAACGACAGGTAATTGTGTTGCCAGATGTAGTGTCTGCGCCGAATGCGAGCATAGATGAAGGTAAGCAGCGCGCACCGATGGCTGAAGGCAATGAATCAACGCGTTCAGGCACAAAAGCACTCCTTTCTAATATGCTTCCTCGTATTAGCGAAAATGGCGTTCCTGTTCACGAGGAATCGTCTAACGTCGATACATTCGGTTTGAACTTGCCATCATTGGGTGATTCAGGGGAGGTTGAACATAACACTGTTTCTCCAACAGGATCATTCTCCACGGTTGGCGGAACGGGCGCCTTTGCCCCTGTAGGTGATGAGCTTGTTGCTGATGTTGCTCCCGAAGATATGTATGTGGACGATGCTGATGATTCAGCATATGATCAGGAATATACACAAACGGGCGCATTTGCAGGTCCTGGATATGTCGACATGCCTAAATCTCGCGCAGGTCGTCTGTTCGGTCGTTTTCGCTCTAAGAAAAAGAAGGATCAAGTCGAGCCTTCAATGAGGGAGTGGATTAATGCTGATGACAATTATGAAGCGCGCAGTGTTGGTAAGGCTCGTGGAAATTGGGAAAGCTTCCGTGAAGATGACACTCCTGTAGATGCTCCAGCAGACAAGGGGCAGTTTGTTGATGTTGATTACTCTGACGATTCTTTCGATAATCCTCGCGGTTGGAATGGCGGTGCTTTCTCACTTAAACGCCTGCGGAAGGGAAAGACTGATGCTGAGGAATCCCTCGAAAATTATGACGAAGAGTATGCGGAGGATTTTGGTGCTGACTATATTACAACTTCTTCTGCTGAGAACTATAGCGAGGCGGCAAGTGTAAACCAGGAGTTCAGAAAGCTCAACAACTTCCGTTACCCTGGTCTTGATACCGAAGTTTGGTTTGTTGCGCTTGGTGCTGAAAATGCTGCTCATTCAGGTATGCAGGCTTTTATGGACGAGCATGCTGATGAGCTCAAAGGTTCAATTATTATTAATTTGGAAGCACTTGGTGCAGGGCGCCTCACCTTTATTGAGCGTGAGGGATTTCTCAAGCCCAAAGCAGTTTCTTCTCGCATGAAGCGATTCTTGCGAGCGGCAAGCGAAAAAACGGGAATTAGTTTTTCCACTGCAACCATGGATAGCCGTGACACTACAGCTCAATATGCCATGAGTCGCGGTCATCAAGCAATGACTATCATGGGTATGGAGCAGGGGCAAGCTGCGCACTATGGAAGCAAAGACGACACAATTGACAATATCGATGAGCAAACCTTAGAAGCCAATGCGGCGTTTGTTATGGCGATTTTGAAAAGCATGTGACCCATTGCCTAATTCATCTGGTAAAACAAACACTCTATGGCTACAATAAGGAAGCTGTTTGGGTGCGAATAAAACATCCCTTGGACTATTAAAGAAAAGAGGTCACAATGGCAGTCGTTGCTTATTGCGTTAAATGCAAAGAAAAGAAAGAAATGGTAGATCCTCAGGAAGGTGTTACCAAGAACGGTCGCATCATTACTAAGGGCACTTGCCCAGATTGTGGCACAAAAATGTCCCTCATTGGTGGTGTGAAAAAGTAATCGGCAACCAAGTTTATGATTGTTTTAAAAAGGCTCCAATGGAGCCTTTTTCTTTTGTATAGTTTACCGCTTAGAATCTAAAATCGCGCGAACCTTGTTTGATGGCTTCAAGATTTTTAGTAAGGGTAGCGAACGTTTTAGCTTCGGCTACCTCTGGTTTTTGAAGCTCTGCGGCAATCAGTTTCTCTCCCTTTTTACGAGTATCATCGGAGGCGTAATCAATAAGATATTCTTCTAGAGTCATTAACGCGTTGGGGTGACAAAAGTCTGCAATCTGTTCGTTTTTGCAGAGTTCCATAAATCTGTCACCCTGTCTTCCTGCACGATAGCAAGCAGTACAGAAGCTAGGGAGATACTCCAAATCTAAAAGCCAATTAATAACTTCATCAAGGCTTCGGTTGTCGTTTACCTCAAACTGACGGCTGTCCTCATTCTCTTCCTCTTTGTAGTAGCCACCAACGCTGGTGCGTGAACCACCTGAAATTTGAGAAATGCCAAGTTCAAGAAGTTGCTCTCGGCAGGCTTTATTCTCGCGTGTGGAAACAATCATTCCCGTATAGGGAACAGCAATACGAATACAGGCAACAATTTTTGCGAAGGTTTCATCGTCAACGCCGTTATCAAATGTTGAAGGATCAATATCGTCTGCACGACGAATACGAGGTACGCTGATGGTATGAGGGCCAACTCCAAAAGTAGCTTCTAAATGTTCTGCATGCATAAGCAATCCAGCAAATTCATAGCGGTAACCCTCAAGGCCAAAAAGTACACCAAGGCCAACATCATCAATTCCTGCGCGCATGGCTCGGTCATGAGCTTCGGTGTGCCAAGCGTAATTATGCTTCGGCCCCGTGGGATGAAGCTCCTCGTAGCTTTTTCGGTTATAGGTTTCTTGGAAAAGAATGTACGTGCCAATTTCGGCTTCTTTGAGTTTGCGATAGTTTTCTTCTGTTGTTGCGGCAATATTTACATTGGCTCTGCGGATAGCGCCGTTTTTATGTTTAACGGAATAGATGGTTTTGAGACATTCCAATACATATTCAATAGGATTGTTGATAGGGTCTTCTCCAAGCTCAATAGCGAGGCGCTTGTGCCCCATATCCTGAAGAGCAATAACTTCAGCAGCAATTTCTTCCTGGGTGAGCTTTTTGCGTGCAATGTTTTTATTTTTGAGGTGATAGGGGCAATACGTACAACCGTTAACGCAGTAATTGGAAAGATAGAGCGGGGCGAACAGTACGATGCGATTACCGTAGTAGTCTTCTTTAATTTTGCGCGAAATTTCGAACATTTCTGAAACAAGCTCGGTGTCTTCACAGGCGAGAAGTACACTAGCCTCACGATGAGAGAGTCCTTTTCCCTTGCGGGCTTTGTCAAGGAGGGAAGAAACAAACGCGGTGTCTTTTGCCTGCATATCGGCGTAAGCAAGCGTATCGATGATTTCCTGATGGTTAATAAAATCGTCAGCATTAGGCGATTTTACGTCGTACATTATTGCCTTCTTTCGTATAGCCAAACACTGATAAACGCACTCATTTTATTCGCTGTCTTTAGGTAAGTGAATTGCTTGAAACAAGAATATGATAAAAATACTTTCAAGAATTAAGAGAACTATATAAAGGATAGTGGAAATAATGCTTAATACTCCCAAAGGACTTCGAATGCATATCGGACTATTCGGCAGACGCAATGTTGGGAAGTCGAGCGTTCTTAATGCAATTACCAATCAAGAAACGAGTATTGTTTCTAATGTGGCAGGTACAACAACTGATCCTATTGATAAAGCGATGGAGCTTTTGCCGCTCGGACCCGTGCTTTTTGTTGATACGGCAGGTGTCGACGACGATCAAGAAGCTATTGGAAAACTTCGTACAAGAAAAACTGCGCAGGTGCTTGATAGATGCGATATGGCACTGGTGGTAACTGAGGCAGGCACATGGAGTTCGTATGAAACAGAACTATGCGAACAATTGAAATCTCGTGGTATTACGGTGCTTTTAATCTTCAATAAAATGGATGCTTTTGAAGGTAAAACCCTCGAAGAATGTTCACAGAAAGTACCAAATGAATATCGCACTTTGCCTGCAGTGGGTATGTGTGCAATCCAGAGCAATGGGGCAAAGTCGGGTGTGTTCGCCCTTCGAGAGGCAATCATCGAGCATGCTCCCGATGAGTTTATTGAAGATCTTGCTATTGTGGGAGATATTGTTGAACCAGGCTCAACAGTTATGCTTGTGGTGCCCATAGATAAAGAGGCGCCAAAAGGGCGTCTGATTTTGCCGCAGGTGCAGGTGATCAGAGATCTGCTCGATTCAGGAAGTCATGCATACGTGGTTCAGGTTGAGGAATTGGCTTCTGCGCTCGCAAATCTTAAAAACCCTCCGGCGTTGGTGATAACGGATTCTCAAGCTTTTGCAGAAGTATCAAAAATTGTTCCGGAAGATATTCCTCTTACGGGTTTTTCGGTATTATTCTCGCGCTTTAAGGGAGACTTGGTAACCCAGGTACAAGGCATAAAAACACTCTCTCGCCTGACGGAAACTTCCAAAGTTTTAATTGCGGAAGCGTGCACCCATCACCCTATTGAAGAAGATATAGGAACAGTAAAAATCCCTGCTCTCTTGCGCAAGTCAATTGGCAAAAACCTTTCGATAGACAATGTGAGAGGTGTAACTTTTCCTGAAAATCTCGCAGAATATGATTTGGTTATTCACTGTGGTGGGTGCATGTTTAATCGAAGAAGAATGCTCTCGCGTATTCATGCCTGTGTAGCCGCAGGGGTTCCTGTGACCAACTACGGATTGGTTCTTGCTTACTATAACGGTGTTTTTGAGCGCTCAATTCAGGTATTTCAAAGTTCGCTTAATGGTTGACAGAATGAGTAAATAAGCCTCTGAGATAGGCTATAATCGTTGCGTTCAATACACTTCCCAGGAGGCCAACGGCATGCGCATTGGATTTGATAACGATAAGTACATTTCGCTTCAGGCAGAGCACATTCGCAATAGAATTACGGAATTTGGTGGCAAACTCTACTTAGAATTTGGTGGCAAGATTTTTGATGACTATCATGCGTCGCGTGTTTTGCCTGGTTTTGAGCCCGATTCTAAAATTCGTATGCTTAAAAGTTTGGTTGATGAAGTTGAAATCATTATCGCCATTAACGCTAACCATATTGAGAAAAGCAAGGTTCGGGGCGATTTGGGCATTACCTACGATGAAGATGTTTTGCGATTGATGGACATTTTGCGCGGCTTGGGTTTTTACGTAAGCACGGTCGTTGTAACTCACTACGCAAATCAACCTGCTGCCGAGGCGTTTAGGCGCCAACTTGATTCATTGGGCATCAAGAGTGCTTTGCACTATCCCATTGCGGGCTATCCGTATGACATTGATCATATTGTGAGCGATGAGGGTTATGGAAAAAATGATTATATTGAAACAACACGCCCCTTGGTTGTGGTAACAGCGCCTGGTCCTGGATCAGGAAAAATGGCAACGTGTCTTTCTCAGATTTATCATGAAAACAAGCGTGGCGTTAAGGCGGGTTATGCAAAATACGAAACCTTTCCCGTATGGAACTTGCCGCTTAAGCATCCTGTGAATGTTGCGTATGAAGCGGCAACAGTTGATCTTGATGACGCAAATGCAATTGATCCTTTCCACTTGGAAGCGTATGGAAAAACTACTATCAACTACAATCGCGACATTGAAATATTCCCTGTACTTAAAACCATGATGGAGCGCATTTTAGGGGAAAGTCCCTATCAATCCCCAACCGACATGGGCGTTAACATGGCGGGCATGGCAATTGTTGATGATGATGCGGTTCGAGAAGCTGCGAACATGGAAATCGTTCGCCGTTATTTTCAAGCAGCGGTTGATTACAAGAAAACCTCTACGGGGAAAGATCAGGTTGAAAAACTTGAGCTTCTCATGAACAAGGTGGGAGTAACGCCGAGTCTTTCTCCTGCTCGCAGCATTGCGTTATTGAAGGAAGAAACAACAGGTGCGCCAGCGGGTGCTATGGTTTTACCTGATGGAAGTGTTGTTACGGGTAAAACTTCAAACTTACTTGGTGCCGCATCGTCTTTGTTGATGAACGCTTTAAAGGGGGTATCAGGCGTAGAGGATGATATTTATGTTTTAAGTGATGCGGTTATTGAGCCAATTTGTGCGCTTAAAACTGGTTGTCTGCACAGCCGAAACCCTCGTTTGCATTCTGACGAAACTTTGATTGCGCTTTCTATTTGCTCTGCTACTGATCCTTTGGCGGCAAAACTTGTTGAGCATATTGAAGACCTACGTGGTTGTGATGCGTTTTTCTCTGTCATTATTTCGTCGACCGACGCGGACTTATATCGCACCTTAGGGATTAACGTGTGCTGTGAACCTAAATACGAACAGCATCGCTATTATCACAAGTAATTGTTTTAGGGATTTAACTCATCGATTTTTGGTTGCGCTATAATTGGGAGCACAATCTGCGGGCGTCGTATAATGGTTATTACTCGGGCTTCCCAAGCCTGCGACGCGGGTTCGATTCCCGTCGCCCGCTCCAGCTATGTTGCGCCGTTCCTTCGAACGGCGTTTTCCGTATAAAGGCCCTTTAATTCAACATTTTAATACGTATTGGTGAAATTTCTTATGTAGACACGTTATTGGTATAGAATGAGCATGGCAAATATTTTGTGTAAGTTTGGGCTGATGAAGAGCCGTTTAGCCAATGGCATATAGCGACCAAAAATTTGGGAGGAATCAAGAAATGTTTTGTTCTAATTGCGGAAAAGAAAATGTCGATGGCGCACACTTCTGTGAACAGTGTGGATCACCTATGGAGCCAGCTCCTCAACCTGCAGCACAACCTCAACCCGCGCCTGTACCACCTGCCGCTCCCCAGCAATCAGTTCAGGCAGTTTCTCAGCCTCAATGTCAGCAAGCCAACGCGGCTAATGATCCCATGTATGTTTCTATTGTTTCTCCTGAATATGTTGTTGAAGAAAAAGACAAAACTCTTCGCTTGATCAATTTTATTTTCTGCATCATTTCCTTGGTCGCAACGTGCTGGGCCGTCATCCCACTTGCTTGGATGATTCCAATGACAGTACATAGCTGGGGTATTTATAAGGGTACTAAGCCTAACACCACTGGTTTTGGCGTATGCACTCTTATTTTTGTAACTCTTGTTGGTGGTATCTTGCTTCTTTGTTCCAAGAAGGATAAGTAAATCAAAAAAATGCCACGAGGTAGAAAATCCTCGTGGCATCAATCCAAATAAAAGCTTTCTAGCAGCCAGCGTATTATTCACTCTGGTTTGGGAAGGTGAAATAAGAGCTATGGCACAACTGGTAGACAAGCAATTTTTGGCTAATTAAAAGCGGAGTCAATCTTAGCTGCCATCTTTTCCTTAATTTCTTTTTCTTTTTCAGCATCCAGAGCCCATTTGCCGCAGACATTGCCACGGGTAAGAACGCTACCCTCTTTGACGCCATAAGGCAATTCGGAAAGGGGGATGCTTCGGAATTCACCGCGAGAGAATTCGCATACAGCTTGTTTGTCTTCAATGCGGTCGACGATGATAGTTTCCATAACGACTCCTGTCTTCGTGGAAGCAGTTCCTGACTCACGATAAGGCTATCGGGGGCGAAGAAAAGCTTTGGGGAATAAGCGTCAAAAAAAGATGACACTGCTGCTATAAACGCGTGCAATACGCATAGCAACACTATCTAGTATAGTCTTTTGTTTGCGCAGGTAAATGGCGTGTTTTTGAGATTATATTTCAATATGCTATTGAAAAAACAAAAGCGCTTAGCTTCAAAAGTTAGACCTCACCTTTTTCCGTTTCCCATTCAATGGTTTTACCATCGCATGTTGCAATAATGGATCCATTGAGGTCGGTGCGATAAATCATTACTCCATTTTTCTCCAGCGCAGAAAGGGCTTTTTTGGTTGGATGCCCATAGTCATTACCTGTACCAACCTCAATTACTGCCCATTCAGGACTAAGCGAAGCAACAAGGTCATTGGTTGTAGAGGTTTTACTTCCGTGATGTCCAACCTTGAGCACATCAACGTGCCCTGCTTGAGCTTTGGCGATAACTGAAGAGGAGGCGTCTCCTGTGAAAAGAAAAGATTTTTCACCCTTGGTTACTTTAAGAATGGTGGACCAATCGTTGAGGTCATCGTAGTCTGCGTTTAGAAAAGGCGATAAGATTTCGATAGAGCAATCCTGTTCGTCATAGATGCTTGTCCCTCGAGTGGTGGCATTGATCTTTAAGCCTTTATCAGCTACTGCTTCAAGAAAGTGTTCGTAGGTTTTGGTGGTATGGGTTACTTTGGGAGCCCAAACTTCTCCAATATCAAATGACTGCAGTATTTCTGCCATGCCCCCGATATGGTCTGAGTGGGGGTGGGTGGCAACAACGTAATCGATTCTTGAATAGCCAAGATTTTTGATGTAGGTCTTTACAGTGTTGGCTTGATCCCATTCTCCGGCATCGATAAGCAGTGTTTTTCCGTCGGGCAATTCCAAAAATTCGCTATCCCCTTGGCCAACATCGATGAAATGAGCAGTAAGAGTATTGGAGGGTGTTGGCTGAGCTGACTGTTGGGAAGAAGAGCATCCAGAAAAACAGCAGATAAAAAGACAAAGGGTAGCTACTACTGCTGCGATGCGAGAGATATGTTCCATTGAAAGCCTTTGGTTGATGTTGATGATTGGGTACCCTAAAGCCAATTGTGCTTTGTACATTCCTAATGATAATAATGTTTAAAATCCCTACACTGATAATTCAAGCGATAATAAAAAAGCTCATTATGTGAAAGGAATAGGTCATGAAGCCTTTAGGAATTAGAGATATTGTTGGCCCTATTATGGTTGGACCTTCTTCTTCGCATACGGCGGGGGCACTTCGTATTGCGAGTATGGTACGAAATTTACTTACCGATGAACCTGCACGCGTAACGTTTGTTTTATATGGTTCGTTTGCTCATACCTATCGCGGTCACGGTACCGATAGAGCATTGGTCGCGGGGCTTTTGGGGCTCCACACCGATGATTTACAAGTTAAAAATTCGTTTGATCTTGCGAAGGAAGAAGAACTTGAGTTTTCGTTTGAACCTGATCCGCATACTAAAGTCGCGCATCCTAATACGGTGGATGTTTCAGTAACTGATCGTTCAGGAAATACTGTTACGGCACGTGGCGTTTCTATTGGAGGTGGAGCGGCTGAATTGGTTCGCATTGATGGCATTGATGTGCATGTTACGGGTGAGTTTAATAACATGATTCTTCGCCAGCAAGACTTGCCAGGAACACTTGCTCATATTGCTGGTACGTTAGGCAATGCAGGCATCAATATTGGCACCTCTGCTCTGCACCGCAAACGCGTTGGTGGAGAAGCTTTCACAGTATTAGATATTGACGATTTTGTTCCAGATGACGTCATTGCGGATATTTTAGCCTTCCCTTCTGTAGAAACCGTGCGTTTCATTCCTGCTGATGGCTTGCATAGGGCACCTGATGAGGGAAAACCAGCGATGAATGCCGATGTGGCCTTAAAGGTGTTTCAAGACCTTGATTTTGAAAATGCTGCACAGCTTTTGGACTATTGCACTAAAAACAATCGAATGATAAGCGAAGCGGCAGAAGAGAGAGAATATGCGCTGCTTGCAAGTAAAGGTATTTCTGAGGGTGTTCTTGATAGCTATTTAGCGCGTGCTCTCTCGGTGATGAAAAATTCTGCAGTTCAGCCAATACGACAGCCCACTCCTTCAATGGGCGGCTTGATTGGTGGAGAAGCTTCAAAGCTTCATGTTCTTGAGGAATCTGGCTTGGGCGTGCGAGGGCAGCTTATTGCTCTTGCAACGCGGAATGCCCTTGCGGTATTGGAAACCAATGCAACTATGGGGTTGATTGTGGCTGCGCCAACAGCGGGTTCGGCAGGAGTAATTCCTGCGGTTTTGCTAGCCTTACAAGAAGTGCATACATTTAGCGATGCACAGCTGTGTCAAGCTCTAAAAAATGCTGGAGCAATTGGCGCCATCATCGCGCGTAATGCTACCGTTTCTGGAGCAGAAGGCGGTTGCCAGGCAGAGATTGGCTCGGCTGCTGCTATGGCGGCAAGCGCGGCCGTTGAGCTGCTTGGTGGTACGCCTGAAATGTGTTTGATGGCGGCAGGCGACGCATTGGCTAACATGCTGGGGTTGGTGTGCGACCCTATTGGTGGCTTGGTTGAAGCGCCGTGCCAGAAACGCAACGCAGCAGCCGCAGTGAATGCGCTTTCTGCGGCCCAGATGGCGCTTGCGGGAATCAAGGGCGTTGTTCCCTTCGACGAAGTGGTTGATGCCATGTTTAAGGTTGGTCGAAGCATCCCCTACGAATTGCGCGAAACGGCATTAGGCGGCATGGCTGCTTGCCCTTCGTGCTCAAAGTTTTGTTTCTAGTTTCTATTTCGCTGTTGTTCGTTACGCTTGCGGTTGCGCAAGTTTTCAACCGTTCCCTGCATACCGTGGGGAACATACTCAATGCTGTCTAAATCGTTGGGCAGATAATCAACTAAGCTCACTTTTTCGCTTGGGTTCCAGTTCTCGGGGATAGGTCCCGGAAGTGCCATTAAGGCATGTATGCGTGCTCCTTTTGGAATAAACTTTTCTTCGTAGGCACTCAATGTAAGATCGCATGTATCGGCAGTAAATCCATGTATTTGGAGCTCATATTCGACAGAAGATTCAGGTGAAATTGAAAGATCGCTGGGTTTTTCGTGATGGTTGGCGCTATTGGATTGATTATCAAAGTCAGCGCTCGACTCCTCGAAGAGAAACGCACGGGGTGAAACGGTCGTATTCTCTTTGCTGGGCGCATTAATTTCATGAGTCTCGTTGGCAATTCGCACATTTCTTTGCAGGTCACGCGTGACCCATTTGAGTTGGTATCCGGCAAGTTCAAGTTGTTCAAGTGTCCAGTCAAAGAAGGGCTGACTATCGGTTTTCACGTGAAACGTTCCGCTCTCGCCCAAAAATGTGCGATATGCCATTAAACGACGGCTATCGGTAATGCGGTTGAGCGCTTCCTTTTTTCGAGGAAAAGGCGTAGGAAAATTGATATGAACAACATCAATTTCTCCAGGTAAAAAGAGCGATTCAATTCCGTGGGCGGAATTGTGCATGAAGAAAATGTTTGAGAGAGACTCTTTCGCGGCTCGTTCAACCGCAAAAGAAACACACATACGCTCATAGTCAATGCCAATGAAAAGATCGTTAGGGAATTCTTTTGCAACGCGGGTTGTCCAAATGCCCTTCCCACAACCCAAATCTAAATGGACTCGCTTTGCCTGAGGCATAAGCTCGCGCCAATGTCCGCGCATCTCCCATGGGTTAGAAACATAGTATTCCTTGTACCAATTGAGGCGCTGTTCGGTAAGTTTTGATTTGCGGAAATGAGCCACCCATAACTCCTTCTTAATTGTTCGTTAGCAGAATAACAAACAGTGGCTTTTCGTTAAACAGTGCTCACTTTTGCTACAGCCGTATTAGTGCTGTTAGTACAACAAAGAAAGAATTGAATGAACCCACATTGATGACAATATGATTGCGAAACTTGTTGTGGCGATTGCGAAAGAAACGCAGGTAATGCGAACATCTTTTCTGTTTGTTCCTTGTATGGCACCAGGGAGATTTATTTCATTGTGGTAGACATATATCAATCCGAGCATAACATTTCCTGCTGCCAGCATAATGCCTGTAAACATGATTTCGCTCGGGGCGCCAGGCAACATAAGACCTGAAAGCTCCCATGTCCTTAAAAGAGTTATTTCGGTAGGAATAACACTAAGAGCAGAAATAGTTGCTCCAAGAGGGGAAAACGCCATGCTTATCCAGAATAGAGCCATTGAGAATGTGATTTTCATAGTGTTCCCCTCTCTCGTGCTGCCAGGTAAGGCAAAGGGTAAACCTGAGAGACTGCTGCCAAACATTGCATGCGCAAAGGATGTGTTTGCTCTAAGCAGCGTTGCGTTTATGAAGCAACGTTGCCCGTGGTAACTATGCAGGGCAAGCGTTGCGCACTTGCCGTCTGCAGGGTGTAACCGTTTGGCACGAAATGGATAAGATCCCTAGCCTTATCCAAAACGGGGAATATGAAATTGGAAACAAGATAGCAAATTATTGCGCGAATAATGATTGAACCCATAGAATTGGGCGGTATGCGCTAGTAGGTGGTTGCTATGAGCGCTTGCGACCATGAAACAGCAATAATGATGGCAAATGAAGCGCATACAAGAGCGCCTGCAATGCAAATAATTCGATAATTACGCTTATCTGCGCCGTGAATTAGGTCGGGTAAATCAAGGTTGTTATTAAATAGGTAACCCGCCGCAAGGAAGGTGTTAGCAGTAGCCAGAACCATTGCAATGATCATTATCTGGGTGGGAGAGCTCCCATGGACAAGACCAGGTTCATCCCATCGCATGGGAATAGATTGGTCGTTTGGAACGATACCGATGGCCGCGATTGAAACAACAATCGGAACAAGAACTATTGCAACCCAGAACAACAGCATTGGCATACTGATTTTCATAATGCCCCCTGTCCTCGTCTGTGACTAGGTCGCTTAATCTCGAATCGGGGGATGGGATTAAGTTATCCTCAAAATATCAGAAAGGCATACTGTGTTTAAGAGCTAAATACCGCACCTTTGTAATAACGATAAATAACGATAAATAGTGCCAATAAAACCAATAGGTCGTTAGCAGGCTGAAAAGAAGCAGCAAAGTATTGTTAAGTGCGCTGACTCTAGATAAACATGTTGCAATTTTCCTAGGTTATGGCTTAAGGGGTGCGCAAATCCTATGTACTCTGAATGGTACGTGAGAACACTATGGTGTATGTTGATATTGGTAGTGTTTTACTGAAGAAGGTTTTTGTTAAGCCACGCAATAATATCGTCTGATTCATACAGCGGCTTACCGTCAATAAACAGGCAGGGAACTTGACGCTTGCCACCAACTTCGATGAGTTTTTCAGCTGCTTCAAGGTTGCTGGTGATATCGCTCAGTGGAATCTCGATGGCATGCACAGCTATATAGCGCATGACTTTTTTGCAATAGGGGCAGCTTGGTTTAATGAACAGTTCAAGTTCGTGAGTGCTTTCCATAAGGACTCCAATCTCGCCTTTTCTTCCATGATAGCTATGGAGTGTCGTGCTGAACGTGGGAATGTGCTGAATGGAGCGCCCTTTATTTGGCTGTTTCTATGACGATTGCGGCACAATTTGTGGTGCCTAGTGGAGTGCCCTTAAGTCTTTGATAAGAAAAGGCGCGGGTGATCAATCTCACCCGTGCCTTTGTTTTCTGTATTGGCCAAGAACAGGAATGTTGGCACTCCGTTCAGTAACCAGGTGTCATTGAAGTTTAACCCTTATTTCTTGATGCTCTTGAAAGCTTCGGTTTGGGCTTTGATGCCACGTTCAGCTGCGAAACGTTCGATAGAGGTTGCGCCAAAGAAGCCATCGATACCTGGAACATTTTCAATAATGTAGGCAGCATCTTTAGGTTCGGCGATTGGACCACCGTGACAAATAACAAGAGCGTCAGGATTGATGTCTTTAACAACCTTAACAATACCTGTGATAATTCCAACGCAATCTTCAAGCGTACGTGCAGTTTCTGCGCCAATGGTGCCGCCGGTGGTAAGACCCATGTGAGCAACGATAATATCAGCGCCAGCTTTAGTCATTGCTGCTGCCTGCTCTTCGTCGAAAACATAGGGGCAGGTAAGCATATCGAGCTTATGAGCTTCAGCAATCATGTCTACTTCGAGACCATAACCCATGCCTGTTTCTTCGAGGTTCTGGCGGAAAACGCCATCGATCAAGCCAACCGTTGGGAAGTTCTGAACGCCATTGAAGCCTTGGTCTTTAAGCTGCTGAAGGTATTTTTTCATAACGCGGAAGGGGTCGGTGCCGCAAACGCCTGCAAGCACAGGGGTATCCTTAACAACAGGCAACACTTCTGCGCCCATTTCGACCACAATCTGGTTGGCATCACCATAGGAAAGCAATCCTGCCAAAGATCCGCGACCGGCCATGCGGAAACGACCAGAATTGTAAATTACGAAAATATCTGCACCACCTGCTTCAGCGGATTTAGCGGTGATGCCAGTGCCAGCGCCAACACCCAGCAAAATGTTGCCTTCAACGAGTGATTTGCGGAAACGATCAAGAATTTCTGCACGGGATAATTCAAGCATAATAACTCCTTCATTTTTAAGGCTGCTATGAAAAGCGGCCAAGGTACCAAATTAGTTTTCTTCCATTAAATCGATGAGTTTTTGAGCAGCCGCAATAGCAAATTCATCGTCATTGATGTGCGCGTCCAGTTCGATAATAGTTGCTTTATCAGGGGAAATGTTGCTCTTTAAAGTTTCGAAGAGCGCAGTGTCTTCCTCGGGGCCCCAGAAAGGCTGACCTTCGGCATCGATCATAGAAACACCTTTAAGGGGAAGCATGCAGACGCAAGGACCCGTTGAAAGATTAATTTTAGAAGCAATTGTTTCACCAATCTGTTTGTTTTCTTCGATGGTGGTGCGCATAAGCGTTACGGTTGGGTTGTGCTTGTAAAGGTTGCGCTGTGCAAATTGTTCAGGCACGGTTTCCCAAGGACCAAAGTTAACCATATCGAGTGCTCCCACACTGATAACAGTAGGCACGCCATTGAGAGCTGCTGCCTCACAGCGTTCAGGACCAGCTGCCAAAACACCGCCTACGATTTCGTCGCACCATTCGGTGGTGGTTAAATCGAGCACGCCTTTGATAAAGCCACCATTAACGAGTGCTTCCATACACTTTCCGCCAGTTCCTGTAGCGTGGAATACGAGCACCTCGTAGCCTTTATCGGCCAGGTAGGCTTGGGCTTTCTGGATGGCGGGGGTGGTTACGCCAAACATGGTAGCTGCAACCAAGGGCTTTGCGTCTTCTTCTTGAGGACGTGCAAATTCCAGCATGCCTGCCATGGCATGAACAGCGTTATTGAAGATGGTGGTTGAGAAGCTGTTAATGCCCTCTACGTCAACAATAGAAGGGAACATGGCAATGTCTGAGGTTCCAACATAGGGAGCAACGTCGCCCGATGCCATAGTGGAAACCATTACCTTCGGCACTCCGATAGGGAGTTTACGCATGCCAGCGGTTGCAATGCTTGTTCCGCCAGAGCCTCCCATGGAAAACACGCCATCAAAACGACCATTTGCGTAAAGGCTCGGGAGTAGCTTTTCGATGCCACGGGCCATGGTTTCAGTTGCGAATGCACGATCCTTTTTCTCAACGATAACCGACATATCAATGTCTACCGCTGCCGCAACTTCGGCGTTGCTTACGTCTGGCATGGTAAGAGGATCAAACACTCCGCAGTGAATAGTGAAAGTCTCAATGTCAAGTTCTTGGAAACGTTTCTGCACGTAGGCGAACTCTTCACCCTTCGTGTCAAACGTACCAATAATTGCTACTGTTTTCACAAGACCTCCTTTGATGATAGGGATTTGAACATGTTCAGTTTAGTATTCGAAGGGTCTTAGTTCAATGGGATTCTGATTGGCTAGATTTGCGAATATGAATAGGAGCGCTGCTAGTTGGTACTGACTATTTGAAAGCAACGGCGTTTCAACAATGCAAAAACAAAGTGAGGTATTGATAAAACTCGTGCTAGGGTGATAAAAGTTGCGATACCATGCCTAAATAATTACCGGACGAAAAAGGAAGGGCAGTTGCTGATGGGTCTCCCTCTATTCAAGAATAACCCGTTGAAGAAAGTGAACCATGCCCCTTGTCCGTCTTCGGATTCGCGTCCTTTGGTAATCATCGCTCATGCTTCTGTTGGCTCAGGTCATAGAAGTGCTGCGCAGGCGGTTGCGCAGGCTATGGAAACTTTGCGTGGTCAGCATGAAAATCTTCCCGCAAACACTGAAATTGCCGTGCTTGATATTTTGGATTACGGTGGCATTCGCTTTAGTGGCGAAAAGACGGCAAGCCTTTTTACGGGTGTAATGAGCCCAGTCTATGACGTAACGTGGCACCATATTTTTACGGGGCGTATTTTATGGGGAGGAGCTTCAGGCTGGTCGCCCGTGATGTTTTGGAAGTTCACTGATTTAGTGCGAGAGCGTAGGCCAATCGCTATTATCGCTACGCATATTGTTGCGGCGAACTGCGCGGTGGCTGCACGAATGGAAACGGGTCAGAGCTTCCCTATTGCCTGTGTCCCAACCGACTACGGCGTTGAAGGCTTATGGCCTCATTTATATACCGATTTGTTCTGCGCTGCCGACGATTTTATGATTAAAGAGTTACTACCCCGAAGGGTTCCTCGTGATCATATTGCGGTTACCGGTATTCCTGTACGTGTGGGCTTCGACGAAGAACACGATACTGTAGCTATTCGTGAACGGTTTTCGCTTCCCCAAGACAAAATGATTGCTTTAGTAATGGCGGGTGCCAAATACTCGGAGCCGTATTTTCCATTTCGCAGAATCGTCGAGCCTATGTTCGGAGAACTTTCGAACTTCCTTGATATGCACTTCGTGTTTTTAGCGGGCGAAGATTATACCTATGCCGAGCATCTGAAGCAGGTATTTAAGGAGCGCGGCATCACGAATGTTTCGGTGTTCAATTATGTGGAGGACATGGTTGATCTGATGTCTGCGAGCGATTTGATTGTTGCCAAATCGGGAGGCTTAGCCGTAACTGAATGTATCTGTGCGCGCCTGCCACTTATTTTGGTGGGAAAATCGTATGGCCAGGAGCGCGCCAATACCTATACGGTAACAAGAGTCGGAGCTGCTCTTGAAGCGGAAACCGCAAAAGATCTTGTTTATCAGCTCAGACGTGTGCATCAAACTCCTTACATTTTGGATCAAATGAAAGAAAAAGGCGAAGTGATTCGTCGTCCTAATTCCGCTTTTGATGTTTGCGTTGCAACGCTTGATTTGGTCGGAAAAGTCACGCCGCCAAAAAAGCACTTTATGAAGGTGTATATTGGTGGGAAACCTGTCCACGCACGATAAGTATTCAAACGAAAAGGAGTATGTCATGGAGGCATATAAACAAGAGTTCATCGAATTTATGGTGGAAAGTGACGTCCTTAAATTTGGCGAATTCACGCTTAAGAGTGGCAGAAAATCTCCTTTCTTTATGAATGCAGGTGCCTATGTAACAGGGGATCAGCTTCATCGATTGGGTTTGTATTATGCTCAAGCAATCCATGATAATTTCGGTCTTGATTTTGATGTCGTTTTTGGCCCAGCATATAAGGGAATTCCTCTAAGCGTTGTTACCGCGATGGCAATCCATGAGCTCTACGGCAAAGAAGTTCGTTATTGTTCTAATCGTAAAGAGGTTAAAGATCACGGCGATACGGGCATTTTGCTTGGCAGTAACCTTAACGACGGAGATCGTATTGTTATGGTTGAAGATGTAACTACGTCGGGCAAGTCAATCGAGGAAACCTATCCCATTATTACCTCTCAAGCAAAGGTGAAAGTTAAGGGCTTGATGGTTTCTCTTAACCGTATGGAGGTTGGAAAGGGTGGCAAAATGTGCGCACTTGATGAGGTGAGCGAGCGCTACAGTTTCCCTACGGCCTCCATTGTTAGCATGGAAGAGGTTACCGAACATCTCTATAACCGTGAATGCCAGGGACGCGTTGTTATTAACGACGAAATCAAAGCAGCTATTGACGCTTACTACAAAGAATACGGTGCAAAAAAATAAAGCTTGCTAAGGCTAATACTCACCATGATTTTCTTGACGATGGTGCTATGTGTTGGATGAGTCAGACGTGGTTCTTATAACGATTCTTGAGGGGGTAGGAGAACTTATCCTTGATGGTGTTCCCTATCAGCTTTCAACAGGCGAATCTATCGTTATGTCAGCCGGTGTTTTCATTCCGTGCGTGGTATAACTCCTTTTAAGATGTAGCTTACGGCGATTAAAAACTGCTAGTACAACGTGTGCGAATGGCAAATTACAGTTGTATATAGGGTAATCAGCAAGAGCGTTTTATAAAGCAACGAAGAAGACTGCGTTTACACGTGCCCTTTGTTGGACAAAAACCCAAAGATATTTACCTAAAGACCCCCAATACTTCCCCAATGATGGGCAAGTAGTGCCATTTTGCTTTGCATGAAAGGGTTTTGATGTAAGGTAATGGCGTAAAGCAGTGCCGACCCCAAGAAGTACCCGAACAGTGGTTTATTCCATTTATGTTTATCTCACTTTTTCTCAATGCTTTTCATGGGTAAAACATTGTCGAGCCAAGACATAAGATGCCAAGGTTCAAAGTATGTCAGGCCGTCAAAGATTGATTGTTTTGAAACCGTGCGTTTCAGAAATTCGTTCAATCATAAAAGGGCGTGAGTGATCTTGTTGATCGGGGGGGGCGTGAATAGAATCCGAATCAGAAATATTTGCATTGCGAGTATTGTTGTAACGCTCATGTTGGCTCTGTTGAGTATCGGTTTGTTTCTGAAAGGCCAAGCGCAATTTGAGGCGCTGCAGACCGCAACCGATACGTATGTTGCGTGCGAAAAAGATGCACAGCAACTTCAAACTGCCTCTAATTATCTGACTGAGCAAACTCGATTAGCAGCCATGACAGGCGAAAGCAAATACATCGATGCATATTTCAACGAAGTAAACTCAATTAAGAGCAGAGAAATCGCAGTCCAAGATTTGAAAAGCAAGATAAATGAGGGGCAAGCAATTGATGCGTTGCAAGCTGCGAATGATTTATCGTATGAATTAATGACAACAGAGTACTATGCCATGAGGCTCGTGTGCGAAGCTAACGGCAGTGATCCTTCTGCATGGCAAGAACAAATAAAGAATGTCACACTTTCTTCAGAAGATGCGACACTTTCACCAGAGTATAAGCTGCAAAAAGCTCAACAAATAGTGTCAAATGAGCAATATCAGAAGGCTCGCAGTGAAATCTCAGAGAAGGTTATCCAGTGCACAGATGAGTTGGTTCAACACACAAAAGAGGCACAGGCCAATGCCGAGTTTATTTTTTCCAATACTTACACCATGATTGAATTATCGGTTGTTTGTTTTGTAGTGGTTGTTGTGGCGGTAGCTGTTGTGCTTTGGGTGTATATAGTTCGCCCATTAGTTACGTTTAATGAAATTATAAAAAATGGAAGAATGCTTCCTGTTACGGGAGCAAGAGAAACTCAAAACCTTGCGATATCTTTTAATCGCATAAGGGAAGAAAATAAAGCAAAACAAAAAACTATCAAACATCAAGCTGAACATGATGCGCTAACGGGATTATTGAATCGTGGTTCCTACGATAAAATAATTTGTCGCTATAAACGTGACAGGGAGTCCTTCGCCCTCATTCTTGTTGATGTTGATGCCTTCAAGAAGGTAAATGATTCTTATGGGCATCTTGAAGGCGATAGAGTACTCAAACGAGTTGCTGATTTGTTAAAAAATGCGTTTCGAAGCGAAGATTATGTATGCAGAATTGGCGGGGATGAATTTGCTGTCATCATGAATGCTATGACAGAGGACAAATGTCAGGTTATAAAAAGAAAAATCGAAGCAATTAACTCTGAGCTGAAAAATCTCACCGATGAAACGTTAGGCGTTTCGATAAGTGCCGGGATTGCCTTTTACGATCAAAAAAGCGATCAGAAAGACATCTATAAGGAAGCGGATGATGCGCTGTATGCGGTAAAAAAACATCCACATTGCGACTGTCCGGTTAGCAAAGCCAACAACAATAATGATTAGAAGCTTTTCCAGGATCTTCGAGCAGCTTGTCTATTGTGCAGCAGGCTATTTGATGCTGGTAGGCCTAAAGAGCACTATCTTGCAGTTAGCGTAAATGCATTTCCGATGTTGTGTTCGCTCGCTTGCAAGTGATATGGATCTCCGTATTTCCAAGTCCGTCACTATTGCGAAACCTAGGGAGGTTTGACTCAAACGTTTCACAAAAATGATGATTCTGCTGGTAATATAAGTTGGTTTTAGCTATAAGATTGTAGCGTGCTAATAAACAACAAAAAACGAATACGCAAATAGTTTCATGCATTTTTACGAATAGTGCCAGGTGTTTGTATGTCAGAAAATGATGGTATAGAAAAGAACTCTTTCGAACACGAAACTAAAAGTAGCCATTATCCGTCGTTGACAGAGCAACAAATTAAAGATGAAATCGACGATCTTCATAAGGTTTATCCCATTGTCCGCTTAGTAAATAAAAAACAAATTGAAGAGGGTTCGTGTCTTCTGTTTGATGGTGATCATTCGGTGTGTGGTAGAAAAGCATGTGCTCAGCTTTTGAACGATGGCGGCGAGCGTGAGTGGTTGTTTTGTTTGAATCATGATGGACATAGGGCGATGGCTCGCTACGTTGATGTCGACGGAGAGCCTTCTGTTTTGCTTTGCGTAGCTCCTGTTGATAGTGACTGGCAGCTCATTGATAAGCGTCTTTTGTATATTGATTCTCTTACGGGTGCCTATAATCGTCGTTTTTATGAGGATGAGCTACGAAAGCAGCATCTGTATGCAGGGGTGGCCATTATTGACTTGGATGATTTCAAATTAGTCAACGACACTATGGGTCATCATACAGGCGATTTAGCCTTGCAACTTGCCGCAGAAGTAATGCTTCGCTGTATTCGTGAAAGCGATATGCTGGTGCGTATTGGCGGGGACGAGTTTGTCCTTGTTATGCCCAATGTTGGGGATTCGGTTTTCCAGCGCAGACTACAAGTAATCAGTAATAACATTTCCCAAACCACACTTCCGGGATATGACGAATTGTGTTTTTCAGTGAGTATTGGAGGAGTAATTTCCCGAGGCGGCACTGTCGAGGAAGCCCTTAGACAGGCTGACGGCTTAATGTATCGTGCTAAACGCCATAAGAATTCGGTTATTACCGATTCCGACCCGCTCGATGCAGAAGAATACTCCAAGCCTTTCTTGCTTATTGTGGATGACTCTGAAATCAATCGCACTATTTTGAGCGAAATGCTCAAAGACGAGTATGAAATTATCGAAGCAGATCGTGGGACTAGAGCTATTGAAATTTTGCATCAGCTTGGTGAGGATATAGCTATTGTCTTGCTTGACATTGTCATGCCAGAAATGAGCGGGTTTGAGGTTCTTTCTGCTATGTCACACAATGGGTGGCTTGAAGACATTCCTGTTATTATGATTTCGGGTGAAGATTCAGACGATATTGTGTTCCGCGCCTATGAGCAAGGTGCTTCGGATTACATCAGTCGTCCATTTGATATGCGTATGGTTCGCCAGCGCGTAAGCAACACGATGCGTCTTTACGCAAGGCAGCGTCGCTTAAGTGCTTTGCTCTCGCAGCAGTTTTATGAGCGCGAGAAAAGCAGAGATATGTTGGTTAACATCATGGGTGGCGCTATGGAGCTTCGTAATGGCGAAAGCGGTCCTCACGTTTTGCACGTGCGTAATCTTACAGAAATGCTTCTTGATTGCCTCATGCATAAAACAGATCGTTATTTCGTTACGGGCAAGCAGCGCACCGCCATTTCTTTAGCATCGGTTATGCATGATATTGGTAAGCTTGCAATTCCTGATGCCATCTTAAATAAGCCAGGAAGCCTTACTGAAGAAGAGTTTGAGATTATGAAAACTCACACTACGTTAGGTGCTGAAATGCTTACTAATCTAACTATGTATAGCGATGATCCGCTGCTGCTGCAAACAGCACACGATATTTGTCGTTGGCATCATGAGCGATACGATGGGAACGGTTATCCAGATGGCTTAGTGGGAGACCAGATTCCAATATCTGCTCAGGTTGTTTCTTTAGCGGATGTGTATGATGCTCTTACCAGTGAGCGCGTATATAAGGAAGCGGTGCCTCATAAGACTGCAATGAAAATGATTCTCAGTGGGGAATGTGGCGAGTTCAATCCGTTGCTAATTGAATGTTTAACGGAGACGGAGGATTGTATTCTTCGCGAGTTAAACACTCCTGATTTTACCCCCCCCCTTCTTTTAACGCCAAACCAAAATAAGGAGAGGAATGAATGACTAAACTTGAAGAAGCTTACCGTCAGATAGGTGGCGATTGGGAGGGCGTAACAAAGCGTCTTATGGGCGAAAGTCTTGTCCAACGTTTTGTAAAGAAATTTATCGAGGAAGATAAAAGCTTTTGTCAATTAAAAGAAGCGCTTTCTGTGGGTGATGTTAAAGCAGCATTTATGGCGGCACATACTCTCAAGGGAGTTTGTCAAAGCTTGGGGTTTGATGGACTGTTTAAGCCAACCAATGAGCTTACTGAGCTTTTACGTGCTGAGTCTCTCGAAGGTTCTGATGTGCTTTTTCCTCAGGTTGAGGAGCAGTACAACCGTATCGTTGAAAGTCTTACTCCCTGTTTATAGGCCTTAAAATGCCTTAAAACGTGTCAGTAGAATTTCAATAAATAGTTGTTTCCAGAGAGATGTTTTTCAAAAAAACTTGACGCAAGAACACGAGGGGTTTAAAGTTTCCACCAACGACGAAGGTCGTAATAAAACCTACGAGACGAAAGTAACGTCAGCAGAGGCGCTCACAGAGAGCGGGCGATGGTGTAAATCCCGCAGTAGCTGGTTGGCAAATGGTTCGTTGAGGTGAAAGGGGAAAGGCTAAAAAGGCCGAGTATCCGGACCGTGAGCCCGCGTTAGAGGCAGGACGTGTGTTGGCATGTTCATGAGAGGGTTCTTGACCAGAACCAAGCAAAGGTGGCACCGCAGGTATAAAGCCTGTCCTTTGAAACTCGCAAGAGTTTGCAAGGACAGGCTTTTTTTGTTTGTTCTGCGGGGTCACAAAACGCTGTAAGACGCGAAAGCGTGGTAAGTCAGAAACTTAACGATGGTCATGATTCTCATTCACATCGCTGGCGCTATTGGAAGCCCGAAGGGGCAAGTCGGCGATAATCCGCCAGGAAAGGAATGAGAAAAATGACAAATGTTGTAGCTACTCAGAAACGAACCGTAGTAACCACACAAGAAAAGAAAGGCCTTGGCGTTCAAAGTCTTATCCTTATCGCGGTGTTGCTGGCGGCAGGAGCAGTGTTAAAGCTTACGGTTTCTAGCTTTCTCACTTTTGCCGGCATGAAACCGAACTTCATGATTGCAATGTATTGCTTGGCCATTATTCTTACGCGACCAAAAATTTATCAGGCGGCCATTATCGGTATTCTTACGGGCCTTATCAGCCAGATTCCTATGCTTAACGCAACGCCTCTCGTAAACATTCCATCTGAATTTGTGGGAGCTCTTGTTTGCGGAGTTTTACTTGCAGCCTTTATTCGCATTGCTCCTAAGAATTTCAGCTTGCAAAACGTTGTATTTCCTTTGATCATCACGTTTATTTCCACGGCATTTTCTGGCTATACCTTTGCTCTTATTGTTGGCAGTGTTATGAATGGTCTACCCGTGGCTGCGGTGTTCGCTACATATGCCGTAATGGTTGTTGGAACAGCTTCTATGAATTGCGCTTTGGTTGCTATCCTCACGCCAGTTTTGAAGAAGGCTTTGAAGCTTGTCTAAAGAGTGTATCGAGAAAGACTAACCAGTGATTGAGATCAAAAACCTAACCTTTAAATATCGCGAAGGGGATACCCCCACAATTCACGATATAAACTTACGTATTCCCGATGGTCAGTTTGTTGGCATAACTGGTGCGGCGGGTTCTGGGAAGAGTACTCTAACCTATGCCTTTAATGGAATCATCCCTCATTGTTATCCTGGTGATTTTTACGGATCAGTGGTTATTGACGGGCACGACACGGTAGATGCAAGCCTTACTGATATTTCGCAATTGGTGGGCAGCGTGTGCCAAGACATTGACAGCCAGATGATCTCAAGCGTTGTTGAAGATGAAATGCTTTATGGCCTTGAAAACTTTGGAGTACCGCGCGAGCAAATTGAGCCTGCAATGAATGAGGCACTCAAGGCAATGGGTATAGTCCACTTGAAAAACCGCAATATCGCAAGTCTTTCAGGTGGTCAGAAACAAAAGGTAGCCGTTGCTGCTATTTTGGCCTTGAAACCGCGGGTTCTCGTCTTAGATGAGCCTACGGCAGAACTTGATCCGGTCAGCTCAAAAAGCGTATTTGACCTGCTGAAAAAGTACGCAACAGAACATGATATAACCGTTATTGTGGTGGAACAAAAAATCGCTTTGCTCAGCGATTATGCCGATCGCCTGATTATCGTAAAAGATGGCGGTATTTTACTTGATGGAACTCCCGCCGAAGTACTGGGACATTCGGATGAATTACTAATCGAGGGTATTAACTGCCCTCGATCGACCAGCTTGATGAATAATCTACGGAGAAGTGGTTTATACGCTGGACCAACCTGTCGCAACGTCGATGAAGCGGTTTCTGCTTGCGAATTGGTGTTGGAAGGGGTGCGCGCATGATTGAATTCAAGGATGTTTGCGTTTCTTATACACCCGAAGCACAGGTGCTTGCTGAGGTAAACTTTACCATTAACAACGGTGAATTCGTTGCGTTTGTTGGATCGAATGGTGCAGGAAAATCCACTACTATGCGTCTGATGAACGGGTTGCTCAAGCCAAACTCAGGCGAGGTTTTAATTGATGGAATTCCGACCACTCAGTTGAAGACAAGTGAAATTGCCCATAAGGTGGGCTTCCTGTTCCAAAACCCCGATCGTCAAATTTGCTGCAAAACCGTGCGCGAAGAGTTAGAGTTTGGATTCAAGGCTCAGGGCGCACTTGGTGATGAGGCTCGTGCAAGGGTGGATGAGGTTATCGAGGAATTCGGTTTCAATGCCAACGCCGAACCATACTTTCTTAACCGAGGAACTCGTCAGCTTCTTGCCTTAGCTTCCATTATTGTCATGGCTCCTCAAACTATTATTCTTGATGAGCCAACGACGGGTCTTGATTATCGTGAATGCTGCAAGGTCATGAAGGCTATTGAAAAGCTGCATAAAAGCGGAAAAACGATAGTAATGGTGTGTCACGATATGGAAGTCGTGGCAGATTTTGCCGATCGCGTTATTGTGATGACATACGGCGAAATGGTTGCCGATGGCCCTACGTTCGATATCCTTCGCAACTCTGAAATACTCAAACGTTCTGATCTTATTGCTCCGCAGATTATTTCAATTTCGCAGGAACTGGTAGCCCGAAACCCCGAGCTCGCTTATTCGTCCATCGCTCAAGCTAATTTCTTGCAGGAGTTGACGAATGCAATAGAAGCGTTTGTGGAACAGAAAGGGGGTAAGTAATGAAAGGCTTTTTAGAGTACGTACCTGGTACGAGCTTTTTGCACAAGATGAATCCTGTGGCAAAGATATTTGCCGCTTTGCTTATCGTGTTTACTTGCTTTCTTACCCAAAGCTTTATCGTTCTAGGTGTTGTGATTGTTCTTGACATTGTTATGGCGGTAGCTTGCGGCATGGTCAAGCAAACTCTTGGCCTGGCGAAAGCGGTGGCAGGTTTTTCGCTTATTCTTGCTTTGATTGCCTTATTCACCACCCCTACAGGCGATGTGCTCATTGAGCTTCCTTGGGGATATATTGGAACAGGTTCGATAATTGCTGCTGTGCGCATTATCGTGCGCTTGGTTGCCTGCGCCGTGCCTTTGTTTTTGGTGTTTTACGTTACAAAACTCAACGACATGGCTAATTCATTGGTGAAAATTTGTCATATTCCCTACCGATATGCCTTTGTTTTTACGAGTACGGTACATTTTATTCCTGTTTTTATGAATGATATGAGCGGAATTATGGAAGCGCAAACTGCACGCGGTGTTGAATTTGACGGCGGGTTTATTCGAAAGGTTCGTTTAATGATTCCTTTGTGCGTTCCATTGTTGGTAAGCTCGGTTCGGAAGACCAACTCCGCAGCTATTGCCGCTGAGGTGCGTGGCTTCAACTTGCGTACGCGTGCAAGTGGCTACAAAGAATATCCTTTTTCGGGTATTGATGTTGTGGCTATGCTGGGTACCGTTATGTTGTTGGTGTTTTCAATCATTTTCTAGGTGCGTTTACGGAGTATGCTTATCAGGTCATCGAGGGGAATGCCATCAAGAATACTGCGCCACCGGAAGGTGCATTGTAGGCTGTGATGCTTCCGTCGTGTGCCTCCACAATTTCCTTTACGATGGCAAGTCCCAAGCCTGATCCGCCGGTGTTGCGTGCGCGGGAAGCATCGGTTCGATAGAAGCGCCTGAATAAAAGGGCTGGGTCAACGTCCCCGAAGCCGCAGCCATTGTCCATTACGGCGACAATTGTTTTTTCTCGAACGCCTGAAAGCACAACCTTCACTTCGCCCCCCTTTTCTACATGGCGAATGGCGTTATCGATAAGGTTGATAAGTGCTTGCTTTAAACGATCGGTGTTGCCCAAAATATCGGGCGCCTCGCCTTCAACGTGCAGGTTCACTTCTTTTTCCTGCGCAATGGGTGCCAAAAATTCTACGACGCTCTCAGCAATGTCTTTCATGTTTACGCGTGACAAAACTTGAGCTTGGTTGTCGCGCTTAATGTGTTGAAGCGCCAAGAGATTATTGGTGAGGTTTTTCAAGCGCTCGCATTCTGTAAGAATTATTTCGCAAAAGCGATTGCGTGTAGCAGGTGGCATGTCGGGATCAAGCATTAGCTCGGCATTTCCGCTGATAGCTGTTAGGGGTGTGCGGAATTCGTGGGCAACATTTGATACAAACTCATCTTGGTGCTTCTTAACTAAAACAAGCTCGTTTGAACGTGCTTCTGCAAGTTTTGAGATGTCCTGGTAGTTTTTAGAGAGTTCGGAAACCTCTTTGACGCTACTGCTTAGGGTGAAATCCACCGTTGAATCACCCGAACGATATTTCTTAATTTGGGTGAGCAAATCTCTGAAAGGCTGTGTGGCAAAAACGGAAATAATCAGACTCAAAAAAAACGAAAGTCCCCCAATAGGAACAACCAGAAGAAGCGCGTAAAGCGAAGCATCAAAAAAGAAAACAGCACACACGGCCATTATGGCCGTTGCTAAAACAGCAACAAGCGAAGAAAGAAGTGCTACTTGAGTCGATAGTCTCATTTATTTTTTGAAGCGATACCCATATCCGCGGACGGTTTCAACAAGCTTGGGATCATATCCAGCTGCTTCGATTTTATCGCGTAAGCGTTTGATGTGGGTGTCAACAGTCTTAGTTTCTGTAATAAATTCCCAACCCCAAGCATCGTGAAGCAGGTCTTCGCGCGAAACAACCTTACCTGCGTTACGCATAAGACAAGCAAGAAGCTCGAATTCGCGTGGCGTTAAATCGATAGGACCTTTGTTGCCATTGGCAGTGTGTGCGTCTTCATCGAGCGTGATACCGCCTGCGCAAATTTCTGAAGCGGAAGATAAAGAATCATTTGGTTGGCTGCGACGAAGAAGAGCGCGGGTGCGTGCCATAAGTTCTCGTACGCCAAAGGGCTTAGCCAAATAATCATCCGCCCCAAGTTCAAGACCTACAACTTTATTGAGTTCGGAATCACGTGCGCTCAAGAACAAAATAGGGGTGTCCATTTTTGCACGTATGCGCCGACACAAATCGTAGCCATCAATGCCAGGAAGCATGATGTCTAGCACGAAAAGATCGTAGTGTTTTTCTTCGAGCATCTTCAATGCTGTTTCACCGTCAGAGGCAACATCGGTTTCGTAGCCCTCTTTTTGCATGGCGTAACTAACGAATTCGGTGATTGAAGGCTCATCATCAACGATAAGAATACGTGCAGTTGCGTGATCCATAAGTGGCCCCTTTTATAAACATGAAACGTGATTCTGTTCAATAAAGAACGGGAAGGAAAGCATATTGTCCTTGCGCGATAAATAGTATGATAACATTCGCAAAAAAATTCTAACCTGAAGGGATTGTCAGGAATATGTTACTTGCGATTGATGTTGGCAATACGCAAACGGTCCTTGGTGTATACGAGGGCGAAAAACTTCTCCATATGTGGCGCCTTGCTACCAATGTTGATTACACCAGTGATGAACTTAGAATCAAGCTCCATGCGCTTCTTCGAGCGGAAGATCTTGATGGTGTTAAGTTTGACGGTGCGGTGCTGGCTTCGGTTGTACCTGCGCTTACGCATAATTGGGAAAAGGTGTGCCTGCGTTCGTTCGGTGTAGAGGTATACGTTGTTTCCACTAAGTTATGTGGTCACCTGGTTGGAATTACAGACGAAGATTTCAGGGAGACCGGTGCTGACCGCGTTGCGGATGCGGTTGCGGCGAAGGCTTTGTATGGAACGCCTGTTGTTGTAGTTGATTTCGGTACTGCTACCAATATTGAAGTAGTTGACGCTGAGGGGTGCTTTGCTGGTGGAATTATTGCTCCTGGTGTTGAATCGTCTATGAAATCGCTACTTTCTCGCGCGGCACTTCTGAAGGCGGTTGAGCTGGAAGATCCAGGAGTGGCAATCGGGCGTAACACCACCGACGCAATTAAAGTCGGCGTTGTTCGAGGTGAAGCCGCTCGTGTAGATGGATTGGTTGAGGGAATTCACGAACAGCTGGGCATGGAAGCAAAAATTGTAGCAACGGGCGGTTTGGCTCATCGAATTGCTCCAATGTCGAAAACTATTACCGAAATCAATCTAGAACTAACCTTACAGGGATTACGCCTCATCTATGAAGAACTAACGAAGTAAAATCATTCTTTGTGAATTACACCTTTTAGACAAAGAAAGTGAGGGCCCGACGTGTTGTCAGACATTGAAATTGCCCAAGCAACAACCCCTGAGCACATCTCAGAAATTGCTGCATCGGCAGGTGTTTCCGAAAAGTATTTGGAGTGTTACGGAAACTACAAAGCAAAGGTTGATTACAATCTTCTTCGCGAAGAAGACCACAAACCAGGAAAGTTGATCTTAGTCACCGCTATCAATCCAACGGCAGCAGGCGAAGGAAAAACCACCACTACGGTTGGTTTGGGTGATGCGCTTTCTCGTCTAGGAAATAATGCGGTCATCGCTTTACGTGAGCCTTCCTTAGGTCCTGTATTTGGCATTAAGGGCGGCGCTGCAGGCGGCGGATACGCTCAAGTTATCCCCATGGAAGATATTAACCTTCATTTTACGGGGGATTTTCATGCTATTGGTGCGGCAAATAATTTGCTCGCCGCGTTGCTCGATGCTCATATCCATAATGGAAATGAGCTTGGTATTGACGTTCGTCGTATTACGTGGAAGCGCGTTGTTGATATGAACGATCGCCAGCTGCGCAATATTGTGTGTGGTCTTGGAGGAAAAGCCCATGGTGTTCCTCGTGAGGATGGCTTTGATATTACGGTTGCTTCTGAGGTTATGGCAATTTTCTGTTTGGCAACCTCAATTACCGACTTAAAAGAGCGCTTGGGTCGCATTGTTGTTGGTTACACGCGTGATGATAAACCGGTAACGGCGCACGATCTTCATGCAGAAGGAGCCATGGCTGCTCTGCTTAAAGATGCTTTAAAGCCAAATCTTGTTCAAACGCTTGAGGGAACTCCCGCATTCGTTCACGGTGGTCCGTTTGCCAATATTGCTCACGGTTGCAACTCCATTATGGCTACGCGTATGGCCCTCGCTTTAGGTGACTATTGTGTAACCGAGGCGGGCTTTGGCGCTGACCTTGGCGCAGAGAAATTTCTCGACATCAAGTGCCGTCTTTCTGGTCTTGAGCCTGATGCTGTTGTTGTTGTGGCAACGGTTCGTGCGTTGAAAAACCATGGTGGCGTCGCCAAGGCAGATCTTAATGAAGAAAACCTTGAGGCACTCGAAAAGGGCCTCCCTAACCTTCTTCAGCATGTTGAAAACATCACCAAGGTATATAACTTGCCTTGCGTGGTTGCTATTAATGAGTTCCCAACCGACACCCAAGCAGAACTCGATTTGGTCCGTGCTAAGTGTGAAGAACTCGGTGTAAATGTTGCGCTTTCTCAAGTCTGGGCCAAGGGCGGCGAAGGTGGCGAGGAACTCGCTAAGGAAGTAGTTCGTCTGTGCGAACAGCCAAGCAAACTAACGTTTGCGTATGACGATGAGCTTTCTTTGTCTGAAAAAATCGAAGCAATTGCAACTCGTATTTATCGTGCCGATGGTGTTGATTTCACTCCTTCTGCACGCAAAGAAATTGCACAGCTTGAAAGCCTTGGGTTTGCCGATATGCCCGTTTGTATGGCTAAGACTCAATACAGTTTCTCTGACGATGGCGCTAAACTGGGCGCTCCTCGCAACTTCCGCATTACGGTTCGTGAAGTCAAGGTTTCTGCAGGCGCAGGTTTTGTTGTCGCTCTTACCGGCAACGTTATGACTATGCCTGGCTTAGGTAAAAGTCCTGCAGCATTCCGTATTGATGTTGATGAAACAGGAAAAATATCGGGATTGTTCTAATGGGAATAAACCAAGATTTCATTAACGAACTTGCAAGCAAAGCACCAACACCAGGAGGTGGGGGTGCTTCTGCTTATTGTGGAGCTCTTGCAACAGCGCTTGCTTCGATGGTAGGAAATTTGACGGTTGGTAAAAAAACGTACGCTGCCGTTGAAGATGAGGTAAAAGAAGCACTTATTCAACTGGAAGAACAGCGCAACAAGTTTGTAGAGCTCATTGACAAGGATGCACAAGCCTTTGAGCCTCTTTCGCGTGCTTATAGGCTTCCCAGAGCAACGTCTGAAGAACTTGCCCACAAAAATAAGGTAATGCAGCAAGCTCTTGTGGGGGCAACCGAAGTACCTCTAGAAATTATGGAGATTTGCGCACAGGTAATAACAACAAGTAAATTTTTAGCTCATAACGGCTCGCATCTGGCACTCTCTGATGTAGGTGTTGCGGTGCTTTTCGCTAAGGCGGCCCTAAAAGGGGCTTCCCTTAACGTGTACGCCAATGCATCCTCGATGGCCAATGAAGCTCAGGCTCGCTCCTATATTCAACAGGCTGACTGCTTGATTGAGGAATATGGAGCTTTAGCTGATGAGTTGTATGAATATGTAATAAAAGAAATCAGGTAATTAATGGCACTCATATTGAAATCGAAGCCCGTCATTGATGGAATGGCGGTTCATATTGTGCCGCGAGTTGAAGAAATAAAAGCGCGGGGTGTTGAGCCTACGCTGGCAATTGTTCGTGTAGGCAAGCGCCCAGATGATTTAAGCTATGAGCGCACCGCGATTAAACGTGCAACTTCATTAGGTATCGCTACGCGCGTATTTGAAATGGACGAATTTGTAACGCAATCTGAACTGCATTCGCAAATTCAGTGCATCAATCAAGATGCCTCCATCCACGGTTGTTTGTTGTTTAGGCCGCTTCCAGATTTTATGGACGAGAAGCAAATTTGCGATGAGCTTCACATGCAGAAAGATGTCGACGGTATCTCTTCTGCTTCCCTCGGTGCTGTGTTCACCGATTCTCTGGAAGGTTTTGCTCCTTGTACGGCGGTTGCTTGCGAAAAGATTCTTGATCACTATCAAATTCCTATCGAAGGAAAGCATGTGGTGGTCGTGGGAAGAAGCTTGGTAATTGGCAAGCCGGTTGCTATGCTCTTACTTAAACGCAATGCGAGTGTAACCATTTGCCATTCTAAAACGGACGGTCTTGAAAGCATTATGCGTTCGGCTGATATTGTTATTTGCGCCACGGGTCGTGCTCGTGCTTACGGCGCGGAATGCTTTAAGCCAGGGCAAGTGGTACTTGATGTGGGCATTAACTTTGACGCCAACGGAGTGCTTTGTGGCGATGTGGATTACGACGAAGTTGAGCCTATTGTTGCCGCCATTACCCCTGTTCCAGGAGGTATTGGATCGGTTACTACCTCCACAACAATGGAGCACACGCTTATTGCAGCGGAAAGAGCATGTAGTAAAAGTTAGAAGGGCGTATGGTGAACGCACAACCCTTTTCAATTGAATACACGGTGGTGGCACAAACGACATCATCCGAAGAAACCAAGCGCTGCGCTGCGGCGCTTGCTCGTTTATTGAGAGGCACTGAAGTTATTACCCTAGATGGCGATTTGGGTGCAGGAAAAACGCATTTTACTCAGGGACTTGCACAAGGACTTGGTATAAAACGCTCAGTAACAAGCCCAACTTTTAACGTTCTTGTGGTTTATGACGAGGGCAGAATTCCCCTGTATCATTTTGATTTATATCGTCTTGAAAAGCCTGAAGAATTAGATGATATTGCGTTTGCGGAATATGTTGATTCACCAGGTATTTCCTGTATTGAGTGGGCTTCAAAATTTCCTGAAAAACTCCCCGAAGAGCGCCTCGAGGTGTTTCTTGAGGTTGCTGCTGAGGATAGGTGTGAGCGCGTAATAAAGGCGCGTGCTTTTGGCATCGCGGCGCACGAACTGCTCATCTGTTGGAAAAGGCAGCTGGCTGAAGGGTTTGCCGCAAAGGCTGTCGCTAATGCGAAGGTTGAAGTGGGTGTCGCAGGTGCTTTGGAACCTGATAATGCTGCGGGGATGGATGCAGAGGCTTGTGTGGGTAGTGCAGAGACTGGCGACGGCATAGAAACTGGTGGAGTTGTTGAAGTCAACGAAGGCGCAGGGACTTGCACGGGTGTTGTGGAAACTGACGAGCCTATCGAAACCAACGGCGCTACTGAAACCAACAGAAGCGCAGATATTGCTGTAGATACGGAAGTTGTTGCAAATACCGAAGTTGCTATAGATGCAGGAGTTGTTGTAGATGCGGAGCCAGGAGTAGACACCGGCATAGGCTCTTTCGTACTTGCTTTTGATACTGCCAACGAAATGATTTCCATCGGTCTTGGCAAACTTGATCGCAAAAACAAACGCATCGAGCACGTTGCATCTCAAGAAGTGGGGGCATTTAGGGCGTCAAATGAAAAGCTTGTTCCAGAGATTGCCGCACTTTTGGAAAAACTCAATATTTCTCGCGAGCAAATAGCTTGCGTAGTGTGTGGACGTGGACCAGGCTCGTTTACGGGTGTGCGTATTTGTTTAGCCACAGCAAAAGGTCTTGCAATTGGCCTTGGTGTGGCGTTGTTTGGGGTATCCACGGCAGATTCACAGGCGTGGCAGTTGTGGCTCGATGGAGTCCGCGGTCCAGTTCTTGTTTTGGGTGATGCTATGCGCAAGGAAATATATCCTGTGCGCTTCGAACTCACGGATGAAGGAGTAACACGTTTCAACGCCGATATAGTCATAAAGGCGGAAGCTATAGGCGAGTGGCTAGGGTCCGCTGAACGCGACTGCCTTATCACGGGTGATGCGCTCAAAAAATACGAAGAACTGTGCCAAGAAGTAGGTATGCTTACGAATTCTTCGTGTTGGTACCCACAAGGAAGAGGTTTATTGCGTGCAGCGCAAGATGCCTGGAAACAGGGAGTATTTGACCCCGACAATAAAACTCTTGGAAATCCCTGCACGCTTTTGCCGGTATATACGCGTCTTTCTGATGCGGAAGAACACGAACGCATTCGCTTCGCCAAGCAAAGTGACGCAGATTCGCAAACCAAAAACATCCTTCTTGAGCAAAAAGATCTTGAGACGGGTGTTCAGGGAGAAGCTCCTCATAGCGTCATTCGTTATCAGCCCTTGGAAAACGTTTGGGCTGAGAGCGTGGCAGCGCTCGAGCAGCAGGTGATGGGAAGCGATGCTTGGAGCGCTTCCCAAATTATCGATGAACTTCCGCGCGCTGATAGAACCTGGTGGGCGGCTTACAGGGTATCTAATCCGCAAAAGCGAACGGTAGACTCCAGAGAAGATGTTTTGGTGGGCTATGCTGGTGGCTGGATTGTCGACGGGCAAGTCCAAATTCTCAAAATCGCTTCGAGCCCCGAATGTCGTCGTATGGGCATTGCGCGTGAACTCATCACGCGTGTAGCACTTGATGCGCGCGATTTGGGCGCCCGCGAAATGACCCTCGAAGTGCGCGTTTCCAATAAGGGCGCTCATGCTTTTTATGAGCAGTTAGGACTTAAGAACATAGGAAAGCGTCCAAGATATTATTCCGACAAGGAAGATGCATTCATTTACACTGGGCCGTTGCCTATTGCAGAACATGACGTTGCTGGTATGGATTTGCGTATCAACGCTGCGGCAACAAAAATAGAAACCACGGGAACAACCCCATCTGAACTCATCTTGGCCATTGAATCGTCTTGTGATGAAACGGCGGTCGCCCTTATTGATGGCGATGGAACTATTCTCTCCGATGTTGTTGCTTCGCAGATTGATTTTCACTCTCGCTTTGGTGGAGTAGTGCCCGAAATTGCAAGCCGTAAACATATTGAAGCAATCGGTGGTGTGGTAGAAGAATGCCTTGCTCAGGCGAGCGCTAAAGTAGGGCAGGTGCTTTCGTGGCACAACCTTTCAGCGGTGGCTGTTACCTATGCTCCAGGGTTGGTTGGAGCGCTGGTGGTTGGTATGGCCTTTGCGAAGGGCCTTGCCTGGGCAATAGATGTTCCCCTGATTGGCGTGAATCATCTTGAAGGGCATTTGTATGCGAATAAAATTGCCCATGCAGACATCAAACCCCCTATGGTTGTCTCGCTTGTTTCGGGTGGTCACACCATGCTTGTGCATGTCAAAGATTGGGGTTCCTATGAAACTATGGGAACCACGCTTGATGATGCCGTAGGAGAAGCATTCGATAAAGTGGCAAAGGCGATGGGTCTTGGGTATCCCGGGGGTCCCATCATTTCTAAACTTGCGGCGAAGGGAAACCCTAAGGCGGTCAGATTCCCGCGTGCATTGATGCGTTCGGGCGATTTACAGTTTTCCCTTTCAGGTCTTAAAACTTCAGTGATGACATACCTGCAAAAAGAGCGAGCAGCAGGAAGGGAGCCAAATCAGTGTGATGTTGCGGCAAGTTTCCAAGCTGCTGTAGTAGATGTTCAGGTGGCAAAAGCGCGGACGGCGCTCGAGCAAACTGGAGCGAAAGAGTTCTGCTTGGGCGGTGGTGTTGCAGCGAACCCTGTGCTGCGCAAGGCATACGAAGAAATGTGTGATGAATTAGGAGTTCGTTTAACCATGCCCCCGCTTTCAGCATGTACCGACAACGCCGCTATGATCGCCCTGGTGGCACTCGATCGTTTTCGGGAAGGCAAGTTCTTTAGTCTTTCCTGCGACGTTAAGGCACACGTCTCTTTGGATGAGCCGTACTAACGCTCAAACATATGAGCCACGCAAACGCTACCTCATAAACTCGAACGCGCATCTGTGTAAAAGCTACTGCTTAGATCCGAACGTGTGGAAGCGCAAAACCAACGTTTGATCTGCGTAATCGTACGGGCCGCACTGCGCACTAATGCATCTACGCGTGAGCTATCACAGAGTTCCTGTAGGAGTAAGGCAACGGTGGAAACAGGAGTTGCCGTAGACACAAATACTGCTGTACTAAAAACTACGGCAGCAGAAAAATTATTGCAGTCCGGGAATTTTGATTTCATCAAAGGAGGTATTTCCACTCCCGGGAGGAACCATACGATCGAGTGGCATAACAACCAATCCAAGGTTTTCCACGTACGCATAAATTTCCATGCCACGCTTGCAGCGGAATGTGCACTCTACGCAGGGGTTTTTGTCACAGTATGCAAAGGCATCTTCATCGGCAAAACCAAACACAATAGGAGGCCATTTTTTTGGCATAACATATTTGGTCATAATGCCCGTAAATGTCTTTAAAGAAAACCATCGAGGCTTGCAGGCGGGATCTTTGACCGACCACGTAACATTGAGTCCGTTGCTGTTCATGCCGCCAACAATTTGGTAATTTAGTTTAATCTTGTCTTCGACTTCTTCGTGAGGAATTGGCTTAAGGAGTTCCATAGGTTCTCCGCAGCATTCAGGGTGAAATTCTGCATTAGAATAGGGAGGCTCGTTGATAAGTGAGCGCTCTCCGTCATTGCGAAGGGTAATTTCTCCGCCGTGGTCGAGTGCTGCGAAAACGTGACCACAGGTCTTGCAGCGGAAAAAAGGGACATGCGCTGCTGTGACGCGGGGCTTCCAGGTGGCATGCGTGCGGGTTGGGCTAAAATCTGCCATTTGTATTCCTCCTGTTGATGCGGAGAGTTTACGCATCATCCTTACAAATATTTAGCAAAATAAATACTACGCGCTTCATGATTCATTCTTGACAATGAAAGCATAGAAAACTACGATGAATAGGCATTCAAACTATTAGTTTCAGAAATGGAAGGGGTATACGTATGAGCGTCTACCAAGAGGCATATCATTTGCCAGAGTTTACCTATGACAAGTATGAAATGCTCAAGATCGAACAGCGTGGTCCTGTTTACATCTGTTCTTTCAACGATCCAGGTAACCTTAATGCAATGTCATACAAGCAGATGACTGAGTACAATGACTTCTTGAACTTGGTTCGCTATGACAAAGACTGCCGCGTTATTGTTCTTACTGGCGAAGGTAAATCTTTCTGCGCTGGCTTTAACTTGAACGACTTGTTCCTCGAGCCACCTGAGGATATGGGCCGCATTCAGCGTGACTTCTATGTAATGCAGCGTATCTGCTCTGACCAGGTACTCAACATGGCTAAGTGCGAGCAGCCAATCATCGGTGCTCTCAAGGGCTTCGCTGTTGGTGGCGGTCTTTCTATCGCAACCGCTTGCGATATGCGTATCTTGGGCGAGTCCTTCAAGATGAACGCTGGCTACCTCTCCATTGGTTATACCGGTACTGACATGTCTGGCTCTTTCTACTTGCCAAAGATCGTTGGTTACGCACGTGCTTGCGAAATCCTCATGAACCCACGCCGCTTCAAGGCAGAACAGCTTGCTGATTGGGGCTATGCTGTTAAGGTTGTTCCAGACGAGGAAGTTGTTGAAGAGGCAGTTAAGTTGGCTGAGGAAATCTGCCGCGAAACTTCTCCATTTGGTCTTCGTCTTACCAAGGAAGCTCTCCAGAGCTCTCTCGACGGTCTCTCACTTGCTGATCAGGTTAAGATGGAGAACCGCAACCAGGTACTCGCTGCTAACACCCAGGACGCTTATTGGGGCATGCAGAAGATGAATCCTAAGAACCGCGAAGAAGTTAAGTCTCATCCAGAGAAGTACGTTATTACTAACAACCTCTAAGCCAGATGCTTTGTGGAGCCGTTTAGGTTCGTCTAAACATACGTTCTTTAAACAGAACAAAACTAAGGGAGTCCGAGAAATCGGGCTCCCTCTTTTGTGTTAATTGTATTTGCGAAGTGCTTCTTATGAAGGAGTGTCTGTCCCTTCAAAAAAGAAGTATCGGACAGAAACAGTAAAATGTCCAATTTGCTGGGTATAAAACAGAACTTTCTTATGCTATTTATCGATATGACGGTAATTCTGCTTGACGTAGGAATAAGGAATGTGGACACGTTCATAAAGTTGTTACACAAATCTTCCAAAATAGGTATAAAAAGACGTTTTTCGCCAAGAAAAGGGGCTAATTCATAGTCGGTACCTATGAATCTAAAGAAAAAAATAGGGAAAATCCGGACAAAGTTTGAGTACTGACCATGCAAACGAACAACACAAGAGAGGATACTAAAACAGTACTATTTTTCCCATGGTCATAGCGTGCATCTATTTCCGAAACGCGTGCGTTGCTTTGTCTCATGGGCAGATCTAGGTTCCAGACAACGAAAGGAGATTTCTGTATGTCAACTACAGAAAAACTCAATGGCTACGGCCCACTTGCTGGCGTTAAAGTTGTTGAGCTCTGCGAATGGGTGGCTGCTCCTGCTGCAGTACGCTGCCTCTCTGAAATGGGCGCAACAATCTATAAGGTAGAACCTCCTTATGGTGATGCTCAGCGCACCCAGGGTCCTGGTTTTGGTTGCGAACAGACCGAGACCGAAGATCCTACTATCGACCTCAACAACACCAACAAGAACTTCATCTCCATTAACTTGAAGAATGAAGACGGCATGGCTTTCATGAAAAAGCTTCTTGCTGAGGCTGACGTTTTTGTTAACAACTTGCGTGACAAAGCTCTTATCAAGATGGGTCTTGACTACCCAACCTTGAGCAAAGAGTTCCCTAATCTTATTTGGGCTCAGATGCGCGGTTATGGCGAGTATGGTCCTGAGAAGGACAGCCCTGGTTTTGACGCTGTATGCTGGGCTGCTCGTGGTGGCGTTGCAAACGTTTTCCGTGAGGATGGAGAATCTCCTGCAATCGCTCCTCAGGCATTCGGTGACTACAATGTAGGTCACATGCTTGCAACTGGTATTCTTGCTGCTCTCTTCAACCGTACTCGTACGGGCAAGGGCGAAAAGGTTGTAACTAACCTTTATGCTGGCGCTATTTGGGCTGGTAACATTGGTATCTGCGCTACGCAGTTCGGTGCTCCTTATCCTAAATCACGCAAGCACGTTCCAAACCCATTCAACAACACCTATCGTACCTACGACGAGAAGTGGATTTACATCTGCATGCCTCAGTACGATAAGTACTACCCAATGATGATGGGTCTTTTTGGTCATGATGATCAGATCGACAACCCAGAAACCAACAACCTCACCTCTTTGAAGGCTTCTGGTAAGAACGTTGAAGTTATTCAGTGGCTTGAAGAAGCTTTCGCTAAGAAGACGTTTGATGAGTGGATGACAATCTTCAAAGAGAACCAGGTACCTGCTCAGAAGTGCTTCCGCTACACCGACATCGTAAAAGACGAAGAAGCATATGCAAACGACGCTTTGCGTATGGTTGAGTACAAGGAATGGGGCAAGCGTGCACTTCCTATGACTCCTCTCCGTTTCGGTGGTTATGGCGATCCTCCTATTATTCTTTCCAAGCCTGTTGGTTATCACACCGCAGAGTTCATGAAGGAATTCGGTTATACCGACGATCAGATCAAGGCCATGGACGAAGAGGGCGCAGTTGTTGTATACAAGGGCGAGCCTGTCGAAGATCGTATCTTTGTTTCTAAGCGTCAGGCTGAAGGCGAAGCTCCTTGCAACTGGTAAATCATTTGATTTGCTAAACCTACAGATTTGTTCTGAATTAAAGCCACCCTTCGGGGTGGCTTTTTTAGCATGCAAAACAATGGAATTGATGGGCTAAGAGTTGGCCTGTAGACTTATAGGGCAAAAGTGTGTTTGATTGAGAGAGCTGAGCAGTTAATTTCATTTCTTATGTAAAAGAATTACTACAATCGAGGTTTTCTGCTCGGTCAAAAAGCGTGTCTGATGCTTGATGTTTTTATAGGTCAATTTAGGGTTATGGGAAAAATAGCGCCCAACAAGTGGGCGCTATGGCATATAAAGTTTGGGAAATGCGCCTTGTGCATAGTTTAGTGAGTACGCTTATGCGGGATTCAGCAAACTCCCTTTTGCACGGTATATCAAGCTTAAAAGAGAAAGTATGGTATAAACGGGCACAAATCAATCGATTGAAAAGCTAAGCAAGTTTTTCAATGAGTTCAACCATATCCTTGCCGAGTTGTCTTGCAATCACGGGAGCAATCTCGTCTTCTTCAACGCTGCGACGCCAACGAGGCTTCCCGTCTTTCATGCCCGCCATTAAAGAACCGGTGATGCTAGAAGCAATAACAGGACCTTCAGGACGAGGATGAATGGTCAAGGTTTCATGCGTTGCCCAGAACTGACGCAAAATTTCATTGGTTGCTTCAGCACCGCAGTTATCAAGACCAGACATGGTAAGGTAACCTGTAACTTTGCCTTTAAGCTGGTTTGCAACCATGTGCATAGGGCGGGTGCGATCGATAAAGCACTTGGTGCGTGCCGTAACGTTACTGAAGTAGTCGGGCGAGCCAAGGATAATACCGTCTGCCTCAATCATTTTTTCTTTGAGTTCAGTCATATCGTCATCAATGGTGCACTTTGGGCCAAACAAACACTTGTTACAGCCAACACAGTATTCAATATCAAGTTCAGAAAGTTCAACTAATTCGGTTTCTGCTCCTAAAGCCGCCGCCTCTTCGAGTGCGTAGTTGAGCAGCTTTGTGGTGTTTTCGCCAGCACGATGGCTGCCATTAATGGCGAGAATTTTCATAACCCCTCTTTTCAAAAATGCTTTTCTTTTAATCGGCAAAATTGGGCGGAATACCCGAGAGAAAAAGAGATAAAGAAAAGCGCTTGTTCAGTATCTTCATTTTACCAAGGAAACGAAAGACCGAACGTCTCATAAAGGAAAATAGGAGCAAATATTCCCACGTAATTAAAGAAATGTTGGAAAAGTAACATGTTCACATGCGGACAATTTTCTTTTTTTGTTTACATAAAGGATATTTAGATGGTCAAACCATTCCTTTTGTTGCTACCGAAAAATCAAAAGTTTTGTATCCTAGTAATAGGTGATATACCAAAGCGATGTGCGTATGGAGGCAATACGTGCATCCTTTTCTTGATTACATTGAAATGAACACTTTACGAAAAATGCTTCTTCAGAAGTAAAGGTCAGAGCTGTATTGACCGTGCCGTAAGGTGCTCGCAGAGGGGTTATCGTGGATTTTGCATTAAGCTCCTACCACGAAAAAATGCTCAACGCATTTCGTGAATTTGGAGAATCTGTATTTACGTCTGAACGTGTTCTTCAGTGGCGCAGAGACCAAGGTCTTCCTGACGAAATAGTCAAAGGGTTCGCAAATCTATACTTTGGATTTGAAACTCCCACAAAAGAAAAACCGTTTCATTTAAGCGTTATGTCGCAAGCGTTAATTTTGGAAGAGCTTTCACGCTGCGCGGGTGCAACGCTTCCGTTCCAGAATGATTTGTTCAATTTGCAAATTATGGGTGGTTTTGCTGATCAAGGTGAGTTCTCAAGGGTTCTCGAAGATTATCGCAAAACGGGTCGCCTTATGTTTTCGCTGGCAATTTCTGAACCGCATGCAGGCTCAGACTCCATGAACATGCAAACGGCTGTGCAAACTGTGGACGGAACTCTTATTCTGAATGGTAAAAAAACCTACGTGAATAACGGGGAGTATTCTCCTAACATTTTAGTTGCGGCAATTGATAAGGATGAAAAGAATCCAGGGAAATATCCGCCGCTTTCGTTTTGGCTTGTTCCTCGTTGCCTTAAGGGTATTCGTGCTTATCCAATCAATAAAATTGGCCAGTCAATGCTTCCCTTTGCGTCAATGTTGTTTGAAGGGGTTGAGCTTTTGCCTGAATATCGCCTGAAAGGTCACGATGGTGGTTTTAGACATTTGTTTAAGCTGCTTGAGTTTGGTCGTGTGTTTACTTGCGCCTCTTCGCTCGGTATGGCTCAGGCTGCTATGGAAGATGCAGTGGAGCATGCGCGTTCAAGGCGTGCGTTTGGAGTTCAGATTAGTCGTTTTCAGCAGATTGAACAAATGCTTACCGATATGGAGGTAAGCATCACAAACATGCGATCAATGTTGTATCGCACGGTATGGGCAATGGAGGCAATGGAAAATGATAGCCCTGACAAGCGTCTTTCGGTAGCCATGATGAAACGCTACATTCCTCAAGAAGCAACAAAGGTTGCCAGTATGGCAATGCAAATACTTGGAGGGCGTGGATATACGGAATCTTCACGGGTAAGCCAAATTTGGGAAGACTGTCGCGGTAATCAAATTGCAGAAGGCACCGATCAAATCATGGTCTATATAGCTGCGCCGCTTATTTTGGATAAGTATGAGAAAAAGGAAACGCTTCACTAGCTGTACTAAGATATAGGTCGGACTTCAGGTAGTATAGTGCTTTAGATTATGGAGTTGCTGTTATTGAGGAAACGGCCAAAAGCAGAAAGGCTGTGCTTAGAAAACATGGGAAAACTTAAGCAAAGTACAAAGAATTATATTTACGCCCTTATTGCAAATCCTGTCACCACGCTTATCTTGATGGCAATGATGCAGGCGGGTGCTGGCATGCTCAACCTTATTGGTGTTGGCGTAATTGGCTACGGTATTTTTATTTACTTCCTTTTCCAGGGAATTCGCTTGGACGTAATTGCCTATCGTGCGCGCAAAGCTGCTAAGAATAAAAAAGGAAAGAAAAAGAAGAAAAAGTAATTACTGGTATAACGCTTATATCTTAAGAGTTACGTTTAGGGCGCCGAGGAGTAATCGGTGCCCTTTCTGGTTTATAGGATAAAAAGGTAAAAAATTGGCAATTCCATAAGCCTAATAGGGAAAAGAAAAACCCCGTTTGACCTGCGATTATTGGTCAACGGGGTTACTGAAATCAATGGTGCGCCGTGAGGGATTCGAACCCCCGACGTACTGATTCGTAGTCAGTCCCTCTATCCAGCTGAGGTAACGGCGCAATCAAGCTTTGCAGCGCAGATTATTCTCGCAGTAATTTGTGCTTCTGTCAAACACTTTTTTTGAAATATGTAGAACTGGTAATTATATTTCTATTGAATGACACTTTAGTCTCGTAAAGCACTTTCATTCGGTTATGGGGTAAAATTGAAACTTGCCAATGAAAGGAAGCTTCATGGATAAATCAACTTTTGGCGAAGAAAACAAACATCCTCTTGTTGACGATAAGCGCCGCATTGCGCTCTACGACAATTTCGTCTCTGTAAATTCCGTTGATTCCTCGTTATATGAGCGCTATCCCATTAAGCGAGGGCTCCGTAATAACGACGGCTCTGGTGTTATTGCGGGCGTTACTAATATCTCAAACGTGCACGGCTATGTAATGAGTGAAGGAGACAAGGTCCCTGAAGAGGGCAAGCTCACCTTCCGCGGCTATGACATATACGATTTGCTCGGTGGCGGCGACACAACCAAGCGGTGGGGTTTTGAAGAAGTAGCTTATCTTTTATTGATGGGTAATTTACCAACACAATCTCAACTAGATACTTTTATTGCTGCGCTCGATGCTGAGCGTGATTTGCCTGATGGTTTTACGGCTTCCATGATTATGAAGGCAGCTTCAGAAAACATTATGAACACGCTTTCTCGTTCTGTGCTTATGTTGTATGCGGATGACCCTATCTCTGAAGATCGTTCCTATGAGCACGAAATTACCACGGCAATCTCGCTTCTTTCGCGTTTGCCTCGCATTATGGTTTTGGCGTATTACGCTAAGCGCGCGACATATTTCAAAGAGTCTATGATTATGCATCGTTTTATTCCTGGTCAGTCTACGAGTGAAACTATTCTTTCCATGTTGCGCCCCGATCGCCAATTTACTCCTGAAGAGGCGCGCATGCTTGACATTATGATGTGCTTACATGCTGAGCATGGCGGTGGTAACAATTCAACCTTTACCTGTCGTGTTCTTTCTTCAGCCGACACTGATCCATATTCGGCTTATGCGGGCGCAATTGGTTCCTTGAAGGGCCGCAAGCATGGTGGCGCTAATCACCAAGTGCTAGCTATGCAGAAGGAAATTAAAGAGAACGTTCACAATTGGGAAGACGACGACGAAATTGCTTCTTACATTGCCAAGATTGTGAACAAGCAGGCTTACGATAAAACGGGTCTTATTTATGGTATGGGTCATGCGGTTTATACCTTGTCTGACCCTCGCGCGGTTATTTGTAAAGAGTTTGCCACGAAACTTGCTGCGGGCACTGAATTTGAGGCAGAGCTCAATTTATTGAAGAGCATTGAGCGTTTGGCGCCAGAGGTAATCCTTCGCGAAAAGGGAACCAAGAAAGATATGTGTGCAAATGTTGATATGTATTCGGGCTTTGTATATTCCATGATGGGAATTCCTGTTGACCTTATTACGCCGCTTTTTGCTTGTGCGCGCATGGCGGGTTGGGCAGCGCATCGTTTTGAAGAAATTGTTTCAGGCAAGCGCATTATTCGTCCTGCTTATAAAACATCCGTTAAGCCAAAGGCATACTTGCCTATTGAGGAGCGCTAATATATACTTCTTGAGCGCTTAATTGTTTGCAATTAAGGGTAAATGAGTGCCAACGTGGCTCAGTTGGTAGAGCAACGCACTCGTAATGCGTAGGTCGCCGGTTCGAGTCCGGCCGTTGGCTCCATTGAATGCGTGTAGGTCAGTCGTCTTTCGGCTGACCTTTTTCATTGTCTTTTGTCGATTCTTAGTTTGTGCCAATAAGGCTAAGAGAAAAAATTTCAGCATCACGGCTTTATGAACTTCTTTTGATTTTGGCGGTCTTTGTTTATTTACTTTATTATTTAGTAGCTAAACTATTTAACTAATAAATAATAGTAAGCGAAGGAATTGCGTGGATAGCAAAGAGAAAATGAAGGTTGAGTTGGTTGATTTAGCACGTCGCTTCAAGCGAGTGCATCCAACCCCGCCAAAAGAAGTTCGTGAGCTTTCTCAAGTAGAAATGCATGCTCTTATTGGTGTTGCTCGAGCAGACGAAAAAGGCTTATTCTTGCGCCCTTCCGATATTGCTCGAATGTCTCACACTTCACCAAGTGCAGTGTCTCAAGTTCTAAAGTCTCTTGAGCAGCACGGATTCATTGAGCGTAATCGAGTGGAAGGAAATTCTCGATCGGTACAAGTGGAGCTCACCGAAAAAGGACGTAAAGTTGCGCGCTCCGCCTATGAGGCTCGTTCAGAGTTTCTCGGTCAGATGATTGAGTCGGTGGGAGAAAATGATATGGAACAATTTGTATCAACTCTCAGAAAAATTTGTGAATATATAGAATCATCGGACAAATTTGAAGCTTTGACTGAATGCCCCCATCCTATCCCCTTTATTAGCGGGGAGGTGCGCTAATGCGAATCGTTGCCTATTTGAAGCAATCAAAAGTTGCTGTTTTCCTTATTGTGCTCCTTTTGATTGTTCAAGCGTTTGCTGATTTATCTCTGCCGCGCTATACCTCTGATTTGGTTGATGTGGGTATTCAGCAAGGTGGCATTGAAGAGGCTTCACCGTCTGTTATGCGCGAAGAAACATATCAGTATGTTTGTATGCTGGCTTCTGACGAAGACGAACAGCTTATCAAGACGTCTTATGCTCAAAACGATGATGGTAATTTTGCTTTAACAGAGGAAGGCGCAAACCAGCGCGAGGAGTTGAATTCAGCGGTTGCGTTGCCTTTGGTTATTGTGGGCTTTTCTGATCAGATTTCCCAAAATCTGCAGAGCGAAAATGGTGAAACAATTCAGCAGTTTGTTCAGGCTTCACAGAGCGAGGGGGCTTCTGGAACAACGCAAGCCAAAGATTTAGAAGGCATAGTGGCCGCAGTGTCAGAACCCGGTGAAGCAGCTAAAACACCCGCAACGGACACAGCAACTCAGGGGTTTGGGCTCGAGCAGCTTTATTCTGCTTATAGCTCAGGCTTGGTTTCGAAGTCTCAAGTAAATAGCCTGGTAAGCAAAGCAAAAGAAGCTTTCGGTTCAATCGATGATTCGCTTATTCAGCAGCAAGCAATTAGTGCTGTAAAGGCAGAATATGAAGCACTCGATATGGACATGGGTGCTATTCAGCTAGGATACTTGGTTACCATAGGGTTGAAGATGCTTGGTGTTACGGCACTTATGGTTGCAACCTCGGTATTGGTTGGCTTAATTGCTTCGCGTACGGCTGCTCGCATTGCAGCAACACTGCGTGAAAAGCTTTTTGCCCGTGTAGTCTCTTTTTCGGATGCCGAAGTGCAATCGTTTTCGGCTGCCTCTCTTATTACCCGTGGAACAAACGATATTCAACAAATACAGATGGTAATTGTTATGCTGCTGCGCATGGTGCTGTATTCGCCCATATTGGCAATTGGTGGCATCATCATGGTTTCTCAAACCAATGCTGATATGAGTTGGGTTATAGTGCTTGCCGTCGTGGTTATTGCTATTGTTATTTCTATTCTTATGGCACTCGCTATGCCTAAGTTCAAAATGATGCAAAAACTCATTGACCGCGTTAACTTGGTTGCGCGTGAAATGCTTTCAGGTTTACAGGTAGTGCGCGCCTTTGGCAGACAAGACTACGAAGAAGCTCGTTTTGATGATGCGAGTCGGGCTCTGTATAAAACACAACTATTCACCAATCGCACCATGACATTTATGATGCCAACTATGATGCTTGTCATGAATGCAACATCGGTGCTTATTGTGTGGGCTGGTGGTCAGGCTATTGATGCGGGCACGATGCAAACAGGCGACATGATTGCGTTTATTACGTACGCGATGGTTATTGTCATGTCATTTTTGATGATTGGCATGATTGCTATCATGCTTCCTCGTGCTGATGTTGCCGCAGAGCGCGTAAATGAAGTGTTGGGAACGGAATCATCAATCAAAGATCCAAAACAGTCTCATTTTGCACAATTTGATACAAGCGCAAAAGGTCTACCTGTTCAGTTTAACAAGGTTACTTTTGCTTACAGCGACGGTAGTGAACCCGTGCTTCGAAACATTAGTTTTATTGCGGAACCAGGCAAAACCACCGCAATTATTGGCGCAACAGGCTCAGGCAAAACGACCATCCTTAAACTCATAGAGCGCTTCTACGATGTTTCGGAGGGCTCTGTTTGTGTGGGCGGCGTAGATGTGCGCGATGTAACGCAGCACGAGCTACGCAGTCAAATTGGTTACGTTCCACAGAAGGCTTTTCTGTTTTCGGGCACTATCGAAGAAACAATTAAGTATGGCAATGAGCAGGCAAGTGAAGAGGAACTTGAGCATGCTGCCAACATCGCCCAGGCAACGGAGTTTATTGAAGGGAAAGACAGAGGGTTTGCTTCAGAGCTTAGTCAGGGTGGAACGAATATTTCTGGTGGTCAATGCCAGCGTCTTTCAATTGCGCGTGCTCTTGCTACCGATGCGCGTGTGTTGCTTTTCGATGATAGTTTTTCTGCTCTCGACTACGCAACAGATGCTCGTTTAAGAACTGCGCTTGCTAAGGAAGCTGCTGGTAAAACGATCATCGTAGTTGCTCAGCGCATTTCTACCGTATTAACTGCAGACAAAATTGTGGTGCTCGAAGATGGTGAAATGGTGGGTTGCGGTACTCATAATCAATTGATGAACTCATGTAATACCTATCGAGAGATTGCTGAATCTCAGCTATCGGACGAAGAGCTGAAAGGGGGTGTCGCTCATGAGTGAGCAAACAGAACAAGACGGCGTAACCCGTGCTCCTGAGCGACCGCCTCGTCGTCCGCACGGACCTATGGGCATGAGCCTTGGGGGAGAAAAGGCAACTGACTTCAGAGGAACCATGAAGAAGCTGCTGCATTTTATGGGCAAATACAAAATTGCTTTGGTTATAGTGGTGGTTTTTGCTCTTGGATCAACAGTATTTAACATCATCGGTCCTAAAGTTCTCTCAACTGCTACCACGGAACTGTTTGAGGGCATTACTGCCAAAATTGCAGGTACTGGGGGAATAAACTTCGATGCGGTGGGAGTAATTCTACTCACTACACTCATTCTATATGCTGTTTCAGCGGCATGTTCATTTGCTCAAGGGTGGATTATGACGCGTGTTGTTCAGGGAACCTGCTTTGAGTTGCGCCGCCGCATTGCAGCAAAAATAGATGCGCTTCCTGTGGGATATTTTGAAAAAACGAGTACGGGCGATGTGCTTTCTCGCATTACCAACGATGTTGATACGCTGGGAATGAACTTGAACGCAAGTGTCACTCAGCTGATAACGGGCGTGGCGACAGTTCTTGGCGTTGTGATAATGATGCTTTCTATCAGTCCGATTATGACGCTGGTGGCACTGATTATTATTCCCGTTTCATTGCTTATTGTTTCGGTAGTGGTTAAACGGAGCCAAAAATATTTCCGCATGCAGCAAAACCGATTAGGTGCTATTAACGGGCAGGTTGAAGAAACTTTTTCTGGGCATGCTGTTGTGCGGGCTTTTGGCAAAGAAGATGAAGTAGTAGAAAAGTTTCGACAAACAAACGAGGAGCTAAGAGAGTCTGCTTGGAAGTCGCAGTTTTTGTCAGGACTTCTTATGCCCATCATGACTTTTGTAAGCAATTTGGGCTACGTGGTTGTTGCGGTTGTTGGTGCTCTGTTTGCCATTCAAGGGCGCATTACGGTAGGCGACATCCAGGCGTTCATTCAGTATATGAAAAACTTTACTCAGCCTCTTACTCAGCTTGCGCAAATTTCGAATGTGTTGCAGCAAATGGCTGCGGCGGCAGAGCGTGTTTTTGAGTTTCTTGATGCTGAAGAGGAAAAAGATGAGCCAGCAAAAATTCTTGCGGCAGAAGTTAAAGATAATGTTGAGTTTGTGCATGTGAGTTTTAGTTATGAGCCAGGAAAACCTGTTATCGCTGATTTTTCGGCTTCTGTTAAAGAGGGGCAAACTGTTGCAATTGTAGGCCCTACTGGAGCAGGAAAAACAACCATGGTTAAGCTGCTTATGCGCTACTACGATGTTGATAGCGGAGCAATTCGCATTGGCGGGCACGACGTTCGAGAGTTTGACCGTAATGATTTGCGCTCAATGGTGGGTATGGTTTTGCAGGATACGTGGCTTTTTAAAGGGACTATTCGTGAGAACATTCGCTACGGCAATCTTGAGGCAACCGATGAGCAGGTTGAAGCTGCAGCAAAAGCAGCATTTGCGGATCATTTTATTCGTACGCTTCCGGGAGGCTACGAAATGGAGATTAATGAAGATGCAAGCAATATTAGCCAAGGTCAGCGTCAACTGCTCACTATTGCACGGGCTATTCTGGCGGATCGGCGTATGCTTATATTGGATGAAGCGACGAGTTCGGTTGACACAAGAACGGAAGAGTTAATTCAGCGAGCAATGGATCGCTTAATGCATGGACGTACTTCGTTTGTTATTGCGCATCGATTGTCTACCATCCGAAATGCTGATCTTATTTTGGTGGTGCAGAACGGCAACATCGTGGAGCAAGGGAACCATACTGAGCTTCTTGCTCGTGGTGGTGCTTATGCAAATCTATATAATTCGCAGTTTGCGCGATAGGGGGATATTATGTTGAAAGTGTCAAAGCGTACGTTACTTCTTGTCGCTGGTATTGTGTGGTGTCTTGCTGGTGGGAATATCGCTTGGCTCGGTATTCAGGAGTTTGTACAGGTAGATTCAAATATGTGTTGGCTCCTTGCTTTTGGAGCAGTGGTAGTTTTTGTTGTGTTCCATATAATGATTTTTTCAAAGATGGTTATTAAGCACGCTAATCGCATTAAATCATATGAAACGGAGCGCGTTTCAATTTGGAAATTCTTTGATGCTTCTGGCTATATTATGATGGCCATAATGATGACGGGTGGTATTTCTTTACGTGCGTTCGGACTTGTTCCGTCATGGTTTATCGCTTTTTTCTATACGGGGCTTGGTATTGCTTTGGTGCTTTCTGGCATAAGCTTTTTAGTTCGCTTTGCTCGGAAAGGCAATAAGCCAATTTCTTGTCCCTTTCGGCTTCGTGGCTTTACTCTTGGCTGATCGCTCCTAAGAGGCAATCAGCCAAGATGCGCGATGTTGCCTTATATCTCTCCGAGTCCACCCATGTTCTCAAAACGGCTCGATAGAAATTCATTGGTAAACTGATGGTCGTAGTATTCCTCCACGGCGTTTCGGGGAGGTTCCCCATGCGTGCGTTCGTCAGCACGCAGAAGAGCCGTGATGGTTACCGCAATGTCTACGGCAAGATACACTGAAAGAATCAACGTGCAAATTTTGTAGGGTCTATTTTGCGTTTTAATGTGCGAGAAAACTTTGTCGCAAAGAGGAAGGCCAACTTTTACCCAAAGAAGACCAAGTGTTCCCCAAACCGCGCAATGAAACACATCGGTGCGCCCATCGAAGTTAAAGGGCAGATCAAGGTAGCTCCAAGCAACGACGCCCCAGAAGGTTTCCATCGCCCAGCTAGCGAAATATTCCACGCTTCCGCCAACAACTGCGGCAATAAAAAATAAGAACCAATAAGGTCTATCGGAAAAAGGTTCTAAGAACACAGAAAGCAGTACGGCGGCTAATCCGTAAATAGGAGAAAATGGACCCCAGACTAAACCTGCCCTGCTTTCAACTACGCCAAACGCAATCCAATGTTGAAGCGTTTCCCCCAAAAGCCCCAAAACAGACATGATGGCGAAAATCCAAACCAAATTCCGCCAGCTTTGGGCGACGGTGGTGCATTGAGTTTTTTTGTGAGTGATATGTCGTTCGGCGATTCGTTCCATAGCGTATCTGATTGTAACATTATCTTAAATATGTGTATCTTTTTTGACAGTTGCTAAACTCGCAGGTGAAGATAGTGACAAGAAAGCGGATAGCTCATAAAATTGAACGACTAAGAAAAGGAGTAGGTTTTTAATGCCCGTTGGTTTAAGTATTGCACTCGTTGTTTTCTTTCTTTTAATGAATGCTTTCTTTGTTGTCGCAGAGTTCTCCTTAGTTCGCGTTCGTAAATCTCAAATTGAGCTACTGGTTGATCAAAAAGCACGCGGTTCAAAGCGTGCAATGGTTATTTCTGAAAATGTAAACGCCTATCTTTCTGCTTGTCAGCTGGGTATCACCTTGGCTTCGCTTGCACTTGGTTGGTTGGGCGAGCCTGCTGTTTCGAGTTTGATTCATCCTGCTTTGGCAGCTATTGGCTTGCCTGACGCAGCGGTTTCGGCTATTGCGGTGGCAATTGGCTTCATTCTTATTACCGCGCTTCACATTGTGGTTGGTGAGCTTATTCCGAAGTCTATGGCTATCATCAATACAGAACGTTACGCTTTGTTCACGGCAACGCCTCTGTACTGGTTTTACCACATCACGTATCCCATCATGTGGTTGTTTAATAGCATGACCAATGGCTTTATGAAGCTTACGGGTCACAGCGATGCGGAAGAGCATTCTGCCTACACTGAAGAAGAAATTAAAATTCTGCTTGAGGAGTCAGTGGATAGTGGTTCTATTGATGAAGATCAGTACCAGTATCTCGATAATATTTTCGATCTTGATGACAAAGATGCGAAAGCCATTATGACGCCGCGCACAGAGGTTTTGTGTATTGATATGGATGATGATTTGGAAACAAATCTTGATTTCATGGGCAAGAATAAATTTACGCGCTACCCAGTGTTCAAAGAAGATAAAGACAACATCGTTGGGTTCGTTCATATTAAGGATGCCTATCTTCTCCCTGACGACGCCACCATGGCCGATCTTAAAATTCGCACCATTCAAGCGGTGCCTGAAAGTATTTCTCTTGCAAAGCTTTTGCAGGTACTCCAAGAAAAGCACACTAAGATTGCCGTGGTTGTAGATGAGCACGGTGGAACTTCTGGCATCGTCACCATGACCGATGTAGTTGAGCAGATTATCGGACGTATGGAAGATGAATACTTGCACGATGATCAGGATGAGATTCTTAAAGTGGGCGAAGATCGCTATTTGGTAGATGGCTCTTTGCCCGTTGATCAGTTTGTGGAGTTTCTTGAATACGAGCCTGTTCCTGTGTTCGACTACGAAACAGCAAGTGGTTTAATGCTTGATTTGCTCGATAAAATTCCCGAAGAAGGGGATATTTTTGTTCTTCATCACGAAGGCAGGAAGATCACCCTTTCCACTGAAGCAATGGATGGCTTGCGTATTGATAAAATTGGCGTTTTATTTGAAGCGGATGATCTAGACGAAGAAGCCAGCCAAGGAGACGGAGAAGACGACAAATAGTCATTCGGTGGCCCTGATCAATGTGGTGTTTTCGTTTGCTTACGGCGCACTTCCTTAAAAGATTCCGCTAGATCTCCTAGAAGGCCCGCAATAACGCTGAAAGCAAATTCCTGCGTTTTCTCATCAAGGGAAGCAAGATGTATAACGACTTGGGGCGCTTTCTTGAGTAAATCAGCCGGAAGCGTTTCGATGTTGTTGCTTTCTGATACGTATTCCACCACACCAAACAAAACAGAGCAGAATTCAATGCGATCCTCTGTGGTAAGTGAAGCAATCCAGCGTGAGAGTCCCAGGTCGGCAGAATCGGAAAGCAAGGTGTTTTTGCCCTCGTACACAAACGAATACCTGCTGTTCGTGTTGTTGGTATCGCTGGTGCTAATGGTGTTTTTGAGGGCAGCTTCGTTATTGTGTTTATCGCTTTCCTTGCGCGTGTTCGCGTTCTCGGTTTCATCGTAGGTTTTACCGGTTATTGTTTTATTGGGTTTGTTGCTGCTGGCTTTGCTCGTAACTTCATCAGAGATCCGCTCAATTTCCCAGGAAAAGGGCATATGCTGCATGAGTGCAAGCTCGCTCGACTTAACAACAAAAGGCATAACAAGGTCGTCAAAAATTCGCCCAACAATCGAGTGAGCGGGTATTACCTTAATGATGCGATGCTTTATTTGCTCGATTTCTTCTTCTTCAAACTGCCAAGGATTAACTCCGGGTCCATCGAAGCTATACGCTGCGGTAATGAGAGATTGGAGGGGTAGGGTGCATTTTGTGGCAGCGTAAATGGCCAGGTTACCACCCTTTGAGTGTCCTCCCAAGCGTAAGGCAGGGATACGTGCATGACGAGGCTTCTTTTGAAGTAGTCCTTCGACATGAAGCCACTTGTTCATCATGGCTTGGGTGTAAAGGCGTGCATATTCCTGAGAGGGAACAGGGTTTAAAACGCTGAGCGCGAAATCTTCTTCCCAGCCAGTAATGGTGCTGTCGGTTCCTCTAAAAGAAAGGTAAAACGAGCCATCGGGCACATGAAAACACATTGCTGCGAACTGTGTGAATGAGTTTGGATTGAGATCGACGGCAACATCGGAAACCCCGAGAGCAGAAAAGCGTGAACTTCTCGAAAGGGCTTTAAGAAAAGGCTGAGCATACGTGTCAAACCAGAAAAGATTGGATAGGTTTTTAGGCTCTATTGAAGCAAGCGCCGCGCGAACAAGTACGGGTTCGGCGAAGTTGTATAATCCCTGATCGGGTGGGAATAAAGTTTGTTTATCGAAAGCGTCGTCGGTGTAGCTAGCGCGCTTCGATTCGCTCTCAAATAAAAGAGGGAGTTCTTCATTGAGAACAACCGAGCGTGGAGCTTTTGCATTTTCAAACAAAAAATAAGAAGCAATGGCAAGGACAAAGGAGTCAAGGAGCGAGAAAGGTTTTTCGTCGAAAGACGCGGTTTCCGATTCAAGGTAGTTCAGGATGTTCTGTTTAGCCAATGTGCTCGCCTCTTAACGTCGGGTGTCACGCTTTATTAGGTATCACGTTCCACTCGTAAGTGTATTTCATTAGCTGCTTTACGAAAGGGACACTGTGAAATTTAGGGGCAAGGCTTAAAAAATATCGGACCTGGAATAATCTTTACTCCAGGTCCGATTCATTTATTCATTTTTGCAGTATCAATACACCAAGGAGCTGTTCCTGTCGTTTATGGCATGACGCCAGTGAAGCAGCTGCAACACGTAAACTACTTCATCAGATCGCAAACCGCTTGAGCATACGCTACTGGGTCTTCAATAGGCAAACCTTCAGTAATGAGAGCCTGGTTGTATAAAATGTTGGTGTACTGCTTAATTTTATCGGTATCGTTTTCCTTCTGTGCTTCCTGAAGTGTTTTGAAAATGCTGTGCTGAGCATTGATTTCAAGGACACGGTCAGATTTGATGTTTTGTCCATCAGGAGCCATAGCCATGATCTTTTCCATCTCAAGGCTGATGGGACCTTCGGCGGTAACGCAGGCAGGGGTATCGGAAAGGCGAGCTGAAACTACAACCTTAGAAACTGCATCTCCCAAAGCATCCTTCATTGTTTTGAAGAGTTCCTCGTTTTCTTTTGTAATAGCTTCCGCGGCTGATTTTTCGTCTTCGGTTTCGAGTCCTAGATCGCCGCCTGCAACGTTTTTGAGCTCCTTGGCATTCTTACCTTCTTCATCGGCGCCATAATCGTGCATTGCGGTCATGCAGAACTCATCAACATCTTGGGTGCAGAGCAAAACATCAAAGCCCTTGTCCTGAATGGTTTTTACGATTGGCATTTTTGCAAGGCGGTCAACAGATTCACCAGCGGCATAGAAAATAGAAGACTGCCCTTCTGGCATGTTGGCGATGTATTCGTCAAGCGTGATCATTTTCTTTTCTTTTGCCGAATAGAACAGAAGTAATTCGCCGAGCTGGTGTTTTTCCATGCCGTAAGAAGAATAGATGCCATACTTCAAGCCACGACCAAAGTTTTCGAAGAACTTTTCGTATTCCTCGCGATCGTTATCACGCATTTTAACAAGTTCTGATTTGATCTTTTTCTCAAGCTTGTTGGCAATAGCGCGCAGCTGGCTGTTGTGCTGGAGCGTTTCACGAGAAATATTGAGCGTGAGGTCTTGGCTATCAACAACGCCGCGAACAAAGTTGAAATAGTCAGGCAAAAGCTCTTCGCACTTTTCCATAATGAGCACGTTTGAGCTGTAGAGCGCGAGGCCTTTCTTGTAATCCTTACTGTATAAATCATAGGGCGCGCGTCCCGGAATAAAGAGCAGCGCATCGTATTCCAAAGCACCCTCTGCATGAACCGAAATGGTGCGTGCAGGGTCGGTGAAATCATGGAAATCAGTTTTGTAGAACTCGTTATATTCTTCCTGGGAAACTTCAGACTTGCGGCGCTTCCAGATAGGAATCATTGAATTGATGGTTTGAATTTCAAGAACGGTTTCATATTCTGGCTTGTAATCATCGCCAGCATCTTCGGGCTTGGGGAGCTCGTGGCGAACTTCGCATTCCATTTGGATGGGGTAGCGAACGTAGTTGCTGTAGCGCTTGATGAGGTTTTTGAGCTCATATTCGTTAAGGAAGAGGTCATAATCTTCTTCCTCAGTGTTGTCCTTAAGATGCAGGATAATAACTGTTCCATGGGTTGGCTGTTCTGCTTTGGTCGAGAAAACAGAAGGCAGCTCTTCAGTTTCTGTTACCGTGTAGCCTTCGATGCCATCGCTTTCCCACATCCAGGTTTCGTCGCTGCCATATGAACGGGAAATTACCTGAACGCGTTGGGCAACCATAAAAGAAGCATAGAAGCCAACGCCAAACTGTCCAATAATATCAACGTCGTCACCTTGCGATTCAGCGTTTTCGGTTTTGAACTCAAGGCTGCCAGAATGAGCGATAGTGCCAAGGTTTTTCTCGAGCTCATCTTTGGTCATGCCAATGCCGCTATCAGCAACTGTAATAGTGCGTGTATCTTTGTCGAATGCGACCGAAATAGCTAAATCGTCCTTGCTTACTTTGATTGAGGTATCGGTCAGACTTCGGAAATAGAGCTTATCTACGGCATCGGATGCGTTAGAAATTAGCTCACGCAAAAAGATCTCACGATTGGTGTAAATAGAATTAATCATGAGATCTAACAGCTTTTTACTCTCTGTTTTAAATTTTTTCATTAATCAGTCCTTTCCTCTTTGGATAGGTAATGCACAAAGTGATAAACAATTAGCACTCTCGGGTAGAGAGTGCTAAAAGAGATTCTAGTAGCGTTGCCAAGGATGTCAAGAATTGGCATCTTCCGTAAGGGAATTGTCATAAAAGAGAAAAGACAGGGTTAAGGTTTAAATGAGCTTTTGTCATTTTATAAAATGAGGAATGACCTGCGAAAATAAAACTAACTAAAATAATCTTCAACAGAACGGTTACAAAACTTGACAATACTAGACTTAGATTTTATTATAGTCACTGTCATTGGGAAGTCGCGCAAGCGGCTTTCGTGATATGCACAGGTAATAACAGAGGTTACCCGGCATGACTTACAAGTTTGAATAACTCGGAGTGCTTCGGCCTTTCAAGCTTCAATAGTCACGGCGGGCATACAACAACTGAAAGGATATGTAGGATGGGAAAGATCATTGGTATCGACCTTGGTACTACAAACTCGGCAATGGCAGTAATGGAGGGCGCTGAGCCAGAGATTTTGGTCAACGCCGAAGGCGACCGTACTACTCCTTCTGTAGTCGGTTTCGGCAAAGATGGCGAGCGCGTCGTTGGTAAGGCTGCAAAAAACAAGGCAGTAACCAATCCAGAAAACACCATTGCTTCAGTTAAGCGTTTCATTGGTCGTTCTTTCGCGGAAACGGGCGAAGAACAAAAAACAGTTTCTTACAACGTTAAGAATGGCAACGGCGGTCGTGCTGTTGTAGATATTGACGGCAAGGATTATATGCCAGAAGAAATTTCTGCAATGGTTTTGCAGAAGATTAAATCTGACGCAGAAAAACGTTTGGGTGAGCCTGTTACTCAGGCAGTTATCACGGTTCCTGCATACTTCAACGACGCTCAGCGTCAGGCAACTAAGGATGCAGGCAAGATTGCTGGTCTTGAGGTAATGCGTATTATCAACGAGCCAACTGCAGCTGCTTTGGCATATGGCCTTGATAAAACCAACAAAGACGAGAAGGTTTTGGTATTCGACCTTGGTGGCGGCACCTTCGACGTTTCTGTTCTAGAGCTTGGCGATGGCGTATTTGAGGTTTGCTCGACTGCAGGCGATAACCATCTTGGTGGCGATGACTGGGATCAGCGCATCATTGACTGGATGGCAGACAAGTTTAAGGGCGAAAATAACATCGACCTTCGTACCGATAAAATGGCTCTGCAGCGCTTGAAGGAAGCAGCTGAAAAGGCAAAGATGGAGCTTTCTTCTACATCTCAGACCACTATCAACTTGCCATTCATTTCTGCAGGAGCAGCTGGTCCACTTCATTTGGATTACACGCTTACTCGCGCAGAGTTTGAGCGCATCACTAAGGATTTGCTTGATCGTTGCAAGGCTCCTGTTGAGCAGGCATTGCGCGACGCAGGTCTTAAGACGGGCGACATCAACGAGGTAATTCTTGTTGGCGGTTCAACTCGTATGCCAGCTGTTCAGGATTTGGTAAAGAACATGACCGGTAAGCAGCCTAATATGTCCGTAAATCCTGATGAGGTAGTTGCAATGGGTGCTGCTGTTCAGGGCGGCGTTCTTGCTGGTGACGTCGAAGGCATTCTTCTTCTTGACGTAACTCCACTCTCCTTGGGTGTTGAAACCATGGGCGGCGTTATGACTAAGATGATCGAGCGCAACACCACCATTCCTACCCGCAAGACCGAGATTTACTCTACTGCAGCCGATAATCAGACTTCTGTTGAGATTCACGTTCTTCAGGGCGAGCGCGAGATGGCTGCTGGCAACAAGACGCTTGGTAAGTTCCAGCTCACAGGTATTCCTGCAGCACGTCGTGGTGTTCCTCAAATTGAGGTTACCTTTGACATTGACGCAAACGGCATTGTAAACGTTTCCGCTAAGGACCTTGGCACTGGCAAGCAGCAGCAAATCACCATTTCTGGTTCCACTGCTCTTACCGATGACGAAGTTGATCGTATGGTTAAAGATGCAGAAAATCATGCAGAAGAAGATAAGCTCCGCAAGGAAGAAGTCGAAACGCGCAACAACTGCGATTCGCTGGTAAACGCAACTGAAACCACCTTGAGCGAAGTTGGCGACAAGGTAAGCGAAGATGTTAAGAAGCAGGCGGAAGACGCTATTGCTCAGGCGAAAACCGCTCTTGAAGGAAACGACATTGAAGCTATCAAGGCTGCTATTGAAGCTCTTCAGGCTGCAGGATATAAGCTGGCCGAGGTTGTTTACTCAACTGAAGGTGCAGCTGCAGGTGCTGAAGGAGCTGCGGGTGCTCAGGCTCCAGCCGATGACGGCACCATCGAGGCTGATTTTGAAGTTGTAGATGAAGACGCAGACAAAAAGGATAAGTAATTATGGCCACACCAGATAAAGACAAAGTATGCGAAAACGCTGCTTGCGCTGGTGAGGATGCTCAGAAGGTGGAGGCTGAAGTGTTCGACGCTTCAGCTGAAACCGAAGAGCAAAAGGTTGAGGAGCCAGTAGACGAACTCGCTAAAGCGCAGGAGGAAGCAGGTGCTTGGAAAGACAAGTATTATCGCCTCCATGCAGAGTGGGATACGTATCGTCGCCGCATGAATGAACAGCGAGAAGAAGAAAAGCTTCGCGCAACCGAAAAGCTGATTGCTGAATTGGTTCCTGTTTTGGACGACTTTGAGCGCACCATTGATTACGCTGAGAAAAATGGCGAAACGGGATTGTTAGGCGGCGTAAGTGCTGTTCATTCCAAACTCAAAGCAGTGTTTGAGAAAGAGGGTGTTGAGGTAATTGACCCTAAGGGCGAAGCCTTCAATGCTCTTGAGGCTCAGGCAGTTGCCACTGTTGATGATCCAAGCGTTCCCGACGAAACGGTTGCCGAGGTTTACCAAAAAGGTTACCGCATGGGAAACAAGGTAATTCGCAATGCGATGGTTACCGTTACGGTTGGTGGACCTAAGCGCGAGTCCGAAGAAGAGGAAGAGTAGAACACTCAATTTGGCTCTTTGGGTGCCGTGAGCTTGAAGAAAATGCAGCTAACGTTCGGTTTGGGCATTTGGTTTATTGAGCTTTAAAGGTTTATCCAGCTAAAAATATGAAGTAAGTGAAGGAAGGCGGGCTATGGTGATGTCCGCCTTCCTTGTAAGGAAAGAGAGGTGGAGCGTATGGCACAGACTCCTGATTACTACAAAACGCTAGGCGTTCCACGGGACGCAAAAACCGAAGATATTAAAAAGGCCTTTCGCAAATTGGCTCGTAAGCATCATCCCGATGCTGGTGGTGATGAGGCAAAGTTTAAGGAAATTAACGAAGCCTACGAGGTTTTGGGCGACGATAAAAAGCGTGCGATGTATGACCAGTATGGCACGGCTAATGAAAACCAAATCCCTTATGGTGGAGGTTGGCAGCAGGCAGCGGGTGGCAACCCGTTTGAGGGTTCAGGTTTTGGTAGCTGGGCAGACATTCTGGAAAGTATGCGTCATGGTGAAGGAGCGTTCGGAACTGAGTGGAATTTTGGTGGCTTTGGCGGGCAACCTCGCAGCCCTCAGCCCCAAAAGGGTGCTGACAAAACAGTATCAATGACCGTAACGTTTGATGAGGCATTTAAGGGTTGCGAAAAGCGCGTGAAAATAGGCACGAAGGGAACTTCCGAAAAGGAAACCCTGACTATCAAAATTCCTGCTGGCGCTGTAGATGGTGGACGAGTAAGGCTTAAAGGGCGCGGTGCTCCAGGGATGAATGGCGGTGCTGCGGGTGATTTGCTTGTTACCATTAAAATTGCTGAACATCCCTTGTTCTCCCGCGAGAAGGAAAATGTTCTTATTACCGTTCCTGTTACGTTTGCGGAGGCCGCTCTTGGTGCTCAAGTGGTTGTACCTGCTCCAGACGGCACAAAGGTTCGCATCAAAGTTCCTGCGGGAACACAAGATGGAACCGTTCTTACTGTTAAAGGAAAGGGCGCTCCAAAGTTAGGCAAGCAAGGCGGCGTTGGCGCACTGAAGATAACGATTCATGTTGAAATTCCTAAAGAACTCAACGACGAGCAAAAGACGGCGCTTGAAGCATTTCAGGCAGCAACGAAGGAAGAAGTGAGAGCATGGTGAACGACAGAAACAGACCGCTCTATATGATTAGCGTAGCGGCAGAACTTGCTGGTGTTCATCCTCAAACGCTGCGCATTTATGAGCAGAAGGGGCTTGTTTCCCCACAGCGCACGAGCGGAAATACTCGCATGTATTCCCAAGCAGACATTGATCGTTTGCAATTGATTAACGAGCTTACCAGCGAGGGCATTAACCTTGCGGGTGTTATCAGAATTTTGGACTTAAAGGGAAGGCTCGATGAGCGCGACGACGAAATCGATTCGCTTCATAAGCGTGTTCGTCGTTTAGCTGATAGGGTTCATGAGCTGGAAACGCGCGAAAGCGTGAATTCTTTAGTGAACGAAACCAACTCAATTGTTCTGCGTCGATTTACGTAAGCAGAACCGTACAGGAGAAACCATTCTCCATATGAAGGGGGATAGATATGAGATTTGACAAACTGGCATTGACTGCTCAGGAAGCACTTCAGTCAGCGATGTCTATCGCTGGAGAAGCGGAGGCCGGTTCAGTTGAACCATTGCACTTGCTGAGTGCCTTGCTTACTTCGGGCGAACACAATATGAATGCGATCGTGAGTCGCATTGGTGCTGATCCTGCGTATTTAAAAACGAAAACCGCTGAAGAAATATCACGTATGCCAAAGGTTTCTAATGGCGGATTTATGGGTATGGCGGTGCCTTCTCCTGCGTTTATTAAAGTAATGGATAACGCAGTAAAAATCGCCGAAAAACTGGGGGATTCCTATGCAACAAGCGAACACTTGCTCATTGCTTTGTCTGAGGAAAAGGGCACAGCGGGCAAGATCTTAAACGATGCTGGCATCACCCGTAAAAACATCGAGGAAGCATATGAAGAATTGCGAGGTGATACACGAGTGACTGACGCACAAAATAAAGCGGAATTTGAGGTTTTAGAGCAGTATGGCAACAACCTTACTCAGGCTGCTCGTGAAGGAAAACTCGATCCTGTTATTGGTCGTTCGGAAGAAATCCGTCGTACCATTCAGGTCCTTTCGCGTCGTACAAAGAATAACCCTGTATTGATTGGTGAACCTGGCACTGGTAAAACGGCAATCGTTGAAGGTTTGGCCCAGCGTATTGTTGCAGGTGATGTTCCTTCGAGCTTGCAGGATCGTGAGCTGATTGCGCTTGACTTGCCTGCAATGTTGGCTGGTGCTAAGTACCGCGGTGAATTCGAGGACCGATTGAAGGCGGTTCTTCGTGAAGTTAAGCAGTCTGATGGTCAAATTATTTTGTTCATCGATGAGCTTCATACTATTGTTGGAGCGGGTTCTACGGGCGATAGCTCGATGGATGCGGGCAATATGCTCAAGCCTGCTTTGGCGCGTGGTGAGCTTCATGCCATTGGTGCCACCACCTTGGATGAATACCGCAAATACATCGAGAAAGACGCAGCGCTTGAGCGCAGGTTCCAGCCTGTTCTTGTCGGCGAGCCTTCGGTTGAAGACACTATTGCTATTTTGCGCGGCTTAAAGGAAAAGTACGAAATACATCATGGCGTTCGCATTACCGACTCTGCTTTGGTGGCTGCAGCTGAACTTTCTAACCGCTACATTTCTGATCGTTTCTTGCCCGATAAGGCAATTGACTTGATGGATGAGGCAGCAAGTCGTTTGCGTATTGAAATCGACAGTATGCCTGAAGAGGTGGATCTTGCGGAGCGTAAGCTTACTCAGATGCAGATCGAAGAGCAGGCTTTGATGAAAGAAACCGATGAGCCAAGCAAAGAGCGCCTTGAGGCTTTGCGTAAGGAAATTTCCCAGGCTCGTGAGGAGTTGGATCGTCAGAAGGCCGAGTGGAAGAACGAGAAAGACGTTATCGTTGACGTTCAATCACTGAAAGCCGAAATAGATTCTGCACAGCTTGAGGAAGAGCGCGCAACTCGTGAGGGTGATTTAGCACGTGCTTCCGAGTTGCGGTATGGTCGCATTCCTGAGTTGCAGGTCAAGCTGAAGGAAGCAGAAGCCACCCTTGAAGCCCGCCAGGAACAGGGCGCAATTCTTAAAGAGGAAGTTTCCGAAGAAGAAATTGCCGAAGTTGTTTCCACATGGACGGGTATTCCTGTTACCAAGATGATGCAGGGTGAAATGGCTAAGCTAGTCGACTTGGAAGATCGTTTGCACGATCGCGTGGTTGGCCAAGATGAAGCCGTTTCTGCTGTCGCAGGTGCAATTCGTCGTAACCGCGCGGGTCTTTCTGATCCCGATAGACCAATCGGTAGTTTCTTGTTCTTGGGTCCAACAGGTGTTGGCAAGACTGAGCTAGCGAAAGCATTGGCTGAGTACTTGTTTGATAGCGAGCGCGCAATGGTTCGTATTGACATGTCTGAGTACATGGAAAAGCATTCGGTTGCTCGTTTAGTCGGCGCCCCTCCAGGATATGTTGGTTATGACGAAGGTGGTCAGCTTACCGAGGCGGTTCGCCGTAAGCCCTACTGCGTTGTATTGCTTGACGAAATTGAGAAAGCGCATCCAGATGTTTTCAATATTTTGTTACAGGTGCTTGACGATGGCCGTTTAACCGATGGCCAGGGTCGTGTGGTGAGCTTCAAGAACGCCATCATTATCATGACGTCTAATGTGGGTTCGCAGTCTATCCGTGATTTTGCGAATGCAAATAGCAATGATTCCATGGGTAACGTGATGGAGGACTTGATGAAGTCTGACATTGCAACGGCATCGAAACGTTTGGCGGAGCTTTCAAATAGCATCAACGATGCATTACGGGCAACCTTTAGGCCTGAATTCCTGAATCGTATTGATGACGTGATTACCTTTAATCCTCTTTCGATTGCAGCCATGGAGCCCATCGTTGAGCTTCAGCTTAAAGATGTTCGTCATCGTTTGGCTGACCGCCGTGTTGATTTGGAGGTTACGCCAGCAGCTGTTGAGCGTTTGGCGATTGATGGTTACGACCCAGTATATGGTGCTCGTCCGCTCCGCCGTTTGATTCAGCGTGAAGTAGTTGATCGTATAGCAACGGCAATTATTGAGGGTAAAGTGAACGATGGTGCTCATGTGGTAGTTGATATTGATTCTGACGGAAACTATGCAACTACTATTCAGAGCGTATCTGACCATAAGGCTTTCGAGGAAAGTGTTGCTGATGTTCTTGATCAGGCAGATGACATTTTAGGAAGTGTTGAATAAACGTTTTGGATAAACGTACAGAGATTGCCTTATTGATTTGGAGGCGACATAAGAGCTAAAACAAATGAGGATAATCTCGAATAGGCTTGCGGGCTGAACGGTTTGTTTGCTTCGGCGCACGGATACTACAAGGGCTTCGGAAGATTTATTCCGAAGCCCTTTTCTGCTTGTACTAAAATGACCACATGAAAAAACTACTCAAGCATAAACAGCAACAATTGCAACAGGGGCTTGTTCAGCCTGATATGGAGGACAGGATCGTTGTCCCGCTTCTTGGTGTTGGTGCAATACTTATGAGCATCGTAGCCTTTATTTTGTTACTTTATATTTTAACTATCATTGTTCGTCTTTTTTTTGTTTTGTAGGGAAGAACGATGTGTCTGTTTGAGAGCCATGAAGCCTTAATGGTAGAGATAAAAAAGTTGGAGCATGTGCTAAAAGTTACTGTTCGTAAAGAACTAGCTATCTTGATGTTTGCTGCTTTAGAGTTGCTTGAAAAAAAAATGCGTTTTAATACTATTCACTGCAAGGGAGCTCCTCTCGCTTTTGTGGTTGGGGCTGATTTCTGATGTGGCAGAAGTTTTCATTTTATGATGTTCGTGTTATTGGGCATTATTTAGGCGTTTTGATTTCGTTTTTCTCGCTCTTGTTGGTTGTACCTTTAGTCACCGCCCTTGTTCTCCAGGAATGGGAGCCGGCAACTCGCTATCTTTTGGCCATTGGTCTTTCTTTGATTGTTGGCTCAGGTATGCGAATGATGCGTATACAGCCAGGAAGATTGAACCGTCAGCAAGCTATGGCAGTTACGGGTTTAGCTTGGTTTTTTCTTGCTCTTATTGCAGCCGTTCCGCTTGCGCTGTCTGACCACTATGCGTCTTATATCGATGCGCTGTTTGAGTGTATGTCGGGTCTTACGACGACGGGCGCTTCTATAGTGGTTGACTTGGATCATCTGTCAAATGCTGACAACATGTTTCGCTTTTTGATGCACTTTCTCGGTGGTTTGGGGTTAATTGTTGTCGCGCTTTCTTTGGGCATTCTAGGTAAAGGGACATCGGGACTTTATACTTCTGAGGGAAGAAGTGAACACGTGCTTCCTAACATCGTTAATACTACGAGGCTTATCAGTCGAATTGCTATTATTCTTGTGGGAGTATCGGCCGTGATGGTAACAATTATCTGTTTGATAGCAGGCATGGAACCTATTCGGGCTGTTTTACATGCGTTTTGGATTTCTATTTCGGGTTTTATGACGGCCGGTTTTACACCAACAAGCCAATCAATTATGTACTATCATTCGTTGCCGCTTGAGATAATTTGTATGGTGTTAATGATTTTAGGAACAATCAATTTTGCATTGTTTGTCGAAATTTGGCGAGGAAATACCACAGCGTTTTTTAAGGACATTGAAATAAAAACCGCTTTTATCTGGCTGTTAGTCATAACGGTCGTATTTATGAGTTCACTTGCAGCAACGTTGACGTTTTCTGGGCTTCCAGAAATGCTTCGTCGTGGCGTGTTTATGGTAGTTTCATCTTTTTCGACTACAGGTTTTCAAGTAGTAACGAGTAACCAGATTACCACCGTCTTTTCTTCGGGTGCTATGCTGATGCTGGCCCTGCTTATGGCTGTTGGTGGTTCGAGTGGTTCTACTGCTGGTGGTATGAAACTTTCTCGTATTGGCATGATTGCAAAATCGGTTGTGGAGACCATAAAAGAAACACTCGCACCTGATTCTGCACGAGTTTCCGTGGTGTATACGCATATTGAAAAAAAAGTTCTTTCGAGTGATGTGGTTAAGAGCGCAATGACCGTATCGGCTTTGTTCATCATGACGTTTGTCATCGGTTCTTTAGCAGGTGTTGCTCATGGCTATGATGCAACATCAGCTATTTTTGAATCGGTTTCCATGGCATCAAATGGTGGTTTGAGTTCGGGTATTGTTTCGCGCGGTATGCCAATCTCTCTTGAATTTCTCTATATCATTGAAATGTGGGCTGGTCGTCTTGAATTTATCGCACTGCTCGCTCTTTTGGTGAAGATTGTTGTTTCTGTTCTTCCCAACAAGCCTATAAGGCGTGATAGATAATGGCCCAACACGACAATAACAATAATCAGCCTGAGAGCAAAAAGGAACAAAATGGGCGCTGGCGTCTAGGTCCTTATGGCCATTTACGCTCAGGTGCTCGTCCTGCTTCTATCGACAAGATGAAAAAGCGTCGTATGACTAAGTCTATGATTACTGGCCTTTCGTCGTTGTGTATCGCTTTTGTGCTTGCGATTGTAGTGTTTGTTCTGGTTCAGCCTGAAGGAACGACGACAGATGCAGGGTCTGCTCCTAGTGGGGGGAACACCTCAATGGAACAAAAGCCTGAAAACAAAGAAAGCGACGAAAGTACGGGTGGCTCTGTTGAAGGCTCCTCAGAAGATCTTACTCAAGCGCCAAACTCTAAGAGAAATAAAGTAAACGTTAATCAGTTGCCCGATAGCTCGTTTTTGTATGACACCGACATTGCTGAACTCGCTAAGGCTGATACGTTCAATGATGGACAAACTGTCCAGGTAAAAGGCGAAGTGGTGGGAGACGCCATCAACGATGAAGATGATAATTCCTTCCGTTGGATAAGTCTGCAAGACGATGATGATCTTAACCCAGCAACGCTATCTGTTTTGGTTGACGAAAAACAACTTGCCCTCATTGATTCGTTCGGGCGTTATGGTAGGCAGGGAAGTATGCTGCAGGTGCGAGGTTCCTATCATTTGGCATGTGCTGATCATGATGGATTAAGTGATATTCATGCTGAAGAAGTGCAAGTGCTTTCTGAAGGAAAAGAAATCGATACGCCCATTAATCCTGTTGTTATAACGGCAGCTGTTATTAGTGTTTTCTTGGGCGGTGCGCTCTTGGTGCTATATTCCATTAGACGCGAAAGGATGCGTTAGAACGTGCAAGGTACTGTAGTGAAACTCGATCGTGGTTTTCCGCTTGTTCGTCTGGAGGATGGACGGGAAATTCGTTGCGAGCATGCGGTTTCCCTTGTGAAAAATCACCCTGATCGTGCTGTAATTGGTGATAAGGTTATCGTTCAAATTCCTGAGGGGCATGATAAAGGAATCATTGAAACCACTTTGCCACGCACCACAAAGTTCGTAAGGAAAGATCCTACCGAGCGCGCTTTACCGCAAACGCTTGCCGCTAATTTTGATGTGGTACTAGTGGCTCAGCCTTTGGAAGATATTCAGTATCGTCGTCTTGAGCGCGAATTAGTTCTTGCCCATGAAACAGGGGCAGATGTTATTGTTGTCTTGACCAAAGCTGACTTAATCAAGAGCCAAGAGGAGATAAGCAAAATTCGTGCACGGATAGATCAGTTTGTTGGCGATGATACTGTTTTGGTGGTTACTGAAAAGGATCCATCATCCATTAATGAGCTGGAAACCTATATTGCGCAAGATGACAAGATGGCGGTTTTAATTGGGCGCAGTGGCGTGGGCAAGTCGAGTCTCATTAATTTGATCGTTGGACACGAGCTTCAGCAAACTACTCCCGTAAGAGAACGCGACAAGAAGGGCCGTCACACCACTGTTTCACGTGAAATTATCGCTTTGCCGCATGGTGGTTCGATCATCGATATGCCGGGAGTTCGTGGTCTTGGTTTATGGGATGCTGAAGAAGGAATTGGTGCTGCTTTTGCTGATGTGGAAGAACTTGCTCGTCAGTGTAAGTTTAGAGATTGTACCCACAATGTAGAACCAGGCTGTGCTGTTCGTGCCGCCGTCGAAGGTGGAGAACTTTCTAAACGCCGTCTTGATTCCTATCTCCGTCTCAAAGAAGAAAGCGTGCAGGTGCAGCAACGCCGTGAAGAAGCGCAGCGTATTCGAACCCGCAGGGGGCATCCGCGCCGTAGGGGCTAGTTAGCCAATGAGAATATGCGATTGTTTGCGCATAAAAGAAGGTTTGCGGGCCAGAAAAAAGGTAGCCAATGCGGAAGCTGGCTAAAAGCAGGAAACAGATTGAAATAAAAATCAGGTCGAATCAGAGGATGCATAGAAAAAACCATCCAGAATATTCAGAGTAAAAGGCTATCCAAGCCACTCAGGGAAGCTATTGTGGCTTAATGGTGATGGATACGCGAGCTTTTTTCTTTGCGTTACAATAAGAGCCGAAAAAAGATTCGTTAATTCGATACACATAACAAAAGTGTCCAATTGCGTGAAACAGTGTATGTTCGCAAGCAATGTGCTTATAAGGGAGTCCAGTATGAACCCGGCCATTATTATTCCAACATTTCATTGCCCTGCTGCGCGTAAACGCCGTAGTGCAGTGAGTGATATATATGACCATCCCACGCCTCTCAACGAGGAAGGTTTTTTGGAACGTTGCCTTAATTCACTCCAGAAAGTAAAAGGGCTTGGTCAGGTTATTATCACCGTGTCTTCTGAGGGAGGCGTTAATGATGAAGCTGCCTCAAAAGTTCAGGCTATCGTTGATAAATACCCCAATATGCACACGTTTGTTATTGCAGATGCGGAAGCTACCATTGTTCAGCAGCGTCTTGAGCAGCTTGGCTTCGGTGATTTGTCTGACCAAATTGGACTAACAGGCTATTCGGCTGTTCGAAATTTAGGTTTGGTGGTTGCCAATATTTTAGGTTTTGATGCGGTTGTTTTTGTTGACGACGATGAAGTAGTTGAAGACTCTGAGTTTCTTTCGAAAGCCATGTACGGGTTGGGTAAGTTGACGCGCAAGGGTATTCCTATTCTTGCAAAGTCGGGTTTTTACTTTAATAGTAAAGGAACCTATCTTTCTTTAAGTCAGAGCAAGTGGTACAACCATTTTTGGCAGCAGGGTCGTGCTTTTAATAACTGGATTTCAAAGGCCATGGCAGGTCCAAGGCTTTCGCGTTCTAACCACGTGTGTGGTGGTTGTTTGACACTTCATCGTGAGGCATATCGTCGTTTGAGCTTTGACCCTTGGATTTTACGTGGCGAAGACTTGGATTATTTGCTGAATCTTCGTATGTATGGTTCAGACATATGGTTTGATAATCAGTGGTCTATCGTGCATCTTCCACCACAAGAACGTCACGAAGGACACCGTTTCCGTCGTGACATTTTCCGCTGGTTGTATGAGTATCACAAGATTGAATTTAGCCGTGCGCAAATTGACTTGCTGCAAATCAAACCTTCTTCGCTCGAGCCCTATCCAGGACCCTTTTTGGAGCCTGGTTTAGCTAAGCGCATTAAACGTACGGCATTTTTGCGTTCGCTCGTCCGCCCCGATAAAAAGGCTTATCGTGCTGCTGCTAAAGTTGCAACAGGAGAGGCTTTTGAATATGCACAGGCTCATTGTATGAGCTATTTCGAATTCCAGTTCAAGTGGGTTGAGATTATGGTTCAGACAGAAAACGAGCAAGTTCTACAGGCTGCTTTGGTTCAGGCGGCTATCGCACGACAAGCGGGTGAAGAGGTGGTAATTTCAACGGCAGAATCACCTATGACCAGCTTAGATCCAGGCCTAACAGGTCAAATCCAGCTCGACATCGACGATTTTGAATAATTAAGCTAGGAGAATACTACGTGGAATCGTTTATTGTTGCGGCCTTATGCGGGGTGATGGTCGGTATTTTTTCAGGACTACTTGGAATTGGGGGCGGAACATTAATGGTTCCGCTTTTTCGTTTAGGGTTCGGTCTACCTGCCATCGGAGCAACAGCAACATCGCTTTTTACCATTATTCCTACTTCGCTTTCGGGCTGTATTACGCATCTGAAAAATAAAACTTGCATCCCTAAACTCGGTCTTGCTACTGGAATTGCGGGGGCGTGCACTTCTGCGTTTGGCGTGTATTGCGCAAACAATTCGCCTGACTGGGTCATCATGTTAGCGGCAGCGCTTATCATTGCGTATTCCTCGTATACCATGTTTAAAAAAGCAATTCGTATGCCAAAGGAGCAGACACCTTCTCTTAAAAAGCCATTTGACGGCAAGAAAAAGAGGGGATCGTCTAAAGATTCAAACATGAACGTCCAGGTGTCAGTTTGTGACAAACAGAGCGTGTTGGCATCAGACGAAAAGGCGAATACGTCTATGCCGGATGCGATGTCAGAAGCTATTGTGGCAGATGCCTTCCGTGCACCAGAAAACGATAGACCTCACCTTACTACCAAGAATTTACTTACGGGGTCTTTGATTGGATTGTTCGCGGGATTTGCTTCTGGATACGTGGGCGTTGGCGGCGGATTTATTATGGTTCCGCTCTTTGTTTCTGTTTTGGGTATCACCATGAAGCACGCTTCAGGGACGTCTCTTATTGCTGTTACTATTCTTGCTGTTCCAGGTGCGATCGAACAGGGTTTATTAGGTAATATTGATTACATCGCAGGCATCGCCATGGCGGCGGGAAGCATTCCTGGAGCCTTAATTGGCGCCTCGGCAATTCGCTTTATTCCGGAACGAAAGTTACGTTTTGTATTTGGCTTCTTCCTCCTGCTTTCTGCGATTGTTCTTGCAATCAATGAGTTTTTTCCCATGGCGATGGGGTAAGTGAATCAAAGGACTTAGAAATACCAGTTAAAGAGCATTTGTTTACCTCTTGTATTGAATGAATGATTGGCTTGTAAAGAATGAATGAAGTCAAGTAAAGTACGGTATGTTGAGCAGATTACTGTTTAGTTATTTGTGGTAGATCGAACTACTGCGTGGGAGTTTTTTATATGAAGTTTGCACGTCATAATTTGTTTGTTGCAATTGAAATTATTTGTCTGTGCCTTGCGCTTATGTCGGGTTGTGTTTTAGGTTGGGGTATGTTTGGCCCTGATAAGAACTTCTTGGTAATCAGTGTGTCAGGTTGTTTATTCACTTTGTTTCTTATTATTACCATTGCCCTCATGCTCGATCCTGACCGCATTCGTGCACGCCAGTCTATGTCGGTTTTGAATTTAGCAAGTGCTACGTTGCAGGCTATGCAGGGGGGGTTTGATAACTCGAGCGCACAGCGGGTATGTGAGGTTTTGTATTCCGCGAGTGATGCATCTGCCGTGGCTATTACAAATCGCGAAAGTGTCATGGGATACTATGGTGCGGGAGAAGAATTCTTGGGAGCAAAGGGAGGCTCTATCAGAACGGTGGCGACACGTGAAGTTGTTGAGCACGGGGTAACGCGCGTTCTTAAAACTCAGGAAGAAGTTGGGCTGCCTAAGCCTGTTAAGGGTATTCGTGCGGCGATCATTGTTCCTCTTCGCATTAGTGATGAGGTGCAAGGAACACTTAAGTTTTACTATCCGAATCCATCGCGTATTACAGAAACCCAGGTTTCTATTGCCGAGGGATTTGCTCAGCTTATTTCTACGCAGATTGCCGCCATGGAACTCGAAGATCAGAAAAAGCTTGCAACAAGCATGGAGCTTAAGGCATTGCAGAGCCAAATTAATCCGCATTTCTTGTTCAATATTATCAATACGATGGCATCTCTTGTGCGCACTGATCCAGAAAAAGCACGCGTTATGTTGCGTGAGTTCGCTGTCTTTTATCGTCAAACACTCGAGAATAGCTCGGATTTAATCAGCCTTTCACGTGAGGTTGAGCAGACGGTTCGCTATCTTTCTTTGGAGCAAGCACGTTTTGGCGAAGACCGTCTATCCATTAATGCAGAGGTGGACGATGATGTTCGTGCGTTAATGGTTCCTGCATTTATGATTCAGCCGTTAGTGGAAAATTCCGTTAAGCATGCTATGCCCGCAGAAGGTAAGCTCACCATTTCTATTTCGGGTGAAATAATTGGCACCGATGTGTATCTGTATGTGGCTGATGACGGTATTGGTATGACTGAGAACGCACTCAATAATATTATGAACCCAGATTCTCACACGGGTCTTGGTATTGCGGTTAAAAACATTAACGATCGCTTGCGTGGTTACTATGGCCCAGAGTCTTACATGGATATCAAAAGCGAGCTAGGAAAAGGAACGGATGTCACTCTTTTCTTGAAAGATTGTGCTTCGGTTTAAATTGTTTGACGTTATCGAGCGCTATCGTTCAATCGTTTTTTTGTGTGATAGAAAGTCTTTTAAAATGCTTTTGTAACATTTGATGGTTCCGCCAGAGAGATTGACACACTCTTTTTCTCGCTATGCGCTTTATTGTTGACAAATTGTTAGTATCTCGATAAAAGTACTTTATAATAGTTAGGCGCTTTCATATCTACCATGAGAGCGATAGCATTTTTATCAGCAAGCTGTTAAGGGACTAATAAGGTAGGTGGCTGTGTTGCTAAAAGCAATTATTGTTGATGATGAAGCTCCAGCACGCTCCGAGCTACGTTTTCTTTTGAGCGAACTTAATCAGACCGAAGTTGTATCTGAGGCAGCCAGCGTTCGTGAGGCTATTGAAAAGCTTAAAGAGTATCCTTGCGATGTAATGTTTCTTGACATTAACATGCCAGAAGCAACGGGTTTGCAATTAGCAGAAGCTCTTCAGCACTTAAAGTATCCTCCTGCAGTTGTTTTTGTTACTGCTTATAGCGAATTTGCGCTCGACGCTTTTAAGGTCAATGCGATTGATTATTTAGTTAAGCCTGTTGAAACCGAGCGTTTAGCTCAAGCTTTAGCTCGTGTTCGGGAACACGTTGTTCTTCATGCAAAGGCTCAAAAAGCAGAGCGTATTCCTGTTGAAAAGGGCGGCAAAAAGATTTTAATCAACATTGATCAGATTCGTTTTGTTATGGCTCGTGATGATTACGCATATCTTCAAACCGATACTGATCGCTACTTCTCAACGGTAAGTTTGGCTCAGTTGGAAAAGGTCTTGGACGGACATGGTTTCTTCCGTGTTCATCGCGGCTACTTGGTTAACCTTGCGTTGGTTAAAGAAGTTGAGCCTCAGTCGGGCGGAACGCTGCTTCTTACGCTTGATTCTGTTGAAGAGATAATCCCCGTTTCGCGCCGTCGCGTTTCTTCGCTCAAAAAGGCTCTTGGGCTTTAATCTAAGCGCGTTATATGTTGAACTGAAAATGCCTCGGTATCGAGGCATTTTTTGCATTCTGGCGTTTTTTTGTAACTGCGTAGTGACTCTTTTGTAACCCGTGTTTCGGTGGATTTTACGAGAGTACTATTTCGCTTTTTCATTTTTCATTTCACAACTGAAATATTCAAGAAGTTCTTGTTTGGTTTGTTCGTAGCGATGAGCAAGGTCTTTTCCGGAATACTCGTGCTGAATAAGCGAGCAGAGTATCTGTATGCTTAAATCAAGACTTTCAACTTCGATAGGAATGAAAGATACCTCGGTTCCTTTTTGAATGCAAATAGAATAGATAGGCTCTTCGTCGTTCACATTACAGGAAGTTGTATCATTTGAGGTTGCTCGCTCGTATGAGGAATCTTCACTGAAAGAATCAAGGCTTGCAAAAAAGAATGCAGGATTAGTGTTGAGCGCGCTTGCTATTTTTCCGATATTTTTTAAGCTAACGTTAATGCGCTCCTGTTCAACTCCTCCGATGTAAGTGCGGTGGAGTCTGCTTATCTGAGATAGCTCTTCTTGAGTGTATCTACGTTCGCTTCTAAGTGCTTTCATGTTTTCAGCAAAGACGTGTTGGATATTCATCGACTACCCCTTTAACGAAATGAGTAGTTTGATTAACACTAAATGATGAATATTCATCTACAGAAAATAAATATCTTCATGCAGAATAGTTACGTATAAAAGGACGACTATTTGCTCATAAAAAGGATTAATCCGTATATAAAACGCTTAATTAATGCAAATTTCTATGCTATTGAACAGGAATTACTATTTATTTATAGAGAAACCGCTGTGAGGCTTTAAGGACAAGTGCTTTTTGGAAAAAGATTTTTTCTAAAATGAGTTTATTGCAGTATATGTTGGTCATTTTTTCATCTCTCATTATGATTAAGCAATTAAAACAAACGTATGAATGGTATGGGCAAGATTTCAGGGAATTCAAAACAAAGAATCGGAGATCAAGATGGTATCAATCAATATCAAGGGCGTAATGCTCGGTGAGGGCGCACCAAAAACCATCATTTCGGTAATGGAGGCAGGGGAAGCGGAATGCCTTCAGACTATCGAAAAAGGAAAGGCTGCGGGAGTAGAGTGCTTCGAATGGCGTGGTGATTTTAATGACTGTCGTAACGATATTCAGGCGATGGTTGAATTGGGAAGCGTCATTTCCGCCGCTGTTCCAGAACATCCTTTACTGTTTACATTTCGTAGCGTGAGCCAGGGCGGCAATGACACGTTTAGCGTAGAGGAATACGTTGCTCTCAATAAGGCGCTTATTGAAGCTGAGATTCTCGATATGGTTGACATTGAAAGTTGGATTGGGGATGCGGCCGTTCTAGATCTCATTGCCTGTGCTCGTGCTCACGGCGTGATAACGCTTGTTTCTTACCATAATTTTTCTGGCACACCGTCCAAGGAGTGGATGGTGAATCTTATGACGCATATGCTGGATTTGGGCGCGGATATTCCTAAATGCGCTGTTATGGCGCACGATGCACAGGATGCTCTTAAACTGCTTGCTGCTACCGAAGAAGTCCGTCGCCTTCATACAAATGGCCCCACGCTTACCATGGCTATGGGGCGAGAGGGAAGCATTTCACGTTTGGCGGGTGAATATTTTGGCAGTGATATTACCTTTTGCTCGTTGACAAAGAGTTCGGCACCAGGCCAGGTTGATGTGCGCCTTGCGCGTCAGATTATGGATGAATTGCACAGCGTTTTGTCTTAGAAATCTTGGTGCGCAAATAAGACGTAACAATGAAGTTGTTTACTGGTATATGCGACAGGCTTTACATAAAAAGAAGGTGTTATGGAAGTTTTCCAACATGCGGCAACGCAGATGCTTATTTTGTTCGTAATCGTGTTTTTAGGTGCTATTGCTCGTAAAAAACACCTGATGAACGATGATTTTGATGCCTTGCTTTCCCGTTTGGTTATGACGGTAGCCTTGCCTGGTATGATTCTTGATTCCGTTTTGAGTAACACGAATCTTCCCAGCAGCGAAACTATTTTTATGATGTTGGGCTACTCGACTGTTGTCTATATTATTCTTTGCGCGCTTGCTGCGCTCGTGGCGCGCTTTTTGTATCGTGGTGTTTCGAAAGCGGCAAAGGGTGCCCATGCTTTTCTTATTGCGTTTGGGAATACAGGGTTCATTGGCTTTGCGGTTTTGGCTTCCATTTTCGGTCCCGATTCGGTTCTCTATGGCGCAATATATAACATTCCTTACAACCTTTTTATGTTTTCGATTGGTCTGATGTTTATTTCAAGCACGGGCACTAATAAAGGAGAGCGTCACAGCTTTAAAGATCAAATAAAAATGATTGCTAAACAGCTCGTAAGCCCTTGTTTGATCAGCTGCTTCATTGCGATGTTTTTGGCAATTTTTGGTATAACAGATTCGGGTTTCATTGGTCAGACATGTGATTTACTCGGACAAATGACGGTTCCTGCTGCCATGCTCATTATTGGTTCTTCGCTCGCCAAAATGCCTATTAAAGATATGTTGTGTGACAAGTGGTCGTATCTCACTACGGCCTTTCGCTTAGTCATAGTGCCACTTTTACTGTTCTATGCTTGCGGTCTATTTATCCATGATTCGTATATCTTAGCCATTGTGGTTATCATTTCTGCCATGCCTGCGGCTTCTTCGGGCATCATGATGTCTCTGGCGTATGGCGGTGATACCAGAACGATGTCACGTGGAACTTTTCTTACTACCGTATTGTCGCTTATTACGCTCCCTCTGATGGCTCTTATCGTGGTGTAGTCCGGAGGTTAGTAACGTAAGCTATTAAGAAAAGGTACTGCATACTCAGACTAAGGAGAATAAAATGATCGAGCACATAGACTCTTTGAACGATTCGCGGCTCGACGTTTTTATGCGTCTTACCGAAGTTCAGCTTCGTAATAAGCTTGAGCCGGAAAAGGGTATTTTTATTGCGGAATCAAACAAAGTTATTTCCCGTGCACTCAATGCTAGCTATGAGCCTCTTTCGCTTTTGATTCCTGACCATAAACTTGCATTGATGCAGTCGCTCATTGAGCGCATCAATGCAATAAACCCAGTAATCCCTGTTTTCGTGGCACCTGCACAGGAAATCAAGAACCTTACAGGTTATGAGCTCACGCGAGGTATTCTTTGTGCCTTTAGACGCAAGCCCCTTGTTTCAGTAAAGGAGCTACTCATGGGTGCAAAGCGCATTGCGGTGTTGGAAAACATTACCAACCACACCAATATAGGTGCTCTTTTTCGTAGTGCTGCTGCTCTTAATATTGATGCCATAATTTTGAACCAAGGGTGTTGTGATCCTCTTTATCGTCGAGCAATCCGAGTTTCCATGGGCACGGTATTTCAGGTTCCCTGGACGCGAGTTGGAGAAGACCCTCGCGCGGTAAAAGTTGATGATATTCTCACGGAAAACAGTGAAGAAACAAGCTCTGATAAGGAAAGACAGACACCATCTTCTTATACCTATCAGGGAGATGCGCTCAGGTGGCCTCACGAAGCACTTGTTCGCTTGAAAGAGCTTGGGTTTACTACTGCGGCATTAGCGCTTAATGATAACTCAGTTGCGCTTGATGATCCCCGTCTCAAAGCGTCCGAAAAGCTTGCGCTTCTTTTTGGAACGGAAGGCGAGGGTCTTTCTCATCAAACTCTTGAGGAATGTGATTACGTGGTAAAAATTCCTATGGCCCATGGGGTTGATTCGCTCAATGTTGCTGCAGCCTCAGCGGTGACATTTTGGGAACTCTGTCGTTAACGGAGTGTTGCTCGATTGTTTTAAGCTTCGTTTAATTGTGAGATTTTCGTAATTGATCACAAGGAATACCGATAAGTGCTAGACTCCGACGCATGGATTTTTTCGTAGATATACTTACTGATGCTGCGCTTGATACCTTGCGCCTTATTCCTTTCTTGTTTTTAACCTATCTTGCTATGGAAGCTATTGAACATAAGGCTGAGGGAAAAACGGAAGAGTGGATTGAACGAGCTGGGTCAAGTGGCCCTTTTATTGGTGCTCTTTTGGGGGCGTTTCCCCAATGTGGTTTTTCTGCCGCAGCGTCAACGCTCTATGCGGGTCGCGTAATTTCTTTAGGAACATTGTTTGCGGTGTATCTCGCTACGTCAGATGAGATGCTTCCCATTCTTATTGCCGAACAAGAACCTATGCTCATTGTAAAAATTCTGGGCGCAAAAGTGATAATCGGCATGGTTATGGGCTTTATTGTTGATGCCGTGATGCGTCTTGTGAAGCGCAATGAAAAACAGGTCCACATTCATGAACTTTGTGAGCAAGAGCACTGCGATTGCGAAGATGGGATTTTTAAGAGTGCCGTTAAGCACACACTTCATGTTGTACTCTTCATCTTCCTAATATCTCTTGTTCTTGGCGGTGTTATTGAAGCGGTAGGCGAAGACGTTTTAGGAGAATTCCTTGCAGCTCAGCCAATGCTTTCAGTGTTTGCCTCTTGTTTGGTTGGTCTTATTCCAAATTGTGCTGCCAGCGTTGTTATTACCGAGCTTTTTCTCGAAGGCACTATCAGTACTGGTGCAATGATGGGTGGGCTGCTTACTGGTGCAGGTATTGGGTTACTTGTGTTATTCCGTGCTAATCGTCCTATGAAGCAAAATCTTTTGATTGTCGCAATGCTATGGGCTATTGGTGTTGCGTGGGGAGCATGCTTTGATGCTCTTGGTATCGTCTTCGTATAAGCTCTACCCAAAGAACTCTTCTGCTTGCTTTGCTATTAGATGTTTGCTCGCTTTTTCGCAAGATTTTGCGCCGAGAAGCACTCAGCGTTTTCTAACTTTTCCAGCTGGCTCTCTGGATATATAGGTCTTGTCTAACAAACGCCTTCGACCTATACACCCAGAGAGCCAGTCATGAATTAAACGGAACGATGGAGTGAGGCGCATAGGTGAGTTTGCGAAAAGCAAACGAACGGTAGCCGAACGGGTGACTTCGAGCGTAAGGTGTTGCGGAAAAGCAAGTGCTCACCATAATCTAAAGAATTCTTTGGGGTGAGAAGTTTTTCGGCTAAGGCTTACATGCGGTCGCGGAGAGCTTTGAGTTTGGCAAGGGTGTCTTTGTCGATACGATCTTGCACCGTTGCTTTGCGCTTAACGGTAACTTCCTTGTCTAGAGCGGCTTCTTCGGAAAGGCTATCTATTTCTAAGCTAAATCCGTTGGCACTCATGCGATCGACACCGCCGCCAAAAACCGTGTCTTGAATGGTGGCATCGCTGGTAACTACGAGCGTTTCGATACGCTTTTCACGCGCATCATGGGCAAGCTTTTCAATAACCTTGTCGGCAGAAGAACCGAAAGGCGAAAACATAATACGAACACCACTAATCTTTTCGGTCTTTCCTGCAGATTCACTGTTGTCTGCAGCATCGAACACAATAACCGCTTCGTATTCAGATCCAGCAAATGAAGCAACATCACTAATGAGCGCTTCGCGTACGCGATTAAACGTGTCATGCGTGTAGTCGGGCAGCTGGCGCATGTGAACATAGCGGGAACCACTTCTCAAAACGTTATAGCCATCAACAATGACCATCTTTCTTCTTTTTCTAGCCATGTCATGCTCCTTTAATGCTAAATACCAGATGCCATAAGGGTTACTGTAGGGCAAGGATTAATAGCTTCATGTTAGATTTGTGCGCGTGTTTGACGCATCCATTCATACATGCAGGCGGTTGCTGCCTGGGCAACATTGAGCGAACCAACTTCGCCGGCTTGAGGAAGGGCCACTAAGAAATCGCAACGCTCTTGTGTTAGGCGTGCAAGACCCTCTCCTTCGCTTCCCATAACTAATGCGAGTTTTCCCGCCATAGGGGCATCCCAGATACACTGTTTAGCCTGTTCGGAAGCACCGGCAACCCAGAAGTTTTCTTTCTTTAGGCGTTCAATAAACTGAGCGATGTTGCTTACTTGTGCTACTTTGATGTGCGAAATTGCACCAGCGGAACTTTTGTAGGTGGCCGCTGTTACGCGAGCGCTGCGCTTATTGGGAATAATAATGCCTGCTGCGCCAACAATTTCTGCTGAACGAGCGATAGCGCCTAAGTTGCCCGCATCGGTGATGTGATCAAGGATAACGATAAGCGCTGAACCATTATTGTCTTCGGCGCGCCTATGCGCTTCGTCTATGATAGCCTGGCCGTTAACATAGGAATAGGATTCCGCTTCCAACATAATTCCCTGATGGGAGCCACGTTCTGAACGTTCATCGAGTTCGTGGCGCTTTACCTGCTTAATGGAAATACCCATTTTATGGGCACGTTTGGTAATATCGTCAAAAACCTTATCGCCTTTCATTCCTTCGGCAACGTACATGCGCTTTACCGGCACACCCATACGCAGTGCCTCAGAAACAGGTCGTTTTCCTTCGATGAATTCCGCCATGGGTCCAGTCCTTTCCTTGATTTATTTTGAGGGATCGCAAGTGCAAGTATCATCGTTTAGCATTGCAACGCGTATGCAAGAAACCCTTCAATCAAAATCTAAGCTCAAGCTAAAACAAAACCCGCTCGGGGCGGGTTTGAAAACGGTATGTGGCTGGGCTGCAAGGATTCGAACCTTGATAGCTGGTACCAAAAACCAGAGTCCTGCCATTGGACGACAGCCCAGTTTGCTGCTCCTGTATTCCCCGCATGAAATAAGCGGCAAATCGAGCGAATGTGATTATAGCGTATTTCTTCTGCTTCTGAAAAGCAGAAAACCCAAGCGTGCTAAGGGAAACATACGACATCCACGAAATCTCTTTCATGCTTTCGCCGGAAGAGTCTCTTTATGAAAGCTATGTAGGCTGAATCTTGTATAGAAAGTAAAGAATTTGGGTAGGGCGGCAAGACGAAAAAGGTGTTTTTTCGAGTCGTATCTTTTCTTTTTTGATTGTAGTGTGTTGGGGTTGTGAAACTGAAAGAACTAAAGGGTTTCTGTAAGCGCTTCGTTTTTTGACAGGAGGTGCTATTTGCTAAAGAGTTCGTGTTCTACTGCGCGAAAAGCGTTTATATAATCACGGCTAAAAGGAGTAATCTCGGTCATTCAAGCTGGAGATATAGAAAAACATAATAAGTAACGTACCCTTTATACTCCGTTTTAATAGCTTTTCTGAATGATTCTGCTTTGTTTTTCGCAAGACTCATCTATAATTATATGAACACGTTCAAGTGTGAACGCGTTTTAGCGCGTTGGATGGGTTCTCGGGGAGGGAGCCACCCAATAAGAAAGTTCGTTATTAAGGGAATAACATAAGGGCTTTCTTTGCTATTCAATAACAGCACCACTGTTGGGGGACGGTGGTGCTGTTTGCGAATGCCTGCAAGGTTTCGCAACGCCTGAAGAACAAGGGTTCTCGGGAGGGAAGGAGAGTTATGAAGCCATTAGAGGGAATCAAAGTCGTTGATCTTACAACGTATATGGCAACGCCAGCGACGGGTCGCGTTCTGGGGGAATGGGGAGCCGACGTTATTAAAGTTGAGGCTTCAAAGGGCGATCCTTGCCGTGTAACGCAAGCAGCAGTTTTCAATATGCCAATGTCAGACGAAGAAAACCTTGCGTTTGACATGGTCAATTTAAACAAGCGATTCATTGCACTTAATCTCAAAAGCGAAACAGGCAAAGAAATTATGTACAAGCTTTTGGAACAGGCGGATATTTTTATCACTAACACGCGCAACAAATCATTGCAAAAACTCGGGCTTGATTGGGAAACGCTTCATGAGAAGTTTCCGCGTCTTATCATGGGCCATGGCTTGGGCTACGGCAAATATGGTGCAGAGAAGGACGATCCTGGGTTTGATGTAACGTGCTATATGGCTCGTGGTGGTGTTTTTGGTACTACGGTTAATCGCGGGGATTCTCCTATGATTCCCACTAACGGATACGGCGACATGCAGGCATCGATGTTCTTAGCTGCTGGCTTGTGCGCTGCGGTTATTGGCCGTGAGAAAACAGGCGTTGGAGAATATGTAACATGTGCTCTTCAGCATGCTGCGGTTTACACGCTTATCGTGGGTATGATTTCTGCTCAGTATGGCAATCCTTATCCAAAGAGTCGTTTAGAGGTAATTTGTCCTTTTAATAACGTGTATATGACAGGTGATGGCAAGTATATTGCTATGTGCGATCCTGAATATGATCGTGACTACAATAAAATCATGGGACTTATTGGCCGCGATGACCTAATTGATGATCCAAAATACGTGAATTGCGTAAAGATGAATGAGGCAAATCTTAATGCTGAGGTAGTTGGCATTATGGATGAAGCTCTTGCAAAAATGACTTCAGAAGAAGCTCTTAAGCTGTTCAAAGATGCTGGTATTCCCATTGAGCCTTGCCAGACGCCTCTTGATGTTTACGAAGATCAAAACGTTTGGGATAACGATTATCTTGTAAAAATTAAATATCCTGAAGCCGAGCGCAATATTCCAACCGCTCCAATTCAGTTTGATAGTGTTCCCGCTCCTGAGTTTATTCCTACAGGAAAGCTGGGTAGTTCAACCGTAGAAGTTATGAGGGAGCTTGGCTATTCCGATGATCAAATCCAAGCCGCATTGGCTGATGGATCGGTTACTGGAGAGACATCCCTTGATGACTTAGTGGGATGATATCACCCACAAAAGGGGAGCAAAGCCTTTCATCGCCATTTAGAAGGGTTTCGCTCAAAGAAAAAGGAGGATCTTCTTGGGGGGAGAAGGTTCTCCTTTTTTCTTGTTTCTGATTTTTGAAAACCGAGAGGTCGTTAGGCGCGAACCAATCAACGTGCGGAGAGTCAAAGAGCAGAAAGCTAACAGCAAAACCAATCTATAGAGCAGAATTCTTGACCTTAACCGTAAACTATGACCGAGCTTATCCTTAAGATTTACTTTTAAATTCGATCGATGCGTATGGTTAAAGGCTTGATCAAAAGAAACTCACGCATTATTTCGTGTCGTCTTCTTTTGCCGTTTGTTTTGCGTGATCAAGGAGAGAGAGCTCCTGTTTGGGAAGATATACGTCACGATAGTCGGTGTCTTCAATATTGCGCTTTTCGTGAATGTGCCTGCTTAAAATAGCTCTTGTTTGGCGTGGATTGTGAGAGATTTCACGAAGAGCGTCTACAGGGTGACGGTCGGCCACGTTGTAGGCAACTTGGGCTAAAAGTGGCATCAAGAATACCGTGATGGCTCCTGCAGCTACCATAATAGAAGCGGTTTCTGAATCCATTGAACCATTTTTAACCGCAAGTGATGTAACGGCGACGATGATGGGGAGTGCCGTTGTGCAGTACAGCGCAACAGAAATACGCTCATGAGGAGTGTAGGTTTTGCGCGCCTTTCCGAGCGAAAGTGAAAGCACAATGGGAACAGCGCGAATCAAAACTAAAAGAGCAATAAAGCGTACGAGCGTTGCCGGGTCTGCGGCAATGGCTGATAAATCAATCTTAGACCCTGAAACAATAAAGAATAAAGGAATAAGAAATCCAAAGCCAATGCCTTCAAGCTTTGCAATATGGCTTTCGTCTTCTTCGGGACTAATGAAACGCAAGACGAACCCAGCAGCAAAGGCTCCTAAAACAATGTCGATGTCAAAAATGGCAGAAAAAGCAACCAAGGCAACCAAGATCATAATAGTGCCACGTACAAGGGTTTGTGAAGTGGTGTTAGCTTTTTCTTCTAGCAGCTTATAGATTGAATGGCCTTGCTTGCGTGCGCGTGCAGGAACAAGTGCGGCGATCATGCATAGAGCTAAAAAGGTGACAAGAATAGCTGCAGTTTGCCAGCCGGTCCTTGTGGAAAGCAAAATTGCCATAGCGAGCACGGGGCCGAGTTCTCCCCATGTACCAAACGAAATTACGGCGCGGCCAACTTTGGTGTCGGAAAGCTCGCGTTCGCGAAGAATGGGCATTAACGTTCCCAATGCGGTAGTGGTAAGAACGATTGCCATAGGTATGGCTGAAATACCGCCAATGGCAATATTGGGGTGAAGAAATATGAGTGCAACCGCGAGAACAAACGTTATGAGCCAGGTTCTAAGCCCCTTCTTCCCTTCGTGGCTCGTGAGCATTTTTGGGTTAATTTCATAACCTGCAAGCAGAAAGAGGAACGCAAGACCGAGTTCAGAAAGAAGATCGATGGAATCAGTCGGATTAATGACATCAAGCGCGTAAGGACCCAATATAGCGCCAAAGACAAGCAAGAGCACCGTTTCGGGAATAGGTTTACGCGGAATTGCTTGTGCTATCACAGGAGCAACAAATGCTACGGCAGCGATAACCGCGAGTGATATAAAATCAGTTGCCATACCGCTCTTTTCAGTAGGGAATTCAGGCTGTGCAGCGGAATGCACAGCCTGAATGATACCGCAAGAAACCCAAGGTGTATCTCTGTTTGCTAAGTTTTAGCCTACGTGTTTAACGTCCCACTGGTCAGCAATAAAGAAGCGGCGTTTATTTTGAGTGATGGTAAGGGTTACTCGCCCTTCGTTTACCAAATAGATAAGATGCGCAAATGTTTCACCTAAGGAATAGAACTTTTGATCAAGCGTCCAGTCGTCCCAGTCGGGGTAGCGCCATGAGGCATTTCTTGCGATGTCGATAATACTGGTGTGACCCTCAGCAACAAGGGAATACAGTTCTTCTAAGCGATCTTTATGGTGCTGAATTAAGTAGTCAACACGTTCAGCTATTCCCGTGAAAGGCTTGCCGTGGCCAGGTAAATAAGATCAACATCTAAGTCACGAACCTTGCGCAAGCTGTTCATGAACTCTTGGAGCGCATCGTAAGAATTAACCCAGCTCATAACAGAAGGAGTAATGCGTTCAAGAATATGGTCCCCTGCAATGAGTATTTTCTTGATGGGTTCGTATAGGCAAATGTGCCAGTCATCATGGCCTGGCGTGGTGATTACCTGAAATACGTAATCACCATTGCGATACGTGTCGCCATCGGAAAGATAGAACAAGTCGGGTTGGTTTTTAAGAGGCAGTAATTCTGCAGAGACCTGATAGCGGTTTGCGTTGCGCTTTTGCATGCTGCGTTCGTCATAGGTGCCTGAATCACTCAGATGACGCAGAAGCGGATTGAATACGGTGGATTGAATGTCCATCAGGTTCTTAACTTCTTGGAAGGAATGCATGTTTGCATATACACGAATCCAGCGACGCCAAATGCGGTCTAGATTACCCGTGTGGTCGGGGTGTGAATGAGTAAGAACGATCTCAACATCTTCCCAGCTGGTGCCAAGCGCTTCAAGGGCTCTATCGAGTGCTTTTTCGCAATCGGGATGATTGAAGCCTACGTCGATAATGGTGGTTTTATCTTTGCCAACAATAAAGTATGAGTTAAGAACTTTAAGAGGGTTATTAGGTAACGGAACAGGCACGCGATAAAGCCCTAAACGAAGCTCTTCGATTCCCAGCTCAGCGAGTGCCTCTGCTTTAGCTTTGTTGGCGCTCAAGATATCGGCGAAAGCTTCGTCAATACCGTCAGTTTCTGTATAAACATGTACGGATTTGTCCCCCATAGTAAGCCCCCTTAGTTATCCTTCTTGCATTGTAGCTAATGCACGTATAAGTTTTGCAAATAATTTCTTAAACACTTGATGTGCAAGGAGAGGCAAAACGTCAAACATCAAGGGGCATGTCGTCGATTTTCTTTCGGAGTTTTTGCGTGGTGCCTGAAAGATGCTCCCAACGTTCATGCTTAACGTCGGAATTTAAAAATACGATGGCATGTCCTGCGTCCATGGCGAAGCGATAATTCGCTTCGGTGAGCTGCTCAACTTCGTTGGTGAGCGTTTTTCCTACTTTTTCAGTAAGGCGCGAAAGGATCGTTGCGTTCATGTGGAGATAATACATGAGTTGCATAGTACGATCGTTAACAGCGCCTCCGTGATGGATGTCAATACGAATTTGAGAAAGAAGACGTTCATCTACACGTTCGAGCTCTTTGAACTTGTGTTCAATAGTTGAAGCTCTTCGCGCGGTGAGTAAAACATACACGATGCTCACTACTACTAAAGCGGCAAGGATGACAAAAATCAAGCGTGTGAGCAGGGTGTTTCCCAGTGAAAGCGTAGGGTAGAGGGCGGTAAGCGCCACTTGGGTACCAGCTGCCATAGTGGTGGTTTGTCCAATATTGAGAAGGATAACAGTGTATCCGCCAATAAGAACCACGAGCATACGTGCTTCTTGAGGAATAAACTCGGTTACCAAAACGAAAATGGCAATACCAATAATTGTTCCTAAGAGTAACTTTCCTACGGCAGACATGGTTTCGTCTCGATAGGTATACATCATAGTGAAGGCGGTGATGGGAATCCATTCGCTGAACTCCATGTGAAAGATGTTTGCCATAACTTCAGAAGCGCAAAAAGCAAGCGAGATAACTACGCCAAGCTGAATGGCGAATCTTAGCTGAGCGTTTTTTAGACTCAGGTTGTCCTTTAGATAGGTAAGACGATAGCGGAGTCCTTTAAAAAGAGGAGTGGAATTGTCGTTTGAAAGATGGCGGTTTTCGAAGGTTCGTTTGAACGCCTCAAGTGTTGCACGCCATGCGGTGTCGTGTTCGATATTGATGAGCTTGTGTGTTTGCAAAAAGGAATCAATCGCGTCAATCATGGCGCGGATATCACCTACACGGCCTTTGCCAAACCCTAAGAAGACTTCCGAAAGGGCAAGATAATAGGAGCGTTCATTTTCTAGGGAGAAATCGTTGTGCTGAGCTGCTGCTCGAATCATATCCGCCATTTGTTCGGCACATACGAGCAAAGAAAACGTGTACTTTTGTCTGCCACTGAGTACGCCTCCTTGGAGAAAGGTATTGCCGTATTCGCTTTGGCAGTAATCTTGAGTGATTTTAAAAATACGATGAGGGTCGATATGCTGCTTTTCGCTGTTGCTCAAATTGATAAGCTGAAAGCCAATATCGTCAAAGCTCTTCATGATGAATGTTCTGTCGCGCACCAAAACGCTTTCATTTTTTATACGACGCATGAGATAAACGAAACCCGTGGTGCAAGCAATGCCGAAAAGGGTTGCAAGCATACGCTGGGGAATTTCTTCAACGCCAATGGGGTAAATTTCAAGAAGCAAAAAACCTAAACCCAACATAAAAAAGTTGCGGGGGAGATAATCGTCTGAGTCCATAAGAGCAATGCAGGTCATATAAGCACCACTTCCCAAGACAAGAAGAAGGGGATGAAGGCCTGCAACTGAAGAGCATAGGCTCATGATAAGAAAGAGGCTCGCGTGTTTGACATAGTTTGCAAAAGAAAGCCCAATGCATTCAACCATGGTGCGCGCGAAAAATAAAAACACCATACCAAGCAAGGCATCTTGAACACCAAAGAATGTGCGCTCTACAAAAAAGAGCACAACGAGAAAAGCGGTGTAGGGCAAAACGCCAGGGATTCTTTTTATTGCATCTTTCATAGCTTCATTCTAAAGTGCCACTTGATTAAAAAATATGCTTTCATACATTATTGGTTTTCTTGTCATGCAATCGTCATTATTGTCACAAGTGGCTAGAGCCAGTGGAAAAGTGGAAACCATCAGGGGTTTATTCTTTAGATGCGCATAGGAGCAGATGTGAGCAATGCTACAGAAAAACTTGAGATAATCATGGGTAAAGACGGTTTGGAAAAGATTGCCGCTTCGTCTGTCTTGGTGCTTGGTTGTGGCGGTGTTGGCTCAAATTGCATTGAGGCGCTGGCACGCGGTGGAGTGGGGAAGCTTATTATCGTTGATCACGACACCATTGCGGAAAGCAACATCAACCGTCAGGCAATTGCATTCCACTCAACACTTGGTCGTGCAAAGGTTGAGGTTATGGAAAAGATGATTCATGACATCAATCCTTCTGCGGTGGTTGTTCCCTTGAAGCAATTTATCTTAAAAGAAAACCTGAGTGAATTTCTTAATGAATATCTTCCCCAGGTTGATTACGTGGTAGATGCCATCGACACTATTTCAACTAAACTTGCTTTGGCCGAGCAGGCGCAACAGCGAAAAGACATGAAGTTGATCAGTAGTATGGGGGGCGGTAATAAGTTGCGTCCTGAATGTTTTCGTTTTGCTGACCTGAAAGATACTGTCAATTGCCCTATGTGTCGCATTATGCGTAAAGAGGCACGCAAGCGAGGCATTGAGCATTTGCGTGTCCTGTATTCTTGTGAACGCCCTGTTTCAACTACAGCCAAAGAGGGATCAACACGCAGGGAGCGTAGCGATTTAGGAACCGCTTCATTTATTCCTCCCATTATGGGGCAGATGATTGCGGGAGAGGTCATCAAAGAGCTTACGGGTATCAACGATGAGCTTCGAAGTGAAGGCCATTTTTCTCCTGCGGAATAGGTGAGTTGATACCGATAGAATATCAACAACTTGAAGAGCCTGTTTGCCTGGTAATCGAGTAAGGGGCGAGATGAACGAGTTTCTAGAGCGTATAAACAAAACTTCTTGCAGATTGCTGGGGTTTAACGCGTCACAAGATTTTACTGCGCGTATCGAAACAGTAGACATGCATTGCCATTTGGATTTTGCTGATGACGCTTGTGCAATTGCTCGAGAAGCACAGCGTTACGGAATTGGTTTTTTCTCTGGCACGGTTACCCCTGAAGGATATGAGCATGCCTCTATGTTGCTAAGCGATTGCAAAAACGTTCGAGTGGGACTTGGCTTTCACCCGTGGTGGATCACTGAAGCATCTTTAGCTGCCCCCAAGGAAGAAGGATCTTCGCTTGAGCATTTTATTGGTCTTGCTGGGCAAACCTCTTATGTCAATGAAATCGGTCTCGATTTTTCGCCGCGGTTTTCAGAAGCTAAAGAAGTGCAGGTTGAGGTGCTGAAAGTAATACTGTCTTGTGTGTGTGAGGGGGCGGTTCTGTCGCTTCATAGCGTGAAAGCGACAGATGTAGTTCTTGATTTGCTTGAGGGAGCAGAGCTTTTTTCTTCGAATTCGTGCATTTTCCACTGGTTTTCTGGCTCGAACAACGAGCTTCATCGGGCTATAAAATCGGGATGCTATTTTTCGGTAGGAGAGCGTTTTTTGTCTTCTAAACGTGGGCAAGAATATCTTAAAGTAATTCCAGTAAATCAATTGCTTCTTGAAACAGATCTTCCTGCACAAGAGCACTCCAATACAACCTTTGAAGAGTTGCGTTCTTCATTGTGGTCAGCGCAAGATTTACTCTTAAAGAAATCAAACTAAAAGCAAGCTGCAGGGTGATTGATGAAGGTCCCTTTTAACGTCGTTTTTCTCATTATTGTATTGATCTTTGGTTCGTGCTTGGGCAACCTTTCTCAAACTGCACTCAATGCAATGTTTTCAGGTATTGCCTCAGACTTTTTTATCGACGTAAGCTCAGGACAGTGGGTTACCACTATTTACATGCTTGTTTTAGGTATTACCGTTCCTTCGGTCACCTTTCTTATGAAGCGTTTTGCTAAAAAAACGGTTGTTTTAGCTGCCCTTGTTCTTTTGTTTTTTGGATCTACTCTTGATATTTTTGCGTGGGATTTTTATTCGCTCATAGCCGGTCGTGTGATGCAGGCAGTTTCAGCAGGCATTACCATGCCAATGATGATGAGTGAAATCATGACTTCTTTTCCGCGCGATAAGCAAGCAACCGTAATGGGCATTGCAGGAATTGCAATGGGGTTTGCTCCAAACATCGGTCCTACCATTGGTGGCTGGATGATTGGTGTTGCAGGCTGGAGAAGCTTTTTCTTTGCACTTTCAATTGCTGCGTTACTGCTGGTTGCTCTTGCGGCGTTGTTCATAAAAAATGAGCCTGCGATCAACAGGCGGGCAAAGTTTGAAACACCTTCTTTTATTCTTTCAGCTTTAGGTTTCGGCGGATTGCTTCTTGGATTTTCGAATGCTTCAAGCTATCACCTTTCAAGCCCTTTTGTTTGGATTCCTGTTGTGGTGGGTGCCATTGTTTTGGCTCTGTTTGTTCGCAGGCAAAAACGCATAAAGCATCCGCTTATTAATCTTTCGATATTCTCTTCGCGTCGTTTTACGGTGAGTTTTTGGGCAGGAAATTTTCTCTTTGCAAGCTTTATGGGAGTCACGCTTATCCTGCCGTTATTTATAGAAAATCAGTGGGGCGGAACAGCTCTTGATGCAGGGCTTGCGCTTCTCCCTGGAACCTTTGCGGCGTTTTTTATCAACCCTCTTGCAGGGTTTTTAACCGACAAAATTGGGGCTCGTCCTGTTGTGGTTACTGCGAGTGTTTTTCTTCTTGTTGGGGCAGCGTCCATGATGTTTATAGATGAGACAACGCCGTTTTGGCTTATTGTTTTAATGCAGGGAATTCGAGCCACGGGTGTTTCGGGGCTCATCAGTCCTCTGACTTCTTGGGGTATGGGGAATTTGTCGCATGAGGTGATGACTGATGCGTCTTCGTTTAGTACGGCAACGCGTCAAGCGTGTGCTTCTATGGGTACTGCCCTCATGGTGTTCATGGTTTCATTTGTTCCAGAAATAGGCATGACTTCTTTGATGGGGTATCAGCTTGCCTTCGCCGTTTCGGCGCTCTTTTCTCTTTTGATGTTTCTATCTGCTGTTTTATGGGTTCGTAGATAGCGAAAGAGCACAAGAAAAGGGTCTTTCTGCTTCATAGAAAAACCCTTTTCAAAGATACCGTTCGAATCAAATTAGAGAATTATAACTACAAAATTTAGCTTATGAAGCGTTTGCTTCATCCAAGACCTTCTGAACAAGGGCAGGGTCAACCTCTGGCAATGGAATAAACTCATCGGGGTTATCTGGATGCTCTACAGGAATCCATTCCATCCAAATCATGTCAATCCAACGATCGAATTTGCGAGCGCACTTGGTAAACTTGGCTACCTGCTTAAAGCCAATCTTCTCATGAAATAAACGGCTTGTTGCGGGAACGCACTCGTCGGGTGGATCGATATGGGCGATGCAGGCGTTGAGATTGTATACGTTTTGTAAGGCAAGAAGTTTTGCGAGGGTGCGATACAGTTTGCCGCCAATACCTCCACGCTTTAAATCTTTTTTGACGTAAATTGAAGTTTCAACTGAACGGATGTAGGAAATGCGCGGGCGGAATGCAGTTGCGTAGGCAAAACCTACAACGTTTCCGTCAAGTTCAGCTACTAGGTAAGGATAGCGTTCAAGTGCGGTGGTGATACGTCGCTCAAATTCTTCAACTTCGGGAACAACCGTTTCAAAAGTGATAGAAGTTTCAATGATATAAGGCGCATAAATAGCACGAACAGCGGCTGCGTCTTTTATGGTTGCTAGACGTATTGTTACTGGCTGAGACATGGGAACCTCGCTTACATACTATATATTTGTTAGGGAAGGGAGGCGTTTTTGCGTACTTCACTACTGTATGTTAGCTCTCCCTCGTGCGTTTAGCGCATATCGTAATTGTATCGAGGCGCGTTCTTCACGCAATAGTTTTTAGAAAGATTTGTGCCTCCTGTCTCAAATCGCGTCCACTTTTAGTTGGTGAGCTAAATTCACTTGGTCACCTGTGATATACTTCGCGGTGCTTTAGCACTTTAGTTAGATAAAGTTTTTGGCGGACGCGTGGACTGCCAAGATAGAGAAAGGCAATTATGAAAAAGAAGCTTTTAGCACTGGTGACCATTGCTTGCGTTGCTTGCTTGTCTTTGGTTCTCGTTGGCTGCTCTGGTGGCGACAAAAAATCTGATTCTGATAAATTTATTTTGGGTTACGACAATACGTTTAAGCCATTTGGATATCTTGACGACAATGGCAACCCAACTGGTTTCGACATTGATCTTGCAACTGAAGCTTGCGAGCGCCTCGGTTGGAATCTTGAACTCAATGCAATTGACTGGGATACTAAGGATGCTCAAATTGAATCAGGTAGCATTACCTGCATCTGGAACGGTTTCACTATGGAGGGTCGCGAGGATCAGTACACCTTTACCGCTCCTTACTATTCCAACACTCAGGTGGTAGTTGTTAAGGAAGGCTCTGGCATCGCTTCTCTGTCTGATCTTGCTGGTAAGAAGGTTCTTGCTCAGACCAACTCTTCTGCTTATAACTTACTTTCTAGCGGTGGCGATCAAGAAGAACTTGCCGCAACGTTTGCAAGCCTTGAAACTATCGGTGAATATAACTCCGCATTTATGCAGCTTGAAAGCGGTGCTGTAGACGCAATCGCAATGGATATGCCTGTTGCACAGGCTCACGTGGCAGAGAAATCTGGTTACGTAATTTTGGACGAGCACTTGAGCACTGAAAGCTATGCTGTTGGTTTCAAGAAGGGCAACACCGAGCAGGCTAAGCAGATCGAAGACACTTTGAAGGCAATGTACGAGGATGGCACCGTTGCAAAGATTGCTGAAAAGTATGACTTATCCATGGATAACTGGATTTTAAAATAAGCGGGGATCGCCCATAACGGGTTTACCTGTAAGTGATGCGGGCGGGATTTTCCTGCCCGCATTCGTTGTTGAGGCGTTAGTTTTTAAGGATGTAGCGCATGGATTTTTCTATGATGTTTAGTATGCTGGGGCAAGGTTTTCTTGTTACTCTGCAGATCTTTTTTTTCACGCTGGTAGGAGCTTTGCCTCTTGGTGTACTTGTCGCTCTTGGTCGCATGAGTAAAGTAAAGGTTATTTCGGCAATTTTCCGTGTTTATATTTCCATTATGCGCGGCACACCTTTGATGCTGCAGTTGATGTTTATCTATTTTGCGCCGTATTACATCTTTGGTATAAAGCTTTCAACAGAATGGAGTATGGGCGCTTGTTTGGTGGCGTTCATCCTGAACTATGCTGCTTATTTTGCTGAGATTTATCGAAGTGGTATCCAGTCTATTCCTACGGGTCAGTATGAAGCGGCTGAGGTTTTAGGCTATTCTCGTGCACAAACGTTTTTCAAAATCATTTTTCCTCAGGTGTTTAAACGTATTATTCCTGCGCTTGGTAATGAGATTATCGTGTTGGTAAAGGACACCTCGCTTGCCTTTACGCTTGGTATTATGGAACTCTTCACCACTGCTCGCGCAATTGTATCTGCGCAAGGTGTGCTCACGGCATTCATTGTTGCGGCGGCGTTTTACTGGGTATTCACGTTCTTTGTGGAATTTATTATCGCTCGCGTCGAAAAGCGTTTGAGCTATTACCACGACTAAGGAGAAGTGCATGAGTAATACACAAAAGAGTGCTTCTTCAAATGTCGAGATGAAGGTTTCAAGCGAATCGGGTAAAGCAACCTACACGAACAACAAGGTGGAAACCATGCCAGTAATTAGCATGCAGCACATAAAAAAGAGTTTCAGCGATACCGAGGTATTGAAGGATATTTCGCTTGAGGTGAACCATGGTGAAGTAGTTTCAATCATCGGCCCTTCAGGGTCGGGAAAATCTACCCTGTTGCGTTGCGCTACGTTACTCGAAACCTTTGAAGCTGGTTCATTGAGTTATGGTGACCTTTTCGTTGCGCAAAACGATGCTTCTGGTAAAGCGGTATACGCAGGCAAGGATGCAAACAAACAGGCACGCCAGCGTTTCGGTTTAGTGTTTCAGAACTTTAATTTATTCCCACACTATTCGGTTTTGCGCAATGTTATGGACGCTCCGCTTTCCGTTCAGAAGCGCGATAAGGCAGAGGTTGAAAAGCGTGCGCGCGAATTGCTTTGTCAAATGGGTCTCGAAGGAAAAGAAAATAATTATCCCTGCGAGCTTTCTGGTGGTCAGCAACAGCGCGTGGCTATTGCCCGTGCGCTCTGTATGGATCCAGAAGTTTTGTTCTTCGATGAACCAACGAGTGCACTTGACCCAGAGCTAACTCAAGAGGTTCTTAAGGTAATTCGCTCTTTGGCTGATCAACATATGACCATGGTTATTGTTACGCACGAAATGGCGTTTGCGCGCGATGTTTCCGATCGCATCATATTTATGGATGGCGGTGTAATTGTTGAGCAAGGCCCCGCTAAAGAAGTTATCAACAACCCTCAGCACAATCGAACCAAGACATTTCTTTCGCGCTATCAAGAAGGTGCCGCTGATTAGTTATTGCTGTTGCTGGGTTTTATGCTTAGCACGCAGAACATCTGAGTGAAGATACTTTTACTGTTGGGAAACCATCTATGCAAACGAAAGAACAGAAAATTGGCTGTAGCGTACCAGGCCTCCATCGTCTGTGCAAATAGCCAATCATCTGGATAAACGAATGATTGCATTGCTTGCTGAAAGCATAAAAGAAACCTCCCATTTCTCGATGTCCAAGAAATGGGAGGCAGTTCATTGTTAGAGGTGGGCTTTTGAATTAAAGCGTTGACAGCAAGATTACTTTTGCTTGAGCAAACCATATCCGCCATTGTCACGACGATAAAGAATATGAACATTGTTGCTGTCGCGATCAATGTAAGCGAAGAAATCGTGACCCAGAAGATCAATTTGCACAAGTGCTTCTTCTTCAGTCAAAGGCTGGAATTCAATTTCCTTTACGCGAACTACTTCATCATCTGTAGCAGAAAGCTCTTCCATCAAGCCGTCAATATCGAGTTCGGTAGCTTTTTTCTCGGTGTTGCCTTGAGAGATTTTCTTGTCAATAACGCGGGTCTTAAACTTGCGAAGCTGACGAAGAACCTTTGCAGCAGCAACGTCGATAGCGGCATACATGTTCTCTTCGTATTCTTCAACACGGATGATGTGTCCACGTGCACGCATGGTAACCTCACAGCATGCAGGTGTTGGATTTGCTGGATTCTTTTCAACCTGAAGAACAACTTCGGCGGTTAAAGGATCGATATCCATAACCTTCATGGAGTTTCCAATTTTCTCCTCTGCATATGCGCGTAAAGCATCAGTGATGGGCATTTTGCGTCCAGTGATGGTGATATCCATGACTTACCCTTTCAAACTTGGGGACAGATTCACAACGAAAAACGAGAAGATGCACCCCCGTGCTAGAACGGCCTTTCCCCTCGCCAACCGTCTACTCTTAGTCTAGCGCAACTTAAGGGGAAGTTTGCCATGATTTGCCTGCCTTATGGCTCAAAAGTTGTTTGTCTGAAATTGAAGTGTTATTGAATCGCTACTTTTCCTACCAGGGTTGAAATGAAGTTTTCGGTAGAATAGCTGCTACAAGATTTTCCAGGAAATATCTAGGGTGTTATTCGTTTAACGGGTGGAGAAGCGTGACTCAATCAAGCCAAAAAGATTCCGTCTTTATTAAAGAAGTTGCCAATCAGCAAAAACGGCGAGCAAAAATTATCGAGCTCACCCATTCCACAACCAAGGCGGCAGGAGTTATGCTCCTCGGCGCAATTGTTGCCATTATTATTGCGAACTCTGCCTATTATGCAGGGTTTACTGAGTTTTGGGAGACTGATTTACTTATTGGTTTTGGTGCGTCGACTGCTTCAATGTCGCTTGCTGAAATTATCAACGATATTTTCATGGCTATTTTCTTTTTACTCGTTGGCTTAGAAATTAAGTACGAGATGACGGTTGGGGAACTAACCAACATCAGACAAGCCATTTTGCCTGTTGCGGCAGCTTTTGGTGGTGTTCTTGTTCCTATTGTTATCTATCTTGCCTTTAATGCATCGAGTCCTGAAACAATTGGTGGATGGGGTGTTCCGACGGCAACCGACATCGCCTTTGCTCTAGGTGTTTTGTCGTTGCTAGGTTCTCGTGTGCCAAACGGCGTCCGTGTGTTCTTAAGTACCTTAGCTGTAGCGGACGACATCATAGCCATCATCGTAATTGCTGTGTTTTATGGCCATAGCCCTGAAATTGGTTGGCTTATTGCTGCGGGTGTTGTTTTTGTTTTTCTTTTATGGATGAATCACCGCCACGTGTATTCGCTTATTCCCTACATTGTTGTTGGGGTTGTGCTTTGGTACTGCATCTTTATGTCGGGTGTTCATTCAACAATTGCGGGAGTTCTTCTTGCTTTTACCATTCCCATTGGTTCTCACGTTAATTTAAAGAAGTTCATTGATTGGTCTGGCGCTCGCGTAAAGGAAGCAAAAAAGTCTTTTACTCCAGGTACTCCAGTAATTGGTCAGTCAGATTATCTTGATCAAATCACGCGTCTTGCTCGCGTGTCACGTCAGGTGGTTCCGCCAGCAACACGTCTTGAGCGCGCCTTGTATCCGTGGGTATATTTCGCCATACTTCCGCTGTTTGCCCTTACCAATGCCGACGTGTCGTTTGCGGGTGGTGCGTTAGGAAATATGTTTACTAGTCCCGTATTTTTAGGCGTATTTTTTGGTTTGGTGTTAGGTAAGCCTGCTGGCATCATGCTTATGAGTTTCATTATTGTGAAACTGAAAATATCAACTTTGCCCGAAAACGTTAATTGGCTTCACTTGTTGGGAGCGGCTTTGTTGGGTGGCGTAGGCTTTACTATGGCTATTTTTGTTGCAAATCTAGCCTTTGTGAGCGATATAGATGTCACCATTGCCAAGGTGGCAATTCTTTCGGCTTCTTTGGTTGCAGGTGTCGCCGGTTTTACGTTTCTCTGGATTCAGGCGAAGGGTGCTGCACGTAAGGGGTTGCGTTTTGAGCTGGAGCTGGAAGACAACACCAATTTGCTCACGCATGCCGCCCATGAATCGGCGCGTAAAGAGCGCTACCGCCGTAAGCAGAATAAGCAATGGAAGCGCGGGCACGCTGAGCTTGTTCGTGACATGGAACGCCGTCAGGCTGAGGAAGCTCGAAAACGCGAGGAACTAATGGCTAGAATGGGGATAGAACAACATGTTGAAGGGAAGCGCAGCTGCGCTCAAAATGATGTGGTAGAGCCTCGCAGTAAGAGATAGTTGATGGTTCGTTTCCTTCGTAGGAGCACTTTGATAGACGGTATCTGCCGTTTAACGCTCTATCAGGCTTTGTGAAGACTATCTTCACACATAATTGCGACCTTTGGCCGTGTTCTGCTACCATAGCAAAAGCTAACGCTCATAAACGAACTCTATGCTCACTCGTAAGGAGGTCCTCAACGATGACGGAGCATTTAAACGGACTCAATAAGCGCAAGCTGTTAAGTTCTTTTGTGGCAGCAGTTCTTGCTATAGGTCTTATGGTTCCTGTTGCTGCAGCATACGCAACACCAAGCTCATCTTCGAAAGAGGCAGAAGCTCAAGCTGCACTTGATAACTATAAACAGATGCAAAACCAGCTTGATGAAGCTTCCAATCACTACACTGAAGCGCTCATGAAGCAGGAAGAAGCTCAGAATAAAGTTCAAGAAGCTCAGGCTCAAATTGAGGAAGAAACTCAAAAAATCAAGGGCTTACAAGAGCAACTCGGTGATCGTGCGCGCGACATGTATCGCAATGGATCAGCTTCTTTCTTGGATATTATTTTGGGTGCAACTACCTTCGATGAGTTTGCAAACAATCTGTTTATGTTGGACACCATCAATCAGAACGACGCTAAATTAGTTCAGGAAACTAAGGATTCTCGTGAAAAGATTGAGGCTGCTAAGGCTGAATATGTTGAGCAGGAAAAGGTAGCAACTGAAGAAGCTAATAAGGCTCGCGAAATCAAGGAAAATGCTCAGGCTCTTTCTTCTCAGGCTAAAGATGCTTATAACAACTTGAGCGAAGAAGCTAAAGCGCTCAAAGAGCAGGAAGAAGCTGCTGCAACGGAAGCTGCTCGTGTAGCTGCTGAAACCAATAACTCCAATGGCTATTTTGGAGGTAACGCTGGTGGCGGCAATAATGGTGGCGGCACTATCAACAACAGCGGCAACAGTAAACCTGCTGATGACGGTACGGTAGTTGGTCGTGCATGGTCTTGGGTTGGTAATGCTGAGTATGTTTGGGGAGCTTGCAGTCCTGGCGCATTCGATTGCTCTGGTTTTGTAAGTTATTGCCTTACGGGCAGCTATTCTCGATTGGGAACCACGTATACCTTTATGGGTTGGCCTCAGGTAAGCAATCCTCAGCCGGGTGATGTTTGTGTAAATTCTGGTCACTGTGGTATTTACATTGGTGGTGGCCAAATGATTCATGCGGCTACCGAGGGCGTTGGCGTTATTGTTGGCCCCGTCCAGGGCGGTATGATTTTTGTTCGTTACTAAAAGCAACGTTTAGTGAGCGGTCCTTCGGGGCCGCTTTTCTTTTTTTCGTCCTGGGCATGTTGCTTTGGTATAAATGTTTCAATGTCTCCTATATTTTGTTTTTTGTGCTAACATAGCACCCGCAAAAAAGCGTTTATGTATATGGAATACTTAACGGGATGTGGCTCAGCTTGGTAGAGCGCTGCGTTCGGGACGCAGAGGTCGCAGGTTCGAATCCTGTCATCCCGACCATGAACCACTGAGGGAGTATGACACTTAGTTTCCTACTTCTTTTTGCTAGAGTGTTACTACTCTCTATAAAACAAACGACGAGTTGCGTGTTGTGTGTCAGGGCAACTCGGAACAGCTGGAGGTGCAATAATGAAAATTGGACCATTAGGAATTACTGAGATTATTATCATTCTCGTTGTTGTTCTGATCATTTTTGGCCCCAAAAATCTTCCAAAGTTAGGTTCAGCAATTGGTAAAGCTGTCAAGAATTTGCGCGAAGGCTTAGGAAGTAAGAAGAAGATTAACGAAAAAGACGAAAACGGCAACAAGAAAGAAACAGCCGAAGCTGAGAAGGAAGAAAAAACCGAGGAAGCAGAAGTTGTTGAAGTTATAGATAAGCCTGAACCGGGTCGCAAGTCTAAGAGCGAAGGCTCGAAAGACGAATAAAGATATCTCTTTACAAAGAAGCGAGCGATAAGCCGCTTCTTTGTAAGTGGGTTGCGTTTTAGCTCAGAGGGTGCTTGAGTTTCTTTTGGCTACTACGTGATAGTAATGGCAAAACGGAGAAGAAGCCCTATGGAAGGCTTCGGAGGGAACAATGGATAAAGACTATATTCTTACTCAAGAAGGAAAAGAAAAGCTCGAAGAAGAGCTCCATTATCTTGAGACTGAAAAGCGTGCAGAAATTGGCGAGCGCATTCGTGTCGCGCGTGAATTTGGCGATATTTCTGAGAACTCAGAATACGATGACGCCAAAAATGAACAGGGCATGATGGAAGCTCGTATTGCTGAAATTACGCGTATTCTTGGAGAAGCAACAGTTGTTACTGCTCCAACGAGGTCTTCTAAAGTAAATATTGGTAGCCGCGTAACGGTTGAGATGGGCGGTAAAGAGCGTATTTTTACTATCGTTGGTGCTGCCGAAAGCAATTCCGCTGAGGGCAAGATTTCAAATGAGTCTCCTGTTGGTGCTGCTCTTCTTGGTCACAAGAAGGATGACACCGTTGAAACCGAAGGGCCAACTGGACGCGCTATTGTTATGAAGATTCTCAAGATTGAGCATTAAACAACACGTAGCCGCACAATGGTATTTTTGTGATAAGCCTGCCGTATAGCGGGCTTATCTTGTAATAAGGAACAGGCGCAGTAACTACAATAAGTGCTGCAAAAACCTAATAGGTATTTGTCTTGATAAGGCGATGAAAGGGAAGCGATGTCTGAAGACATTAAGAACAGTAACGAGGAACCAAAAGTTGGTGCGATAGCAGAAATTGAAGACGATCCGGTAGAGGTTCGTCGTGCTAAACGTGAGGCACTCATTGCTGAGGGCAAAAATCCCTATGGTCATGCTTTTGAGTATTCTCATCATGTAGCTGATCTTAATGAGAGGTATGCCAACCTAGGCGATGGCGAAAATACGGAAGATCGTGTGCAGATCGCGGGTCGCATTATGGCAAAGCGTGATCAGGGCAAAATCATCTTCATGGAGCTTAAGGACAGTACCGCTTCCCTTCAGCTTTTCTGTCGTATCAACGCATTGGGCGAAGAAGTGTTTGCTGAAATGAAGGATCTTGATGTTGGCGACTGGATTGGTGTTTCTGGCTTGATGATGCGTACGCGTCGCGGTCAGCTTTCGGTTGCAGTTGATACGTTTGAGCTGCTTTCTAAATCCTTGCGACCTTTACCAGAGAAGTTTCATGGTTTAGCTGATAAGGAGACGCGCTATCGTCAGCGCTATGTTGACCTCGTAATGAACGAAGATGTGCGCGATACCTTCGAAAAGCGTTTCAAGATTATCTCTGCTGTTCGTCGCTATATGGAAGACCAACAGTTCTACGAAGTTGAAACGCCTTTTTTACATCCTATCCTTGGTGGCGCAAACGCAAAACCCTTCGTAACGCATTTCAATGCGCTTGATCGCGACTACTTCTTACGCATTGCAACCGAGCTTCCTTTGAAACGTTTGTTGGTTGGTGGCTTTGAGCGTGTGTTTGAAATTGGTCGTCAGTTCCGTAATGAAGGAATGGATCCTTACCATAATCCCGAATTCACCACTATGGAGGCGTATCAGGCATTCACTGATCTTCGCGGCATGATGAAGCTGACCCAAGGTTTTGTCCAAGCTGCGGCAATGGCTGCTTGCGGCACGCTCCAGATAGAGTATCAGGGTAACCAGCTCGATCTGGGCGGAGAATGGCGCGTAGCTACCATGCTCGAATTAGCGAATGAATATGCAGGAGAAGAAGTAAGTTTCGACAGAACGCGTGAAGAACTGGTCTCCATTCTTGAGAAGAACGGCGGTCATGCAGATAATGCTTGGGGTAAGGGCAAACTTATTGCTGAGATTTTTGAGGCAGTAGCGGAAGAGAAGCTCATTCAGCCAACGTTTGTAACTGATCATCCATTGGAAATTTCTCCTCTGGCAAAGAAGAAGCCAGAGAATCCGTTGCTTACTGATCGATTTGAACTCTTTATTTGTGGACATGAATACGCCAACGCTTTTAGTGAGCTGAATGATCCTGTAGATCAGGCCGAACGATTCCGCGCTCAAGTTGAAGCTAAAGATATGGGTGATGATGAAGCGATGGGGTATGACGAAGACTATATTCGTGCCCTTGAATATGGTATGCCTCCCGCTGGTGGTGTAGGTATCGGCATCGATCGCCTTGTTATGCTTCTGACGGATTCAGCGACTATTCGTGATGTGCTGCTTTTCCCACATATGCGTGATGAGCGTTAAGCCTATCTTGTAGCTGTTGTTTTTCATACGGTTTTGCTGGGAAAAGCAGCACGCGGCCGCTCGGCCGCATAGATGGACACTAAATGTGCCACTGGCACGTTTACTCCCACATATGCGTGATGAGCGTTAAGCTTATCTTGTAGCTGTTGTTTTTCATACGGTTTTTGCTGGGAAAAGCAATATCGATCTTTCTTGAACGCCTGTATTGTTGGCAATACAGGCGTTTTATATTACAGAACTATGTCAAATTGGCACTCCATAAGTAGGAGTGCTAATATTACCCACAATAAACACGGGCTGGTGATACGCAGCAATGCTGACAACCTCTGTCGCTGCGCTTTTCGCAAGCAAGCCCATTAATTCGCTAGGGATTATCTTGGCAAGATTTTGAAAGGGAACTTCCTTTCAAGAAAAGAGGCACAATGTCTTTTGATAAGTTTACGGATAAAGCGCGAAAGGTTTTGGTGTTGGCGCAAGAAGAAGCGCGCATGCTTCATCAGCCCTACGTTGGCACCGAACACGTACTTTTAGCGCTTCTCAAAGAAGCAGACGGATTAGCAGCACAGGCGTTGGAGCGTTTAGGTGTTCATTATGAGGCGACGGTACAGGCAATCCGCCAAGTAGTTGCAATCGATGAAAGCGCGGACGTTTCAGGACATTTAAGCTTTACTCCTCGTGTTAAGCGCGTGTTGGAAAATTCGCTGCGTGAAGCTATGCAAATGGGGCAAAGCTACATTTCTACTGAGCATCTTTTGTTGGGTATCGTTCGTGAAAACGAGGGAACCGCTATTGAGGTGCTTGGTCGCTTAGGGGTAACAGGCGATAGTATTCGTGCTGCGCTTAATGATTTAGTGGGTCAGTCTGCTGTCTATGCGGGGCAAAATGGCTTCGATGCAGCACAAGGTTCATCCGATAGCATGCTCAAAGAGTTCGGTACCGATCTCACTAAAAAAGCAAGCGAAGGAAAGCTTGACCCAGTAATCGGTCGTGCAAGCGAAATTGAGCGCGTGATGCAAATCTTATCGCGTCGTCAAAAGAACAACCCGCTTCTTATTGGTGAACCTGGTGTTGGTAAAACGGCGGTTGTTGAAGGTTTGGCTCAGCTTATTGTGGCTGAACAAGTCCCTGATATTTTGCGCAATATTCGCTTGGTAACCTTAGATGTTTCTGCGCTGGTTGCAGGATCAAAGTATCGCGGTGAATTCGAAGAACGCTTAAAGAAATGCATTAAGGAAGTGGAGCAGGCAGGCAATATCATTCTGTTTGTTGATGAGCTCCATACTCTTATTGGCGCTGGTGCGGCCGAAGGCTCCATTGATGCAGCGGCTATTTTGAAACCACCTTTGTCTCGTGGTGAAATTCAGATAATTGGTGCTACAACGCTCGATGAATATCGCAAGCACATCGAAAAAGATTCTGCATTCGATCGCAGATTTCAAACGGTTGTTGTGAAGGAGCCGAACGAAGAACAGGCTGTTCGTATCATGGAAGGTTTGCGTGATCGCTACGAGGCTCACCACAAGGTACACTTCACGGATGATGCGCTTCGTGCAGCGGTTACGCTTTCTGATCGTTATATTCAAGATCGTTTCTTGCCTGATAAAGCAATTGACGTCCTTGATGAAGCGGGCGCTCGTATGCGCATTCGCAACATGATTTTGCCAGAAGAAATTCAGAAGATCGATGACGAACTTCGTCAGTTGCGTGGGCAAAAGGATGAGGCCATTGCCGATCAGGATTTTGAGCGTGCGGCCTCGGTGCGCGACAAGGAAACGCGCCTTCAAAACGAGCGTACCGACGCGCTCAAGGCTTGGGAAGAAAAAAACGACAAGAAAATCAACGAGGTTTCCGTTGAAGATATTGCCGATGTGGTTTCAATGTCTACGGGCGTGCCTGTTTCTAACCTTACGGAAGCTGAAACCGAAAAGCTTCTGCGTATGGAAGGCGTGTTGCACGAGCGCGTTATTGGCCAAGATGAGGCCGTTACGGCGCTTTCGAAAGCAATCCGGCGTAGTCGTTCAGGTCTAAAAGACCCCAAACGCCCTGCTGGTTCGTTTATTTTCCTAGGCCCCTCTGGCGTAGGTAAAACGGAGCTTTCCAAGGCATTGGCGGAGTTCTTGTTTAATTCAGAAAGCGCCCTGCTTTCCTTTGATATGTCTGAATATATGGAGAAGCATTCGGTTTCCCGTTTGGTTGGTTCGCCTCCAGGATATGTTGGTTACGACGAGGGCGGTCAGCTCACCACGGCAGTTCGTCAGCGTCCTTACTCTGTTGTGCTGTTTGATGAGATTGAAAAAGCGCACCCTGATGTGTTCAACATCTTGCTTCAAATTTTGGAGGAAGGTCGCTTGACTGACTCGCAGGGTCGTATGGTTGACTTCCGTAATACGGTTATCATCATGACGTCGAATGTTGGTGCTCGCGAAATTACCAAGAGTGCGCCTCTTGGGTTTACAGGTGGAGCTCACGGCGGTATGGATGATAAGGAAATCAAGACGCGTGTCATGAGCGAAGTTAAGAAGCTCTTCCGTCCTGAGTTCTTGAACCGTGTTGACGAGATTATCGTATTTAAGTCTCTCACTGAAGATGAAATCATCGAGATTGTTGACCTTATGGTTGCCGATTTGCGTGAACGTTTGATCGAACAGAATATGACCATCAACTTAACCGATGCGGCTAAGCGCTATATTGCCAAAGAAGGGACCGATCTCTCCTTCGGAGCCCGTCCGTTACGTCGAGCAATTCAGCGACTTTTGGAAGATCCAATTGCCGAACAAATGCTTGAAGGTAAATGGACGAGCGGTTCTGTTATTGACGTCGATCTTAAGGATGAGTCTCTTGCGTTTAAGCCAGGAACGGGTTCTATCCCAGCACCGCGCAAGCGTGATACCATAGCTAAGGAAGCTGAACTGCTCCTGAGTGGATATGATCTTGGTCGGGCGGGGTTGTCACCTCGTTCGGGCGGAGCGTCCGGAGGGCAGGCTGCTGACTAACGCTCCAACCGAAAGGCTCTCATGAAAGATCGCATGATTGATCCAATATATGCCCCTTCTGCTCTCAAAGACGCAATTGAGGTACTGGGTGAAACTGAATTTGATGCCCTGCAGGTGGAAACTCCCCTGCAGGGTGTTGTTGATAAAAACCCTCAAACTGCCGTAATCATTTTGGCTGGCGGAAGCGGAGAGCGCTTTGGCCAAGAGGGTGGAAAGCAGCTTGTTGAAATTGAAGGTAAGCCTATTCTTACCCGCTCCATCGAGGCTTTCGATGCAGCGGGTGATGTTGGTCTTATCGTTATTGTGTGCCCAGAAGAACGCATGGAGGAATATCAAAAGAGAGCTATTAAGCCGTATCCGTTTGTTACGCCTATCGTTATGGCGCCGTCGGGCTCTATTCGTCAGGAGTCTGCTTTTTCAGGTTTGGAACTGGTTCCCGATACGTTTGAGTATGTAATGCTTCATGATGGTGCTCGTCCCTTGGTTTCAAAGGAGCTGGTTGAGCACACCATTAATACGCTTAAAGGGAACATTGACTGCGATGGTGCAGTGGTTGGACATCCCTCTATCGATACACTCAAAATTGTCGAAAACGGTGTAATCGTTGGAACACCTGATCGCTCGGTATTTTGGAACGCTCAAACGCCGCAGATTTTCCGTGCAGGAATATATCGTCGTGCTCATGCATCAGCGTTATCGGATGGCTTTGTGGGCACCGATGATTCTTCGCTTATCGAACGTTTAGGTGGTCGTGTTTTGGTGGTTGAAGGGAAGCGTGACAACATCAAGCTTACCGTTCCTGAGGACTATCTGTTGGTTTCTGCTGCCGTTCGTTCGGTTCTTAAAAAGCGTGGCAACAACCAAAAAGACAAACAGCAAGAAATACAGCAGTAGGAAATACTCATGGAATTAGAAAATCCACAAGCAAATACACAAGAAGACGCACAAATAAACGAGCAAGAACAGGCGCAGCAAAACAAGCCAAACAGCCAAGTTCTTTCTCAGTCAGTTACGCGTACGCCAGCGTTTGCTATGCGTATTGGGCTAGGGTATGACGTGCATGCATTTGCGCCTTATCGAAAATTAATTTTGGGTGGTGTGAATATTCCGCATCACCACGGGCTTGATGGCCACTCCGATGCGGATGTTCTTGCGCATGCGGTAGCTGATGCACTCCTTGGTGCTATTCGCGGGGGTGATATTGGAAAACTTTTTCCCGACACCGACCCAGCCTATAAAGGTGCCGATTCTCTTAAGCTATTAGGAGCGGTGGCTAATCTTGTTCGCGAGCAGGGTTACGATATTGTTGATATTGATTGCGTCATTGCGGCGCAGGCTCCAAGGCTTTCACCTTACCGCGAAGGTATGCGTGAAAATCTGGCAAGGGCATGTGGCATCCCTGTTGATTCCATCGGAGTAAAAGCAACCACAACCGAACATCTTGGTTTCGAGGGCAGAGAAGAGGGTATTTCTGCTCAAGCGGTAGCTCTTGTTTGTCATCGTCCTGAATAAAACAGCAATAAAAATAGGGCATAATGATTAAATCTGGGGATTTCTATGCTGAAGGTTACGCAGACAATTTGAAGACTTCCCGGGAGTATTGAGAAACAATTTAGCTCGGAGAATAATTAAAGATTCTTACGGGTATGTGTTGAGTTCATTTAAGAGGTTAGTAGGGCATACATGATCAAAATTTATGACACCAAAGCGCGTGAAAAGCGTGAGTTTGTACCCGTAAATCCTGGCAAAGTAGGCATGTATGTTTGCGGCCCCACTGTTTACAATTACATCCACATTGGCAATGCTCGAACCTTTATTTCTTTTGATACTATCCGTCGCTATCTTATGTGGCGTGGTTTTGAAGTGACGTTTGTTCAAAACGTTACCGACGTTGATGACAAAATTATCACAAAGGCAAAAGAAGAAGGCCGCAGCGCCAAAGAGGTTTCAGAGGAATACACTGCTGCCTTTATTGAAGACATGCATGCGGCAGGCGTTTTAGATCCTGATATTCGCCCTAAGGCAACAGGCGAAATTGATACGATGATTGCCTTGATTGAAAAACTTATCGAAAAAGATCACGCCTATGTTGTTGATGGCGATGTGTATTTTTCAGTGCGTTCTTATGACGCTTATGGTGAACTTTCTCACCGTAATATTGATGAGATGGAATCAGGCCATCGCGCGTTACGCTCCGACGGTCAAGGTCTGGAAGATCGCAAACATGATCCACTTGATTTTGCGCTTTGGAAGGCGGCAAAACCAGGAGAGCCGAGTTGGACTTCTCCATGGGGCGAAGGTCGTCCTGGTTGGCATATTGAGTGCTCCGCTATGTCGGAAAAGTATTTGCATCTTCCTTTTGATATTCATGGTGGAGGTGCCGATTTGGCATTTCCTCATCACGAAAACGAACGTGCGCAGTCGGAAGCGGCGTGTGATTGCACCTTTGCAAACTACTGGATGCATGGCGGAATGCTGCAGATCAACTCTGAGAAAATGTCAAAGTCTTTAGGTAATTTCTTACTTTTGCGTGACATTCTGAAAGAAACTGAGCCTGCGGTGCTTCGTATGCTTATGCTGCAAACGCATTATCGCAGTCCGCTCGATTTTTCCAACGAGCGGTTAAGTGAAGCTCAGTCTGCTTTGGGCCGTATTCAGAACTTTTTACAGAATGCAGAATGGCTTTGCGAGACTGCAAGCAAAGTTGCTTCTGGTGAGTCGTTCAACACCGAGGCCTTTAATGCCGCACAAGCTACTATGCAAAATGATTTCGTCGAGGCCATGGACGATGACTTCAATACGGCGGGTGCTTTGGGGGCAATTTTTAGCTTCGTGAGTGAAGCTAACACGTTGCTTTCTGAAGTTGTCTTAACAACTGCCGATGCTGAATTGCTCGACTCTGCTCGCCAAAAGGTAGTAGAGCTCATGGGCGTTTTAGGCATAGCGTTTACGAGCGAAGAGCAACAGGAAGAGGGCTCCGAAGAGCTTCTTTCTTTCGCAATGGAAGCTGCGGGATATACGGGATCAAATAGCGAAGAAGCTATTCGTGCGCTTTTGGATTGCCGTGAAGCTGCTCGCAAAGAAAAGAACTTTGCACTTGCCGACAAGGTTAGAGATGGGCTTGCCGAATTAGGGTATGTAATTGAAGACACCCCACAGGGAGCTCGTGTTCGTCGAAAGTAGTTTTATCTGTCGTGAATAAAAACTCCAACATTGCGCAAAAAGCCTTAGTGCGGATACTGAGAAAAGGTGATGCATCGTGAACAATGTGATGCGCGCCTTTAAGCGTGATGTTAAACGACTGTTTAAGGCGCCAGCAGCTTTGGTTGTTGTGCTTGTGTTGATTATCCTGCCTTCGCTTTACACCTGGTTTAATGTTGCGGGATTTTGGAATCCGTATGAAAATACGGGCAATTTGCGCGTGTGCGTGGTTAACGAAGATAAAGGGGCTTCGACCGAGCTTACGGGTGAGCTTGATTTAGGCAGTCAGATAGTTGGTCGGCTTGAAGAAAATGATCAACTGGGTTGGGTGTTTACTGATCGATCCACCGCTATGGAAGAGGTTCGCTCAGGTAAATCATACGCGGCTTTTATCATTCCTTCAGACTTCAGTGAAGATATCACCACGCTTTTAACGGGCGATTTTGTAGCCCCGCAACTTAAATATTACGTAAATGAAAAAGCGGGAGCCGTTTCACCAAAGATTACTGATACAGGCGCCAACACTCTTGAGGAAACTATCAACTCAACGTTTGTGTCTACGGTTAGTTCCGTTGTGGCAGAGTCGGTAGACGAAAGTATCGCCGAAGCAAAGGATCATATTTCCACTTCACAAACGAGCGTTTCTCAGCAGCTTGGTGTTGCTAGTGCTTCGCTCGGAGAAGCTCGTACGACCATTTCTGATTTTAAAGCGGCAACATCCGATGCTACGCAAAAGGCGAGCGATTCCAAGGCTTCCCTTGGAGAAGTAAGAGATCAAATCAATAATTTGAGCAAACAGATGGAAAACGTCTCACTTCTTTTGTCTTCTGCGCAAAAGAAAATGGGTCCATTTATTACTTCGTTGAATTCTTCGCTCGATACTGCTTCGGGACTCATTTCAAACGCATCAGCCAAAACAAATACCGCCATTGGTAGTACGGCTGCCTCGATAGCGGGAGCGGAAGGCAACGTTGATGTGGCGGTTAAGCAGGGCAATGAGGTTATTGAACAGAACAACAAGATGATCGAGGCCCTTGAAAAGATCGATATTAGTCAATTGCCTGAAGATCAGCAGAGCGTTGTTAAGAGCACGCTTGAGGTATTAAAAGCGCAGAATACTTCGCTTGCGACGAGCATTGGAAGTCTCGGTACGCTCTATCCTGAACTAAAGCAGTCGTCTGAAGATATCGCCGCTGCATCAGAGAAGGTAGATACCGCTACGCAGGATGCTCTCAAAAACTCTGATGAGTATCGCAAGAGCTTTACTACCAATACGTATCCTGTCATCAATGAGGGAATGATTAAGCTGAGTGCTGCGACAAGCGAGCTCTCGGCAGCCATTTCAAACCAACAGCTTTTAGTTGATCAAACTTCCACCGTGCTCGATCAGCTTATTTCGGCATTGGGAACTACTTCAACGGCGCTTGGTCAAACGGATGATTTGCTGGCAAGTTTTCAGTCGAGCATTTCTGTCATGCAAACTGATGTTGAAGCACTTACTACTTCAACCGCCCTATCTTCAATCATGGGCGATAATGGTGTCGATCCTGAGAAAATCGCCGACTTCATGCTTTCTCCTACGCAGCTTAAAACAGAATCGCTCTATTCGGTTAATGCATACGGTTCTGCCATGGCGCCATTGTTTATGAATATGACATTGTGGATTGGTGCTTTTATGCTCTTGGTTATTTTGCGCCAGGAGATTGACGATGAGGGCATCACAAACTTTACTACGCGTCAGCGCTATCTTGCTAAATGGCTCTTTTTTGCTCCTCTTGCTGCGGCGCAGGCTGTTGTTTGCTGTGCGGGTAATTTATTCTTGGGAGTGCAAGCGGTAAGCGTTCCTCTCTTTTTCCTTACGGCGGTGCTTGCCTCGCTCACGTATCTGAGCATTCAATATGCACTCGCTATTACTCTTCAGCATATCGGAAAAGCTCTTTGCGTCATTTTAATTTTTGTTCAAATTCCTGGGGCTACAGGTTTGTATCCTATTGAAATGACACCAGACTTTTTTCAGGCGATTTATCCGCTGTTCCCTTTTACCTATGGTATCAATGCGTTACGTGAGACCATTGCTGGCTTCTATGGTGCGCAATGGGCATTCTGTGTGGGAATTATGCTGCTCTTTATGGGGATATTCTTTGTTGGTGCTTTGTTGGCACGCCCATCGTTTGTCAATCTTAATCGAATGTTTTCGAAGCAGATCAAAGAGGCTGACCTTTTCAATGGCGAAGATGTACCCATTCCTGCACGTAGGTACCGTACGCGTGAGTTGTTTAGTCGTATTTCCGACGAGGATGAATATCGCGAGCGCATTGCCAAGAGAGTTCAGGAATACCTGGATTTGTATCCACGGTTGCGCAAGGGTGCGGTAATTGTAGGTATCGTTGTTCCTATTGTGGTAACGCTGTTTATGTCGCTTTTTGGCGCGGAGAAAGTTGCTCTTTTAACCTACTGGCTTATTTGGTTGGTATGCCTAATCGTATTTTTGCTCATTGTTGAATTTACGCGCGATAGGCTTGAACACGAAAGCTCCTTGGTGCTTCTCTCTAACGAAGAAGTAGACCAGCTGTTTAAAGACAGAAAGGGTTTCCAAGAAACTTCTTCGCTCGGCAAGAAGGAGGATACCGATGCATAATATTTGGTGCCTCTTTATGGGCGATTTAAAGCGCTTGCGTTCAAATGTAGTGGCTATGGTTATTGCGCTTGGTCTTGTGTTGCTCCCTTCTCTATTTAGTTGGTATAACGTCTTGGCATGTTGGGACGTGTTTGACAATACGGGCAATATTAAAGTTGCGGTTGCTAATACTGACGAAGGATACCAAAGCGATTTAGTTCCTTTAAAAGCTCATCTAGGCGAAGAAGTTGTTTCTTCTCTTCGAGAAAATGACCAGATGAACTGGGTTTTTACTACTGAAGAAGATGCTATAGATGGTGCACGTTCGGGCAAATATTACGCCGCGGTGGTTATTCCACCGAGCTTTAGCAAAGATATGATGACGTTCTATTCTGACAACGTAGAGCATGCTCAGTTGATTTATTACAACAACGAAAAGAAAAATGTTGTGGCGCCGAAGCTCACTGATCAGGGCGCCGATAAGGTTGCCAATCAGGTAAATAAGGCGTTTATGGAAACCCTTTCAGACGTCGCGCTTTCGGTAGCTTCTTCTCTCTCTAAATATGCAGATAGCTCTGATGCTAATGGCTCTATTGGGGAACTTGCGGGGCACGTTACCATCATGAGCGATCAGATGCGCCAGGCTTCAAGGATGCTTTCTACGTATGCCACGCTTTTAGATGCTTCGCAGTCTTTAATTGATGGGTCTTCTAATTTGCTTGCTTCTGCTAAAACTTCCGCTTCATCGGTGGCAGAATCGGCCAGTAAGAGCAAAGATGCAATATCTTCAATGTCTTCAGCCCTGAATGCTTCATCTGAAGAACTTGGCACAGCGCTTGAAAAGAGCGCCCAAGGTTATGAGGGCGTAGATGCGGCGATTGAAGAAGCATTCAATTCAACGAAAAATCTTTCTACCGATTCAGCCGCACAGCTAAGGGCGCAGGCGAGTGCGGTTGGAGAAGAAATAGCAACAACAGAAAACCTTATTACGGCGCTTGAGGGGCTCAAGAATGTTGACTCGCAATATCAGCCCGTAGTTGATGAATTAATAGCGCGTTTGAATTCATCAGTTTCGCTGCAGAAGAGTTTGCAGGAATCTTTGAACAATGCCGCCCAAAAAATTGAGGACGGAACAGCGAATGCAACAAAAGACTACGACGAAATAAAAGCTCTTTCCAAAGAAGCAAACGAGAGCCTGAAACAGCTCGCTTCCGATTACAACACTGAAATAAAACCTACGCTCGATGAGCTAACAAGCGAAGTTTCTTCGATGTCTGAATCGCTTTTGGCAACGGCTCAAAAAATCAGTGCGGTGGGCGATTCTATGAGTGGTGCATCTGACTCTATTGTTTCGAACATGCAAACTACAAAGAATCGCCTGAATACCACGGCGGCTGATCTCAATACGGCAGCTGACAAACTCACAACGCTTAGCAAGTCTATAACGGATGCCCTTAATTCAGGGGATATGGACACGCTGCGTCAGGTGCTAAATTCCGATCCCGAATCGCTGGCATCAGCTCTTGCTGCACCTGTTCAGCTTGATAGGCAAGCAGTGTTTCCAGCCGATAATTTTGGTTCTCAAATGGCTCCTCTCTATACTACTATTGGTGTATGGATTGGCTCTCTTCTGATGTTGGTGGCTATTAAGGTTACTGTTTCACGCAAAGCGCGAGAAGATCTTACCAATCCAAAACTTCATCAGCTGTTTTTGGGACGCTTTGGCATATTTGCGTTCCTATCCTTCTTGCAAACCACGGTGCTTGCGGTAGGCAACATGCTTTTCCTAGGCGTACAAACCAACGAGCCATTTCTCTATCTCTTGTGCTTCTGGCTGGCGGGGTTTGTGTTCACATTCATTATCTATACCTTGGTTGTTTCTTTTGCCAATCTTGGCAAGGCTATTGCGGTGTTTTTACTCATTATTCAAATCACCAGTGGCGGCGGCAGTTTCCCGCTGCCAATTCTGCCTGATTTCTTCCAGTGGCTTAGCCCCTTCTTGCCGGCAACGCATGTCATTAACGCAATGCGTGCCGCCATGATGGGCGTGTATCAGGCTGATTTTTGGATTGAAATTGGATGCTTGCTTTTGTTCCTGATTCCTTTTGCCTTGCTTGGTTTAGCTTTGCGAAAGCCCCTGATGAAGTTTCTTCATTGGTATATCGACAAGGTGGAAGAATCAAAGCTCGTTGTGTAGTAATGCGGCAATGCAGCTGTTTTTTGGTAGCTGCTTGATTCGGTGCCGAATATCTTGTTTGGATGGTTTCAGAGTTGTGCGTCAATAAGGTGAGTTCGATTTCGATTAAGTTGTTCGGAAATTCCAGACAACTGCCACAGATGGAGTAGCTTGCGATGTGGCTTATTGTTAGCTTAAGGTTGTCATTGAACCAAACTTTTAGCCGCCAATAACTTCGATAATCGTCTTGATTAAGAAAATCGAGAGCACCACCAGCATAATGGGCTTAACAATGCGGGTGCCCTTGTTGGTAAAAAGCTTTACCCCTACCCAAGCGCCTGCCATATTGAACAGTCCCGCAACAATACCAAGAAGCAACCACACTTGCCCGTTTAACAGGAAAACCGCCAACGCGGAAAGATTGGTGGAAAGGTTAACTGCTTTGGTGGTTCCAGCGGCATCATGCAAATGCAAGTGCGCAATACCCGAAAAGGCAAGCATTAAAAACGTTCCTGTGCCGGGACCATAAAAACCATCATATACACCCATTGCCAAAGCAATTGCTGCACATAAAGCAATGTTTTTGATGCTGGCAGGAGATTGGGCGGTAATTTCCATCGAATGACTGCGAATAAGATAGAGTGCCGTCAATGGAATAACAATCATCATCACAATGCGCAGAACATCGTCGCTAATCAGCAGCGCTATATTTGCCCCAATGGCAGCTCCGGCAATAGCGGTAATTACGCAGGGAACAGCCCGTCGAGCTTTGATGAAGCCTTGTTTGGCAAAACGATACGTTGCCAAGGTTGTTCCCATGCTAGAAGCAAGCTTGTTAGTCCCAAGGGCGGTATGGACAGGAATGCCCGTCATGAAAAAAGCGGGAAGGGAAATAAGCCCTCCTCCTCCCGCAATGGCATCAATCGCACCTGCAAGAAAAGCGAATGGACACACAATTAAAAACGGGACAATGATGTCTAAAGGTATGCTTTCAAGCATGGGTTTCTTTCTTTTTTTGGTGGCAGTAATTAAGCCTTCGGCTTGCCGTTACGACAATACCAAAGGCTTAATAGTTCTACATTACGGTGACGGCAAAAGGAAACATTAAGCTTTCTTTTGCCTTGGGCTTTAAGCGTTCTAGGAAAGAAGCGCTGCAACTTTGCCCAACAGAGGCTCAAAGCTTACGCCACGGCTCATGAAGTTTGGCTGTTCGAGGGTTACGATCATAGCGTCATGAACAAATTTTCCTGCGAAATCAACACTTGTAACCACGTCTTTTCCAGCCATGATGGCAGCAGTTAAGCAGGAGCAGAACAGGTCTCCTGTTCCGTGGAGCATAAAGGGCAACTTTTCTTCAATGAGCTCTGTCAAAGGAGTGTTGCGGCCAGCAACATAATTGCGAATGTAGCCATCTTCGCGGTCAACACCCTTGATAACGACATTTTTTGCACCGCGATTACGCAACATGTTAATTATGCTCTCAACTTCTTCATTGCTGATGTTTTGGCCAGGATAATCAATACCCAAAATAAGAGATGCTTCCGTTAGGTTTGGCGTAAGAATGTCAGCACCATCAGCAAGATTTGCCATAGAATCACAAAGCTCTTTGGTGTAAGTAGGATACATCTTTCCGTTGTCACCCATAACGGGGTCAACAATGCGCAGAGCATTAGGATGTGTGTGGTATAGGCGCTGAATGCTCTCTACCTGCTCGGGTGCACCGAGAAATCCCGAATAAACAGCATCAAGCTCAATATCAACTTTTTCCCACGCATCAAGGTAAGCGGGTAACATCTCTGTAGTGTCATGCATTGACCAGAAAGGAAATGCGGTGTGGGAAGAAAAAAGACCCGTTGGAACAGGACAAACATCGCAGCCGCCAGCTGAAATGACAGGAATCGCAACACCGAGTGAGCATTTTCCGTATCCACATAAATCGTGTACAGCGCCAATGCGCGGAATGTAGTCGGGGCGTTCGTTGCGATCAAATAAAGGCTGGCTGTTCAGGCTCATAGGTTCTTCTTTCTTGTGAGTTTGCAGATACTAATAAGAGTATTCCGCCTGCTGGTTAAATCAAGTGGATTTTTCACAAGAGCGGAAAAGGTACGTAGTTGAAATGGTCAGGTTCGCAGAGATGCCAAGAACCCTTAAAACTTAAAGGAGCTTCAGTGCTACTCTTTCGAGTCGTCCTCATCGTCAAAGCGCTGTTCATCAGTCTTTTCTCCACGATCTTTAAAGGTTTTCTTGGTTTTGCGCTCACTTACGAAAGCGAAAATGATACTGAAAACAAAACCGCAACCAATAAGGCAAGCGATTCCCTCGTACGTTTCAAAAAGAAAGTGGTATATCTCGTTGAAATCCATGCGTTCCTTTCACGGATTTGTTGTTGGTTCGATGCGGCAAAACTCCGCGTGTCAATCATTGTAGAGTATACTAACGCTATCAATTCAAGGATGGAAATAATCCAATCAACACGTTGAAAGGTAAGCCATGTTAGACATTCGGTTCGTTCGCGAAAATCTCGATCAAGTTGCCACCGCGATGCGCAACCGAAATCACTCATGGGATAGTGATCGCTTCGTGCAGCTTGATGAAGGGCGTCGTCGCGTTATCACAGAAGAAGAAGCTCTTTTAAGCGAGCGCAATACGCTTTCTAAAACTATCAGAAAGCTCATGGGCGAAGGCAAAAAAGAAGAAGCGGAAGCCGCTAAGGCTCAGGTGGCACACCTTAAAGAGCGCATTGGTGTTTTGAGTGCCGAGCGCGTTAAGGTTGACGATGAACTTCATTCTATTTTGATGTCTACTCCTAATATGCCTGCCGATTCAACCCCTGTTGGCGAAAGCGAAGACGACAATCCAGAGGTTCGTCGTTGGGGCACCCCTCGTGAATTCGATTTCGATTTCAAGCCTCACTGGGATTTAGGAACCGATTTAGGCATTATCGATTTTGAGCGTGCTGTTAAGCTTGCTCAGAGCCGTTTTGTTTTGTTGGCGGGTGCAGGTGCCCGTCTTGAACGTGCAATTATCAACTTTATGGCTGACACGCATGTAAAGCGTGGTTATAAAGAATGGTGGTGCCCTGCAATCGCAAACTCTAAAACTCTTACGGGTACTGGCCAGCTTCCTAAATTTGAAGAAGATCTTTTCAAAACCACAACAAATGATCTGTATCTTATTCCAACGGCAGAGGTTCAGCTCACCAATATCCATTCGGGCGAGGTTTTAGATGTTGCAGAGCTTCCTTTGAAATATTGCGCATACACTCCATGTTTCCGCGAAGAAGCAGGTAGTGCTGGACGTGATACGCGAGGCCTTATTCGTGTTCATCAGTTTGACAAGGTTGAAATGGTTAAATACGCTAAGCCTGAAGAAAGCTATGACGATCTTGAGGCTATGGTTGAAGATGCTGAAAACATTCTTCAACTTCTTGGTTTGCCATATCGTGTCATTTCCTTGTGCACGGGCGACATTGGATTCTCTGCTGCTAAAACGTATGACTTGGAAGTTTGGTTGCCTTCCTATAACGCATACAAAGAAATTTCTTCTTGCTCTAACTGCGTAGACTTCCAGGCACGTCGCGCAAATATCAAATATCGCGACCCTGAAAACTTCAAAGGCTCTCGTTTTGTTCACACACTTAATGGCTCTGGTTTGGCGGTAGGGCGCACCATGGCAGCAATCATGGAGAACTACCAACAGGCAGATGGCTCCATCAAGGTTCCTGATGTTTTGGTTCCTTATATGGGCGGCATTGAAGTTATCGAGCCAATTGCTTAAATTGCCTGCTTGCGCATAGGCTAAGAGAACGAGGTCGGGTGTTTTGGTGGTAGACCAAAATCGCGAACAATCACATTCTTTACGAGAAAAATCTGGGGCGTCTCAAGCGCCCCATCTTTCTGTGTCGCGAAAGTCGGTAAAAGCTTCTAATTCCGCACAAACCAAGTCTGGACCAACCAAGCGTCCGTCGGTAAAAAAACGTACTGGTCATGTTGGTCGGAATGTTCGGAATGGCCGCGACGCTCGGATAGCTCATAATACACAGAAGGGTGATTCCACTGACTTTGGTGCGAGCGGGGCTTCTCAAATAGATTTTTCTCGCAGTCAAAAACAGGGAGAAGGGTTTTTTGAAGGTCAGCAGCCTTCTATTCGAGCAGGTGCTTTTGAGCCGAAGAAAACCTCCTTTCAATCAGAAGCCCAAACATCAGAGCGGTTGAGCAAGCCCTCTTTTCAGTCCTCTTCTGATCGTTCTTTTCGCACGAAGAGAAGGAGCTCAAAAAAGCTTTCGCTGAGTGAGCGATTTAAGGCTTCTTCTACACGTTCAAAAGTGCTCATTATTGTGTTTACTGTTTTGTTTGTAGCTCTTTTGGTGGCAACAGGATTGTTGTGTTGGAACCAGTGGTTCCGTTTTGACGACAATAAAGACTTTCAGGGAACGTGGCAAGTTGAAGGAACAACGGCCTCGTTTGTTATTACCGATTCCGAAATACAGCTCACAAGTGATGTGGCCTATTCTTATGAGCTCGATACCTTCAATAAAACTATTTCGTTTAACTTTGGGAACTTAACAGGCGGTGGTACGTATGCCTTTTCGCCTGATCGCACCGTACTTATTATTACGGAGTCTGGCTCAGAAGAAGGGGGTTCAAGTATTCCTTCGAAATTGCTAAAACTTACCAATGCCGATGGTTCGGCCGTGGTGCATGAAGACAAAACCGCAGGCCAAGGCTAGGTTTTAGATTCGAATGGAAGCTACACCTCTGTTATACGAAAAGGTACTGGTGCGCGCAGGTAGGGTGGAGCTTTTGGTGCGCGTTGCTCATGAGCGCTTTCGAATGACTAATCCTTCACTTATAGCTACTTGCTTGAAAGAGTTCCCGCTTCTTCCTTTTCATACGTGCCATAACAAAAAAGGAACAACCTTTGCTGCGGTGATGAATCGTACTTCTGTGCCTCATTTGCTCGAGCATCTTATTGTGTATTTGCAAGTGCAGGCTATAGATGCGCTTGCTTGGCAAAACGAGCAAAAGGGAAACATCCACAAGGGGACAGACGTGGATGTCATAATTACGGGAACAACTCAATGGTGTCGAGAGGATGAACTTTTGGCTCAGGTGAATGTGTCTTTTACTGATGATCTTATTGCGCTTGCGGCGTGCAATAAGGCACTCGAGTACCTCAACAGAGTGCTTTTGCTTTCAGAGCCAAACGAACACATTCAATTAAACTAGTCTTTTCGTTTTGCCTGATATCCGATGGCGCTTCGGTGCTTTTCGTTCCTTTCTTTGTTTTCGCGTTAGTTTCTATATCCGTTTGAAAAGTGAGTCAAGTTCCAAAAAAGTCCTGTTTCATAGACGGATGATTATTGGACAAGAGGAGAACAATTGATGAAATAGGGCGACAAGCTCAATTCCCCTGATCATTATATATTCCTATAACGTGCGCAGTGCATGCTCCTTTGGTTTCGACTTAGCAACATTCTTGGCTCCTCACGTGTTTATAGGGAAAACAGATGGATATAATAGGATCCATCAATCATTTTGTTTGTGACAGTACTGTTCCTAATTTCTAGGGGGTTGTTATGGGTAAATTCGCAACGTTTGTAATTGGCGGTTTGGTTGGGGCTACGGCAGCTTTGATGCTTTCTCCTCGTACCGGTGTAGAAAACCGTAAGGTAGTAGTTGATAAATTCAATGAGTCTTGCCCTATTGCCGGTGACGTACAAGGAAAAGCAGGCATGCTTGTTGATAGCGTTGCTGCAACCTCAACAAAAGTTATCAATACCGTTGTTGATAAAGGCCAGGATCTCTACAACAACGCAACTCGTTCTCAAGCAGTTACGGTTGCTTCCCCTGAAGTTTTTGCAGAAAAAAACGATGAACTTCGCCAGAAGATTGATGCCGCTCGTGAGCGTATTGCAACTCAGGTAGCAAAGAACGCCGAAGCAGTTCATGATGCTGCTGTTGATAAAGCTCCTGTTGTTGTTGATGCTGCTACGTCTGCGACAGGCGCAGCGAAAGAGGCCGTTGCTGGTGCTGCTGACGCCATTAAGAATGCAGCAGATGCCGCAAAAGGTGCAGTAGGTAACGCTGCGGCATCAATTACCAATAAATAGTATGTTTATTTGGTAACCTGATCGCTGTTCGGGTTATAAAATATCCTGTTCAAATGTTTGTTTTTGGTTAAGGAAACGCTAAAAGGGTGTGTCGGTTAGGCACACCCTTTTTATAGGATACAGAAACCTTTAAGAAGGGTTGTTAATGGCATGCTACTCAACGCGCGATTTAACTGGTTCACCAGTTTATGAGCGTACTCCAAAAAAAGAGCACCGAATTGGTAAAGTTCATTCGGCAATATTTCACCCTAACGAGCGAAAAGTGATCGGGTTTACCATCAAGCGTCCCGATGTGGCGCTCATGTTTCATCGCAGTGAAAAGGCTATGCCGGTTGATGCTTTTGAAGTTCAGGGGAAAAATCTCGTTGTTGATGAGAAAAATCTTATGTCGGGCAAAGCTTTGGCAAAACGCTTCAACGTGAGCTGGGACGAATGCTTAATGTGGCAGGGGATGCCTCTGTTAACTGAAGAAGGCGAGCGTTGTGGCTATGTGGGAGAGGTTATTTTCTCAACAGAGGATGGTTCGGTTAAAACGCTGTCTATTGATAAGGGTGGCACACATAATGTCCTTATAGGGCGCACTTCAATTTCTGCCGATGAGGTTAAAGGTTTTAAATTGGGTGTTGGTGAAAAACTCAATTCAGTGAGCGAAGATGATTTTCTTCAAGGGGCAATAATCGTAAGCAACGAAGCTCTTTTGGCGGAAGCCGAAGGTGGTTTAGCTGAAAAGGCAGGAAGCGCTTCGGCGAAAGTAGCTAACACAGTTAATAAGAAGGTTGAAAAGGCCAAGCCTGCGGTGAATGAAGCAACTCAAAAAGCAGGCGAGGCAGTGAACAAGGGAGCTTATGCCCTAGGAGAGCGGCTCGCTCAAACAAAGGGCATGTTTTCTAGTTTTAAGGAAGAGTACAACAAGGCTCGCAAGGGTAGTGACGAGGAGTAAAGCTCAATGGAGCAGGAAAAAGAGATTACTCTTTTTGGAAAGAAGATAAAGCAAAGTGATCTAATTAAGCTTGTTGGCTTGGTTGTGTTCATTGTCTTAATTACGGCAATTGTCGTGGCGATTTGGCCTACGCTTTCGATTGTCTTTGAGCCTGGGGGCGTAGAAACGCTCATCGAACTCATTACCAGTCAAGGTCCTCTCGGCGTTTTAATTTTGCTCGGTATGCAACTCCTCCAGATTATTGTTGCCTTCATTCCTGGTGAAGTTGTCCAGATCGCCGCGGGAATGATGTACGGACCCTTGTGGGGAAGCGTAGTAATTCTTGTTGGTTGTGTTCTTTCTTCGATGGTAGTGTATGAGCTTGTGCACAAGCTGGGAGCTCCGTTCGTTCGGTCGATGGTGGGTGAAAAACAACTTCTTAAGTTTCGCCAATTTGAACTTTCGGGGAAGTTTGGTGTGACGGTTTTTATCCTGTTTCTGATTCCAGGGTTTCCTAAGGATGTTTTGACCTATATCGTTCCGTTGAGCGATATGAATCTCCGAACGTTTCTCCTTCTTTCAATGATTGGCAGAACCCCTGGTGTCATTATTTCAACGTATGCTGCCGCAGGTTTGGCAGATGGCAACATAGTAACAAGCGTCATAATCTTCGTAGTTGCTGCCCTCATTGCGATTATTGTATTGCTGTTAAGAAATCGCATTATTGATGCAATTAGCAGGCATAGTAAGTAAGGGGGGACTCTGATGGGTGAAGATAATAAAGAGACTAACCAATCAAACCAAACGGGAGATTTCAAGCAGGCAGCTCGTGACGAGGCTCTTTCTGCGGCGGAAAAAGGGTTAGAAGCTGCGCGTGAGGCACTTGCAGCAGCAGAGAAAAAACTTGCTGAAGTACAACGCAATTGTCAGGCAGCAGAAAACATGCAGACTTCTTCGTCGCGAGGGGTGCCACAGGAAAAAACGCAGACTCAGGGTGATCAAAATGTGGGTGATCAGGGTGCAATGCCTTCTCGGCCGGATGTAACCTGTCAAGCCGCCACGTCTTCCCAATCAAGTGCCGCCAATCAGCCTGGCGCTAGTGCTCAAGCATCTGTGGAAGCTGAAGCTCAAGGAACTCAAGCCCCTCAGTCGGCTCAAGGACCCCAGCAGGGTAAGACCAACGCGCAAGCATCACAACCTTTTCAAGGACTGCCTAACCAGCAGCAGGCCGATGCGCAGAGTCAAACTAATGGGCAGTATCAAGCAGCTCAGAATCAAGGATATCAATATCAATATCAGCCTGTTCAGCCCCACTACTCGGCTCCGTATGCTTCCCAGAAAGACCATGTAGCAGCGGGCTTACTTGCTATTTTCTTGGGAGCTTTTGGGGTTCATAAGTTCTATTTGGGGTATAACACGCAAGGCTTCATTATGCTTGCTATCAGTATTTTGGCAGGCATCTTTACCATCGGACTTGCAGCGGGGGTAATTTGGGTTATCGCTATTATCGAAGGTGTTCTTTATCTCACGAAAACACAAAGTGAATTTGAACGAATATATGTGTACGGTAAACGGGAATGGTTTTAGAATATCTTTCCTAATAAATCCTTACGCTATAATAGCCTCATGTTACTAGTGCATAAAGGAGGAAATATGCCTACCATTACTCGTGACCAGGTAAAAGTCCCAGCAGACGTAATGCCTGAAGCTCGTGAGACTTACATCGAAAACTATATGAAAGCAACTCGTGGTACTGGCCGTTTGATGTTGTTCGCTTGTGATCAGAAAATTGAGCATTTGAACAAAGACTTCTACGGTGAAGGTATTGATATTTCTGACGCAGAGCCAGAGCATCTTTTTGAGATTGGTTCTAAGGGCACCATTGGTGTTCTTGCTGGTCAGCGTGGTTTGGTTGCTCAGTACGCTCCAGATTATCCAGAGATCAATTATTTGATCAAAATGAATTCCAAAACCAACTTAGTTAAGGGTTCACAGGATGATCCTTACAGCCCTCAGCTCTACGATTTGGAAGCTGTTCTTGCTATGCGCGAAGCTGGCGTAAACATTGTTGGTTTGGGCTACACCATTTACTTGGGCTCTGAATATGAATCAACCATGATGGCTGAAGCTGGCGAGCTTATTGCTGAGGCTCATGCTGCAGGTCTTTTGGTTGTTCTTTGGATTTATCCTCGTGGTAAGGCTGTCGCTGACGAGAAAGATCCTGATTTAATCGCAGGTGCAGCAGGCGTTGCGCTTTGTTTGGGCGCAGACTTCGTCAAGGTTAATCCTCCTCATGAGGTTGACGGTAAGTCTTCTTCTGAAAGTTTGAAGATTGCTTCTATGGCTGCTGGTCGTACTGGTTTGGTTTGTGCAGGTGGTTCTAAGGCAGATGCTAACGTATTCTTGACCGAGCTCCATAACCAAATTCACATTGGTGGTGCTTGTGGCAATGCAACGGGCCGCAATATTCACATGCGTTCTACCGAGGAAGCTATTCGTTTGTGCAATGCTATTTCTGCTATCACCTTGGGTGACTGGAGTGTTGAAGACGCTGAGGCAGTTTTCAAAGGTGAAAAAGAATTTAGCATTTAAAATTTCCTAGAACAGATTTACTGCTTTTAATCCCGTAGAGTTTTTCTGCGGGATTTTTTGTTTGCCTTGGGCTTAGGAAAGGTAACGGAACTTTAGTAGCTTGAAGCGTTCGTTTCTGCGTCAAAGTGCTTACTATTTGTGTGAGAAAAGAAAAAAGTGAAAAAGTAAAGAAAAATAAATTAAACACTATTGAAAAATAAATGAAATTAGCCTCCTAGAGTGTTCTGGATAGTAAGAGATCGAGGGGGTTTCGTTGGTTATTGCGGTGGCTGGCATAGTTTTCCTGCTGTTTCTTTTTGTTTTAGCGGGTCTTTTGCTGGCGAGCATTGTGGTCGAAGATTGGAACACGCGCTTAATATCGTTCAAGACCCTTATTGAGTTAGTTGTTGTAAGGGTCTCTTTGGCGGGGCTGATTATTCTGGTGGACTCTTCTGCTGTTGATATTGGAGGTGAATTTTCAAGTTCTCTAGCACTTTTCTGTGAGCAGCTTTCGTTTTTGTCGTTGGGGCTTTCGTGTGCGATGGCCGTAGTGGTGGTGGCATTAATCAAAGGCTTGAGCATGGTAACAAAAAAGCTCGTGTGGACACTAAAAGGAAACAATGGTTCCAGAGACGGGGAGAGAACTGCATCAATAGAACCACTGGGGGCGGGAGATATAAAGCTTGTCGGAGTGTGCTGCTTGTATTTGTCTCCCTTGCAGTTGCCAGTATTTGTTCTGCTTATGACGGTGGCAGCTCTTGTTTTGGCTGGGTACTTTTTTATCCTCCATAAAGAAACAGCATTCCCCTTTGCGCCTGCCATTATTCTAGGTTGCTTGGTTGCTTTTATTTTGTAGTGCTATGGCTTAGGTTTTGCGTAAGCGACAACATAAGGCAATACCGATGAGTTACGCGTTGGGGTTAACGCCGCTGCCTTCGTGGTAATAGTTACGTGCAAAATCGACAAGGAAATCCATGAAATCCTGAGCAACAGGGCTAAGCTGTTTGCCGGCAACTTTCAGTATCCCAATGGGGTGTAGCTGCTGAGCATCTTTTTCCTTAAGGGGGATGGTAACAAGGTCTTTGTAAGGGGCGAGACCTGATGAGTCAACGCCGAGCCCAACAACGGGGGCGCGTGAAACGAGTCCTCCCAGGATCATTTCATCATCGCTGTCGCGGTTAAGGTTCATTTCGCTGGGGTTGAGTCCGTGCTTAATAAGGAAGGAGTTCACTTCGGAACCAACAATTATTCCTTCACGATAGGTATAAAGAAGAGCGTCTTTTAGTTCATGGATGCTAACGGATTTGTGGGAGGCCAAAGGATGACCCTTATGAACAATAACAACCAATCGCTGTTTAAATAAGGGAGTGAATTCAAAACCATTTCCTTTGAATTCGGAAGTAACAGCGAACTCGTCGATTCCTTGCCTTAAGTTAAAGATAAGCTCGTTGGTTGAGCCTTGGTTGATCGCGAGCTCGACCAATGTTCCACGTGTGCGGCGATAGCTCAGCATTGCTTCGGGAAGAAAAGCTGTTCGTACCGATTGGATTGCTCCAAGGCGCACTATTCCAGAAAGACGCCCCCTTCTTTTTTCAAGTTCGATTATTCCCTTTTCGAGCACACGAAGCGAATCATCGACATAATTCGAGAAAAGCTTACCTTCATCGGTGAGAACAATGCCGCGACCAGCTTTTCTGAAAAGTTTACATTCAAGCTCTTCTTCAAGAGTGGCAATGGAATGTGAAAGGGTAGGCTGGGAAATATATAAGTTGCGGGCAGCTTTGGTGTAGCTTTGCGTTTTCGAAAGCTCTCGAAAATATTGAAGATGAGAAAGATTCATTGTCGTCTTATTCTGCTCACGGTTTGTCTAGCGTCTGTTCAAAAAAGCTAACGAGCTAATTCATAGATACTTATAGAAATAATGCATAGAAAACACTTTAACATATGCATAATAATACCTGTTTTGTTCTTCAAAACTTCCTATTTCGTTTGAGGTTGTTGCACGGCGCTTCTATAGTCATCAACGCACTAAAGAAATGAAAAGTACTACGACCAATAGATTTGATCGAATAAACAATCAGTGAAGCGAAAGAGGAAATGATGGAAGTTTTTCAAACTGCTGCTGCGCAAATGGGATTATTGTTTGCGATGATTGCGGTAGGGGCGTTTGCTCGTAAACGCGGTGTTATGAACGATGAGTTCGATTCCAAACTTTCCTTCATTGTCTTAAATATCACCATGCCCTGCATGATTGTGGCTGCTGTTTTGAACAGCACTTCTTTCCCGAGTCTTGATATGGTTTTGGAGATAATTGAGTGGGGAGCTATTACCTATTTGTTTGTAACGCTTATCGCGGTAATTATTGGTCACTTTGTAAGTTCGAATGATCGTACCCGTGGCACTCTTGAATATCTCATGGTGTTCAGTAACGTGTCCGTTATTGGTTTCCCCCTGCTTAATGTTATTTTTGGTCCTGAAGCAGTAGTTTATGGCGCGATTTTCAATATTCCTTCAACGCTTGCAACGTGGACTATTGGTGTCATGCTTCTTTCCAATAAAAAATCGGGTGAAGTGGTTTCGCTTAAAGCACGTCTAAAGAAGCTGGGCATTTCACTTGTGAGTCCCTGTATGATTTCTTGCGTAGTTTCAGTATTCCTCGTACTCTTTAACGTGACTGATTCAGGCATTGTTTCAAACACATTTACTACTATCGGACAATTCACCTTGCCTGGCGCAATGTTTGTTTTGGGTTCATCGATTGCCAAAAACCCTCTAAAAGATGCGTTTGTGAACTGGAGAGCAATGATTGCAAGCGTATGCCGTCTTCTTGTTATGCCGCTCGCTTGCTATTTTGTCTTCGGTTTCTTCTTAAACGATCCATTACTACTCGGCACTATTGTTCTTATTACGGCAATGCCCGCGGCATCAAGCGGAACCATGATGTGCATTGATGCCGATGGTGATGTGGAAAGCATGAGCCAGGGAACGTTTTTAACTACGTTTATGTCTATGGGGACCATCCCTGCCATGGCGATGCTTTTGGCGTAAGAAATCTAACTAAAACAAAACCCCATCCAAAGGATGGGGTTTGCGTAGCTAACTGGTGCCCGAGGCGAGATTTGAACTCGCACGTCTTTCGACAACGGTTTTTGAGACCGCCGCGTCTGCCGTTCCGCCACTCGGGCGCAGGAGCAAATTATAGAGCATTTTTTCTAGATAGCCAAGGAGAAATAAAAAACTCTCTTATAATGGAGAAATTCAACGGTTGATTCAGTCTTTGAAAGAAGTGAAACGCACGATGATCAATGAAACTATGTATGGTTTAGGTAATGCTCCTTCGGCTATCCGTGAGTTGTTCGCCTACGGCTTAGAGCGTAAGGCGGAAATTGGCGAAGATAAGGTGTTCGACTTTAGTATCGGCAATCCTTCGGTACCTGCTCCAGACAAAGTTGCTCAGGTTATCAAAAAGCTTGCTGATGAGCCACCAGCACAGCTTCATGCGTATTCTCAGGCTTCTGGTTTAGATTCAACCAAGACAGCCATCGCAGAAAACTTAAATCGTCGTTATGGTACAGATTACACTGCTGCAAACTTTTATCTTACCTATGGCGCAGCCGCATGCCTATCCGCATGTTTCACTGCTCTTATGGTTCCAGGAGACGAAGTCATCGTTATCTCTCCTTATTTTCCTGAGTATCGTGTTTGGATTGAATTTGCACAAGGAAAGTGCGTTGAAGTACCTGCTCGTACTGACAATTTCCAAATTGACATCGATGCGCTAAAGGCTGCTATCACTGATCGTACGAAAGCAATCGTAATCAATACGCCTAACAATCCTGTGGGTGTTGTGTATACGCGTGAAACGCTTGAGGCTCTTGCGGCGCTTCTTCGCGAAGAGCAGGAGGCTCGTGGTCATGACATCTATCTAATTTCCGATGAACCATATCGCGAACTTGTATATGACGGCATTGAAGTTCCCTGGGTTCCTTCAATTTATGAGAACACCTTGGTGTGCTACTCCTGGTCAAAGTCTCTTTCGCTTCCGGGCGACCGCATTGGATACGTTTTGGTTCCCAATAGCGTAGCCAATCACGAGCGTGTTTATTTCGCTGTTGCAGGTGCCGGTCGTTCGCTTGGCTATATTTGTGCCCCTGTATTTTTCCAGCGTGTTATTGCAGAATGCGTTGATGAACCTACCAATGTTGAAGCATACGCTCATAACCGCGCATTGCTCACGGAAGGCTTATCGAAGCTTGGCTATGAATATATTGCTCCTGATGGAGCTTTCTATCTGTGGATCAAGGCTCTTGAAGATGATGCTCAGGCATTTTCTGATAAGGCAAAAGAGCACGAATTGCTTCTGGTTCCTTCCGATAGTTTTGGCGTAACGGGTTGGGTTCGTGCTGGCTATTGCATTGATTCGAAAACAATCGAAGACGCTATGCCTGCCTTTGCTGCCTTGAAGGCAGATTACGACGCTTAAAGGTTACGCGTGTGTCAGAACAGGTAAACAATCAAGGCAAACAAAAACAATCGAACGCTCAGGCTCCTCTTGTTAAAGAGGACCTGCGCGTTATAGAGGGTGTTCCTTTCATAACGGGGGCAATTTTTGATTGCGACGGCACGCTGCTCGATTCGCTCGATGCGTGGCGCGGCATCGAGGGTGTGCTTGCTCATGAAGCCGGTGTGGAAGTGTCTACAGAAGAACGCGCTCTGTTCACTACGTTTACTATTCCTGAGGTAGCGACGTATTTTCACGAAGTCTATGCGCTCGGAAAAAATGTTTCCGCTGTTCAGGATCTCATTAACGAATACATGATGAATTACTATCACAACGAGGCCACACTGCTTCCGGGCGTGAGAGTGTTTCTTGAGTCGTGCGCACGAGCTAATGTTGCTATGAGTGTGGCTTCCTCGAGTGCTTCTGCATATCTTGAGGCAGGGCTTACAGGTACGGGTATTCGTGAATATTTTTCGGCTGTGGTTTCGGTCGACGATGTGGGAGCTTCAAAGCGCGAACCGCGCATTTTTAATTATTCTCGTGAACTTATAGGAACGCCTAAAGCTACTACATGGGGCTTTGAAGATTCTGTTTATGCCATGAATACTTTACATGCTGCGGGGTATCCAGTTTTAGGACTGTATGACGAAGGCGAAAAAATAACTTTCACTGAGCTACAAAGCATTGCTGATCTCTCCATTAGAAGTTTCGATGAAATAAGGATTTCTCCGGATGGGTTGTTTGTCTCCCTTCTTTGATGTTGCTTCTAAATATTTAAAGATTCAGAACCCCTCAAAACCTCACGATAAGAAATGCGGTTTCCCGTCATCTCTTATTACTGCTCATTATCGATGAGTAATTTTTGCATGATTATTCGACTGTCTTTTTTTACCGCATCAATATCGATAGGCTTTGCGGCAAGGGCGGGGAGAACAGCAAGCGCTGCCATGTGACCAATGTCTTCAGGAGTGTGGTTGCGTACCTGGTATCCCGAGGATTCTAGAATTAGCTCACCGCGTTGTTTTGCATGAAAGTGGTGCTGAAGCCCTTCAATAATAGAAAGAATAGTAACAGCGCGTTCATCAGCGCTACATTCAATAAATTCTCCCTTTTGTATCCCTTTTTCGATTACTTCAACCATGGCTTGATAAAACTCACGATAGCACTCGAAGAGGGATACAAATCGTTCTGGGTTGTCGTGAGCAAGAGATTCGAGTTCAAAGAAGTCGAAGGGGAGCTCACATTCTTTAGTTACATCACTCACAATGAGCGAATAGAGCTTTACTGTTTCTGAGGCCTGAATAGTTTTGGTGTAATTAACGAAGTGTTTGAGGTTGTCGAAATTAAAAATACATTCAAGAATAGCTTCTTTTGAAGGAAACCAGTAATACAGCGAAGACTGATCAAGCCCAATTTGACGAGCAATTTCGCTGAGTGAAGTTTTGGCATATCCGCGTTCTTGAAATAATTTTATGGCAGTAGCAATGATGTGCTCACGTGGGTTTGCTCCCTTGGTTCCTGCTTTGCGCGGTCTTCCTCGACGCTTTGCGGGAGCGTTTTCATTAGGCTTTGTATCCATATGCGCTCCTTTGGTAACAAGGCATTTCAACGTTAGTCATTATCAAAATACGACACGAAACTACTGAAAATACTATTCTACTTAACAATACCTTATCAGGGTGCAGAGCTTAGTTAAAACTTGGTGTTCGTTTGAATGAGAACGAAGCAAATGAATGGTAGGAGCTCATCGAGGTTTAGTCGCTGGCGCCGAGCGGGCCATTAAGAATGCTTGAAACGATTGAAATAATAATGCTGGCAATAAAGCCTGAGGCAAAAGAATCAATATGAAAACCTACATTAAAAAGCGCGTTACTAATTCCTGCGGCGATATAGAGCAGGAAGGTATTAATAACAAGATAAAACACGCCTAGGGTAAGAATCGAAATTGGTAAGCCAATTAATTGAAGAATCGGTTTAACGGAAATATTCAAAAGGGCAATAATCAAAGCAACGATGGCTATTTCGGCCCAAGAATTGTCGGTTGAAATAACATTAATACCCGGAACAATCCAAATAGCGACGGCAACGGCAACGAAGATGCCAATGAAGCGCAAAAAGAAATTCATAAAAGATCCTCGATTACGTAGGCGAATGACTACAATTAACTTACAAACTCTCCGGGGCTTTTACAAGGTTTTAGGGGGAATGTTTCCTCATTGTAATGGTTATGAGAATAGTCGAGGTGTCCATCATGATTCATGCAGTTGAGCAAACCATTTTAAAACATACGCTTTGTTCTCCTGCAACGCCTGTTGTGGCTATGGTTTCAGGAGGCTCCGATTCAACGGCTCTCGCATATCTTGTTCACGATCTACATGAGCAGGGCCTTGTGGGACAGCCTGCTATTCTTCATGTGAATCATATGCTTCGTGGAGAAGAGGCCTACGAAGACCAAGCTTTTGTAGAGTCGCTCGCAAACTTTCTTAAAATTCCTTTTTTCGCTTGCGAAATTGATGTGGCAGAAGTGGCTCGTTATTCAGGGGGAAACATTGAAGCTATTGGCCGCCATGAACGCTACCTTGCCGCCCACGAAGCACTGGAAAGTCTTTGTCGTCATGTTGTAGTGCCAATTTCGGAAGGGCGCATTCTTACTGCTCATACACAAGATGATCGCGTAGAGAATTTTTATATGCGTTCCATCAAAGGAACGGGTCCTGGGGGTTTTCGCTCTATGCTGTATCAAAATGGTCCTGTGGTTCGTCCTTGCTTGGACGTTTCGCGCCAAGATTTGCGAAATTTCTTGCTGGATCGTGCGCGCGACGATAACGCAGTTGTATACGATGCGGCGGGAAACTTGTGGCGCGAAGACGCCACCAATGCCCATACTGATCGATTCCGCTCCTATGTTCGTCACGAAATAATTCCGTTGGCAAAAGAGAAAAACGTTCAGTTGCTTGATACGCTATGTAGAACCATGAATCTTATTGCTGACGAAGACGATTTTCTGAACGATCTTGCTCATCGGGCATACGAGGAACACTTGGAATGGATTGGAGCAGGCGATGAAGAAGAGGGAACGCTGCAAGGATGCAAGCTTTCTCCAGCGTTTGGAAATATTGGAAAGCCGCTGCAGCGCCGTGTTGTTTTGGCCTTGCTCAAGGTTTTTCTTGGGGAAGAAGCGCGCATAGAAACTACTTCGATTGAGGCAGTGCTTGCTGCTTTTGATGAAGAGGGTACTCCGAAAAGCGGATACGTGATCAATATTCAGGGAGATCTTGCAGTGAGCTCGAACAAAAAAGGAGTACTTGTTGAGCCAATGGCAGTATTTCGTGCGCGAAGAAAACGCAGCAAGTAATAAGATGGCGTCATAACAAATTAGAAAGAACGCTAGGGAGATACTTAATGTCTGAAAATATTCCAGAAGCAGCTATTCCTATCAACGTTATTCTTGCGTCGAAGAGTCCTCGCAGAAAGCAATTGCTCGAAGAGGCGGGAGTAAAGTTTGTTGTCTATACCGGAACGTCTGAGGTTGATGAATCCCTTGAGCCTGACATGAAAAATGACCCTAAAGAGGCCGTAAAAAAGCTTGCAGAACGTAAGGCCGGAGCTGTTGTCCAAGATATCCTTGCTCAAAACCCTGCTGGTATGGGTATCGTTATCGGGGCGGATACCACGGTTGTGCTCGATGGCGAAATGCTTGGAAAGCCCTATAGCGCCGATCATGCGCGTGAGATGTTAGGTAAGCTTTCAGGTCGCACTCATGAAGTAATTACGGGTGTGTCTGTTTGGATGATTATGCTCAATGAGTCTGAAGAAAAAGGCGGAGACGGTAACGTTTCTCTTGGGTTTAGGTCTTTTACTGAATCGAGCTTTGTGACATTTAAAGAGCTTACACCTGAGGTAATCAACGCTTATGTCGCAACAGGAGAGACTATCGATAAGGCAGGCGCTTACGGTATCCAAGGCAAAGGTGCCGAACTTGTCGAAAAATACGAGGGCGACTACAACAATATTGTTGGACTTCCTGTCGATACGCTTCTGAAGAATTTTCCTGATTTGCTAACTCCCTATCTTGAGGTGCAGGTAGTTTCTTCGGATGAAAAAGCAGAAGAATAAACTTTTGCGAATATGCTCGAAGGGCAAGAAAAGGTACTTAACAGGAGAAATGACCTCCTGAGCGGTGGACGTTTCTTTTGCTTTGGTGAAGATTTATTGCAAAAGAATTACGCTTTTGTGTGCGTCAATGCGTGAAAAGGTGCCTTTTGATACACTATTCTGAGCATTACCTACATCCAGTTGGGTAGGAAAGGAATAGGAATGGTAGACCCAATTCACCCTGCCATTGACAGAGTTTTGTTTTCGGAAGAAGACATTAAAGAATGTGTTGCTCGCATGGGCGCACAAATCACTAAAGACTATGAGGGCAAAGAGCTTGTGGTGGTTTCCGTTTTGCGCGGGGCAGCTATTTTTATGGCTGACTTAGTAAGGGAAATTAAACTTCCTTGCGAAATGGATTTTGTTGCAATTTCTTCCTATGGGAATGGCGCAAAGAGTTCGGGCGTTATTCGCATGCTCAAAGATCTCACTACCGACATTCAGGGTCGCCATGTTTTGGTTGCAGAAGATATTCTTGATAGCGGCTTAACGTTGAGTTACTTTCTGAAAACTCTTGAGGCGCGTAATCCTGCTTCTTTGGAGGTTGCAACGCTTCTTAGAAAAAAAACTCCGCAACAGGCAGATATTAAATGTAAATATACGGGTTTTGAAGTTCCCGATGAGTTTATTGTTGGATATGGTCTTGATTATGGTGAGCGCTATCGCAATATGACTTATATCGGTGTCTTGAAACCAGAAGAAGAATAATCTAACCACTTTGATGGATGTAATTTTCGGAGCTACAAGGAATTAGAAATTTATGGCACAGACTCCAAAACCAAAGAACTTTAAAAAACCTGGCAACAAACGTTCAAACATCGTAACGATCGTTGTGTTTGTTGCCATCGCCATTTTCTTCATGACGATGATTTCGCGTATGACGGCGCCGGCGAACGGGATTTCTCAAACCGATCAGCTGGTAACGTCTGAGTTTATGCAGGCAGTTGATCAGGGTCGCGTTCAAACTGTTGTGTATGATTCTGGCGCAGAAACAATTTCTGGTACGTACTATCCAGCCTCTACGGCAGGCAGTGAAGCTTTAAGCGCGTTCAATACCGGAATTGAAGCTCTTAACTCGCAGCTTGGTGTTATGACCAACGGGGGCTCTCGCTTAGGTATTGTTTCGGTGCAAGATCTTTCAACGAGTACCTTGGGCACTCAGCACAACTACACCTGTACGTGGGTGGGTCAAGACTCTTTGGGTGAACTCATGGCAGCTCACCCCGAAATTAGCTATCGCGTTAACTTAGCTTCTCCGTGGGGTTCAATTCTGCTTTCGCTTTTGCCTATCCTGTTGATTGCAGGCATTTTGTTCTTCTTCTTCTCGCAGATGAACAAGGCAAACAATTCTCAGATGTCATTCGGCAAGGCTAAAGCAAAGAAATCAGTTGAAGAGCATCCAGACGTAAAGTTTTCAGATGTTGCGGGTGTTGATGAAGCGGTCGAAGAAATGCAAGAGGTTAAAGACTTCCTTGCAAACCCAGCAAAATATCAGGCAATGGGTGCAAAAATCCCGCGCGGCTGTTTGCTGGTGGGCCCTCCGGGTACGGGTAAAACTTTGCTTGCGCGTGCTGTTGCGGGAGAGGCGAAGGTTCCTTTCTTTAGTATCTCTGGTTCTGACTTTGTTGAGATGTTTGTTGGTGTTGGCGCTTCGCGTGTTCGTGATCTTTTCAAGCAGGCAAAAGAAGCCTCCCCTGCCATTATTTTTATCGACGAGATAGATGCGGTCGGTCGTCAGCGTGGTGCTGGTTTGGGCGGCGGTCATGACGAGCGCGAGCAGACCCTTAACCAGTTACTGGTTGAGATGGATGGTTTTGAGCCAAATGACTCTGTTGTTCTTATTGCGGCAACGAACCGTTCAGACGTTTTGGACCCTGCGCTTCTTCGTCCTGGTCGTTTTGATCGCCAGATTGTAGTTGACGTTCCAGACGTTAAGGGTCGTGAGAAAATCTTGCGCGTTCATGCCGCAAATAAGCCTATGGCCGACGACGTTGATCTTTCTCGTTTGGCAAAGCTTACTCCAGGTTTTACGGGCGCTGATCTTTCCAACCTTCTCAATGAGGCTGCTATTTTGTCCGCTCGTCGTAATAAGAGCATCATTAACGATAAAGAAATTCAGGAAAGCATGGAGCGCGTTATTGCTGGCCCTGAGCGTAAGGGTCGCATTATCGATCAAAAAACTCGCAAGACCATTGCGTTCCACGAATCAGGTCATGCTCTTGTTGGTCACTTGCTTGAGCATGCAGATCCTGTACATAAAATTTCGATTATTTCCCGTGGTCGTGCGCTTGGTTACACCCTGTCTATCCCCGATGATGACAAACCTTTAAATAGTCGTAACGAAATGCGCGATCAGTTAGCGGTGTTCCTTGGCGGTCGTGTAGCAGAGGAAATTTTCTGCGAAGACATTACCACAGGTGCTTCGAACGACCTTGAACGTGCGACAAAAGTTGCTCGTTCCATGGTTATGAATTACGGCATGAGTTCCGAGCTGGGCGTTCAGATTTTCGGCCAGCCTAACCATGAAGTGTTCTTGGGTCGTGATTACGGAAATACTCAGGATTACTCTGAAGAAACCGCTCGTCGCATCGACGATGAGGTTGCTCGCATTATGAAGGAAGCTCATGATCGTGCTTACGATATCTTGAGTACGCATGGCGACCAAATGAAGCTTATGGCTTCTGTTCTTTTGGAGCGTGAGACGGTTGATGGCGAGGAATGCACCGCGTTGCTCGATAACCGTTGGGCTGAATATCTTCAGAAAGAACAGGAGAAGGCAAATCAAGAACCTAAGCTTTCTGTTGTTGCTCCTAACCAGTCTCAGCAGTCACAGCCTGTTGAAAGTCAGGCTCAAGTTCAGGCGGTCCTACCTGCGCAACAAGCGACGCAAGCTACAACAGAAACCCCTGTTCAGCCTCAGGCAAACATCGAGGTTCCTGGTTTTATCGGAGAAATAGAGCAGAAGATTAAAGACTTGCAAGGCAGTAATGAGTCTAGCAAGAAGAAGGACGATCCCGAAAAGAAGGACTAGTGTCGTGATCTGGAAATGTTCGCAATACCATTTTGATTCTCAGATGCCCATAATCATGGGCATCTTGAACGTTACGCCCGATTCCTTTTCAGATGGGGGTTCCTATGCGGGTGTGGAAGAAGCTTGTGCGGCAGCTCGTAAGATGGTTGACGAAGGCGCCCTTATTATTGATGTAGGCGGTGAATCAACGCGCCCTGGTGCAAGTCCTGTTAGTGTTGAAGAGGAACTTGCTCGCGTGTTGGACGTTGTGCGTCAGCTCGCTTCTGAAGGCATTTGCGTGAGTGTGGACACTCGACATGCCGAGGTAGCCAAAGCGTGCATCGACGCCGGTGCAGCTATTATTAATGATGTCACGGGTTTTCGCGATCCCGCTATGGCTGAGGTTGCCAAAAATAGTGATGCCGGTCTTGTTTTAATGCATATGAAAGGCGACGACCCTCGCACAATGCAGGACGAACCGATATATACCGATGTGGTTTCTGAGGTGGCAAATTACCTGCTCAGCGGCGCGCATCGGCTTGAAGGGTTAGGCGTTGATCGCAGTCGTATTTGTCTTGATCCCGGTCCTGGTTTTGGTAAAACAGCCAAGCAAACCATTGAACTTATGCGCAATTTTCAGGAGTTTACTCATCTGGGATATCCCTTGATGGTTGCAGTTTCACGTAAGAGTTATATTGGGTATGCCTACAAAATCGACGAGCCTAAACAGCGCGATGATGCTTCGGCGGCCGAAGCGTTGCTTGCGTGCGAACTGGGCGCTTCGGTTATCAGAACGCACAATGTTGCCCTCACGGCTGCTTCGGTTGAAGAAAATCTCAGGCCGTATGCGTTGCTCGGTATTGGATCGAACGTTCCGCTTGTTGCCGATGAAGGCGAGGAGCGTGAAGGGAAAATAGCCCTGCTTAATCAGGCAATTGCGGATATGTGTATGCTCCCTGATTCTCAAATTATCGATGTTTCAAGTTTTTATGAAAGCGAACCTGCTTATTACGAAGACCAAGATACCTTTGTAAATGCGGTTGTGCTGTTGCGCACAGGGCTTCCTCCACAAGAATTGCTTCATTACTTGCAAGCAATAGAAAACAGCCTAGGTCGTATTCGTGAGAAGAAGAACGGTCCACGTACTTGCGACATCGACATTCTTGACTATCAGGGTTATGTTTGCGATCACGAAATTCTCACGCTTCCTCATCCGTTATTATGCGAGCGTGATTTTGTGGTCAAGCCTCTTCTTGAACTTTTGCCTCACCATGTTTTGGCTAATGGTAAAGAAGTTCTTCTTGATGAGGTCACGGTTGGTAAGGCTTGGAAGTGCTCAGGGCAAAACTAATAGAGGAAAACCTTTCGTTTTCTGGCTGGAGCATTCAGGCATATGACCAAATCGAGTCAACTAATTTGATTATTAAAGATGCTCTCCGTAAGGGATGTGCAGAAGGCATTGTTGCCACTGCTCTAATCCAAGGAGGAGGGTACGGGCGTCAAGGGCGTTTGTGGGCGAGCCCTTTGGGAGGATTATATTTCTCGTTTGCCTTGTGTCCTTTTGGTCGAAAAACACCAGACCAAAAGATAAACATCTCAACCATTAGTTTAGTGGTCGCGCTTTCGTTGCGTCATGCCTTTCAGGAGTTAGGTGTTTACGAAACTCAAATAAAGTGGCCAAATGATGTTTTGATTAATGGGGCAAAGGCTTGCGGTATTTCTCTCGAAGGTGTTACGGGTGGAATTTGCGTTGGCGTTGGGGTGAACGTTTTCCCTGTGCACGATCAGTGGCGCCTTTCTTCGGCATATCGAACTGCTTATGTGGGGCCTTTGCTTACTCGTTTGGCTCAACAGCCAGAGCAAGAAGGCATGATTGAATCGAGCACAAATGTCCTTTCCGTATTCCAGGAAGAAACACTCGAGCGAATCATTGTGGCGTTTTTGAATATATTTAAGCCTCTTTATGACCGCTGGCTTGAAGAGGGATTTTCTTTGTTTTGCGACGAATACAATGCCTGTCTCTTTAATGTTGGGGACGCTATTACGCTTGAAACGATAGATTCTCACACGTTGCTCGAGGGGGTAGTGGTAGGCGTTGATAAAGAAGGAAGGTTGTTGCTTGAACAAAGTGATGGCCGTATCATTCCTGCTTCTTCAGGGGAAGTTCATACGCTTCATAAGGAAACGCAAAAGTAGATACTGCATATCGTAAAGATAAATAGTCCTCAATATCAACGCGGTAACGGGAGGGAATCTTCATTCCTTGAAAAGTGCATCACGGCATCGTTCCCCCCCTTTTTTTTACATGAAGAGTGCTTTTGTACCAATAACAATTAAAACGATGCCTCCAACAATGGTCGCTTTGCTTCCGAGTATTGCGCCAAAACGACGTCCGATCAGTAACGCAACGACACAACAAATAGCCGTTGTAAAACAGATAGCAATGGAGGCAAATATCACATTAACTGAAAGAGCCGCAAAGCTTACCCCAACTGCAAGTGCATCGATGCTTGTTGCAATGGCTTGAAAAAAAAGAACTCCAACCGTTAAAACAGAACCTTTCTTTGCCGTTTCCTTTGTATTTTCGGCATCTTCATGGAATGCGTCCCAAACCATTTTGCCGCCAATAAAGCCCAGAATTGCAAAGGTAATAATGCCTGAATATTGGTCAATAAGAGAACTTACTGCCATGCCGGCAAAATAGCCAATTAAGGGCATGATCCCCTGGAAAGCGCCAAAAAAGAGAGGCATAAGCAGTGCTTGTTTAAAGGGGGTTGAGCGATAGGTAAACATGTTGGATATAGTAACGGCGAAAGCGTCCATAGAAAGAGCGACGCCTAAAATAATAATTTCTATTCCAGTCACGATGTTCCTTTTTTGACATGCAAAACAAGATGGTTGGTCTTGTTGAGGAAAGGGTTGTTATACAAATAGCTCATTATATGGCAACCGTCATGTATCCCAAGTTCAATAGAGTAAAAAGCTGCTGTTTAATGTTTTTTAATAGGTGAAGCGTTTGCGAAACAGCAAAGCTGTAAGTCGCTCTTTTGCTTAAAGAAAAAGAAACATTGTATCGTGTAACTTTCTGTGTAGATTTATAAATAGCAGCAGGCTTTCTGTGCAATAAGCGTACACTGTCCTAGTAAATCGATTCGTGTGAGAAAATTTGCGCAACGCATGGTTTTATGCGAGTCAATTGTTTAAGAAGAAAGGATTTTGATGGAAAAGGCAGTTAATAATCAAGCGCAATCAAGAACAAAAGAAATTGTATTGTGCGGCCTTTCAATTGCTCTGATGGCAGTTTCTGCATGGATTACGGTGCCATTTGGCCCGATTCCGTTTACGCTGCAAACATTGGCGATAATGTTTGTTCTGTTTGCGCTTACTCCAAAATGTGCACTTATCTCTATTGCAGGCTACCTCGTGTTAGGCGCCATTGGTCTGCCAGTCTTTTCTTCGTTCAAGGGTGGTCTTGCAGCATTACTCGGACCAACAGGTGGCTTTATCACGGGTTTTTTGATTGCAGGCGGAATTGCATTGTTGGCTGGTTCTGCTCTTAAGCATTTTTCTCTTTTTACAGGTGAATCAAAAAAGTCTTTCTTTGGATCCCGTATCAAAACAGGTGTATTGGCAACAAATATTGCGATGGGCGTTGTATTTCTGGCAGTGCTGTACGTTTTTGGTTGGTTTCAGTTGATGATTGTGGGGAACTTGACTCCTGAAGCTGCTTTCGCTGCAGCAGTGGCTCCATTTGTTTTGATCGATGTAATTAAGATGATTGCCGCTATTTTGCTCACTCAGGCAATTGGCAACACGTTAAAGAATTAATTTGGTGTAGTTTTTCCTATACCAAATATCTGTATTTGAGTGGAGAAAAACGGTAGCGGCTTAGCGTATTTGCGCAAAAAAAATGAAGCCAGAGGTCAAAAGGCCTCTGGCTTCTTTCGTTTTTGCGCAAGGAGTCCATTTTGGTAGATTTGAAGTGGATATATAGGTTATTCCCATCAGTTTTTAGATAATATATTTTCCAAAGCAATATAATAGGAATATTAATTGAGTTGGAGATCAATTCATTTACGACGATAAGAGAGTTTCGGGGGGAACATGAATTTATCGCAGCTGTATTACTTTAGAAAACTTGCTGAACTCGAACATTATGGGAAGGCATCTGAAGAGCTCTATATTACCCAGCCTTCACTTTCTAATTCTATCGGCAATCTCGAAAAAGAGCTTGGGGTTCCTCTTTTTGAACGAGTGGGAAGAAATGTTCGTTTAACTTCTTATGGTGCAGAGTTTAATGAACATATCTGTTTGGCATTGAGTGAGGTCGATAAAGCAGTCGATCTTATGAGGTTGTATAGCAGTGGCCTTAGTGGACAAATTCGTATCGGTACCGTTATTTCAATTCAGCGCAATTTCCTCCCGCTTCTCTTGAGTTCCTTCAGAAAAGAGTTTGGTGACAATATTGTTTTTGATATTCACCAAGCAACAACGTATAGCTGTATTAAAGGAATTCAAGACGGAAAACTTGATGTAGCTTTCTGTGGGAAGCTCCAAGATGAGCGCGACATTTCTTATATACCAATGCTTACGCAAAACTTAGTTGTAGGGGTTGACACTTCGCATGAACTCGCAAGACGAAAGAGTATTTCTTTAGAAGAACTAAAGAAATACAATCTTGTTTCATATCGTGCAGAATCATATGCAAGCACCATTCTGGAAGGTTTATTTCGTAGGGCTGAATTGTCTCCCAAGCAGGGCTTTAACGATGAAATAAGTGCAGCTTCTTTGGTATGTGCGGAGAAAAATGTGGTCGCCGTTATGCTTGAAACGCTCGACGATCACAACATTGAAGGATTCGTGAGCATTCCAATTGAAGAAGTGCGCGATCCGTTTCATATTATTTATTTGGCATATAAGGAGCATGCATTTCATAGTTGTGTTGCTGATCAGCTGATTGAGTTTGCTCAGCAATTTGCAAAGTTTCCAGCAGGTGTTGCCTCCCTGGAAGATTTTTATCGTAGAGAACGCGCATCCTAGCTTTAAGCGGAAACCTATTTGCCTTAAGGCAATAGAATAGTTAGGGGTTGCTCATTGTGCTTTACGATTGGGGTATGGCAACAAAAGCAGATGCGAATAAGAAATATCGTGCTTCAACTACACCGCAAAAGCGGTGTTTTTTTTCGAGCAATTCACGGGGGCTTCATGGAAATACAGGGGATACAAAAGAAGCTTTTGCGCCTTTGAAACCGTTAGAAAAATACTATTCAGAGCGAAATAAACTGAGATTTTAAGAGTTAATGCTATCGCCAAATTTGATAGTAAATTCAATCAATAATAGGTTCAAATTATGCTTATAACACGTTCATACTCATATTCTTTAACTTATGAATTGGTAACAAAAATAAGAAACTGAGTAAAAAATTATCAATAATAAGCTCAATTCATATTGTCCGCTGAATGAATAAAGACTAATCAATTAGGTTAGACAAATTATATTTTCATAGGCTATGAAACGCCAAAAGACACCTATTAGACGTACTTCCTCTCTCACGCCGATAATTGTTTTAGGCCAAAACAGGCTTGGATGGTTCGGGAAGGTAAGGGTTTCCGAGGTATCCGAAAAGAAACACTGAGGGAAGGTAAGAGTTATGGCACACTGGTTCTCTAAAGCTCCAAATGAACAACTCGCTGGTAAAACCGCAATCATTATGGGTGGTGGTTCAGGCATCGGCAAAGCAACGGCACAGCAGTTTGCTGCTGCAGGAGCAAATTTGATGATTTGCGGTGTTCCTGAGCAAATCTGCACCGATACCGCTGAAGAGCTTCGTGCAGCAGGCGCAAATGCAATTGGCATGGTATGCGATGGTACCAAGGCTGATCAGGTTCAAGCAATGATTGACAAAACCCTCGAAGAGTTTGGCGACATTGATATTTTGATTTCTACAGCAGGCATTGCGTTGCCTCGCATGAATTCTATCGATGTTACCGAGGCAGATTGGGACAAAATCTTTGCTGTTAACTTGAAGGCAAACTTCTTCTTGGCAACAGCAGTAGCTCGCGTAATGAAAGACAAGGGCCATGGCGGAAAGATGGTTATTATCTCATCTGCTCGTGGTATTAATTCCATGGAAAACATCGCACCTTACAGCATCACGAAAGCTGCCGTTATGGGCATGGTTCGTTCGCTTGCGGTTGACTTCGCGGGCTTTGGCATCCAGGTTAACGGCATTGCTCCTGGCTATGTATTTACTCCAATGGTTGAGAAGGTTTTCGCTGACAACCCTGCACAGCAAGAGTACGTTTATAGCCGCACTCCTTCCAAGGTTAAGATGGGTTCGCTTGAAGAAATGGCTGAAGCTATTTACTTCCTTTGCTCACCTGTTACCACCTATACCACTGGTCAGACGTTAATCCTTGATGGTGGTTGGTCAATTCAATAGTTTGATTTTTCTGGCTGGCGCACGGCGTCAGCCTTATTAGCTCCATTTATTTTGAAAGGGGAAAATAATGGAAGGCAAAATGAATGCAGTTCTTATGACTAAGCCAGAACCAGGTGCTTGGGAATATGTTGAGGATGCTCCAATTCCTCAGATTAAAGATGACGAAGTTTTGCTTGAAATCAAAGCGTGCGGCATCTGCGGTACCGATCATTCACTTCATGGCTGGAATGAGGCAATCGCTAACTCATACAACATTCAGTTCCCTGCAATTTTTGGTCATGAGTTCTCTGGCGTCATTGCAGAGGTTGGTAAAAACGCTCCTGCAAATCTGAAACCGGGTATGCGCGTTACCGCTAATCCTGTTTTGTTTGATAACACCTGTCCTTACTGCGAAAAGGGTCAGGTAAATATCTGTGATAATCGTCCATTTTATGGCACTGACCTGCCGGGCGCATTTGCTAAATACATGGCAATTCGCGGAAGCAACGTTATTCCTATGCCAGACGATGTGTCATTTGTACAGGGTGCACTTCTTGAACCACTTTGCGTTGCGCTTAATGCTGTTGAGCGTGTTCATCCAGAAGCTGGTGACACTGCAGTAGTTATGGGTCCTGGTCCTATCGGTTTGCTCATGGTTGCTGTTCTTAAGCAGGCGTACGGCATTCAGAAAGTTATCTGCACGGGTCTTGCAAACGATGTAAAGCGTCTTGAGGTTGCAGAGAAGCTAGGCGCTGTTCCTGTGAATGGTTCTGAGTGCGATGTCATCGAAAAAGTTAAAGAACTCACTGACGGTCGCGGTCCTGCAATCATTCTAGATGCAGCTGGTCATTTTACGGTAGTTCAGCAGGCAGTTGAAATGATTGCTAAGGGTGGTCGTATTGGTATCACAGGGCTTCCTGCAAAGCCTTCAACCATCCCAATGACCCCAATCGCTATGCGCCAGATTTCTATTATTGGTTCTCGTGCTTATGAACGTAAACACTGGAGTCAGGCTTTGAATCTTTTGGCAAATGGCTTGGACGTAAGCCTTGTTTCTAATTTCGTTCTTCCTTTGAGTGATTGGAAGAAGGGCATGGAGCTCATTGACGCAGGTGAGGGTCTTCGCGTTATTCTTGAGCCCTAAAGTATCTCAGGGTCAAGGGAGCCTTTAGAGGGGACGAAAAATGGGGTTTCGATATAGGGATCGAAACCCCATTGCTAAAAAGGCTTCGACGGATTTATATGCCAAAAGGGCGTTGGCATGAGTGGGGTAATCCGTAGCAACACACAGTACAAGAAAAGGAGATTAACATGGCAGGATTGAAAGGGACGATAGTCGTCGATCTTACTCAGTATGCTGCAGGTCCTGCAGCAAGCCGCTTACTTGGCGAGTTAGGTGCTACGGTTATCAAAGTTGAACCATTCACTGGTGACGAACAGCGCACTCAGGGCATGGCTTGGGGTATGAATTACAAGAGCGAATTTGATGATGTCGCTTATGACTGCGGGTCATTCAATAAGGAATGGACCGCAATTGACTGTAAAAATCCGGAGGGCCATGAAGCCATGATGGCTCTTCTTGCAAAGGCTGATATTTTTGTAACTTCTTTGCGCGATGGAGCTCTTAAGCGTTTGGGTTTTGATTATGAAACGCTTCATGAAAAGTTTCCTAAATTAGTTTGGGCTCAGAATCGTGGCTATGGTGAGTATGGCCCTATGAAAGATGCTAAAGGCTTTGACGCAACTTCCTTTGCGGCACGTTCTGGTGTTGTAAGCGCAATTCCTCAGGCAAATGAACATTATGAGCCAGGCAACTCACCTATCGCTTTTGGAGACTGGAACACTGGTTGTGCTTTAACGGCTGGTATTTTGGGTGCCTATGCAGGTGCTCTTCTTACGGGTGAAGGCGATAAGGTAACGGCAAGTTTGTATCACGTTGGTACATGGGCGATGACTTCTGCTCTGATTGCAGAGCAGCAGGGATGTAAGCATCCTAAAGACCGCATGGAAGCAAAATGCCCAACCAATAACTCTTATGTATCTTCTGATGGTGTTTGGTTCCTTATGTGCTTTGGGAATTACAACAAATACTGCAAGTTAGTATTCGATACTATCGAAATGGATCCAAAATACTATACTGATCCTGAGTACAATACACTCGAAGCTCTTGCAGAAAATGGCAAATATACTGAGGTTGATGCAGCTATCCACCAGGCCTGCAAAAAGTTTACATTCGAAGAGCTCGAGCGTCGTTTCCGTGAGAACGATATTCCATTTGAGAAGATCCAAACTGTTGCAGATGTTTTGCGCGATGAAGAGGCATTTGCGAATGACCAACTTCGCCGCGTGAAATATGTGGACCAGGGTCCAACAAGTCAGTTCACTGACAATGATGAATACATCATCACCACACCTCCTTTCCGTTTGGCATCTATTGGCGACCCTGTTCTGTATCGTTCGCGTCCTGTTGGTTACGATACGCGTAAGGTTTTGAAAGATATTGCTGGTTACACCGATGCTGAAGTAGATAAGCTCTCTGCTGATGGAGCCGTACTGGAATATAGCGGCGATCCTGTTCCAGAAGAAGCTCTGCAGCCAAGCTACGGTCCTCACTCTAAGAAGAACTAAGGAAGGTTTGTTCTTATGGCGAAAAAAGCAACTCCATTTTCAAACATCACCGTTTTGGATTTCTCTCGTTACCTTCCTGGTGGTTATGCAACTCAAGTTCTTGCCGATCTTGGCGCAGAAGTGATTAAGGTTGAAGACACTGGCCTTGGCGATTTTATGCGCCACGATTACCCAACTATGGGTGGCGGCATCTCTTACTACATCACTGCTTTGGGTCGCAATAAAAAGTCTGTCTCTTTGAATCTTAAAGATAGCGAAGTGGTTGATTGGTTCTTAAAGATGGCTAAGGAGGCAGACATTATTGTTGAAAGCTTCCGTCCAGGCGTTACTGCAAAGCTAGGCATTGACTACGAAACGGTTAAAGCAATCAACCCCCGTATCATTTACTGTTCAATTTCTGGTTATGGTGCAACAGACCCTCGCTCAAAGAAGGCTCAGCACGACCTTAACATGCAGGCAACCAGCGGTTATTTGTCAGTAAATTATGGCTCTACCTCACCTCTTCACTTATGCGACTTGTCTTCAGGCATGGTTGCAGGACAAGCTTTGCTCGCTGCTTTGTATGCGCGTGAACAAACGGGCGAAGGTTGTTATATCGACACGTCAATGTTTGACTGCTTCGTATGGTGGAACTCTTTGCTTGACAGTCGTTGGTGCTTCAATGGTGGAGAGTGCAAGCGTAACGATCTTGAATATCCTTCAACTGCGTACAATGTGTACGAAACGGCTGACGGAGGGAAGCTTGCTCTTGGTATGGTAGAGCCTAAGTTTTGGGAGCCCTTCTGTGATGCAATTGGCCATCCTGAAATTAAACCAACTGGCTTGATGCGTGAATGGGAAGCTCCTGAAGCGTTCGAAATTGTTCGTGAAACCATTAAGTCTAAAACTACTCAGGAATGGCTTGATTGGCTCGAGGATAAAGACTTCTGCATTGCTAAAGTTAATTCCAAGACCGAGGCTGTTGAACAGATTACGCGCGAGAATCCAGAAGCTCTTGCTTGGGTTGAATTCCCTCGAGTGGGTCGTGTTCTCCAGACTGGTTTGCCCCATCATCTTTCCAATATTCCTGTTGAGATTTCTGAGTTTGAAGCTCCTTCACTTCTTGGTGAAGATACTGCTGAGTATCTCAAAAAGGCTGGTGCTGACGATGAGACTATCGCTCGTTTGAAAGAAAATGGTTCAATTCGCTTGGGCGACGATATTGAGGAAGAAGAAGACTTCGCTCCAATCGCGCCAACGAATTAGTGTCCTAAAGTTTGTCTGTTGTGATGGGCAGGCAATTTGAGATACCGCTTTCCTGGTGAGTGGGAAAGCAAGGAGGGATCTCCTTTAGGAATGTCTTTCCTTAATGAAGAACCGCCGGTTTTCCGGCGGTTCTTCGACGTTTCGACCGTTTTGTTTCGTATTCTTTTTTGGGTAGCGCTTTTAGATCTTTAGATTATGGTCTTGCTTTTTGTACAAAAGAGAGTTGTCGTAGGCTTATAGGAAAAAGGGATCGTAAAAAAGAATAGACCCCTGCTGCTTTGATCCTCACCCAAATCTTGGACGACCTAAATAAAGACTATGCCGCTAGGGGCCTGGTTTTTGTAAATAAAACGATCTGTGCTAAGCGAGTTTTCCTGTGGCTTTTTTGTAGAACTTAGCGGCGTCAACAATGAAGCGATGATGCGTTCCTTCGCCAATAAGTCCTGCATTATCGTAAGCTTTTACTTCAAAGGTAAGTGCGCGGTCATTCACTTCCGTAAGGGTGCTTTCACATCGAATATGAGCACCAACGGGACTTGCGGAAACGTGTTTAATAGAAATCTCAGTTCCAACAGTTGTTTGGCCCTTTTCCAAAAGAGGTTCAACGCTCTGTGCGGCTGTGCCCTCCATGAGGGCAATCATTGCAGGGGTGGCGAAAACGCGGAGAGTTCCGCTTCCCATTGAAAGAGCCGTATTTGAATCTGAAACCATTATTTCTTCGGTGTTAGTGGTGCCTGCACTAAGCATAGGTACGCCTTTCTTTTTTGCGATAGACCACGCGAAAACTGAAAAAAATCTTTTCCCGTAGCAATCTCTACCAGTTATCAGTAAGAACATATCATTCTTTATTTCCGGGGGCTAGGATAAAGATGCACTCGCCACGCCTCAGGGAGGGAGGCGTGGCTCAGCAGTTTCTGTCTTGAGGGTGCGCTTGACAGAAATGGAGGGCTTCTAACCGAGCGCTCAAAGAATAGGTGCATTCACGTGATACGATGCTCGCTAAGAAGCCTCTTTTGGATTTCTAAAACAAAAAACAGCAGGTCATATCAAATTTAAAGCCCCTCTTTGATATAGACGCGTTTTAGAACATGTTTTAGAATATGTTCATATTCACATTTAGAAAAAGGAGAGTCAAGAGGTTTTTTAAAGTTTTGATTATCAGGGCTTTTCGAGTTATATAATCAAGTTAAAAGCCGAATTATTTGAGCACCGTAACAAGAAAAGGAACGTAATGACGAGAAAGAATAAATATGTTTCGGTTCAAGAAACAAGAGCTCAAGTCACACGCGAAAAGCTTTTGAAAGCTGCATTGAAACTTGTTAATCAGTATGGAATGAAATACCTTACGGTTCGCAATGTCTGTGATGCGGCAGGGCTTTCTACTGGCAGCTTTTATAATCTTTTTAGCGGCAAAGATGAGCTGATTGCTTATTATTTGAAGCATGTTTTCTTGACATACAAAAAACAAGCCGACGTCGAAGGCGCCCATCATAACGCTATCGAAAAAAGTCTCTTAATCTATCGCTTTTACATTCAGTGCTGTAAAGAAGCAGGCTTAGAATTCGTTTCGTCTTTGTATTCGGGTAATACCAATCCTGCTTTTGATTTTCTTGATCGCTCTCCTGAAGACGAGCTAGTTCTTGACCGCGTTCGCGAGTACATTGAACAAGGCAAGGAAAACGGTGAAATTCGCACCGACATTGATACCAACATCATTCTCATGCGCATTGCTGTAATTGTTACGGGAAACGTCTTTTATTGGTGTGTGTTTGAGGGTGATTCTGATGTTGCCTATCAGACAGATGACATGCTTAAGCAGTATTTATTAACAACAGCGGTTGATCCAAATATAAAGATTGATCTTCCTCCGATTGAGCGCGAAGGACGTTTTTCGGAATATCAATAATTGGTTACATCACCTGGTGTAACAGAATGGGTAATGGTATTCTGAATCTAGGGAATGAGCTCGGTGAGGGTCGAGCTAAAATGATAAGAAGGGGAGGCAGTTATGTTATTTAATAATATTATTGTCGCTTATGATGGTTCAGAAAATGCACTTGTTGCTGCACGTAAGGCGCGCGAAATCGCCGAGATGGATCCGTCTATCAAAGTGCATATTACGTACGTAACCACCCATCCAAATGCTCAGTTGCCAGCAAACTTTAGCAACGAGTCTTTTGATCCGCAGCAATACATGCTTTCCGTGGATGACATTATTGCTTTGTATAACAAGACTATTGAAGAGGAAACCAAAACGGTAAAAGATGGTATTGGTGATACCTTTGCAGGAATTGAAGATCAGGTAAGTATTGACGTTGTTCCTGGCTATACTCCTGCTGCAGATATTCTTGCTCACGCAAAGAAAGTTAACGCAGATCTTATTGTAATGGGTTCTCGTGGCCTGGGGGCTATTCGAGGTGTGCTTGGTTCGGTTAGCTATGCAGTTTTGCGCGAGTCTCCTATTCCTGTTCTCGTTGTTAAATAACTTCGGTAAAAAGACTTCTGAATACCCGCTTCTTTTGAGGCGGGTATTTTTTTACAACGTCAGTTCAGTTAGAAAAAGAATGTTGCAAGTTAATTGCATCGAGCAGGGGATACGGGGCTGTTTCGGCAATTGTTTGACCCAGAGGTGTTTCACATTGGAAGCTACTTAAGCCTATATACCAGCAGCAATAGTTGCGAGAAGCTCAACAAAGATATCATCGTCGTTTAGCGAGGGGATATAGGTGAAATCGGACTCAATGCCTTCATCTTGGCAAGCTTTATCAAAAAACTTTCGCTGCACCACATCGCAATCGTAGAGCGTTTCAAGACAATCGGCGCTAAATCCGGGCGCAATAATGGCAACACGATTTACTTTCTTCTGGGCAAGCACTTGAAGGACAGTGTAGATATTGGGTCCGACCCACTTTCGGGAATCTTCAAATCGTGAGTGGAAAGTAATTTCCCAATCTTGCCGAGGGATGTTAAGGCTTTGTGCAAGAGTATTCATGCTCTGCTCAATTTCTGCTACATAGGAATCTCCGCGATTAATATGCTTGAGGGGAACAGAGTGAAACGTGAACAAAAGTTTAGAGCCTGGCTCGTAATTCCAACTGCGAAGAATAATATTTTTTATCGCTTTAATATAGAGAGGCTCATCTGAGTAGCCCTTGATGCATTGATGGGAAATGTTGGGGTATGTTCTTGCAACGCTTCGTGCTTTTTCTAAACACGTTTTAGTGGTAGAAAACGCCGTTTGAGGAAAGAGCGGGATGGATGTAACACTTGTGCAGCCCGCTTCAGCAAAACGTGAAAAAGCTTTTTCGATAGAGGGGTTTCCATATCTTGCCCCAAATTCAACAACAAAACAGGTATTTGTTGCGTGCTGATCAAGGTAGTTTTGAAGCTTATCGCGAAGCGAAAGACTATGGACCATAAATGGAGAACCCTCAGGGGTCCAAATGCTTTGGTAGCGCCCAGAGGTTATTTTGGGGCGTTTTCTTAGAATAAAAGCGTTAAGGATGATGTTCCATATAAAAGGAGGCACATCAATTAAGTTTCTGTCTGACAAAAACTCTGCCAAATAGGTTCTAATATCTTCAGGCTTAGGGGAATCGGGGGTACCTGTATTAATAAGTAAGATACCTTTTTTTTGCACACGAGGAGAATCCTGCAATAAGGAAGAGGGCGCATTCTCGATGTTTCCTTCATTTTCTGTCATGCGTTATTGTTTGGTTTTGTTCGCTTCTACCATTGCAGGGGTAAGGGTAGGAATACGAATTTTCATGAGGTAAAGAAGCCACAAGCAAACGAGCATCAAGATAACCCACACAACAAAATTCCAGCCAGGAATATCTCTTACAACAAAAGCGCTGACCCCCATGAGGGAAAACGAGATTGCCAAGATTCGGTTTTTAACACGTGCTTCAATACCTTTATTTTCTTTGAAAGGCACAACATAGGCCTGGTAAGCCTTGCTTGCTTCAAGCTTTTTCATGAGCCTTTCCGATGAGCGTGCGAAAAGGAAGGCTGCCAATAAAAGAAAAGGCGTGGTTGGGAGAACTGGAAGGAATATTCCAATGAGACCTAAAGCGGTACAAATAATGCCGCAGGTTGCAAAAATTCCTCTTAATAACTTTGCTCTCATAATCCCTCTTCACCTATCACTAATGTTAATTAGAAATATAGCGTGGGAGCAATCCGTCAGAGGCAAGGTATAGGTAAATGGCTCAAAAAACAGACGGTAGTTCTTTTTGAAATTCTAAAAAGAGCAAACTGCTTACAGTATTATGAGGAAGTTATTTAATCATCTTGGCAAGGAAATAGTACTCATATGGCTTTCTTATTCGGTTGCGAAAAAGTTCATTTGGAATATCCCTCAAAAACACTTTTCGAAAGTCTTTCATTGGGCGTAGACGACGGGGATTGTATCGGTGTTGTTGGACGTAATGGCGACGGTAAATCTTCACTCTTAGGTCTTTTTGATGGGTCAGTTGAACCTGATGAAGGGCGCGTTTTGAGAACGAGCGGAGTTCGTTTTGTCTCTTTGCGTCAGAAAGATGAATTAAAAGACGATGAAACAATTGCATGGAATGTGGTTGGTGACACTCCGGAATATCTTTGGGCGTCAGATGCGTCTGTTCGTGAAATAATCAAGGGCTTGATAGGTGACCTTTCTTGGGAGCAAACGGTTTCTTCGCTTTCTGGGGGAGAGCGTCGCCGTGTTGATCTTGCTCGCGTGCTTATTGCAGATGCCGATGTCGTTCTTTTAGATGAGCCAACAAATCATCTCGATGTGGGTGCAATTGCCTGGCTTGCTCAGCACTTAAAGCGGCGTTTTTCTAAGAAGGCTGGAGCTCTTGTCGTAGTAACGCATGATCGCTGGTTTTTGGATGAAGTGTGCCAGTCAATGTGGGAAGTTCACGATGGAATAGTTGAGCCGTTCGAGGGTGGTTATTCTGCATATATTCTGCAACGTGTTGAGCGAGATCGTTTAGCGCAACAGGCAGAACAAAAACGTCAGAATCTTATGAGACGTGAGCTTGCTTGGCTTTCACGTGGGGCAAGGGCTCGTTCCACCAAGCCAAAGTTTCATGTTGAAGCGGCCGAGGCACTTATTGCAGGCGAACCTCCTTTGCGCAATACGGTAGAGCTTAAGCGTGCTGCTATATCGCGTTTGGGGAAACAGTGTGTTTCGGTTGAAGGAATAACATTTGCCTATCCTGATGAAAAGCCTATTTTTTCTGACCTTACCTGGCTTATTGGCCCTGGTGATCGTTATGGGCTTTTGGGGGAAAATGGAGCAGGTAAATCAACTCTTCTTGATATTGTTCAGGGAATTCTTACACCCCAAAAGGGACGGGTGAAAATTGGCAAGACGGTCAAGTTTGCCTTTCTGTCTCAAAAGCTCGAAGAGCTTGAAAAACTGGGGTCTTCCTTGGTGAGGGAAGTGCTTGGTCGCTATAAATCAAAGTATGTTATTGATGGAAAAGAAGTGTCGCCTGCACAGCTTTTTGAGCAGCTTGGTTTTAGTAAAACCGTTCTTTCAGACACAGTGGATACGCTTTCAGGTGGACAAAAACGCAGGCTGCAGCTCATGCTTATTTTGCTTGATGCCCCTAACGTTTTAATTTTGGATGAGCCAAGCAATGACCTCGATACTGACATGCTTGTTGCCATGGAAAATGTGCTCGATACGTGGCCTGGAACACTCATCATAGTAAGTCACGATCGCTATTTGATGGAGCGCGTGACCGATCAACAATATGCCCTTATCGATGGGCTTTTGCGTCATGTTCCTCGTGGAGTAGATGAATATCTTGAGCTGCTTGATGAGACGAAAAGGAATCGTGAACAGGGAAAAGAGCGCTCTCGAAAAGGGCAGGCGAGCGCTTGTTCGGCTTCGCAAAAAGCACAGGCAAAACAGAGTGAATCTCGTTTGTCGGGAGGCGAAGCGCATCAAGCACGCAAACAGATAAAATCGCTCGAGCGAAAAATGCATACGCTTGAAGGAAAGATCGAAAAAGCGAAGCAAGAGCAGTTGGAGGTTGATCCTTCTGATTATGTGGAGCTCGGAGCCATTCAGGAGAAAATTCAAAACCTCAAAGAAGAGAAAGAAGTGCTTGAGGAAGAATGGCTGGAACTATCTGAACTGCTGGACGAGTGACATAAAAGGTCTTCCGAAGTATTGGTTAGACAAATACTGGGCAAAGAGATACCAGGTAAACAGTCATTTCGACGAACAGTTAATTGAAAGACAAGCTGCGCACGGACAATCAAACGTATTGATAAACCGTTGGTTGGTGAACAAGTATTCTGACGGGTTTTATTCAAGCCATTATATAAGTTCTTTATTGATTGAAGATTTAGCTAAACTCGTTTTAGTATTGCGCTAAAGTTAAGAGTTGAAACGCAATCGTCCAAATGAGGTAGAGGTTAATGGAAAAGACTGCGCGTATTACTGGAACAACTAAGCTTGTTGGTTTGATCGGAAGCCCCGTGCAGCATTCGGGTTCTCCTACAATCCACAATGCAGTATTTGAGAAGCTCGGACTTGATTGCGCTTATTTTGCCTTTGACGTCGATAATGTTCGTCTGCAAGATACCGTGCGCGGAATGGTGTCTATGGGTTTTCTTGGTTATAACGTTACTACACCCTGTAAAACATTCATTCTTCCTTTTTTGGATGAAGTGTCTGAGGCTGCCGAGATAATGGGTGCGGTAAACACGGTTGTTATTCAGAATGGGCGTTCTCTCGGAGATAACGCCGACGGGGCTGCCTTCATGCGAAATCTTGTTCTTAATGGCGTTAATATCCGCGGCAAGAAAATAACCGTTCTTGGTGCAGGCGGCGCAGGATCTGCTGTTATTGCGCAGGCTTCGCTCGATGGCGTTTCGAAGATTGATGTTTTCAATCGCAAGGATGAATTTTATAAGAGTGCCGAAGAACTTATCGATCGTATTCATGATCATGGTTCGTCGTGTGAAATAAACCTATTCGACCTTGATGAGGAAGATCAGCTCGCGGCTTCAATCAGCGAATCTGTGCTTGTAGTCAATGCAACCAATGTGGGTTCTCCCGAGCTTCCAGGCTGCTTAGTGAAACCCGAAATGCTTCATACTGACCTTATTGTGGCTGATATGGTGTATGTTCCCTGCGAAACTGAGCTTATTAAAATGGCGCGTGAACACAACAATAAAGTTATCGATGGTGTGGGAGTCTTTCTTCAACAGGCTGCGATTAGCGAGCGTCTTTGGTTGGGGCGTGAAATGCCGCTTGACTTTGCTCGTGAGGTGTTCTTTTCGGAGAAATCTGGGAAATAAAAAAGAATCTGCTCAATTGAGTAGATTCTTGATAGTAGCAACTGGCGGAGGAAGTAGGATTCGAACCCACGGTACCTCTCGGTACAACGGTTTTCAAGACCGCCGCATTCAACCGCTCTGCCATTCCTCCAGTAGGTGCGCAAATCAGGATAACACATAATGATAAAAAACGGTCAAAGTATACCTAAAGAATTCTGTGAAACTGCAGATATACGGATTTCTTCTTGTGGTGAACAAGGGGAAATTGCGCAGATGGATCTTGCTGACAAGGAGTCTACCAGATCAGCTGAGGCGGAAAGCACCTGCTCTGCGGGCGCTCTAAATTCTCTTAATACTTACCACCAAAGGCCTCGTCAGGAATGCGACGCTTACTTTATGGCTCAGGCCATCAATCAAGCACGCAGCGCAGAGCTTCTCGATGAAGTTCCTATTGGAGCTGTGGTGGTGTTTGAGGGGCGTATTATTGCTCAGGCGGGAAATCGGCGTGAAACTGATGCTGACCCTGCAGGTCATGCGGAGTTTCTTGCGCTCAAACGGGCAGCAGAAGTGCTGGGCGCCTGGAGGCTTTCAGGTTGTACGGTGTATGTAACGCTAGAACCTTGTATTATGTGTGCGGGTCTTATGCATCAAGCCCGTATTGATAGGTGTGTGTTTGGTGCCTTTGATCCTAAGGCTGGCGCGCTCGGGTCTTTGTATCAGGTGCATGCTGATACACGGCTTAATCACCAGTTTGAGGTCACGGCAGGAGTGTGCGAAACTGAATGCGCGCAGCTACTCAAAAGCTTTTTTACAAAGAAAAGACGCTTAAAGAAGGCGCAAAAGGCCACTGAAAAAGGCCAATAGAAAGAGGAATGTAATGAATTACATAAAGCTTATTGCTCCGGCAAAAGTGAACTTAGTTTTGGCGGTTGGGGACACGCGTGAAGACGGGTTTCATTCGGTTGATACCATCATGCACGCGCTCGCACTTCACGATGTTTTAGAGATGTATCACTATGATGCGGAAGACGAGGGAACTGGTCTTGTTGTAAGAATCACCAGCGAGCTTGACGACGGGGTTAATCTCGATATTCCCGTGGAGGAAAACATCATCTATCGTGCTGTTACCCTGTTGGCTGAAGAAATCGGACGCAAGGAAGATGAGGAAATTCGTGTTACCTTAGTAAAGCACATCCCAAGTGAAGCGGGCTTGGGAGGAGGTTCTTCTGATGCGGCAGCTGCCTTGCATGGTGCTGCTCTTATGTGGGGAGTTTCGCTTGACGACGAGCGGCTACTAAACGTGGCAAAGCGGCTCGGCGCCGATGTTGCATTTTTCCTTCAGGGCGGTTGTGCTTATCTGAATGGAAAAGGGGACGCGGTAGTCAAAACACTTGTTCCGCGAAAGGATTTCTGTGTGCTTGTTCGTCCAGGTGTTGGTATTTCAACGAAGTCCGCTTATGAAGCCTTTGATAAAAACCCCGTAGAAGTAACGCAAGAGTATCGCAAAAGCCTTTCTGAGCTTGATGAGGCGAGCGAAGTTGAGCTTTGGAACAACATGACTCAGTCTTCCGAATCGCTGTGCGAAGAATTGCGCGTCATGCGTGAGTGGCTCGAAACAAATTTCAAAGAGAACGATGCCGTTCTGTGCGGAAGCGGTTCTGCCATGTGCGTGATTTGTTCGACATATGATGAAGCGGTTGCAGTTTCCGTAAGTGCTCAGCGAGAAGGATATTGGACACGAGTATCATCTTTAACTCGTGTTGGCGCCCAAGTGGTAGAGAGTTTTTAGCCTGTTATTTGTTACACTCGAAGAAATGCTTCGACGGGAGGGATTTATATGGTTGTAGGAATAGTAATCGCCGTCATTGTTGTCGTTCTTATCATTGCGCTGGTGGTTCTGTACAACAATTTTGTTCAGCTTCGCAACCGCGTTGATAATGCATGGTCGCAGATTGATGTTCAGCTTCAGCGTCGACTAGATTTGATTCCAAACCTAGTCGAAACGGTTAAGGGATACGCTGCTCACGAGCAGGGAACCTTCGATATGGTCACGAAGGCGCGCAGCGCTGTTGTTCAGGCCAAAACACCTGAAGGAAAAATGGCCGCAGACAATGTGCTTACCGATACGCTCAAAAGTCTTTTTGCGGTGTCTGAGGCGTATCCAGAGTTAAAGGCTAACCAAAACTTCCAGCAGTTGCAGTCTGAACTTGCCGCGACGGAAGATCAGATTAGCTACATGCGCCAAAGCTATAACGATGTTGTTATGAAGTACAACAATGCCATTGAAACATTCCCTGGTGTTTTGATTGCTGGTCCGTTTGGTTTTAAAAAGCGCGAAAGCTTTGATGCAAATGTTTCAGCATCGGCAAGCCCCGTTGTTTCTTTTGGTCAAGGCAATCAGCCAGGAGTCCCTGCGGTAAACATGGATACCGCTCCTAAAGATCCTTCCCAGCACATCTAGTCTATAGGCAAAAGAAAAGACCCTATCTCATGTATGGGATAGGGTCTTTGAGCAATCAGTGGCGGAGAGCTAGGGATTCGAACCCTAGATACGCTTTTGGCGTATACTCGCTTAGCAGGCGAGCACCTTCGGCCTCTCGGTCAGCTCTCCAATATTGGTTTGCGAATTGAAATGATAACCTGCCCACTCATATCTTGCAAGGAGGAGAGCGGTGCAAAATAGTTTGTTTTATCAAAAAAATAAAAACATTCTCACAAATGAGAGGATGACCATAAGTAAAAACTCAGTTTCAGAGAAAACAGAAAAACACTTTTCTGTAAGTATTCTTTTCTTGGGCTTTCTTGTTGCAGTTATGCTTGCGCTCGTTTTGATGCCTCAAGCGGCGTATGCGAAATCATACGAGATGCCTAAGGTGACAATTGATGCGGCCGCTCATGAAAATGGCGACCTTCAGGTAACTGAGCAGCGGACTTTTTCGTTTAACGGCACATTTTCGGCTGTTTGGTGGGAATTCGAGAATATTCCCTCATATTCTTCTTTGAATGTGAGCAGCGTTTCTCTTGCGTATGATTCGGGAGAAACTAAGCAGCTTTCTTCTGTTCCTTTTGTTCTTGATTGGCGCGATGCTGGTGGACCCGCTTATTCGTCTTATTCGGTTGACTCTCCTAAAAATACGCTCTATGTGTTTTTTGCCGCTGAAGATGAAGACGTAACTATAACCATTAACTACACCATTACGGATGTGGTTTCGGTACATCAGGACGTGGCGGAGTTGTATTGGAAAGTGGTAGGAACAAGTTGGGCAGCTGACTCTCAAAATGTTTCGATGAATTTGTCACTTCCTGTGCCTGCGGGTGCTTCGGTGGTGCCAGGCGATACGGTTCGCGCTTGGGGGCATGGCCCCTTAAATGCTACGGTCGCCTTCCAAGATGATGGAACCATTCAGTATTCAATCCCGTCGGTTTCGAGTGGGCACTACGCGGAAGCTCGTGTGGTATTTCCTTCGTCGTGGATGACAGGGGTAAAGCCAACGGATGAAAACGCGAACCCTAATCAGTCAAAACTTGATTCAATTCTTTCTGAAGAACAGCAGTGGGCCGACGAGGCAAATGCTCAGCGTATAGGCTCTATTGTTTTGCTTTTGGTTGCAATTGCAGTTTCTTTGGCGGCATGCATCTGGGCTCTATGGAACTTTATTCGTTACGGAAAAGAGCTCAAGCCTCAATTCATTGATGAATACTGGCGTGATGTGCCCGTTAAAGGAGAACATCCTGCGGTAATCGGTCGTCTCTGTCGTTTTGATAAGCAAGAAGCGAGTGACTTTACCGTGACTATCATGAACTTGGTAAATGAAGGGGCTCTCCTGATCAATAAAGGCACCTACCCTTCGGGTAAGAAGGTTGTCGAAGATTATTATCTCACACGGGTTGACTCCTATATTCCCAAGACAGAGATTGACCGAAAGGCTCTTTCGATACTGTTTGATGACATTGCAAAAGGCAAAAATGCTTTATGGCTTGCTTCAATTAAACAGTATGCAAAAGATAATCCAACAGATTTCTCTGCGGATATGGAAACATGGCAAGATCAAGTGACGGCTCAAACCATGCAGGGTAACTACTTCGAGGATTATTCCAAAGATAAGAAGTTTAAAACCATTGGTCTCGCCTTAGGACTACTGCTACTCGGTTTTGTTTTGTCGTGTATTTCAGAAAATCCTCTTGTTATAGCTCCCTGTATTATTGCATCGGTGGTTGTAGGGGTACTGTCTCGCTTTATGGAACGTAGAACACAAAAAGGTGCCGATGCATATGCTCGATGCAAGGCACTTAAGAAGTGGCTGACTGATTTTTCCGCACTTAACGAACGTCCTGTGCTCGATATTAAGGTATGGGGAAAGTTTATGGTATACGCCTATTTGTTTGGGGTTGCAGACAAAGTGATGAAGGAGTTAAGAAAAACAATTCCAGAGTTGTTTAGTGCCGATGAGCAAATGATGGGTCAGTCACCTTACTACGTGCCTTGGTGGCTTCTCTATACCAACGCATACAGTAGCAATTCGGTTTTGCCTGACTTTACTTCAGCTTTTGACAACGCTCTTTCTTCGTCTCTTGAGGCAACTTCTTCGGCAGCAAGTGGAGATTTTTCAAGCGGAGGCGGCTTCGGTGGAGGATTCTCTGGCGGAGGCGGCGGTGGCTTCGGTGGAGGCGGCGGCGCACGCTAGGCGGGTGTCGCGAATAGCCCTGACGGTTTAAGGCTAAACTGCATAAGACGCGAACAGAAAACGTGTTATAGTTGCCTAAGGACAAGTGGCGAAGTAAGGAAGAGGAATGATAAACAATACGTCTAACATTATTTTGATTGGAATGCCTGGTGCGGGTAAGTCTACGTTGGGTGTTGTTCTCGCAAAAATCTTGAACTATTCCTTCATCGACGCTGACCTGTTAATTCAAAGTCAATGCGACAAAACACTTCAGAAAATCATTGATGCCTGTGGTCCTGATGGGTTTATTGAGGTCGAAAATGAAGTTCTCTGTACGTTGTCTGCTGATCAGAGCGTAATTGCAACGGGCGGTTCGGCAGTGTACTCCGATGAGGCCATGAAACACCTTTCAAGTATCGGAACTGTTGTTTACTTGCAGGTTTCTTTAAAGGAGCTCGAAAATCGCCTCGGTGGCTTATATGAGCGCGGTGTTGTTATGAAAGACGGCATCGGTATGAGCTTGAACGCTTTATATGAGGAGCGCATTCCGCTCTATGAAAAATATGCTGAAGTAACTATTGATATTGATGGGCTTTCTGTTCGTGATGCTGCTCGTCAGCTCGTTGATAAGCTTTCTATGCGCTAAGTTAATACAAGAATATCTAAAGCTTAAGGAGTGCTTATAGGGTGTCTATAAGCACTCCTTATTTTTTGAAGTAAAAGAATCATAGCTTTCACGGCGAAAGGTTGTTTCTTTTCTCGCTAAGAAGCGTTGTTGCTTGTTAGCTTCACTCGTTGGCTCTCGGTGCATAGGCTTTGTCTAACAAACGCTTTCGGCTTACATTTCGAAAGAACCAGTCTAGAGTTAAAACAGAATGGCAAGGAAAAATCCCTAGCGAATCAATGCATCGCAGATCGACGACAGTTATATTTCAAGAAGTCGTTCTGAACCATCGATGTCAGCAATTTTTGCCGTACCTTCGGCTAGTGAAAAGAAGGTGAGTCGAGGGTCTTCTGGCCCGTCATAGGTTTCTCCGAGGGCGGTCATGTGATCGTATCCTGCCTTGCGAGTTTCAGGGCTAACTTCATCAATCATGCTGGCTTTTCCGGTGACGACAATCCAGCCAAAGCCGGGCTTCCAGCCACTGAGTTCGAATTTAGGGTTTGCTTTGAGCTGGTGATAAACGTCTTTGTTTGTGGCTGTGCAAAACCAGAGTTTTCCGCCGTCAATTGCGGCAAAACTGAAGGGGCGAACACGTGGCTGATCCCCCTCGCAGGTTGCCAGATACCATGCTGGTACTGAAGTGAGATATTCTAGAATTTCATCCATTGCATGTCCTTTCTTGTCGGTATTTGATAGTGCAGAGAGTGTTTATTATTCGAGAAACGTAATTCTTGCAAGATCTTACAGAAGCCCTCTTCGCTCATCGCATGCATGTTGAGCCTTGCCCTGAGCTTTAGAGCAGCGCTAGAGCATAGGGAAGGCAAATATTGATTGCAATTATACAAGCGGTGCCAATAAGTAGATAAATAAAGCCAAGAAGATCTCGCTTTGAATAGGAGAGTGATTTGAGTCTTGTACGTCCAACTCCGCCGTGATAACAGCGGGCATCCATGCCAAGAGAGAGGGTTTCTGCATGGCGAAATGCGCTGGTGAAAAGGGGAACAATGAGTGAGGTCATCATAGAGATTGTGCCTTTAGGACTAGAGCTAAAGTTTGCTCCACGACTAATTTGAGCGCGGTAGATAGTTTGTAGCTCAAGGGCGAATTGAGGAAGAAAGCGCAGCGCAATTCCCATCATCATTGAAAGCTCGTGAGCAGGAAGGCCAATGCGCTTAAAGGGCTGCAAGAGCCGTTCGAAGGCGTCGGTAATATCAAGAGTTGTTGTTGCTAGGGTGAGTAAACTCATGCCAAGAAGCAAAAGGGTAAGACGAATTGCGATAAAAATTGCCTGTTCAATGCCCTTTTGGCTGATGCAGATTATGCCTGCTTGGAAATATACTTCGCCGCCCTGGACAAAAAAGATATTGAGAAGTGCGGTGATAATAACAAGGAAAGCTAACGGTGCAATGGAAACGAATGCCTGCCTGAGCGAAATACGTGCAAAGGCAAACATGCCAAACGTAAATAAGGCAGCGACCCCCAATGCAGGGTAGGAGCCTGCGGCAAAAACCATCACCATAAACAGAAGCGATAAGAGCAGCTTGGCTCGGGGATCCATTTTGTGAACAGCGGAATCTCTTGAAAGATAGCGGCCGAAGATAGTTTGGATACTCATTATTCCTCACCGCTTTGCTCTTGGGAGGAAGTGGCTGCTTTGGTTTCGGACGGCTTGCTCTCAGGTGCTCTGTCTTTGGGCGCCTTATTTTCTAATACGGAACAATGTCGAGAAAGCTCTTTGGCAATAGCGTCAGCTAGCGTATTGGGAAGATAGAGTTTCTCTTCCAGATTGAAACCAAGATCACGCAACTCGTTGGCGAGACGTACTGAATGAGGAACACCGAGCCCAATTTCACGAAGTTCCTTAGCATGGCTAAACACTTCTTCGGGAGTGCCGAGCCAGGCAATTTCACCTTTATTCATTACCAAGACGCGATCGGCAAGGCGTGAAATATCATTCATGTTGTGAGAAGCCATCACAATGGTTAAGCCTGAGCGATGAAACTTTTCAATGAGAGTAAGAAAGTCCTCGCGCGAAGCGGGGTCAAGGCCAGCAACGGGTTCATCAAGCACTAAAACACTAGGACGCATGGCGAGCACACCCGCAAATGCCACACGTCGCTGCTGTCCGCCCGAGAGCTCAAACGGAGAAACGTCTCTCAATTCATCGAAAGAAAGATTAACTTGATCAAGCGCTTCTCGAACGCGTTCCTCAACTTCGTGAGAGGAAAGCCCAAGGTTTCGTGGACCGAAAGCAACATCTTCGTATACCGATGCGGCAAAGAGTTGGTGTTCGGGGTATTGGAAGACAAGACCAATGTCGCCGCGGGCTTCAATCGCGGTTTTTTTATTCGCTAGATCTTTTCCCTTCCAAAGAACGCGTCCTTCGGTGGGATGAACCAAGCCATTGAGGTGTTGTGTGAGAGTGGATTTTCCTGATCCTGTGTGTCCGGCAATGGCAAGAAATTCACCATCTTCCAAAGAAAAGGAAACGTTTTTCAAAGCGTATTTTGGCGTTTCGCCTGCTTTTATTTGGCGTTTTGAAAGAGGGTTGTAGGAAAAGCTTACCTGTTCGAATGTAATCGACATAGCTCCTCCTTCAGCGTTTCGGTGTTGATATGTGTTGAAACGGGAAGCCCTCTATCTTGCAGCATTCGAGATATTTTCGTTGCAAAAGGAATGGCAAGGTTGAGGGTACGAAGTTTTTCATCTTGTGTAAGAACTTCTTTAGGGGATCCGTCCAGAACGCATAAGCCTTTTTCGAGCACAATAATGCGATCAGCTTCGGCAGCCTCCTCCATGAAATGAGTAATCATGACAATGGTCATTCCTTGTGCATGGAGTTCTTTGCATACGCGCATCAAACCGCGTCTGCCGCGGGGATCGAGCATGGCTGATGCTTCATCCAAAATAAGAATCTCGGGGTTCATGGCTAGAATGCCTGCGATAGCAACGCGCTGTTTTTGCCCACCCGAAAGTGCTGTGGTTTCGCGGAGTTCGTATCCTGAAAGCCCAACCTGCGCGAGTGCCTTGGTTACGCGTTCGCGCAGTTCAGGATTTTCGATTCCTAGGTTTTCGGGGCCGAAGGCAACATCGTTTTCAACGAGGCTAGCAACGAGCTGATCATCTGGATTTTGAAAAACCGAACCCGCAGAACTTCTGATAAGAAAGGTATATTCAGGATCTGATGTATCCATTCCCTTGGTGGTTACGGTTCCTTTATCAGGAAGTAAAAGAGCGTTGATGAGCTTGGAAAAAGTAGATTTTCCTGAGCCATTCGCGCCTAGTACGCAAACAAACTGACCTTTTTCTATTGTGAGATTGAGGTCTTGTAAAACGTACGAATCGCCTGTATAGGTAAAAGAAACGTCACTAAATGTGATCATGAATTAGCGACCCTTCTTTTGGTCTTTCTTTGGGGTGATGATGTTTGAGATGGATTTATAAACAATAAGGGTAATTACTGAATTTAAAAGACCTTTCAAAAGGTTGAAAGGAATAAGAACCGGAATAATCAGGGCAACAACGGCATCAAATGGAACGCCGAGCCAAGAAGGCGTAAGAAGAAGATTTCCAATGATAGAACCAATAACGCCTGCGATGATGCTGAATACCAAACCGATGATTGCAAACTTATAGGTGCGCTTTTTCTTGTAGATAAGAGCAGCAGGAAGAACGAAGCAGGTAACCACCAGGATGTTCATGAGAGCACCTGTGAAGTCTGCCATCAAAAGGCCATGGATGATAGCGGTAACAATACCAACGGCAACGCCGCCTGCAGGGCCATAGGCAAAACCTGCAACCATGGCGGGCATGTTCGAAGCATCGAACTTGAGCCAAGTTACGCCAGGAAGAAGAGGGAACTCAATAAAAGAAAGAAGCGTACCAATAGCGCACATAAGAGCCATGGTTACGAGTTGTCGCGTGCTCCAAACATTTGAATTGTTGGTGGGGGTTTTGCTTGCAGACATGAGCTTCTCCTGTCTTGTGTTCTGCAGAGGGATTTACTTTTTTTAGCCCGTGCGTTCAATATATGCTTTGTACCTATTACGAGCTATCTTGCAAGGATTTATTTTAGCCTAAAAATAAACAACTACGCCGCATCCGTGTGGTTTTGGTCGCCTTGTCACGGTATGGGATACGGTCATGAAATGCTGGGCGTGTAGGACTGCTGGTGCATTGAGTTTCCGGAGCGGTGGTTTGCTGGAACGCTAGGTGCACCGGGTTATTGGAACGCTGGGCGCATTATACAAAAAAGCCATAAGGGGATTCCTTATGGCTTGGTATTTTAATGGTGCCCCCGAGAGGAGTCGAACCTCCGACGCACGGTTTAGGAAAGTCACTTCTATGCTATGATCAGGCAATATAAGCGTTATTTCATATATAAACAAGAGTCTTTATAGCTATTTAAAAATAAAGCGATTGGCGCCGTTTTGGCGCCGTGGTAAGAAGGTGAGAAAAATGGGTTTTGAAATATCTTTAGATACCAAAGACAACATAGAGCAATTAGGGCGTCAGATAAACGATATGGAAAATATCCTTATGCATGTTGTTTCGTCTGATATAGAAATTACAGAGGAGACAATGAGGGTATTTCTTGCTTTAAATGCGGCCGAAAAGGACACATATCACAAAATAAAAAGCGCCCTAGGTAGTCTTTGATTTTGGAGGTGGTTAATGTCTGAATTAAGCGACCTACCAGACTTTGAATGAATATGCCCTCTAGCGTGAATACTCTAACTTTTAGTAAGGGTTTTTGCTGGAGGGCATTTCTTTATTTTTTTCAGTAGCTTAATGTTTAATTCTATTTTTAGCCGCCGCCCTTTGGTTCCTCTTCTTTTGTCTCTCTGAACACTTTTGAGAGCAATATACGGAATCATTATGCACTCGTCTATTTCCCCGCCCATAACGATGTTTAAAAACAACTTCACACCCTTCACATTTGCATGTACGCCATTCTGTAGGGTCAGCCATAGTCTTTAGTATTTGATTGCAAATAGCAGACGTTAGAGTCCCTCTAAGAGAGGGGCGCATTATGGGAGCGTTTCCAATAGGGAGGCGCACCTCTTTGTTTATGGGAACTTCAGAGATATCAAGAGGGAAAAAGCTACAAGGGGCAAAATAATGGTAATAATCCCTTTGTTGCAGGGTATGGCTTCTTTTGTTTTGGTCTGCCTCTTTTATATCGTGCCATAGTAAACGTACTTTCGTTTGTAAAGATTCAATAGCAAATGAAGCTTCTTCTAAAGTTATTACGGGGGCTTTATAAATATCGCGAGGTGTACGGTTTGACCTGCTCAATGCTTTTATTTGAAAACAAGGGAGCGCCTCAGGCGAATCATAAAGGCGTTTTACTTCTTCAGCCATTGCAATATCTGAAACGGTTATAGCGCCTAAAAGGCTCACGCCTAATTCATCATAAAATTTAGGTGTTCTTTTTACTAGATTGGATATTTCCTTATCAATGAATCTAGAAGAGTGAAAAGGGAAACCCCATTTCCTGCAAAAGTCCAAGACACTTTTTTCATCTCTTGCATTTACCTCCATTAGGTCATGGTTGAAAAATTCAGTTGGTAAGTCTTTTTCCGTTATGACTTGGCTTTTCCAATTAGGTAATAGAATTGTGTATTCGTGAGAAAAAGGAAGGCTCTCACAAATCTTTTCTTTCTTCTTTTCGGGGAATGCTTTATCTAAATAATCTATGAAATCCGCATAGCTTAATTCAAGAAAATCGCCCGTGCGCCATTGGATAGGTTTAGCGGTTACGGGGGAGTTATAAAACCTCTTACTATCGGGTCTTTCGTCCATTATGTCCCCCTAAAACTTTTCTTTATTGGGGACAGTTTAGCAGCTTTAATAACGTTAAAGAAAAAATCAAACAAACAAAAGGAGATTAAAAATGGCTGTCTTTATTCCAATTGAACAGGGAGAAGCTGGAAGTAAAACACTTGATGGTCTGCCAACTTTATGTTCAGTTCAGGCATTCGCACGTTATTTAAATATGTCCGACCAGACCGTTAGAAAGCTAGCTAGAGAAGGTGAAATCCCCTCTATCAAGTTGGGAAGGAGAGTATATATTCAGACGCTTGAATTAGCGAAAATGCTCAATGAGGGGAGCAAGGACAATGATTAGCGAAAAGAAAAACCCTTGCACGGTGCCTATCAACCACAACAACACTACGCAAGGGTGCAAAGAAGCTATTGAAAGCAACTTCATAGAAAAGGATACCATGCAAGAAAAGAAACTACCAATTACGGCGGCAACCGCTGGGGCTAAAGCCTTAGAGTTCAGGGAAAACAACCCACACAGCTACAAAATTCTTGTGAATATCGCCCTTGGAATGCTTGCACGGCATGAGAGGCTATCTATGAGCCGCGTAGTAGAAACAGCCCGAATAATGCCCGAATTTAATAGCACAGAGGAAAATAAGCCTTTTAAAATCAACAACACTTTACAAGCGGCACTAGCGAGGCTTTTAATGCAAGATTACCCACAATTAGAGGGCAAATTTGAAACGCGCAAATCATTATCTGATGAGGTTTTAGGATATGGGAAGAAATAGAGCAATGATATCCAATGATGTTTTTTGCGGTGACGCTTTCTTTGATTTATCGGTAGAGGCGCGTCTACTGTATCCATATATTCTTTTGAATGCCGATAATATAGGCGCATTTAATTCCGTAAAGAGTCTTTTAAGAATGGCGGGTGTAAATCAAGAAGCTTTTACAGAATTAGTAGAAGCTGGATTCGTTATAGATTTAAAAAGTTGTTATGCGGTTTGTGATTGGTGGAATCAAAATACGCATGATAAAGCAAAATATCCCGCTGATAGGTCAAATTACTACGATGAAATGGCTAAAGCCTTTGGTGATATAGACAGTTACAGAGGGAGATATGTTTTACTACCGACACGGTACCAAGACGGTACCGACACGGTACCGAATGCGCCCATAACAGAACATAACGGAACAAGGAACCTAACAGGAACAGAAAGAAACCAAACGGAACAGAACCAAAAAGAAGGAACTTTAACGAAGATAGAACATAATCCAAAAGAAAGAAAAGGTAATGCGTTTTGGTCTGCAAATAACGCTTGCCCAAAATGCCTAGAGGAAGGAATAGAGGATAATTATTTACTCCTTATCCCTATAGACGATTCAATAAGTAAAGCAGTTTGCCAAACTCACGGTAGTTTTATCGTGGATAAATCAGGGTGCTATTACTCTGCATAGCAGAACAATCACAGTACCAAGATACCAAGATTTAGGTATCTAAATGTTAGTTATGTCAGTCTTAAAAAAAGAAGAATTATGACGAATAACTGGACTATCCAAGAAATAAAAAATCTATTGAATATGGTTGGAATGTACCCTATTGAGTTTATTGCTCAGAGACTCAATAAGGCTACTGAACAAATAGATAATGCTTGCTTTCTTCTTGATTTATCACCAGATTATTCAGAGTCGGGATTAGAGCCGTTTTGGTGTAATGAATGCGCAACGTGGCGATTCCAAAGAAAACGAAACGGGAATTGTGCTATTTGCGAAACAAAAAAACAAATAGAAAAAAGTAGGCAAAAAGAATTTAAAGAATTGCGAATCGCAAGCCAAGAAACACTTATTCGATATGGTAAATATGAAACCCATAGAGGGGACAGAAAGCAAGCAAAGCCACTATCTACTGGAGACTGTAGAGCAGATGAAGCTAATGAATTACGTTATTATCAAGCTATATATGACCGCGAAAGAACGCGTCTAAAACGCATAAGACAAAAAAACGGAACAAATCCCCGAGGCGTGAAATGATTCTCCTAAAACGTCTAAGAATCAATAAGGGTTTAACAGAAACAGAGTTAGCCCATCTTGTAGGCGCTGAAACCGAGTCTATTAAGGCAATTGAACGAGGAGATTTTTCGAGCCTCTATCGCGTTCGTCTGCTTAGATTAAAAGCTGCCCTTAACTACAAAGGTGACCCCTACGAACTATTAAAACCCAACAAAAACCCAACAAAATAAAGAATTGCTATCAAGCAAACGGGTCGGCATTTTACCGCCCCATCTCTATTATGTTTTATCGCCCTAGATTCAATCTAGGGTTATCTCTTCATTGCCTAATTGGTTTTTTGGTTATAGGTATATTCGATAGCTAGGTTTAGTTATTAGTGATTAGTGGGTACTGTTTGCGGTTTTTGACGTTGATAATTTAGGAAAAATAGCTTAGAGAGAGGAGGTTCACCAATGGCAAGGAATGGGATAAGCGTTAGACCATACAAGAATAGTAAAGGGGAAGTAGTAAAAGGGAGTTGGATCGTAGAAGTCTCTCTAGGGGTAGATTGTCAAACAAAAAAACGAATTAGACCAAAAACGAACTTTAAAGGCACAAAAACGCAAGCTATCAAAGAGGGGGAAAGAATAAAGAGAGAGTACGAGGGTGGACTATCTTATGACGGTAAAAGTCTAACTTTTAAGGCGTTTGCTACTCAGTGGCATGATGAAAGAGTGACTAATGAACGCATTAGAAGCCGTACTATAGATAGTGAAAAATACAACTTGCAAAAGCTTTATAGCGTTCTAGGGGAATACAAGCTAAAAGATATTAAACGCCCTCAAGTATATAAAGCTATGAATCAAATTAGGGAAAATAAAACAGGTAAACGCCCTTTAGGCGGTACCACGATGAATAAGATATATAAGCTACTTAGACAAGTATTACAAGAAGCCGTAGAACAAGACTTAATAATTAAAAACCCTTGTCCCCGTAATGGGGCGCCTAAACAAGATACAAAGGAAAGACGGGCTTTAACAGCTGGAGAGTTTAATTCTTTTAAAGCAGCCTTAGATAAAACGGAAAATGAAGCGTATTCGAGGTTATTAGATAAAGAAAAGCGTATGGCGAAAATAAACAAGCGATTTAATAGGGAATCGGTAAAGCTTGTTCACGAACTGAGTTACCTTATGGCTTTGAGATTGGGCTTAGCTTCAGGAATGCGCCCTGAAGAAACTTTTGGGCTATGTTGGAAGTACGTTTCTAAAGACTGTGCAAGTATCAAAGTAGCTCAGGTTTTGACCTCAAGAGGAGAAATAGAGCCGCCTAAAACGGAAAAGAGTGTTAGGGAGATAACTCTAGACGCCGATACAAGGAACCATTTGCAAAAATGGAAGCGCGTTCAAAAAACGGTAATGCTTTCTATGGGCATTTATAACTTTGATAATGTCCCCGTATGTTGCTCTGATGTTGGGGGATATGCAAGCAGGGCGAATTTTGATAGATGGTTTGCGGAATGGCGAAAACAAAACGGAACCGCCAAAGACGTTACCTATTACACTTTAAGGCATACGCAAGCAACGCTTCTGTTAAGCAGAAATACCCCTTTAAAAGCCATACAAGCGCGTCTAGGGCATTCAACGCCCGATATGTTATTACGTGTCTACGCACACAACACAAAAGAGGGAGAGGAGAAAATAAAAGCCGTTATGTCTGATTTTATGACTGATAAAGCAGCGAATTATTAAGAGGAAATATTCGTTTGTGCGTATTAAAAAAGGGGTGATATAGAGCGATTGGCGCCGTTTTGGCGCCGTGCCTTTGCAGTATTGCAAATAATAGAGAAAGTCAGAGGTTAAAAATAGCCTATGACTTGGTATTTTAATGGTGCCCCCGAGAGGAGTCGAACCTCCGACGCACGGTTTAGGAAACCGACGCTCTATCCACTGAGCTACGAGGGCATGTAGTTCAAAGCTTAGTCTTAAGCCTGAGCTCAAAGTTTGTACTAAAATCTTCGCCAATTCTAACATATTGGGCCTGCGTGCATATATTACACACAGGCCCAATGAAGGTATGCTGAAATGGTTTAGATAGAAGATTATCTGCTATCTCCTGTTGAGACGTAAATAGTAACGGTAGCACCCTTTGTTCCGGAGCCAGAAGAAGGAGACTGTTTTATTACGGTTCCTTTCGTTACAGTAGAGCTCGACATCTGCTCAACGCTGTAGTTGAAGCCAGCTGCTTGAAGCGCTGCGATTGCGTCATTTTGGGTTTGACCAACGACGTTTGGAATAGTTGCGCTGCCGGCGCCGCTTGAGATGGTAAGGGTAATAGTCGAACCCTTGGCAGCGGTTCCCGTTGCAGACTGAGAAATAACATTACCTTTTTCGACTGAGGTACTTTCCTGATAGGCAATATCCACTGCAAAGCCTGCTGCTTCTAGGCGCGATGTTGCGTTGGATTGAGATTGCCCTACAACATTAGGGATTGTTACTTTCTCTTCGCCTTTCGAAAGGTGGTATGTGACTGTGTCGCCTTTCTTGGCAGAATTACCCGCGGCTATGCTTTGCTCAGCTACTTTACCCTCTTCAACATCGGAAGAGTAAACAGTGTCGCCTTCACTAGCCTTAAGTCCTGCATCGGTGAGGGCCTTTTGAGCCTGGTCTTTTGTCATGCCTCTTAAGTCAGGCACGCTCACCTGTTCGGTTCCCTTGGAAACACTGATGCTAACCGTTGAACCCTTCTTGGCCTTCTGGCCTGCTTCAGGGTTAGTTCCTACCACTTTTCCTGACTCAACTTCGGTTGAGTACACCTCGGTTTCTTGGCCTATCTTAAAGCCAGCATTGGTAAGCGTTTTCTTTGCCTGGTCAACGCTTTGACCCGCAACATTAGGAACCTCAACGTTGTCGCCTGAGCTACTTACGGCAAAAGCGATTCCGCCAATAATCGCAAGGGCAGCCAAAATTGCCAGAACAATAATAAGTGGTTTCTTGCTCTTTTTCTTGGGGACATCAGCAGAGAAGCTAGTGTTTGGCTTAACTGCTTGTGTTGTATCGTTTGAAATATTGGGAATGGAAGGCATAACAGAAGTTGAGCCACCCATGGGAAGGGGAGCAACTCCGCCATTCATAACCTGGGTTTGCTGTGAGCTTGCACCAAGGTTAACGGGACGTCCTGCCAGAAAATCGTTCAAATAACGACGCATCTCTGAAGCATCTTTGAAACGAGCAGCAGGGTCTTTCTCGAGTGCCTTCATAATGATTGCTTCAAGGGAAGGGTCGATGTCAGGGTTAATGGTACGAGGCGGAGCAGGAATTTCTTTAACCTGCTTGACCGCAACGCTAACTGCATCTTGACCATCAAAAGGAAGCTTGCCCGTGGTTGCTTCATACAAAACAACACCCAAGGAGTAAATATCGCTTGCAGGACCAAGGTCTTTGCCTTGAGCCTGTTCGGGAGATACATAATGCGCGGTACCTAAAACGGTTGCCGTCTGGCTTAAGCCCGCATCTCCTGCGCGTGCAATACCGAAGTCCATCACTTTGATGTTGCCATCAGGCTGAATCATGATGTTCTGCGGCTTGATGTCACGATGAATGATGTTTGCGGAATGAGCTACGCTTAACGCTTGTGCAACCTGCGAACCAATCTCTGCTGCTTTTCGCTGATTGATGAAGCCGCGTTCTTTGATTGCTGTTTTAAGATCAGTACCACGTAAGAATTCCATAACGATGTAATAGGTCTCGTCATCAAGACCCCAGTCGTAAATACTTACGATATATGGACTTTGCAATTTCGCCGCAGAAGCAGCCTCTTGACGAAAACGCTGAGTAAAAGTTGGGTCTGCAGCATATTGGGGTAGCATTACTTTTACTGCCACCATACGACCCAGCACTTTATCGTTGGCGCGGTAGACTTCAGCCATTCCACCCAAACCAACGCGCTCAGTTATCTCATACCGATCGTTGAGGGTTCTGCCAACCATGGTTCCAGCCACGTTTGTTCTCCTTTTGAACTCATGCTTTAGCAACTATGTATTAACGAGCTAAAGCATACCTTATTTCTTACAGGAAATTACGTTTGATTAAAGGGATCCTTGTGTTTTTAACGCAGTTTCCAAAACATTTTGAGCTCTTGAGGCAGCTCCTCCATCAAGAGATGCTCCTTGTTCAAGAGCGATAGCTACAACAACTTTGCAATCCTCTGATGGACCCATGCCAACAAACCAGCTATCGTCGTATTCTTTTCCTGTTTCAGAGGTACCTGTTTTTCCGGCAATTTGTACGCCTTGAACTGCCGCTGCGGTACCTGTTCCCGAATTAACAACGCCTTCGAGAACGGTTCTTACGCGTTTAGCGATTGAGCTAGAGGTTGCCGTCATGAGCGAGGAAGGACGAGCGGTGAAGCTGCATTCTCCATCAGCGTTATAAATACTATCAACCAAGTATGGTTGCTCCATTACTCCATCGTTTGCGATAACACATCCAACGAGGGCCATTTGCAAAACGGTTGCCTGTGGACCTGCTGGGCTTGCATGCTGACCAACGGGTTCGCCAGCGGTTGCCCAAGCGGTTTCCCATTCGGTCATTTCATTGGGGTCAGGCATGAGCGATTTAACAAGAGGAATATCGAAAGAAACATCTTGGTTGAAGCCGAATTTCTCAGACCCCTCAACAAGCCTATCGCTGCCAATTTGGGTGCCCAACTGGCCGTAGACTGCATTGGAAGAAAGCTCGGTTGCGCGAGCAAGCGTAATTTCTCCATAGGAATAATTGCCAAAGTTGTTCACCTTGCCGTTACCGATGGTCATTTCTCCAGGGGAGGAGAATACGCTTGATTCGGTTGCGACATTGTTTTCAAGAGCTGTGGTAAGAGAAACCATTTTAAAGGTTGAACCAGGCGAATAAAGTGCCTGCGTTGCGCGGTTGTAGAGTGCCGAAGAATCGCTTCCCGAAGAAAGAATAGATTCAATATCGGATGCGTTATAAGAAGGAGAAGAAGCGAGGGCCAATACAGCTCCCGTTTCGGGATCAATAACTACACAAGCGCCATTGAAGCCATCAAGTGCCTGTTCTGCCGCCTGTTGAATAGTTGAGTTAATGGTGAGCTTAACGTCATTTCCGGGTGTTCCTGCATCGGTTGCAGCGTTGACGACATCAACCCATGAAGCGTAGTTGCGCTGACCTTTAAGTGTGTCGTTGTATGAAGCTTCAATACCTGCTGTTCCGTAAGCTTCGGAGGCGTATCCCACAACGTGAGCCGCTAAGGTTCCTGAAGGGTACACGCGTTTATAGGTGCCGTCGTCCTGCAAGACACTTTGCGCTAACACAACGTTGTCGTATGTGGAAATGGTGCCGCGTTCGGTACGAGCTTCACGTGCCAGAGTGTGGTTGTTGCTCGGCATGTTTTTGTAATCGTTTGCCTGGACAACCATGATAAGCGTGAGATTTGCCACCAAAAGGGCAAACAATACCGAGAAAGCAATCATGGTTTTGGTAAGACGCTTACCTAGTGAAACACGACCCAAGACGCTTTCTGAAGAAAGGGTGCCTGTGCCAGAAATCATTTCTGTGCCAAGGCCCGTGCTCTGATCGCCGCAGCGCAGTAAGAAGCCAATAGCAATAAAGCTTGCCAAAAGCGAGGAACCACCTTGGCTTACGAAAGGTAAGGTGAGGCCCGTAAGAGGAATAAGGCGTGTAACGCCACCTACGATGATGAATGCCTGCAAAATAATAGAGGCTGTTAGTCCAACAGCGATAAAGGAGCTGACATCAGATTTTGCGCGGGCTGCGGTAACAAGGCCGCGAATAGCAAAGCAGAGATACAAAAGCAGTAGACCAGCAGCGCCGAGCAACCCGGTTTCTTCGGCGATTGCAGCAAAGATGAAGTCGCTTTCTACGATAGGAATTTGGTCGGACATGCCGTTGCCAATGCCAACGCCGAACAAGCCGCCATCGGCTATGGAGAAAATGGCCTGAACGAGCTGATATCCGTCACCGGTTGCATCCTTGAAAGGATCGAGCCAGGTGTCAACACGAATCTGAACGTGGTCGAACAGCAAGAAGGCAGCAACTCCGCCAATGGCAATAAGAACAAATCCGATAATGAGATAGGTTTTCTTGCCGGTTGCCACATAGAGCATGGTGATAAATACGAAGAACACAACGAGCGCTGAGCCCAAATCTTTTTCGAAGATAACAATTAAGAGCGAAATAACCCACATCACCAAAAGTGGCACCAAGGTTGCAAGATCGGGGATCTTAAACGGACCAATACGATGAGTAAAGATTGAGAGCATCTCGCGGTTTTGGGCAAGGTATCCCGCAAGGAATAAAACGATGAGGGTTTTTGCGATTTCTCCTGGCTGGAAGGAAATACCAGCAATGTTGAGCCAGATGCGACTGCCATAGATTTCCTGACCAACTACGGGCAAAAGAGGCGAAAGAAGCAGTAAGAAACCAACAATCATTAAGGTGTATTTGTAGTTTGCGATGCGGTCAAGGTTCTTCAGGAAGATTAGAACTAACAGCATACAAACAACGCCAAAGAAAAGCCACATCACCTGGCGCATTGCTAACTCAGGGGCAAGGCGCGTAACAAAAGCAATACCTATGCCTGAAAGCGCAAATGAAAGAGGTAAAAGAGCGGGGTCTGCTCCTGGTGCGAGTTTTCGGATAGCGAGGTGTGCAATAAGAAACGCGATGAATATCCCAACGGGCACCCCGAGGTTTTCCCAAGAAAGGGAAGAGCCTTCGCCGAGTGCAATCATGGCGAAAAGAAGAATAACGAGAGGTGCTGCAATACAGAGCAGTGCAAGTTCTAAATTACGACGAGTCATTTAGTTTCCTCCTTCAGAAGTTGTTCCTGAAGAGGAATTACCTGCATTTCCCGAAGACGTATTTGTGTTGGAGCTATTTGCACCTGAACTGCTAGAGCCGCCTGTGCCACCTGAAGTGTTTGCGTTGGCAGCTTTAGTGCTTTCATTCTTGGCAATTTCATCTTCGTAAGACTGAAGAAGGCGGTCGGCTTCTTCAAGGCTATCAACCTTCATGCCTTCTTTGATGCGGTTGGCAACTCCTGGCTGGAGCTTGTCAACTTCGATGCTGGTAGTTTTCTCAAGCGAAGATAAGGGCATTCCGAATAGCTCATCGGGGATGCCGCGATAGACGCTCACCTTGCCATTTTCTTCGATAAGGTAAGCGGAATTATTGACATATTGGTATCCACCAAAGGCTGCCAGTGCAAAAAGCGCAACTAACGCTATGGCAAAAAAAGTAAAGAGTGCACGTGACTTACGAATGTGTTTTTGTTCTTTTTTCTGCGAGAATCCTTTTACGTCAACCACGATTACTGTGACGTTATCAAGGCCTCCAGCATCAAGAGCTGCATCAACCAAGTTGCTTGCGCAGCGCTGAGGGTCATGCGTATGACGAAGGATGTCTTCAATTTCGGGATCTTCAATCATGGCGTTTAGGCCATCAGAGCACAAAAGAAGCCTGTCACCTGCGGAAACGTTAAGTTCGTAGATATCGGGAAGCGTGTTGGGATCTGAACCAATCGCACGAGTAATTACCGAGCGGTTAGGATGAACGCGCGCCTCTGCAGGAGTGATTTGTCCAATTTCGATTAAGTCGGCCATAAGGCTATGGTCGCGTGTGATTTGTTGTAAGCGGCCTTGGTGTAAAAGATACGCGCGCGAATCTCCTACTTGAGCAACGAGCAGGCGCTCACCTTCAAGGATAGCTCCTGTGAACGTGGTACCCATCCCTTCACGGCCAATACCTTTGCTAGGAGCCTTAAGCACATTGAGGTTTGCTGCCTGAACAGCATGAGTGAACGTGTCTGCATCGGGATGTTTAGGAGCCAGCTCCGAAACTGTTTCGATAGCTATTTCAGAAGCAACTTCTCCCGCCTCATGGCCTCCCATGCCATCAGCAACAGCAAAGAGCGGAGGCATGACGACCAGACTGTCTTCATTGTGGTCGCGCGCGTGACCGACATCGGTACGGCAACCAAAAAACGTCGAGCTTCTGCGTGCGAAACTATCGGGTGCCTTTTGTTGCTTCCTCGTTTGCCTTGCTTGCCTTGTGGATTTTGCTTGTCGTGCGGGTTTTGTAGCCCTTTCGGGGCGCGCCTGTTCAGGGTGTACATCCCGCGAACGTGGCGTGCGAGGAGTAGGTGAATCAGTCATTTAAGCAAACCTCACTCGCATTGTTACGTCACCAACAATTACCTTATCTCCGTTTTTGAGAGGGGTTGGATCAGTGATATAAACGCCATTGACGGCAGTTCCATTTGTTGAACCCAAGTCTTCGATGAAAAGGTTTTGTCCCATGAGAACAAAGCGCGCGTGACGTGAGGAAACGTAGCTAGCGCCAATAACGATGTCTGCTCCGGGGCTTCTGCCAACTACTACAGGGCCGCGAACATTGATATTTACGCCGCGAAGCTCTTTTGGTCCTTTTTCGACCGTTACCGACCAGCCCTTTTCCTTCTTGCGTTGACCACGCACAAGCCCAATTCCTGTTTTCATAATGGCGAACAGGAAGAGATAGAGCAGCGCTACGAATAATAGACGCCCTATTAGAAGAATAATGTCAATCAAAAGAAATACCCATCTCAAGAATGTTTACTGTTTTAATAGTACAGCGCCGTGAGGGGCGCTGTGTTTTACAGGGTTGCGTTTAGCGGAAGGTGAACAAGAATGTGGTGGTTCCTGTGGTAATGCGGTCTCCTTCGTTAAGCATGACTTCTGCAATGTGTCTTCCATTTACAAGTGTTCCGTTTGTAGAGCCTAAGTCTGCCACCGACCATGCTGCCGTTGATTCGCGTCGTATTTCTGCATGAGTTCGGCTTACGTTGAGATCGTTGAGTACAATGTCGCAATTCACGGCACGACCAATGAGAACACGTGCAGGGGTAAGTGTGAAGGTTCTGCCAGTAGTGAGGTTAACCAAATGAGGTTCGCCATGGTGTGAAGTTTGTCCTTGTTGCGGTGAGTTGCCGCCAAAGTGCATGGCTTGCCCAACAGCAATAGGTTCTGCGACTGCTGCCTGGCTGTATGCGTTGTAGTTATCGAATTGGGCAGGGTCTTCAGCCATAACATCGATGCCTGAACTGGAATAATCGCGCTGCCCGCGCTGTCCTGGGTGAGCGTAAAGATCTGCCTGAGCACCCGCCATACCTGCGGCTGCACCCGCTGCACCCGCCATGGCGGCTTCGCTGGCTCCAGCAACGCCAGCTCCGGCTGCGGCTCCAATGCCTGCTCCGGCAAAGTCAGCCCCAGTACCGCCCGCAGCATTTCCAAAACCTTCTTCGATAGGCATAGGGGTAGCGAACGAATCGTTTTTTTCGGAGGCAAAAGCGTTTTGCTGTGCGGGAGCGGAATAGGGAGTAGGTTCCTGGTAAGCGGCTTCGTTATTGGCGTGCTGATGAGGATATGCTCCGCCAATGCCATAACGAGCCATTTCTTCGGCGCGAAGCTGCTTGATAATAGGAGCAGAAACAAGTTCGGCAATTACATCAAACTTGCCAGGTTTAAGATCGTCATCAACGATAAAGCGAACAAGGGGAGCGCCGTCCATAACAAGACCTTGATCCATAGCCTTTGCGCGGAGGTAGGTTTCGGTTTCGCCTGCCAAGGTTGGATAGTATCCAAAAAGGCGTTGATCGTCGTCGGGGTTAACCAAAATGGTGTAAAGGGTGGGAGCAAATTCTTTTCCTGCGCCAACCATTTTTTCGCGGCGCATTTGCTTTTCGGCCTTTTTTTCAATCTGAACAGGAGAGATGGGGGCATCAAAGAGTTTTTCGTTTATACCTTCAAATCCGTCTTCGACGCGACGTTCAAATCGCGAGAAAAAACCCATGGTCTTTGCTCCTTACAAGGGTGTCTATCATTTTTTACAATCAGGCTTAATGATGACACAAAACAAAGGTAAAATGACTTTTTTTACGCAATCGCCATTTATTCGTCAGGTTTACATTAGGGCTTACAAAACTTACGAAATAAGGGATTGAGCTCTAAGCGTTTTGAGGGCATCAAGTCCGTCAAGATAACCTTGGCGTCCAGCAGCTTTAAGATTGGTTTTATCTTTTTCGGTTCTACCCATGATGAGTCCGCTGTCAGGGGCAATAACAAGCGCACGTCCTTCTTTCTCTAACTCAGCAACGCGTTCGAGTTCTTCGTTGTACACCAGATGACGGTTTTGCATAGCTTCAACAAGGTGAGGGTATTTATGTAAGATTGCCTTAAAAAGACCCATTCCTTTTTGAGGCTCTTTCTGAAAGCCGCGCGGTTGCGTTAAAACAATAACAAGAAAATCGCATCCATCAGCAAGTGCTTGATTGGCAGGGATTGGCCGCACCACACCTCCGTCATAGTAAGCGCGCCCCTTCCATTGAATCGCAGGAGAAAACAAAGGAAGAGAGCAACTTGCACGTATTACGGTGAAATCGTCGTCAAGATCAGATTTGTCGAAGAATACTGGCTCCCCTGTTTCGGCATTGGTGGCGCCGATTTTAAATTCACATGGATTATTGTTGCATGCTTCCCAATCAAAGGGTTCGAGCGAATGGGGAAGGTCGCCAAACAAAAAATCCATTCCGAAATAGGAGCCTGTGGTTATCCAGCTTTTGAGGCTGGCGTAGCGCGGATTGTTGGCGTATTCAATAATGCAACGCAGAGCTCGCCCGCGCTGTTTCGAAACGTAAGACACACCGTTTGAGGCGCCAGCAGAAACGCCAATGACGTAATTTGCGTAAAACTGTTGTTCGAGAAATGCCTCTATAACGCCTGCTGTATAAACGCCGCGCATGCCGCCGCCTTCAAAGACAATGCCTAGTTTCATGTTGTATTCCTTGTAAACACGTTGTGTTGATACGTTATGCTTCCCCGCGTGAAAGGGGCTTTTGTGATGAATTGTATTTTAGGGCTTTTGGAGCGCGATTACTTGCGATTTAGCAGAATCTGGGATATTCTTTCATACGCATCAAGGGGTTTCTTGGTGTGTTTTATATGCGGGCGTGGCGGAATTGGCAGACGCGTACGGTTCAGGTCCGTATGGAGGCAACTCCATGAAGGTTCAAGTCCTTTCGCCCGCACCAGTAAATTCAAAAAGCCGCAAAGCAGTGTTGTTTTGCGGCTTTGTTTTTCCCTTCTGCAAAGTTTGTGGGTGCAGAAGCATTTTTCTTTCGTACAATGAGCAGATTACCGACTTCCTTTTAGGGTCTGAAGTGTCGTGTTTGTTTTGAAGTGCTGTATTTGCGTTTTTAGCCTTGTGCTTGCACGTGGTGTTGCAGCTGCTAACGACATTGCGTTTGCGCGTGGTGTTGCGGCTGTATTTATGCGGGGCGAGCAAGGTTAGTTTGCACGTGGTGTTGCGGCTGCGCACGGTGAACAGGGCCAAACACGAGTGAGGCTAAATGTAGGCAAGCCACGCAAAGGAGATCGGAATGCACAGTTGGGCGATAGATAAAAGAAAAGGAGTATCGCATGCATTACATTCACTGCCTGAATAATATTTCGAGCAAAGGGACCGATTTGCTTTCAAGCGAATATGAACTCACGGAAGATATTTCACAATCATCAGGCATTTTGGTACGCAGTGCTGCGATGCATAACATGGAGTTTTCTTCTGATGTTTTGGCTATTGCTCGTGCGGGTGCTGGTGTAAATAACATTCCGTTAGATCGCTGCGCCGAAGAGGGCATTGTTGTTTTTAATACGCCAGGCGCAAACGCCAATGCAGTTAAAGAGCTTGTACTTTGTGCTCTTTTGCTGGGGAGTCGTGGAATTGTTGATGGTATTCAGTGGTGCCGCGATAATGCCGCCGACGAAAATATTGCAAAAACCGCAGAGAAAGCTAAGAAGCAATTTGCGGGTCAAGAAATCTTGGGCAAAAAGCTAGGCGTAATTGGCTTAGGCGCTATTGGTGCAGAAGTTGCAAATGCTGCCCTTAACCTTGGTATGGAAGTATATGGTTATGATCCTTATGTTTCAGTAAACGCTGCTTGGAGAATTTCGAGCGACGTTCATCATATTACTGATGTTGACGAGTTGTTCCGCACCTGCGACTACCTCACCATTCATGTTCCTGCTGTTGAAGGAACTATTGGAATGATTAACGAACACGCGTGCTCAATTATGAAAGAGGGCGCTGTGTTTTTGAACTTCTCTCGTGACACGTTGGTTGATAGTGCCGCTATGGCTGCTGCTTTAGAAAGCGGTAAGGTTAAAACCTATATCACCGACTTTGCTACGCCAGAGGTTATGGCGATGAAAAACGCCATTGTTCTTCCTCATCTTGGTGCTTCGACTGAAGAAGCCGAAGAAAACTGCGCCATGATGGCCGTTAAAGAGCTGCGCAATTATATCGAGAACGGCAACATTGTTAACTCAGTAAATTATCCTGCGTGCGATATGGGGATATGCGTCGATGGAAACTCTCGTGTGGCAGTACTTCATCGCAATGTTCCCAATATGATTGCCCAGATTACTAACCTTTTGGGTGAAGCGGGAATCAACATCGCAAACCTTACCAACAAGGCACGCGGAGAATTTGCATATACCCTTGTTGATACCGAGGCTCCTGTTGATGAGGCAATGGCTGAAAAACTTGCTGCCATCGAAAGTGTATGCCGCGTTCGTGTGGTGAAGTAGAGCGAAGCTTTACTATTTATTTGAGCCAATTTATTAGAGCGAAATATTAAAACGGAGTTTTGCATCAGAGCGAAGTTTTGCAATATCGTTTTTTACTCAGCTGCCTGGAACTTCCAGGCAGCTGTTATGTATGGGGGGGGTGGAACGGGGCAATGCCTTCCGGCTCCGTTGTCCGGCAGCTCTCTGTTTTGATGCGCGCTAAACTTGCTATAAGAATCAAGCAGAACAGCTAATTTCCAATGAATGACCACTGGATGTAATTGTCTGGGCGGTACGGCTTTCAACGGGCAGTACCTGGCAATACCCTCTGACTCCGTTGTCCGCCTGAGCTATCCCAGCAGCCCTTCGAACTGGCCGATGGCCCAGAGGGGCACGTTTGTAAGCCAGCCGTCGTTGCGATAGGGGGATAGCGAGGTGCGCAGTGCGGTGTCGAGATCGAACTTGTCGCAGGCTACGCGCAGACTTTTCGACCGCAGGTTCTCCCCAGCCTTCACTTCTATGGGCAGCACGGTGCCGTCATGTGCGATGCAGAAATCCGTTTCCGCAGTACCTTTTTCTGATGACCAATAAACGGGGGAAAAGCCTAGGTGAACAAGCTCTTGCTCGACGTATTGTTCCGTTAGAGCACCTTTGAACTCGGTGAATAACTTAGACCCGTCAAGAATAGTCGAGGGCCGAAGGTCGGCTAAGGCTCCAAGCAGCCCCACGTCGATGCAGAAGAGTTTGAAGGCGGAAAGGTCTTCGTAGCTTTTCAGCGGCACGCGAAGGGCGGAAACGCGAGGAATCTTTCGAATCGCGCCGTAATCCGCCAACCACTGCAGGCATTCCTCGAAGTCCCTTGCGCGCCCCCCGGGACGCACCGCGCCATATACGAACTTCTTGTTCTCGCGCGCGAGTTGGCCCGGGAGCGATTTCCAGACAAGTCGCATGCGTTTTAAAATGCGCTCGGGGGCATGCTTTCCGAAGTCGGCGTCGTAGTTTTCGAGAATGCCCTGCTGAAGGCGCCGTGCTTCCATCAAGTCGTTTTGCCGCTGGAAGGCGCTGACGATTTCGGGCATGCCGCCGAGCACGAAGTATTCTTTGAGACACTTGACGAGCACATCGTTCAACGGGGCAAGGTCATCCATGTCGCCGCTTTCGAGCGCATCGGCGAGGGGGTTGCCGGACGTTGCGCGTACGAATTCCGAAAAGCACAACGGACGCAGCGTTAGCTGGTCGACTTTCCCTACGGGGAATGATTCGCCTTCCCGACGCATTGCTATTCCCATATACGATCCTGCCGCAATAATGTGGTATTCGCGCGCCTGCTCGCAAAAATACTTCAATGAAGTAAGGCCGCGCGGTGCCTCTTGAATCTCGTCGAAGATGACGAGCGTGTTTTCGGGGTCTATCGTGTGTCCGCTGCGGAGCTCGATTTGTCGAAGGATACGCTTGGGGTCTAGATTCTGCTCGAATAGGGTGCGGGCAGACTGGTCGTACATGAAGTCGATCTTCACGAAATCGCGAAACTCCTGCTTGGCGAACGCCTCCATGAGCCAAGTTTTCCCCGTCTGGCGCGCCCCGCAAAGCAGTAGGGGTTTACGGTTCGGGCTTGATTTCCAAGCTACCAGGTTGTTCATGAGGAGTCTTTGCATTTGAGGGGTTCCTTACCGTGCGAGTCTTGTGGCTACTATAGCAGGTTCCCCTGAAAAATGTGGGAGACTCGCACATAATACCCCTGGAAAAATGTGGGAGAGGCGAGGGGTGCCCATTCTGGTGCCTTCCCCGACTTCCGTTCTGATGCTCTCTTGATGCCTTCCTTGGTTCCCTTTTGGTGTTCCTTTTCCACGCGAGCGTGTTGTCAGAGCCGGACAACGCAGTCCGGCACCGTTGTTCGCCGTTTATTCCGACCTGAACAATGCCCTCCGGCTTCATTGTTCGCTCCGTTTGCATCGCGGTGCCGAATATCGCTCATGTAAGCGCGCAAAGATCACAGCCTCGTTCGTGCCCACAGATTATTCCTGAAGCTTGCAGGAAACTGTACGTAATTACGGGTCCTACGAACTTGAAGCCTCGCCGTTTAAGATCAGTTGACACACGGTTGCCAAGTGGGCTCGTGGTGTGTTCGGAGCAGTCTTCAGCCACAGGCTTTCCGTCGACGAATGCCCATAGATAGGCGTCAAAGCTTCCAAATTCGGATTGTACCTGCATAAATGCTCGGGCGTTACCAATAGAGGCTTCGATTTTTCGACGGTTGCGCACGATGGCGGAGTTTGTCATTAGCTCTGCAATTTTTGAATCGTTATATTCGGCAACTACGAGCGGGTCAAAGTTGTCGAACGCCGAGCGAAACGCTTCACGCTTGTTTAAGATTCCTTCCCACGAAAGCCCCGCCTGGAAGCCCTCAAGCACAAGCAGCTCGAAGAGTGCGTGGTCATCGTGACATGGCACTCCCCATTCGCAGTCGTGATAAGTTACGTAGCGCGGATTCTTTGGGTTTTCCCAGCTGCAGCGGTGTGTTATTTCGGCCAAAAGAACTCCTTTCGTGGCGGCTTGTTGGTTATTCCTCCGTAGTGCTTCAATTAAAGGGGACTTCGATTTCGACTCTAATTTTAGACAGTTACGCCAGCCCGAGTAAATTGTGCCCGGACAATACCCTCCGACTCCGTTGTCCGGCTTTCAAAAAAAGTCATTTTCGTTGCTGCAGGCCAAAAAACTTTTTGCATTTTCGTGTATATACAGCCTAAAACTTTTTCAATATGTTTGAATCGCTCGTATGTCTTTATCGTGCGCTCGATTGCGAGTCCAGCCTTGATGCCCTGTTCGCAAAGCCTGCGTATCGTACGATTCAGGAGGTTATCGATGATCAGTAAACGGGAAAGCCCTAATTTTTTTTTCGTTATCTACTGAAGGTGGGGGAGTTGTGCGGCTTGGTGTGACTTTGCGTGGTAAGCGGGTGGGAACGCTTGCTCAAACGCCAAATGGTCTTGCCGCGTTTGAAGCAACTGCACCGATGCTTGCCGTGGAGAAGTTCAGAGGGTACTTCAATTATCGCGACGGAGTCTGATTCAGTGCTAATCATCGTTTAGGTATACTCGCGTTCGTGTAACAAAGGATAGAAAAGGGTGGAGCACCTGCTTCACCCTTTTTTCTTTATGGGATTGCCCGCTACTATTGTCCGTTACTTACGGACGAAGGCCGCTACCGCCCTGCGCAACGATGGTTTCGCCGGAAACGTAGGCGGCCAAATCGCTTGCGAGAAACACTGCAACGCCACCGATGTCGGTTTTAGGATCGCCGAAACGTCCTAGTGGGATGCCCTTGATGGTTGCTTCGAACGTATCAGGGTAAGCTTCCTTCCAAGCGGTGAGCTGCTCGGTCATAGCAAGGGGGCAGAGGCAGTTGACACGCACGCCGTCGGGGCCCCATTCGGTGGCGGCTACACGTGTTATGCCGCGGATACCTTCCTTGGCTGCAGCATAACTTGACTGACCTGGCTTACCAAACAGGCCAGCACCGCTTGCCAAATTCACCACGCAGCCCTTTGTCTTCTTGAGTTCAGGGAAGGCATGCTTCATGTAGAAGAACGTACTGTAGAGTCCTGAGTTGATGGCAAGGTCGAAGTCTTCTCTTGTGTGGTCTACGAGGTTCGTACCACTTTTAGATGCCTGCGCGTTGTTTACCATAACATCAAGCTTGCCGAAATGCTCGACGCACTTCGCAAGCGCTGCTTTCACTTGGGATTCGTCGGATCCTTCAGCGACGGTGTAGGCAACTTCTGTGCCGTATTCGCCGGTTAGCTTCTCGGCGGCGTCAGCCAAGCGGCTCTCGGTGCGCCCGGTAATGAACAACTTCGCTCCTTGCTCTGCGAACGCGCTCGCAATACCGAAGCCGATACCCTTGCCGCCACCAGTAATCAGGGCGACCTTTCCATCTAAAAGACCAATGGGTGCTCCTTTCGATTGATCTGCCTGAATGCTAAGGACTGGGTGGTTCTTTTGGTGCGGAGAAGTGCGTAAGCGTGGGTGATGGGTCGATTTGGGCAGCGGAACGGTTACCTTATCAAGCAACTTGATTTGGAATTTCTAGCAGGACAATACCCTCCGGCTCCGTTGTCCGGCCAGAGTTGGTGTTAGTTTGGCGTCTTTTTCTAACTATTAAAGACAATGCTCTATGAAACCTTAGAATGATGATGCTGGTGCACGTTATTTGGCCAATTCCTTTGGGTACGAATATTGATCATAATCATCAGGCGTGAATGCAGTGAGCTTTAATCATCGGGGATAGGAGATGCCCATGCAGGTAACTGAAACTATCAAGTATGTAGGCGTAAACGACCACGAGATTGATCTGTTCGAAGGTCAATACGATGTGCTCGAAAACGGCATGGCATACAACAGCTATGTTATTTTTGGTGAAAAGGTAGCTGTTACCGATACTGTCGATGCTCATTTTGTTGATGAGTGGCTTGGTAATCTTGATTCTGTTTTGGCAGACCGCACTCCGAGCTATCTCATTGTGCATCATATGGAGCCTGACCATTCTGCCGGTATCGTTGCCTTCATGGAGCGCTATCCCAAGGCGCAACTTGTTGCGTCAAAAATGGCTTTCAAAATGATGAATGCCTATTTTGGGACCGATTTCCCAGATCGCCAGATTGTTGTTAAGGACGGTTTCGAGCTTGATCTCGGCGGGCGCAGTTTGAGCTTCATCGGTGCTGCAAATGTACACTGGCCAGAGGTTATGTTTTCTTTCGATTCTCAAGACAAGGTGCTTTTTTCGGCGGATGCGTTCGGCAAGTTTGGCGCAAACGATATCGAAGACCCTGAAGGGTGGACGTGTGAGGCGCGCCGCTACTATTTTGGAATTGTGGGTAAGTTCGGAAAGAACACGCAAGCGGTACTCAAGAAAATTGCTGATCTCGACATCGAGTTTATTTGCTCGCTTCATGGACCTGTGCTTTCTGAAAATCTTTCTTATTATTTAGATATATACAACACTTGGTCGAGCTACGAACCTGAAGACCGAGGTGTAACCATTGCCTATGCAAGTGCCTATGGTCACACCAAGCAGGCTGCAGAAGAACTCGCCTGTGCCCTTGAAGCTAAAGGTCAAACGGTTTCGCTTTTTGATTTAGCCCGTGATGACATGGCCGAAGCTATAGAGGATGCATTCCGCTACGACCGTTTAGTGCTTGCAAGTATCACGTATGCAGGCGGAATCTTTCCGTTTATGGCTACATTTATCCACACGCTTGCTGAACATGCCTATCAAAATCGTAAGGTTGCTTTTATCGAGGCCGGTACGTGGGCACCTGTTGCCGCTAAAGTGATGCGCGTGCAGGTTGAACAGATGAACGATATTGAGTTTGCTGAGAATGTCGTAACGGTGCGTGGTGCTATCGATGATGGAACACGTGCTCAAATTGCTGCACTTGCAGACGAACTCTCTGAGTGAGGCACCTTCAGTGAGGGATGCCGTCAACGCAGAAACAGTTTCAGCATGAAGATGGTTTAAGTCTGAAACAACTTAATGTGTCTGCAATGCTAATTTTCGGAAGGTTTTTTGGCGTTGGTGTGGGTATGTGTTGGAAAACCATTCGTCCAAAAACTATCCTTCAGAAAAACCTGCATCAACGAGGCGATTGTTTCCGTCGGCAGCGCTTGTTGCAAGTTCGTCGCAACGCTCATTTTCAGGGTGTCCCGCATGCCCTTTTACCCAGTGAAAGGTTACCGTGTGAGGCTTTTTCGCTTCGAGTAAGCGCTTCCAAAGATCGATGTTCTTAACAGGTTCCTTCTTGGCGTTTTTCCAACCGCGTTTAAGCCAGCCTTCAACCCAATGCTGATTAAAAGCATCTACTACGTATTTTGAATCCGAGAACACATCAACGGTGCAAGGCTTTTTGAGTGCTTCGAATCCTGCAATAACTGCCAAAAGTTCCATGCGATTATTGGTGGTACAGGTAAATCCTTGAGAAATTTCTTTGGCATGAAGGTTTCCTTGAGTATCGGTGAAGTGAAGCACTGTGCCAAAACCACCAGGACCGGGATTTCCGCGTGAAGCGCCATCGGTATACATCGTTACATTCATGATAGATTCCGTTCTTTGCTTGTCGGTTTCGCAGGTATCGACAAGGGTTTTCTGCAAGTGCCTGCAATACATCTGTTGCAGGCAAGCTTTCTCTATAACTGCATACAGTTCATTCGTTATTGGCAGGCCTTTTCGATAAGCGCACGCAGTTCATCCATTCCTGTTCCTTTTTCTGAAGAAGTAATTACCATATTGGTTTCAGCAGAAAGCCCAAGCTGCTTTCGTATAGCTGTCGCTTGCTTGTTTGCCTGAGATTTACTGAGTTTGTCTGCCTTGGTAAGTGCGATAACAAAGGGGAGTTCGCAGGCGGTTAAAAACTCAATCATCTGCTCATCAAGCTTGGTGGCAGGGTGACGAATGTCAATCAGCGAAACCACCAGGGCATAAAACCTATACTGATCAAAGTATCCATTGATCATCTCCGACCAGCGGCTTTTTTCCGATTTTGCCACTTTAGCGTAGCCGTATCCGGGTAGGTCAATGAAGTCAATTTCATCAGTGCCAAAAAAGTTAATAGTGCTTGTTTTGCCTGGCATTGATGAAACGCGTGCTAATTGTTTTCGATTAAAAAGCTTATTGATCAGGGAAGATTTTCCTACGTTTGAGCGACCCACAAAGGAAACTTCAGGACGCTTTGATTCAGGAATTTGGGAAGAAGTTCCGTAGGCACCCTTAAATTCTACGAGGTTGTAGTTCATTGGGCTGGCTCCTCTGCTCTTCTATTATTTGTGTTTTGCCCGTTTTGATAACGAGTTTTTTGTTAATTCTTGGAGAGCTGAATTGCTTTCCTGTAGGGTGTTAATCATACCCGCTTCTTCTATGAGGTAGGGAAGTTCCCGTAAAAAGGACAAAGAAAAAAGCTCACATTGTGGGTGTCGCATAAAAAGCGCAAAAGCGCTCAGTGTAATAACGCTAAATACAACGATGCTGAACTTTGGGCATAGCGCTAAACTTGGCCGACAACGATAAGCTAATAAGGAGCCAGTAAAGAAGAGCAAAATGGACGAACTCGAGCAGATTACAAACCAAATAACGGGCGGAGATTTACTGGGTCGCATCATCGTCGCGGCAGTTATTCTTGTGTTCATTGCTATTATTTCGCACATCGTAACTCGATGGATTAAGCATATTGTGGCGCGAGATAGCAACGACCTTCCGCAGAGCACGTTTTTCATCAATATTGCGCGCTGCATTATTTGGGCTATTGGTATTTCTATTGTGGCCGATGCCTGCTTCAACGTTAATATGACGGCTGTCGTTGCTGCTTTAGGTGTAGGAGGTATCGCGCTTTCTTTAGGCTTGCAAGATACGCTTTCTAATCTCATTGGTGGCGTCCTCATTACCTTTATGCGCATTGTGACACCAGGTGACAATATTCAAGTTGGCACTCACAAAGGCGTTGTTCAAGATATCAATTGGCGTCAAACTCGCATAAAGAATCGTTTAGGAGAAACAGTTATTATTCCTAATTCGGTTATTTCGAGAAACTCGGTGGTGCACTTGCCTCCTCCAGAGCAGATTTCGGTTTTATTTGTGGTTACCTCACAAACAGGTCTTGATGAAATTGCTGAGGAAGTTGAAAAGCATGCACATGATACCGCTTTGGAATATGCGGGAATCGTGACAGAACCTGTGGTTATTTTTACCGAGGTAAGCGAATATGGCCTGAATGGCAAAGTGGTTCTTGAGATTGATGACGCTGCCGAGGCAACCGTGGTTTCTGATGCTATCACGCGTGCTATTGCGCCTGTGGTGAGGTAATCACAAGAAAAAAAGCACCTGAGTGGTTGGTGGCATTCAATTGTTGATATCCAGCCAAATGCTCAGGTACTTGCATGGTTTATTGCTTGCGTGTTTATGACGCGCTTATAGAAAACTTACAAACAATCAAAGATTTTCGAATGTGTAGTTTTCGGGATGCGCCTTAACGTCTTCGCGTAGTTTAGGATTCATCTTTCGGGTTCCGCGGTAAGCATCTTGCGTTTCGGTTGCAATAACCTGGTTGCGGTTTTCCATCTTTATCTGTGTATCAAAGCTGTTTCCATCAAGGGAAGACTGCATGGATTCTTTAGTGAGGCGTAAGCCAAATGGCGAAGTGTTTTTAACCATGGCTTCGGCTAGTTCCATTGCAGTGTCAAGTACTTGGTCGTCAGGTACCAGCCGGTTTGCAAAGCCCCAGCTCATAAGTTCTTCAGCACCAACACGACGAGCCGTCATAAGTATTTCGTTTGCTCGGGCATAGCCAATGATTTTCGGCAGATAGAACGAGCCAGACATATCGGTTCCTGTAAGGCCAATATTCAAATATCCCGCTTGCATCTTGAAAGACTCACCTAAAACGCGCAGATCGCAGGCGCAAGAAATCGAAAGTCCACCGCCAACAGCGTGTCCTTTAAGGGCGCCAATAATAGGTTGCGAACAAGCGCGCATGTTAACAACTTGGTCTGAGCAAATAGTTTGCATAATGAAGAAGTCACGCTGAGTGCGTCCCATGCCCTCGGGAGGATCAAGGGCTAAGTCATTCAAATTGAAGCCTGCGCAGAATGAAGAGCCCTCGCCTGTAAGAATGATGACACGACATTCTGGATCCATGCGTACTTTAATAAGGAACTGATTGAACTCTGCCATTTGTTTGTATGACATGGCGTTGAGATTTCCTGCATCGTTGAAGGCGCAAATGTAAATTGGTCCCTTTTTGGTTACTGCAATTTTTTCGTATCCATCGTAGCAAAAGCTGTCCATGTGGTATTGATCTTGGTATACCCCCATAAGTATTCCCTTCCTTGTTATGTTTCCCCTAGTGAAACTTTAGAGGAGGGAATAGGCTTTCGTCAATGAGGAAGGGCGCTGAGTACGGGCATTTGCTATCATAGAGGCGATTTATCGAATGCAGTTTTTTTGAGTGGGAACAGAGCTTGGTTTATGTCTGATTTCCCTTTTGAAAACTGCGGAATCGCTAGAATTATCGGAATCTTCGAAATTACGAGCGATCAAAGCGAATAGGAACCAAAAGGAACAACTATGACGCAACATTTGACGGAAAAGGATGTGCGTTCAATTGCGGAATATGCCCGCATTGGACTCACGGACGAAGAGGTTTCTTCGATGACAGTTGATCTAAACAGCATCATCGAAAGCCTGAAACCCATTACAGAATATGATTTAGAGGGAGTTGAGCCAACCTTTCATCCCATCGGCGGACTCGTTAACGTTTCGCACGAGGATATTGAGGGTGAAAGCTTCTCTCAAAAAACTGCTCTTAAAAATGCCCCAAAACAGCAGGATGGCAGTTTCCTCATTCCTGCTATCTTGGGCGGGGGTGATGCATAATGGCTCTCTCAGATTTAACGGTTAAAGAAATCCAGACGGGTCTTACGAGTAAAGAGTTTTCCGCAGAAGAAGTTGCTAAGGAAAGCCTTGCTCGCATTGAGTCTGCCGACAAAAAGGTCCATGCGTTTCTCGAGGTAACTTCAGAAGCCGCTTTGAGTGCAGCGCAGCGCGTCGACAGCGCAATCGCTTCAGGAACCTTCGGTGAAATGGGACCCTTGGCGGGCGTGCCCGTTGCCTTTAAAGACAACATGAATTTTGAAGGAACGCACACCACCTGCTCTTCCCGTATGTTGGAAAGCTATGTTTCTCCTTATACGGCCACATGCGTTGATAACATCATTCAGGCAGGCGGCATTCCGCTTGGAAAACTCAATATGGATGAATTTGCGTTCGGTTCTTCTACGGAAACTTCGGCGTTTGGCTGCACCTATAATCCATGGGATTTAGAGCGCGTTCCGGGTGGTTCTTCGGGTGGTTCTGCGGCAGCGGTTGCTGCGGGTCTTGCGTGCGTAACGCTTGGTTCCGACACGGGCGGATCGATTCGTCAGCCAGGCAGTTTTTGCGGCGTTGTTGCGGTAAAGCCAACCTATGGCGTGGTTTCTCGTTATGGCGTTGTGGCCTTTGGTAGTTCGCTTGACCAGGTTGGTCCTTTCGCGCGCAGTGTCGAAGACGCCGCTCTTGCCATGAATGCTCTTGCGGGGCACGACTCTAAAGATTGCACGAGTCAGCCTGTTCAGACAGACTTTACGGAAAATCTTGCCGAGGGTGTTTCGGGCATGCGTATCGGTATCGTTCCAAGCTTTATGGAAGCTGAAGGTCTTGACGAAGAAGTTCGCGCAAAGGTGGAAGAAGCAATCAATCACCTTAAGAAGATGGGTGCAGAAATCGTCGAAGTTGAACTTCCTAATGCTCAGGCAGCCATGAGTGCTTACTACGTTTTGGGTCCATGTGAGGCATTTTCCAACCTCGCCCGCTTTGATTCGGTTCGTTACGGCTATTGTCCTGAAGGGTACAAAGATTTGGGTTCTCAGTACGAGGCAGCTCGCGCGGGCGGGTTTGGTCTTGAGGCTCGTCGCCGCATTATGTTGGGCAGCTATTTACTTTCTTCGGGGGTATATGACAAGTATTACTACCCTGCACAGCAGGTTCGTACTCTTATTACACAAGATTATCTCAATGCTTACGAAAAGGTTGACTGTATTGTTGCTCCCGTAAGTCCTCGCACCGCATTTAAGTTTGGTGAAATCGCCGACCCAACGTCAATGTATCTTTCCGATATGTTTACCATTTCAATCAATATTGCTGGCAACGGTGGGATGAGCTTTCCTGTGGGGCTTGGTGCAACGTCTGGTTTGCCGGTGGGTGTTCAGCTTATTAGTCCTGCATTTAAAGATGAGAATATGTTTAGAGTTGCAGCAGCGCTTGAGACCGTATATGGAACGGCTCCTGTCGCACCTGCTTTTTCTGACGGAAAGGCTGGTGAATAGCTAATGAAGAAACTTGAAGAAGTGCTTCAAGATTGGGAGGCTGTCATTGGTCTTGAAGTTCATGCGGAATTAACCACGCTTGAAACTAAGATGTTCTGTAACTGTAAGCTTGAGTTTGGTGCAGAACCCAACACCCACACGTGCCCCGTTTGTTTGGGATTACCCGGTGCGTTGCCCGTTCCCAACAAGGCTGCTATTGAGTCTATTGTTCTTGCTGGCTTAGCTACTAATTGTGACATTGAGAAACGCTCGATGTTTTATCGCAAGAATTATATGTATCCCGACATGTCCAAGAACTTCCAAATCACGCAAGGGCCAGTAGCATTTTGTATGCGCGGCCATCTTGACTTAGAGGTTGATGGTGCTGCGGCAAAAGAGCGCATTGATATTCCCGAAGCAAAAGAGGGAAGCTATGTTGCGCACATTGGTATCGAGCGTATTCATATGGAAGAAGACGCCGGTAAGATGATTCATATCGGTGGCGATGAGGGTCGTATTGCGGGCGCAACTCATTCGTTGGTTGATTACAATCGCTGCGGCACTCCGCTTATTGAGCTAGTAACGCAGCCAGATTTGCGCACGCCTGAAGAGGCTCGTTTGTTCATGCAAAAGCTTCGCCAGATTTACTTGGCGATTGGTATTTCTGACTGCTCCATGGAAGAGGGTTCGCTTCGTTGTGACGGAAATGTAAGCTTGCGTCGTCGTGGCGAAACCAAGCTGGGCACCAAAACCGAGCTCAAGAACATGAACAGCTTCAAAAACTTGCATGATGGTTTGGCATATGAAATTTGCCGACAGGCAGAAGTGCTCGAAGAGGGCGGAATTATTTATCAGGAAACGCGTCATTGGGACCCAAGCGCAAAGCGTACCATTGTTATGCGTGTGAAGGAAACCGCAGACGACTATCGTCTTTTCCCCGATCCAGATCTTGCCCCTTATGATTTAAGCGATGAGTTCATCGAAAACGTGCGCAAGCGTTTGCCAGAGTTGCCTGATGAAAAGGCGAAACGTTTTGAGGAAACCTTTGGTTTGTCTGCTTATGATGCGCGCCACTTGGTTGAGCATCGTGCAACTTCAAATTTCTTTGAGGAATGCATGAAAGAAGCTTCCGCTGAATTGGCTAAACCGTTGGCAAATCTCATCATTAATGATGTTGCAGCATACCTGAATGCAAACCCCGAGGTCGATCTTACGGAATCGAATCTCTCTCCCGCGCGCGCGGTTGAATTGGTAACGCTTCTTTCCAAGGATGTCATTTCGTCGAAGCAGGCAAAGCAAGTGTTTGCGGCAATTTTGGAAGAAGACAAAGATCCTTCCGTCGTTGTTGAAGAACGTGGCATGAAACAGGTTTCCGATACGGGCGCAATTGAAGCGGTTGTTGATGGCGTTTTGGCTGCGTTCCCAGACAAAGTGGAACAGTATAGGGGAGGTAAGACGGGCCTTCTTGGTTTCTTTGTTGGTCAGTGTATGAAAGAAATGAAAGGGCAGGGTAACCCCAAAGTTATCAACGAACTGCTTACTAAGAAATTATCGTAATAATTCCAAAGAAGGTGGCAATAACGTATGTATTGCCACCTTCTTTTTGCAAAGAGCCTAATGTCCTCAAAGGAAACTAAGAGGGTTCGGCTAAGAGGAGTGATAAGTTCTTAAGCCTGAGAATTCTTAAAGGCTGATTAAGTACTTCGGGATTGAAAAGCGGTGGCGATTTGGTCGTCATCGCTTTCTTTTATAGGCTCGCGAACCTATAAATTATGAACCACCCTTCAAAAGGGAGGTTCATAATTTATGCGTGTCGGATGGGAGTGTTTCGGTATTGTCGCTTACGAAATGGCGTTATTGACCCAGGCTATTGTGGATGACTTAGTTTGAGTCGTTATGAGGAGCCTAGTCTAGGTCATTGTGGGTGGCAAAAACGGCAGCGATAAGGTTTTCAATTAATACAAAGTTATCTTCATCTTCAGAAAGACCTGTCATGACGCTCATGATGTAGGTGTTCCCATCGAGTTCAACAATTCCCGCATCGCAGAGTCCGTTATAGTCATGCGCATAGTCACTGCCCGAACACCAGCCTGCTTTGTTGTGGACCAGTGCTCCTTGAGGTTCAACAGCATTGCGCAGGAAAGAGAGATTTGTTTGTTCGCAAAGAGATCTAAGCCATGCAGCCGTTGGGCTGTCCGACTGGAAATAATCATACATTTCCGTCCAGATTTTTGCGGAGCTTCGTGCGGTATACCAGGGAAACCATGAATCGGGAAGATAGGCGGTGTCGTTTACGCCGAGTGATTCAGTCCATTCGTTGAAACCTGCAAAATCATACATGGTACGTAGAGTGCCAAAGGCATCATTATCTGAATTGATAACAGATTCTTCGATAAGGCTTTCAACTTGTGATCCGCGCGCATCGAAAGTGTCAGTTGTGACACCGGGCAGAGCTAGCTCTCCATTTTCTACGTGCTGCTCGCAAATATAGAGCGCATAAGGAGCTTTAAAAGAGCTTGCTCCGTAGATTTCGGAATCGGGATTATAGGTAATGCCACGACCTGTTTTTATGTCATAGAATACAATACCCACTGTCGCTTGGGGTTCGATAGCGGCAATCGCGCTTTCAATTTGCTCTTGTTCTTCCGAAGAAAGAGTGGGAGCGGGAAGGTTAGAAAGTGAAAAGGATTGCAGGCTTTCTGAGGAGGGAATTTTATCGAGGGCCGTGGGCGTTCCTTTGAAATCTAGCAACATTTCCATGAAGTCATTGTCTTCAGGCGCAAGTGAAGATTCTATTTCTGATGTATCTTTGGCCGAATGCCTGCTGGAGGCTTCGTTTTCCGACTGCTGTGAGCATGAAACACAGCTGTTGAGTACAAAGAGAGTGATTGCTCCTGCAACTATGAGGGCAAGAATTGCAATGAGGGTTGAGCGACGATCCTCAATTGTTTCGGCTGTTTTAATCGCGGCCAGTTCAGAGAATGAAAGAGGCTCAGAAGTTTGGTCAGTATGCTTGCCTAACGGGGAGGCGTGGCGTGGTCCCTGCTTTGTGTGTTTTCCTGCCTTGGTGGTTTGGCTGGTGTGCTTTGGTTGTTTGCTGCTTGAATTCATGAATGGGAGACTATCATAAATACAAAGGGAAAGGCGACAGGTGTAGCTGGTTGCACAAAAAGTTGCCACACAGAAACTTACCAACCCGGACAACGGAGCCGGTTGCAAAAAAAGACCAGCCATGGTTGGCTGGTCATAATGCTTTCATGGTTGTTTAAAGAGACGCCCGGTACACCCTCCGTTTAAGAGCGATTCTTAAACTACTCAAGGTTCTTAACGTTATTTAACAATGAGTACAGGAATTTCTGCGTTGCGAAGAACGCCAAAGCTTACGCTGCCAAGCATGCCGCGAATAGCGCCTAAGCCGCGTGAGCCCATAACAATAAGATCGCAACTGTAATACTTTGAAGCATCAACAATGGTGTCGATGGTATAAACACCAAAAACTACTTCAGCAGAAAGCTCTCCTTTAAAATCCTTTACTAAAGGGGCGATTGCTTCAGTGATTTCGTCATTGTTTTGTTCGGTCCGTTGCTTAAGAAGCGTTGCAAAATCGCTCTGGCCAACAAGTGAAATCCCTAAGCCAAAGCCAGATTGATTCATGCTGCTGTAAACCAAATCTTGAGGAGGAGCGGAAACCTTAACAACGTGAATCTGTGCGTCCTCCTCTTCGCTGGCAAGTTTGATAGCTTCACTAAGAGCGTGTGCTGCATGATCTGAATCATCAAACGGAACCAAGATATTTTTAAATCCCATGAGAACTCCCTCTCTAACAGGTGAATATGACTTCATTATACGCTTTCGCGGCTGCTCACTGATATTTTTGAGAAGAGTGGTAGGGTTGCTTTGCAGCATGTATGACAATATTTGTAAGAATGTGAAAATTCATTTAAAGATACTAGCACTTTACTGCTCTACTGTGCTAAAGTGCTTACACAGTCTATAGAACGTTAGAAGGAAAGAAAGAGAATGAACTTTGTTACTCCCGTTGGCTTTCGTGATGTGATGAGCGATGAGGCTCTGGTGCGCGAGAACCTCACTTTTCGCGTGCAGCGTTGTTTTTCCGCTCAAGGATATCTTCCTATTGAAACACCAACCCTTGAGGTTTTGGACGTCATGGAAGCGGGAGGGCATGTTCCAGAAGCTCCTTTTAAATTCTTCGATTCGCATGGTGATCTTTTGGCAATGCGTCCCGATGTCACCATGCAGATTGCGCGCATGTGCGCTACGCGCTTAAACCCCGCGGAGGAACCTATTCGTCTTCGTTATACGCAACGGGTATTTCGCGAAAAAACAGCCGAAGCTGCAGCACGTGAAATTACTCAGCTCGGTGTTGAATCGGTAGGGGAATCGGGCGTAAAAGCAGACGCTGAGCTTATCGTTTTGTTTGCTGAAGCTCTTGCAGCTACTGGTTTGGAGCAGTTTAAAATTGCACTTGGTTCGGCAGGCGTTTTGCGCGATTTACTGGCTTTAAGTGGCGCAACGTCTGAATGGCAGGCCGCTGTTCTTCAAGCTTTTCATACTTCAAATTTGGTAGATTTGGCTGAGCTCGTCGAGGAGGACGTTCCCAACAAACAAGCAGCGCAGGCAATTTTCGCACTTCCAAACCTTCGTGGTGGAAGGCAAGCATTAAAGGCAGTGCGTAGCGTTTTAGAACCGCTTGAAAACACAGCTGCCATCGATGAGCTTGAAGAGGTTTACAACTATCTGGTTAATGAGGGTCTTGAAGATAAGATTCTTATTGATTTTTCGGTTATGAGCTCGTTTGATTATTACACGGGTATCGTGTTTGAAGCCTATGCCCCTGGGCTAGGGTCTCCGCTTGGCGGTGGCGGTCGCTACGATAATCTGCTTGCCTCTTATGGCGCGGGACAGGTTCCTGCGGCCGGTTTTGCGTTTTATCTTGAGCAGGTAATGGCCGCGTTTGCAGTTGAAGAAAAAGAAGAAAAGCGGCCCTTGCGTATCGCGGTTCCTAAAGGTTCGCTAAACGAAGACGCTATTCGTGTTCTTACGAATGCAGGTCTTGATACCGAAGGTCTTGCAGATGCTGGTCGTACGCTCATGATTCGCAAGGCTGATGTTGAATATATTATTGTTCGCCCAACGGATGCACCTGTCTTTGTGGCGCTTGGTGCTGCCGATTGCGGCATTTGTGGCGAAGACTCACTTTTGGAAGCTTCGCCCGATGTCGTTGAATTGGTTGATCTAAAGTTTGGCGATTGCCGTTTTGTTGTTGCTGAGTCTAAGGGAACCACCGAAGCAGTTGAGAGTAGATATCGCAAACTCGGTTCCATTCGCGTGGCAACGAAGTATCCCAACATCACCCGTGCGCACTATGCGAAAAAAGGTAAGCAGGTTGAAATTGTAAAGCTTCACGGCAACATTGAGCTTGCTCCTATCACGGGTATGGCTGAACGAATCGTTGATATTACAGCAACGGGCACAACACTTCGCGAGAACAATTTAGTGGTAGTTGATGAGGTTCTTTCTTCCACTGCGCGTTTCTTTGCAAATCCTTGTTCATTCAGAACAAACCCTCGTGTTGGTCAGTTGGCTGAAATTTTATACAAGCAGGCTAAGGAGAAGTAGTCATGAGAAGAATAGAATTAGAGGCTAATCAGGCGTTTGAGGAAAGCCTTCTTAATCGCACGAGTGCATTTAACGCTGATGCTCTGGTGGCAGCAACCAATATCGTTGAAGCGGTTCGCGAGCGCGGGGATGCGGCTTTAAAAGAGTTTACCCAGCGTTTCGATGGTGTTGAACTCGAATCTTTTCGTGTAAGCAATGCGGCGATCGATGAAGCAATTGCTAAAGTTGATCCTACGGTTGCAAAGGCTCTTCAAAAAGCCGCGAACCAAATACGCGACTTTCACGAGCGTCAAAAGCAACAGGGCTGGTTTGCACTGCGTGAAGACGGCGCGTTAGTTGGGGCAAAGGTTGAGCCGCTTGATTCAGTTGGTGTATATGTGCCGGGCGGTCGCGCTCTCTATCCTTCTTCAGTTTTGATGAATGCCATTCCCGCCTCCGTTGCAGGAGTAAAGCGTATCGTATGCGCAACGCCTCCAACAAAAGATGGCTCGCTTGATCCTGCCATTGTTGAGGCATGCCGTATTGCGGGTGTAACTGAAATTTATGCTATTGGTGGCGCTCAGGCTATTGGCGCTTTGGCATACGGAACCGAAACAATTGCTCCTGTTGATAAAATTACAGGCCCCGGCAATGCTTTTGTAGCAGCCGCAAAAAAGGTTGTTTCGGGGGATGTAGGAATCGATATGATTGCAGGGCCGTCCGAGGTTTGTGTCGTGGCTGATGAAACAGCGCTTCCTGAATTGGTTGCCATTGATTTGATGGCTCAGGCAGAACACGACCCACTGGCAAGCTGTTATTTGGTAACCTTCTCAAGCGAATACGCCGATCAGGTTGAGGCTGCGATTAACGAGCACATGAAGGAATCTACGCGTGCTGAAATCACGAAGGCTTCTCTGGACAATCAAGGCCTCATAATTGTGTGTCCTTCACTTCCTGCAGCACTCGAAACCGTTAACGTTATTGCTCCCGAACACTTAGAGCTACATGTTTCGAATGCCATGGAGCTTTTGGGATCTATTCGTCATGCAGGGGCAATCTTTATGGGTGAGTGGACACCGGAGGCAGTGGGTGATTATGTGGCAGGGCCAAATCATACGTTGCCAACAGGAGGAACAGCACGTTTTTCAAGCCCGCTTTCAGTTGATGAGTTCATTAAGAAATCGAGCGTTATCCAGTATTCGGCTGCTGCTTTAATGAGAGATGCTTCTGCGATTATGACTATTGCAGATCATGAAGGTCTGTGGGCACATGCCCAGAGTGTTCGTCTTCGCGCAAAGCTCGCCGAGCAGGAAGTTATCAACGGTGCTGCTGAATAGGCTTTACCAAACGACCGTTTGAATAGGAGCTGTCGAGTGGAAAACCGTTGGTAACATGCATCTAAGATAATGCGAACGTACTAAGTAATACTGTTGCGTTTAGGCGCGTCTGAGAAAAGGATAGAGAACAACACCATGAATACGGTACGTGCTTCCCAACCACGATTGGCCGATATCATTCCTTATGACCCGAAGTATCTTCCGGCCAAGGAGTACTTGTCGGCCAACGAGAATCCGCGTAATGTTCCCGAAGAAATACAGCTGGAAATACGCAAGGCTCTCAAGAATTATCCCTTTAATCGTTATCCCGATCCGCTTGCTAATGAGCTGCGTGATTTAATTGCGGAAGCAAATGGGCTTTATCGCGAGAATATTCTTTTGGGAAATGGTGGTGATGAGCTGCTCTTTAATATTGCGCTTGCATGGGGCGGTCCGGGAAGAACCTTTCTTAATCTTCCCCCAACGTTTTCTGTATATGAAGCAAATGCCAAGTTAACGGGCACTACGGTTGTCAATATTCCACGCGATGCCGAATACAATATCGATGAAGAGGCGGTTTTGAGCCGCGTTGCTCAAGGAGATATTGACTACGTTATTGTGACGAGTCCTAATAACCCAACAGGTAAAATGGCAAACGAGCTGTTCTTGAGAAAGCTTCTTGAAGCAACTGATGCGCTTGTCATGGTTGACGAGGCGTACTTTGAGTTTTCTCGTTTTTCTATGCGTCCTTATCTTGAAAGCCACAAGAACCTTGTTATTTTACGTACGTTCTCTAAGGCGTTTAGTTTGGCAGGTGTCCGCTTAGGCTACATTTTGGCAAATCAAGAAGTTATCAATGAGTTTATTAAGGTCCGTCAGCCCTATTCGGTTGATGCGATTTCGCAAGCGATTGGAAAGGCGGTATTTCGCAATCGCGCGCTGTTTGAAAAAGGAATCGATGACATTATTAGTCAGCGCTCTTTTGTGATTGATGAGTTGCGTAAAATTCCAAGCGTTACTGCTTTTGACTCCGATTCGAACTATGTATTATTCCGCGTGCCTGAAGCGAGTACTGTTTGGGAGAAACTCTACGATGTGGGCGTTTTAATTCGCGATTTCTCTCGTTCGCCCTACCTGGAAAACTGCTTGCGTGTTTCTATTGGAACCGAAGAAGAAAACGCGGTATTTTTGGCAGAACTTCAAAAGATTTTAGGAGTATAAATGCAACGATGCGCAACCATTACGCGTAAGACCAAAGAGACTGACATTACGCTTTCGCTCGATATTGACGGTACGGGTAAAACACAGATCGATACGGGCGTTCCCTTTTTTGATCATATGCTTGATGCGTTTGGCCGTCACGGGCTGTTTGATTTAACGGTTTCGGCAAAAGGAGATATTGAAGTTGATGCGCATCATACGGTGGAAGATGTCGGAATTGTTTTGGGTCAGGCTTTTGCTCAAGCAATGGGCGACAAGCGTGGCATAACGCGCTTCGGTTCTCAATTCGTACCGATGGACGAAGCTTTGTTGTTGGCGGCACTTGATATTTCAGGGCGTGGGCAGCTTCACTATGATGTCGATGTTCCTTTTGGTTTATTGGGAACGTTCGATACAACACTTGCGAAGGAATTCTTCATTTCGTTTGCATCAAATGCTCAGGTAACGCTCCACGTGAAAGAACTTGCGGGCGAAAACCCTCATCATGTTATTGAGGCGGCTTTCAAAGCAGTCGGCAGAGCGATGTGCGCAGCGTTGACCATTGATCCCCGTGTGGCGGGCGAACTTCCTTCAACAAAGGGAATGCTGTAGAGGTAATTGTTTGCTGGTTGATGTAGGTGCGCTAAGCTGACGGAAAGCGGAAAGCGCAAAGCGTATCGGGACTCATAAGGAAATTAGATTTAGCAAGGAAAAATACGAAAGGTAACCAATGATTGCCGTTGTTGACTACTGTAAGGGTAATCTAAAAAGCGTCGAACGCGGATTGCGTGCAGTGGGCGGAGATGCGTGCATTACTGATGATCCTACAGTTATAGAGAAGGCTGATGCAATCGTTCTTCCAGGTGTCGGTGCGTTTGCAGATGCTTCAAAAACCATGACCGAAACAGGCCAGATGGAGGCAATCCGCAAAGCTATTAAAAGCGGGAAACCGTTTTTGGGGATATGTTTAGGTGAGCACCTGTTGTTTTCCGAAGGAACAGAAGGCGCCGAAGGCTCTGTTCAGACTTCAGAAGGTTTGGGCTGCATAGAGGGTGTTGTTGATAAAATGCCCGAATATGATTCCAATGATCTGCGTTATAAAATTCCCCATGTTGGTTGGAATTCGATTGAATTTGATGCTTCATGTGGCTGTCCTCTTTTGAAAGGTATAAAGCCAGGGGAGTACTTCTATTTCACTCATAGTTTTATTGCCCCAAAAAGCGAAGCAACTGTTGCAACGACCACTCATTCAATTACGTTTCCAAGCGTAGTTCACTGCGGGGAAGCGGTATATGGCGTTCAGTTTCACCCCGAAAAATCTTCCGATGCGGGTGCGCAGGTTCTTAAGAACTTCCTCTCAATTGTTGAATCAACGTTATCTCGGTAGTGCTGTAAGAGTAAGAAAGGTGCGGTAATGGATTTATTGCCTGCTATTGATATTTTAGACGGTAAGGCTGTTCGCTTGGCAAAGGGCGACTATAATGCCGTGACGGTGTATAACGACGATCCTGCTGCTCAGGCTCAGCTTTTTGAGGAAATGGGCGCACGTTGGATTCATGTGGTCGACTTAAACGGTGCCCGTTCAGGTGTGCCTGAAAACATCAAGATTATTGAGCGCATCATGGAGCGTACGCGTTTGAACGTTGAAGTCGGCGGCGGTATTCGCAGTATGGAAACTATTGATCGCTTGTATCAAGTAGGTGTTTCAAGAGTGGTTTTAGGAACTTCGCTTGTTGCGAATCAGGATTTTGCTGCCGAGGCTCTTTCTCGCTACCCGGAAATGTTAGTAGCTGGCATTGATGCCAAAAATGGGGAGGTTGCTGTAGCGGGATGGCGTGAGGGCGCAGGTGTTCCTGCAGAGGAACTTATAGATGAAGTGGGAAAACTTGGGTTCAAACATCTTGTTTATACTGATATTTCTCGCGATGGTATGCAAACGGGGATTGACGCTGGTCGCTACGTTGAAATCGCTAAAGTTTTTGGACATCCCGTTATCGCTTCAGGTGGTGTTGCGAATCTTGACGACATTACACATCTTGCTACGGTTGCAGACAGCATTGAAGGGGTAATTGCGGGGCGTGCGGTATATGAAAAAACACTCGATGTAGTGCAAGCGTTAGCTCTTTGCGAAGAAGCAACCGAGAAGGTTCTTGCAGAAAAGGTTCGTAATAAACAATAGGGCGGTTGTGATGCGTGTTAAAAGTTGCAACGAGTTCTAAAGGCTAAGTTTGCAACGAGCGCGTAAGACTAAAGGTTGCAACGGACACGAAAGATAAAAATTATAACGGGCACTAAATACTGCTGTACTCGGTGGTAAGAATAAGAGTTTTCGGAGGCTATGGTGCTAACAAAGCGAGTAATACCTTGTATGGACGTGAAAGATGGTCGCGTTGTTAAAGGCGTTAATTTTGTTAACTTGCGCGATGCGGGTGATCCTATTGAGTTGGCGCAGCGCTATGACGAGCAGCGTGCCGACGAAGTAATTTTTCTTGATATCACGGCAACGAGCGACGGACGTGCCACGACTGTTGAAATGGCAAGCCGTGCAAGTGAAGAGCTTCATCTACCGTATTGCGTTGGTGGTGGATTTCGCAGTGTTGCAGATATTCGAACAATGATTGCAGCAGGTGCCGATAAGGTTTCCATTAATTCTGCCGCAATTGCTGATCCAACGCTTATTACTACTGCGGCGGCAGCTTTCGGAACGCAAGCAATTCTTTGCGCCATTGACGCAAAGCCAGTTCCAGGTAATCCCAACAAGTGGGAAGTGTATGTTCATGGCGGCAGAAAAAACACTGGTCTTGATGCTATTGAGTGGGCAAAAGAAGCTGCAAAGCGCGGAGCAGGAGAAATACTTCTTACAAGTATGGATCGGGATGGCAGCAAAGATGGGTTCGATTTAGCGCTGACCCGTGCTGTTTCTAGAGCCGTCAATATTCCCGTTATCGCCTCGGGTGGTGTTGGAAAGCTTGAGCATTTTGCTGAAGGAATTCTTGAAGGTGAAGCAGATGCAGTTTTGGCAGCAAGTGTTTTTCATTTTGGAGAACTTACCATTCGTGAAGTGAAAGAATATCTAAAAAGCCAGGGAATTCCTGTTCGTTTGTAGGTGATATATGTGCCGAACATCCAGCACAAAAAACGCCCTCATAAGCGGAGAGATTCTGTTAAAGCGAAGAGCCCTCACTTGTATGCGCGTATAGGAATAGTATGCGTGCTTTTTGCTGTCCTGGCAGCTCTTTCCACGTTTTCTGTTTATGCACTTATTCCTGATCAGGTAAGGAATAACCTCGCTGGCTTTGAGGTGCGCAAAGATCATGATGATAGTTTTGCGGACACTGCCCAGGGAAAGCAGCGAGGGGAAGTGCTGGGAAGCCAATCTGTTTCTTCTGCAGTTTCCGACCTAAGACAAACCTCTGATTTTTCGGGCTGGAGCACGGGACTTGCTTCAGCGTATAGTTTAGAGACCAATGATGATTGGGATGAAACCGCTTCAGGTATTCCGTTGAACAATTATTCCTATACCGTCGCGGTTCCTATTGAAGAGGCGGCCTTGTTGGGTTCGAGTATTGAAATCGGGTATGGCACTCTATCGCTAGAGGCACTCATTACTGACACAGGAGGTCTTGGACCACTTGGCCGCGACTTCGACTTGAGTCCGGCAATTTGGCATGCTTTTGGAGCAGATTCAGAATCTGATTGGGGAGTTCGCACGATATATTATCGTTTCGTTGAGTAATCGTTTCTGGTGGCATACGATTTGATTTCAAACACTATTTAGACGCTGTTTTTGGTGTTTGTTGTTCCCTAGGTGCCTCTTTGTTAACATCCCATTTGCTTTTATTTGCTAAGGAGAACAGCATGGATATCAAGGAATTAACCTATAACGATCAGGGTCTTATTCCCTGTATTGTTCAAGATGCAGAAACAAAAGACGTTTTAATGATGGCTTGGATGAACGAAGAATCTCTGCGCCGCACATTAGAGGAAAAAACTACGTGGTTCTGGAGCAGAAGTCGTCAAAAGTTTTGGCATAAAGGAGAAGAGTCGGGCAACACGCAAAGGCTTGTTGAGTTGCGTTACGACTGTGACTGCGATACCCTTCTTGCTCTTGTGAACCCTAAAGGCCCTGCTTGCCATACGGGTGAAACCACCTGCTTCTATCGTTCGTTTTAGGCCCTATGTCTAAAGGGACATAGGGCGTTTGCTGCGGATTATGTTCTATAATCCGCAGCTTTGAGAACGTTTTTCTAGCTTTTCGGCAGCCGCCATTGCTTCGATAGAGGCTAGATTTGCCATGGTCGAACGAATGATGTCCGATCTTGAAAGGGAACCGATAAGAATTCCTTTCGCATCAACCACGGGGGCTTTTTTGATGCGCTTTTCCGCTAAAAGTCGGCAAGCTTCATCAAGTTCTGAGCCGCTGTCAACCGAAATAACGTTCTTTGTTGCAATTCGCATAACATTAAGGTCAAGTAATTCAGCGACACGGCCAACGAAACTTTGATCGTCGGGGATGCGATAGAGCATTAAGCTTCCATCGAGAATTGCTGCGTCATTGCGCCCAATGTATTTCATGATATCGCCGTCGGAGACAAACCCAACAACTTTGTTTTTGTTGTCAACGATGGGAACACCGGATGTTTTGTTCGATGCCAAAATCTGTGCAACGCTACGGATGGAGTCTGTGCTGTGCACATAATAGGGCTCGCTATTCATGGCCAAATTAACGGCAATGTTGTCATCTGCTTTGGTGGGAAAATGCACAGGAATCGTACTAAGAGGGCTTGGTTTTGCATCCCGAACTTTAGCAAGAACGATAACGAAAATGACAAGCATTATTGAAGCAGTAAAACAGAATGCAATTTTATCGCCAGCCATGGTTTGTTCAATGGTTGGCATTTCTGGGAACAGAAAGGTGGAGGTTGCAGAAAGCGAAACCAAAACAGCTGTTCCGAGAGAAGCTCCAACTTGGTTTAGCGTGTTTGAAAGGGCATTGGCATGCTGAATAACCTTGTTGTCAAGGGAATTGATGCCCCAGGTATTAAGAGGCGTAATAATCGCTTGCATGCCAACTGACAAACATGTGTATACACAGATAATGAAAACTATAGGAGTGTCAAGATTCAACGCGACCAACCCAAGACCGCCAACAAAAGAGATAAAGGCACCAGGAAGGATAACCTTACGAGGTCCTATTCTATCGAAAAGTCGACCTGCGAAAAATCCCACGGATGCACCAATGACGGCTCCAGGCAACATAATGAGACCAGTTTGTAGGGCCGAAACGCCGATCAGGTTCTGCAGGTAAATGGGGAGCAAAACACCCGTTCCAACAAGAGCTGCCTGTAAAAGAACAATAACAATAACGGTAATAGCGTAGCGATGCGTTTTTAGTACCTCTATGCGTAAAAGAGGAATTTCAAGTTTGAATTGCCTTCTCACAAAAAAGAAGAGCAAAACAGCGCCCACGGCTATAAGGGCAAGAGGTAAGGTAATATTCCGCGCTGAAGAGATAGACGAAAGCCCATACAAAAGGCTCAGTAGTCCCAGAGAGCAAAGAGCAACGGAAGGCTTGTCGAATGAACTCGGTTCAAACTCTCCGTAACTTTCAAGGGTAATAATTGAAGCGATAATGATAATTAAAGCAAGGATGAAAACAACGACAAAGAGTGCGCGCCACCCAATTCCGTCTACTAAAATACCCGAAACAGATGGGCCAACAGCGGGGGCGAATCCAATAACAAGCGAAACCATGCCCATGGCAGACCCGCGTTTTTCGCGAGGAAAAATAAGAAGGATAACCGTAAATACCATTGGCATTACAATGCCGCAGGCAATAGCTTGGAAAACACGTCCTAAAAGAAGAATTGCGAAGAACGGCGCAAATGCAGCGAGGAGTGATCCAAAAGCAAAGATAGAGATGCCCGCAATAAAGAGCTTGCGGGTGGAGAAGCGGCCGATCAAATAGGCGGAAAGCGGAATGATAACCGCTTCAACCAAAGAGTAGGCAGACGTTAACCATTGGACGGTAGTGGCATCAACGTGCAAGTCTGCCATGATGGTGGGAAACGCTGGAGAAAGAAGCGTTTGGTTGAGCACGGCAAGCACAGCCCCTGCAAGTAAAATAACAACAATCATTTTTTGTTTGTGGGTTAATCCCATTAGTTCTCCTTTCGTACGGAGGGCGAAGGCGTAAAGGGTTCAACGAGCGCGCGAACTGCGTCGAACCCATCAAGCACTTGCCGTTGGAGCTTTTCGCTGTTTTGGGTGTTTGCTCCAAATGCGGCAATGAAATCTTTATCGATGGCGCAAGCCAGTTCCTTTCCTTCTTCGGTAAGGTATAGGCGAAATGCACGGCGGTCTTTTTCGTCTTGCTTTCGCTCGATATAGCCTTTTTCTTCAAGAAAACGGCAGAGGGGTGTGAAGTTTGAGGGTTTAACACAGCAGCGACTAGCAAGCGCTTTGGATGTTTGTCCACTTTCGCGTTTTAAGTCTCCAATGACAAAAGCTGCGAATGAGCTCAACTCATGCTTTGCGCATATTGAGGAAATGATGTCTTTAATGAGCCTGTCAATAGTGCGCATTTCTTCAAAAAGCTGGTAGCAAAATGGTTTCTCACTCATATACAACCTCCCAACCGTTTATGGACTTAAGTAGCTAAAAAAGGCACCAATAAGATGCCGCATTTGGCATTATAGTAATGAAATATAATTATGTTTTATTACTAATCGTGGTCTTCACATTTTCTCAATGAACCTGTTACACAAGAGGTAGTGATCGTCCGTCGAAACATTAGGTAAAATAAACTTCCGTGAAAGAACTGCTACGCGAGTTACTTCGCGTCTTTTGGAAAGGGTTTGTTTATGCCAGGAAAACTTGCTGAATTTTTAGGTGTTCAGGTAATTGAAGACTCTGAGGATCGTATGGAGCTCCGCACTCCTGTAACAGAAATCATGCTTCAGCCTCACGGTGTTTTACATGGAGGCATTAGTGCGTTTTTGGCCGAAGAAGCAGCAAGCGAATGCACAACGCATCACACCAATATCGAAGAGGTTCACGCCTTGGGCTTGCAAATCGACTCAAGTCACTTTTTGCCCATTATGGCAGGCGACACCATCCAAACGGTTGCAACTCCTGTTTCTAAGGGAGGTCGTATTCGTGTTTGGAAAATTGAACAGTTTCGTATGAGCGACGGAAAGATGTTTAATAGCTCTCAGCTCACCATGTATCTTCAAAAAGTTCACCATTAGGGAAGGCCTGCCATCAGGGGTCTTTGTCTCCTTTATGGGGTTTGTCTAATTCGGTGGCGCACTTTGGTGTATTTGCGTTATACTTCCTCCGTTGCGATGACGAAGACAGTGCAGCATTCTGTTCGTTCTCCAGAGAGGGCTCGTAAGCTGAAAGAGCTCGAGCGAATTTGTTGCAATTCCCTTTATCAGCAATGTGTTTAACGCAGGGGACAGCGAAAGCTAACCGGATGTTAGTAGGCACATCGGGAGCTCCCGTAACAGAGCAAAATGAGTGGATAATTGAGCTCGTTTTCCTAAATAGGTTGAGCAAAATTGTCAATCAAGGTGGTACCACGGGAACCCTTCTCGTCCTTGTTTTAAGGATAAGAAGGGTTCTTTTTTGTTGTTAGAAAGGCAATGATTATGTCGGTTATTGAAGAAATTCAATCGCTTCACAAAGAAACGCTAGTCGCTATCTCTGGCGCAGCAAACACGGATGCTCTTGAAAAAATTCGTGTTGGTGTTGTTGGAAAATCAGGTTCACTTACGGGGTATTTGCGCTCAATGGGCCAAATCGCTGCTGATATGCGTGCAACCGTAGGAAAAACGGTTAATACGGCGCGCAATGAAATCGAAGCAGCGCTTGAATCCAAAAAGAAAGAGCTTGCCTCTGCTGAGCTTGAGGCATCTATGGCTGCTGGAGCCCTCGACATTACGCTTCCTGGTCGCGCACAGCAAATGGGTACACGTCATCTTATCAATGCCATTAGCGATGAGATTTCTGAGATTTTCTTAGGTTTAGGCTACACGGTGGCAACGGGTCCCGAGGTTGAAACCGACTGGTATAACTTCACCGCGCTTAATGCTCCAGCCGATCATCCCTCTCGCAGCATGCAGGATACATTCTATGTTCGTGATATGTCAGGTGATAAAGCGGCTGTCCGTGGTGAGTCTGATGTGTTGTTGCGCACGCAGACTTCAGGGGTTCAGGTTCACGTTATGGAAGATCAAGAGCTGCCAATTTACATTATTGCGCCGGGCAAGGTGTATCGACGCGACGTTGCCGACCCCAGTCATCTTCCGCAGTTTACTCAGTGTGAAGGTTTGGTTGTTGATAAAAATATTACCTTCGGCGATCTAAAAGGAACGCTTGAGTACTTCTGTAAGCAAATGTTTGGACCCGAGCGCAAAACGCGTTTTCGTGCTCATTTCTTCCCCTTTACCGAGCCTTCAGCTGAAGCCGATGTGAGCTGTGGTGTTTGCGGTGGAACGGGCCATACGCATGATGGCGAACGTTGTCGTATGTGTAAAGGCACGGGCTGGCTTGAAATTTTAGGTTGCGGCATGGTTGACCCCAATGTTTTAAGTATGTCAGGAATTGACCCTGAGGTATATTCGGGCTTTGCATTCGGTGTTGGCGTTGAACGTGTTGCTTGTTTGAAATACAACGTCCCCGATCTTCGCATGTTGCTTGAAGGCGATATGAGATTTTTACGTCAGTTCTAAAACTGCTTTGTGGTTTTGAATTGGTAGCTAACGTTGAGCAAGCTGCCAACGACGAACTGACTGCCAACGCTTGAGTGCTTGAGTGAGACTTCCAGGATTCAAGTGCGCGAGGGCAGTGAAATTGGCGAGAGCGGCAAAACGCAGGCTGCTTGAGCTCCAGCTCGGATGAACTTCCTGGGGGCATCTTTGATGAACTGTTCTTTTGGTTAGGTTTGCTGCTTGGGGAGTTGCGACTTGTTTTAGTGTTGGCTGGTTTTGCGTTGACAGATAAAGCGTACAAGCTTTTGTTACTGAGATGTTCTGCTAGATGCTCGGTTGATAGATGGAAAGAGATAAACATGAAAGTATCTTTGAAATGGTTAAGTGAATATGTAGAGGTGCCCTCTGACACAAAGGCATTTTGCGACCGACTCGATTTAACGGGAACGGGAGTTGAAGGTGTTGAGCGAACAGGCGATACGTTTGACAAAGTAGTTACTGGTCAGGTAATTGAAAAGGCTCCTCATCCTGATTCCGATCATATGTGGGTTTGCAAAGTGGGCGTCGGTGAATGCAATGTGGATGCGCAGGGCAATCCTGAACCTTTGCAGATTGTGTGCGGCGCTCAGAACTTCAATCAAAATGATCATATCGTGGTAGCTATGATCGGGGCTGTTTTGCCGGGAGATTTTAAAATCAAAAAATCAAAGCTACGCGGTGTGGTGAGTTGCGGAATGAACTGTTCCTCTCGTGAACTGGGAATTGGCTCGGATCACGAAGGCATTATGATTCTTCCTGAAGATGCTCCTGTAGGAATGCCCTTTGCTGATTATATGAAGCTTTCTGATACCGTGCTCGACTTAGAAATCACGCCAAACCGTCCTGATTGCTTGTCGATGGTGGGTATGGCGCGTGAAGTTGGAGTCATGTATTCGCTCGATTACAAAAACCCTCTTGATGAAATGCGTGCAGCTCTTGTTGAAGAAGGTTCTTCGGTTGAAGAACTTGTAACAGTGTCTATCGCCGATGAAGATCGCTGCGCTCGTTATAGTGCACGGGTAATCAAAAACGTCAAAGTTGGCCCAAGCCCCGACTGGTTAGCAGAACGCGTAACGGCTGCAGGTGCTCGTTCTATCAACAACGTTGTCGATGTAACTAATTACATTCTGTTTTTGTTTGGACAGCCGCTTCATGCGTTTGACTATGACAAATTGATCGATGAGTCAGGCAAGGCAAATATCGTTGTTCGCGCTGCTTCGGATGGGGAAACCTTTACAACGCTTGATGGCGAAGAGCGTGTTTTAACGTCTGATATGACCGTTATTGCAACACCTCAAAATGCAGTAGCACTCGCGGGTGTTATGGGCGGTTTGGATTCGGAAGTAACTGAAGAAACTACCACGGTTCTTTTGGAAACAGCAACATTTAACTCAGGGTGCACTTCTCGTACGAGCCGCAATCTTGGTCTTATTTCTGAGTCTTCTATGCGTTATGAGCGTGGCGTTGACGATAATCCAATTGAATACATTTCTGCCGCTGCAGCTCAGCTTCTTGCAGAGGTTTCTGGTGGCGTGGTTGCTCCTGGTATTGTTGATGTTTGGAAGAAAAAGACCGAACCCGTTAAGCTTACGTTCCGCATTTCTCGTTTTCAGAACATGATGGGGTATGAAATTCCTCGTGAGTTTATTGTCGATTGTTTAACTCGTTTGGGGTGTGCGGTTTCCGCTGATGGTGAAGACGCGCTTTCGATAGTAGCTCCTACCTTCCGCCCCGATCTTGAACGCGAGATTGATCTTTACGAAGAAGTGCTCCGTCTTTACGGAATGGACCGCATCCCTGCAACGCTGCCTGGTGGTCGCGAGCGCGTGGGTGTTCGAAGCGAAGCCGAGCAAGTTCTTTCAAAAATCAATGATACGTTGCGAGCTTCTGGCATGAATGAAACCATGACCTATTCATTTGCTGATCCTGATGAGCTCAATAAACTGCGTATGAGCACCGAAGGCTTAGGTGTTCCTGTTGAGCTGCTTAATCCTTTGAACGCTGAGCAGTCAGTTATGCGTCAGTCAATCATACCTGGGCTTCTTCGATCGGTTGCTTACAATCAAAGCCGTGGCGTTCATAACGTCCAGCTTTACGAGACGGGCGTGGTGTTCTTTGGCGCTGAGGGTAAGAAGAAGCCAAAGGAAAAGCAGCGTGTTGCGGGCGTTTTGGCCGGCTCTATGAAAGATGCTACTTGGAATCAGCCAGCCGTTGCGTTTGATTTCTTTGATGGTAAAGGCGTTATCGAAAATCTCGTACGCGAGCTCGCACTCCCTAAGGTTCGCTTTAGAGTGCTCGATGCTGGTCATTTGCAGCCAGGTCGTGGGGCAGAAATTCTTTCGGGCGGTACTTCGCTTGGTTGGGTCGGAGAAATTCATCCTTTAGCAGTGGAGGCGTTTGGTGCTCAGGCACCCGTTGTAGCGTTTGAACTTGACCTACATGCCTTGATTTCTTGTGCGCGTCCTGCTCGTGACTATGTGGATGTTCCCCTGTTTCCTGCAGTGACGATGGATGTAGCGTTTGTTGTAGATGAGGAAGTAACCAACGAGAAGCTTATGCAGTGCATGAGTTCTGCAGGAGGAAAGTTGCTCGATAGCGTAGCGCTTTTTGATGTGTATCGAGATGAAAAGCGTTTGGGCGCGGGCAAAAAATCTATGGCATATGCGCTTGAGTATCGTGCGGCAGATCGTACACTTACTACTGAAGAAGTTGATAAGCAACATGCTCGTTTGGTTAAGAAAGTTTGCGGAGCAACGGGCGCTGAGATTCGCGGCTAATACGCTCGGAATCGGCAATACTACAAAAGAGGCAGGTGTATACCTGCCTCTTTTTTCTTTCTAGAAGGAGAAGCGGGTCTATAGGATAAAAGGATGTTCTTGTAAGTAAGAAGCATTTCGAGCGTAAACAGTGCTTTCTTTTTTCATATTTCTTTTGTGGTGTTAGACTTTTGAGGTGTCAGACTCTGTGGGTACGTGATTATTGGGAGGATGCATGAAAAAAAAGAAAGAACTTATTTCTGCTGACGGCACCCCCTATACTCCATGGCAAAAACGTACGCGCTATATGTGTATTGGTCTTATTGTTTGGGCAATTATTGAGATTGGTACAGGCGCGGGGTTTTTAACTGCTATCAAAATTGGCATTCTTGATACGAGCGTTTTGTTCCCCGGGTTAGTTTTTGGACCTGGAACGGTCGTAAGTGGTCTGGTTAATTTGTTCGTTGCAATCTGCGGCATTGTAGGCGCTCGTAATCCAAAGCATATCACCGTGTTTTTTTGGGGTGTTATTGGAAATACCGTGTTGCTTTCTTGGCAGGTTGCCAGCAACTGGTCGTTAGAATTATTGGATCCTTATACAGTAGCATCGCTACTCATCTCGTTTGCTTTTGCTGTTTGCGCTTGGAATGTGCGGGGTCAAACGGGGTATTTTGATCAGCATCCTCATCCTAGTGATGATAGGTAGTTTTTCCTACAAAAACAGCAATTGCGCATTGGATAAGAGCAATAGTTGCCATAAAAACGAGAGGAACGGCAAAGCCTGCTGTTACTTCAGTGAGCGCTCCAAAGATAAAGGGGCCACACGCTGCCAATAAATAACCAAACGATTGAGCAATACCTGATAGTGCGATTGTTTCTGCAGATGTGTTGCCGCGCAGGGCAATAAGAGTGAGCGCGACCACAAGAGAAGCTCCTTGGCCTATGCCGCCAAAAACGCTCCAAGCAAAAGAATATTGGGGAAGAAAGAGCCATCCAAGACTCGCTATAAGAAGGGGAACGCTTGCGAGCAGTCCGGCGGTGATCTGATTTCCTTTTAGGTACATAAACTTGGGAATAATGAGACCGGAGATAATACCGAGAGCCTGAAAAATAAAGAGCTGCATTCCTGCATCAGTATTGGAAAAACCAACAGCGGTAGCGAGGCTTGGAAGCCAGTTTGAAAACGTATAGAAGGCAGAAGATTGTAGTCCCATAAATAACGTAACCAGCCAGGTAGTCGGTCTTTTCCAAAGGGGTATTGTGGGAGCGGTATTTATTTGAGCTGGCTTGGTAGCTTCGGAAAGAAGCTTTAGCTTCTTATCTTTGTCAGTTGTGGGTGAAGGGGCGTCTTCAACCTTGTTTTTCTTCGAAAGGTACAAACGAATACACCACAAAATCGCTGCAATAAGAGCGGGAAGTGCCCAGACGGATAAGGCGGGACGCCAACCTCCAAGCGCTTCGGCAAGTGCTGCAGCAGTTAATCCAGCCAAAGCAGAGCCAGCTGTTACAAAAGCTGAATAGGCTCCAGTAGCCATGGAGATATGGTGTCGATAGTCGCGTTTTACAATGGCGGGAGCAAGAACATTTCCCACCGCAATAGAACCTCCGACCATTACGGTGCCAATCCAAACAGCAGTTGAGTCAAACGCAGAGCGCACAAGACATCCTACGGCAAGCAGGATGAGCGCGCCGATCAAAACCTTGTCTGTTTCAAAGCGGGAGGTGAGAAATTGAACCAAAAAACTCAAGAGAGCAAAGGCGAGTAACGGTAGCGCTCCCAGTAATCCAAGAAGGGATTCACCCCATTGAAGGTCTGCTCCAATTTGGCTCAACAGAGGTCCAACGGCAATGATGGCAGGACGCAGATTAAGAGCGACAAAGAAGATGAGCGCTGCCAGTATGTTTTGACTATTCTTGCTCATAGAGTGTTTTCTGTTTATTGTTTTCGCTGGTGTTGGCTATTTTTTTGTACATTTGGTTTCGATTCGTAACCTGGCGTTCATCTGTCTGAAACATGAGTGTTTTATTCTTCTGCAATTAAGTGAGAAAAGGCCAAGTTTTGGTGATTGGTAGCTCTGCAAAACTTGGTTCTCGGATTTAGCTTTCTTTAGGTGGCCTCCTATGAAATGACTAAATTCAAGTCTCGCTTATTTCAACTCGCGTTCCCCAATTCGGTCTCCTTGGGTTGGGGAACTCCCGAGGATTGTTTTCGTAACGCAAAAACAGCTCCAAGATCAAAATAATCTTCGAGCTGTTTTCGAGGTAAGAAGATAAGAGTTAGTCTTCGACAATTTCAACCAGCGTGATTTCAAAATTAAGATCTTTGCCAGCCATTTCGTGATTCATGTCGAACGTGACAAATTCGTCAGTTACTGCTTCGACCTTTACAGGAAGAGGCTGTCCGCCAGGACCCTGCAAATATACCGTTTGGCCAACAGGAAGCTTATCGGCATCAGGAATGCTGCCTGTAGGAATTTGCTGAACGAGAGATTCATCGCGCTCGCCATACGCGTCAGCAGCAGGGATGTGAACCTTTTTGGTCTCTCCAACTTCCATCTCGTTAACGGCGGCGTCAAATCCTGGGATCATCTGACCTGCCATGCAGATAAATTCCAAGGGTTCACCGCGTTCAACAGAAGAATCGAAAACCGTTCCATCGTCGAAGGTTCCAGTGTAGTGCGTGCGAACACGCTTTCCTTCGTTGCTCATAATGTGATTCCTTTCACAGGGGTGTTCAGTGTGCATCGTATTATACGGCATACTCAAGAACATGAAGTGGTAAGTGTTGAACGCATGAACAAGAGCAATCAGCGCTTTTGTGTGACAGGAGTGTGAAATGTGACCGAGTTTGTTTCCTATGTGGGGTATTTGTTTTGTAAAAGGAGTATCCTTTTACAAGCTTTATCAAAATGACGGTATTAGGAAAGGTTCGACATGAGTTTAAAAACTGGAATTGTTGGTGCAGCGGGTTTTGCTGGAGCTGAACTTGTCCGAATCCTTTCTCGTCATCCAGAGTTTGAGCTCGTTGTTATTACTTCAAATTCCGACAAAGGGCAGGCAATTTCTGATTTATATCCTGCTCTTATTGGATATAGCGATTTGGTTTTTTCTTCACATGATGATTCCAGTCTTTTTGAGTGTGACGTTGTATTCATGGCAACTCCGCATACGGTTGCTATGAAGATGGTTCCTCAATTGCTCGAAAAGGGAATTGCGGTTTTTGATCTTTCGGCCGATTATCGCTTGAAGGATAAAGCCATCTACGAAGCATGGTATGGGGTGGAGCATACTTCAGCGGAGCTGTTTGATATTGCGGCTTTTGGTTTACCTGAAGTCAAGGGTGAAGAAATTCAAAAAGCCAAGCAGCGTTTTGCCAATAAAGAACAAACCCTCGTCGCTTGTGCGGGTTGCTATCCAACAGCTACTTCGTTGGCAGCGTATCCTGCTATTGATATATGTGAAGGACTCGTGGTTGTTGATGCTGTTTCAGGCGTTACAGGAGCTGGGCGCGGTGCCACGCAGCGCACTCATTTTTGTACCGCAAACGAAAACCTTGAGGCCTATGGCGTAGGCAGTCATCGTCATACTCCTGAAATTGAACAGATTTTAGGCATTCAGAATCGTCTTGTTTTCACACCTCATTTAGCACCTGCTTCTCGCGGTCTTCTTTCTACGGTTACCCTTCAGCTTACGCAGGAAGTGCCGCTCGAAGAAATACATGAACGCTACGTTGAGGCATATAAAGATAGTCCGTTTGTTGAGGTTTTGCCGTTAGGACAGATGCCAAAAACATCTTCTGTGGTAGGAACAAACAAGGCTCACATCGGTATTGCTCAAAGCAGGACAACAAAGGCTTTGATTGTTGTTGGTGCTATTGATAATTTAGTAAAAGGAGCAGCGGGACAAGCTGTTCAGTGTGCAAATATTGTGTGCGGCTTCAATCAAACGCTTGGTTTAGAAACTGTTGGAATGCCCGTTTAAGGAAACGTTATGAACTCATTAGATATTCAGCTTATACCCAATGGCGGTGTAACCAGCGCTAAAGGCTTTCGTGCTGGAGGTATTCATGCGGGTTTTCGTAAAGAGCCTGGGCGTCTTGATATGGCTCTTGTTGAAGCCGATGAACTTTGTTCAGCGGCGGGAACTTTCACGCAAAATATTTTTTGTGCAGCTCCCGTAATTGTGTCACGTGAAAATCTTGGTGGCGTTGGTTTTGGCGTGGCGCGTGCAGTAGTTATCAATTCTGGTACTGCTAATGCTGCTACGGGTTCCATTGGTCTAGAAACCGCCCGTGAATCAACTGAAATTGTTGCCAGTGCCGTCGGATGCGCTGCTGAAGATGTGCTCGTCGCTTCAACAGGTGTTATTGGGCAAATACTAAATGTTGAGCCTTTTAAAACGGCAGCGCCTGCTCTTCACGAATCGCTGAGCATTGAAGGTGGACACGATGCGGCTCGTGCGATTATGACCACTGATACGGTTGCGAAAGAGCAAGCAGTTCGCTATGTTTCCCAAGACCCTAACTACGAAGGAATAGAATTCCGTGTTGGTGGCATGGCAAAGGGTTCAGGCATGATTATGCCCAATATGGCAACTATGATTTCAGTTATTACCACTGATGCTCCCATAAGGCCTGAGATGCTTCATAAGGCGCTCGCTTCGGCAGTACAGAAAAGCTTTAATAAAATTACCGTTGACTCTGACACCTCAACAAACGACACATGTTTGCTGATGGCTTCGGGTAAAGCGTGTGAAACACCTATTCCTTTTGAAGAGGATTCAATTGCCTATGCTGAGTTTTGTGAAGCGCTCGATATGGTCACTCAAAACCTTGCACGCATGATGGCGCGCGATGGTGAGGGTGCTACTAAGTTGGTAACGGTAACGGTTTGTGGTGCTCTAAACGATGAAGAAGCCGATCTCGCTGCTCGCACCGTTGCTAATTCACCGCTTGTCAAGACGGCTATTTTTGGTCATGACGCAAATTGGGGTCGTATTGCGGGGGCGCTTGGCAGATCGGGTGCTCATTTTGAACAGGAAAAAGTATCGATTGACATTATGGGAATTCCCGTTTGCCGCGACGGCTTAACGGTTCCGTTTGATGAGGAAGAGGCTCTGCGACGATTCGAGCTTCCAGAAATTATTCTGGAAGCTAATTTGGGCGCGGGTCAGGCTGAGGCTACGGTTTGGACGTGCGATTTTTCGTATGATTACGTCAAGATAAATGGAGACTACAGGACATAGCAAATGAAATACGCAAAAGATAGAAAGCTCACTTCCTCTCATACCGCTGAAGTTCTTATTGAATCTTTCCCTTGGATAAAAAATATTACGGGCAAAACCGTTGTTATTAAATACGGTGGAGCCGCGATGGTTGACGAAAAGCTTCGTAGTGCTGTTATGGCAGATATTGTCATGCTTAAAATTATGGGCGTTAATCCCGTAATCGTTCACGGTGGCGGTGCGGCCATTACGGAAAACATGGATCGTTGGGGCTTGGACGTTGAATTTAAAAACGGACAACGAGTGACTACCGATGAAGCGATGGATGTCGTAAAGATGACGCTCATTGGAAAAGTAAACGAAGAACTCGTGCTTGCCATGAATGCGCACGGAAACCTCGCGGTTGGTGTAAATGGTACTGATGCGGGCACTATTGTTGCCGAAAAAAAATCGGCAGAGCTTGGTCGTGTTGGTACGGTGACAGAGGTCGATCCTTCTTATATCAACGCACTCATTGCCGCTGATTATGTGCCCATTATCGCTTCTGTGGGAAAAGGCGCCGACAATGGCTCTTTCAACATTAATGCCGATGCGGCTGCTTCTGCAATTGCTGCTGCTATTGGCGCACACAAGATTATCTTTCTTACCGATGTCGATGGTTTCTATGTTGACTTCAATGATAAAGACTCGCTCGTTTCCAAGATGACTCTTGATGAAACGCGCGAAATGCTTGCGGCAGGAACGGTAAGTAAGGGTATGATTCCGAAGCTTCAGTCTTGCGTTGAGGCGCTTGAGGCAGGCGTGCCACGCGCACACATTGTTAACGGAACCAAGCCTCATTCAATTTTGATTGAGCTGCTTACTTCGGTTGGTGCTGGCACTTTGATTTATCACACGGGAGAGCTCGCTAAAGACGAAATGCGTCCGTTAGGGCATTTGGCCTCTCGTTTAAGTGAAAACCTTTAGAATTTCCTGAATACGTGAAAGGATTCTCCATGGGATTTGAAGAAGAAAAGAAACTTGATGAACGCTTCTTAATGCAAACCTTCTCGCGCAAACCTGTGCTTTTGGTAGAGGGTTCTGGCATGGAAGTTACTGACGACACAGGAAAGAAATACTTGGACTTTATTGCGGGTATTGGCGTTAACAGTCTTGGTCATTGTCATCCCGCTGTGTCTGAGGCTATTGCCGAACAGGCAAAAAAGCTTATCCATGTAAGCAACTATTACTACATTGAAAAGCGTGGTGAAGTCGCTCAACTTCTTTCGGACATGCTCAACGAAACCATTCCAACCTTTTTCCGCGCTCCTTGGAAGACTTTCTTCTGTAATTCGGGTGCTGAGGCAAATGAGTGCGCTATCAAGCTTGCTCGTTTGTGGGCGAAAAAAGAAGGAAGTGGCGGCAACCTTATTATTTCGCTTGATAATAGCTTTCATGGTCGTACCCTTGCTACCCTTGCTGCAACCGCACAGCCTGCCAAGCAGGAGGCATTCCAGCCTCTACCCGATGGCTTTATTCATGTGCCTATAAACGACCTCGAAGCAATGCGTAAAGCATTTCTTGCTCATCCAGGTGAAATTGCAGGTGTTATTGTTGAGCCAATTCAGGGTGAATCAGGAATTCATCCCTGTGATGGTGACTACTTATACGATGTGCTTAAAATTGCGCGTCGCAACGGCGCTGTGCTTATCTGCGATGAGGTTCAGTCGGGTATTTATCGCTGCGGCGAGTTTCCTTTCGCGCATCAAACCGCAGGTATTTCTCCTGATATCGTTACGTGTGCAAAAGGCATTGCTTCAGGCTTTCCTATGGGGGCTTGCGTTGCGCGTATGGAAGTTGCCGAAGTCTTTGAGCCAGGTGATCACGGAAGCACTTTCGGCGGCAGCAATCTTGCTATGGCGGCAGCGTATGCAACGCTTAGCACGCTTAAAAAGGGTTCGTTTGCTACTGATGTTCAGGAGCTGGGCTTCTATTTTGGTGATGAACTCATGAAGATTGACGGCATTACCGATGTTCGTGGTAGTGGTCTTATGGTTGGTGCCGATTTAGAAGAGGGCATCGACGCGCATAAGGTGGTTGAGGAAGGTCTTGAAGCGGGCTTCTTGCTTAATGCAACGGGAGGAAATACCCTGCGCTTCCTTCCTCCCTTGATTTGCACAAAGAAAGAAATCGATATTCTTATTGAAGCGCTTCCTGCATTGCTTGAAGCGGCTCGTTCCTAACGATACGATAAGGGAAGCTGTAAAGCTAAAAGGGCGATAAATAGTAGATAAACCAAAGAAAGGTAGAAGAATGGCTAAGGATAAATGTATTTTGGCTTATTCCGGTGGTCTTGATACGTCTGTTTGCCTCAAATGGCTTCAGGACGAAAAGGGCCTTGATGTAATTGCGGTTGTTGGTGAAGTTGGCCAGGAGCACGAAGGCCTTGAGGCGGTTCGTGAACGTGCGCTTTCTGTTGGTGCGCTCGATTGCATCATTGCAGACATGCGTGATGTTTTCGTAAACGATTACCTTACTAAGGCACTTGCCGCAAATGCGCAGTTCGAGAATAAATATCCTTTGGTTTCTGCTCTTTCTCGCCCTTTGATTTCTAAGTATCTTGTAGATGCAGCTCACAAGTATGGTGCAAAGTACATCGCTCATGGCTGCACGGGTAAGGGCAACGATCAGGTTCGTTTTGAAACTTCCATCCAAGCTCTTGATCCTTCTATCGAAATTATCGCCCCTGTTCGTGAGTGGGATTTACATACTCGTCAAGAAGAAATGGACTGGGCTGTTGCTCATGGCGTAGAGGTTCCTACTACCAAATCAAAGCCCTATTCAATTGACGACAACCTCTGGGGTCGTGCTATTGAGTGTGGTGTTTTGGAAGATCCAATGAATCGTCCTCCTCTAGACATTTACACCATGACTACCGATCCTGAAAAAGCTCCTGATGAAGCGCTTGAGGTTGAAGTTGAATTCAAGGCTGGTGTTCCTTGCGCAATTGATGGCAAAGAAATGTCTTACCTTGAAATCATTGAAAAGATGAACGAGATTGCGGGCGCAAACGGTTTCGGGCGTATTGATATGATCGAAAATCGTATGATCGGCGTAAAGAGCCGTGAGTGCTATGAGGCTCCTGGTGCTTTGGCTTTGATTCAAGCTCATCGTGCACTGGAAGATATGTGTCTTGAGCGTGAAGTTCTTCGTACAAAGCTTCATATTGAACACGATTGGGCAACGCTCGTTTATAACGGTCAGTGGTTCTCTCCTCTCAAGCATGCTTATGACGCGTTCCTCGCTACTACGCAGCAGTGCGTAACTGGTCTTGTTCGCTTGAAGTTCTATAAGGGTTCCTGCACGGTAACGGGACGCAAGAGCGATTTCTCTTTGTACGATTACGGTCTGGCTACCTATGATGCGGCTGATACATTCAATCATGCAGCTGCTAAGGGCTTCATTGATCTGTATGGTCTTTCCACGAAGGTTTGGGCAAAGAACCGTCGTGCTCAGGGTGTAACTGACGGTGAAGCAATCGACTAAGTTATAGCTATTTGGTATCTCTGGCCCCTTTTCCCATGGAAGAGGGGCCTTTTTAGGTAAAGTTCACAGGGTAAAATAATTGCGTTACGCTCGAAGAGACGAGTGCGCTATTGTGACCTACTGGTTTTAAGTGATGAGGAGTAACCCCTATGGCATTGTGGTCTGGAAGATTTGAGCAGGGAGTAAGTGAATTTACTCAAGAGTTTGGCGCATCGCTTCCTATTGATAAAGCGATGTATCACCAAGACATTGCTGGTTCTCGTGCTCATGCACGCATGCTTGCGGCGCAAGGGGTAATCTCTGAGGAAGATAAGCAGAAAATTGTTGATGGCCTAACCGCAATTGAAAAGCGCATTAATGAAGGTGATTTTGTTTTCGATATCAATGATGAAGATATTCATATGTCAATCGAAAAGGTGCTTACTGAAAACATCGGAGATGCAGGAGCTCGTCTTCATACAGGGCGTTCGCGCAACGATCAGGTAGTAACTGATACGCGTCTTTATGCGAAAGAGCTTGCCCGTGAGCTTATGGTGGCAAATGTTTCTTTGCGCGAGGCACTTTTTGAGGCTGCCGAGAAAACATTTGGTGTTATTTTGCCTGGCTATACGCATATGCAGCATGCTCAACCTGTGCTTCTTTCTCATCATTTCATGGCGTATTTTTGGATGTTTTCGCGCGACTTTAAGCGTTTGAGCGCAGCACTCGATGCTGCTGATATGAACCCCTTGGGTTCTGCTGCTTTGGCGGGAACCACCTATCCGTTAGATCGCATGGCTACCACCAAAGAACTCGGCTTTGCTGCAGCAATTCCTAATTCTCTTGATGCTGTTTCCGATCGTGATTTTTTGCTTGACCTCAACTATGCCTGCAGTGTATCTATGATTCATCTTTCACGCTTATGCGAAGAGATTATTCTTTGGTCCACTTCGGAATTTGGCTTCATTACTCTTTCGGATTCGTATTCCACTGGTTCTTCTATCATGCCTCAGAAGAAAAACCCAGATTTTGCCGAGCTTATTCGCGGTAAGTCTGGCCGCGTAGTGGGAGATTTGGTTGCTCTTTTGGTAACGATGAAGTCGCTTCCTTTGGCTTACAACAAAGATTTGCAGGAAGACAAAGAGGGTGCCATGGATGCAGCAAAGACGCTCTATGATTGCATGATTTGCATGAAGGGCATGATCGCCACTATGAGTATCAATCAGGATGCAATGGATGAACAGGCAAAGAAGGGCTACCTTGCCGCAACTGATGTTGCTGATTACTTGGCTAAAAAGGGAATGCCTTTCCGCAAAGCGCATGAGGTTGTGGGGCATCTTGTTTTGCTCTGCGATAAGCGTGGCTGTGATTTGAGTGATTTATCCTTGGATGATTTTCGTGCGGAAAGCGAATTGTTTGAGCAGGATATTACCGAGGCGCTTGATCTTGAAAGCATCGTTGCTGCTCGTACTACGTTTGGAGGAACGGGCCATTCTGCAGTAAAAGAGCAGATGGATCAGGCAAAAGATGTTCTCAATGCTGATAAAGAAGCTGTTGCGTTGTAATGGGTCGCAACAGCTTTGAAGTATAACTAGCAGGTATAAGAGGCTTGGGACACTCCTGACTGAGGCTTAAGGGTAGGGAGTTCTCTTGTTGTGCGCTTAACGTTTTGTGTGGTGTTTTTTCTTTGTTAATCGAGGAATGATAGAATACTCCTCATTGTATATATGGAGGTATATTCATGACTTCTCGTGCTCATCAAAGCAGACACGGCATTCCTAAGCGCCGAACTGCTTCTAAGGGGCTAATAGCTTTATGTGTTGTATTGGTTTTGCTGGTTGCAGGTGCTTTTTCTGCTTTCGCCTTGGTTTCGTCTTGGCTTGAGGATCTTCCGAATTACGAAGATGCGTCCGCTTACAATACGGCAGAAAAGACTAAGGTGTATGCAAACGATGGAACAACATTATTAGCCGAGTTTTATCTTGAAAATCGTGACCCTGTCGAAATAAGCGAGATTTCCGATTATGTTCTTGAGGGAACAGTCGCAACGGAAGACGAACGTTTTTATGAACACAATGGTGTTGACCTTGCGGGTATTGGACGTGCGATTTTTGTCAATATCGCCGGCGGACACGAAGGTGCTTCTACTATCACCCAGCAATTTGTGCGTAATACCGTTTTAGCTGAAGAGGCTACGGAATCTACTCTGAAACGTAAAGTTCGTGAAGCGTACATTTCCACAAAGCTCGAGGAGCAATATTCAAAAGACGAAATTCTTCTGATGTATCTCAATACCATTAACTATGGTCAGGGCGCTTACGGTATTGAAGCTGCTTCTCAGCTGTATTTCTCTAAGCATGCTTCGGATCTTACGCTAACCGAAGCAGCTACGCTGATTGGCATTCCTCAGTCCCCAACGTACAACAATCCTGTCGATAACCCCGATGCATGCAAACAGCGCCGCAACCTTGTTCTCGACCGCATGCTTTCTAATGGCTACATTACGCAGGCAGAGCATGACGCTTCACAGGCAGAACCTCTTGAGCTTAATCTCACCGAGAGCGAATCAAATGATGGTTTGTATAAGTACAAGTACTTTACAAGCTATGTTCGTGACACTCTTATTGACGAATACTCTGTTGAAGAAGTTTTCCAAGGCGGCTTAAAGGTTATTACCACGCTCGATGTTGATACCCAGGAAAAGGCCGAAGAGGCGGTTAATACTCAGCTTGAATCTTCTCCCGACGGTATGGAAGTAGCGCTTGTAGCGGTAGATCCTAACACGGGTTTCATTAGAGCGCTTATTGGCGGTAAGGATTACGACACCGATGAGTACAACTTGGCTACACAGGCTCGCCGTCAGCCAGGTTCTTCATTCAAAACGTTTACCTTGCTTGCGGCACTCAACAAGGGTATTTCCCCTACTACCAATCTTGACTGTCAAGCTCACGTCGACATCAATGGTTGGAAGGTAGAAAACTACGGGGGTTCAGACTACGGAACGCGCACCATTTCAAGCGCATTTGCCATTTCGTCCAACACGGGCTTTGCTCAGTTGGTAACCGAAATTGGTCCGCAGTCGGTTGTCGATATGGCGCATAAGTGCGGTATCGAAACCGATATCGAGGCGGTTCCTTCTGTTACCTTAGGCGCTGAAGAGGTTACCGTACGTGAAATGGCTCAGGCGTATGCAACAATTGCTAACGGCGGTACAAAGCATGAAGCAGTTGCCATCCAGGCTATTTATAACTCGGACGGAAAGCTTATTCATGAAGCCGAAACCAAGGGCGAAAAAGTTCTTTCGACTGAATTGACTCAAGCCGCAACGGAAGTAATGAAGGGTGTTGTTACAAACGGTACCGGTATGGGTGCGGTGATCTCTAACGGCCAGCCTTCCGCAGGCAAAACTGGTACGTCAGAGAACTGGCGTGACAAATGGTTCTGCGGTATTACTCCTCAGCTTTCTGTTGCCATTTGGTCGGGTCATCGTGTTGAAACTCCTATGACGTACTATGGAGAATGTGATGGTATTTTTGGCAGATTTATGAGCTCTGTTTTGGCGGGACAAGAAATAAAACAATTCCCAACGTCATCGAAGCAGCTCGAATATACCATTTTTGATATTGGTAACGGAAGCAACTCGGGCGAAACGAGCACGCCTGAACATGAGGGCGAAGAGGCAACCACTGAAACTACTACCACCACTACGACTACAACCGAAGAGAATAAAGACGATTCGGGAGGCACTACACCAACGCCTACACCAACGCCTACACCAACACCTACGCCTACGCCAGATCCAACACCAACGCCTACGCCTGATCCTGGGGGCGGAGATAGCACGAGCTGATATTTAAAGGTGTCAGGCGGTTTTGGTGAGGGTGGAAAACGTTCCAATATCTCAACAAAACGGTGACCTTTATGTTTTTAGCCAGGATTATCTTCAATTGGCGCGTAAGGTGATAGAACATAAGGAAAGCCTGTTCTTGAGGCATTTTAATACGGTTTATTCACATCGAAAGGGATCCATGAAATTACGCATCATTCTTGCTCTAACGCTTTGTGTTACCTGCTTAACTCTTTTGGTGGGTTGTTCTTCTAATTCCGCTCAGTCGGACGATCCTCAAACGCAGAATCGTCAGTACATGGCATCGGTAAGTCAAATTATGAACGACATCAATACGCAGATGGAAGATTTCTCCGATGCAATTAAAGACGGCGAGATTATTTCGCTCTCTTCTCAGTTAAATACTGTTTCTTCTAAAATTGACGACTTGAAGGCACTCAAAGTTCCTGACGCCATGAAAGATATCCATTCTTCTTATGTCAAGGGAGCTGAAGAGCTCAAGGCAGCACTTGATGGCTACGTATCCCTTTATCAGGACATAAAGGCTCCCGCAAGTGGTTCATTTGATTACTCAACGTATGCTTCTCGTTTAGATGAGGTTCAAAAGCACTATGATGCTGGCGTTGAAGCACTAAAAGATGCCGACAAAAAAGCATCTGAAGCTTAGTTTGGATAACGCTTTATGACCAATTCGCAGACCAGGTTAAGCGTGTCTAATGATACTTATGCATTGAACGAGAACACCGATGGCATGCCGTCGGTGTCTCTTGAATTATTGGCTCCTGCAGGTAGCATGGAATCTCTTCATGCTGCGGTAACGGCGGGAGCAGATGCTGTTTATTTGGGGGCATCCCAATTTAATGCCCGTAATAGTGCCGATAATTTCACACTTGAATCACTTAAGGTTGCTTGTGATTATGCCCATCTTCGCGGAGTGAAGGTGTATCTTACGTTGAACACCGTGGTTCTTCCTTCGGAGTTGCCCGACGCGCTCGAGCTTGCTCGCCAAGCGTTTAGAGCGGGAGTGGATGCCTTTATCGTCCAAGATGTAGGTATTGCAGCAGAAATCTCTCGTACGCTTCCTGAAGCGCGTCTCCACATTTCTACTCAGATGAACATTCATGATAAGGATGGCTTACGTGCGGTTGCGGCCCTTGGAGCTAAGCGTGTAACTCTTGCTCGTGAACTTTCGCTCGAAGAAATAGCTGAGTTAGCAAAACTCGCCAATGAACTTGGAATAGAGCTTGAAGCCTTCGGTCATGGTGCCTTGTGTATTTGTTATTCGGGTCAGTGCTTTATGTCTTCGCTTATTGGTGGCCGATCGGCTAATCGCGGGCGTTGCGCTCAGGCATGTCGCTTGCCATACACTTTGCATAATCGTGCATTACGCAAGAATCTTCCTGCTCCGGGTGAACATCTTCTTTCTCCTAAGGATTTATGCACCGTTGAGCTTTTGCCGGAGCTCATAAAAGCGGGCGTGTCTTCTCTCAAAATTGAAGGGAGAATGAAATCACCCGATTACGTAAAGAACGTCGTTGGGGTATATCGAAGTGTTTTGGACAGGGCGTTGACTTACGAGAATGAAGCCTTGCGCGCAGAGTTCGATTGCGGAAGTGTTGAACTTCCTGTTGCGAAAAAAACCTTATCTCCGCGTCCGACTGAAGAGGAAAAGCAAGTACTTTCTGAAGCTTTTTCGCGGGGGTTTACTACGGCATATCTTGAAAAAGAGCGCGATAACTCCATCATGAGTTACGGAAGACCAAATAACCGAGGTGTGTTTGTTGGCCGTGTCGCGAGCGTAAAGGGAACCACGATTGGTATTGCTTCTGAAACTGATTTGCATGCCGGTGATGCGCTTGAAATATGGACAAATCGCGGACACTTTGTTGTAGAAGTTTCCTCTTTGAAGTTCGACAAGACAGGAAACGTTTTAGTAGAAGTGAATCGCGGAGTAGGTAAAGGCGATCGCGTATTTCGTGTACGTAATGCTGAGGTCGCCTTTATTGATGATGACAAAGAGCCGCGTATTCCTCTCTATGGAAAAGCTTGTTTAAGAATTGGCGAGCCACTTACTCTGACGGTATCTACTACTCCTTTGAAACAGAGCTCTGGTACAACGATTGAGCTTAAGGGCGCGATTGTTGAGGCGGCTCGCACAAAAGCGGTGACACCCGATGAGGTAAAAGACCACATTGATCGCATGGGCTCGACACCGTTTGTTTTTGCAAATCTTGAGGTTGAGCTTGATGAGGGAGTGGGAATTGGGTTTTCCGCTCTACATAAAATCCGTGCTATGGCTGCCGATCAGCTCGAAGAGGCAATGCTTGAACCGTACCACGCACGCTTGTTAAAGCGTGTTCCTGCCCGCGCGATGGCCCCTCGTGTTCGTAAGGGATCATGCAAGGTGGCAGTTTGGGCTACCAATCCAGCATGCGCGCGCGCTGCTAAAAAGGCAGGCGCGGACTTTATTTATGTGCCGGTGGCAAACTATCGTCGCGGTGAGGCGGTAATTGCGGGTCAGCTTTCTTCGACGGCTGAGCAGGCGGGTTATCCCAAACAGTGTATTCCTGTTTTGCCAACAGTTTCCCATATGTTTGATGAGCGCGATCGCAATGGCTTCGATATTTGGAAGCGCGTCAAAGAAGATAAACCCGTTCTGGTTGAGAATATCGGACAGCTTCTGCGCGCAGCAGAAATGGGAGCACTCCCTGAAGTTGGTCCTCATATTCCCGTAACCAATCAGCTTGATTTGCAGCTTATGCATGACTTTGGTGCAGAGCGCATCTGGCTTTCTCCTGAACTTTCGCTTATTCAGATTGAAGAGCTTGGCGAAATGAGTCCTGTTCCTTTGGGCTTAACTATTATGGGGGCGCAGGAAATGATGGTTACCGAGCATTGTTTACTTATGAGTCAAGGTCCCTGTAATCAAGATTGTGAGAACTGCGCTCGTCGTAAGAGTCCGCATTATCTGAAAGACCGCAAAGGCTACGAGATGCCTGTAATTACTGATTGTACGGGCAGAAGCCATCTTTATAACGCGGTTTCGCTCGATGTTACTCATGCTGTCCCCGACCTTATCAAGGCGGGCGTTTCAGCCCTTATGGTTGACACCACGCTTATGAATGTTTCAGAGGTTAGCAAGATGGTCGCTCGTGCGGTGCGCGCTCGCGATATTGCGCTTAAAGGCGGAAATAGAGTTTCGAAAGCTGAAGGCGCTACATCGGGACACTTGTTTAGAGGCGTTTCCTGAGCTTTTAGTTGCTGTGCTAGAATCGTTGGGAAATTCAAGAAAGAGGAATAGATGATTTCACCTGAAGAACAGTTTCATATTATTCAGTCGGGAGCTGCACAGATTGTTCCCGAAGATGCATTGATGGAAAAGCTCAAGCGTGGTAAGCCCCTCAATATTAAGCTTGGCGTTGATCCAACCGCTCCTGATATTCATTTAGGTCATGCTGTTCCTTTGCGCAAGATGCGTCAATTCCAAGATTTAGGACATCATGTTACGCTTATTATTGGCGATGGCACGGCTTTGATCGGCGATCCTTCAGGTCGTAATTCAACGCGTCCTCAGCTCACTCCTGAGCAGATTAAAGAAAATGCTCAAACTTACGTTGATCAGGCATTTAAGGTTTTGGACCCTTCTAAAACTACGCTTCGCTACAATTCGGAATGGTTGATGGAACTCAACTTGGAAGGTTTGCTCAAAATTGCCTCTAACTTTACGGTTGCTCGCATTCTTGAGCGTGATGACTTCCATAATCGCTACACTAACAATCAATCCATCAGCCTTCACGAATTTTTGTATCCCATCATGCAGGCATATGATTCGGTTGTAATCGAGGCAGATGTTGAGCTTGGTGGTACTGACCAGCTCTTTAACCTTCTTGCTGGCCGTGAACTTATGGAAAAAATGGGCATGGAGCCTCAAGTGTGCTTAACACTTCCGTTGCTTGAGGGCACCGATGGCGTTAAGAAAATGTCGAAGAGCTACGGCAACTACATCGGCTTAACTGATGAACCAAACGACATGTTTGGCAAGGTTATGTCTATTCCTGATGAGCTCATGATTAAGTACTACCGCTTGGCCTCTACGGTTGAAGTAAGCCGCATTGATGAAATCGAAAAAGGTCTTATGGCGGGTGAAATTCATCCTAATCGTTGCAAACGCGACCTGGCTCAAAATATCGTTGCTTCTTACTACGATGAAACTGCAGCTAAAGAGGCGGAAGAAGCATTTGACCGTCTATTCAAAAAGCATGACATTCCTGAAGACGTTCCAGAGTTTAGTGCGGATTTAACCCCTAACGATGAGGGCAAGGTGTATGTTGCCAAGCTTATTCATGAAGCTGGGCTTACCAATTCGGTAGGCGATGCGCGCCGCATGATTGACCAAGGTGGCGTAAAGATTAACGGAGAAGCTCTTTCCGCCAAAGAGTATAACGTTGAGCCTTCAGCCCTCGAGGGAGCAGTTATCCAGGTCGGCAAACGCAAGTTCGTGCGTTTAGTTTAACTAAGCTTACCTTCGCATTTTATTTGACGAGCTGTGTTGTTCAAGCGAAATGATGTTTTCAATATGGCTGGTATGAGGAAACATATCAACGGGTTGGATACTCTTTATGCGATAGCCATGTTTAACCAAGAAGAATGTATCTCGTTGTTGGGTTTTAGGGTTGCAGGAAATGTATACGATGCGGCGTGGCGAAAGGGCACACGTCGCACGTAAGAAGCTCTCGCTTGCGCCAGCTCGAGGAGGATCCATAAGCAACACGTCAAGCGCGTTTTCTTCACTGTTAAGGTCTTGCGCAAGTTCGAGTAAGTACGATCCTGCATTGTCGCAGATGAAGTCAGCGTTTTCGATGCCGTTATGCTTGGCATTATTCTTTGCATCAGTTATAGCAGATGGAACATTGTCAACACCAATTACTCGTGAAGCATGATTGGCGCCCTCTATTCCTTTTGCGGCAACAAGGCCAATGGTTCCTGTTCCACAGTAGGCGTCCAAAATTGTTTCAGATCCCGTAAGCTCCGCCATATCGATAGCTCGTTTGTAGAGCAGCTCGGTTTGCGTGGAATTTACCTGGTAAAACGAGTGGGAAGAAATGCGAAAGCTTAAGCCACAGAGGGTATCGAGGATAAAGCCAGGACCATAAAGGCGCTGTTCGCGTTCTCCTAAGATAACATTGGTTTGACGTTCATTGATATTTTGAACTACCGAGGTGATGCTTGGGCATTGCTTTACGAGGTCACGAACAAAGTGTTTAGCGCCAGGGAATTGACGAGAATTGGTGACGAGCGTTACAAGAATTTCGCCGCTTGAATGTCCGACGCGTACGATTGCATGGCGCATGAAGCCAGTTCCCGTGTCTTCACGATAAGGCTCAATACCATATTTCATCATAAGCTTTTTAATGGCAAGGATAATCTGTTTGGCCTGCTTGTTTTCGAGAAGACAGGACTGGTTTTCGATAATACGATGGCTTCCTTGAGCATACATTCCACAAAGAATGTCTCTATCAAGTGAGACATGCCTGTTCCTTGTTTGCTTTTGCCCCTTTATTTTTTTACCTGGCGCATAAGGGGAAACTACCTTGTTTCGGTAATAGAAGGGCTCATCCATTCCTAAGATTGGGTTGAAAACAGTGGCCTCATCGGCAATGTCGCTAAAAAGACCCTCAATAATGCGCTGCTTTGTTTGAAGCTGCTTCTTGTAAGGAACATCAATGTATTGGCAAGCTCCGCATTGTTTAGACACTGAACAAAGAGAAGTGCTGGTTTGATTATTTTTTGCGGCAGCATTCTTTTTCTTCTGTTGAGAAGAGGCTGCTTTTTTGTTTTGACCAGGCTTCTTTGTGCGTTTTGTAGAAGCGTTTTTGCGAGTAGATTTTTTATTGGAAGCTTTCATGACGCTCTTTTTCGTGAGAGTTTGGTAGGAATAGGTTTGCAAGATTTAACTTGGCTGATTATAGCTTACCGAAGAAAGCGGGAAGGTCATTGTGAGGCAGAATCCTTCTTCGGGATTACTCTCAATTGAAAGACTTCCGCCGTGGGTTATCACAATACGGCTGATGAGTGAAAGACCTACGCCGTGCTGTCGAATGACTGCAGCAGTTTTAGTTGGAATCTGGTTCGAAGTCAAATCTTGTCTCTGAGCGCTGTTCTGAATTGCTCCGCCATAGGTTTGTATGTTGCGTTTAATAGTCTGTTCGTTCGGCGCTTCGGATGGTTGAAACTTTTCAAGCGTTTTCCCTACCAGCAAATTGGTAGTGGGTTGATGCGATGGCTTGTAGTCTTGCCCTTTGATTGCAGGGTTAACATGCCCATTTTTCCAAGAGGAAGAAGAGCGAATAATGAATTCATTGTGTTGGGTTTGCTGATTCTTGCTTTCTTGAGAGGGGGGAGGCGTTGTTATCGGCGTAACGATTGTAGTGCATGCGGCTTCTTCAGTAAGGGCTGCTGTATGCGTGTTTACTGCTTTGTTTTCTGAAGAATAAGCAGAGGGTGGGGCAGGAGTTTTTTTATTGGGACTTGCAAACGTAAGGACATCGCGGGTTTCTTGATCTAAGCGCAATAAAAGAGCAGTAAGGGTTGAGGGACTCATTCCTCGGCCGTTGTCTTGTATTGAAATCCAAAAAGAATCCGAATTGCACGCTAGAGATATATCGATGGTGCACCCTTTGGGATTGTGCTTGATGGAATTGTTAAGAGCATTCTGGAGTGCGCGTCTGAGGAGTTTTTCGTCCCCTTGAAGGGTGATTCGGTTAGCGCAGGGCATAATAGAGAGGGTTATTTGATAATCCTTCTCATTCTCTCGATTTAAATTATCAGCAACCACTTCACGAAGCATACGCGAAACAAGAATGTTGTCGTTGCGCAAGGGCTGCATGTCGTATTCGAGCTGAGTAGCAATGTTTAAATCCTCGACAAGGTCGCGGATGCGAATGCTCTGTTGAGTGATGGTTTGGGCTGATTGTCGTACGAACGAATCATTTGAAGTTTGTTCAATGGTTTCTGCGCGTCCCATGATGACGGCAAGAGGAGTTCGCACGTCATGGGAAACTCCTTCAACCAAGTTTTTTCGTGCAGTTTCCTTCCTGATAAGGGTGTCAGATACACGATTGATCTTGTTACCGATAGAGTGAAGAGGTCCTGAAAACGAAACCTTGACGGCTTTTCCCTGTGCGAGGTTGTCAAGGGAACATAAGGCAGGATCTACGTACTTAACAACATTTCGGCGCGAAATAATATAAAACAGGAAGAAGATTAGCGCATCGACGAGTAATAAGAGTGTTACATACAAGGGGATTCTAAGGAACGTTTCTTCGGGTAGAGAAACCACGGCGGTGATAAGCGAAGCGGGAGGGCTGAAAAGCATCAGAATACCGTCATCGCGTGTCCAAATAAGGACAGGATATTCATCCCATGAGCGGTTATGCGCTATGAGTGCAATATCGTTTGTACTGAAATGCGCTGGAAGGGTACTTGGAGCCTTATAAGACCAAACAACATCGCCTTCTGTAGAAACAAGAATGGCGCCGTAGTCGTTTTCGTCCATAAGCTGAAGAATGGGTTTGGAAAATTCCGTATCTGAATTAACGGCGTATTCTCCGCTCTCTTTTTGTTCAAGAGAATTAGACAGGGTGGAAATAACCGATCGGCCATCCGATGTTTTTGAAAGGTTGTACGCTTCTCCTACAAGAAAAAACAGGCACAGAATACTATCGAGAAGTAAAATGCCAACAAACATAGCCACGAAAAGCAGGATTTGCTTCGAAAAGAAAAAACGCTGCGTGGAAGCAGTGTCCTGTGCGCGGGTATGTTTGGACGGCGATTTCATGAGGGCTTCATTTTACTGTTTTGACGTATTAACCATAAGTTTATAGCCAAGACCCTTCATGGTTATGAGCGATTCGGGGTTCGAGGGGTCTTTCTCTATCTTCTCTCTTATTCTACGAATGTGTGTCATTAAACTTTGTTCGTAGCCAAACGACGATCCCCAGCATTCCTCGCAAAGACGATCGGTGGTAACAATACGATTTGGGTTATGGGAAAGAATAGTTAAAAGAGTGAGTTCTTTTGCCGTGAGGTTAGTTTTCGTTTCGTCTTCGCGAACAACCTCAATCGCATCAAAATCAATGACGCAGTGAGCAAGCGCAAGCTTCGTTGAAGTTTCGGGATAGCATCTGCGCAATACTGCATATACGCGAAGGACGAGCTCTTGTGGGGAAAAGGGCTTGGTGAGGTAGTCGTCCGCGCCGCTTTTGAGTCCCGTGAGGCGATCAGCGGTTTCGTCTTTTGCGGTAAGAAAAATAACCGGAACGGGGGTGCCTTTGCTCAAGGTTCGCAGATACGAGCAGAGCGTAAAGCCATCCCCGTCAGGCAGGGAAACATCCAAAATTGCCAAGTCGGGCTGAACTTTCTGGAAGGTATCAAGGGAGCTGGCAACATCTAAAGCAGTAACAATGTTGGTAAAGCCCTCTGCTTTGAATACCGTTTCTAAAAGAGAAAGAAGTTCAGGCTCGTCGTCAACGAGTAAAAGTTTTTTGGTATGTAGTGCAAGTTGAGTCATATCCGTATTAAAGCACGCAGAATATTTGTTTGCAGAACCGATACTCAAAAGTAAGGAAAAAGTAAGGTAGCCGACAGATGTCTTTTAGCATGGCTTCCTATGCTTAAACCACTTCATTTTGCAGAAAGCGTTTCACAATAAAAGGAGTGGCTATGGCTAAAAAGATATTGGAAGTTTGCGATGTGTCTAAGTTCTATGGGCAAAAGGCGTACAGACGCGGAGGAAAACACAAGGATGTTCAAGAAGCTTCAGGTATTACGCGTGCGCTTGATCATATTAATTTCTTTGTAGAAGAAGGGGAGTATATTGCTATTATGGGGCCTTCGGGCTCGGGAAAATCAACCCTTCTAAACTGTGTGTCTACCATCGATGAACCCTCAAGCGGGCATATTTTAATCAGCGGAAACGACATTACGGGTATGGGCATAAAAGAACTCGCTCGTTTTCGTAGGGAAGAGTTAGGGTTTGTTTTTCAGGATGCCAACTTGCTCGATACGCTCACTATCAGGGAAAATATTGCCCTTGCGCTTACTATTAGCCGGGTATCTTCCAAAGAGATTGATATGCGCGTCGAAGCGCTTGCAAAGAACCTTTCCATTGAGGAAACGCTTGATCGCTACCCGTATGAAGTTTCGGGTGGGCAACGTCAACGTGCGGCAGCGGCAAGAGCAGTTATCACCAAGCCGCACTTGGTGTTGGCAGACGAGCCAACAGGAGCACTCGACAGTAAGTCCGCCCGTGATTTACTTGGCGCTTTTTCGTTTCTCAATAGTCTTGGCGCAACCATCATGATGGTTACTCATGATGCTAATGTTGCAAGTTATTGTGGTCGCATTATTTTCATTCGAGATGGAAAACTGTGGGGTCAACTAACGAAAGGCGAAGAGCGAAGGCAGACATTTTTTGAGCGCATCGTTGAAACGGTGACGCATCTTGAAGAGGGTGAGCCAAATGATTGCTAAGCTCGCTTTTGCTAACGTAAAACGCTCCTACAAAGAGTATTTGCTCTACTTTTTAACGCTCATAATTGGCGTGGCAGTGTTCTACGCCTTTAACTCCATTACCGCCCAAAGTGCCGTATTAGATATGAGTGAAACTCAAAGCACCATGATTGAATTTGTGGGGCTGCTAATTAGCGGTGTTTCGGTTTTTATTACTGTTATTTTGGCCTTTCTTGTAGTGTATGCTAACCGTTTTCTTATTAAGCGCCGTAACAAGGAGTTTGCCTTGTATTTGTTGCTTGGTATGCGTAAAACGACCCTGCTAAAGATGACGTTTGCTGAAACATTTTTTGTGGGCGCGTTTTCGCTCGTGGTTGGTTTGTTGCTGGGACTCTTGCTATCACAGGCCTTACTTTTTCTAACGGCTTTTCTTTTTTCAGTTGAATTTAGCGGCTTTACGTTCTTAATTGCGTGGGAGCAAATTGCTAAAACCGTCATTGTTTTCTTGATTATTTTTGCTTTGGCGCTTTTTGTTAATTCGGGATATCTTGCAAAAGCGCGCCTTATCACGTTGCTGCAAAGTGATAAGAAAAATGATGACTTTAAGCTACGGAGTATTCCGTTTTCGTTCGCCCTCTTCTTGCTTGCCTGCTGCTGTATTGGTGCCGCCTATTACCTGCTCGTGAAATACGGCCTCGTCATGAGTCCTCAGTTCTATGCTTCAACCGCATTGGTTGTAGTGGGGACGATCATGTTCTTCTATGCGCTATCGGGCTTTTTGTTGCGCGTAGTTCAGGGGATGAAGTCGCTCTATTATCGTGGACTCAATATATTTGTGCTGCGCCAGGTTGCGGCCCGTCTGAATACCTCCTTCCTTTCGATGGCGGTGATTTGTTTAACACTTTTCTTAGCTATCACGAGCGTGTGTGGCGGCATCAGCATCTGTAATGCTATGACGAATACGCTTGACAAGACAACGCATTACAGTGCAACGATAACCTCGTTTTATTCCGCGCTCGATGACGAAGATGCTCCTGCTTCTAGAGCTAATCGTAAGACTTTTTGTGAAGCATATGACTACGATATGGCGGCGGGTCTTAAGGCAAGCGCCCAAAACGTAGGTGCTCCTTCGTGGGATTCAATCGTGAAAGAAACAGGACAGATTGATCTCTATGCATCAGGGCTTACATTAGGGGATCTTGATTCGTTACTTGGCTCATCATTGAGCGAATATGTTGGCAGCTCGCTTGACGGTGGCTATTCTTCCTATCAAGTACAGCTTTTGGGTATTTCCCAGTATAACCGCGCACGAGAAATGGCAGGACTTGAACTGGTGGAGCTTAAAAACAACGAGGCCTTCTTTAACTCCGACAGTGACACCACTATGGATTATTTGCGTGATGTGAGCGCACAGGTTGATTCGATATCGGTTTACGGCAGTGAGCTCACTTTAAAAAATGAACTCGATACAGCAACAATTCAAACTGCTGCGTTTCCTAGTCAGATATGCTTGCTTGTTGTTCCTGACGAACTAGTTCCTACAGATCAAACTCCGCTTATATCGTATTTGAATGTTGAAACCTATAACGTAGATCAGCAGGCAGATTTTGTGGCCCTCGTACAGGATGTCATAAATGATGAGAGCGGTAATTCTTGGTGGGTAACAATGAGTATCACGCAGCAAGAAGTGTTTGAGCAGTCGGTAACGTTCAGCGCAGTCGTAAGCTATTTGGCGATTTACATTGGCTTTGTTCTGGTAGTGGCATGTGCGGCAATTCTTGCTTTGCAACAGCTTACCGATGTGTCAGATAATCAGAAGCGATTCAGGTTACTTGAAAAGTTGGGAGCAGATAGCCGCATGGTTCGCGGGGCACTCTTGAAGCAGATCGCCATTGCTTTTGTGTTCCCTTTATTGTTGGCGGTCTGTCATTCGCTGTGCGCTATGAGTGTGGTTGCAGAAGTGGTATCACTTTTTGGTCATTTAGATATTGCGCAGGTGAGCTTGATTGCTATGGGTGCCTTTTTGATTATGTATGGTTTCTACTTCGTTTTGACATATATGTCTTCAAAGCGAATGCTAGCAGGTGATCGTGGTTAAGCAAAGCCTCTCTTGCTCATTTTGAGCAAGAGAGGCAGCGATTGTTTGAGCGTTTTGCATTAAGGGCTGTGCAGTTTTGCCTCTGCGTCTTTTGAACGCAGAACGCTAGTCTTTTGTTCTATGCTTCTTAATGCGCATAGCTCGCATTGCATTCAAGATGGCAATAATTGCTACGCCAACATCCGCAAAAACTGCCAGCCACATGTTTGCAATACCGAGCGCAGCAAGAATGAGAACACCAAATTTAACCGCAAGGGCAAAAATGATGTTTTCCCAAACAATGCGCATGGTGTGACGTGCAATTTTGATAGCAACGGCGATATTCGAAGGTTTGTCATCCATGAGTACAACATCGGCGGCTTCAATTGCGGCGTCAGAGCCCATGGCTCCCATCGCAACACCAATGTCGGCGCGCATAAGAACGGGAGCATCATTGATGCCATCTCCCACGAAAACAAGTTTCCCTTTTTCACTTGTTGAATCTAGTAATTTTTCAACGGCCTCAACCTTATCCTGAGGAAGAAGTTGAGCATGGAATTCATCGATTCTGAGCATTTTTGCCACATTTTCGGCAACCTCTTTGCGGTCACCGGTGAGCATAATGGTCTTTTTGACGCCCGCTTTATGAAGGTCGGCAATGGTTTTTGCAGCATCTTCTTTGATAACGTCAGCGATAATAATGTGCCCAAGATACGCATCATCGGCACTTACGTGAAGGATGGTGCCAACGAGCTCGCAAGGTTCACTCATCACGCCATTTTCACTCATAAGGGCATCGTTACCAACAAGAACATGCTTTCCATCGACAGAGGCGCTCACGCCATGACCGCTCTGTTCGTGGGCGTCAATGATGGCGCTTTGATCGATGTCGTGGTCATAGGCTTTTTTAAGTGAGAGCGCGATGGGGTGATCTGAAAATGCTTCAGCATGCGCAGCTAAATACAGAAGCTTGTTGCTCTCAATGCCTTCGGAAGGGTGAACGGCTACCACTTCAAAGGTTCCGTTAGTGAGGGTACCCGTTTTATCAAATACAACCGTTTCAGCGTTGGCAAGAGTTTCAAGATAGTTGCTTCCTTTGACAAGAATGCCAGCACGAGATGCACCACCGATTCCGCCGAAGAAGGAAAGGGGAACGGAAATAACAAGTGCGCAAGGACAAGAAACAACCAAGAAAACCAAGCCGCGCATTACCCAGTCGCTCCAGCTCTGTCCAAGGAAGAGAGGTGGAACAATGGCGAGCAGTGCTGCGATGCATACCACAATGGGGGTATAGTAACGCGCAAAACGCGTGATGAAGTTTTCGGTTCGTGCCTTTTTGTCGCTTGCGTTTTCTACCAATTCAAGGATGCGTGAAACAGTGGACTCTTCAAAAGGTTTGGTGGTTTTAATAGTGAGGACGCCTGTCATGTTGACGCATCCCGAAATAACTTCAGAGCCAGTTTTTACCTGACGAGGAACTGATTCTCCTGTTAGGGCAGTGGTGTCAAGTTGTGAATTGCCAGACGCTACGATGCCGTCAAGCGGGATACGCTCGCCTACTTTAACAACAATTTCGCTTCCGATCTGAACATCGTAGGGGTCAACTTTGGTGAGTTCGCCGTTTTGCATAATGTTGGCGTAATCAGGGGCGATATCCATCATTTCTGAAATAGACTTGCGCGATTTACCAACGGCATAGTCTTGGAAGAACTCTCCTACTTGGTAAAACAGCATTACGGCTGCGCCTTCGGCCATATGCGGTTCGGATTCAGGAAAGAAAACAAGAGCAAAGGCACCAATGGTTGCAACGCACATGAGGAAGTTCTCGTCAAAAACCTGCCCATGTCCAATATTTCGGATGGCTTTCCCTATAACGTCGTAACCAACAATAAGGTAAGGGATAAGGAACAGCGCAAATTCAATATAGAGTGCGTTTGGTTGCTCAAACCATGAATCAATAGGCAAGAAATATACGACGATAAAAACAACAAGTCCAACGATAATTCGCGCTAAATGCTTTTTTTCTTTAGTGCTCATAAGGGGGGATCTTCTTTCGATTGACAATGAGGGTAGTAGCAAAAAGGCAGACAAATAGTCTTGCCTGCCTTTTTGCTATGGATGGCAGGTAATTAACGAGTGATACTGGTTTCAGGCTCGTATTTTTTGCAGATGCGATCGCACTCGTTAATGATGTCGTCAAAGCGAGTATCGTCAGCATCAAGAGTGAGTCGTTGTGCCATAAAGCTGATACTGGCTTTGGAAACGCCGTCGAGTTTGTTGATGTCGTTCTCCATTTTTGCGGCACAGTTTGCACAACCGAGGTTTTGGATTTTGAAACTTCTATGCATGATGATTCCTTTCTTGAATCTTTTGTCACTAGAGTTATTCGCAGATGTGGGTCATGCCTTGATCGAGCATGGTGTGTACGTGATCATCGGAAAGAGCATAGATAACATTTTTTCCTTCGCGCTGAAACTTAACCAAGCGAGCCTGTTTAAGAATTCTGAGTTGGTGAGAAACAGCACTTTGACTCGCTCCAATTGTTTCGGCAATATCAGCAACACATAGATCCTTATCCATAAGGGCGAACAGAATCTTAATGCGCGTGGTGTCGCTGAAAACTTTAAAAAGATCGGCTAAGTCGTAAAGAATCTCTTCATCGATTTCTTCTACCATAGTTTAACCTTTCTTCATATGAACATCTGTTCATAAGTATAGAAAAGGAGTGGTTTCTGTCAAGGGAAGAAGAAAAATATTTTTCAGGGAGTCGGTTGCCGTTCGCCGAGACAAACGCACAAAACTCTTTTGTTTTAGAGAACAACAGAAAAAAGATTCTCGCATAAGGCATTATCGACCTTAAAACATAATACAAAACTACTACTAAATTGCAGGTCGGTTATAGGGGAGGGACTATGATGACACGCTACGATTTAGAGGGCAGGGGCAACCTGTCGAAGTATCAGTATCTTCATCGCTGCATCCGTGATGACATACGTAATGGGGTACTTGCTGCTGGAAGCCGCCTTCCGGCAAAACGCTCCTTGGCGGCCGAGCTTGAGGTGAGTGTCAGTACAGTTGAGCATGCGTATTCTTTATTGGTGAGTGAAGGATATCTTGAGGCAAAGCCAGGGAGTGGTTTTACTGTTTGCTCAGGAAAAGATGAGGGGATTGCCTTTTTTGAAGCGGATGATGCTGATGAGAAAAAGGTACCTTTTGAAAACAAATTGCTTGATTTCAGAGCGAATCGCTGTAGCCTTGAGCTGTTTCCGCTTGATGCGTGGTCGCGTCTCATGCGTCAAGTTCTTTCGGAACGTGATCCTTCCATGCTTGAAACGGTGCCTTTTAACGGCCTTTATGCACTTAGACGTGCCATTGCGTTTCATCTGTATGAATCGAAAGGCATTCGCGTTTCCCCTTCGCGCATTATTGTTGGTGCGGGCACAGAATACTTATATGGGAAGCTTTTGCAGCTGTTGGGAGATCAGCGCATTATTGCAATTGAAGATCCAGGGTACAAAAAGTTTGCAGAGGTTTCGCGAAGCTATCGTACGTATTGGGATTATATTCCTCTTGACGGATATGGAATATCGGTTGATGCCCTGATGAAAAGTCGTGCTGACGTAGTGCATGTTTCTCCTGCAAATCATTTTCCTACAGGTGTTATCATGTCGTCTAAACGCCGTCATGAACTTTTGGCTTGGGTGCACGGAAAGCCCGATCGCTTTATTATTGAAGACGACTATGATAGCGAAATTCGCTATGGAGGGCGCGCTCCTGCTCCGCTTATTACGCAAGATGAGTCTCAGCGGGTAATTTATCTTAATACCTTCTCTAAAACGCTGGTACCTTCTTTGCGCATTGCCTATATGATACTGCCTGAAACCCTGATGACTTTGTATCGAAATCAGCTTAGCTTTTATTCATGTACCGTCTCAAGTTTTGAACAGAGTGCGCTTGCTAAGTTTATTTCTGAAGGATATTTTGAGCGACACATTAACCGTCTGCGCCGTCATTACAAGCAGCAGAGACAAAATCTCTTAGACGCACTGAAAGCTTCGAGAATCGCTCCCATTTCTAAGGTTTTTGGAGGTGAGGTAGGGACGCACTTTATTTTGAAGGTCGCAACAGCGTGCAGTGATGAGGAGGTAAAGCGTCTTGCCGCGGAGCGAGGAGTGCGCCTTGCTATGCTATCGGATTATTGTGTGCGTCCGAGTGTAAAAAGTTCCCACTGTATTGTGGTTAATTTTGCTTCGATTCCTATCTCTCACGTTGCGGCGGCAATTGCCCTTTTGGAGGATATTTTTCAAAAAGAAATACAGCTCTATGAGCAGCAATTGACCCGATAATAAAAGCGTAAATTGATCCTACTCCCATTATGCGGTGCTCGGTATTTTCTTGGTGCGGCGATTGACAACTCGGGATTGTCGCAAATGATGTTGCCTATCAAATGCGTTATGCAACATACGTAGATGCCACCACAGGTAAGGGAGGTAGCCATGAAAGGCTTCGCAATGTTAGGAATCAATAATACGGGATGGATTGAAAAAGATCGTCCTGTTTTTGGGCCATTAGATGCATTGGTAAGACCAATTGCAGTATCACCTTGCACTTCTGACGTTCACACCGTTTGGGAGGGGGCTATCGGGGATCGTAACGATATGATCTTAGGCCATGAAGCGGTAGGCGTTGTGGAAGAAGTTGGTGAATTGGTTCGTGACTTCAAGCCTGGCGATAAAGTAATGGTTTCAGCTATTACTCCTGATTGGTCGTCTCTCGAGGCTCAGGCGGGCTTCCCTATGCATTCGACCGGAATGCTTGCAGGATGGAAGTTTTCCAATTTTAAAGATGGTGTTTTCGGCGAGTTGTTCCACGTAAATGACGCAGACGGAAATCTTGCATTGCTTCCTGAAGGAATGGATTTGGGGGCAGCTACCATGGTGAGCGACATGATGCCAACGGGCTTCCACGGTGCGGAACTCGCAGACGTTCAGTTTGGTGATGATGTTGCGGTAATTGGTATTGGTCCTGTTGGTTTAATGGGTGTTGCAGCGGCCGCATTGCGCGGAGCTAGTAATCTTTTCGCGGTAGGTTCGCGCAAGCGCTGCTGTGATTTGGCTCTTGAATATGGCGCTACTCAGATTGTTAACTATCGTGAGGGCGATATCGTTGAGCAAATCATGGATTACACTCACGGAAAAGGCGTTGATCGTATTATTATCGCAGGCGGAAATGTTGACACCTTTGCTCAGGCAATCACCATGCTCAAGCCTGGCGGAATTATCGGTAACGTAAACTATCTCGGTTCCGGAGACTTCGTTAAAATCCCTCGTGAAGAGTGGGGTTGTGGTATGAGTCATAAGCAGATTCGATGTGGTCTAATGCCTGGCGGACGTCTTCGTTCCGAAAAACTTCTCAAACTTATCCAGACAGGGCGCGTTGATCCAGGAAAAATGATCACTCATCGTTTTGAAGGCTTTGAACATATGGAAGAAGCGCTTATGCTTATGAAAGATAAGCCAGCCGATCTTATTAAGCCATTGGTTGTAATCTAAAAGGCATTCGGATTGAACCCTGCATTCTCTAAAGCAAGCTATGCGGTGGTTCCAATCTCAAAGGGCCGTACCTCAAAGCCCCGAGGTACGGCCCTTCTTTTGTTGCCGGGACAGGAATTTGTGCGTTGATTTCCTGTCCCGGTGATGTTTGAACGAATCTTTTAATTCAATTCAGAACTCATTTTTAGGTAGTTACTTATTAAGGTTCTTTTTGTCGGTTTTCTCACCCTTGGTTTTTGCACAAATCGAGACGGCGCCTCCAAGAGCAATAAGGGCAATAGCATTGGGAAGAACCATGAGTTGGTTGAACATATCAGCAAGTTCCCAAACCAAATCGTTACTTAAAAGTGAACCCAAGAAAATAAAGATAAGAGCAATAACGGAAAATACTGGAACTGCTTTTTTACCGAAGAGGTACTGCACATTGATCTTTGCAAAAAGGTTCCAACTCAAAATGGTAGAGAAGGCAAAGAAGAGCAAGCAAACTGCTACAAAGATATTGCCACCAGCTTCACCAAACACACTGCCAAAGGCCATTTGAGCCATATTCGTTTTTGCAACCCCGTCATAAAGGCCTTGAGCAAGAACGCCGTCACCAGTATAAAGAACGGTGATGGTTACCAGTGCAGTGATGGTAACTACAACGAAGGTGTCAATAAAAACAGCAATAATAGCAACAACACCCTGTTCGTGGGGGTTTTTAACGTTTGCGAGTGCGTGAGCGTGAGGAGTAGAACCCATACCTGCTTCATTGGAGAACAAACCGCGTTTTGCGCCCTGGCTTAAAGCGGCGATCAGACCAAAGGTTACTCCACCAATAGATGCCTGAGGATTAAAAGCAAATTCAAAAATAAGAGCTAATGCCTGACCAACAGCAGGACCATTTGCGATTAAAACGACAATGCCACCAATGAGATAAACGACAGCCATAACGGGAACAAGCTTTTCAGTTACAGCGGCGAGGCGACTTACGCCACCAAGGAAAATAAAGCCTGCCACAATAACAACAACCAAACCAATAACCCAGGCAGGGATGTTGAAAGCAGTACTACAAGTTTCTGCAATGGAGTTTGACTGAACCATGCAACCCATGAAGCCCAATGCCAAAATGATGGCTACAGCAAAAAAGCCAGCGAGGAATTTGCCGAATTTACCCGTAAAAGCAGTTTTAATGTAATAAACAGGACCACCATGAACGGTGCCATCAGCATCAACTTTACGGGTTTTTTGAGCAAGAACAGCCTCAGCATAGTTAGTTGCCATTCCTAAAAACGCAATAACCCACATCCAAAAGATCGCACCCGGACCACCAATAAGAATTGCACCACAGGCGCCAACAATGTTGCCAGTGCCAACCTGTGCAGCAACGGCAGTAGCGAGAGCCTGGAAAGAACTCATGCCGCTTTCTTGTTTGCCACCACGAAGAGAAAAGCCTTTAAACATGCGTTTCCAGCCTTCGCCGAAGCATCGAACTTGAACGAATTTTGTTCGGATGGTGAAATAGAGTCCTGTGCCGATAAGCAGAATGATAAGGACGTAGTTGGACAGATACGTGTTGATGGTCTGAACAATGGTTAGTAGAACATCCACCGAAGATAGCCTCCTTAAAGTAGTTGCAAGAAAACTCAAGAAAGCCTGCACGTAATGTAAGCCAGTTGGCGGATGTAACCGTCTCTGTCCGTTTGCCTGAGAGATTCAGCTCCTTTTGTTGTTGGCAAAACGCTCAACAAGCTTTTAAGAATACTTTGCAAAAAACGAAAGTCTCGCTGCTTGCGAAGCATTCTTTAAAGAAGCTTTGCACCGTCGGCACTCATTTAAGAGATTCTCCAGAGTTTTCTCCGCTTTCGGTTTCCGGATAGATTGATATGTTCTAAGCAAATCCCGAAAGCATCATTGAATGAGATACGAGCGACATTATGCGCTTGTTGTGCAGATCACACAAGATTTTTTTTGAGGAAAAAAGTGAACGGCTCTTCTTGCAATAGATAACCGCGAGGGGGAGGGAGGGTTCGTTATCAGTTATCTCGAGGTCAATCCAAGGAAAAAGTGCTGTATTTGAGATTGGCGTTGCAAGAAAAGCCGTTCCAAGTAAAGGGGTGCAAAGCTTTTCAGCTATGTAATTGTCTTGATAAAGCGAAGCAATTAGGAAGAGGAGAGGGAGGGGGAAAGGAATTGCTTCGCTGAGATCGCATGTTAGAGCGCTGTAGCCTTCCTTTCTGCTTCGGCGTTTGTTCCAAGAGCAGCCTCGGGCATTTCGATAGTTTTAGTGGGCTTATGATCTTCACGTGTCCAAAGAGCTTGAATCTTTCTTGCATTAAGAAGCGCAAAGCTTCCGAGCAAACAGGCAATAACAAGAAGGATTGTTGCTACGGTGAATACGATCGAAAAGCCCATCTGGCCCATGAATGCCCAGAAGGTAGGAGCAACTGCACCGCAGAGATTGATGAAAAGGGAAATAGTGGAGTAAATTTTTGGATACTCCAAAGTTCCGAACAATCTGCGTACGATGCAGGGAGTAAGCACCATGCAGGCCGCATAAAAAAAGCCGAAAATTGCAGCACCTGCATAGAGGATAAAGGGGCTGGCAGTGCCAAACCACACAAGTATCACGCCGCTTATGCCAGCGACGAATGTTGCGACGAAGGAGATTTTAATGTTTTTGTCAGCAACAACGCCCAATGCTACCTTGCATATTGCCTGAGCAACCATCATTACGGTGGCCATCATGAGGCCTACTGCCAAAGCATCGAAAGGAACACCTTCAAGCTGCTTGGTGTAGGTGGGGAATTGATTTGCCACAATATTGATCAGGTTGACCATACCAGCGAACACAAGGACCGCATAGAACACAGGAGTTTTATAAGCCTTAACCGCCTTAACACCTTCAGGCTTACCAGAAAGAGTAAGAGGTGCACCATAAGGAAGGCAGCCGACTTCTTGAGGAGTTCTGCGAACGCAGAACAGCGTGAAAGGTAGTGAAGTTACCAGGGCAATAATGCCCCAGATAAAGTAAATTGTCCAAACAGAGGCACCAGCGGCATAAAGGCTGTTGAATACCTGAAGCCATACCGCTCCACCGATTCCGGTAAAGGCCATTGAGATACCGATGATGGTTCCTGCGCCTTTATTGAACCAGTTGTTGCAAAGGGTAGGAACGGCAAGCCATAACAGAGCAACTTCGCCAACACCCATCATGACGCCAGCAATATAGAATGCCCAAATGGCTCGCGCAATGCTGATGAGCAAGAAACCGCAGCCGACTAAAACGGCAGATACGGAAAGAATGATGCGAACGTCATATTTTGAAAGTAAATTACCAATTACTGGTGAGGTAACAGCAGAAGCAAAGTATAGAATAGTAACATAGAGAGCCCACGTTGTGCGGCTAACACCGAGCTGGTCGGGAACGACGGCTTGGAATGCGCTCCATGTCGAAAAAACGAGAGCAGAACAACCAAGGGTAATCATGATCCCCGTAACAGCAGTAAGCACGTGATGAGAGCTTAACTTCGTTGTAAATGTAGGTTCACTCAAAGCAAGTCCTTTCGTGGTTCAAAGCCACAACTCAAAGAGTAACTCTCTGTAAGCGAAGAACCCAAGGAACAGTTGAGGGGGAGCTTGTTATTACAAGCGAAGAGGAGGGGGATTGCTCTTCCTCGCGATTCTTTGCTTACAGAGGGTACTGCGAGTAACTGCAAGAAGATATTCTTCCAATTTGTTCACTTTGTTTATGGTCAAATTTGTGAAAGTGTGGTTTTTAGAATATAAGCCTCTGAGCATTACTGGGCACTTTGTTCATCTGTATGAAATAAAACAGCCAGAAATAGTACACAAAAAAAGGGATATGTATAATATCTATCGGACGAGCCTATGAATGAAAAAAATATCAATAGGGCACTTTTTGAAGAAAATCTATTACTTTTAGAAATAGATTAAAGGATTTTTTTCAAAAAAATGTGATTCATGGAGCCGTTCGCCGTTGTTGTTGCAATGAAAAACACTTTTCCATCACAAAAGATAGAAACCAATAACTCCCGAAAGAATTCCTAATATTATTCCCGCAATAACGTCTCGTGGGAAATGCACACCCGACACCACGCGAATAATTGCGAGGAACGCTCCCATGATCAAAATAATGATGCCAAAAACTGGTGATTTCAAAACAGCAAGAAATGTCATTCCAATTACGAAGATTGAAAAAACGTGACGGCTTGGGAAGGATTTCCCTTTTGTTTTCTTGGGAATGATGGGGTCAAGCCCAAATACTTCATAGGGACGTTTTGCGTTGAGTGCTTTTCTGAGAACGCTAAGAAGGATAAACGAGACCAAGGGAACAGCTAATGCTCGTATGAACAGATCATTATTCATGAAGTCAGCAATGAGCCCATGGTTGACTTCGGTAAGGAAGAGCCAAATAAGCAAAAGGGGATATGCCACATAGATCGCATAGGTTATTGCCTTGTTGATGACATTGATTGTTTGGGCTCGCTTTGGGTTAGTGCGAAAGGGCGCAGTTATGCGTTCATAAGTTTCTTTTTTCATAAGATGTACGCTTTGTTTTATTCTTGTTTGGTGTGTAGGAGTGGCGTGATGGTTCCCTTAGAAATAAGAGTAATGCGTCTTGTTGCACGTGAAATAGTAGTGTAAAGACGATTTCTTGAAACATCTTCACAAGGAAAGGTTGCTTCACTCGCGTCGGGAATAATAACGTGGTCAAATTCAAGCCCCTTAGCAAGACCGAGTGTTATTAACGCCACGCCCTGTTCGGGAAGTGTTGACCCACTGCTAATCATGAGGGGTGCATCCTTTCCCAAAAGAGCTTCAAGCTTTTTTGCCTGACTTTTCCAAGGCACAATAACAGCGGTAAGTCCTTCTTCTTCGCGTGCTTTTTTGATTTCGCTTGCAAGAGCGGCAAGTTGACCCTCTTCGTTGATGCACTCAAGAAATACTGGCGCTATTTGTTCGCGCTGGATGGATGATATGTGTAGCTGCTCCTCGCGCGTCAGTAAGCTTGCAAAGAGCGAAGTGATTTCAGGGGAAGATCGATAACTTGTCATAAGGTGGCATTCTTCTATGGAGCCGCGAAGGCGTGTGAATACTTCGCGTATTTCATCAAAGGATGCGGTATTAGGCTTGATAGCCTGGTTTTTGTCGCCTAAAAGCATGAAGTTGGCGCGTCTGAAATAGCGCGCCAAAACAGCGAGCTGATCTGCAGTGTAATCTTGTACTTCGTCAATCATGACGTACTGAGCGTAGGGGTTACCCATTCCCGTAAGCGCCATTTTAAGGAAGATCCAGGCGGTTGATTCAAGGTTTTCAACGCCTAAGATTCTCATTCCGATACGATCGATGCGCAGCCACTCGTCTTGTTCAATAATTCTGAAGACTTCGTCGTATTTATCTTGTAAATAAGTAAGAGAAAGGCTGCAAAACTCTTCTTCGGTTTGGGGTTCGACGGTTTCGCGGAAAAGACGAAGCTGTTCATCTAAATTAAGAGCGGAAAGTTCGTTGTGTACTTTCTCGGTTTTAGATTTTTGCTTAATGCGGCTTTCCATGCGCTTCAAAAGTTCTTCCCTGATAAGTGTAACGAGGTGCGGGCTTGCAGGGATGTTGCTGAACTTGTCGGCAATTTTTTTGATCTGCGAAGAAGTAAAAAGACACTCGCCGTCAAATGTTATATCTTTATAGTCACGGGCCTCAAACGAGCAGGCTTTTACCACCTCGTCTATGCGCCACAGAAGCTCGAGAGGTGCGCTTGTCCGTTCTCCTTGACGGTTTTTGGGCAGAAGCCCCGAAAAAAAGGCATCCCATGTAATGATTTCTGGGTTGCGCTCTCCAAGGTCGGGCAGAACATTGTCGATATAGCGCTGAAAAACAGGGTTGGGTGTAATGAGGAATACGTTTTCTGGCGCCAGATCACGGCGATGCTGGTAAAACAGATAAGCAATGCGCTGCAGCAAGACAGAGGTTTTTCCGCTTCCTGCGATGCCATTTACTAGAAGTGCAGGAACATCCTCATGGCGAACGACTTCGTTTTGTTCTTTTTGAATGGTTGCCGTAATGGCCTGCATTTGCGAGGTACGCTGCTTTGAAAGGGAGGCAATAAGAAGAGAATCCTGGATGGCGACCGTAGTATCAAAATAAGCATTAAGGGTATTGAAGGCTAAGTCGAACTGGCGGCGTAGCTTTAGGTCGACGCTAATGGTTCGTCCGTTTGCCTCATAGGAGGTTCGACCGTTGTTTTGGTTGTAGTACACCTCGGCAACGGGCGAGCGCCAGTCAACCACCAAGCGCCGGTAGTTTTCGTCTGAAATGCCAACGTTGCCAATATAGAGATCTTTGGGCGCTTCGCCTGGTTTGAACTGCAGGGATATTTTGGCAAAATAAGGTTGCTTGAGTAGGATATTTACCTTTTTGAGGTTTTCGGTGTTTGCGTCTTGGGCAATGTTATAGGAATCGATAATGCGATTCATGGCAGAAAAATCTGCGTAGGTTTCCATTGCGTCGGCATAACTTGCAAAGTTTACAGCGAGTTCCTCACTCATGGCTTGCTTGGTCTCCGCTGCTTCTGCCTGTGTTTTTTGGATATCGGAGGCAAGCTTCTTGCCTAGATTTTTGAGCTTGTCAAAGGTTTCGCTTAGATGCGTTTGTTCTTCAATGAAAACGGGATCTTTGAGATTTTCCTGCGACATAAGCACTTCCTATTCGCGACCATCCCAACAATAGGTGCATACTTTCTCGGGATCAATTCCGATAGAGTCTAGCATTCCCTGAAGCGATTGATAACCAAGAGAATCAAAGCCCATTTCTTCACATATCGTTTTAAGAAGACACTTACCGCGTTCAGTGCTGCTATCGGCATATTCGTCGAGATGGTTATGACCTTCATCACCTTCGAGTCTTTGAACAACACGACGCGCAATAAGATCCATTTCTGATTTGCTCGAAGAAAAACTCAAGTATTTACAACTGAACATAATAGGCGGGCAGGCTGAACGCATATGTACTTCTTTTGCACCCGCTCCGTAGAGAAAATCAACCGTCTCTCTGAGTTGGGTTCCGCGAACGATGGAGTCATCAACCAAAAGAAGCTTCTTGTCTTTAATAAGCTCGGGTACGGGAACTTGCTTCATTTTTGCTACATGGTTGCGCACTTCTTGATTTGAAGGCATAAACGAGCGCGCCCAAGTAGGGGTGTATTTAATGAACGGACGAGAAAAAGGTTTCTTGCTTTCTGTTGAATAGCCAATGGCGTGAGGAACGCCCGAATCAGGAACACCAGCAACGTAGTCAACGTCAGGAAGCGTACCCGCTTCTGCATCATTTTTCGCCATGATAGCACCGTTACGATAGCGAACCACCTCAACGTTTGCACCTTCGTAATTAGAATTGGGGTAGCCGTAATAGGTCCACAAAAATGCACAGATTTTCATTCGACCTCCCGCAGGAACAAGCGTGGTGTATTCCGTTGGGGTGATGTGGACGATTTCTCCTGGACCAAGCTCATATTCGTCATCGTAGTCGAGCTTGTGGTAAGGGAAGGACTCAAGGGAAACGCAGTGTCCGCTCTTGTCTTTTCCAATTAGTACAGGAAGGCGACCCATTCTGTCGCGTGCGGCAATAATGGTGCCGTCATCTTTCATTATTAAAAGAGTAAGGGAGCCTTGAATAACCTTTTGAGCGAAGATGATGCCGTCGACAAGGTTATCTTTCTGGCTAATAAGAGCGGCAACAAGTTCGGTGCTGTTGACTTTCCCTGAGCCCATAGCCATAAACGATTGCTTACCACCCTCGTTAAAGTAATCTTCAACAAGTTGTTCGGCGTTATTGATAGCTCCTACTGTCGTGATGGCATAGAGGCCTACGCGTGAGCGAACAAGAAGTGGTTGTGGATCAGTGTCGCTAATGCAGCCAATGCCGCTTTGTCCATGGAATTTTTCAAGATCTTCTTCGAAGCGTGTTCGGAAAGGGGTGTTTTCGATCGAATGGATCTGACGTTCGAAGCCATCGACCTGGTCATGAATTATCATGCCTGCACGTCGCGTTCCTAAATGAGAGTGGTAATCAACGCCAAAATAGATATCAAGCGTAACGTCACGTGTGGAAGTAGCTCCAAAAAATCCGCCCATACTAGATGCCTTTCATGTCTTTTTATAGCAAAGGTGGCCATTGCTTTTACGGTATAAGTATAAAGGCAATTATCTGGGTTTATACCTTCGGACTTTCTGTTGGTTTGATGCCGGGGTTTGATGTCGTATGATAATGAGAGTAATTCTAAGGAAAAGCGGGTTTGATGGGCTCTTTTGATCCTCATATTTCGGAAGACGTGGTAGCGGTTGTTGCTTCGAGTGTTGAGCGCATGAGTCTTCTGCGTCAAGTGGACTTGCTTTCTTTTGTTATGGGCGAAGGGTTGGTTGCTGGTCCAGCTTCTCAATACTGCTATTACTATGCGCGCCGCCAAGGTTACGATATTCCCCCTTTCCCTCTAGCGGGCTGCGGCGAAATCAAAGAATTCTTTTCTGATCAGGGAGTTTCAAACGTTCCTGAATGGTATTCAAAAATTGGAATCGATGAAAAAGGGTATACATGCCTTCATGAGCGCACCATTGTCGCCGTTCGTGATGCTCACAATCGGCGCATGGCTTATTTGCTTGATGGGGAATACCACACCCAGGATAAAGACTTTCTCTCGTTGTCTGGAAGCGGTGTTGCTCTTAGATTAGGGGAGCAGCGGTTGCGGGGGCTTTTGCAGATCCTCTTTGATTTCTTAGTTCGTGGCAATTCGGGCGGAAGGCCGCTCTTTTAAAGAAACCCCGCGGAAGGAATCAGGAACCAAAATAGGTTCCGATTCTAATTCCACGAGGCTTTAGGCGTTGAAAAGTATTACTTCAAAACGTTATCTGTCTGCATTGGCCCAAGAAGGCAGAAGCGTGAGACAAAAGTTTTTATTTCGTAAAGGAAGAGCTATTCACGCTGAGATCCTTCAAACGTTGAACGTCCCATTTTGATTCCGCCAAGAATGTGAATATGGAGATGAGGAACGGTAGTTGCTGAATCAGGGCCGGTGTTGATTACGCAGCGATAGCCGGATTCGTACACTCCCTTAAGCTTTGCAACCTCGGGAACAACTGAAAGAAGATGTCCTAACACATCAGCAGGAACGCCAGATTGCAGGTCGGTGAAGTGCTGCTTGGGAACAACGAGGGTATGAACAGGGGCTTCTGGCTCAATGTCGTCAAAAGCAAAGCAGATATCATCCTCGTAAACTTTTTTTGCGGGGATTTCCCCTGCGATCAATTTACAAAACAAGCAATCGTCACTCATAATCTTGCTCCTTTTTAGCGATGGCTATGAACGCAATAACGTATGCGTTTGTTGGTTTCATCTTACCAAGAGCTATTGGATAATGAATGGTGAAATAAGAAAAAGAAACCCCACTTAGAAGGAAGTGGGGTTTGTGGCCAACCAAACGGTAAGCCTCTAAACAATACTCAATGTGGCGTTGGTGTCGAATGGAGGCAGTGAAGAGATAATCGCATCAACTCCAACTATTATTGAGCAGGTTAGATATGATGGGGCTTCTGGAAAGGAGCTTCGTATTTCGGATTAATGCCACACTCCTGCATGCGATGTTCATCGGTTTTTGCCATTCCAACCATTTCAGCTTGACGAGCTTCATAGCGTTCGTCTTCGGTGTTGTGCCAAAGCTCCTTTGCAATGGGGTACCACTGCTCAGCTTGTGGGGCACACTTCATAGCGAGGTCGTAAGCGCTTTCTTCGTGTTGAAGATCGGTAGATTTTGCCTCTGAGCGCTCAACCATTTTAACGAGCTTTTGTGGGTTTTCCAGCATAGGGCAAGGACGCAAAAGGTTACCGTCGAAGGGTTGGTTGTGGTAATACTCCATAAAGAGAGGCGACTGAAGTGCTTCAACAAGCGACATGTCGTGAATGTTGGCGTTTGAGTAATGAATAAATACGCAAGGTTCAACATCGCCGCGTGCGTTGATATGCAGATAACGTCGACCGCCTGCAATGCAGCCGCCAACGAATTCACCATCATTTTGGAAGTCGAGCGTGAAGAGTGGCTTAGTCTTGCGCATTTCGCGGACATGATTGTAAAGCAAAATGCGCTGGTCAGAATTAGGCATAAGGTTGGTGGGAGAATCAACGCCGACTGGCATATAAGTGAAAATCCAGCAGAACAACGCGCCTTTTTCGATCATCCAATCCCAGTATTCCTCTGTGGCAATACTCGAAGCATTTTCGCTTGTGTAGCATGCAGAAATACCAAAAGGAAGCTTATGGGAGTTCAAAAGATCCATGGCTTCTTCAATACGTTTATACACGCCTTCTCCGCGACGGGCATCGGTTGCTTCTTCAAAGCCTTCAGCACTGATGGCGGGGATGAAGTTTTTAACGCGAATCATATCTTGGCAAAACTCTTCATCAATAAGGGTTGCATTGGTGAAGCAGAGAAAGGCGCAATCGGAGTGCTTTTTGCATAGTTTGATAAGGTCCTTTTTGCGCACCAGAGGTTCGCCGCCCGTATAGATGTAAACATGGATACCGAGTTCTTTGCCTTGAGTGATGATTGAATCAATGTCATTGTAGGAAAGATTCAAATTGTGACCGTATTCAGCAGCCCAGCATCCTTTGCAATGAAGGTTGCAGGCGCTGGTGGGGTCGAGCAAAATTGCCCAAGGAATATTGCAATGGTACTTATCACGCATTTTTTCCTGAACAGGCCATGCCAAAATGTTAGCGTCAACTCCTACGGTTTTAATGAGATCTGGCATAACCTCAGGATTGAGTTTGGTCATTTTAACAAGGAGTTGATACCAGTTGTTTTTGTCGGCGATCGACTCAGAGAAGGCACTTCTCTGAGAATAGAAAACGCTTTTAGGTGTGATTTTATTAATAGTGTTCATGGCTTTTTCGAAGTGCGTTTCAGGATCTTCGATTAAATAGTCAATTACTTTATAGAGCGCCTTTCGTGTTGCATTGTTTACAAAGTCCATTCAGTACTCCCCATCTTTTTTGACCCTCATGTACAATTGTTAATTTTTTCGGACTTGTGTGAAATAATTCACAGTTATACATTATTTCTTGTTGAGAAAATTGTATTTCTATGGGGGAACGAATCAATAGCCAGAAATAATTCCATTGTGTAATTTTCATCAAATAAAAGCGAGTTGGGGATAAATGACAAAGGCAAATACCGCAGGTAAATCTAAGAGTTTAGACAGGCGCGTTGTAAAAACACGCAAGGCCATTCGAGATGCACTTAAAAGTCTTGTAGTAACCAAAGGAGTCAAGGGGGTTAGCATCAGTGCCATTGCCCGTGAAGCCGATATTGATCGCAAAACGTTTTATTTGCATTACGAATCTATCGATGATTTAGTTGAGTCTTTAATCAAAGAACATTTGACGGAGATATCAGATGTTATCAAGCAGCTTCCTTCTGAGGCCAACTTAAAAGAAGCGTTAAAAGTTTTCTTTTCAAAGATTAACGCTCTCATCGTAGAAAATATGGATTTTTATCAATATATAGCAGGTAATATGCCAATAGATTACACCATTAAGCATCTGCGAGATCCCTTGGGGGAGTGGATTCTCGAGCTTAATCCTGCGCTTACGGCAATTGATAAAAAGACCCTTGATCGCCTCCTCTCTTTTCACGTAGCAGGTGTGGTTGCAATGTATGATTCTTGGCTTCAATCGCGTGAAGGAGAAATAGAAGAGGTTTCTTCTTTAGCGCTTGAAGTTGTGTTTAATAGTTTTGAAGGACTCGGCATTAGATACTTGGAAAAACGACTTCAAATCGTCTGGTCATAAGGCGGTTCCTAGCAAGATATTCGTAATCGTTTCATTGTCTGTTTTGGCTTTCGCATAGTATAGAGTTCTGCCCTAAAGGACGTTCTGTTGACCTGTATGCTGAAGAGTTTTCTGTTACTGTGAGATGAATGCTAAGTAAAGGAAATGAAAGGATTTTTCATGTCTTGTGGGCCAATTCAAGATGCAGCGAAAAACCTTGCCGCAGAAATTGCAGAAGCCGTTGAAGCGGTTCGTAAAAACAATCCTATGGCGGGTTCTATTACCAATACGGTGACCATCGATTTTGTGGCTAACGCCCAGCTTGCTGTTGGGGGTTCTGCTGCTATGGTGTATCTGCCTGATGAGGGTGAATTTCTTGTTCGAGCGGGCGGAGCGACCTATGTGAATATGGGCACCATGTTTCCGGTATACGAACAAACACTCCCTGCGGTTGGCAGGATTTCGGCTGAGCTAAAGAAGCCTTGGGTTCTTGACCCTGTTGGTATTGGTATTGGGTCTTTGCGCACCAAGCTTCTTCACGAATTAAGGCAGTATAAGCCCGCAATTGTTCGAGGTAATTCCTCCGAGATTATTGCACTTGCAGGATTATGGGATGTTCTTGATCGCGTCGATAAAACCTCTCGTCCGAGAGGTGTTGATAGTACTGATGAGGTGGAAGCAGCGCGTGAGGCAGCTTTAGCTATAGCGCGTTTTACGGGTGGAGCTGTCGCTGTTTCAGGGAAGGAGGATCTCGTAACCGACGGCCATTTTGTTGCATATTCGAAGGGTGGTAGCGAACTAATGAACAAGGTTACCGGGTTTGGGTGTTCTCTTGGTGGAGTGTGTGCCGTGTATGCAACGCAGACAACCCCTTTTGTTGCCGCCTTAGCAGCGGTTGCCCACTACAACGCTGCAGGTACGTGCGCTCGGGTTCGTGCGCAGGCTCCAGCAAGTTTTAAAGTTGCGTTTATTGATGAGCTGTACCGTTTAACAGCTGAAGAAATATCTCAGAACCCATTGAGGGTTGAGGAGGCATAAATGAATACACTCGTTGCAGTCGCCATTGCTCCTTTTGGTGTAGGGGAAGAACTTTCCGCCGAAGTTGCAGAAGTGGTTAAGGTGATCAGAGAATCGGGGCTTCCCAATAAAACCTACTCCATGTTTACTGAAATTGAGGGGGAATGGGATGAGGTTATGAAGGTGGTCAAAGCGGCTACCTACGTGTTGGCTGAGAAGGGAATTCGTACCGAAGTAATTCTGAAAGCAGATATTCGTCCTGGCTTCACCAATACCATGGAAGCTAAAGTTGAAAAAGTGAATACTATTTTGTCGTAAGGGGTTTTGACAATGCGTGACGTGCTTGATATATCAGCCTATTTGGTTATAGGGCCTGAAAACACCAAAGGTCGTTCTGTTGCAAGTGTGGCAAAGCAGGCTCTTGAGGCAGGGTTTACGTGTATCCAAATTCGTTCAAAAGAATGCTCTGCTCGCGAGCTTATCGACTGTACGCGACAAGTTGCGCAAGTAATTGCTGATCTTGGAAAATCAGATTCTGTAGTTTTGTTGGTGGATGATCGCTTGGATGTTGTACTCGCTGCTCGTGAACAGGGCATCAAGGTTGATGGTATCCATGTTGGCCAGAGTGATATTCCTGTTGAAGTTTGTCGAAAGTTTTTGGGGGAGAGTGCAGTCGTTGGTCTTTCGGCTCGTGTTGATGAAATGCTTTCCTATGTCAAAACAGCGGATGTGAGTTGTGTTGATTATTTTGGTGTTGGTCCTTTGCATGAAACCGCAACCAAAACTGATTGTGGTTTAGACAAAGAGGGGAATTTTATCATCAAAACTTTGGATGATATTGCAGAGCTTGAAAAGGTGAGCCCCGTTCCTATTGTGGTTGGTGGTGGCGTTAAAGCGGTTGATTTACCTGCTTTGAAAGAAACGAGGATAGCAGGCTTTTTCGTGGTATCTGCCGTGTGCGCTGCGGAAAATCCCTATGCAGCGGCCAAAGAGCTGCTTGATATTTGGAGTGCTTCGTAGCACTGTTTAAAAGATTATGAACTGAAGTTTGCGTTTTACCCTTAAAGTTTTTTCTTAAGGCAAAATTGAATCGGATACAACAAAACAGCGCCCAGTTAATTCAAGGCGCTGTTTTGCTTCAAGTCTATACGCTATACCTTATTTGATTTCGCCGTGAAGCTCGTATTGAGTTACTTCGCTGATCTGGTTGTTCTCATCAACGAAAACAACGTTAGGGCGATGAGTTTTAGCTTCTTCAGGAGTTACCTGGCAATAGCACATGATAATGCAGGTATCACCGGGCTGAACCAAACGAGCAGCAGCGCCGTTGAGGCAAATCATGCCGCTGCCAGGCTCGCCAGCGATGGTGTAGGTTTCCAGGCGGGAACCGTTATTGCAATCAACAACCTGAACCATTTCATATTCACGAATGCCTGCTGCTTCGAGTAAAACAGGATCTACCGTGATGCTGCCGACATAGTTGAGTTCAGCTTGACGGATAGTTGCTCGATGGATTTTGCCCTTTAACATAGTGAGCATCATAATGTGTTACTTCCTCCTGAGGTATTTGCTTCGATGGTTTTCATGCAAGATGCACGAACCAGCGTGTAAGCCAACGGCTATAGTACCTTGTTTGTTGGATAAATCAATTGTTCTGCAAAATAAATACTTTTTTATCGTACGAAGAGCAACTGTTTATTCTTCGCGTTTTTGACCTGCTCTTACTTGGTTGGGTCAAAGAAGAAATTGTCGATAAGGCGCGTTTTTCCGATGCGTACCGCAAGAGCACAAAGAACTTCGCCTTCAATAGTGTCGACAGGTTTTACGGTATCGGTGCTTACCAGCTCGATATATTCAGGATCTGCCATGGGCTCCTGAGAAAGAACGTCAGCAACCGCCTTACGGATTACTGCAGCATTCTTTTCGCCTTCTTCGCAAAGCTTTTTGCCTTCTGCTAAAGAGCGGCTTAGGATGGTTGCTGCCTTGCGCTCTTCGTCGCTCAAGTATGTGTTACGTGAGCTTTTTGCCAAACCATCATCTTCACGAATAATAGGACAACCAACAACCTCAAGACCAAAGTTAAGATCGCGAACCATGCGGCGAATAACAAGTAACTGCTGCGCATCTTTCTGACCGAAATAAGCACGATCGGGGGTAACAATGTTGAAGAGTTTCCCAACGACTAAGCAAACGCCATCAAAGTGAATAGGGCGACTCTTTCCGCAGAGTTCCTCTGAGATGTCGGCCATATGAATGGTGGTGCTACGATCAGGGTAGTACATTTCTTCTGGTGTTGGATGGAAGATCAAAGAAGCACCAGCCTCTTCACATTTAGCCTGATCACGAGCTAAATCGCGCGGATAGCTTTCCAGGTCTTCATTGGGACCAAACTGAGTGGGGTTTACAAAAACGCTTACAACAACGCGATCATTATCGGCGGCTGCTTGCTTTATGAGGCTTTGATGACCCTCGTGTAAAAAGCCCATAGTAGGAACGAGCCCTACGGTAAGTCCTTGTGCACGCCATTCGGTAACACGCGCACGTACCTCAGCAATGGTTTCAACGGTTTCCATTAGTATTTGCCTTTCCTTCCCCTCCGCACGGTATGCGGTCTTCGGTTTGAGCCTGTTGGCTCATGACTTTTTTAATACAGCTTTTCTAAAACTTCTTCATCAATCTTAAAGGTGTGCTCTGCTGCAGGGAATGATGAATCCTGAACAGCAGCACAGTATTCCTGAACACCTTGTTTCATCATTGCGCCAACTTCTGCGAATTTGCGAACAAACTTAGGCGTGAAATTGTCATACATGCCGAGCATGTCTTGGTAAACCAAAACCTGGCCATCGCAGCCAGCACCTGCACCAATGCCAATGGTTGGAACAGCAACTTTTGCCGTGATGATTTCAGCAAGTTTAGCAGGAACACATTCAAGGACGATAGCGAAAGCACCTGCAGCTTCAAGTGCTTGAGCGTCTTCAATAATCTTACGAGCAGCTTCTTCGCTCTTACCTTGAACTTTAAAGCCTCCAAAAGCGTTGATGGATTGAGGCGTTAAGCCTAGGTGACCTACAACGGGGATGGAAGCACGTGTCATTGCCTCAATTTCAGGACAAAAAGCAGCTCCACCTTCAAGCTTTACGGCTTGAGCTCCTGCTTCTTTAATAAAGCGTCCTGCATTTTCTACTGCCTGTTGGACTGAAAGATGGTACGACATATAAGGCATATCACCGACGACCAGCGCGTTTTTTGCTCCACGAACAACTGCTTTGGTGTGGTGGATCATGTCTTCCATAGTTACCGGGAGAGTGCTGTCGTAACCAAGCATGGTCATGCCGAGCGAGTCGCCAACGAGCATGCTATCTACGCCCGCTTCGTCAAAGAGTTTAGCGGTTGAATAGTCATAAGCGGTGAGCATAGTGAGTTTTTTGCCCTGTTTTTTGGCGTCCTTGAATGTTGTGACGGTGTTTTTCATTTTTTGTCTCCTTAATAACGATCTACAGCAAATCGTTCCAGTTGTCATAGGTGCGCTCTGGATGGCGTTGTTTGGCAACCGTAAGTAAGGCGCGTGTTAGGCTCCGATAAAGCGCAGCTGAATCAGAATCAAGGGATTCAATGTGAGCTTCTACGGTTGTTTTATCGTTTCGTTCTACGGGCCCTGTTAATGCTGCCGCTGCACCCTTGCGGCAGAAGTTTTCAACATTTCCCTTAATCAAAGGCTCAAGCGCTTCGCGCGCTTCGTCTTCGGAAAAACCGCACGTTGAAAGGATTTTTACCGCGGTATCAAGAGGGGCTAAAACGAGATTGCTCGCAAAAACTGCTGCAGCGTGGTAGCGCGTTTTGTCTTCTGCTTGCATTTCATGAACCTTGTTACCAAGTTCTTCAAGCATGGTTTTGATCGTTGCAGTTGCGTCTTTGTCTCCTTCGAGAGAAAAATGAGCCGTTGCGAGTTGGTGGTGAGCAGTTTGTGCATCCCCGAAAGCCAGTAAGGGATGTGCAGAACAGACGAAAGCTCCATAGGTGGCGGCGTTTTCAAAAACTGCCGAAGAAACGCAGCCGCTCAGGTGAGCAATGATCTTTCCTTTTAAGGAAAGATTGCTTTCGTCGCAGGCGTGACATAGTTCATGCCAAACGCTTGAGAGCGCTCCGTCTGAAGTTGAAATAAAAAGAAGATCACTAGCGGAAGCTAGTTCTTGTGCGCTTAAGAAACAGCGCGTATGAGTGAAAGTTGCAGCTTTTTTGGCTGACAACTTTGTTTTGCTGGCATAGCCGACCACTGGCTTTTGGTGGTCTACAAGATATCGCCCCAGTGCGGTTCCTGCCTTGCCAGCGCCAATGAACCCGATGTTCATGACGTTCCTTTCGTATAAACACACAAACGGTAAAGACGTTAACGTTCGTGCGTTTTGCGGTACGGTTCTCTTAAAACTAAGAGATATCGTCCAGTTGTGGATACTCTAATACCACCGCGCAGCAAGGTCAACCATTATTTCAACAAAGAGCAACTTACCAGGCGTTTTAATAGATGAACGAAAGGAAAAAGGCGTTGAAAGCTATAATTAGAGAGAAGATGATAAGAGGAGGTTTTATGAAAGGTAGTTTTGTAAAAACGCGCGATTTACCTAAAGTGCTTTTTGCTTTTGTGGCAAGTATTTTATGTACTCTATGTTGCGTTGTGCTGGTTGGATGTAGCTCCCCTTCGCCAACCGAAGTCACCACACAGTTTCTTGAAGGCGTGAAGGCCAACGATTCCGATGCTATGCAAGAGGATTACAGTGGAGACTCTTCGACTTTGTTCAAAATGGATAAAGAGGAAGCCTCTGACTCCGGGAATGAAGCTCTTAGTGAAGACAATCAGGCAACGATGGAAAGCGTTATCAATACTAATCTAATTCCAAAGTTGAGAGAGTTTGATTATGAATTATCGAATGAAACAATTGATGGCGATAAGGCAACGGTTGATGCAAAAATAACCACGTATGCCGCAGGAGAAGCATTTAACTCATTTGCGTCTGACTACATGAGCCAAGCTTTTGCCTTGGCGTTTTCTGGGGCTTCCGAGGAAGATTTAGCTTCGCTGGGCGTTTCTATCTTTGACTCAAAAATCAAGTCGATGAGTAAAACGTATACCGATACTGTTACTTTTACGCTTACCAAAACTGATGGAAATTGGAAAGTAGATGCGATAGATCCTGAAGGAGATATTGCGGATGCCTTTTTGGGTGGATTGATTACCTCAGTTAATGCGATGGATACGACGTATAGTAACTTGTAGCTTGTTATAGGGTTGTAATTTCACAGGAAACCGAAATAGTAAAAAGAGCTTGGAAGTTAAGCCCGAGTCGCTGAGCAGGTGCTACGACGTGATGGTCGTGGACTCGCCATGCCCGGAAAGCAGCAACATGAACGGCTGGCCCTTCGGTTTGATTAAGGAGAGCCAGCTTGGTTTGAACTTTTTCAGACCGAAGCGGCGACCGGCAAAATTTTGCCGGTCGAGTACGAGATTACGTTGTTTGGCACCTCGGGCAACGTAGTGTCATCACAATTCACGATGTGTTGAAAGTCATGTACGTGACAATGTGGGCGGGCGCTGATGGAGTAGTCCGCCCACATTGCTTCTTGGGGTGACACAGCTAACAGTACAAACAGACCTATCAAAGCGTCTTTTAGAGCCGCGAAGAACAATGCATTACTCAAGCGAGTTTAGTGCTGGTGATAGTGGGAGAGGAAGGCTTCCAAGTTCGTCATGCACTCTGAGAGAACCTCGATGCGCGGAAGATACACAACGCGGAAGTGGTCTGGCTTGCCCCAGTTGAATCCTTTGCCTGGAACGATAAGGATTTTCTTATCGTGAAGCAAATCGAGGGCAAATTTTTCGTCGTTGGTGATATTGAAGCGCTTTGTATCGATTTTAGGGAAGATATAAAAGCCGCCCTTGGGCTTTACGGCGCTTATTCCTGGGATACTATTGAGCGCCTCATATACGTATTCCCGCTGTTCATAAACGCGTCCTCCCGGAATAACGTAATCTTGTACACTCTGATGACCCCAAAGAGCGGTTTGAACAATAGACTGCGCGGGAACATTCGAACATAGACGCATGTTGGAAAGCATGTCGATGCCTAAAATGAAATCGCGAGCACAGTCTTTGTTGCCTGAAAGGACCATCCAACCAATACGATACCCTGCAATCATGTGAGATTTAGAAAGACCACTAAAGGTGATACAGAACAAGTCAGGAGCTAAGCTTGCGATGGAAACGTGTTCTTCATCATCCATAACAAGACGATCGTATATTTCGTCAGAGAAAATCATGAGTTGATGTTTGCGTGCAACCTCGACGATTTCCTGGAGGACTTCACGAGGGTAAAGAGCCCCTGTGGGGTTGTTAGGATTGATAATAACGATTGCTTTTGTGTGCGAGGTAATCTTGCGTTCGATATCTTGAATATCGGGGTACCAATCGGCTTCCTCATCGCAAAGATAGTGGACAGGGTTGCCACCAGCGAGTGTTGCGCATGCGGTCCAAAGAGGATAGTCAGGGCTGGGGATAAGAATCTCGTCTCCGTTATCTAAGAGTGCCTGCATGCAAAGGTTGATGAGTTCGCTTACGCCATTGCCGGTGTAGATGCTGTCCATATCAACGTTAGGTAGCCCCTTGATCTGCGAATACTGCATGATAGCTTTACGAGCGCTAAAAAGACCTTTTGAATCGCTGTAGCCTTCGCAATCGGGTAGTTGATGGCGCATATCTTGAACAACCTCATCAGGAGTGCGGAAGCCAAAAGGAGCAGGGTTTCCAATGTTGAGTTTTAAGATGCGCATACCTTGGCGCTCCATGCGGGCAGCTTCATCAACAACGGGTCCGCGAACATCGTACAAGACATTATCAAGCTTGGAAGATTTCTTGAACTCGCGTGTCTGTGTGGTGGATTGAGAATCGGAGATTGGTTCGTTTCGTTGTTCAGACTTTGAAGTTTCGGGCAGTTCATCTGAAGCAATAGGAGTTTCATTGAGTGTTTCGCTGCGTGTAACAAGGTCATTGAGAGTGGCATGCCTGTTTTCTGCAGAAACAGAAGCGCCTGAGAGCCAATCTTCGCGTACGTCTAGGATTTGAGCAAGGAGCGCAACAACGTCAGGACGAGGGGTAGTTTTGCCGCTTACATATTGGCTTACCTGGCTTTTTCCAAGTTTGATTTCCTTATCTTGGGCAATGCGAATAAGATCGGATTGCTTGTAATTACATTTTTCCATAGCGCTTTTTAAGCGATCTGAAAATGTTTGCTGAGACATAGGAACTCCTAAGACCAAATAATGTACTGAAAAGGCTGAAGTTCAATCCGCAAATTGAACTTTTGAACTCCTGAGTTCAATTCTTTTGGCAGTATAGCATGAACTCTTGAACTTTTAGTTCAATTTCGCTGAAAATAGACAAAAAGATGGTTAATATTTGAAGAAGCGTCATATAAATATAGCGAAAAAAAGGAAATAGTATTAGGTTTATACGGCTTTAATTGTTTTGTTCAATTTCGCGCATTGCTCAAGCAATAATCAAAGATAGATAACCGTATTGAATGTATAGAGCCAGAAAGGTTTGAACGTGTATGCCCTCATCTAAGCAATTAGCTGATAAACAAGTGAAATCATCGAGTGGGTTTGGGCTTACAAAGCAGCAAACAGCAATGGTTGTTGTTTTGTTACTGGGAGCTGTTTTGGTTGTATTGAACCAAACCCTCCTTTCTCCTGCATTGCCGACAATTATGTCTGATATGCAGGTTGATGCAACAACGGTTCAGTGGCTTACCTCGGGCTATGCTTTGGTTGAAGCAATAATCATTCCTCTAAATGCATTCTTTATGGGTCGTTTCCGTACGCGCCAGCTCTTTATTGGTGGAATTATGATGTTTGCCGTTGGAACTATTGTGGCGGCATTAGCTCCTGTCTTCTGGGTAATTCTTCTTGGTCGCTGTATGCAGGCATGCGCAACGGGAATTATTATGCCGATGGTTTTTACGCTCATTTTGTTGGTGTTTCCTCGCGAAAAACGTGGAAGTGCAATGGGTATCGTAGGTTTGGTTATCGCTTTTGCTCCTGCCGTTGGTCCTTCCCTTTCGGGTGTGTTGGTTGATACGGTTGGATGGCGTGCCTTATTTATCATTGTTGCGGTTGCTGCAATTTGTGTGATCATTGCCGCCAAGAAGGCTTTGAGTGACCAAGGTCCCTTTGATCCTGCAACGTTTGATAAGCCTTCTGTAGTGCTGCTTGCAATTGGTATGGTGGGTCTGCTGTATGGTCTTTCAAGCTTTGCTTCTTCTGAGAACGTTCTTATTCCTATTGTTTTGATGATCGTCGGAATCATTTTTATGGCCTTCTTCGTAAAGCGGCAGTTCAAGCTCGAGGTTCCGCTTCTAAAAGTTGATGTTTTGAAGGCGCGTAGATTCCGAATTATTTCTTGCATCGTTCCCTTCTTGCAGGCAATGTTGGTTGGATCGGGTGTTATTTTTCCTATCTATATCCAGTCTGCGTTGGGGTATTCGGCAACCGTCTCGGGTCTGACGATGCTTCCTGGTGCAGTGCTTGGCGCTTTTTGTGGCTTGATGGCTGGTCGTTTTTTCGACAAGCACGGCGTTCGTATCATTGCTATTTTGGGTGGTTGCGTTTTGGCGCTCTCGGGCGTAGGCATGGTGTTGCTTAGCATGGATACTTCCATATTTTTTGTAATGGTTGTAAGCATGCTTTTAACGATTGGTTTGCAGTTGTTGACCACACCTCTTAATACCTGGGGTGTCAATTCGCTTGATAATCGTGTTATACAACACGGAAATGCACTTCTTAACACCTTGAATCAGGTAGGCGCATCGTTTGGCACTGCGCTTATTATGTCGCTTACCGCACTGGGCGTTTTATTTGAGCCAGCGGCAATAGGCCCCGAAGCGGTTTATGCAGGCGATCATATTGGTTTTATTGGCATGTGTGTAATGCTCTTCGCCATTCTTTTGGGTATTGTCTTTTTCGTTCGCGACAAGAAAGGCGAACGAGGAATGATTGTTGCTCTTATTCACGCGCAGCCACAAACTTCTGATGTCAACACTTCGCTTACGAGCGCTGAAAGGAGCGCTGCAGTTGGCGTCGATCTTGCTTCTGGTGATGTTGAAGACAGTGATCTGACGGTTGGTATGTTTATGGACCGTGCTCCTCACACCGTTCAAAGCGAGGCTACTGTGCGTGAGGCTCTTTCAGTTTTGTCGGAAACCTCAACAAGTGGCATTGTGGTTGTGGATAAAATCGGTAGGCCGGTTGGCTTTGTTTCCGATGGAGATATTATGCGTTACCTCGGAGATTCGTCGGGACAATTTACCGATGCAACAATGTATGTATATCGCATTTTTGATGATGAGAAACTCAAAGATCGCGCTCAGTCCCTGCTCGACTTGCAGGTAATGGAAATTGCAACCAAAAAACTCATTACGCTTCAGGCGGACGAATCAATTGATAAGGCTTGTCGTCTTTTAGCAGAAAAGCGCATCAAAAAAGCCCCTGTTATCAGTAGCGGTGTGTTTGTGGGAACGCTTAGTCGTCGTAATGTCGTAGCTGCACTTAACGCTTCGCTTGAGAGAGAAAAAAAGTAACGAATTATTTATGGTTTACTGCCCAAAAGCGGTAGGGGCTTAAGGTGTAGTACTTTCAATTATACAATAGTCCAATTGTTGAGTTTAATGATGCAGGGGATAACAAGTGAGACGTTTACTGGTGATAGTGTTTTCTGCCATGGTTGCGAGCGTTTTTGCGTTGGTAGGATGCTCCTCGTCAAATGATGCAAAGGCCAACTTTACGATTGATGAGGGAACTGTTTCGGTTGAAGGAAATATTCTTACCATTACTCTCGGCGGAGACCCAAACGCGGGGTTCGATTGGGCTTTTTCTGCTTCGAGCGATTCCTTGCTACTGAAAGAGACTTCCTACAAGGCTTATTCGGAAAATGAGCAGAAGACTCCTGACGAAGACACCATTGATCCTGATATGGCAGTAGATGGGGAAACCTCAGTATACGGCGGAGCGTACACCTTCATTATTGAAGGAACTACTGCAGGTGAGGGCACGGTAAAACTTGATTACATACTCGATACTGCCAAAAGCGTCTCCATCTCTTATTCCTTTGAAGTAAAAACCGAAGGGGATGGAAACATCACCAGCGTAAAAGCGTATAAAAACGGAAACATTGCCGGTATGGCAGTTATCGCTGCATAGATCTTTAGTATCTGAGTGATATGAGTGCGTATTATTACGTTGATCTAGCTAAAGATAAGCCCGAAAATTTATAGGCCCGCCGTAAGCGTTCTTGTGCTTTGGTGGGCCTAATAGCTGAACTTTTAGACAAGCTGGCAATATCTGATTTAAAACCAACCTGTATAGGTGCGCTGTATAACGGCGCTTTCTACCCAGTTGGCAAGAGTGATGAAGTCAAAGACGGGAAGCCCTGTTGCTTTTTGGATGGCAGCTGCGTAGGGAGGCAAGTCGCTACATTCAAGTAAGATGGCGTCGATTTCTGGATGTTTTTCGCAAAGAGAAAGAGCGAGAGCGCAAAGATCATCGGTGAGTTTGCCGTTATCAAGCTCAAGTTGTCCCCAACGAATAGGAACAAAGCTTTCCATATCGCCTACGTTTTGGACAATAAGACGACTGCTATCGGAGCCAACCTGGGCGAGAAGTTCATCATTTAAGCTGGTTCCATCAGCGGCAAAAACGGCAATTTTCTTATCATCCCTAACTCCCGCTTTGATAAGAGGCAGTTGGCAGAGGCTCGACATGAAAACAGGAACACTAACTGCGTTGGCAACGTCTTTTTGGAAGTGAGCAAAATAACCGCAGGCGCCAATAATCGCACGAACTCCCTGTGCTTCTAAGTAGCGTGCTGCGTCCAAGACCATTTCTTTGATAGCGGGATCTCCCGCGAAAAGCTGTTCGATTTCGAAATTGACTTCCTTATAAAGAACGGGATAAGGAAAAGTGCAGGCATTAGCTACATTTCCAGGGAGCTTAGGATAATCGAGTTTCACCACAATAATGCCTAGTATATGACCAGAGGTGCTACGAGCAGGAAGCCCGTGGGTAGCACGGACCTCCTGATTGGTTTCGAGTGATCCGTAAGCGTTGCGCCAAGAATTTGCCATTAACTAGCCTTCCTTTGGCTCAATATAGTCACCTTCACGCAGATAGGTAAGAAGCTGTTCTTTGCTCAAGTGCTCAATACCTAAATCGGAAAGCTTAAGACCCGTTTCAAAGTAATTGGTCTTGTTCATGACGCCACCTAAAACAATCATGGAATCAATAACAGGGGTGGCAACACCGAACTTTTTGCCCAGTTCATGGTATACGTGACATCCAACAGGAACGTCTTCTGTTACGTAGCGGTTCTGAATGGTGAAAGGACCTGTGCCAAAGCCAACTTCCCATTGCTCTTCGAAAGGAACATTGCAGCCTTCGCCCATATATTCTTCGCCAAGAACACTGGTGCGCTGGAAGAAAACTTCCTTCTTAAAAGGCTGAATGCCAACACCGATTTCATGAGCAAGAGCAATTTCTTCGTTGTAGAACTCATACTGAACTTCTGAAATGGAAGGGCAGAAAGAGTGCGAATAAATTGAGTAGTCGTGGATGTTTTTATCTAAAACGGTACTGAAGTTTTCCATGGTGGAAACACCCAATACGGTACCAGGAACATGGATAACAGGGTTAACGTTAGAGAATCCAATGTCTAAAACAGTGTCGCCACAAACAGCCCCATCGCCTTCGGTGATAGCATCAAAGCAGCCAAGTGCTTTTGAACTCTCGACAAATTCTTCGGTATCCTTTGCGGGAAGTGCTGCGCCGCGGAGTGTAATGGCGCGGTATACCAGTGAGCAGCAGGAGTTCATAACGCCGCCTTCGGTATCAACGCGCGTTCCATAAGGAGCGGAAGACCAGCCACCAATAATTACCTTCTTAGTGCAATTCATCTCGCGCATCATCTTGCGAAGTTTAAGGGAACCGTAATTATCGGGAATAATGTGAATGATTTGACCATCTTCGAGGCAAGGGATGAGCTCTTTGAAGAACACTTCGTGAGCTACTGAAGGAATACCAACAATAATAAGTTTGGCACCTTTTACGCATTCTGCAACAGAGTTGGTTGCCATAGCAAAATGGGCTTTTCCCATTCGGCGGAATCCGTATTTGGTCTGTGTTCCAGGAGCTTTGTCCTGAAGCGTGATTCCGGTGCGCATAATCGAACCGAGGGTTTTCTCAAAGAAAGGGTCAAGGTCGCAAATTCGCACTTCTTGGCCCGCAAGGGCACAGTCTGCACCGCACGTTTTTCCTACTGCGCCGCCCCCTAAAATGGCTACAGGAGCCTTCTTCAGCGCTTCAACATCGATCATTTGTTGCCTCCTTGTAATACGCTGGTTAAAAGTTACACGATAATAAGTCGTCTGTATTGTAAACGAGAAAAAGCAAAGACTCATACCGAGCGGTACGAGTCTTTGCAATAACTATACAGGCGTAAGGGTTCTTGAGATTAGAATACTGGAACAACGGCGCCTTCGAAGGTGTTGTTGATGTAATCGCGAACCTCATCAGAGTTCAATGCCTTTGCAAGAGCCTTGGTCTTATCAGAATCCTGGTTACCATTCTTTACAACAAGGAGGTTTTCATAGGTCTGAGCTGCAAGAGAATCAGCGGATTCGATTGCGAGAGCATCAGAGGTTTTGAATCCAGCGGCAATGGCGTAATTACCATTGATGATTGCGATGTCAACATCGTCTACAACACTAGGAACAGTTGCTGCTTCGAGTTCTTTGAAGGAGAGGTTCTTAGGATTGCTTACGATATCGTTAGGAGTTGCTTCGACACCAGCGCCGTCCTTCAAAGTGATAAGGCCTTGATCCTGGAGCAAAAGAAGAGCGCGAGCTTCGTTAGTTGCGTCGTTAGGAACAGCAACGGTTGCGCCGTCCTTCAAGCTGGAGAGATCGGTGATCTTCTTGGAATAAACACCCATTGGCTCAAAGTGAATGCCTTCAATGCTTACCAAGTGAGTGCCTTTTTCAGCATTAAAGTTATCGAGGTAGGGCTTGTGCTGGAAGTAGTTAGCGTCTACTTCGCCTTCCTCGGTAACGGTGTTAGGCTGAACGTAGTCGGTGAATTCTTTAACCTCGAGGGTATAGCCTTCCTTTTCAAGGAGTGGCTTTACAGCATTGTTAAGAATCTCTGCATGGGGGGTTGGGACAGCAGCAACAGTAATGGTTTTGTCTTCTTTGGAGGAAGAACCGCAACCAGTGAGGGTTAGAGCCAATGCTGCGCCGAGTGCTGCAATCGCAGCAGCGAAGAATACCTTCTTTCCTTTTGAAATAGCTTTGAGTTTCACTTTCTTTCCTTTCGTTGTTTCGGTAGCTGTTTTTCAAAAATCAAAATTTCTACAGGAGCCATCTTAGCGAGAGAAGGACAAAGGTGGTATTACGTGTTTGTTATGTCTGGTTATAAACAGTGCTTATAACGGTTAAAAGTTGATTTTCATTTGGATAAAATGCTAAATAACCTGGTGTTATTTAGAATCATTTGTGGGTATGTGAAGGATGATCTTGGTTGTTTTTTAACTGGTTGGCACGTGCCTTGTAGTGCACGATTGTTTTTGAACGTGTTCAGTCAATGTTAAATATCAATGATTTGAATTAACACTTTGGTGTTTTTCAGCTTCATGCGGCAAAATACACCTTTGAACTGTTGTGAAGTTAAACCTATAGGAGGCATATCTTGGCTAAGGTCAATGAGAATTATCAAAAACTTCCTGGGAGCTATCTTTTTTCTGAAATTGCGCGCCGTACAGCTGCCTATTCCGAGGAGCATCCTGAAGCAAATTTAATCAAGATGGGTATTGGTGATGTAACGCGTCCACTGGCTCCTGCTGTCATTGAGGCAATGAATAATGCAGTGAACGATCTTTCTAAACCTGAAACCTTTCACGGTTATGGCCCTGAGCAGGGATATGATTTTTTGCGTGAGGTAATCGCTGAAAACGATTTTCATGCACGTGGTGTAGATATTGCCGTCGATGAGATTTTTGTTTCCGATGGAGCAAAGTCTGACTGTGGCAATATTGGTGACATTTTGGCCATCGATAATAAGATTGCTGTTTGTGATCCTGTGTATCCCGTATATGTTGACACTAATGCTATGGCTGGTCGTGCGGGCGAATACGACGAAGAAGCTCAAGGCTGGACAAATATTTATTACATGCCTACTACGGCAGAAAACAATTTCTGTCCTGCGCTTCCTGATTGCAAGGTAGACGTTATTTACCTGTGTAGCCCCAATAATCCAACGGGTACGGTTTTGAATGCTGATCAGCTTAAAGTTTGGGTAGATTACGCAAACGAGAATGGTTCAATCATTATGTTTGACGCTGCTTATGAGCGCTTCATTACTGAGGATGCTATTCCCCATTCCATTTATGAGATTGAGGGAGCAAAAACATGCGCTATTGAATTCCGTTCATTTTCTAAGACAGCTGGTTTTACGGGGGCGCGTTGTGGCTACACGGTAGTTCCAAAAGATTTAGTTCGTGATGGTCAAAGCTTAAATGCAATGTGGAATCGCCGTCAGACCACCAAATTCAATGGTGCTTCTTACGTTATTCAACGTGGTGCGGCAGCGGTTTATTCCGAGGAAGGAACTCGCCAGATTGAAGAAACCCTTGATTACTATCGCGCAAATGCCAAGGTGATAAAGGAAGGTTTGGAATCTGCCGGGTTTACGGTATTTGGTGCCGTGAATAGTCCTTACATTTGGTGCCAGACGCCTGAAGGTATGGGATCGTGGGAGTTTTTCGATAAATTATTAACTGAAACAAACATCATAACTACGCCTGGTGCTGGTTTTGGTCCTTCGGGCGAAGGCTATGTTCGTCTTACCGCTTTCGGCGATGCTGAAGCCACGAAAGAGGCTATGGAACGTATCAAGAAATTGATGGCATAACTTTTTTGAATACGTTGCGAGATTCATAAACGCTGTTGATGTTATAGCAAGCAAGACGCCGCTTTCGAGCGGCGTCTTTTGTATCATGGAGGGCTTTTCGAGTTTTTTCTGAATCTCAATGTCAGCATAATTCCCCGAAGCAAACAGGGTTTAGAGGGGGTAGGTGTTCGCCGCAATCTGACGTTTGTTTATGTTTAAGGAGAGGAGATGAATCGGGTTTGAAAGATTTCTTTCATGGAAGATGTAGAAATATCCCGCTCGAGGGAGGGAGGAGTTGAGCGGGATATAAAATCGGCCTCAACCTAATGGTGAGACGTGGCTAGATTGTAGGCTTTGAAGAGGAAAAAAACAATCACACGAGCCAGATTATGTGTTCTTATTCCTCTTCTTCATCAAGTATTTCTTCAATGTCTTTTACGGGAGGTTGTAATCCTTTAATTTCGATACCGTGCTTTTGCGCATAATCCCAAAGGGCAGCGTGGATCGACTCTTCTGCCAAAAGCGAACAGTGAACTTTTACAGGGGGAAGGCCGTCGAGAGCTTCCATAACGGCTTTGTTGGTTACCTCGAGAGCCTCCTGCACGGTTTTGCCTTTAATAAGCACGGTTGCCATGGAGCTCGTTGCAATTGCGGCGCCGCAGCCAAAGGTTTTGAACTTAGCGTCTTGGATAACCTGGTTGTCGTCAATATCCAAGTAAACACGCATGATGTCGCCGCAAACTGCGTTTCCTACCGTTCCGCACCCGCTCGCGTTTTCGATTTCGCCCATATTGCGAGGGTTGGTGAAATGATCCATCACTTTTGCTGAATAATTCATTGCCATAAGTTAGCCTCGTTTCTTGTTTTATTAGCTTGCCTTGAGAGGTTCGGTCTACTTTGCAAGCTATTGGTTGTCTGCTCTGCGTGAACCTTGAGCTTGTTATTAAAAGTTCGAAGGGCTATGCATGCCTCTTTGCTTTTCGCTCGGCTTCCATTTCTGAAATAATGGAGGTGGTATGACCGGCTTTGAAGTCTTCCCAAAGAGGACTCATCGAACGAAGGTTTTCAATAGTCTGCTTTAAGGTATCAACTGCAAAATCGATGTCTTCTAGGGTGGTGTCACGGCCGGTAGTCATGCGCATTGAGCCGTGGGCAACCTCGTGTTTAAGCCCAATGGCAAGTAACACATGACTGGGATCAAGTGAGCCTGAGGTGCAGGCGGAACCACTCGACACGCAAATGCCCTTGAATGCCAATTGAAGCAACATACCTTCTCCTTCGATGAATTCAAAGGAAATATTGACATTGTTTGCCAGACGCTTCGTCGGGTGTCCATTCAAACGAGAGTAGGGAATTTCAGCTAAGATGCGCTTGATGGCGTGGTCGCGAAGCTGTGCTTGGCGTTCATGCTCAGACTCGCGCTCTCCGCTTGCAAGGCGAGCTGCTTCTGCAAAGCCGACAATACCTGGAACATTTTCCGTAGTGGGGCGGCGTCCGCCTTCCTGCTGTCCGCCATCGAGAAGATTCTGAATCTTCACTCCGCGGCGGATATAGAGTAAGCCAACACCTTTTGGTCCGTAGATTTTGTGCGCTGAAGCGGAAAGAAGGTCAATGCCCATTTCCTTAACATTGATGGCTTCATGGCAGAATGCTTGAACGGCATCAGTGTGGAATAGGATATTGTGGGCATGAGCAATTGTTGCGAGCTCCTTGATTGGTTGAACCGTACCAATTTCGTTGTTAGCAAACATAATGGAAGCCATGATGGTATCAGGGCGAATTGCTTTTTCGAATTCAGCAGGATCAATTAAGCCGTCTTCGTCAACAGGAAGATAGGTTACTTCAAACCCTTCCTGCTCAAGCGCTTGGCATGTGTGCAGCACAGCATGATGTTCGATGGCACTTGTGATGATGTGCTTTCCTTTGCCCTTTGCTGCCGCTGCACGAGCAACACCCTTAATGGCCCAGTTGTCAGCTTCGGTTCCGCCGCTGGTAAAGAATACTTCTTTAGGGGACGCACCTAACACATCAGCGATGGTTTGGCGGGCCTCAACGACGGCGTCTGATGCGTCTTGGCCTAGGGGATAAATTGAAGAGGGGTTACCATATTGTTCTGAAAAATACGGTAACATCTTTTCTAACACTTCACTGCGTACGCTAGTTGTTGCGGCATTATCCAAATAAATCGTTTTCACGGTTATGCCTCTTTCAGTACTTATTAATGTCTAGTATCTTACTAGAAATAGAATAGCGAGATCTTCTCTATAGTCAAGTAATTTGGTAGACTTTGAAGCAAGGATTTGGAAAATGTTACCGAAGCGGTAGCAAAACAGCTGTAGTTGGCGGTTGTTAAAGATTTTCCGTGCAAGCTGAGCATGGGATACCGAAGATATTTTTGGTGATTCGTGTGAGAATTTGTGTGAAAAGCGGTTCGAGAAAGTAGCAAACGAATGAAAATTGCAACAAAAACTCGTTATGCCATGCGTGTCATGATTGACTTAGCGGCGCGCGTGGACGAAGGTTGTGTTCCTTTGAAGGACGTCGCTGATAGGCAGGGAATTTCTAAAAAATATTTGGAACAAGTAGTTTCTCCGCTTGTTTCATCAGGTCTTTTAAATGTCACGCGTGGACATCGTGGGGGCTACAAACTTACGCGCACGCCAAGCGAAATCACCTGCGCTGATATTGTTTCAGCGACCGAAAATGGCCTAGAGTTACTTGATTGCTTAAGCGGTGACATTACGTGCGAGCGTGAAAGTTTTTGTATTTCGCAGGATATTTGGGGTGGGCTTGAACGTGCCATGACGGACTATCTTAAATCCATCACTTTGCAGGATATTTTGGACCGGGAAGAGGAAGACGGTCTTAAACTTCAACGTCGTATGTTGGGCGAAGAAGCTTAAGTATTTATATTGTTTCTTCAGGTGTACTATGCGTAGCTTCCCTGAGTTTTCTCGGGCGTGTTTGGGGCTTCTGTTCCGTTTTTCATTAATCGCAAAGCATGAGTGCCTTATTGGCTATTTTAAATCAACTATTTCGGTGATCGTCTTGGTTGTCGGTGGGAGCTGGGGTGCGTGATGCGAATTAATCGCCCCATGCCCTTGTAAATTTTTTAACAAGGCAAGCTTCAAATTCGTCGAGTATCGCCTTGTTGCTTGTGCGTGAGGTTTTTGCAAGTATGATTTCGCGGGTGAATGTTGGCTCGTCGACAGCAACAAGCTTTGCGTCTTTTTTGTTCAAAGTTCCCCAGCTGTGTTCTGGCCAAAAGCCTACGCCCAAGCCGAGTCCAATCATCTTTCGGACAACTGAGGGGTTGTCGCTTTCGAAAATTACATGCGGTTTGAAACCATGTTCCTGGCAGCGTTCATCGCAAAGGGTGCGAAAGCTACTGGTATTAGCGAGACAAATGAAGCGGTCATTCCTGAGTGTTTCAAGCGGCAAAGGTGACGTGCGATTATCCTGCGCAGGAAGCGCGAGGCATATTCTTTCGGTGAAGCGAGCCACTTCAATAAAGTGCTCCTCTTTGGTAGATGACGGGTTTTTCCTGGATGTCGCCAAGGTCAGTGAAGATAAAGATGTGACAAACGATGATGTTATGGGGCTTGCCCCTATTGTTTCGATAACAAAATCATTGGTGGGTAGGCGATCGTCTTGGCTTACACGGAATGAGACTTTGGGGTGTTGTTCAGCAAATTCTGCTACGGCGTCTATCACAATGTTAGAGGCAGAACGAATGCAAAGATGCAAAACGTTCTGTTGGTTTGTGGCGAAAGATTGTACATCGGCAGCAAGGTCGGATAAGTCAGCCAAAGCAGGAGAAATGCGCTGTTTTAAGAAGATCCCTTCAGGGGTAAGGCGGATGTTTCTTCCTGTACGCTCAAATAGTTTTATTCTGAGTTCTTCTTCGAGTTTATGAATGGCTCGGGTGAGGGCGGGCTGAGCAATATTGAGGCGCTTTGCTGCATTGGTGATGTGCTCCTCTTCGGCAGCAGCAAGAAAGTATTTTAGTTGATTGAATTCCATGTTATTTGTTTCTGTATGAGTTTCGGTATGTCTATTTTGAAGTGATTTTGCTAGTTGTTGTTCGTACAGATGTCGTTTTTTTGTGATATTTCGCTGCTCTGACAGAACCCTTCGATTATAGGTCAAAGACTGTCAAGAAACGTATTCTTTAGTTTTGACAGTAATCATCTAGTGTCAAATTGCATAGAGAGAATCAATAAACCCAGATAAACACCTATTTTATAACATGTTCATTTGAAAGTAAGCGTAGCGAATGCCTTGATGAAACGGGCAGTTCATTTTTTGCGAAATTCATGCCGTATAGTGATCAAGCGACTCAACGTAGGGGCCCTGTTGAGTTTGAACTTTAGTATCCCTCTGTGCGTTTTACTCATTCAAAACGCAACGTATTAAAGAAAGGAATACGATGACTACTGGTGCTATGAATTCTTCGTATCATGGTATTGCAGCACGTCTCGATCGTTTGCCCATCAGCGGCTTTCACAAGAAGATCTTGTGGCTTCTTGCTGGTATTACATTCTGCGACTCTGTTGATATGGCTGTAGGCGGTCCTATCGGTATGGTTTTGCAGTCTGAAGGGTGGATGTCCCTTGAGCAGTTTGCGCTCTTTAATTCTATTACCATGATTGGTTACCTTTTTGGTGGCCTGATGGCGGGCGCCATCTCAGACGGCATTGGCCGTAAAAAGGCCGTTATTATCTGTGGAACCATTTTTACTGCTTTTTGCTTTGTTGCAGCGGGCGCTCCTAATGCCGACTTCTTAACGGGTTGTCGTTTCTTTATGGGTCTTGGCCTTGGTGCAGCATTTCCTGCGGGCTATTCGGCATTGACTGAATTTACGCCTCCTACTAAGCGTGGTAAGTATCAGTCGTATGTGGGACTTATTGCTAACATTGGTACGCTTGTTGCTTCCGCGATCAACATGATCGTTCTTCCGATTCTTCATTGGCGAGCAGTGTTTATCATCTGCGGTATCTTGGGTGTTCTTGTTGTTATTCTTTGTATCTTCTTCCTTGAAGAGTCTCCTCGTTGGTTGGCGATGAAAGGCAAAAACGACAAGGCGGACGCGATTGTTTCTCGTCTTGAGAAAAATGCAGCTGCTAAAGGTGGCGGAGTTGACGATGTTTCTGAAGAGGAAATTAAGCGTCGTGAGAGCGAAGAAGTTGTTAAAGATCTACCTTGGTCTTTCCTTTTCAGGAAGAAAGTTATCACTCGTACGCTTACGGCAATGCTGCTTTGCTTTACGATGAACGTTCTGGTTTACACTGTTATTTCTTGGACGCCTACCGTTCTCAAAGCAAATGGCTTTGACGTTAATATGTCTACCGTTTTGACGGTTGTTATGCAGCTTGGCATTCCAGTTGGTGTTGGTCTTCTTACCTTCTACGTAGAGAAGGTAAACCGCAAAACCATCTTGATTGTTACCTATGTCTTGATTGCTATTGTTGGTCCGATTTGGGCAATGCTTCCTGCGGACAACACAATTCTGATTATGATTATCGGTTTCTTGCTCTGCGTTTGCACGTTTACCAATTCGGTTACTACTTCGGCTATTTATCTTTCCGAGCCATTTCCAACCGCATGCCGCATCCGTGGTGCTGGTGTTGCTAATGCGTTCGGTCGTCTTGGTGGCATTTTTAGTCCTTTGTGGATTGCTTTCTTCCTTGCAACGTCTGGTGTATTTTCGGTATACGTTGTTAATGGCGCGCTTGCAATCTTTACCGCAGTTTGGCTCGCAATCTTTGGCGTTGAAACTCGTGGTCGTACCCTCGAGGACATCACAAAGGGTTTGTTGGACTAGTGCAACAAACGTTAGACGGGCGAAAAAGAGAGTCTGCTGCAAGCTGTTGCGCAAACTAGGCAATCGAGCAGATGTGCCACTTTACGTTAATTAATAGATGCTGTATACATCAGAATCAATCCAAAATGGAGCCCTTAAAGGGCTCCATTTTTAGGCTAAATTTCATTTAGCTCTAGACCTATAGGCCAGAAGCGTTCAAGAAATCATCCGCTTCCTTGACTCAATTTTGATTTCATTGCTGCTTTGCAAGCCTATTTTTATAGTGCGTTCTTTTATTCCAGGTGTTCTTAGCTCTTCCAGAGCTCGATATTCGGTTCTATCACCTTGCCAGGGTCAGCATCTTCGAAGGCTTTAAGACTTGCATATCGAATACTGGGATTGTCGTGGGTGCTAAAGTAATAATTTCCCGTTTCAGCGGAAAAACAGCTGGTGAAAATAGTGATTTCATAGGTTCCATCAGCCATCTGGGCTGAGCCTTCAACCATCGAAACACCACCAAGCGTATGAAACAGGCGAATTATGTTTTCGTCTTCGGTTTCTTTATTGGGATAATGGGCGTTGTAGAACGCTGCACGAACAAACCGCGAAGGTGAGTAAGAATCTCCGGGGATTCCACGCATTCCTGCACCGGCTCCAAAAGGCTCTAAAGAAGCTTTGCCCCAATGGGCTGTTTCGGGATAGTTGCCATTGGCGGTGATATATGTTCTGAGGTTCTCGAGATGCCAATCAAAGGCTGGCTGGTTGGTAAGGGTGTTTGCCGTATTTTGATGGATGTGCATACCGTCTGCCATGTATTCGATAACGATGGACTGTGTTTTGTCGGCAATCATCCAATGAAGGAGCGAAACACCCAAGGTTTCGCTTACGGGCTTGGCGATAATCGCGACATCTTGAAGCTCAGAAAGAACTTCAGTGACGGTTGAATGGTTTGCGCACACCCAATAAGGAAACTCGTAAGCAGCAATATTCTTCTTTCCCTCAATGGGAGCTTCTTCATATTGGGCATATCCCGGGAAATTTAGCCCCGCAACAGCAAGGCCCGCATCATTCCCGCAGTCGAAATACAAGGGTGTTCCTTCGTATTGGATGCCCATACCAATAATGGCGTGTTTTGATTGAGTGGGCTTTTCAAAAGGTGAAGGGAAGCAAAATTTCTTTGGTGTAATGATTATTCGTTCGCCAAAATCGCTGTTCCAATCAAGATTTCTACCAAAATACATACTTCCGTTCGCTGAGTTAAAGGTAATACCTGTGCACATATAGATCCCCTCCTTGTGATCCTCTTGTTTGAATGTAGCACAGATTAGGGAGGGGAGAGCCGTTTTAGTGTTGGTCGAGCTTGTTTTTTTTCAAAGCGCCATTGTTTGCTAACTGCAGGTCGTTGCCTGGTTTTGTTGATTAGTCCTTTTTCATTTTGGCGGCAATTTTGCTAGCAACAGAGCGCTTTTCGCGACGATCTGAGCCCCAGAACGAAACAGATATCATTCCCGCACCTACGTGGCTGCCAATGGTTGCGCCAATGTTATGTATGATGACGGTGAGAGCGGGGTTTTGTTTCATGAGAAGATCTCGCAAGTGATCAGCGTCTTCTGGGCAATCGGCGTGGCCGATAAGAACTGTGGTGCTGCCGTCTTTACTCATGTTTTCAGAAGAATGACTCTTTTCATAAAAAGAAGCCATTTGTTTTAGTCCCTTTTTTCTTCCATGAGCAGCGCCCACTAATGCCAAATGGCCTGTGGTGTCAAAATTCAACAAGGGCTTAACATTGAGCGCTGAGCCTGCTGCGGCAACTGAGGCAGGAATGCGTCCGCCACGATGAAGGGCGTCCAAATCATCTACCATAAACAGAGTTTGGACGAAAAAGCGCGCATGCTCTGCCCAGGCAACCATTTCTTCAGCCGTCAGACCGGCATCGCGTTTGCGAAGGGCTTCTAAAATCAAGAGGCCTTCAGGGGTTGAGCCAATAAGGAGATCGACCAAGTAAAGAGGTGCTTCAGGGAACTCATTCTTCACCTGAGATAATAATGTTTCGGCGGAGGAATAATTGCTTGATAGTCCGCTGGAAAAACAAAGGTATACCGTAGGAAATCCGCTTTTTGCTGCACGACGAAATGCAGCTTCAATATCTGCCGGCGAAGATTGAGAAGTTGAAGGCATGCCTCCTTGGCGAATTATCTCGTAAAAGTCATGAGGTGTTCTTGACTGGTAAAAGTCGTCTTTGTAGCTTTCGCCATCTAGGATATAGTTAAAGCACAACAGATCGATCCCTTCAATCTGAACCATTTCTAATGGCAGATCACAGCATGAGTCAATAATCAAGTTGCATTGAACCTGCATAGCGTTTCCTTTTTCTTCTCAACTAACAAAAAAAGTTTACCACGGTGTTTTTTGAAGGCTTTGTATATTTTGAGAAACACGATTTCAAACTATAAGAGTGATATTAAAATCATTTAAATCGTTTACTGATAATTTACTACCGAGCTACCGAGCTATTAGTCTAGTCAAGGACAGCAAGAGGAATATATGACCATTCAACTTTCAGATCATTTTACCTATGGGCGGCTACTGCGTTTTACGATCCCTACAATGGTCATGATGGTTTTTACTTCAATCTATGGCGTAATAGATGGGCTTTTTGTTTCTAACTTTGTGGGAAAAGAAGCGTTTTCTGCCCTTAATCTTATCTATCCACTTATCATGATGCTGGGCGCTTTAGGCTTTATGTTTGGCACGGGTGGAGCGGCGCTTGTTGCTAAGACGCTGGGCGAAAAAAACCGCAAACGTGCAAACGGTCTTTTTTCTTTCATTGTTTGTGCAACCGTTGTTGCTGGCGTTCTTTCGCTTGTTGTTGTTTTGCTGGCCGTACGTTCTGTTGGGCAATTGCTCGGAGCGGATGGGTCCCTTCTTGATCAAGCGGTTCTTTATGGGGGAATCCTTGCATTCTCTCTTCCTTTTTTAATGCTTCAAGAATCATTTCAAAGTTTTTTGGCGGCTGCGGGAAAGCCAAAAGTTGGACTTGCGGTAATTGTGGGTGCTGGCGTTTCAAATATTATTTTGGATGCGCTTTTTATTATTCTTTTTGGCTGGGGGCTTGCAGGCGCCGCTCTTGCTACGGCGGTGAGTGAAGTGATAGGAGGTGTGGTTCCTCTGGTATATTTTTTGAGGAAAAACCAGAGTATGTTGCGCCTCGAAAAACCGTTGGTTGATTTTCGCGCATTGGGCAAAGCCTGTGCGAACGGCTCTTCGGAGTTGGTGTTGAATATTTCCATGTCGCTGGTGGCAATGCTCTATAACTATCAGCTTATGCAGTTTCTTGGCGCTGATGGTGTTGCGGCATACGGTGTAATTCAGTATCTCATGTGGATTTTTATCTCGCTTTTCTTGGGCTTTTCGGTTGGTTCTTCGCCGCTTATCGCTTACCAATTCGGCGCTGGTAATAAGGCCGAATTGAGTAATTTATTTCGTAAATGTTTTGTTTCAGTTGCAACGATGAATATTTTTCTTACCGTGTTGGCACTGTTGATTGCTCGTCCCATAGCATTGTTGTTTGTGGGTTACGACAGTGGCGTTACTGAACTTACGACACATGCTCTTTCAATCTATTCGTTTGTATTTCTTGTTGCTGGGTTTAATGTTTTTGGATCAGCCTTCTTCACGGCGCTTAATAACGGATTGGTTTCGGCGCTCATTTCATTTATTCGAACATTGGTGTTTGAAGTTGCGGCAATTCTTATTTTGCCGGCCTTTTTTGGCGAAATGGGAATTTGGTCATCCATTATCGTTGCGGAAGGCGCTTCGGTTCTTATGACGATGATGTTTTTGTTTGCTTTGCGAAATCGGTATGGATACATGGAAAGCCATACAGGTGTGCTGTGCGAGTGTAAAAAGAGCTCCTAACCGCTTGCTCGTGACGTTGCTGGAGCGCCGTAGGGTGTGAGTGATTGCTTTTCGCTTACGTGCAAACCAAACTCAACATGCTTGCATCTAAAATGTGGGTTTTGATTGGTAGCAATACTATTGGGCGATTCTTATTCTGTAGGTAATAAGTGTGAAAAGTCATATTACTCAAACCTTTCAGAAAGGACATACCATGAAGTACCTCTACGAGCAGATTGAGCTGAATAATAATGTTTTCTACCAAGCGAAAATGCCAGGATTGCTTCATAGGCAGATCATTGATGAGCATGCGAAGCGCGGGCATCGATTCGTGGCTTCTATTCCTACGCTTGAAGGTGCGAATGGTAAAACACTCGCTTTTGACTTAGTTTTTGAGGTTGATGAATGATTAGCGACAATATACAGGCACGGCGAGTGTCTGAGAGAATTACGCAAGAACAACTTGCAGAAGCTGTAGGCGTTTCTCGTCAAACGGTTGCTAAGTGGGAATCGGGCGAGACAACGCCAGATTTTGAGCATGCTGTCTCGGTGGCAAAGGTGCTCAACGTTTCTTTAGATGATCTGGCTGGATTCGACGCAAAGGCTGTGGGTGTTCCGATGCCACCTCGGGGCAAGCATCTTTTTGGAACGGTAACGCTTGGTGAGCGCGGTCAGCTGGTTATTCCGAAAGCTGCGCGTGAGGTGTTTGACTTACATGCTGGAGATACTCTGGTGGTGCTCGGGGATGAGGAACAGGGTATCGCTATTACTAAGGCTGAAGCATTTATGGCAGGCGTGAACGAGCTTATCGGCAAGCTTGGGATTTCTGAGTGATGGCGGGAGCTCTTGCTTTCAGCGAGGTATTTCTGTTTGCGGCGGCCGTCTTTTCTGCAGGGGGCGCTTTTGTTCGCAATGGTGTATTTTTTTACGGCGCGCTTTTGGGTGAAGCGATTCGTTTAGTTGCAATCTACACGCGGTAACCAGAACGGACGACGGAGCCGTTGTCCGTTGTCCGTTCTGTGCTGCCTTCTGTTGTTCCGCAACTAATGGTTTCTCGACTTAGTAGAGTTGCCCATATATAGTTAAGTCAATACGATGGCCAAGATAAAAGGAGCTATCATGGCATTTAACGAAGCACTTATCGCCGCTCGCAAAGCTCACGGTCTCACTCAGGAACAGTTGGCTGCAAAGCTCTATGTAACTCGTCAAGCGGTAAGCCGCTGGGAACGCGGAGAGGTTATACCGGGTATCGATATGATCAAACTCATTGCCACCGTTACGGGGGAGCCCCTTGCTCATCTGCTTGAGATGCCAGAGCACTACTGTCAGAGTTGCGGAATGATGCTTTCTCCAGAACAGTACGGTACAGAAGCCGACGGCACTCCCACCGAACATTATTGCAAATGGTGTTACGAGGACGGAGCGTACACCTACGCTACAACAATGGATGCCATGATTGAGGATTGTGCCCCGCGTCTTGCTGAAAACACTGGTATGAGCATCGATGAGGCGGTCTCGCTTATGGGCGCAGTGCTGCCACAGCTCGAACGCTGGAGTCCTATTCATTCCGATGAGATGAGTTTTGGTGCTGAGGCGCGTGAGTGTTGCGGAGACGAGACCGTCAAAGCTGTGAATGAAAAACAGTAAGCTGCCGATATAGGCCAACTGGTATAGGGAAGCTAGTATAAGAAAGTTGACACAAATTAGTTGGTGCAAGCCAGTCGGTGCAAGGAAACAGCGTGAGGAGCTACCGCGAGGACCCACCGCAAGGAAGCATTATGAGGAAATGGAGCCGAGCCGGACAACAGAGCCGGAGGGTATTGTCTGGCTCTGTTGTCTGTAAAATGTTGTGTTCCTTCCGTTAAATACGTGGCGCGAATTAAACAATCTTGTTAGTATCATCGATACGGCAAAATTGATTTGCGAAAGATTGTTGGGATGTTGCTGTTTGTTTCCTGGTGAGTCAACAGCAAATGGTTACTCTAAGGCTGAGACTGAGACTGCAACACTTAAGCGTTTAATACATTGAACGTTTTTAGAACTCTTTTCTGACACTTTCGCGTAAAAGCAAGTAAACCGTACGAAAGAAATAGGTGCATATGCAACACGTAAACGAATCACGCACGTTCCTTTCGCCGCTCTCAATAGGATTGTGCGCTTTTGCCCTTATGTTGGCATGCTTTTTTATTCCATCAACTGCTGCCCATGGTGCGACAGCGGCGGAAAAGCAAAAAGAGGCTGATGCAATTACTCAAAAAATCGACGAATTGCAAACTCAGCTTAATCAGGCAAATAGCGATTATGACGCTTCAGTAGCAAAGCATGATGCTGCTGTTTCTGCTATGGACGAAGCAAAAAAACGTATTGAAGAATCAGAAAAACGTATCGGCGAATTGCAAGTGCGCTTGGGTGAGCGTGCAAACGATATGTATAAAGCGGGTGGTTCCACCTCGTTCCTTGATGTAATTTTGGGAGCTACTGATTTCAAAGATTTTCTAACTGCTTGGGATGCTCTTGAAAAGATTTCGTCTCAGGATGCTGCTCTTGTTCAGGAAACCAAGGATGTTCGTGCAGAGGCTCAGGCAGCTCACGAAGAATATTCCAAACAGGAAAAAGTTGCAGCTGAAGAAATGCAACGTTCTCTTGAATTAAAGACCGATATCGAAAACAAAAAGGCAAGTTTACAGGCTGAGGCCGACAAGATTACTGCTGAAGTAGCCGAACTCCATGCTCAGGAAGAGGCTCAGGCAGAAGCTGCTAAGGCAGCTGCCGCCGCAGCAAGCAGGGCAGACGGAGGAAACTACCAGGAGCCTAGCAGCGGAAACGTCGTTTCTGGCAACGGTCAGTTCACTAACCCTTGTCCTGGAGGTACGCTTTCTTCTGGTTTTGGATATCGCAGCTTCGATAGTTCATTCCATAAAGGAATCGACCTGGCAGCGCCTCAAGGAACCCCAACCTATGCTGCTGCCGCTGGTACCGTTATGATTGCGGGTTACAGCAGCAGTGCTGGCAACTGGGTCGTTATCAGTCACGGCAATGGCCTTGTTACCAAGTACATGCATCATAGTGCATTGGCGGTTTCGGCTGGTCAATCAGTAGAGAAGGGTCAACAGATTGGCTACGTTGGCAATACCGGCAATTCCTTTGGAGCGCATCTTCACTTCCAAGTTGAACTTAATGGCGTCGCGGTAAATCCATATAACTATTTGTAGGCTTGAACTGCGTAACTAGCCGCGTAATTAGCTACGCAGCTAGTTGCAAAACTATCAAATAACCCTTAATTACCAGGGCAGTTTTTTAACTACGGTAATGCTTGAATTTACGAGCTTTGCGAACTCATCGCCATCGGTTTTCTTGCCTGTGATTGAACCATAGTGTGTAGGAATAGCAATTGTGGGCTTTATTGCGTTAGCGAATGCAGCGGCTTCAGCAGTGTTGCAAGTGTAGGTTCCTCCAACGGGGACAAGCATTACATCACAATCGATAGTTTCGTTGTCGGGGTTTTGATCGGTGTCGCCTGCTATGTAGTAACGTATGCCGTCAACTGTCACAACGTATCCCACCCAATTGTTTTCTTTCGGATGAAACCCTAATCGTTCGGGCTTAACGTTGTAAGCGCGAACAGCCTCAACCTTTATTCCTTCGAGGAAAAATTCATCTCCTGGTTCAACGCCAATAATGCGTGTTGCGCCAAGGGCTGACAAGGGTTCAAAAGGTGGTTCATCAGGGCTTGTTGCAACGGAAGCGGGATCAGCCTCTACCTTTTTTGAGTACTCAACAAGGCTCACGGGTGCCATGATTATCGTGTTCTTATTGACGACTTTCTTTGCGTCTTTAGGCGAATAGTGGTCGTAATGGTCGTGTGTGATAAAAAGGATATCTGCATCGTGGGGTTCGGTGTCCATTTCGAAGACGTCAAAATACAGCACGTGCGCGGTTTTAGTATCAGAAGCACCAGAACAAACGCCTGCGCCTGAACAGGCCCCCATGCTTTCTGCAGTTCCTTCGATTCTAATATTGCTGTGTGAAAAAACATGTACGTTCGATACGTCGATAGCCATAGCTTCCTCCCCTGTTGCTCTTTTAGGCTATTGTCTTCCCTCGTTGGTCTCATTATAGCAACGCAGTTGCGTCAATCTTGATGGGCGTTTGGTAAGCAAATGGCAACAAGAAGAAGTCTATGTTGTTGGGTTGACGATTGATAAAAACTTCAATTCTCGTAACTCTTGGTGTTAAGGTAAGAGCTGTTACTTCATGTAAAAATAGGGCGTAAATAGAAGGATTATTATGCAAGCAGAACGTTTAATGAATACGTTTTTTGATCTGGTAAAAATCGATTCTCCTTCGCGTAAAGAAGCAGGCGTCGCTCATTATTGCCAGCATGTTCTGGAAGACCTTGGCTTTACGGTATGTTTTGATGCCTCAAATGAGCAAACGGGTTCAGAAACGGGGAACCTTGTTGCATGGCTTGCTCCTAAAGGAGTTGTTGCCACTGAAGCTGCATCGGAGAATTCGCCTTTGTTAAATGGTTTTGAATCGGCTCCAATTGTGCTCACCGCTCATATGGATTGCGTTCAGCCGTGTGGGGGTGTTGAACCCGAAGTTGTTAAAGACTCAACGCTGTCAGACAAAGGATTGCTTGTTCGCTCGAAAGGCGAAACGGTTCTTGGCTCCGATGATAAGGCTGGTGTGGCTTCAATTTTGGAAGCTGCGCGCTGTATTGTTGAGTCGGGTGCGCCTCATAAAGGAATTGTGATTGTATTTACTGTCTGCGAAGAAATTGGCTGTTTGGGTGCAAAGTATTTGGATCAAGAATTGTTTGATTATGCACTTGCTCAAGTGAGAAAGACTACTTCGGGAAGAAGTACCGAGGGTTCGGTCGATTCTTCTTCAGCGAATTCTTCCTCGACGGGCTCCACTGTATCTAGTCCTACTCCATCTGAAAAAGCGCAAAGTAAAGGGATTATTCCCTGTGCGGTATTTGATTCTGATGGTGCTGCGGGAACCATCATTGTTGGTGCGCCTTATCATTATACGTTCGTGGCGGAAATCACAGGGCGCGCTTCTCATGCTGGCGTTGAACCTGAAGCAGGCATATCTGCTATTTCTATTGCTTCGGATGCCCTTGCTCGCATTTCGTGGGGACGACTAGATGAGGCTACCACTTCGAATATAGGACGTATTGAAGGTGGGCAGGTAAACAACATTGTTGCACAATCCTGCAGCGTGACGGGTGAGTGTCGTTCGCTTTCGCGCGACAGGGTTGAAGAGGTTCGAACAGAGATAACAAGCGCCTTTGAAGCAGCATTCGAAAAGTTTTCTCCCTCAAACAAAGAGAGCAAGGCTCCCTTCGAAGCGTCTATCCCGAAAAATAGTCAAGTCAAACTTAATCTTGAGTGGACACTTGAATATCCCGGTTTTTTCTATGAGGAATCTGACAAACTTATTCAGTTTTTAAGCAATGCAGCCAAAAAAGCAGGGCTTAAGCCGATATACAAAACAACAGGTGGCGGATCTGACGCAAATGTACTGGCCTCAAAGGGAGCAACTCCGGTAGTTGTGGGAGTTGGAATGACTAACTTTCATACGGTTGATGAGTATGTTTTGGTAGAGGATCTGGAAAACTCTGCTCGTTTTGCTGAAGAGCTTATGGGCATCTAAAAAGCCAACAGAGCATTCGGGGTATTTTGCAAGTAGAACTAATCTGAACAGGGATATGGCATGTCGAAAAAGGCAGAAAAGAAAACTAATGCCGTGCGTGAACTTGATCGCGTTAAGGTTCCGTATACGTTTCATACTTTTGAGTGTCCAGAGGCTTTAAGTGGCGTGGAGGTTGCTCAGATGCTCGGGCAAGATCCTGATCGGGTTTTCAAAACGTTGGTAACCATTGGAAAATCAGGCGAACACTACGTGTTTATGATCCCGGTGGCAGAGGAACTTGATCTAAAAAAAGCCGCCAATGCGGTCGGAGAAAAAGCGATCCATATGGTTAAATCTAAGGAATTATTAGGACTTACCGGGTATGTTCATGGCGGCTGCTCTCCTCTGGGTATGAAAAAATTCTTCACTACTACCGTTGATGAAACGGCTGAATTGTTCGATTCTATCCTGTTTTCGGGGGGACGCATTGGGTGTCAAATAGAAACAAGCTTAGATGCGCTCAAAGCGGCTATTCCTGTAAAAGAAGCGGACTTAGTTGTTTAGTCTTTTTCAAGTAATTCAAGACAAAGTCATTTATTGCTCATGCTCGGCGGTTTAGAAGAGACAGTCGGAAGGGCCAGGGCGTTTCGCACTCTGACCCTTCGGGTGTTTTAGTAAGGGAACTATTTTACCGTCATAACGGGAATATCTATTGAGCGTAAAACACCGTAGCTTACGCTTCCAAGTAACCCGCGGACAGCTCCCAGGCCACGGCGACCCATAACAATGATGTCGCAATCATGTTCGTCGGCGTAGTCGATAATCCCGTGAACAGGGGAAGGGTGTGCTACTGCTTCAATCTGGATTTTGCTGGTATCAATATCGTCGAGCGTATCACCAATTGATTCGATCATTTCTTCACGGAATCCTTCGAGTGTGCTTTCAAAAAGTTCTGAATAAGCATCGTAGTCGGTAAAGGTGACCGAAGTGCCCAATGCGGGACCTGCATTGGTAATGGCAGGAATAACGCTCATGGGAACAATGTTGATAACGAAGATTTTTGCATCCTCGTCTTTTGAGAGCAGTTGTTTTGCAATGCCAAGCGCACTTTTGGCATGATCTGATCCATCGAATGGAACAAGAACTTTCTTGTAAGCCATAAGATCCTCCTCCTTGAATATGAAGCTCCTGCATCAACCCTCCTGCAAGAGCATCTTCATCTTTCATTATAGAGGTTATTACTGCTGCTTGATGAGTTGTTCTTGTTGTTGGCTTTGATATACTTTTTTTAGTCGGATCCTTGCCGACTTGAGGAGATTGATAACAATGACAAAGTCTGCTATTACCAGCCGTATTCGTGCCATGGCTGAAGAAATTGAACCTTATGTTATTGGGAAACGCCGTTATTTTCATGCGCATCCTGAGCTCAGTATGCATGAGGTTAAAACTTCTGATGCTCTCGCTGCGGCACTCGATGAAATTGGTGTCTCATATGTTCGTCCCTACGAAACGGGGCTTATCGTTACTATTAAAGGCGAAGCGCCCAACGCTTACGATGAGAACGGGAAACCGCATCATTGTATTGCTCTTCGTTCTGATATTGACGCCTTGCCGGTTAATGAGCTCACGAAGGTGGAGTATGCTTCGCAGAATGAAGGGGTAATGCACGCCTGCGGGCACGATTGCCATATGGCTATGATGTTGGGTGCCATCAGAATCTTGCATGCGTATCGTTCAGAACTTCAGGGCGAAGTTCGTGTAATTTTTCAGCCTGCCGAAGAGATATCAATTGGCTCTCGCAAGATGATCAAAGCAGGTGCTCTTGATGGCGTTGAAACCATCTATGGTGCGCATATTTGGAGTGAGGTTCCTGCGGGAAAGATTTCTGCGGATGTGGGGCCTCGTATGGCTAACACTGACTGGTTTAGGGTTGATATTAGTGGCGCGAGCGCTCATGGTGCTATGCCCCATAAAGGCGTTGATGCTATTGTTGTTGGCGCTTCTATGATTGAGGCTTTGCAGGCAGTTGTAAGCCGTGATGTTTCGCCATTCGAACCAGTTGTTTTAACAATTGGCGAGTTCCACGCAGGTGTTGCCCGCAATGTTATGGCGGGTTCTGCTTACTTAACGGGTACTGTTCGTTCTTTTAATCCTAAGCTTCGTGATTCTTTGGTGGGGAAAATGGAGCGTATGGTGAATTTCATTGCTAATACCTTTGGGGCGAAAGCTACGTTTGAATGGACTCCCGGCAATGCGGCTCTCATTAACGATAAGGCATGTGCCTTGCGAGCTCAGGAATCTATTAAGCGAATATTGGGCGAAGACGTGCTTATTGAATATGAAGGAACGCTTTCAGGTGAGGATTTTTCCGAATACTTACGACTTGTTCCTGGTGTATTTGTTTTTATTGGCGGAAGAAACCCTGAGGTGGGAGCAGAATACCCCCAACATAGCTGCTTTTACAATGTTGACGAAAGTGTTTTGATTAAAGGCTCAATGGCTGCTGCGCAATATGCGTTTGATTTCCTGGCGGAAGAGTAAGTTATTCTCTTCCGCGGTTTGCTCTTCTATGCCGTTTTTACTGCAGTCGTCTTTGCGCATCTCACTTTTTTGTAAGGATGCTTTATGCGGTAGCGTTATCTTCCTGCCGCAGCGATATGACGATGTGCGGCAGCTTTATGTCCTTTGTGCACCGAGGTTAATCCAAGGCGTTTGTGGGAATGTCTGCGTAATAGAACAGCAGCAACAAACGCAAGGGTAATCTGTGTCATTCCGATAGCGCCCCAAACTCCCGTGAGTCCATAAACAAAACCAAGACCGCAGGTGTATAAAACAACCAGAGCCGCTTCTCCGTAGACCAACAAACTTGAACCTCGTGCGTCGTCGGTTGCGTAAAAGTATGAAGTGCTTACGTGGGTTAAACCGAAGAACATGTAGGCGAATGCAATGACAGGAAGAGCGAAGGCGACAATTTCAGTTGCTGCTTCAGAGGCTCCAAACCAGCTTGGGATTTGGTAGCGCAGAGCGGTCATAACACCTAACCCAATAAGCCCAATCGAAATTGCTACAACAAAATTGGTGTTGCGAATTTTTTGGACGAGTTTCAGTTTGCCTGCGCCGTAGCACTGGCTTACGAGCGGCTGGCTGCCATCAGCAACGCCTTGAATGAGCATTTGAATCACGTAAGCAACATAAGAGATAACCGCATAGGCAGCTACGGCAGTTTCTCCTCCGTAGATAAGAGCATTTACATTAAGTGTAACAACGGTGATTTCGGGTAAAAGCGTTAAGCCGAAAGGTGCTAATCCAAGTTTTAAGGAATGGGCGAAAAGTTCAGTGTTGGGTTTGAAATGACGAAGGCCTAAGCGTTCGTTTTTGCGCAAGAAGAACGCTGCAATTAAGAGAAAGCTGCAGCACTGAGCCAAGGCAGTGGCGGCACCTGCACCCATAGTTCCCCAATTAAGAGCAACAACAAATACATAGTCAAATATTACATTGATAACACCGGAAACGACCGAGGCTACCATGGCGTATTTCACATGTCCACGATTGCGGATTAAAGGAAGACAGCCAACAATCATTACCTGTAAAGGTGCTGCTAAAGATAATACGGAAAGATACAAAACGGCTTGATTGAGTGTTTCTCCTGCTCCGCCTAAAACTGCACAAAGGGGACGTGCGAAAAAAAGAAGTAATAAGGTAACAGGAATAGAAAAGATCAGAAGCATCAAAATGGTATGACCGGTTGCGTGGCGCGCCCCCTCGCGATTTCCTGATCCTTCTCGGATAGAGGAGATAACCGCGCCGCCCATGCCAATACCCGTTCCCGTTGCAAGAACCAGCGCGTATAGAGGATAAGCAACATTAATGCCAGCAAGGCCTGCGTCTCCAACAATGTTGCCAACGAAGATACCGTCAACAATAGAATAGATGCAGGTAAGAGTGAAAGCGATGGTTGCAGGAACAACGTAGTGTAAGTAAGATTTAACCATCGAACGCTCAATCATTTCTTCTCCTTTACTGGTCTTTTTAGCGTTGCGTTACTTGTTCTTTTCTCAAGCGCGAAGTTACTCTAAACTTTCAAGTAACTTGAATGTTTAGAGGCGAACATGTTACTTCATCAAATGTTCACAAATTGCTGAATTGGGGTGTTGGAAAAGATGGGACAAGAGGCGGAATGCACTATTAAAGAAGCGTCGGAACTCCTTAATATTCCTGCTTCAACATTGCGCTATTGGGAAGAGTTAGGGCTCATTCATTCACACCGTTTGCCCGATAGTAACTATCGTGCTTATTCTTTGCATGCTCTGTTTGAGGCAAGCAACATTGCCTTCTATCGTAAAATGGGCGTTTCGATTAGGCAGCTCGAGAAAATGAAGTCGCGCTCTTTAGAGGATGTAATAACGGCGTTCGATATAACTACTGAAAAGTTTCAAGATGAAATCACGCGTTTGGAACGAGCGCTTAGGCGATTGAAGTATCAAAGGGCGTTGAGTAAACATGCTCTTGATCTTATACGGAATGGCGTGCGAGAAGCGGTACCTATTATTACAAGGCTTAATGCCTACAATCCAGAATCTCAATGGCAACGCAAAATTCTTGTGCGTGATATGCAGCGCTACGCTCTCTTTATAGATGCGAAAAATCCCGACGAAATGATCGAATCTTACGTGGATTATCCGAAAGGCTCCGAGGCGGATGAGGACGCTAAAAGCCAGGAAGATGATGTTCCTGTAAAGATAAATGAGAAAACGGGGATTGTGGGTATACAGAAAAAGGGAGCGCATAAAGAAACTGGAGACAAGAAAGAGGGGGGCGAAAACAAAAACGCAAGGAGTGTAGGAGCAGACAGCAGAAAAAAGCTCGTCCAGTCACGAGCTTTGGTAAAAACTCAAGACCTCCTAGAGCATCAAACCAGTGATCAGGCCCCCCTTGTGTTGTGGGATCGAGCTTCGGAAATCGAAAAAGGGGTGAGGTTTTTTGAAGGGGTAGCGTTTAGTGAATACGGCAAAAAGGTTCACGTGCGCACAGCACCACTCTTCGAAGCGGCTAAAAAGGCTGGTTATAATCCGCTTTATGCCATCGCGCACTTTTTGGTTTCGGCAGATTTTAATGGACAGAAAGATTGTTATCGTGTTTGGATTGGTTGTAGTAAATAGCCTCAAGTCTAAAAAACACTGCAAGCATCAAATCAAAGAGTAATGTTGGCAAGTTTTGCCTAATAGTCGGGGTACAATAGCAAAAATAGTGTTTCCTTTAAACATAAATATGTTTTCACGGGGCTAAACTTGCGTTGAGCCGGGCGTTTTTGACCAGGAGGGGTTAATGAGCGAAGCCGACAAAAACGATAACATGGCATCTAATTCTGCGTCCAGCAAGAGTGATGTTTCTAAGGATAAAAGCGTGCCAGAAGATACTTCAAAAGAACAGCACGCTGCTTCATCTTCTGACTCTCAGAAAGATGCTGCTCTTGATGATGCTGATAAACCCGCCAAAGATGTTGGAGAAAACGAAGAACTGCAAGCTCAGCATATGAAAAGCGAATTTGATAACAAAAAACAGAAAACCGAAGAGACTGGTTATAACGAATCAGGGGATGTAGATTTCCAAGAGACAGAGGGCTTTGAAGAAAACCTCGATAAGCCTCTTTTTTCAAAGTTCCATATTGCTCTTATGGCGGTTGTGGGTTGCTTGTTTGTGGGTACAGTTGCTATTGCAATTACTCTTGCGGTATGGCTTCAAAATCTTCCTGATTATTCAGATGCTGATGCTTTCAATACCATCAAGCCAACCGAAGTATATGCAAGTGATCACACTACGCTTCTAGCGCGTTTTCAGTTGGAAAATCGCGAACCACTCGATTCTATTGATAAGATTTCGCGTTACGCCGTAGAGGGCACGGTAGCAACAGAAGACGAACGCTTCTATGATCATGGCGGCGTCGACTTACTTGGTATGGGTCGCGCCGTTGTTAACAATATGCTTGGTGGTACGCTCGAGGGGGCCTCTACTATTACGCAGCAGCTTGTGCGTAACACCATTCTTCTTGATGAGATGGACGATATCACCTATAAGAGAAAGGCTCGCGAAGCATATCTTGCCATAGAGATGGAAAAGCTCTACAGCAAAGAAGACATTCTTTTGCTCTACATGAACACCATCAATTACGGTGCTGGTGCATATGGTATTGAAGCTGCGGCACAGCGCTATTATTCCAAATCCGCTTCGGACCTTACCTTGGCTGAGGCTGCTATGTTGGTGGGTATTCCACAGTCTCCTTCATATAACAACCCTCTATATTATCCCGATAATGCCCTTGAGCGTCGAAATGTGGTACTTGACCGCATGGTGTCAAACAAGGTAATTACCAAAGAAGAGGCAGAGGCTGCCAAGGCTGAGCCAATCAACCTTAACCCTACTGAACCTTCTATGGATGGCTTTGTAGCGTATCCTTACTTTGCGAGTTATGTACGCGATCAGCTTTTTTCAGATTCCTATAACTTATCGGCTACTGAAATATTTAAGGGTGGCTTAACGGTCTATACCACTCTTGATGTCGATATGCAGGAAATGGCAGAAGCTGCAGCTGATAGAGCAGAGAGCGAAATGAATAGCGCTTTGAGCGTTGGCATGACAGCTATTGATCCGAATACCGGTTATATCAAAGCTATGGTTGGTGGCAAAGATTTTTATGATCGCCAATGGAATTTGGCATCGCAAGAGGCTCGCCAGCCAGGCTCTTCATTCAAAACGTTTACATTAGTAACGGCTCTTGAGCAAGGTATTTCACCTAACACAAGCGTTAGTTGTTCAAGTACGGTTACCATTGGAAGCAATAAGCCAATCGAAAACATCAATGGCGCGGAATATGGAACTCGAAGCATTGCAAGCGCTTTTGCAATTTCTTCGAATACGGGCTTTGCGCGTCTTTGCGAAGCAGTGACGCCTCAGGCGGTGAGCGATACAGCACACCGTATGGGTATCACCTCTAATCTTGATCCAGTGCTTTCCTTGACATTGGGAACTTCTGACGTAACTACGCTTGAAATGGCGGATGCTTATGCAACTATTGCAAACGGTGGCACCCATTACGATGCCATTGCTATAGAGCAAATTCTCGATCGAAAAGGAAACGTGCTCCTTGATGCCTCTTCACCAGAAGGTAAACAAGTACTCTCTCCTGAAGTAGCCTGTGCAGCGCGAAAGGTAATGGAGGGTGTGATTAACGGCGGCACAGGTATGGCGGCGCGCATTAATACTGGTCAGCCGGCCGCAGGCAAAACGGGCACTTCGGAAAATTACATGGATAGCTACTTTGCGGGATTCACCCCTGAGCTTTCGGTGGCTATTTGGATTGGTGATCCTGATCGTGTTGTGCCTGCTACTACCGTTTCGGGTGCACGCGTCTTTGGTTACTTTATGAATGAGTGGTGTCAAGATCGTGCCATCGTTCCGTTCATGGAAGCACCGGATCCAACTTACAATAAAACATTCCCGAATGCCAACCTTGGCTTAACCAATATATCGTCAACAAATAAAGATGATGAAGAGAAGAAGGCGAAGGAAGAGGAAGAAAAGCGTAAAGCTGAAGAGGAGGCAAAGAAGAAGGCCGAGGAAGAAGCGGCTAAGCCTAAGCCAACTCCAACCCCTACCCCTACACCAGAACCTGAGCCTCCAACTCCTCCTACACCGGAGCCAGAGCCAGAACCAGGGCCTGAACCAGAACCGCCGACACCACCTGATCCTGGAACGGGAACAGGGACAGAATAGATCATTAATCTGTTTGAACTGGTGTAGGCCCTCGCAAGGGAAGTGAGCCGCGATTCTTTAGAAGTGAAGGCTTGGGCTGGAACGCACATAAGGGCAGACCCGCATAAGAATAGGACGCAATAAAGGGCGTCTGCGGTTTTACGGCTGCTTCTTATAATGGAAACGGTTTCGTTTACCTCAAAACCTTTCAACCTTGGGTTAACAGAGCATCGGATAATAGGTATTCTGTACAGAAGACTTTTTGGCTTCAAGCTGTTGTTATTACTAGAAGGTAGCCTCTCCGAATCTCATTAAGATTTGCTAGGGATAGTGCGTAGATAGGAACGATATGCTCAACGAGAATTTACAAGATGTGGTAAAGGGCATTGCTGCCAACTATCAGGCGGAAGAGATCTTCTTTACCGATCCTAATCATCATTTTCCAAACAAAAAAGCAATTACTCGTATGTTGGGTGACTTGCGTCGTGTGATGTTTCCCCGTTATTTTGGAGACGAAGCTCCTATGGGCTCTCATCCCGAGTATTTCATTGGCGAAACGCTTACACGTGTTGAAAATGTTTTACGTAAGCAAGTTTACGAGGCTCTTATGTTTCGTGATGGCGGCACGCTTTCTGAAGAGGAAATATGTGAGCGCGTCGATGAAATAACGCTCACCTTCCTTTCTCGCCTTCCCGAAATTCAGAGCATGCTTTTGAAAGATGTTCAAGCAGCGTTTGACGGAGACCCTGCGGCGCAGAGCAAAGAGGAAATCATCTTCTCCTATCCTGGTTTCTTCGCCATCTTCGTGTATCGCGTTGCTCATGAGCTCTATGTTCAGAACGTACCTCTTATTCCACGTATCATGACCGAGTATGCACACAGTGGTACTGGTGTTGATATTAATGCTGGTGCAACGGTTGGGGAGTACTTCTTTATTGACCATGCAACAGGTGTTGTTATCGGCGAAACCACCAACATTGGCAACCATGTAAAGATTTATCAGGGCGTTACGCTTGGAGCTCTTTCAACTCGTGCGGGCCAAAAACTTGCTGGCAAGAAGCGTCATCCAACCATTGAGGACAACGTAACTATCTATTCAAACGCTAGTGTTTTGGGTGGGGAGACGGTTGTGGGTGAAGGCGCTATCATTGCGGGTAGTTCCTTTGTTACCGAATCTATTCCTGCGGGTGCTCGTGTTGGTGTTAAGAATCAGGAAATCAACGTGCGCATTCCTGGTGAGAATAAGGGCGAAAGCAAGCCTTGGTATCACGAAGATAAATAACCGTTTAGAAAAAGCTATTAGAACTACGAAAAGGATGCGAATTGTTTCGCATCCTTTTTTTGTTAGAAAGCGTAGGGCCGAGGCCAAAAGAATGCCTTCTTTCTCGGATTATCTGATAGTCATGCAGAGGTATCTTAGCTGTGTAGTGAATTAAGGGCGTGATGCTCTAGAGGTGAGGTGGCTATACAAAAGCGTAGTTAGGCTAACTTGAAAACAGAATTAAGGCCTAAAAGTGGATTTGGGTTTAAAGCTAAAAGGCAAAGGTGAAGCGATATTCTACAGATTTGTAAACTCGATTTAACAACTAAGGCCATGAGTTAACATTGCGTGAACATACTCCCTTTTCTAGGGGTCTAGTCTTGTTTGAGCAGAAAAAGTGACTCGTTGTGTCTTCGTGGCCAGAAGGCAGAAAAACGGGAACTTTTCTCGCACGAGCAAAGGAAAACTTTGCTTCGCGAACAAACAAGATGCCCAGAAAGGGGAACAGACAAGCAATGGAAATTGCAACTCTTATTGTTGTCGGCATGGTAATTGTGACAGCGCTCGTGTTCGACTTCACTAACGGTTTCCACGATACCGCTAATGCAATGGCTACCTCGATTGCAACAGGCGCGCTGAAACCAAAAACAGCGGTTATTGCCGCGGGTACGCTTAATTTAATCGGTGCATTTCTTTCTACTGAGGTTGCCAAAACGATTTCAGGTGGAATTATTAATGAACAACAAGTGGTGATTGGACCTGAATTTATTTTTGCAGGTTTGGTTGGTGCAATTATTTGGAACTTGCTCACGTGGCTTGTTGGTTTGCCATCAAGTTCTTCTCACGCCTTGTTTGGCGGCTTGGTCGGAGCTGTTATTGTGGGTGCAGGTGTTGAAGGCGTTAACTTCATGGCTGTTCTTACTAAGGTTCTTATTCCTGCTTTAGTTTCTCCTGTGGTAGCTGGTCTTGCTGCGTGGGTGGCGGTGCGGTTGATACTGCGAATAGTACGTAAGATGACTGAAAGCAAGGTTGATTCTGGCTTTAGGCACGGACAAACTGTCACTGCTTGCTTGGTTGCTCTCTCGCATGGTACCAATGACGCTCAGAAAACTATGGGCATCATTACGCTAACCCTTATTGCGGTTGGCGCTCAGGCTTCGGGCACGGGTCCTCAGTTATGGGTAATTGCTGCTTGTGGATTGGCTATTGCTCTTGGTACCTATGCGGGTGGCTGGCGTGTAATCCGTACTCTTGGTAAAGGCTTAACTGAAATCAGCACTCCTCAGGGCTTTGCTGCAGAGGCAGCCTCTGCAACCACCATTTTGGTTTCTTCCCACTTAGGTTTTGCTCTTTCTACTACACAGGTTTGTTCCGGCTCCATTATTGGCTCAGGTTTGGGCAAAAAAGGCTCGAAGGTTAATTGGGGGGTTGCAGGACGCATGCTTATTGCATGGCTTGTTACGTTCCCTGCTGCTGGTTTAGTTGGAGCTGTTGCTTGTGCGGTAGCAAAGATTAGCCTTGCAGGAACAATTGGAGTTGCGGTTGCGGCCTTAGTAATCGCGGGAATTATCTTCAGGCTTTCGCGGCGCAATCCTGTTAATTCTCTCAATGTTAATGAGGCTTCAGAAGTTAAAGTGACTCCCGTTCAAACTGGCCATACTATGGTTCAGGCAGCGTAAGAAGGGAAATGAGTTATGCAAGAAATAATTAATTTTCTTACTGTTTTGGTTGTTGCCGTAGGCATTGCTGGTGGCTTAGGGGCGCTGTACGCATCTGGTCTTCGATTGTGGGCTCAAGGGGGTCTCGACAGCAAAGGCAATGCACGTATCATTAATCGTTTATGCTCAGTGATTTGCTTTACTGCTTGTGTGGTAATTATCCTGTTTGCGCTCTGGCTTATGATTCCGATGTTTCACTAATTAGAAGAGGGTTGAAGATACATGACCAAAATTCTTGTAGGTATTGATGGCAGTGAGCGAGGAGAACGCGCGCTTGAATGGGCTGTTCTTCATGCCGAAGAGGAGGCTACTGCTACAGGTGAAGCTTCTGAGCTAACTCTTCTTACCGTCCTCAACTCGGCACGTTTGCAGGGCGGCTTGAATGAAGATCTTGTTAAAAATGCGGTTGAGGCACTTCTTTCTCAGATGCTTCAAAAGCTCAAGGAAGAGCATCCACTCATCAAAGCTGAAAGTGCTGTTGTTAAGGGTGGCGTTGTGGATTATTTGGCGGATGCTGCCGAGACGCACGATATGGTAGTTGTGGGATCTCATCACGGCTCAACTATTGGTCAGACTATTGGTGGTGCTCGTGGATTACGTGTTGCGATTGCCGTTAAGGTTCCAACCGTTGTGGTTCCAGCTGACTGGAATTCTGCTAACGAGGGAACGGGCATTGTTGTTGCTGTTGGTCTTGATACGGTAAGCGATAATGCTGTTAATTTTGGCGTTGAAGAGGCAAAAAGAACTAAACAGCCACTTAAACTTGTGACTGCTTGGGGATTGCCTGCTTTCTTAAATAAACCTGCTGAAGCTATGGGTGGCGGTCTTGCTCCTGTTGGCGAACAGGCTCAGCAACGACTTGATGCTCGCGTGGAAGATATCAGGGTTCAAAATTCTACATTGGAAGTGTCTGGTGCAGCGATAGAAGGATCTTCACCAACGCGTGTTCTTATGGATTGCAGTAAGGGTACAAAAGCTCTTGTTTTGGGTACGCATTCCTACACTACTCTTGGAAGAACGCTTTTTGGTTCAGTCGTTCATAGCGTCCTGCTCAACTTGGTTGTTCCGACAATCGTTGTTCCCAAAGGGTAAGAATTTCTACGCTAACAACGGGATGCTCTAAATGTATAAAGCCTCGGTACTTAACAGTGTCGAGGCTTTATCGCTTACTTGACCTGTTTAAAGGGGGGGCTACTTCTTTACAACAGTGGAAGCGATCTTTGCTTTTTTGAGCGTGGGGTGCTCTTTGGTAACGCTGAGCATATTGAAAACAATAAGGGCGAGAATAATAAGCGTAAGAAGGGATGCAGGATCAAACGCTCCAACAACTTCAATGATAACGATTTCGTATACAAGAGAAACCACAGCAAGAACACCCATGAGAATTGCCGTAAAACTAACCGAGCGTTTGTCGTAGAACCAACGAAAACCTTGAATACTAATAACGGGTCCCATGATGGCGGTAAACAGAAGAACTAACGCTTCGTAGCGAAATAGATTTGCAACAGAATAGCCGTTATACATATTGCCACCAGAAGTGACAAGCTCGAATCCGTGGTACTCCTGGCCTTGAAAGTAGGAAGCAACGATACATCCAAAGCAGCCGAGAGCGCAAATTATGCCCCAGATAAAGGCAAAATTAAATAAACGATGCATGCGTGTTCTGGTGGGGGTCATAGGATACCCGTCGTCGCCGATGCGAACACCGTCGGCATCATAGTTGATAACGAGTGGTTTTTTTTCGGGTGCGGGTTCGGGATTGAGCGCTTTAGATTCGTCTTTTGAGTGGGGGCGAAGTCTCATTTTCTGCATCCTTTTTATAAACGGTCCGAACTTTTTATAGATGTTTTACGTGCAGCCAAACCAAGAATACAAACGCAAATTGGCAGACTGAATCTTACCGATTATACTCGGATTTTTTTAGAAAAAAAGTCCTACGTTTACAAGAACGTGGTCATTGTCATATTTATAGACCATACCTATAAATGCAGGTAAAATAACATGTTCAAAACGCGTTCAAACATTGACAGTCTCAAAAAGTAGTCAAATAATAACTCTTGGTTTTTTTGCGCGGGTTCATGTTTTATGGCGATGAAACGGCTCGGCGCAAGAGGTCCTAGCACAAAAGATCAATCTGATCTATCTTGATCTTTTGTGCTACTGGGCATGTGCCCGCCTTGAAATTCAATTCTCCGATTCCCCGTCGGGCCCCTGCTTTGAGTTTTGAGGTTTAGTATCCCTCTAAGTGCTTTTCTTCTAAAAAGTACGACATGTGAAAGAAAGGAATACAATGGCTACTGGTGCTATGAATTCTTCTTATCACGGTATCGCAGCACGTCTTGACCGTTTACCTATCAGTGGTTTCCACAAGAAGATCTTATGGCTTCTTGCTGGTATTACGTTCTGTGACTCCGTAGATATGGCCGTAGGCGGCCCTATCGGCATGGTTTTGCAGTCTGAAGGATGGATGTCTCTTGAGCAGTTTGCATTCTTCAACTCTATTACTATGATTGGCTATCTTGTTGGTGGCTTGTTGGCTGGTGCCATTTCTGACGGCATAGGTCGTAAGAAAGCAGTTATTATCTGCGGCACCGTATTTACTATCTTCTGTTTCGTTGCAGCAGGTTCTCCTAATGCAGACTTCTTAACGGGTTGTCGTTTCTTTATGGGTCTTGGCCTTGGTGCAGCATTTCCTGCGGGCTATTCGGCGTTGACTGAATTTACACCTCCTACCAAGCGTGGTAAGTATCAGTCATATGTGGGACTTATTGCTAATACCGGTACGCTTGTTGCTTCTGCAATTAACATGATTGTTCTTCCAATCCTCCATTGGCGCGCCGTATTTATCATTTGCGGCATCATCGGTGTTATTGTTGTTGTTCTTTGCCTCTTCTTCCTTGAAGAATCTCCTCGTTGGTTGGCGATGAAGGGTAAAAACGACAAAGCAGACGCGATTGTTTCTAAGCTTGAAGCAAAAGCAGCAGCAAAGGGTAAGCCTGTTGAGGATGTTCCTGAGTCTGAAATTAAGCGTCGTGAAGGTGAAGAAGTTGTTAAAGATCTACCTTGGTCCTTCCTCTTTAAGAAGAAGATGCTTCCTCGCACCCTTACTGCAATGTTTATCTGCTTCACGATGAATGTTTTGGTCTACACCGTTATTACTTGGACTCCTACTGTTCTTAAGTCCAACGGCTTTGACGTTAATATGTCCACTGTTTTGACGGTTGTTATGCAGCTTGGCATTCCGGTTGGTGTTGGCCTTCTTACCTTCTACGTAGAGAAGGTAAACCGCAAAACTATCTTGATTGTTACTTATGTTTTGATCGCTATCATTGGTCCTATTTGGGCAATGCTCCCAACCGACAACACGGTGCTTATCATGATCGTTGGTTTCTTGCTCTGCGTTTGCACGTTCACCAACTCTGTTACTACCGCAGCAATTTATCTTTCCGAACCATTCCCAACTGCCTGCCGCATCCGTGGTGCTGGTGTTGCTAATGCGTTCGGTCGTCTCGCTGGTATCTTTAGCCCCTTGTGGATTGCTTTCTTCCTTGCAACGTCTGGCGTATTTTCGGTATACGTTGTTAATGGTGCAATCGCAATCTTTACTGCGATTTGGGTTGCAATCTTTGGCGTTGAAACTCGTGGTCGTACCCTCGAGGATATTACAAAGGGTCTTTTGGACTAGATGATAAAGCGATTCTCGTAACCGCTTTATTCATAGAAAAAGGAGCTCTAGGGGGAGCTCCTTTTTTTGTTATTTGGGCTTATAGGAAAATAAATGTTGATGAAATAGGTATATAACCGCAGATAAAGGCCCCTTTTGGGGCCTTTATAGTTGTCTAGTATCAACTACTTACTCGGAAAATATGTGCTGATAGATTCACATAAAACACCAGTTCAATAGGCAAAAGACACCTGTTGGTTGACGTTAATGAACTGGCAGGTGTATTTCGGCCTACTGAATGGCGTCATGGATTTCTTGAAGTGACTTCACTTCTGCATCCGCTGCTTCTTTCACTGCTTTAACTCCAAGCGCGGTAGCAAGTCCACCAGCCATGGTAGTTACATAGGGAATATGAGCTTTAATGGCCGCTTTTCTAATATAGCTATCGTCTTCCATGCTCTCGGTGCTGGAAGAAGGCGTATTCAGAACAAGGGCAATGGTGCCGTTTGTGATATGGTCGATCAAGTTTGGTCGGCCTTCATGGGCCTTGAATACTTTTTCTGATTGTATACCCGCTTCGGTAAGGGCATTATGAGTACCATCTGTCGCCATGAGTGAAAAACCTGCGTCAATGAAAGCACGCGCAACTTCTTCTAAGTCGTCCTTATTGCGATTGCTGACACTCATGAGCACTACACCTTCAGTTGGAAGGCATGTCTGAGTTGCCTCTTGAGCCTTAAAGAATGCCTCTCCGAAGGTGCTCGCAAGCCCTAGTACTTCACCGGTAGATCTCATCTCTGGCCCTAAAATAGGATCAACCTCAGGGAACATATTAAAGGGGAATACGGCCTCTTTAACTCCGTAGTGTTGGTAATGGGCTTCTTTTATTGCGCCAACAGGGGAGGGTCGTCCTGTAAGGGACGAAGTCATAACATCGGTAGCAATTTGAACCATCTGAATGCCACATACCTTTGAGACTAAAGGAACGGTGCGGCTTGCGCGGGGGTTTGCCTCAAGAACGTATACGGTGTCGCCTTCGATAGCGTATTGCATGTTCATAAGGCCAACAATATGCATTGCTTCAGCAATTTTGCGTGTGTATTCTTTGATGGTTGCTAAATTCTCATCGGAAATATTAACCGAAGGAAGAATGCAGGCGGAGTCACCCGAATGAATGCCAGCAAGTTCAACGTGCTCCATTACGGCAGGAACAAAAGCGTGGGTTCCGTCACAGATTGCATCCGCTTCACATTCGAGGGCGTGATTGAGGAAACGATCAATAAGAATGGGTCGATCGGGAGTTACGCCAACAGCAGCTGCCATGTAGTTGCGCAGGTTTTCGTCGTCGTAAACTACCTCCATACCGCGGCCTCCCAAGACATAGCTGGGACGAACCATAACGGGGTAGCCAATTGAGTGGGCAATCTCAAGGGCATCCTCAATGGTGACCGCCATACCTGCTTCAGGCATGGGAATGCCAAGACTATCCATGATGGCGCGGAAACGATCGCGGTCTTCGGCAAGATCGATAATCTCAGGAGATGTTCCTAGGATATTTACTCCTGCTGCCTCGAGTTGGCTTGCTAAATTAAGGGGAGTTTGTCCGCCAAATTGAGCAATAACACCTAAAGGTTTTTCCTTCTCGTAAATTGAAAGAACGTCCTCTGCTGTGAGAGGTTCGAAGTACAGTTTGTCAGAAGTATCGTAGTCGGTCGAAACGGTTTCGGGGTTGCAGTTTACGATAATCGTTTCAAAACCAAGCTTCTTTAAACTAATAGCCGCATGAACGCAGCAGTAATCAAATTCAATTCCCTGACCAATGCGATTAGGACCTCCGCCTAGAATCATGATCTTTTTACCGTTGGAAACAGGGCTGTTGTCAGGCGCATTATAGGTTGAGTAGTAGTAGGCGCTGTCTTTTGTTGAGCTAACATGAACGCCTTCCCATGCTTCAGTGAGCCCAATGCTCAAGCGGTGATTTCGAATGGTGGTTTCGTCAAGGTTGAGCAGTTCTGCAAGATAGCGATCGGCAAATCCGTTTTTCTTTGCGGAAATAAACTGTTCATCTCCTGGGATTTCGCCTGAATGATTTTTGGCGAAGGAAAGAAGTGCTTCTTCCTCCTCAACGAGTTCTTTCATCTGCTCAATGAAATAGGTTTTAATTGCGGTGAGTTCATGGAGTTCGTCTACGGTAGCTCCCTTTCGAAGAGCTTCATACATTATGAACTGGCGCTCGCTTGTTGGAATTCGCAGAAGAGACAGGAGCTCCTCTTTGGTCTTTTCGTTAAAGTCTTTTGCGAATCCAAGGCCGTAGCGACCAATTTCAAGGGAGCGAATTGCTTTCTGGAAAGCCTCTTTGTAGGTTTTGCCGATGGACATCACTTCGCCCACCGCTCGCATCTGTGTTCCGAGTTTATCTTCGACGCCTTTAAACTTCTCAAATGCCCAGCGTGCAAATTTCAACACAATATAGTTACCATCGGGAACATATTTATCAAGTGTTCCGTATTTTCCGCACGGGATTTCATCAAGAGTTAGGCCGCTTGCAAGCATTGCTGAAATGAGGGCGATAGGAAAGACCGTTGCTTTAGATGCCAATGCTGAAGAGCGGCTGGTTCGCGGATTGATTTCGATAATGATGTCGCGGTCGGTTACGGGGTCGTGCGCCCATTGAACATTGGTTCCGCCGATTACCTGAACAGCTTCAACAATCTTGTAGGACTTTTCCTGTAAGCGTTTTTGTACTTCTTCGGAAATGGTGAGCATGGGAGCAGAACAAAATGAGTCGCCCGTGTGAATACCAAGAGGGTCAATATTTTCAATAAAGCAGACGGTAATCATGTTGTTGTTCGCATCGCGCACAACCTCAAGCTCCAGTTCTTCCCAGCCCAAAATGCTTTCTTCTACAAGTACCTCATGAACAGGAGAAGCCTGTAAGCCGCGTGCAACAACGGTTTTTAATTCGTCAATGTTATAGACTAAACCTCCGCCTGTGCCACCCATGGTATAAGCGGGGCGAAGGACGCAGGGGTAGCCAAGCCTGTCCGCAATGGCCACCGCGTCGTCAACCGAATAGGCAACTTCACTTCGTGCCATTTCAATACCAAGAGAATCCATTGTTTCTTTAAAGGCGTTGCGGTCTTCACCGCGTTCAATAGCATCAACTTGGACGCCAATTACCTTAACACCGTATTTGTCAAGAACACCTTTTCGGTTGAGCTCTGCGCAAAGGTTAAGGCCTGATTGTCCGCCTAAATTAGGCAAAAGAGCATCAGGGCGTTCTTTTGCGATGATTCTTTCTATTCGCTCTACATTAAGTGGCTCGATATAAACCGCATCGGCAGTGTCGGGGTCGGTCATAATAGTGGCGGGGTTTGAGTTAACAAGAACAATCTGATATCCCAGCTTGCGAAGTGCCTTGCAAGCCTGCGTGCCAGAGTAATCAAACTCACAAGCTTGGCCAATAATGATAGGTCCAGATCCGATAATAAGAACTTTTTTGATGTCGGTGCGCTTGCCCATGAAACACCCCTTTATATGTTGGTAGCAAATACTGGCAGCCTTATATTCGGCATGAAGCCGTTGTTAAGCTCTTGCTATTGTAGTTGAATGAACGGGAAAGCGATTGACACATTGGGAACTAAAAGGGATAGTTTGGTGCTCGGTTTGAGATACTATGATTACTTACGCACCAGTAGAGAGGTAATACTATGAACATTCCCGCTTTTTTACGCGATGCTGAAATGGAGCTGTTGGATAAACTCGGCACTTGCCAAACTAAAGAAGAATTGGATAACGCACTTACTCAGGAAGGAATAGACCATACTGCAGCCGATCTTGGTCCTTTGTTCGCGGCGCTTACGCCTATGCGTTCACCTTCTGCCGCTGATGATTTGTTCAGTAATTTTTCAAGCGCAGATTTCGAGAGCATGGCCTCAAAGCTTCAATCTATGATGTCGAGTGGTGTAAATCCAGTCGAAAAGACCAAGGATCATCCTTCGGGTGTGGATATGGGAAGTCTTAACGATTTACTTTCGTTTCTTTCAAGCAATAAAGAGAAGTAGGCTATCTTTAAGACAGAGATTTACGTGAGGTGTTTAATTATAAGGAGGGGTAAGTATGGCAATAATCGTTAGACTTTTGCAGGCATGGCCCTTTATTGTGGTGTTGGGGCTTCTTGCGGTTGTCGTGTATTTCGTGGTTTCGTGGGCGAAATCACCCACGCGTGCAAAAGAGGTGCTCATTAAGCTATTCACTATTTTAACGGGTGTTCTTGCGGTGCTTTTTACCCTTGCGTCGCTGTATGCGTTCTTTGAACATAGCATGAACGTGCTTGAACTGGTTGGCTCATTTGACATTATCGCAGTTGTTGCCTTGCTCATTACACGTATCTGCCGTTGGCGCTTCGTTAAGAATCATCCCAACTATAAAGATAAACCCGAAAAAACTGACTGGATATGATGAGGAAACGGAAGGCAGCTAGTCATCATGGGAGTTCCTAAGGTAAACCGAACGGTAAAACGAACCATTGATCTCGTTCATCTTTTCGCGGCCTCTATCTGGCTTGGTGGGTTTGCTGTTCTTTTCGTGCTTACCCTCAACAATGGCGCTGCGTTGGGCCTTGTGGGGCTCGACACACGTGCGTTTATCGATGCATTTCGTTCGCAATTCATTGTGCCGTGTATCCCCTTCCTCATGGCAACAGCGGTGCTGTATGGCATTTTGACCTCGTGGGGCTTCGCCAAGCATGGTTGGCTGGTGGCAAAGTGGATTTTGAGCGTTGTGGTTATTGTGGGGTTTACTCTGCTGCCACCTTCAACAGCAACGGTGGGGGCGATGTTTGTGTGCGTTATCGCGCTCTTTGCCCTTTCTGTATTTAAGCTTGGTATGAAAAAAGCGAAGGCAAAAAGCGCGCGTTAAGGGATAATTCGTCTGCTTGTCTTGCTGCTGTCTGGTTAGCCAGCCCTTCTTATGAGCAATTACTCTTCCTCGATTGGTGATTTATAGATTGAAATATCTTCTGGTGAGTTTTCATTGCTTGCAGCCGATTATGCAGCATGCGTTCGATAAATCGTTTGGGCTCATAGAAGACTCACCAGTGATTAAACTACTCAGATGTGACTTGCGTGAAGCCTTCTGGCGAAAGTGTCATTATAGCTTTCGTAATCTAACAATAGCGAAGTACCCAAGAATAAAAATCACCCCAATCGATTTCATCTGCTGATAACGCGATGAACTTATCAGCCAGATCTCCGACTTCAGGTTCGAAGTTGTAGTCATTAGTTTTAAGAAATGCAGCCATGCACGCAGCAGCAGTGCGCTTATTGCCATCGATGAAAGGATGATTCTTTACTATGCCAAACGCAAGCCTTGCCGCTTTTTCAGGAATAGTAGGGTATAAGTCAATCCCAGCGAAGGTTTGAAACGGTTGTCCTAGAGCAGATTCAAGTAGGCCAGAATCTCTTATACCTGACAAGCCTCCAAAGGATTCAGTCATAACCTTATTGATTGCTATGGCTGTTTCATATGAGATATGACGAATCTCAGACATTACTCTGCCATTCGTTTAAAGTCTTCGGAATATTTTTCTGCAAAAGTTATGGCAGCACTAATTGCATCCACTTCAGTTTTAGCTGGTGTAGCATTGGCGGATATCTCAAAAGGGATGCGGCGTTCACGAACAACTTGGCGAGTAAAGATATTGACAGCAGTAGTAAAGCTCATACCCATTTCGCCAAAAACATCATCTGCCTGTTGTTTCAAATCTTCATCCATGCGAATGGTCACATTTGAAGTAGGCATAGTGATACCTCCTAAAATATCTGTATTTAGGGGATATTATACAAGTATTTTAAGTTAAATGCACGTAATTAGGTAATTATATGCACATAATTTAATATAAGCCCTTATTTCCATTCAATAGTCAAAAGCTGTCTCCAGTTTGCTCCAGTTTGTCCTATTTGCACCTAGTCTCGAAAATTGCCGCGAATCCATGGGATCAAATTTGGGTCACGGTTTTTCGGGTCATTCGAGGCAATTTTGTGGGTCACGGTGGGTCACGGCAAGCTGCGAGCGGCAGCCAATGGCCGCATGGACATCGCAAAAGCCGTCGTCAAATTTCCCCTCCACGGTTTGCCGTTCCCGAATCCATGGCGGGGCGCGTCCATTTCATGCGCCCAATCAAGTTGAGCGTATGATTCCAGTCTATCTTGAACGTCAGCAACGATAGCGTCGAGGTTGACGTGGTCGGTTGCCAGTGGCCGGCTATCCTTCTCCAAGTGCTTTCTGATGGCGGTCGTATCGGTATGACCTGTAGTGAACTTGGTATAGAGCATTAGATTCTCTCCAGCTCATAATCCATCAGCGCATCGACCTCCGCAGAGAGGCCGTGTGCCGTTTGTTTCTTTGCCTGTTCGAGGTTCTCGTTGGCCTTGAAGGGAAGGCTCTTTTCTGAACAGCCAAAGACGTTCCGTGATAGCGTTCAATGAAATTTACTCAATAGGTTATAAATAACCAAAAAAGGTATATGGTTATTCAAAACCATCTGTGATATAGTGAATTCAATGGTTATCAATAACCAGAACAACGAGAGGAAGAACATTGGCTTACAGCACTGCAGACATCAACAGCATCGATCGGGCAGTCTCCGACAAGCTCAGGGCCTTCGTGAAGGCGGAAGACTGCTATCCGCTGGTTTGCGTCGCGCATTATGCGATCAACAAGAACATGACCTCCGAAAGCGTTGAGGAAATCGCCCATGCCGCGGCAGAGGGAAGCGACGATGTCGAACAGCTCCTTCTGTCCGTTATTGCGCCACTGTCAAAGGACAACATGTTCGAGGAAGCGGTGGATACGGTTCGCGGTCTCGACAACGACGATGTCGAGGCTTATCTGAGGTACGGCACAATTCCGAGGAACGTGTTCGATACCGAGGCGTCTACGCCAGATGGAATCGCAAGGCTTGCGCTTGAGATTCTTGACGTCGAAGACGGCGACAGGGTCGTTGACTACGGGTGCGGAAAGGGAAACTTCCTGGAGATGGCGAAGGCGAGCCACCCGACGTCTAATGTCATCGGGGTCGAGGCAAACGCCAGAACACTTGCTCTGGCAGAGATCCGTTCCAAAGCTTCCGAATCGAATATCGAGTACCATATGGGCGACATGTTCGGCTTCTACGAGGAGCACATCGCTGCGAATCCCGTTGACAAGGCATTTTCGAACTACCCCTGGGGCATTCGCACCACTCACCTTCAGGGAACTTCACGGTACATCGACGACGTTCTCAAGGGCATAGGCCGCTATGGTCGCCCCTCCTCTGCGGACTGGGTGTTCAACCAGCTCTTGGTTGACTCCCTGACTCCCGAGGGGACAGCCGTCGCCATCATGTCGAACGGAGCGTGCTTCAATGGCACCGACCGCTCGGTTCGAGAGTACTTCGTGAAGAACAAGTTCATTGAAGCAATCGTGGCCCTTCCGAAGGGCGTGTTCGCCCCGTACACGATGATTCAGACCTCCCTCATTGTCCTTCGGACCGGAGGGTCAAAGGGAATCCGTTTTGTCGACGCATCCGACCTTGGTGTGAACGATCGACGAGGATCTTCGCTCGATGACGAGGCAATCGAAGCGATTCTGGGCCGCTTGTCGGAAGACTCCGAGAAAAGCGCCGTCAAATCTATCGAGGAGATTGCCTCAAGGGATTTCGACCTCTCCGCCAAGCGTTACCTCGAAAAGGAAATCAAGGTGCCGAACGCAGTTAACCTCGGAAGCGTCTGCGACATCATCCGCGGCGCCAGCGTCAGGGCGGCAGACCTCGACGCCCTCGTATGCGACGAGGATACTGGGATGAGCTATCTCAACCTCGGCAACATCGCCGATGGCTCCATCGACGAGGACCTTCCGAACCTCAGGGAGCTCGATTCGAAGTTGGAGAGGTACTGCATAGAGGATGGCGACGTGCTCGTCTCGAAGAACGGCGCGCCGTTCAAGGTGGCGGTAGCGGACGTTCCGGAGGGGCGGAAGATCCTTGCCAACGGCAACCTATACATGGTCAGGGTCGATAGGGAGAAGATAGACCCCTACTACCTCGCGGCGTTTTTGAGCAGCCCCATGGGCAAGGAGCTGCTCGCTCGAGAGGCGGTCGGCACCACAATACCCAACGTTCCAGTGAGAGCCCTCGCCGCCCTCCAGATTCCCCTCGAGGACGAGAACCGCCAGAAGTCGATAGCCTCGGCCTACCTCGCCAAGACCGACGAGATAAAGGTCCTGAAGTTGCGTCTCCAGCGCGCGCAGAAGGAAGTCGCGGATCTCTTTGACGAGGAGGCCTAGCATTGGCACACCTCACCATCACAGAGCTCTCAGATCTCTGTGACGCGATGATGGATCGGATGGGGCTGGAGCTGCTGCCTGACATCACCAAGGCGAACCGGGAGGACTCCCTTGAGGAGCTTCTGTCCTCGTTGGGGATGTCCGACCTTCTAGGGAATCGGGAAGATCGAGGCGAAGAGCTCTACTCTGGCAAGATTATCGTTTTGGGAGCCAGCGCGGTAAACGTCGACAAGCTGCGAAGCGTCGCTCGAAAGAAGGGCTTCGATCCGAATCGCTTCGAGTTTCAGCTCGATTACGGTCGACTCAAGCATTTCGACTTCGGCAAGATTCGCGGCACGATGGGCTATGCGGCAATCTTTGCAGGTCCTATGCCGCACAAGACCCCCGGCGCCCTTGAGACTTCCAGCTTTATAGCGAGGGTCGAGAACAATCCCGACGAGTACCCAACACTCATCAAGCTTCAGGCTGGCAACGACCTCAAGATAACCGTCAACAGCTTCAAGCACGCGCTCGGTCAGCTTGAGACCTTGATGGGAGCAGCATAGAGGCGCTTTCATTCCGACCTTGCGAGGGGAGGCTAAACGACGAATTAGAAGTAGTAAAATACGTTGTATTGCAATCGTATTTTCGAGGAGTACATACACATGGAATACATTGACCTCGTCAAGAGTAATGCCGACGCAACGGATATGAGGGCATTTCTTGCCGATGGGGAAAACGTTGCCGTCACAATTCGCATTCCCCAGAACCTTCGCGATTCCGCCAAGAAGGAAGCAGAACTCAGGGGTACTACTTTCAGTTCGCTTCTGCGTGAGTGTCTTGTGAATGAGCTTATAAAGGAGAATAACTAGTAATGAATCATTCGGAACTGTCAAGCTTTATCTGGGGCACGGCAGATCTGCTGCGCTCGAGCTTCAAGCAGCACGAGTACGGCGACATCATCTTGCCGTTCACGGTGATGCGCCGCTTGGACACAGTGCTCGAACCGACAAAGAAGGCGGTGCTCGACGCATCCGCAAAGCAAGTGCCCGACGCTTTGCGTGACACCATGCTCAAGAAGGCGGCGGGCGCCGATTTCTATAACACCTCGCGCTTCACCATGCCCGACCTGCTGGACGACGCCGACGGCATACGCGAGAACATCACCAACTATGTCACAGGCTTCAGCCCGGAGATCTACGACATCTTCGAGCAGTTCAAGATCTTCGACGTCATCAAGGACCTCGATGAGAATGATCTGCTGTTCTTGGTCATAGAGCGCTTCTGTAAGCCGGAGCTGGACCTGAGTCCGGAGTCGGTGAGCAACGCCGACATGGGCGACGTCTACGAGGAACTCATCCGCAAGTTCTCAGAAGCATCCAACGAGACCGCCGGCGAGCACTTCAGTCCGCGCTACGGGCTGCGCCTGGCGACCGAGCTCCTCATCGCAGGCGAGATGGACGACCTGACCCAGCCCAACCGCATCGTGAAGGTGTGCGACCCCTGCGCGGGCACCGGCGGCGCGCTCACATGCTTTGCCGACCGCGTGGCCGAGATCAACCCGAAGGCCACCGTGGTCACCTACGCTCAGGAGATCAACGCTCAGTCCTACGCCATCTGCAAGTCCGACACCATCCTCAAAGGCGGCAGCACCGTTAACGTCCACAAGGGTGACACACTGGCTGACGACCAGATGAAGGGCGAGACCTTCGGCTACCAAATATCGAACCCTCCATACGGCGTGGACTGGAAGAAATCCAAAGTGGTCGTTACTAATGAGCACGATAAAGAGGGGTTCGCCGGAAGGTTCGGCGCTGGGCTGCCGCGCATCAGCGACGGTCAGTTGCTCTTCGTACAACACATGGTATCCAAAATGCGCGCGTCCGAGGAGGGCGGCGGCCGCATCGCCGTGTTCCTCAACGGAAGCCCGCTGTTCACAGGCGCAGCTGGCTCGGGCGAGAGCGAGATTCGCCGCTACCTGCTGGAGCACGACCTGGTAGAGGCCATCGTCGCCATGCCCAACGACTTCTTCTTCAACACGGGCATCGCCACATACATTTGGGTAATCGACAACACCAAGGAAGAACGCCGCCGCGGCAAGGTGCAGCTCATTAACGCCAACGGCATCTACTCCAAGATGCGCAAGAGCCTCGGCTCCAAGCGAAACGAGCTCACCGACGGGCAGATCGCCGAAATCGTCGAGCTGTACAACGACTTCGAAGACGCCGACCCCAAGCTCTCCAAGGTGTTCGCGAACGACGAGTTCGGCTACGTGACCGTCGATGTGCGCAGGCCGCTGTGCGACGATAACGGTGATATCGTGCGCAAGAAGAACGGCAAGCCGGAGGTCGATAAAGAGCTGAACGACACCGAGAACATCCCGCTCACGGAGGACGTCGACGAGTACATGGCTCGCGAGGTGCTGCCCTACGCTCCCGACGCCTGGATCGAGCCACGCAGGCAGAAGAAGGGCCAGCGGCTCGAGCTGCGCGACGGCGGTGTCGTGGGCTACGAAATTCCGTTCACGCGCTACTTCTACGAGTACACCCCGCTGCGCACCAGCTCTGAGATTCTGGCCGATATCAAGGACGTTGAAGCGAGAATTGCCAAGAGCCTGTCGAGGATCGGGTTGCGCTGATGGAACGATACGAGAGCTACAAGGATTCCGGCATCGAATGGATCGGCGAGATTCCTGAGGAGTGGACGAAGCGGAGGATCTCTGCACTCTACAACGCGAGGAATGTAAAAGTGAGCGACAGGGATTTTCCTCCGCTCTCGGTGACTATGCAAGGAATTCTTCCTCAGCTTGAAACGGCCGCCAAAACGCAAGACGGCGACAATAGAAAGCTAGTGAAGAAGGGCGATTTCGTCATCAACAGTCGGTCTGACAGGCGAGGCGCTTGCGGTATATCCGACAGAGATGGGTCAGTCACGCTAATCTCAAACGTTCTCGCTCCCAAGTCGCTTGATCGCATGAACAATCGTTACTTCTCCTATCTTTTCAAAACCGAAGGCTTTGCCGATGGGTTCTATAAATGTGGAACCGGAATAGTCGATGACCTCTGGTCTACAAACTGGTCTCGCATGAAGAACATGGATGTTTGCATACCTGGATTGCCTGAACAGGAAGCCATCGCGAACTGGCTCGACGAGAGGGCCGCGGAGATTGATTCCCTCATCGCAGAGACCGAGAGGTCCGTCGAGCTCCTGGAGGAGTACCGCCGCTCCGTCATCTCGGAGGCCGTCACCAAGGGCATCGACCCTGACGCTCCCATGAAGGACTCCGGCGTCGAGTGGATCGGCGAGATTCCCGAGGGGTGGGAGCTACCTAAGCTTGGTTTGATTGCGACCGTTGAAAGCGGCGCCACTCCAAATCGCGAAAGAGAAGATTATTGGGGCGGAGAGATTCCATGGTATAAGACGGGGGAGCTCAATAACGGTCTTCTTCGCATGGCCGAAGAAACGATTACTGAAACAGGTTTCTCAAGCTCATCGACCAAGCTATTTCCTGCAGGAACATTGCTAATTGCGATGTACGGACAGGGAAAGACGCGTGGGATGACGGGAATTACGACTACTGGCTCATGCACAAATCAAGCCTGTGCTGGTATTCAGGTTAATGGTGACGACGTTAACCCTCGGTACCTTCAGTATTATTTCATCGCATCGTACTTTCCAATTAGAGAGGTTGCCTTGGGGAGTGGCCAGCCAAATCTAAGCATTGATTTGCTGAACAGCTGGAAAGTTGTTGTTCCGCCATATTCCGATCAATTGCGGATTGTTCAACGCCTCGATAGTTTTTCGGAGGATATCAAAAAAGTTTGTAACGAAAAGAACAGGTATTTGGAACTTCTCCGTGAATACCGTAAGTCCCTCATCTCGGAAGCGGTCACTGGCAAGTTCAAGGTTCCGGGGGTGGATTAAATGACGCAAATCGAATTCGAGACCATCAAAGAAGACGGCAACACCTTCTATAAGGTGGTCGGCACGACCACCGAGCGCAACTTTGAGGACGACGTCGAGCGCCTGATGCACGAAGCGGGATGGATCACGTTCGAATCCAATATCGCCGCACAGGCGGATTACGACCGAAAGCTCGCCCTGAAGGTCGATTCGCTGGTGGGTTTCGTGAAGCAGACCCAGCCCAAAGAATGGGCGAAGATCGAGAAGCAATACGGCGCCCATGCCAAGGAGCGCTTCCTCAAGCGGGTGACCGACGAGCTGGAACCCCATGACGACCGCGGAGGCGTCATAGCCGTGCTGCGCCGCGGAATCAAGATGGCGCCGGGCTCTCACTTCCGCCTGTGCGCCTTCAAGCCGGCATCCGACAAGAACCCAGAAGCCGTGGAAAATTACAAGGCAAACCGCTTCGAGCTGGTGCGCCAGCTCCGCTTCGGCACGCTACCCGATGACGCTAACGATTCCGTGGACGTGGCCTTGTTCCTTAACGGCATCCCCGTGGTCACCATGGAGCTGAAGAACAATCTCTCCGGCCAGCGCACTGCTCACGCCGTGGAACAGTACAAGCGCGACCGCAGCCCCAAGGATCTTTTGTTTAAGCCTAACCGCCGCGCTGTGGTTCACTTCGCACTGGATTCCGAGACGGTTCAGATGTGCACGTGGCTCGCCAACGGCAAGTCGGTCTTCCTGCCCTTCGACATGGGCAACGGCAAAAACGGCGCCGGCAACCCGCCCAACCCGAACGGATATCGCACCCAGTACCTGTACTCGCAGGTCCTGGCGCCGGATTCTCTGCTGGACATCCTGCAGCGCTTCGTGCGTGTGGATTACGACCCCGACACCCATGCCATGAAGCGCGTCATCTTCCCACGCTACCACCAGCTGGACGCCGTTCGCAAGCTGGTCGCCGACGCGCGCCGTAACGGAGCGGGCAAGAGCTACCTGATTCAGCACTCGGCGGGCTCTGGCAAGTCGAACTCCATCGCCTGGCTAGCCCACCACCTGCAGTCGCTGCACGATGCCACCGACAAGCCCGTGTTCGACACCGTGGTGGTCCTCACCGATCGTCGGAACCTGGACGCGCAGCTCTCCGAGACCATCGATTCGGTGGAGCACGTCACGGGCGTGGTGCGCCGCGTGCGCGAGGAGGACGGATCGGCGGGCCTGCGCGACGCGCTCAACTCTGGCGCAAAGATTGTCACGTCCACCATCCAGAAGTTCCCCTACATCTGCTCCGAGACTAAGGTAACCGGGAAGAGGTTCGCCGTAATTATCGACGAGGCGCACTCGTCGCAGTCCGGCAAGACCAACGCCAAGATGAAGATGGCCCTAATGGACCAGGACCTGGACCCCGAGCAGGAGCCCTGGGACGATGAGGGCGAGATGGCCAAGGAGATGCGGGCCCAGGGAAACATCCCCAACATCTCGTTCTTCGCTTTCACCGCCACGCCCAAGGCCTCGACGCTGGAGGTGTTCGGCACCCGCGATGAGCTTTGCGAGACGGATAAGGACGGCATGGTTCTGCCGCGCCCGTTCCACCTGTACTCCATGAAGCAGGCCATCGAGGAGGGCTTCATCCTGGATGTGCTGGAGAACTACACTTGCTTCGAGAGCTACTTCAAGCTGGTGAAGACCATCTCCGACGACCCCAAGTACAAGGAGATGAAGGCCAATCGGGCCCTCTTCGGCATCGTTGAGTGGAACCCGCGAATGCTGGAGAAGAAGGCTCAAATCATCGTCGAGCACTTCATGAACGACGTGGAGGGCGTGCTCGACCACAAGTCGAAGGCCATGGTGGTCACCTGGAGCCGTCCGATGGCCTACCGCCTGTACCGTGCCATGGTCGACTACATTGAACAGGAGCGCTATGCCTGCGAGGTAATGGTGGCGTTCTCGGGCAAGCTGGAGGTGGACGGCGCCGAGGTGACTGAGTCGAGCGTCAACGGGGTGCCTGATACGCGCACCGCCGAGGTGTTCGACGAGGACTCCAAGCGCATCATCGTGTGCGCCAATAAGTTCCAGACTGGGTTCGACCAGCCCAAGCTCTGCGCCATGTACGTGGACAAGAGCCTCACCGGCGTGGCGGCCGTGCAGACGCTGAGTCGCCTCAACCGCACGTGCTCCATCCCTGGCAAGCGAACCTTCGTGCTGGACTTCTTCAATGACTGGGAGACCATTCGCGCGTCGTTCGCCAACTACTACGAGGCGACCGAGCTGGATGCGGCAACGGACCCCGACGTGATCTACAACCTGGCCGAGCGCCTGGACGGCTACCGGGTCTACAGCCGCGCGGATGTCGATGCGGTAGCCGACGTCTACTTCGACGAGGTCGACCAGAGCAAGGTGCTCTCGCGGGTTGAGGCGCGACTGGCGCCGGCGGTCGACAGATGGAAGGCACTCGAGGAGGAGAGGAAGCGCGAGTTTAAGGCGCTGCTGCGCAAGTTCCTGCGCTCGTACTCGTTCATCACGCAGATGGTCCAGCTGGGGGACGAGGAGCTGCGCCGGCAATTCGTCTACTCGGGCTTCTTGGTGAAGAAGCTCTTTCTGGAGACCGCCGAGACGCCGGACCTGCGCGACAAGGTGGAGCTGGAGTACCTTCGCATCGAGGACAAGGGCACCCAGGCGATCAAGCTGGAGAGCGAGAAGCTGCACAACGGGGGCGCCAACGCAGGCGTCGCCAAAGAGGAGGAAGAGGAGCTGCTGAGCGTCCTGGTTGAGCGGCTGAATAGCGAGTTCGGAGCCCAATGGGAGGATGCGGACAAGGTGATTAAAGCCTGCGCGGACAAGATCTGCGAGGACGAAGACTTCGTCCAGAAGGCCCGTACCAACTCCATGGGCGACCTGCGTGCGATCTTCGGCGATGTGATGATGCAGGCGCTCGCGGCAATCCTCTCTGACAGCACGGACATGTACGAGAAGTTCAACGAGAACCCGGATGCCTACATGCGGGTCATGAACGATGATCTGTTGCCATACGTATATCGGAAATGCAACGAGGAAGAATGAGGCGACTGTGAGACTGTTCGATGCAAAACAGCTGACAAGCGAACTCGCAGATCGTAATGCTCGCCTGAAGAACGAAATATCATCACTGAGCTCCTTAGACATGGATTCGACCGACAGGTCTGCCTGGATTGACCACTTCGTCTCAAAGTACGCAATCGATCCTTTGGAAGTATTTGAGGACCATCGCGAGCTGGAAGTCGAAGAAAAGCAGGTCGAAATCTTCAACGAATGGAGTCGGTTTGGGTATGGGGAGCCAAAATACCTGAAAGTTCTCGGTATTCTTGCTTTCTGCAGAGTTCCCTACACAGGCGATCAAGCGCTTCTGAGCTGCATGCCGAGTCGTCACATCATGACTGTTTTTGAAGCCAAGCTCGACGGTCGGCCATCTGGGGACAAACCTGGGTACCTGGTTCTCTCCCATGAATGGAAGCAGCAAGGCACAGGAGCAAATGAAATCCAAAAGTATTTTGAATCTCAAATCAAGTCGATATGTACCGAGATTTCATATTGCAATGCTGACGTTCAGAGACACAACGAAGGCCTTAGAGCCAGCATCGAGCTTTTGATAGATCGCAGAATTGAGCAGCTCGACGGAATGGCGAAGATTCGAAAGGAGCTTGGCCTTCCTTTGAACCGGGTAAAGGATGCACCGCAGGCAAAGCCGCTTCTCCTGAAGAGGAAAAAAGTAATGTTCGACCGCCCGAAACCTGACGGTTCTCGGAAAGATTCATATTCGATTCCAGATTCCGACTACCAAAACATCGTCGAAATCATCGATTCCGCGTGTGCCGTAATGGAGGGGGCGCCGGATTCATACAAATTGCTGGGTGAAGAGCAGCTTCGCGATTCGATTAGATCCTCCCTGTCCACGCATTACGACAACGTCACAGGAGAGACTTTCCGAAACAAGGGAAAGACGGATATATATATTCCCTTTAGGGACCACGCTGCGTTCATTTCAGAATGTAAGATCTGGCACGGGAGGAAGAAATTCGAAGACGCAATCGATCAGTTGTTCTCGTATACGACTTGGAGGGATACCAAGGTTTCAGTGGTTATCTTCAACAGGGAGGTAAAATCCTTCGAGACCGTTCTAAATGGTATCGATGGTTCTCTATCTGACCGTTCGCTTCAAGTGAGCCGCACGAAGCATTCGCGCTGGTCGTGTTTGATAAGAAACGATGCGGATGGCCGTCTGATGCATGTAACTGTCCAGGCGTTCAATCTTTTTGTAGAGGATGAATAATTTCGCCCCGAAGGGTGGCGGAGCCTCGCGGCCCTGCCGGGTGGCGCCTAGACGAGCTCACGGCTCATCGCGTTGGTATGGTATCTGATGAGTGCCTGGCTCTCGCCGATGATCAGCATGAACGGCTTGTTGAAGAGGATGGTACAGTCAGCCACGTCGGGGTTTGTTGGCAGGTAGCCGATTGCCGCACGCTCCAGGCAGTCGCGATCAAGAACCTCCTCGCAGACACGAGCCGCCATCGCTCCTCCTGATGTCAACGTCGACGAAGACCAGGTCGCCGTCCTCCGATTTCGCGATGAAGTCGGAGGAGTCGCTGTCATGGCTCCAGGACCGATTTAATTTGACAAGCACCAATTATCAGGCAATGCAATCGCAATCAGGGCCCATCAATGCGCATGCGTCTTTCATATGAATGCACATTGTCGATTAGATGGCGGCAAGCTTCCCGTTTGGTGATTCGAGGCAAACTTTATCCGATTCAGTTTTGCTCCCGAAACATCAATGCATCCGAGATACCCCTTGCACTCATCTTGAACATCTAAACAATATGGCTCAGGGGTGCGGATCGGTATTTCCAAGCGACGTTTTGGATTTGAAGTTGAGTAACAAACATTAGCTAACTCGGATCGGAACATCAATTTTGTCACGAGCGATACACACATTGTTTTTTACGATATAGCATTCAACAAAGTGAGGACCGTTAAAATCGGTATGTTCTCGCTTCTCGTGCTTCCCCTCATCGATTACGATGTCGCCACGTACGCAATCGCGTGAATATGCAAGCTCACCGCAATTTCTTACCTTCCAATAGACGAGATAGGGTTCTTTCACGGATGTTGCCTTGATGCAAAAGCGAAGCTTCTTGTCTTTCCGTAAGAACTTCTTGTCACGAACTATCTCAAGCAACGAGGTCGGGCGGAATCCATTTTGGGTCACAGTGCAGTCAATCTGCAAAGAAGAGGTAATCCTTACAGGGAACAACTCCTCTATATATTGCTCATGCACTGTTACGCCATATTTGAGAGCCCAGGCGCTTTGTGTTGATGACTGAGAGGCGCTATTCAGCGCGTTTTCAAACCGTTTTCCGAGTAGGTTGATTAACGCTTCTTCCTTTTCGATATCTGTGCTGGCTTCCATCAACTGCTGGTGGGCTTTCTTGGCTTTTCGAACAAACGCACCGTTTCCTTCGTTGAACACTCTTTGATTGCTGCCAAGAGCAAGCCAGTACTCTTGGTTCGGATTCTCATTCATGAGGTATCCAAATAAATCTGTAAGCAATGCATAAAAATGTTCGACACTCGCATGCATCAACTGATTATGCTCGAGGTAGTTGTCGACAAGCGTATCAATCAGCAAGCCACCGAATATCACACCCGCAGTTTCCCTCCATACTCTGATGGTGTTGCACAATCGTTTGAAGTTGCCATCGGACTCAAGATTTACTTTAGAGCAGCGGTTTTGCTCGGGAGCAGGGTCGGTTTTCTTCCACGAGCCGTCGTTGTGTGTATCGGGGTAATCGAAGGCGCCATTGGCCCTTGCGAAAGCAGGAACTAAATCAATCGCGTAGCCCTTGTTCGTGAAATCGATTACGACCGCCTGTCCGTCGCCACTCATCTCTGTCTTCGGATACCGCTCTAGCAATACGTTCTTAACCTCTTGAAGAAGAGCGCTTTGTCCATTCGAAGCGTAACTATCGAAGCGATTGAAGACCTCTTCTGGAAGGATGAAGAGGGCGTCGACGTCACTGGTTTTATCCACGGCCGTTCTTCTGCCTACGGATCCAACAAGCATTAAGTGCTCTGTAGACGAACTGGAGTTGTAATAATGTTCGTTCAGCTTTTTTGCAATTCCGGCAAGCCCCTCAGAATATGCATCGGGTGAATCCATTCGAATTGCATTGAAGAAATTGTTGAAGACTATCTTGCTATTCACTTTGCTCTACACCTCGTTATGGGCGTCTTTTAGAGTTTTGAACTCGCCCGCGCTATGAGCTTTTTCGGTAAGTTTAACTGCATGCTTCGTTGTTCTTGGCTCATTGCGGCAAAGAAAGGTGAATTTGCATTCTACGCAGCTAATTAAACTGTCCGCGTTTCTCTCCTTGTTGGATGCGGCATGGTATGCGCGCAATGCGTCACGCTTCAAGTTTAAGTACTCTTTGGCGCAATCAGCGTGATCGCGTGCAAGCAGGTCATAGTTTCGAGCTTCACGAAAAATTGAAATTGCGGCTGCAGCAATGGTGAAGACAGCAGACGCGATCTTCAACCATGGATAGTCGCAAGCTAGGGTAGCCAAAATTCCAGAGGTGCCCACCGCTATGCAGATTACGGAAGTGATTTGAAGCCCAAGTGCGACCCTAAGATAGTAGTCCGCCTGCTTTTCATGAATCTTATGGGTCCGGGCAATGCTGTCATACATACCGGAAATGATTTCTTTATTCCCCATAGCGTCCTGTCTATTTTGAAAGAATGCCATCAATTGCATCGAGATCATCGCTGTCCAGCTGGGAGAAGCCCTCGGAAATTGCGCCAACAAAGTCCGGTTCATCAGTTTCAGTTGGATATATCGCAAACGAAAGATCCTCGAAATTGATTCCAACCTCTGTGAAAACGCTTTCTATCAAGCGAATCTTTTGTTTTGTCGAGGTCGAAAGATAGGCGTATATGCCGTGGCCAATATTGTTCTAGCCGTGGCCGCCCTCATGTTCGATGTCGAGGTAGTTGCCAGGGAAGTCGTTCAGGCTCGTTAAAGGCACGCTGTTTTGATTCTACTTTTTGGACCACACTAGCCTCTTTCAATGTTTGAAAGCTCGTCGATCATGCATTTGCAGATCAACGTGCTAAAGCTCATGCCGCGAGCTCTTTGGCGCTATCCCGAAGGTTCTTCGGGATGCGAATAGTGATGGCAGTCATCTCGCCATCAACCAAGTACTGTTGGATGTCGGTCGCATCTGCGCCGCTCCTAATCAGTTCCTTGTAGCTCATCGTCATTCCTTGCATTCTGTTTGCAGAATGCAATACAAATGAAGTATATCACTGACCAGGGCAAAGTCCTTAACTATCAGCTAATATACGCCCATTTGTATAGTAAATAGTTGCAGGCGGTTTGGGTGTCCCGCATATTGGACAGTAATGGGGCAAGCCTACCTACCGCATCGAATTAGCGGGGCTGCAAACTTGAGAGCGAATCATGAGGAACGGCATTGCGCGCAGAAGGGCCACGGAGGAATCCTGGCTATCGGCCTCCCGCGAACGAATCCAGTCGACATCGCCTCGCATTGAAGGACGGTGGTGCCAAACGTCCCTAGCGCTCATGTGCAAGTCGATGTAAAAGCGGGGGTGTTTCTGGTTGTGTTGCCGGATCAGAATGCAGCCACGAGCTCAATCTCTTCACGCAACCTTGCCAACCCTCGAATCGACGCCATCTATGGCAATGGCCGATGAAACCAAATCTCCGTCACGGGGGGCAATCGTTCTGGTTGCCCCGTTAAGCTCAATCGTCTTCGGCTCGAATTCACGCTCATAGCAGGTGGACCATCCAGCCACCCTGAATCCATTGCGCAGACCCCTCCTGCCGGGACGTCCTCCTTCGCCTTCCTTGGCTCCGCCACGCTCGCTCAGAACCAGGCACGTCAGGCAAGGCGCGAAAAACTTTTGCTGCGCAAAACTCGGGCCCTGCCGGGTTTTCGCTTTCCTCCTTGCCTTCGGCCAGAACCTGAGCGGCTTCCGGACCACAAGGCAGGCCAAAGGGGCCGGCCACGAACAAACGGAAGTCATCATGAGCAATTTCGAACTTCAGGAGAAGGCAGTCAAGGCAGCCACCCGCTTCATCGAGCGCAAGGGATACGAGCTTCTCGAGACCGGTTGGACTTCCCCCGAGGGAACCCAGATCGATCTGGTCGCCAACGACGAGGATACACTGGTCTTCATCGACGTCACCGCAACCGAGCACGGCGGTGAGCTTGTCCAGCTGCACGCCGGGGTTTTGTCCCAGCTCCAGCGACCAAAGGCAGCGCTTCGACACGCCCGCGGCCTCTGCCAGCTGAGCCTGGGTCATCCCCAATTCAGCGCGCCTGTCCTTTATGGCGTAGCCTATCTCCAGCGCGTCGACCATAGATATCCTCCCATCTCAGGTGAATTATTCTTTCGCATCATTTTGCGATTATGATAGTTCGCAATATTGTGCGAGTCAGTATTCTCGCAACATCATGCGTTCTCACGTTTCGGCCGAAACGCCCTGGTTCTAGGAGTTACTCTTCGCCGTGTTTGCTTGATTCGGCAAAAATTGCAGGTGGAATCAGGTATTTCGACTTGCTAGCCACCTGCAAACTGACTTCAAAATGACTAAGTTTACGTGGGTCATGCTTTTACATTTTCGTATGGCTCACTTCGTATCTAAATGCAAAAAACACCCCTTGAGCAGGCTATTCTCAAGGGGTGTGATAGGTCACCAACTGATACGTTATTGTATCAACTTTTACTCCCGCTCACTCATAAGTTCATCCATTTCATCAAGAAGCGAATCAAAGAGCTTTAAAGCGCTTTCTATAGGGTCGGTGCTTGCCATGTTAACGCCCGCCCCGAGAAGTAAATCGATTGGCGGCTTTGAACAGCCTCCCTTTAAGAAACCCAAATAGTTTTCAAGTGCTGGTTTTCCTTCGTTGAGGATTTTTTGAGAAAGCGCGATTGCGGCAGCGTAACCTGTAGCGTATTGGTAAACGTAATACTGGTAATAGAAGTGGGGGATTCGTGCCCATTCGAGTGCAATTTCTTCATCAATCACGATGCCTTCGCCAAAATAGTCCTCGTTGAGTTTGCGATATATCTCACAAAGCGCATCAGCGGTAATGCCTTGACCGGCAGCATTTAACTCACCAACTTTCAGTTCAAACTCCGCAAACATACATTGGCGATAGAGTGTTGCGCGGAATTGTTCCAAGAAGTGATTAAGAAGGTAAGCGCGTTCCTTTTTGTCCTTTGCATGATCGAGTAAATATTGCATCAAAAGTGCTTCGTTGCAGGTAGAGGCAACTTCGGCAACGAAAATAACGTAATCAGAGTAGCAAGAGGGCTGATTGTGGCACGAAAGATACGTATGAATTGAGTGTCCCATTTCGTGAACCAAGGTGAACACATCGTTTAATGTGCCCTGGAAGTTCATCAGAATAACTGGATGCATGCCGTATCCACCCGCTGAGTAAGCACCGCTGCGTTTACCGGAGTTTTCGTAAACATCCACCCATCGGTTGTCGATGCCTTCACGAACAATTGCCAGGTAATCTTCGCCCATAGGAGCAAGGGCTTTATACATTAGCTCGCAGGCTTCTTTGTAGGTGAATTTCATCTCGAAGTTTTCAATCATGGGAGTGTAGAGATCCCAAAAATGCAATTCATCAAGGCCTAAGAGCTTTTTGCGCAAGTTGACATACTTATGAAGGGCAGGGAGATTTTTGTGCACCGCTTCAATAAGGTTGGTGTAAACCTCGGTAGGCACTTCTGTTCCATCAAGGGCATAAGCGAGACTCGTTGGATATTTGCGAGCATTGGCAAAGAACTGAATTTGCTTTGCTTGAGCACCGAGGGTTGCAGCAAAGGTATTACGGAACTGCCCATAGCTTGCATACATCGACTTAAAAGCGCTTTCACGCAGGATGCGATCGGAAGACTCCATCAAAGGAGTATAGGTTCCGTGTGTCACGGGATGGGTGTTTCCGTCTTTATCCGTTGCGTCGGAAAACGTAAGATCAGCATCACTCATGAGCGAATAGATGTTGCTCGGCTGGGTTGCCATTTCGCCTGCGTTTGCGAGAAGTGCTTCTTCGGCAGGGGATAAGGTATGCTCACGGCGGCGGAAAATAACATCGAGCGCCCTGCGATAACGTTCAAGCTCTGGGCATTCGGCGTAGAAGGATTTCATTGTTTTTTCTTCAATACTGAGCAATTCTGAGCTAAACCATGCTGCGGAACTCGAAATAGCAACATAGAGCGAAATAACCTGGCTTGAATAGTCTTGATACACCGAAGAGCGCGTGTCCTCATCGCTTTTGCGGTTAGCGTAGTTAACGAGCTTGCTGATTTCGATGTCTACTTCGTCATCGAAGCGCAGAAACGCTAAGAGGTTGCTGGCTTCTTTTGAAATGGTTCCCTTAAACGAAAGATACTTTTCTGGATACTTTTGAGCTTGTTTTAGGCTGGCGAGAAACTCTTCGTCGTTTTGAAAAATGTTGGAAAGGTCCCATCGATACTGCTCTTCGATTTCATCGCGTGTTTCAAACTTCATTGAAGCTCCTAACTGGTTTTTGCTATGACAAAGGCGACCTTGTCTGTTGTGCCGTTTTGTACATGCGATGCTCTGTGCACAGAAAAGCATCACCTTTTTTGAAGCGAAACACAAAGCCACTCTGTCATGTTTAAGTTTTGTTCATCTGTAAAGATACCTTATGCCTTTAGACCTTTGCACGTAATCGAAAGATATGTCACAGGAGTGTCAAAGATAGGTATGATGGCAACGGTGTTTGCAAGAGCGGCGCTCCAAGAGTGCTTGTGCTGCGAAAGTGCTGCAAAGACGGTGTTCTAAGAAGTTAAAAACGCGGCGAATGTGCTGCGTGAACAGGCTGCTTGGAAGAATCGTAAACATGTTGCACTAAAGAAGCGCAGAAAATGCCAGTGAGTTAATGCGTTAACGAAGAGACCGTTAGCGCTATACGTGAAGTTTGAGTGAAAGAAGGGGCTATGCAAATTGTTTGCTTAGATTTGGAAGGTGTACTGGTTCCGGAAATCTGGATTGCATTCTCTGAAGCAACGGGGATTCCAGAGCTCAAACGAACCACGCGCGATGAGCCTGATTATGACAAGCTCATGAAGTTCCGTATTGATGTTTTGAAGGAACACGGGCTTGGCTTGAAGGAGATCCAAGACACTATCGCAAAGATCGATCCTCTTCCTGGTGCTAAAGAATTTTTAGATGAGCTCAGAAGCGAAACTCAGGCAGTCATTATCAGCGATACGTTTACCCAGTTTGCTAAACCGTTAATGAAAAAGCTTGGTTGGCCGGCTCTTTTCTGTAATGAGCTTGTTGTTGCTCCTGATGGTGAAATCATGGGCTTTAACATGCGTTGTGAGCAGTCAAAGCTCACAACGGTGAAGGCATTTCAGGCTATGGGTCTTGATACTATCGCTATCGGCGACAGTTTTAACGACCTTGGAATGATCAAGGCGGGTAAAGCGGGCTTTTTGTTCCGTAGTACCGAAGCTATTAAGGCTGATCATCCGGAAGTTCCCGCATTTGAGGAATATGCAGACTTACTTGCTGCCATTAAGGATGTTCTCGAATAAGCTTACGCTTTAAATTTCTGTGGTTTAATTGCAGACTACTTAAAGGGTAAACACTTAAACGGTAGGCAGGGTCTGTTTTGTTTGGATGCGACTATTGAGGCAATTCAATAGAGCACTTGACTTAAGATACATAAAAAGCAATAGCACAACGCAATGATGAGCTGGTTACTCGTGGGTGGCCAGCTCCATTTGTTGATAGAGGCCATTGTCGACAAAACCTTGCTTGCGGTAGTATTCGCGCGTTCCTACCGAGCTAATAACGTTGAGCTTGCTGTAACCGTGCTCTTCTGCGATGGAAGCTGCTGTTTTAATGAGCTGTTTTCCGAGTCCTAGATGCTGGGCGCCTTTTCCCGTTTTGTGGAGTCCTGCAACTGTTCCGTACACGTGCACTTCGCGAATCATAGCTTCATTTTCCCGGATAGGAAACACCTTTTCGTCTGCAGTCGATTGCTCAATGCAAGAGCGAATGTAATCTTGCGAGGGGAGCGAAAGCCGCAAAAAACCGGCAATCTTTTTTTCGGGAGTAACCCACTGCAAGAAGTACTCGGTGCTCATGGCGGTTTCGTATTCGACTGCCTCAAGCGAGAGTTTATCTCTGTCGGTTGAACTTGTGCTAATTTCACGGTAGCGAATTTCGGTGACGTCAGCGTTTTGTTCCGAAAGGCGGTTTTCAACCAATTGCCGCAAGTTGGCTTTTTTGTTTCCCGCAACAATGTCGTGTGCGGAAATGTCGCGAATCATGCGAGAAATACGCGTAAAAGGAGGCGTGTTGAGCGTGTCGAAGGTGAGCACATCAAGGAGTTCTTCGTGTGTATAAGGGCGCCACGTTCCGTTGGTATAACAATCGCAGAGCTTTGTTCCTTCAACCAGTACACAGGGGTAGAGCTTTACTTCGTCGGGAAGATACGCTTTGTTGGTTGAAAATTCCAGGTAATCTTGCTTGTCTTTTTCGCGGGTTGAGCCAAACAGATTAACCATAAAGTGCGCGTGAATCTTAAAGCCAAAAATGCGCAGCAAAGAAAATGACTCTTTGATTGTTTCAATGCTAATTGTTCGTTTGTTTTGTTTGAGAATGTCAACATTAACGCTTTGGATTCCCATTTGAATTTTGGTACATCCTAAATGGCGTAACAACGCAAGATTTTGGATTGAAATAGTGTCGGGGCGCGTTTCAATAACTAAACCAACAACGCGATGATCGGCCCTTTCGTTTATTGTGTGTTCGTGTTCAAGCTCTTCGAAGGTAGCAGTTTGTTCGGCGCTTACCGCTTTCCAAACTGGGTCGTTTGCATAGAGCAAATCCCAGGCTTTGTTGTAGTTCAGTTTTTGGCTATCGACCAACTCCTGGGCGCTCTTAACAAAAGCTTGCGCATCTTCTTTTGCATTGCTTAGGCCACAGGAACGGTAGAACTCTATTCGCTTGTGAGCGCTTTCGTCGTCGTGTTTTTGGAGTGAACCTGCGTCGCTCATTTTTACTTCATTGAGTGCGCGGAAGAGTTCCTTTATAAACCATATTTGATATGCCTTTGGATAGTCGCTCCATGTTCCACCTAGCACAATGAGTTCAACCTTATCGGTTACATGACCCATGCGTGTAAGTGCCCGCAAACGTGCAGCTACCTGCAAATAGGGATCGAAATAGTTCCGTTCTGCGCGTTGGCAAACAGGCTCGTCGCTCAGGTAGCTTTTAGGCATGCGTAAATCGTTGGGGCAATAGAGGCAATTGCTCGAGCATTTCCATGGCTTTGTCATTACGGTAATAGTGGCAACACCTGAGGCAGTGCGCCGTGGTTTTACCTGCAAAAGTTGGGTAACTTTTTTGTCGAGAATCTCATCCACGTTCCAACTTTGCCATATATCAGGCTCGTTATTTTTTACATGCAAGTAGTAAGGAAAGAGCTTCTTTTTTGCAAAATGCTCCTCGTTGTTTTTGAGATTGCGATTATGCTTTCGAATGATACGCTCAAGTTCCTTGTCGGAAAGAGCCTTTGCGTTTGAGGAGCTCAAAGCTTCCTCTGTGGCATTTGGGGCATTCGTTTGCTGTGCATTTCGAATTGCATCGAGTATGTCTTGCATGAGTTCATTCATGCAAGCGATTGTACCAAGGATTGTGGCCTCGTTGCGTTTCTTGTTGCGCTCGAAGCGCTTTTTGACCGAATGGACTAGCGTTTTTGCAGAATGAGATAGGAATTAAGGTTGTTGGTGCGTCCATCGGCTATAAAGCGCGAAACAACCTTCGCTTCATTGCCGACTAAGCTTACGAGTTCGTCAATTTCGTGTTCTGTAAAGTTGTGGCAATAACGGTACTGACCGGGGGTGTCTTTCCACCCTAGGAAGAAGTCGCCTTCTTCAAGCTGAGAAGCATCAAAGCGCAACTGGTTTTTTGAATCAGCGCCAGAATAGGCCTTTTTTTCGCCTGTGCCGGAAGCGTGAAACAATTCGAGTGCCTCTTGATGAGTTCGTTGAGCTTTTTTTGCAAGACCTTCGTTGTTCATAAATTGCCAGAAAGAAACAGCGATCAAGCCATCTGATTGTGTTTGGTCGATAAGCGCTTGCAACGTTTTCCCACGCAGCAGTTGCGTGGGAACGTGATGCATAAAGCCAAAAGAGACAGAGAAATCGCACGGCTCAGCATCGAAATACGAAGCGAAATGCTCGTTTCCGTCGAGCAAGCAGGAAATAACATCAAGGTTTTGAAAATGAAGGCTGTTTACAGTGCCGCTTGAAGGGATATTTGCGGAATTATTTGAACGCGACATCCCAAAGCTTTTTTCGGGTAAAAGTTCATCGCAATTATCCACGGCAAAAAAAGAGAAATCGATATGCGAAAAGCGCTCAGCCAAAAACGATTCAAAGCGTAAGTTACCACAAGCTAAATCAAAAACTGAAGCTCTTCGCGGTGTTTTAAGCGGTTCGTTAATCTGTCCACCTGGGGTTTTGTTGGGTTGTCCTTGGGGAATGACGTTCGCTTGTTTTCCGGTGTGCTTCCGCCTTTGCTTCCCTGTGTATGCGCTAGAGCAGTTCTCAAAACACTTTGCAAAGTACCTTTCAAAATATCGAGCGCACTCTTGCCACCCCTGCCAAGGAGCTCCTCGCGTGGCGGAAAAAGAAACAGCGTTTTTTCGATAAAACTCAGTATTGATGTCACAAAGTATGTGTGCGGTTGTTTTGTCCATGAATCTATTATAAAGATCTCTTTCGATTTTCCCTTTGCTCGCATGAAAAACGAACCTTTGGTGTCGTATCATGGTAAGGCTATTTGTTTTAACTATCAGAAGGGCAAAACATGGTTTCGCGTGTTTATGTTGAGAAAAAACCAGGGTTTGATGTAGAAGCCCAGCAGCTTTTACATGAACTTCGCACGATTCTTGGGGTAGAAGGGCTTGAGAACCTTCGTCTGATTAACCGCTATGACGTGAGCGGCATTACTCAGGAGCTTTTTGATCAGTGCGTTCCAACGGTTTTTAGTGAACCTTTTGTTGACGTGGCACGAACAGAACTTCCTTGTGTCGATGGAGCCTTCGTCTTCGCGGTGGAATTTCTTCCTGGTCAGTTTGATCAGCGTGCGGAATCGGCAAGCGAGTGCATTCAGCTTATTAGCCAAGGGGAGCGTCCTGCGGTCCGAAGCGCTAAGGTGTATGTGCTTGAAGGTGCTCTTTCGCAAGAAGATTGTGCTGCTATTAAACATTATGTAATCAATCCTGTTGAAGCACGTGAAGCTTCTTTAGATGTGCGTTCTACGCTCGATATGGACCTTGTCTTTCCTGATAAGGTTGAGATTGTCGAAGGCTTTATCAATCTTGATTCGACAGGGCTTGCTCAGTTTATCGAAAACCGTGGTCTTGCCATGGATTTGGCAGACATTGAATTCTTCCAGAAATACTTCATTGAAGAAGGCCGTAATCCTACTATTACTGAAATCAAAGTTGTTGACACCTATTGGTCGGACCATTGCCGTCACACCACTTTTGGTACTGAACTCGTTGATGTTGTTATTGACGATGAAGTGGTAAAGGCGGCTTTTGATAAGTATTTGTCCTTGCGTCATGAGCTTGGCCGTGATGAAAAACCTGTTTGCCTTATGGATATGGGAACAATCGGAGCTCGCTATCTTAAAGCAAACGGCATTATGAAAAACGTTGATGAGTCGGAAGAGGTCAACGCTTGCACGGTTAAAGTAACCGTTGATGTTGATGGTGTTGATGAAGACTGGCTCTTCTTGTTTAAGAACGAAACACATAATCATCCAACCGAGATTGAGCCGTTTGGTGGTGCGGCAACGTGCGTTGGCGGTGCAATTCGCGACCCGCTTTCTGGTCGTAGTTATGTATACCAGGCAATGCGTGTTACGGGTGCAGCAAACCCCTTAGCTCCTGTTTCGGAAACTATTCCTGGCAAGCTTCCGCAGCGTAAGCTGGTAACTACCGCTGCTGCGGGATATTCTTCCTACGGAAACCAGATTGGCTTGGCAACAGGTCAGGTTAATGAACTTTATCACCCCGGTTATGTTGCGAAGCGCATGGAGGTTGGCGCCGTTTTGGGTGCAACTCCTGCTTCTCATGTCATTCGAGAAGAACCAGCACCAGGAGATAAGATCATTCTTTTGGGCGGTCGCACGGGTCGTGATGGCATTGGTGGTGCAACGGGATCTTCTAAATCCCACAATATTGAAAGTATCGAAACCGCGGGAGCAGAAGTACAAAAGGGCAACCCTCCTGTGGAGCGCAAGATTCAACGCTTGTTCCGTCGTGGTGATGCTTGCCGCTTGATTAAGCGCTGCAACGACTTTGGTGCGGGCGGTGTTTCTGTTGCGGTTGGCGAATTGGCTGACGGTCTTTTTGTTGAACTCAATAACGTTCCCAAAAAGTACGAAGGTCTCGATGGCACCGAGCTGGCCATTTCTGAGAGTCAGGAGCGCATGGCGGTTGCCTTGGCAGCAGAAGATGTTGAAACCTTCATTGGTTATGCACGCGAGGAAAACCTTGAAGCAAATGTTATCGCAACCGTAACGGAAGAAAAGCGGTTACGTATGGTTTGGGATGGCGAAATCATCGTTGATGTAAGCCGTGAATTCCTTGCTTCTAACGGTGCGCCTAAACACGTAAATGTTCACGTGGTTGAGGGTGAAACTTATCAGCCAGAATGGGCGGGCACTACGCTCAAAGAACGCATGACAAATCTTGTTCGTGATATTAATGTTGCCTCCAATAAAGGTTTGGTTGAGCGCTTTGACTCAACTATTGGTTCAGCAACGGTGCTTATGCCTTTTGGTGGAAAAAATCAGCTCACGCCTTCGCAGGCTATGGTTGCCAAGTTCCCCGTTTTTGGTGAAACCAAAACGGTTAGCGCAATGGCCTGGGGTTTTAATCCCTATCTTATGGAAAAGAACCAGTTTGCTGGCGCCTATCTTTCTGTTGTTGAAAGCATTGCGCGCTTGATTGCTTCTGGTTTTACGCGCGACAAAGCATATCTTTCCTTCCAGGAATACTTCGAAAAGCTTCACGAAGAGCCAAAGCGTTGGGGCAAGCCTGTTGCGGCTGTTCTGGGTGCCTTGGAAGCTCAAGTTGATTTGGGTGTAGGAGCCATTGGCGGTAAAGATTCAATGAGTGGAAGCTTTGAAGATTTGGACGTGCCGCCAACGCTCATCAGTTTTGCTGTTTCCACGGGCAAAATTGATACCGTCGTTTCTCCTGAATTCAAGCAAGCTGGCAACCGTGTAGTTTGCATTGACCCTGCTGTCTATGGCAACGACTGGCGCCCTGACGTTAAGGGGCTCGTTGAAGTATTTGATGTGGTCGAGAAGTTAACTGCTTCGGGTTCTGTTTTGGCTATTTCCACCCCTGGTTACGGTGGGGCGGCCGAGGCCATGTTTAAGATGTGTGTGGGTAATGGCATTGGTCTTGCTCTTAACCCTAGTGTGCCAGTGGATGTTCAGTTCTTGCCCGCTTACGGCAGTTTCATTATTGAGCTTGCTCCCGACGCAGTGATTCCTGAGCATACAGACGCAATTCACGTGCATGAAATCGGCGAAACCACCAAAGCCTACGAGCTTGTTTTGGGTGGAGAAGCACTTGATTTGTCTGAGCTGCAAGAAGCTTGGGAGGGTGGAATTGAATCGGTGTTCCCGTATCGCGCCGAAGGCGAAGAGGTTGAAGCTGTTTCGTATCGTGATGCGTTGCCTCTTACCTATAACGGTGTTATTGCAAAGCCGCGCGTAATTATTCCGGTATTTCCTGGAACTAACTGCGAATATGATACTGCTGCTGCATTTGAACGGGCAGGAGCTGAAGCTACTACGCTCGTTATCAATAACCTTTCACCAAATACTGTGGCCGAAAGTACTGAAGCCTTGGTTAAAGAAATCAAACGTAGTCAGATTATTATGTTGCCAGGTGGTTTTTCTGGTGGTGATGAGCCCGATGGTTCCGCTAAGTTTATTACAGCCTTTTTCCGCGCTCCTGCTGTTACGGAGGCAGTGCGCGACCTCCTGCAGAATCGCGATGGCTTGATGCTCGGTATCTGCAACGGTTTTCAGGCCCTTATTAAGTTGGGGCTCGTTCCTTATGGCGACATTATGCCTATGGAAGATATCGACTGTACTCTAACGTTTAATACTATTGGCAGACATCAGAGCAAGCTCGTTCGTACACGCGTTGCCTCAAATGTTTCGCCTTGGCTTTCTCGCTGCAATGTTGATGATGTTCATTCGATTGCAATTAGTCATGGCGAAGGCCGTTTTGTCGCTTCTTCAGAGTTACTTGAGCAGCTTAAGACTAATGGGCAGATTGCAACACAGTATGTGGATGAAAAAGGCATTCCAAATATGAATTTAGACGTTAATCCCAATGGCTCTTTGCTCGCGATCGAAGGTATTACTAGTCCAGATGGGCGTATTTTAGGAAAAATGGGCCATACTGAACGCAACGGCTATGGTCTGTATAGAAATGTTCCTGGCAACATGTTCCAGCCTCTTATTGAGGGCGGCGTTGGCTACTTTACTGATTAAAACCGGACAACGGACAACAGAGCCGGAGGGTATTGTCCGGAAAAGGGAGAATAAGGCACTAAGAAAACGAAAAGCTCGGAAATTTCCGAGCTTTTCGAATAATGACATCATTCATACGCTCACTGTTCACTGGTCTTGATCTGGTTAGCCGCCAGCACGCTGCGTATGATGCTGCTGTTGCTACCTTTCCTTTCGGTACAACCTCTTTAACGACTCGTATCAGTTGCGTGTTAACTTGCGATGAATACGATGGGGTTTTGCCGCTTCTGGTCCTAAGCGTTCAATCTTGTTCTTTTGGTAAGATTCGAAGTTGCCTTCAAACCAGTGCCAATTGCCCGGATTTTCGTCTGTTCCCTCCCATGCCAGAATATGGGTAGCAATGCGGTCAAGAAACATACGATCGTGACTTACCACTACGGCACATCCCGGGAAGTTGAGCAGCGCTTCTTCAAGGCTTTCAAGCGTTTCGACGTCTAAGTCGTTCGTGGGTTCGTCTAAGAGCAGAAGGTTTCCGCCTTGCTTTAAGGTGAGTGCCAAGTTAAGGCGATTTCGTTCTCCTCCAGAAAGAACACCTGATGGTTTTTGCTGGTCAGAACCCTTAAAGCCAAAGCTTGCAACGTAGGCGCGACTCGGGATTTCTGTTTCTCCAACCTTCATGTAATCTAGGCCATCAGAAACCACTTCCCAAACATTCTTTTTAGGGTCAATGCCTTCACGATTTTGATCAACGTAAGAAATCTTGACGGATTCACCAATTTCAAGTGAACCACTCGTGAGATCTTCTAAGCCAACAATTGTTTTAAACAGGGTAGATTTACCCACGCCATTAGGACCAATAACGCCAACAATGCCGTTGCGCGGAAGAGTGAATGAAAGGTCATCAATTAAAACGCGATCGTCAAAGGCTTTATGGATGTGCTCGGCTACTAGAACTTTTGAACCTAAACGCGGACCAACGGGAATTTGAATGTCGGCGAAGTCGAGCTTTTTGATCGAACGAGCTTGCGCCTCCATTTGCTCATAACGCTCAAGACGAGCCTTGCTTTTTGCCTGTCGCGCCTTAGGGCTTGAACGTACCCATTCGAGTTCAGCTTCAAGGCGCTTAGCAAGTTTTGCCTGTTGCTGTCCTTGCGCGGCAAGACGCTTCGCCTTTGTTTCGAGATAGGTTGAATAGTTACCTTTATAAGGATACAAACTGCCACGATCTACTTCGCAAATCCACTCTGCAACATTGTCGAGGAAGTAACGGTCATGAGTTACGGCAAGAACAGCACCGGGATAGGTGTGCAGGAATTGTTCGAGCCATAAAACGGACTCTGCATCTAAATGGTTGGTTGGTTCGTCTAAAAGCAACAAATCGGGTGCCTCAAGCAAAAGGCGACAGAGCGCAACGCGTCGGCGTTCGCCTCCTGAAAGAATGTTTACGGGAGCATCGGGGTCGGGGCATTGAAGCGCATCCATTGCCTGAGAAAGTTGGCTGTCTAAATCCCAGGCGTCTGCTGCGTCAATTTCGGTTTGAAGCTGCCCCATTTCTTCCATGAGCTTGTCGAAATCAGCATCGGGGTCTGCCATTTCAGTACCAATTTCGTTAAAGCGATCGATTTTTGCAAGAATGTCACCAAAGGCCATTCGAATGTTTTCGATAACAGTTTTGTCTTCATCAAGGGGAGGCTCTTGTTCAAGAATACCCACGGTGTATCCTGGGGTAAGTCGCGCTTCACCTGCGGAAACATCTTCTTTTCCTGCCATGATTTTGAGGAGGGTAGATTTGCCCATTCCGTTTGGTCCGACAACGCCAATTTTCGCGCCAGGATAAAAGGAAAGGGTAACGTCATCAAGGATTACTTTGTCGTTATGCGCTTTGCGCGCTTGGTACATCTGGTAGATGAATTCTGCCATGGTGCTCCTTTTTTAGTTTTGGGTCATGTGATCGCAATTTCTTAGTTTGTGGTACGTATTGTAGCAAGAGAATGCTTTAGGAACTGTTTATGCGGAAAATCCCCGATAAGGTTAAGGGGTTTTCTCTGTGTTTAAGTCTTTGGTTAAAGACGGTAAGGATTGTTAGTCGTGCTGGTTTTTGAAAACGGCGGAGAAAAAAGATGATGTTTAGGAAATAAAAAAGCTCGGCAGAGCCGAGCTAAAACCTAGCATCACCCGTACGCTAATTGTTTCCCAAAGCGTTTAGTCCCGGCGGGCGCTGCCAATATCGTCATATTACCTGCGATTTTGTGCGATTGCAAGAGCCTAGAGCCCTTCTTTAGAAAAAGATTTTGATGTGCTTGATCCAGCGTTCGCCTCGGGCACGGGAGCCGATGAGTCTTTCGATCTTACGCCCTTTCAGTGCTAGGTAATGCTTAATGGGTTTTATAGCAAGGTTGATTGTTTTGATATTGCAGAAGTGAATCCCGCGTTTGATTTTCATGGAATAATAACTGCAATTGCTGCGCATCATGCTTGAGCGTTTTATCCATGAATTTGGCGAGTGGGGCTCGAGTAAGGCAAAAGGGCTAGATGGTTGAGCGATATCTGAAGAATTAAAGGACATCTCACAGGAAAAACAAGAGAGTAAAGGCCGATAATTATATCTTTCATGCCTATACTCTGAGCGGAACAAACAGGAGGCGTGCTTGAGCACGCCTCCTGTTTGTTTTGAGTATGTTTGGTTTTGGCTTCTACTTATTCTGTCTGAAATAGTTGCATGATTATTCCCCTGAAACGAGTGCGTCGGTTTCGCGTGCGATACGCATTTCTTCGTCAGTGGTTACAACGCAAATCTTAATGGGTGAATCGTCAATGGAAACAATGCGGTTGGTGCCAATTGCGCCAACAACATGGTTTTTCTCTTTATCAAGAATCATTCCCATATGTGCTAATCCTTCAAAAATGCGCTCGCGAAGTTCTGCGCTGTTTTCGCCAATGCCAGCAGTCATAACAACGGCATCGGTTACTGTCATTGCAGCATAGAACTGTCCAATTGCTTTTTGAATGCGATACACATACATCTGGATGGCGAGCTCTGCATTTTTGCTTCCGTTACTTGCTGCCTGTAATACGTCGCGCATATCCGAGCTAATTCCCGAAATACCTAAGATGCCCGATTCTTTATTCAAAATGGTATCAACTTCGTCAAAACTTAAACCGTCGCGGCGCATAATGTAGGTAACAATGGCGGGGTCGATTGAGCCTGAACGTGTACCCATCATTAGGCCCTCAAGAGGCGTGAATCCCATGGTGGTATCAATGGAAATACCATGATTAACCGCGGTAATACTTCCGCCGCTTCCAAGATGGCAGGTGATTAAACCAAGGTCTTGCAGCGGACGGTTAAGCAGATAGGCTGCTTGCTGTGCGGCGTAACGGTGTGAAGTGCCGTGGGCGCCGTAGCGACGAATGTTGTATTCCTGGTAATAACGCATAGGGAGTGGGTACATGTACGCCTTTGGGGGCATAGTTTGATGAAATGCGGTATCAAACACGGCAACTTGCGGTGTATTAGGAAGGCGTTTGCGCATAAGTTCGATGCAATCATCGGCTGGAGGGTTGTGTAGTGGCGCAATGGATTCACACTTCTTGATTTTTTCAAAAACGTCATCAGTAATTAACGTGGATTTTGAGAAGTATTCACCGCCCGAAACTACGCGGTTGCCAATAGCTTCAATGTCGGAAAGGGCATGAATGGGCGATTCTGGTTCGTGCACTAAAATGTCGAGCAATTGTTCAAGGCATTTCTCAACCGAAAGATTGGCAACTGAGTAGTGGTGTTTTTCTTCGTGTGGTGGAAAGCTCACATTCATGTAAGCGTCTTCTTGCCCAATGCGCTCGGCAAGTGCTTTCATCATGGTAATTTTTCCATCGGTTTGAATAAGCTGACATTTAAGCGTTGAACTACCGGCGTTAACTACAAGAACAATCATTGCGCATCCCCCTTAGCGTTTTGTTTGAATGGAGTGACGTTGGTTGTGCCGTTTTGAAAAATCAATCGCAATAGCCACTGTAAAACAGAAGCGGTTAATGAGATGATTTTGGCAACTTAGCCAATGGATAATCCAAATTCAAACGAGTTTTTTGCTATTCAATTTTAGCAATCTTACTAAAAGGGCTTTGTTGCAGGTTTCTTATTTCTTTTTTCGGATAGTTTCTTAAGGGGATTCGGAATGGCAAGCGCGGCGAGTATTCCTACCACGGCAACGCCTACCAAAATCAGCATGACGGGTTGTAGGCCTGTGACATCTCCCACGCTGCCAAGAATAGGGGAGGCTATGCCTCCGATACATACCACAACGCCAAACGATAATCCCGATGCCATACCTAAATGGTTGGGAACAAAGCCTTGTCCTAGAGCGACAGCCGAAGGGTAGGGCAGGTCGACAGCAATGGCAAGCAGCATAATGAGGATGACGGCAAAAATGAGAGATTGATTAAAGGCAAATAATGCCACCAGAATAGCAACAAGTGTGTAGGCAATGATGATTAGTTTCTTCGTGCCTATGCGCTGCGATGCCCAGCCAGAAGCAATGGTACCTAATGCGCCAACAATAGCGTAAAGAGCAATCATTGAAGAACTAAACGATTCACTCTGCCCTAAAACGGAAACAAGAAAAAGAGGAATGAAAGCAGTAAGGGCATAGAAGAAAATAGAGCGAGCAGAAAGAGCGCACATAACAATTGAAAATGCCTTCCAATTGTCTTCAATCTCACCTTCAAAAACAGCTGATTTTTTTGATCCGTACGAAAGAAACGTACTATTTTTGGCGAGAAGAATAAGGGAACATATCAAAGAGGGAACAATAAAAATTACCGTGCCTATAAGCCCCCAAGTACTCAGTGTGGCTGCAGCCATAAGAGGCCCTGCGGAAAAGCCCAGCTTTCCACCTACGGCAAAAATGCTCATTCCTGAACTCTTTTTTTCGCCAGCAACTAAGTTGGCAAGACGGCCTCCTTCGGGGTGAAACATCGCTATGCCAATGCCGCTAACCATTGCACTTACTAGTATGAGCCAGTAAGTACTGAAGATGCCAACACCTGCCATTCCAAGTCCGGCAAGTGTTATGCCGAGCGCCATAATCCAAGGTTTTTGAAACGTATCACCCAACCAGCCAAAAAGTGGCTGGATTATTGCAGAAGCAATGTTTGAGGCAAAGAGAAGAGCGGTTGCCTCAGTGTAAGAAAATCCTCCCAAAAGAACGAGGAAGGGAAGGGTTGCAACAAGGGCTCCTTGATTGATGTCGCAACAAAGATGTCCTGCCATAAGCAGAAGGCTCATTTTCTTGTTGGGATGTGCGGTGGATTGGACGGTTTGTGTAGCTTGCTTAGTTTGAGTGGCGTGCGACATTATTCCTGCCTTAAAAATTCGCTTCAAAAGGCTTCGAAACCATGATGGAATCTTGCCCGCGGAAGAGTTCTTGCATCTTGGCAAGAAGGGGCTTTTGGGCTCCTTCGAGCATACGACAGGTGAGTTCGACTGAATCGGTGTAATTTGTTTCGATTATTTTTGCACCACAATCTTGGACGATGCGAATTGCTTGATCGTAGAGTGAATAAGGCATCTGGATATGAATGTCTATGCAAGTTGAAATAGTTACGAGTGTTGCTTGAGCTATGCCAGCTTGCGTGGCTTGCGTGTAAGCTCTAACGAGGCCACCCGTTCCTAAGAGCGTTCCCCCGAAATAACGGGTTACAACCACAATTACGTCAGAAAGCCCAGCGTGCTTGAGTGCTTCGAGAGTGGGAAGCCCTGCTGTTTTTTGTGGTTCACCGTCATCGGAGTAACGTACACGCTCCGAAGCACCTTCTCCGCGAATAATGTAGGCATAAACATTATGACGAGCCATGCGATGTTCTGCGCGTATTTCTTCAAGAAAGGTGAGTGCTTCCTCTTCAGTTTCCACGTGACAGAGTTGCGCAATGAAGCGACTCTTTTTTTCTTCAATTTCCGCCGTGGCGCGGTCTTGTATGGTGAGGTAAGAATTCATGCGCTTATCATACTAAAGTGTTTAGAGGTATGTAAAAGAGGTGCTATCATCAGCAGGAATAAATCAAAAGGAGCTTTTATGGCGAACAATGAAATTAAATGCCCTCACTGTAAAAAAGTTTTCCGCGTTGATGAAACCGAGTTTTCGAGCATAGTGAAGCAAGTGCGTGATAAGGAGTTTGAACGAGAACTTCGAGAGCGTGAAACGCTGCTAAAAAAAGAAAAAGAGCAGGCAATCGAACTCGCAATTACGCAAACAAAAAGCGAACTTCAGGCAGATGTTTCTGATAAAGATGCTCAAATTGTTCGTTTGACAGCCCGTATTGAATCAGTAATGCGTGAAAAGGAACTGTTCGAATCAAAGGCAAGGGTGCAATCGGAAAATGAATTAAAAGACGCTGTAGCGGCGGCAGAACAAAAGCGCGTAAAAGAGCAAGCCGAAAAGGATGCGCGTATTGCAGAACTCGAGGCGCAATTGGCTGCACGCGAACAGGCTTTTAGTGTCGAAAAGCAGTTAGCGGTAACTCAAGCAACGCTTGCGGTAGAAAAAGAGCGCGACAGCTTAAAGGCAGAAGTTAAGCTCAAAGAAACCGAAAAGCATCAAATCGAAAACGAGCTTAAAGCGCAAATGATGGCAGAGCTTAAGTCTAAAGATGATCTTATTGCGTATAAAGACCAAGAAATTGAGCGCTATCGCGATATGAAAGCTCGTCTATCTACCAAAATGCTTGGTGAAACACTTGAACAACACTGTGAAATTGAATTTAACAAACTTAGAGCCACTGCATTTCCTCATGCCTATTTTGAGAAAGACAATGATGCTTCTTTAGGTAGTAAAGGAGACTACATTTTCCGAGAAACAGATGAATCGGGCAACGAAATTATTTCCATCATGTTCGAAATGAAGAATGAGCAGGATGATTCTACTCATAAGCATAAAAACGAGGACTTTTTGAAAAAGTTGGATTCGGACCGCACGAAAAAGAACTGCGAGTACGCCGTGCTTGTTTCGCTTTTGGAGCCAGAAAACGAGCTATACAATGAGGGAGTGGTTGATATGTCGTACCGCTATGAAAAGATGTACGTCATTCGTCCCCAGTTCTTTATTCCTATGATCAGTATTTTGCGAAACGCTGCCATGAGCGCGATGGAATACAAAGAGGAACTTGCCCTCGTGCGTCAACAGAATATTGACATTACAAACTTTGAAAACGAAATGGAAGATTTTAAAGCGAAGTTTGGACGAAATTATCGCTTGGCGAGTGAAAAGTTTCGCAAAGCAATTGATGAGATTGACAAAACAATCGATCACCTTTTAAAAACCAAAGAAGCGCTTTTGGGGAGTGAGAATAATCTTCGCCTTGCCAATGACAAAGCTGAAGCTCTTTCTATCAAGAAGCTCACTAGAAACAATCCAACTATGAAAGCTAAATTCGATGAGCTTTCCAAGAGCGAATAGCTGCTGATTGAAAATCGGCTGGTCAAAGACTCGTGAGGTGTCTTTTTGCTATCAATTAATCACGTTTGTTAACCGAGTCTAACATGGAGAAGTTTTAAAGAAACTAAAATGCTTTCTTTTTAGTAGCATTTTAGTGCATAATAGTTTGTGGGTTCACTTCAGATACGAAGTGTTAAGTGAAAGTGAGGATTATTATGAAATTCGTATGTCCCGTTTGTGGTTACGTTGAAGAATATGATGGAGACGAGTTGCCAGCAGATTTTGTCTGTCCGCAGTGCAAAGTACCTGGAAGTCGCTTTATTAAACAAGAAGAAGAGATGACTTGGGCTGCAGAGCATGTTGTTGGCGTTGGCAAGCTTGAGGGTGTTTCAGAAGATATCGTTAACGACCTTCGTGCAAACTTTGAAGGTGAGTGCAGCGAAGTAGGCATGTATCTGGCAATGGCTCGCGTTGCTCATCGTGAGGGCTATCCCGAGATTGGCCTGTATTGGGAAAAGGCGGCTTATGAAGAAGCTGAACACGCTGCAAAATTCGCTGAGCTTTTGGGTGAAGTTGTTACTGATTCAACTGAGAAGAACCTTCGCATGCGTGTAGAGGCTGAAAATGGCGCAACGGCTGGTAAGACTGATCTTGCTAAGCGTGCAAAGGAAGCTGGCTTAGATGCAATTCATGACACCGTTCACGAGATGGCTCGTGATGAAGCTCGTCATGGTAAGGCTTTTGCTGGATTGCTTAAGCGCTACTTCGGCTAAATCACTACTTAGGCTTGTGAGTAGTTTCAGGATTACTTGCTCGCTCGAACTAGATAGTCGCGTTGATCGTTTTAAGGTGATGCCTCAATAAGGCATCACCTTTTTGTATTTTGAACGGTTTCACTGAATAATGTCTTCGGCTGAGTATTGCTAACTATTTCATACCTTCTTTTCGTACACCAGTCTTTTAGAAGTGTTGCCTAAGCGCTAAACGCAGCGTTATGGGTTACTTATTCTTGAGATTATTTCCTCTTTTCTTAAGTTCATTCGATTGTGTCTATAGGATATCGTTCCCATAACAGTTGCAATAAGGCACACTAAACCTATGAAGAGAGGCAGCGCGCTGTCGTTTGTTTGTGTGAGCTCTGTTGCGGGAGAGTTTTCCGTAGGTGGAATTTCTGCTGGTGGCGTTTCAATTCCGAATCGCTGTTTTTCATCGTTTGCGTCGGTGTGAAGAGCAATGACGCGCTCGTCTTTTACTAAGTATTCGAACACGACGAAGGTTTTCCCTGCGTAGTTTTTAGAATCGAGTTCAAATTCAACAGTGGTTTCTCCCTCTTGCTGCTTAGGGGTAAATTGAGTGGTTGCCATATTAAAAGGCGTATGGTCAGTTTTTAGCGCAGTAGTTATTTGCTGTAATGTTTCCTGGTTGCATATGTCTCCTGCGCTAAGCGTATGTAATGGCGCGCTTTTTGGATCAACAATGAAGCCTATCAATTGATATTCCTTGCCTGGAATAAGGTTTTCATATGTTACTCGGTCGGTTAAATGGGCCTTTGCTGAAGAGATAAGCTCTTTGTCTTCGTCGTCTGAGTCAAAGGCGTAGGTTGCAATCGTGGGCATTTGAACAAGAAGAGTTTGTTCGCTGTCATTGGCATCTTTATGTTCGCATACGAGTTTGTCGTCTTCATAGAGTTCTTCAAATATGGTAAGTGAATGATTTCCGAGCGAAAGGGTATCGAACGAGAGCTCTATGTCAACTGATCCGTTGGCCGAAGGAGGAGTGAAAGAAAGCTCGGCTGTGATTTCTGGAAGAAGCGTTTGGGTCTCGTTATCAAACACTGTGGTTTTTAAGATATAGGTTCTTCCGGGAGCAAGGTTTCCATATTCGACGTGGTCAATAACGTTTGTTTCACTATCGGCAAGAATAAGCTTATCTCTATCGTTTGCGTCTTTGGCGAAGGTATGAATGTAGGGCTTTGCTTCTTCTTTGTTGTCAACGCGCCCTAATTCGATAGCGGTGTTTTCTTTCTTGACGCTGATGCCTTCAATTTTTACGAGCGTGTAGTTTTTATTTGCTTCACAGGGCAACTCTTCGATAGTGTAGGTATCGTAGGGGAATGCGCCGAGAGAATCGTTTGCTTGCGTTAGCGTTTCTTCTTGTGTTTTGCCAAACCAAATGCCCGTTTCCTCTAGTTTGATGCTTGAAGGGTCTGCTTCTAGGGTATCGTTCGAGGATTCATTTTCTGAAGTATCGTTAGTGGTCTCATCTTTACTCGAAGGGGGATTTCCTGTGTTTGTTTGAGTAATAAGATCATTGAGCGCTTCTGCAAGTGATAGGTATTTTTCTTCGTTGCTGTTCTCGTCATTACTATTTTTGTGGTTTGTGTTCTCATCGTTTTTGCTAGAGACGTCAGCGTTGTCGGTTGCGGGCGTATTGGTGCTTTTCTTCTCAGGGTGGTCAACGGAATTCTTATCTTCTAAAAGAGACTTTTTATGCTTGTTCTGATTATCCGTCGTGGGTTTTTGCTGCTTATTGTTAATAGAATTCAGAATGAAATCATTTCCATTGGTGTTAAAGGAGTGTTTATTCTGGCTCGAAGCGGTTGATAGGATCCCATTTTCATCGGTAATAAGTACGTGTGTCTCACCTGTTGATTCGCTGGTTATTTTGAAGGGAATCCCCGCAAGGCGAGCCATGTCGCTCTCGCGAACTTTGATAAGTTCAACATCGCCGCGTTTTATCTGGTTGGTGAAAGTTTTGTCGTTCGGCAGGGAAACAACGGCTCCATCTTTTTCGATGTTGAACATGAGCTCCTCTTCAGAGAGCAGATATCCTTGTCCTGCAATGCGCTCTTTAATTCGATAGGTTCCAAAGGGAAGAGTGCGATCAATTCCATCATCATCAGAATCAGTCGAGAAGAAATATCCACCAGATTCTTTTTGCTGAGCTTGTCCTGTGTAAACAACTTCACCTGGTTTAAAGGTTTTTTCGTTAACTATGACATTGTGGGAAGAAGCGTTAATCACATCAAACACCGCGTCGAGCTTTCCGGCACCAAGGGGAGTATTGAGGAGGCTCTCTCTGTCGAGTTTGTTAAACGAAATACCGCCTCTGATTATCTGTTCTTTTACGGAATCGTTGCCATCGAGGGGTAAAAATGTTCCTCGAGCTGAAAAATCTTCATTCTGTTTTACGGTACGCAGAGTGATGCCGCTGGTTGGTAGATAGCCCTGTGGCGCTTTTATCTCTTCAATAAGATACGTTCCTAAGGGTAACAAGGCTTTGTTTGAAGAGGAGTAATATAGCTCGCCAGAAACAAGCTGAGCAGGATTGGATAGATTAACTACTCCTGTAGCATCCGTTCTAAAAATCCAAGTTCTTGTTGCTTGTCCTGAAGCGAGGGCGCTCTCTGCGGTTTCGAAAAAGCCATCGAAATAACTAATCCTGAATTCTGCCCCTTCGAGTGTAGCATCACCTTGGGGTTGTTCGGAATTGTTTTCAACGTCACGTTTTTGAACAAGAAGACTGGCAGAATCGTAGGAGGGTTCATCGTAGACGTGATCGTTTCCTACGCGAGCGGTTGATCCATTCTTAACCTCAACAGAATAGATTTTGTCATCAAGTTCATATCCTAGGGAAGGAGCTATTTCTTTTATGTAGTACGTTCCGCGCTCTAGGTATGAACTCTTGGCGTAACCATTTTTATCGGTTGTTAAAACTCCAACTCTTTCAGAGTAGTTTTGGGCGTTTTCTTTACTCTTATAAATTGCATATTGAGCCTGTTCAAGGGAATAGTTGTTATTTGAAGCGGTAACAGATGAGTTGGCGCTGTCTTTATCGAGGTCAATCCAGCCACCAGATTCAAAACTCAAAATTACTTGGGTCGACCCTGTATTAAGTTGATAGCATGCATCTCTGAATGCTTGAGGAGCTTCCCAGGCCCGTTCGTTAATTTTGCTTTGGGCGGCACGAGGATCATAAGGGTTGCTTTCGGAAACATAAGAAAGAACGTTTCCGAGCGCCCAGTTGCAGAATTCATCAGAACATCCTGCAAGGGCTTCACCCCCATTGCAGGTATAAAAATCCGAAAGAACAATGTGAGTTAGAGCCCAGTAGCGATGAGCGTTCATGGGAGTTCCGTCGTACCATGTATTTGGCCAAAGAGAGGCATCAAATCCTGGACCGCCCCATCCAAACCACATAGTTGCGATGGCAAGTTGCTTGTCGTGAGAGTAGCCTGAAGCACTTTGTAGAGGAGTTATATCTGCTTTTGAATATATTCCCTGTTTGGGAGTATCTTTGGCGGGTTCGGCGCAGAAGGCAGGTGCGCCGTCGGCGTACATTTCGCAGGTGTCATATCCTCCGTATTCAATATCAATTCCAGGAACTTCCAAGAAAACATTTCCTTCAGCAGCAGCCCAAGCAGAATAGGAGATCATGCAAAGCAAAGGAATAAGGAAAAGAAGAGAGATGAAGGCTACCTTAATTGAAATGTGGTGATTGAAGGGTTGCTTTAGGTTAGGTGCATATGATGCTGCAGCGTCCGAATAGAATATAGACGCCGACGGCTTGACGGTTTTGCGCTTGAACATGATGCCTCCTTTGAACTTTAGTGGCATCGATTTTGACGATCGAGTCTATTTTTCATTCGAAAGCAGTTGAATGTTCTTTAACTAGAAATTCGAAATAATCTAAAACCCTCTTCTTTTTTGGGTGCGTACATTTCACAAAAAGAAAAGACATCGGCAAGATCTAAAGCTTGAGGTAATACGTAAAAATCTCCGGTACCGTCTCGTTGTAGTTTGTCTGTACTCACCAATGCAGTATTCGGGAGCGAATGCCATGGATTAGTGTGTCTTGAAACAAGCGCGTATTCATGGGAGAGTAAATACATCATAGTTTTAGTGAAAGGGCTTTTGATGACATACTTACCTCAAGCACAACAAACTCCTTGGCAGCAAAGCGAGGGTTTCAATCTTTCAAAAACTGCAGTGCTGGTAATTGATGTTTTAGGTGGCGAAGGCGGTGTGGTTCCTGGTCTTGAAACAATGGCAGAAAACGCAGTTCGCATTGTTAAAGCTGCGCGCGAAAAGGGTCTTCCCGTTGTTTTTTTGAATGATGCTCATCTCCTAGGAATAGATAAGGAGCTTGAGCTGTGGGGTGAGCATGGCATTTGCGGAAGTGATGCTGCGCAGCCCTTAAAGACGTTTGATCTTCAGGAAAGTGACTTTATCATTCCTAAGCGTAGGTACAATGGCTTTTTTCAGACCGATCTCGATTTAACTCTACGCGAGTTAGGAGTTGACACTCTTATCGCGTTTGGTTGCGACACCAATATCTGTGTTCTTCAAACGCTTGCTGGAGCATATTTCTTGGGATATAAAACTGTTGTCCCGGCAGATGCGTGTGGAACTTTCCTTATTGGTACACAAGAACAAGGATTGGAATATTTTTCACGCTGCTATGATAGTCGCGTGGTTGATACAGAAACCGTTTTGGGATACTTGGACTAGAAGTTCTGGGTCAAAGACTTTGTATGGTTGCTTCATGAAGGTGCAGAAAGGGCTATAGGAGGCTTGAGGAATAAAAGCATCCTCCGAAAACAAAAAGATCTTTCAAAAAACCTCTCCTTGGAAAAGGTCGTCGCTTAATCTTGATCCTCATGCTGACTGAAATCAAAGAGGCTCTTCTTTCGAAGAGCCTCTTTATCTATTCGTTCGCCGAACGAGTCACTCATCGGCAGGTTGCGCAATCGAGTTTTCGAACCGCGTACCGCATTCTACGTGCTAGTGGGTGTGGAGCAAATTATGCGCCTTATGAGAAAGAGGTGTTCCAAGAAAGTTCTCATAAATCTTGGTGATATCAGGGTTGTCGTGAGAACGACGTAACCTGCAAGCGCTATCAAGACGACGCAATACTTCTTCGCGCGATTCTGCCATCTCGCAGTCCATTACGATGGGCTGCCCGCCTCCGCCAACGCAACCACCAGGGCAGGCCATAATCTCAACGAAGTCATAGTGAACTTCACCCGCTTCAATGGCATTAACGAGTTCTTCGGCATTTCCAAGACCAGAGGCAATGGCAACGCGAACGGTATTATCTTCGATGTCAAACGTTGCTTCGCGCCAAGGGAGCACACGGGTTTCTTTTGTTGCGCGAACTTCCTTGAAAGCATCGGGGTCGGCGTTTGTTTTGGTTGCGAGGAAGTAAGCGCTGCGCAGTGCCGCTTCCATTACACCACCTGTCGCTCCAAAGATGGTACCCGCTCCCGTGTAGTCCTGCATAGGCTGATCAAGCTCGATGGGTTCAAGGTTGGCTACATCGATGTTTTTACGTTTCAGGAGTCGGCCAACCTCGCGGGTAGTTAAAACGACATCCACGTCAGGGTCGCCGCAGGCTTCAGTGAAGTCTTCGCGCGCGCATTCGCTCTTTTTGGCAACGCAAGGCATGATGGAAACAGAATAGATAGTTTCAGGGTCAATGCCTTGTTGTTCGGCAAAGTAGCTTTTAATCAAGGCGCCAAGCATTTGCTGAGGAGATTTTGCGGTTGAAAGATGACGGGCCGTTTGAGGGAAGTGTGAGTTTACGTAGCGAACCCATCCGGGGCAGCATGAGGTAAACAAAGGCGCCTCAGTGGTTTTCCCGGAAGTGAAAAGCTCTAAAAACTCGCTGCCTTCTTCCATGATGGTTAAGTCGGCAGAGAAATCTGTCGAGAAAACATAGTCAACGCCTGCCTGTTTTAGGGCGGCTGCTAAAAGGTCAATATCAGATTCTTCTGGAGTTAAGCCAAAAGCGCTTCCCCAAGCAGTACGAACAGAAGGGGCAATCTGTACCACTACCGTTTTTGATTCGTCGGCAATAGCATCAAAAACTTTATCGCAATCGTCGCGTGCAGTAAGAGCACCCGTGGGGCAATGGGTGATGCACTGGCCACAAAGCGCACAGCGCATATCAGGGGCACCTTCGGTGTTAAAAGAAGGAGCAACAGTTGTGCGCTTGCCGGTTCCTTTGATGGTCCAAGCATGATTAGCCTGAACCTGATCACAGATGCTTACGCAGCGCATGCATTTGACGCACTTCGAGGCATCGCGAATGAGTGTCCAGTTGGTGTTCCATTCGAATGGTTCGAAATCTTTTTCAAAGGGCTGTGTGGTGATATTTTCATCGTTACACAGCTGTTGCAGTTTGCAGTTTTCGCTCCGTACGCATGAAAGACAGTTTTGGTCGTGCTGTGCCATGAGCAGCTGCAAATTTATACGACGTGCTTCAATTACACGCGCGGAACGCGTATTGATTACCATGCCCTCTTCAACGGTGGTGTTGCATGCAGGAGCAAGGCGATCGTATCCTTTTATTTCAACCAGGCAAATGCGGCAGGCACCAATTTCGTTGTATTCCTTCAAAAAACAAAGGGTTGGAATTTCGATTCCAGCATTTTTAGCAGCCTGAAGAACCGTGCTGTTTTCTGGAACGGAAAGGGAAACACCGTTAATCGTAATGTTTACCATGCTGCACCCCAATCTTTGTTTAATGTATTGAATCCGTGACAGTCGCACCTCAAGCAACGCTGTGCCTCAAGACAAGCCGCCTGGTCAGAAAGGCAGAATTCGAATTCTGCAAAATCATTTTTTCTTTCTTGCGCCGAACGCTCGGGAACAAGAGCGCGTCCTGCAGCAACGATATCGCGATGACGTGCAGGGGGAACGTCTACATCAACTTCAAGCTGGTGATTAAATCCGAGGTAGGAATCAATATTTGCTGCAGCAACTTTTCCTGCTGCAATGGCTTTAATAACAGTTGCAGGCCCGCTGTTGCAGTCACCTCCAACAAATACGCCCTGAAGCGTTTCAACGATAGTGGCGTCGTTCGAGGTGAGTTGGTCATACCATGTGGGCATTCCCGCTTCGCTAAAAGGTCCAGACTGAATAGATTGTCCAATTGCAACAACAATATAATCAGCATCGATAACATATTCGGGCTCATCAGAGGCGATAGGTGCGGGTCTTCCGCCGCGAACTTTGCCGATGACCTGAGGCTTAACTACCAAGCCTGTTGCACGACCGTTTTCAAGGCGTATTCCCACGGGAGCCGTGAGTTCTTTAATTTCAACACCTTCCGCAATAGCACCTTCGATTTCTTCGTACAGTGCTGTCATATCTTTTTTGCGGCGACGATATGCGCAGGTTACCGAGCTGGCGCCTAAACGGAGTGAGGTACGAACGCAGTCCATGGCAACGTTGCCGCCACCAACAACAACAATCTTTTTACCAGCGAAATCTGGTTGATTATCAAGTCCCATTTCGCGAAGCATATCAACTGCGGAAATAACGCCGGGCGCATCTTCGTTTTCAATCCCGAGTTTTTTATCACTATGGGCTCCGATAGAAACAAAAATAGCGTCAAAATCTTTTTCGAGATCAGAGAAGGGAATCTGACCCGTGATGTCTGCATTAACATGGGCTTTTATTCCGGTGGACAAGATGGAATCAATTTCTGCATCAAGTCGGTTGCGAGGAAGACGATATTCGGGAATACCGTAGCGCAGCATGCCACCGAGCTTAGGCTGACGCTCAAACACTTCAACATCATGGCCCATGAGTTGTAGATAGTATGCGCAGGTCAATCCAGCAGGGCCACCGCCGACTATCCCAATGCGCTTTCCAGTCTTTGGAAGAGCGGAAGGTGCGGGGACCTCTCCTGCTTTATCAACAGCAACGCGCTTGAGGTTTCGAATACCCACGGGAGCATCAATACTTAAGCGACGGCAGTGGTTTTCGCAAGGATGCTCACAAATAAACGCGCAAACCGTTGGGAAAGGGTTGTCACGTCTGATTAAGCGAACGGCATCGGCATAGCGGCCTTCTGCAACTAATGCGATGTATCCAGGAATATCAACATGTGCTGGACAGTCGATCGAACAAGGTACTCCTGCGGCCGTTATGTCAACTGCATTATCGGCTTGATAGCTCTCAAGCTCTTCCTGAAAGCTATCAAGAGCGAACAAAACAAGCTGACCAACGCGAATACCAAGTGCGCAGTCTGCACCGTAAGCAATTGCGGTAGCGGTTTTTCTCAATACGTCTAAATCTTTACGAGTACACGATCCGTTGCAAATGTGATCGAGCTTTTTGATTATCTGTTCGGTGCCAATGCGGCAGGGAACACATTTACCGCAGGTTTGAACCTGGTACAAGCGAGCCATGGCGCTACAAGCCTCTAAAGCAGGAATGCCGCTTGATGCAATAGCGATAAACGCACGAGCTTTTTCGTAACTTTGCTCGAGTGCAGTTTGAGCCGCTGAAGTGCGATCAAGTGTGAGGCGGGCATCAGTTGTCATACCGTCCTCTTTTTCTATGTATTAAGTACTTCACTGACAAAAATATGTACATTATAGAGGAGGTATAGCGCACTTTTTAGTAAGAAGATCAGAAACAGTAAATGTTTGTCAAGGCTTACTTTTTGCTCGTAAGGATATAGTTGTTTACTGTTTGTAGACGCAGGATTATTTCCTCTTCGGAGATACCCTGATAACGACTGATATGCGAAATCGCAAAACGAGAAATGTCAAGCATAAGCTTGTCGGTCAAAAGATAGTAGGTATCTTCGGCGCTAATCCCTTGGCGTTGGAGCCCCATCATGAGACCCATGATTCCGCTTGATGTGTACTCAAGAAGCGCATAGGTACTCGGATTGAGCTCTTCTCCATTTGGACAAAGGATAGAAGTCCACATTCTTATGACGCCCGATTTAATTTTTGGTTCGATAAGGTCAAGGCCACCTCGTTCGGCAATAAGCCATAGGTTTTTGATTTGTTGCGTAATGAGATCTCTGTCACTGTCTTTGAGTTTAAATCCTGATGCCACCGAAAAAATAACTTGAGTAATAGTGAAGTTACCCAGCAGTTCTTCGTTGATTACGCGGTCAACGAGCGCTTCAATATTGGGGTAGTGGTAATAAAAAGAGCCACGATTACATTGAGCTTCGTCAACAATCATTCCAACGGTAATGTCTTTATACTCGTGTTCTTCAAGAATCTTCCAAAACGCATTTCGTATGCGAAGATCAGCGCTTTCTTGTTGTTTGGATGGTCGTGCCATGGTCTTCTCCTGAAACGGTTATAGGGTACTCGGTTTGCTCGAAAAATTCTCACGGGTGTTCATGATGAGCATCTGAAGACGGTTTTCTATGTTGGCGAAACTAACATCTGGGTCGTAATCAAGAGCCAGAATGTTCGCTTCTGGGTAGAGTTCTTTAAGCTTTTTGGAAATTCCTCGTCCAACAACGTGGTTAGGTAAGCAGCCAAAGGGTTGCAGAATAATGAAAGAACGACACCCTTGCTTAGCATGGTGAAGTATTTCACCTGGAATCAAAACACCTTCTCCCGCATCAAAGGTGTGGTGGATTATGGGGTCGCTTTCCTTTACGAGTTCCGGCATGCGTGTAACGGGCTTGCAGAGAGGGTGCTTTTTTGCGATGCGATCCGCGATTGCGTGGGCGTAATCAAAAAGGCTATCCGCAACGGCATACCAAGTTTTTTCATCAAGGGGCTTATCAAGGCCATATTCTTTTACTTGAGCACGTTTGTAGAAATAGGTTTTTCGAATAACGTCGGTCATGCGTGCCTGAATTACCTCAAGACCGTTATCTTCAAGGTATTGTTCAATATCGTGGTTTGCTCCCGGATGGAAATTAAGCAGGTATTCGCCCACAATCAAAACTTGAGGCCGTGGATGCGAACGATCAAATGCAATATTTTTCATGGTGTCGATTGATTTTTTGAATCCGTTAATTGCCCCGCGAACACCACTGCGTTCAAGCCCGTTAAGAAGAAAGTCAAGAGCCTTGTCAAAGGCAGCTTGTGCAGAGCCCTTGACAGCTTCGTATGGACGAATTTTTCTCAAAAGATCTTCAAGGGTGTCAATCATGGGAAGGCACAAGGCAACCAAAATAGAGCTTCCTAAGCTAATTTTGAACCCAGGGTGGATGTTTTTGTCGTCGTTTTCATCGTTAGTAATGATGGGCACTTGGGAATATCCTGCATCATCAAGAGCTTTGCGCAGCAGGGCGGAGTAGTGTGTGAGCCTGCAGTCGCCGATGTATTTTCCTGTTCCAATAGCAACGGTATCGGGATCGTATTTACCGCTCTCTAAGGCGGCAAGTGCTTCGCCAATAACGATTTGTGCCGGAAAGCAAATGTCATTGTGAACATACTGCTTTCCCAGACGGATGGCATCTTCTCTGCCAATGTCGAGGGCTTCTGCTTTTACTCCCTGTTTGCTAAATACGCTCGTCATCAAACGACAGAATGCGTGTGAAGTGTTTGGAACCAAAATAGTTTTTGAGCTCCTGTCTTTTTTGACATATTTCACCGCATAGGGATCACTCAGCTCATGGCGTTTATGCGTGTGGTGCGTTTTACGTTTGGCGTTAACTGTTTCGATAAATGAACGAACGCGAATGCGTAGAGGTCATTGATTTTCGCTTTCATCGATTTTTAGCACGAGCGGAGTTTTTTGGGATATTTCTTTCATGATGCGAACAATTTCGTCGGAAAGGTATGCATCATGTCCGCATCCAAAGCTTACGAGCTGCACGTATTCCAAATTACTACTCTGAGCAGCGATTATTGCAGAAGAAAGCATGCGTGCATGGTAGTTGTTCACGATATCAAGACGCGAATGGCGCAAATCAACCTCATTGATGTCAGGAACAGCATCGGGTGTAAGAACTGAAATGCCCATTTCGCAAAACTGGCGTGGTAGATCGTGGTTGATAAAAGGATCGTTGTGGTAAGGCCTTGAGGCAAGAATAACTGCATAAGAGCCTTCTGCCTCGGCTTTATTTATAATTTTTTGACCCTTTTGTGTAAGGGTGGCATGGAAGGTTGCCATTGCTCTATCGGCTACCGCGATGGCGCGCTCGCAAGTTTTCTTTGCTACGTTAAAGGTGGTTTGAAAATACGTTGCGAGTTGTTTGTTTCGATCGTTGGTGTTGTACCAGTGGAAAAGTGGGTTGTCAAAATGCCCTTCCCATTTTTCTTCAGGATTGTCGGAGTTTTGAATAACGTAGGAGTAGCCCTTTACCACCGCACACATAGATTGGCTTGTTGCGGCTGTATTTTCCGAAGGAACTGTTGTGATAATAGGCATAAAAATACGATCAACATTTTTATTGATAAGACTTTGTAAGTGTCCATGGACGAGTTTTGCAGGAAAGCAAATGGTGTCTGAGGTAACTTGGGATATACCCGATTCATAAAGCTCTTGCGAACTCTTTTCGGAAAGAACAACAGTGAAACCAAGTTCTCGTAAAAACGTTGACCAAAACGGCATGGTTTCCCAAAAGGCAAGCACGCGGGGAATGCCGATGGTTATTCCGTTTGCGGGTTCTGGAGTGTCGAGCTCATAGGTATCAAATAGGAGTTTTTCGCGAACTTCAAATAGGTTCACTGCTTCTTTTTCTTGTGTGTTGTGAGCCTTGAGTTGCTCGCGTACGAGTTTGTCTTTCGGGTCTCCTAATATTTCACCCTTGCTACAGCGGTTGTTTGAGATAAACTGCTCGCCATTTGAAAAGGTGATAAGGCTGCGGTTGCATCGGTTTGTGCAGAAAGGACAGATAAGTCCAGAGGTTTGTGTATAAGAAAACTCTTCCATAGCATCAAGGCCAACGAAGGAAGAAGGTGTCTTATGCTCAAGAACTTTTTCCTTAGCTAGCAGGGCAACACCGTAGGCGCCCATAATTCCGGGATACGGCGCGCGCAGTACGTTGCGACCAAGGTATTGCTCAATAGCACGCAGTACGGCATCGTTTCTAAAGGTTCCGCCTTGCACCACAATGGTGTCACCTAAAGAATCAAGGTTAGAAATACGAACGACTTTGGTGAAAACATTTTCGATGATGGACCTACAAAGTCCCGCCATAATGTCTGCGGGGGTTTTTCCGTTGCGCTGTTCTGTCACGATGTTTGAATTCATGAAAACGGTGCAACGGCTTCCTAGGTTTGCGGGGTCTTTTGAGGAAAACGCTGTTTGCGCAACTTCGTCGAGCGGAATGTTGAGTGTTGAGGCAAAGCTTTCCAAAAAAGAACCACAGCCCGAAGAACAGGCTTCGTTGACTACGATGTCGGTAATGATGCCGTCATCAAGCCAGATTGCCTTCATATCTTGACCGCCAATATCAAGAATAAAGCTCGCATCGGGGATAAAGTGCGTGGTTGCTTTGGCATGAGCAACAGTTTCTACTACGTGGTAGTCGGCTCTTAGGGCTTTGGCAAACATGAGTTCGCCGTAACCGGTAGTACCCAATGCTTTTATGCGTAGTGAAATGCCTTGGTTTTGGTAGCGTAGTTTGAGCGCGTTGAGGGCGTTTTTAAGTATTTCGAGCGGTTCACCTTCGTTTGAAGCATAAAACTCGTCAATCAATCTGTCGTCTTCGTCTAAAACCGCAAACTTTGTTGTGGTGCTTCCTGAATCAATTCCTAGATAAACATCTAAAACAGGAGGACACGCTGCAGTATCTACCTTATCAATAAGGCGTGTGTACGGCATTGCCTTTTTAGGGTGCCTCTCGTAAAAATCACTACGTTCTGCATCGCTTTTAAAAAAGGGATCTTGATGGTCGCTCAAATCGATAGTGCTTGCAAGCGCGTTAAGTTTTTCGGTTGCTTTAAAAGCATTCTTGAAGAAACGAGTATCGTCTTTGAAAAGCGACGAAAGGGCTAAAGCAGTTCCCTTGGCAACAATAAGTTCTGCCTGTTCAGGAATAATGATTTCGTCTTGAGTAAATTCGAGCCTTGAGGCAAAAACCTCGACAAGTTTTGGGTTGAAGGTGAACGGTCCCCCTTCAAAAATGAGAGGGGGCGTAATGGTTAATCCTTGAGCGAGTCCGCCGATGGTTTGTTTTGCAACGGCATGAAAAACTGAAAGCGCAATGTCTTCTTTGGATACGCCACGGTTAAGAAGAGGCTGAATGTCTGTCTTGGCATAGACGCCGCAGCGACCAGAGATGTCGTATTGGGTGTTTCCTTTTTCTGCTAACGCATTCAGCTCTTCTGGTTGAACGCGAAGAAGCGTTGCTATCTCATCGAGAAAGGCACCTGTTCCACCAGCGCAACTTCCATTCATGCGCATATCTGAAACAACAGGTTCCCCATCTTTTTGGGTGAAGAAAATCATTTTGGCATCTTGTCCGCCAAGCTCAATGGCGCAATGCGTTTGAGGATATTCCGCTTTAATGGCTATTGCGTTTGCTACTACTTCTTGTACGTAGGGAACATTGAGTTGCTGGGCTAGTGCTTTTCCACCAGAGCCGCAAAAAGAAAGGCGAATTTTGCTTTCAGGATACGTTTCCGCAAGCGTTTTAAGTGTGTTTTGAATGGTCTTTAACTGTAGAGCATTATGCCTACGGTAATCGGAAAAAATAACAGTTTTCGATTTAGAATCAAGGGCTACAAGCTTTGTGGTCGTTGATCCAACATCTATTCCAACGTGAAGAAGTTCAGGTGTAGGGGGAGTAGTTGTGGGGGAAGTGGTTTTGCTAGTAGCTGACAACATGTATATCCTGCAAATCGTTTTTTTGGCATTTATCTAATTATATTAAACAACCTGTTGAATAATAATAGTCAAATTGACTAAATATGTTTAGATTTATAACAATCAATAAAGAAGCATTTTGGTCAGGCTTTTTAAAAGCGATCCATGAAGGTAGTGGGGCAATTCTGCTAAAAAAGCGGTATAGTTAAAACATGTTTCACTAAAAGGTTTTGTTAGAGAGGGGACATCATGGCTAACAATTTCGGTGACGGCTTAAAAGACATTTTCCTAGCGGGCGTTGGGGCAATGGCTCTTACGGGGGAGAAATCAAAGGAACTTGTCGACAAACTAATTTCTAAAGGCGAACTTTCTGTTGAACAGGGTAAAGAAATTAATCAGGAGTTATCACGTAAAGCAACCGATACCGTTTCAAAATTTCGCGGAGAAGCTCTCTCTCAGTTCTTAGATTCGCTTTCGCCTGAAGAGCGCAAAGAGTTTGCTGCTCAGGTTGCAAAACTCACTGAGGAAAAAGAAGAGAAAAAGGAAGATTCTGCTAAGGAAAAGGCTTCAGAATAATAACCTTGGTGTTCTAGTGTAGAACTTTCTAAACGTCAGTTTTAAAACGGTAGAGCTGACGCGAGCAGTTTTATTGTCTTATCAATCGTAAACAAGCAGCAAGGGCGTTAGGTTCATGGAAGAAAACACGCTACTTCGGCACCTCTTCAATGATCGTGCCGAAGTAGACCCTGAACAACAATTTGGTCTTACCCGCAAATCTCGCAATAAGCGCTTGCATGAGATTATCGGGTTGGTGCGCAAATATAAGGTAATGGATGGCATTACGCCTGCGCATTTTCGTGATATGTTGGTTGATCTGGGGCCGAGTTTTGTGAAAATCGGCCAGATGCTTTCATTGCGCTCAGAGATATTGCCTCAAGCTTACTGTGATGCTCTTGCTACGCTGCAGATGGATGCTGATCCTCTTCCGTTTAAGGAAATAGAACATGCTCTTGAAAACATTTATGGTGAGCGTTTCTCTTCGATTTTCTCAAATATTGATCCAAAACCTTTGGGAAGCGCATCGCTTGCGCAGGTTCATAAGGCAACATTAAGCAATGGGGATGTTGTCGCTGTTAAAGTGCAGCGACCCGGGGTTCGTGCCACCATGGCTCAGGATATCGATGTTATGCGTTCGGTTGCTAAACGCCTTTCGCGTTTCATGAAAGACAACCAAATGGTTGATCTGCGTGACGTCGTTGAAGAGCTCTGGAGCACGTTTCTTGAAGAAACCGATTTCACCAAGGAAACCCAGAACTTACATGAGTTCGCACTTCTGAATAAAGATGTTGCCTATATTCGTTGTCCCATGCCGTATTTGGAATACTGTTCCGAAGAAGTTTTGGTGATGGAATACATCGAGGGTACTTCACTGCGTGATACCGACAAGCTTGTTGAGCTGGGGTACGATCTTGAAGAAATTGGAATGAAGGCTCTCGATAATTACGCAACGCAAATTCTTGATTTCGGCTTTTTCCATGCTGATCCTCATCCGGGAAATATGTTCATCAAAGATGGACAAATTATTTATCTTGACCTTGGCATTGTTGGAAGACTTAATCCTCGTGATAGGGCTCGCTTTGGTGAGATTATTGAAGCTGTGGGCGCTAAAAGTGCAACACGACTCAAAGATGCTCTTATTTCTTTTTCAGTTGATCATGATTCAAGAGGAATAGATCATCCCCGCTTTTTAGCAGAGCTCGATATCATTTTGGAAGGATACGGCTCCTGTGATGTTGCGGATATTGATATTGGTGGGCTTTTGAATGACATCATGCTTTTAACGAAGCAGTGTAAAGTTACGCTTCCTCCATCGGTAACGGCGGTTTCGCGAGGAATCGTAACAATCGAAGGAACGCTTTCGGAGTATATTGCAAATTCTAATATTGTCGACATAATCAATGACCACGTTATGCGCAAGAAAGATCCGAAGAAAGAACTTCAGAAGCTTGTTCAGGATACAATGATTTCGCTCGGTAATTCGGGTCGTGGTCTAGCGACTTCTGCTGAATATGCAGGAGAAACACTTAAAATGCTTTCTCGCGGACAACTTAAGATGAATATGGAAATGTTGGGTTCTGATGAGCCTATAAAAAAAGTTTCTCGTATTGCAAATCGTCTGGCGGTTAGCATGGTTATTGCGGGCTTATTGGTAAGTGCGAGCTTGATGACTTCGCTCGATATGCCAAAAATAATCGGAGTGCCTGTTCTCTCGTTCATTGAATTCGTTTCAGCTTTTATCTTAACTATCATGGTGGCGATAGATATCTACCGTAAACCAAAAAGCTAGACTTTAATCGTAAGATTGAATTGTTTGTCCTGAGTTCACGCCCTGAAAGGCGGTTTTGTTCCAAAAAAAGAGTTAACAAAGAGAGATGCGTATAATGCGGTAAGCTGGTATTGAGCGGCTTACTGTTTTTTCATTTGAAATCGCTGTTTAGACTCAATCGATAGCTTTGAAAGGGCGGGATTTACTATGAATTCTGATTCACGTGCGGTAAAAGGGTTAAATATCGCGATCATTGTTCTCGCTGCATTGAGCCTAGTAGGTTCTATATTTGTAGCGTTTTCGGTCGGCGTTGTGGGCATTGCGTTTAGTGATCCTTCGGTGCAGTCGTCACTCTATGATGAGTTGTACTATGACTATTATTACGGTGATCTTTATGATTCAGGTTTAACCCCTGATGACATGATTGCGCTTCTTATAGGGTTAGGTTCTGTGGGTGTAGTTTTTTCCCTTCTCACGCTCGGAACTTCCATTTTTACGCTTATTACAGGCATTTTTGGCGTTCGTAACGCAGGCAATGCCGATAAGCTTGGCAGTACGTTTATTATGACCATCATTTCGATTGTGCTAAACGTACTCTGCTTCAGCCTTATTATGCTCATATTGCTTATTATCTCGGCAGTGTTTATTAATAAGGTGCGTAAAAGTGCTGTTTCAATTCCTTTCGCAGCAAATGCTGCAGCACCAGGAGCATATCAGCAGCAGATATATACACAGCCCGTTCAGTCAACGCCTAACGTGCAGCAATCGGCTCCCGCTCCAACTCAAGCTCCACCTCCTGTTCCAGTCCCTGCTCCAGCTCAAGCACCTGCTCCTGCTCCGGTTCCATCTTCTACTCCCGCTGTGAGTAAAGAACAAGGTTCTCAGGATACACCGCAGACCCCTGCGCCTCCTGCACCTCCGGTTCAGTAGTTTTGTGTGGTGAAAGATGCTTACTTGCTTGCATATTAGATGAGCAACACAAATGAACAACGAAACAGCACGATGAATTTAAAATCAGTCGTGCTGTTTTTGTATAAACGCTTTTGAAAGTTCTTCATTAATACTTGTTCTCTTTAATAATCCTGATACAATTCAAAGGCTGATTTATTACACATGCGCGGTGGACCCAGATTCGCCAGTGACCAAATATGGTTGCGAAGAAGGGGATGAAGTCGTGCAGAGGATTAACGAATGGAGAAAACATGACTAAGGTCAACATTAAGACCCTGCTCGATGCAGGCACTCATTTCGGTCATCAGACCCGCCGTTGGAACCCTAAGATGAAGCCTTATATCTTCGGTAGCCGTGGTGACATCTATATTATCGATCTCAAAGAAACTCTTTATGGTCTCGATGCAGCATACACTGCTGTTTCTAAGGTTGCTGAAAAGGGCGGCACCGTTCTTTTCGTTGGTACCAAGAAGCAGGCTCAGGAGCCAATCGCTGAAGCTGCTAACCGTTGCGGCATGCCTTACGTAAATGCTCGTTGGCTCGGTGGTATGCTCACTAACTTTGTAACCATCCGCTCGCGTGTTCAGCGCATGGAAGAGCTTGAGGCAATGGAAACCGACGGTCGTATGGAGAAGCTCCCTAAGAAAGAGCAGATTCTTTTGAAGAAGGAACTCGCTAAGCTTCAGACCAATCTTAATGGTATCCGCAACATGAAGAAGACCCCTGACATGGTTTTCATTATCGATACCAATCGTGAGCAAATTGCAATTCATGAGTCTCATCGTTTGAACATTCCTGTTGTTGGCACCCTTGATACCAACTGCGATCCAGACGACGTAGATTATGGTATTCCTGCTAACGACGATGCAATTCGTTCCGTTAGTCTTCTCGCTGATTTCGTAGCAGACGCTGTTATTGCTGGCACTGGTGCTCCTGTTACCGTTGAAGAAATGGCTGCCCCTGCTGCTGAAGAGGCTGCTCCTGCAGAAGCTCCTGCTGCTGAATAGAATAAGTAGGCTTGCAAGTAAGGTAATACACATAGGCAGACTTACGAGAGTGAGTCCGCGTTTCTTATGAAAGGAAACACCATGGCAGAAATTACTGCAGCTCTTGTAAAAGAGCTTCGTGAAATGACGGGCGCTGGCATGATGGAATGCAAGAAGGCTCTCGTTGAGGCCGAAGGCGATATCGATAAGGCTGTTGACGTTCTTCGTACGCGTGGCTTGGCTGCTGTAGCTAAAAAAGCTGGTCGTGCTACTAACGAAGGCGCAGTAACGGTTGTTATTGCTGCTGATGGCAAGTCTGGCGCAATGGTTGAGCTCAACTGCGAGACCGACTTCGTTGCAATGAATGATAAGTTTAAGGCTTATGGCGAGAAAATCGCTAACGCTGCTCTTGCTTCTATGGCTGCTGATGTTGAGGCTCTTAAGGCTGTAGAGCATGAAGGCGAAACGGTTGAGGCTATCATTACTGACGCGGTTCATGTTCTTGGTGAAAACACTCAGCTTGCTCGCGTAACCACTGTTGAAGCACCTGCTGTTGCTGGTTATGTTCATGGCGGCGGTAAGATTGGCGTTATGGTTGAGTTTGAGGTTGAAGGAATTGATCCTGCTTCTGCTGAATTCCAGGCTTATGGAAAAGACGTCGCAATGCAGGTAGCAGCAATTGCTCCTGTTGCTGCAACGCGCGATTCGGTAGATCCTGAAATTGTTGCTCATGAAATGGAGATTTACAAGGCACAGGCTGCTGAGTCTGGTAAGCCAGAGAACATTCAGGAGAAAATTGCTTCGGGTCGTCTTGAAAAGTTTTACAAAGAAAACTGCCTAACCGAGCAGGCTTTCGTTAAGAACTCTGATCAGACTGTTAATCAGTACACTGCAGAGGTTGCAAAGAATCTCGGTGGCGAGATCAAAATTCTCTCCTTCCAACGCTTTGTTCTTGGCGAATAATTACACCGATTAAAATAAAATATGAAGCCCTTCCAAAGCTTAGGTTTTGGAAGGGCTTCTCTGTCATAATGAGATAGTTGTCTTACGTATTGAGCCAATGCGGCTTTTCTACTATAGATCGGAAGATGCATGTCTGAAGAAATCATTATTGCGCGTGAAAGTGCTTCTTTGTCAGGAACCGTACATATTGGAGGCGCGAAGAATTCGGCGCTTAAACTTATTGCGGCTTCTTTGTTGGGCCGGGGAAAGTCGGTTATCCACAATGTTCCTCTTATTTCTGATATCGAAATAATGGTTGAGGTTTTGCGCAGCTTGGGTGCAACGGTTTCTCGCGAAGGTCACACTATTATCATCGATACCGAAAAAGCAGAAGGACACGAAACTCCGTATGAGCTTGTTTCTAAGATGCGAGCAAGTATTTCTGTATTAGGGCCCTTGATCGGTCGTTTTGGTTGCGCTCGTGTTGCTATGCCTGGTGGCTGTCAAATTGGTGCTCGAAAGATCGACATTCATCTTAAGGTTCTTGAGGCGTTGGGTGTTGAGTTTAAGAACGATCATGGTTATCTCTATGCCTCTTCTCCTAATGGGCTTCACTGCGCCGATGTGCTTCTTGAGTTTCCGAGTGTTGGTGCAACTGAAAACATGCTGATGGCTTCCGTGACTGTCGAGGGTACTTCGATTATCGATAATGCGGCTCGTGAGCCTGAAATTGTTGATCTTGCCAACATGCTCAACGCGATGGGCGCAAAGATTGAAGGGGCGGGAACTCCCACTATCACCGTTACAGGTGTTCCGCTTTCAGAATTCCATCCCTGTGAACACACCACAGTTGGAGACCGCATTGAGGCGGGAACTTTTTTGACAGCTGGCGCTCTTTTGGGCGGGCCATTGACGGTTGAAGGTATTGATCCCTCGTTTCTCCGTATGGCTCTCATGAAGCTTGAGCAGATGGGCTGTGACGTTAAAACAGCAGATAGCTCTATCACTGTTTCACGTACGATGCCCCTTCGTCCTATTGATATCCAGACGCTTCCTCATCCTGGTTTCCCCACTGATCTCCAGGCGCAATTTATGCTTTTGGCGGCGCTCGCAGAGGGAAATTCGGTCATTACGGAAAACATTTTTGAAAATCGTTTCATGTTTGCTTCTGAACTTAACCGCATGGGTGCCGAAATTAGCATTGAGGGACACCATGCCCTTATTCAAGGTGTTGAAAAACTTCAGGGCGCTCCTGTGACTTCTCCTGATTTGAGAGGTGGTGCTGCCCTGGTTATTGCGGGTCTTGTTGCTGAGGGTGAAACAAAGATCTATGACATTTATCATATTGATCGTGGCTACGAAGATTATGTGGGTAAATTGCAGAATCTTGGTGCATCAATCGAGCGTAGGGTAGTTTAACAAAAGACTAAATTCTGAATATCGCCTTCAAGGTTTTGGGTTGGAGTTGTCTAATTCTTCCTGCGGTTTTGCTTGTAATTGATAGTACTAGGGTTGTTTCGATGAATAATAATCGTTTTAATCGTTCGTCTCGTCGTTCTAAAAGCTGGTCTTCTTCGGTTATTGGGACGCATGCTTCTTCGGCTGGTCGTCCATCTCGTGGCTCAACGCACCAATCGCGTCGTCGTGCGCAAAGCCTCGGGGGAAGAACTGCTGAATTGCGGCAGATGAATTTAAACACAAGTTCTGTTTCTGCCGCTGCAGCGCGGCACAAAACAGGTCGTTCATTCACCAAGGATGCTCTTGCGCAACGTCGCCGACGCAGTATTTTTCTCGGGTTACTTGTCGCTGTTCTAGTGCTTGCTTTAGCTTTCGGGCTTGGCTCTTGTGCTTACAAATCTTCTATTTCAGGCGCAATGGCGCTCAACGATGATGAAGCTAAAAGTGCGCTTGTTGTACCAAAAGAAAATGAGCCCTATTACGTTCTTATTGCAGGTCTTGGGGACGACCCTCAAGTTGGTCAGACAGCGAGTTTTTTGATGCTCATGCGTGTTGATGAGCAAAATAAGCAAATTTCTCTGCTTGGTATTCCTGACAACATTGCTGTTTCGCTTTCAAAGTCGGGTGACTATATGCTTCGTGATGCTGTATCGGTTGGAGGAGAAAAAGAGTTAATTTCTGCCGTTTCGAGCAAACTCGATATTGATATTGCGCATTATATTCGTACAACTGAAAAAGATTTTGTAACCCTTGTTGACTCTCTTGGCGGAGTTCATGTGAATATTGAGCAGCGTGTGGACGATCCGCGTGTAAGCAACATTGTGCTCAACGTAGGGGAACAAGACTTAAATGGTGAAGAGGCGCTTGCCTACGTCAGTGCTTTTAATTACAAGGATGGACGCACGGTGCGTTCGGGAATTCAAGAGCAGGTGCTTACCAGCCTTATTGCTAAAGTGCAGGATAAATCAGGCTTTGATTTTATTACGACCGCTGATGCTCTTTCGAAAACATTTAAAACAGATCTTGGTTACGAAGATCTTATTAAGATCAGTGACGTTTATTCATCTTGCGAAAACAGGTATTACGCAAATATACCTGGCTCTCAAACTATTGTGGGTGACAAAACTTATTACTATATTTCTTCGGTGGGTTGGGCAAAGGCCAAGGAAAAGTTTATGGCTGGCGAAGACCCTCAGGTATATCTTGATACAAGCCAGGTCAACAAGGCTGAAACTACCGTAGAGGTTCTTAATGGTTCTGGTTCTGAGGGACTTGCAACACAGGTTGGGGATAAATTAACTCAGGCTGGTTATGAGGTTACCAAGACGGGGAATGCACCATCGTATGTCTATGACGAAACTTTGATTGTGTACAAAGAAGATAAAGATGCGCTTACGGCAGAGGCGATAGTGCAAGATCTTGGTGCAGGACGAACCGTTTCTGCAGGCTCTTTCTATACGCTTGAGACCGATATTCAGGTGTATGTAGGAAAAGATTGGAAAGCCATTGGTTAGTTTTGATCCTATTGCATATCTCAATGAACCGCGGTGGCGTAGCATGTCTCTGGGGCTTGACCGTATCTCTGAGCTTCTTGATGCACTGGGTAATCCGCAGAATAACCTTTGTTTTGTCCATGTTGCTGGCACGAACGGGAAAGGGTCAACGAGCGCTTTTATAGCACAAATCTTGCAGGAAGCAGGATATAAGGTTGGCTTATTCACGAGTCCTTACATCATAAAATTTGAAGAGCGTATTCAAATCAATAGACAAACAATTCCTTATAACAATTTAGTAGAAGTAACCGCACGTGTTCGTGATGTTGCAGAAACGATGCAGGAACATCCAACTGAATTTGAACTCATGACCGCAACGGCTTTTCTGTATTTTTCCGAAAAGAAATGCGATGTTGTGGTTACTGAGGTAGGACTTGGTGGTCGTTTAGATTCAACGAATGTGATAACCAACGTTGAGGTGTCGGTGATAACTCCCATTGCATTTGATCATTGCGCTGTTTTGGGAAACACTATCGCTGAAATTGCACAGGAAAAGGCTGGCATTATTAAAAAGGGTGTTCCTGTAGTGAGTGCCTCTCAAGTCAAAGAAGCTCGAGAAGTTATTGAAAGGACGGCAAAAGAAAAAGGCGTTTCGGCTTCTTTTGCAGAGGGGGCAATCGAGGGCGACAATGCCTGTTTTAGCTACGGGGGTTTCAATAATCTGAACATTTCTTTATTGGGTCGTTATCAGCGTAATAATGCTGTTTTGGCACTTGAAGCGGCACGGTGTTTGCAGAATAAAGGTTGGAGCATTAGCAACGACGCTATTTATAAGGGTTTGGCTCATACGGCTTGGCTAGGCAGATTTGAAATAATCAGTCGTGAACCTCTTGTTATTGTAGACGGTAGTCATAATGAGCAGGGTGTTGAGTCGTTAGTGGAAACACTCTCGTATCGTTATAAGGATTATCCGATAGTGTTTGTGGTGGGAATTCTTGAGGATAAAGCTCATAGAAAAATGCTCGAGCGCTTAGTTTCTCTAGGTTCTGCGTTTGTTGCAATTCCTGTTAACAATCCTCGTGCTTTTCCTGTTCATGCGTTGGCGCAAGAAATTGAGCAAGTCGTAGCCGAACGCTTGCTAACTGTAAACGTGTACGAGGCGCAAACTATTGAAGAAGGAATTGCGAAAGCGGTTGCTTTAGTCCCACATGATGGAGTAATATGCGCATGCGGAAGTTTGTATTCCATAGCAGATATCAAAAGGGTTGTTAAGAATTTAACTTTAAAGTAACAATCCTGTTGCCGAGTTGTTCGGTCTTGACTGTTATGGCTAGGATATACTCTCTTACGTTGTTTGAGTATCTCGAATGGGCTTGGGCGGCGCCAAGTTCCGAACCTGGTCAGGTCCGGGAGGAAGCAGCCATAAGGGACCGCTGACGAGCGCCCTTGCCTATTCGGGATACTCTTTTATGTAACGGAGGACTTTTCTTGGAATTTATTCAGTTTATTCTTGGGCTCTTGCAAGATCCGCGTGGGGCAATTGCAGGTTGGATTATTTCCCTTGGACCAGTTTGGGTATACACTCCGCTTTTTTTCATTGTGTTTGTAGAGACAGGCTTGGTCTTTTTTCCGTTTCTTCCTGGTGACTCTCTTCTTTTTGCTGCGGGTGTTTTTTCGGCAGATGGCGGCGGACTGAACGTCGTTGCTACGTTGGTAATTTTCTATGTTGCGGCAATTTTAGGAAACACTTCCAACTACTGGATAGCGCGCCTGTTTGGTTCTCGTATTATCGATTCGGGCAAAGTTAAGGCTCTCACTCCAGAGCGTATGGCTAAACTCGATCATTTCTTCGCAAAATACGGCGGACTCACGATTGTTATTACACGTTTCATGCCTTTCTTTAGAACATTCGCCCCATTTGTTGCCGGTACGGGTCATATGAATTTTGGAAAATTCACCCTGTTTAATTGCATTGGCGGCATTTCTTGGGTTTCGCTTTTTGTTCTCGTTGGATATTTCTTTGGTGGAATTCCCTTTGTTCAGGAACACTTTGAGATAATCGTTTTGGGTATTGTTGCCGTTTCTGTTGCTCCAGCAGTAATTGGGGCAATTAAGGGTGCTCTTTCGGCGCGAAAAAAGAAAAACCAAACTCTTGCAGAGTAGAGTTTTATGAAGACTCGCATATGCTTTCTTATACTTTAAGGAGCGTTATTGAGTTAGTTCTAGAAAGGCTTGCGTTATGGCAGAGGCGTTGTATCGGAAATATCGACCATCCACGTTTCGCGATATTGTAGGTCAGGAACATATCGAAAGAACCCTAAAAAATGCAATTGAGCAGAACAAGGTTTCGCATGCCTATCTTTTCTGTGGGCCTCGAGGAACGGGCAAAACGACTACTGCGCGTATTCTAGCCAAAGCTCTCTTGTGCGAAAAGGGGCCAACTATTGACCCCGATGGTACCTGCCCCGAATGTGAAGCCATTGCTAACGGCAATCATCCCGATGTTTATGAGCTTGACGCTGCGAGCAGAACGGGCGTAGAAAATGTTCGCGAAGAAATCATCAGTCGCGTTCACTATGCGCCAACGCGTGGTTCCGTCAAGGTTTATATCATTGACGAGGTCCACATGCTTTCTCAGGCAGCTTTTAATGCGTTGCTTAAAACCTTAGAAGAACCTCCTGAGCATGTAATTTTTATTCTTTGTACCACCGATCCTCAAAAGGTTCCCGAAACCATTCATTCGCGTTGTCAGCGTTTTGACTTTCATCGTATTTCGGTCGATACCATCGTTACGCGTTTAGGCGCTGTATGCATGCAGGAGGGTGTTGAATTTGAGCCTGAGGCTCTTGAGCTTATCGCGTATCGTGCTGATGGCGGAATGCGAAATGCACTCACTTCTTTAGAGCAGCTTATTGCTTTCGGGGAGGGCTCGGTCACATTGAGCGGAGCTCAGAATCTTTTAGGGTCGTTGGACGATTCGGGTTTGGCAGAAATTGTTTCTGCCATTGGCATGCGCGATGTTGCTGCCTGTTTTACGTGGACGGCGCGCTATGTTGAGACAGGCGCGGATTTAGCCCAGTTTGTTCTTGATTTAACCGAGCATGTTCGTAATCTCTACCTTTTGAGTGTAACGAAGGGGGAAGTGGAGCTTTCTGTTCCTGATTCCTCAAGAGAAAATATGAAGGGCGAGCTGAAGCATTTCAGTCAAGATCGTCTTTCTCGCTTATTGGGTATTCTCGATGAAACAATCAAAGAGCTTCGTGTATCGAGTAATCCGCGATTGAGTTTTGAAATTGCTCTCACTCGAATGGTTCGACCTGAATCTGATTTAACTTTAGAGTCTCTTGCAGAACGTATTGAGTCTTTAGAAAAACGCCTCTCTGGAAAACTTGATCCGCAAGCCTATATTGGTGTCCCGGTTGTACGCGCTTCTGCGCCTGCTGGCTCGGTGCCAATTTCGCCTGCTTCAGCCTCTGTTCCATCGTCTCAGGCGGATGCCTCCGTGATGCCCGCCAGGTTTGCGACTGAGGGTTCCTCTGCTCCTGCTGCATCCTCAGTGTCGTCGGCGTCTGTGCAGCCGCCTTTTGCTCAAACAGTCACTGCTTCCGTAAGTCAGACTTCGTCCAATGCGTCATCTCCGAAAAAACAGCCGGTTGCTGAGCAGGTAGCTGCTCAGCGTATTCCCAGTTCAGCTCAAAATACCCAATCAGTTCAACGGAAGGCAGCTGTTTCGTCTCAAGCTTCTTCGAGCGCTTCGTCGTCATATGTATCTGTCTCGCACCCCTCTGCCGCTACTTCTCAAACAGTTTCTTCCGAGCGGCCTCGAGCATCTCAATCTGCGGGAAAAAGCACCGTTGATCTTTCCAATCCTGCAAACTTGCAGCGTATGTGGCATTCGATTACTTCCCATTTAAGGAAGGTAAATCCAGCGCGCGGAGTGTTATTTATGAATGCTCGTGTTTCTGCGGCAGATCAAAACACTACGATTCTGGTTGAGTTTAGTGCGGATAGCGGTTTTGCCTACACGGCAGCACAGAAGCCAGAGGTTCAAGAGTTACTTAAACAATCCATTCAATCTGTGGTGGGTGTTCCTGTTCCTTTTAGGCTTGAGCTTGCTGGAGGGAATGCTTCCGCGCCAACTGTACCAACGTTTGCGAATGCCGCTAAGGCCTCTGCCGCACCAGTGCGCTCCGTTGTGCCTGAACCAACCAACCTTTCTCAAAGCAGACAGCAACTCACATCTTGTTCAGTGCAACCAGCCACTCAAGGAGTGAATCAATCGTTTACTTCGCAACAAAGCCAGGCTCCTGCTTCGTCGCAAAGCCAGGTTTCCGCGTCACTACAAAGCCGGGATTCTGTGTCGACAGGCCAAATATCACCTCAGGGCACAGCCAATGCGCCGCATCAAGCACCCGTCGTTTCTGCTCCTTCTTCTTTCCCAGAAGATGAGAGCGTTCCTTTAGACGTGTACGAGTCGTACGCTTCCGCCGAATATGATTCAGACAAGCAGGCGTTTTCGATGCCTGCCGACGCTTCTCAACCAACTCGTTCTACGTCTGCGGCATCAAGCTCACAACCCACGCAAGATTTTTCTTCTGAAGCGGAGGAAATAAAGAGTATTTTGACTGCTAGTTTTGGAGAAGGAATAAAGTTTGAGGAAGTTAATGAGTAGCTTCTTATACAATGCTAAAAGCTTCTTTTAATAAATAACTCAAGGAATGGAGATTTCTATATGAACATGCAGCAAATGATGCGCCAAGCACAAAAAATGCAAAAAGAACTTGCGAAAGCCCAGGAAGAAATTGCTTCCATGACATTCGAGGGTTCTGCTGGCGGCGGGATGGTTAAAGTTGTTGCTTCGGGTGATATGAAAATTTCGTCAATTACGATTGATCCAGATGTTGTCGACCCAGAAGATGTCGAAATGCTTCAGGATATGGTTTGTGCGGCAGTAAATGAAGCATTGCGTGGTGTTGGCGATCTAAGCAATCAGCGTATGAATGCTGCTACAGGCGGAATGAATATCCCTGGCTTAATGTAGTGGGTTTGTTTTATGTATTCAGCTTCGGCTATTCAAAAGCTTCTTGACGAACTTGAGCGCCTGCCGGGCATTGGACCAAAATCTGCTCAGCGTATTGCCTATTGGATTTTAAATTCCGACAAATCAGATGCGCTGCGTTTAGCTAATGCTATTGTTGAAGTTAAAGATACGGTCCATTTTTGTTCAAAGTGTTTTAATTATGCGCAAGATGATCTTTGTAATATTTGCGCTTCAGAAAAAAGGGACGCTACTACTATTTGTGTAGTTTCGGAACCACGTGATATTCCTCCTATTGAGCGGACTGGCTCGTTCAATGGGGTCTATCATGTGTTGGGTGGCGCTTTGTCCCCTTTGGAGGGCATAGGTCCGGAGCAACTTCATGTTACTGAGCTCCTTTCGCGTCTCAATGATCCGAGAATTTCGGAGGTTATTCTGGCGACTAATCCTAATGTTGAAGGTGAAACTACGGCTAGTTATCTTGCACGTTTGATTAAGCCGACGGGAGTTAAAGTCTCTCGTTTAGCGAGCGGTCTCCCTGTAGGGGGAGATTTAGAGTTCGCTGATGAGGTTACGCTTGGTCGAGCCATTGAATCTCGCCGCGTTCTATAAAAGGACGCGGCTTTTTATATTTGGAAGAACCGCTTTGGTAGTCAAAGAAATAGACCGACAGAGGTGAGAGTTCTTGTCAAAAGCTACCTATTACCCATGCCACTAAGTGCATTGAGGTTTTCTCAAATCGACCTGATTTTTTCGTCATTTTCTTTCATTTTAGAGCTTGAAAACTGAATTTCGGTTTGAATAAGTAATTACTCTTCGTAAGAAAATTGTACAGATTCTTTTCTTTGTATATTTATACCCTAGCTGTGTTCACCATTCTCATGTTAAAGGGAGGGCATGTGTGATGAGTGCTGTTGGAGTTAATTATTCTTGGGGAATGGATTTTTCTCAAGAAGGAGCGGTTGTATTTCGCCTTGAGTCCGCGGATTATCGAACGAGCGCAAGTGAAAGAACTAAGCGTAAAATTGCGCAGGCGTTCGAGAGCGTTCTTAAAGTGAAACCGTTTGAAAAAATCATCGTTTCGGATATTACGAGCAAATGTGGCATTTCAAGACAAACCTTCTATAATCATTTTCTTGATAAATACGATCTGGTTAACTGGATATATCAGCAGTTGCTTCATGCTACTACTCGAAGAATTGGCATCGATTTAACATGGGAGCAGGCAGTTCGCTCAAAGCTTGAAATCATGAAGAATAACGCGGAGTTCTTTTCGGAGATTTTTAGCGTTACCCATTCTGAGGGGCTTTTGAATACCGAGGCGGAACTTGTTTTTGATTACTATCAAGATAACCTCATGCGTCTCGTTGGCAAGAAGCTCAATGAGCTTGAAACGTATTCTTTGAAGATCTATTGCTATGGCGCAACAAGGATGACGGCGGAATGGATTTGTTCAGGGGCAACCATGCCAATAGAGATGATTATTGTTGCAAATAAAGTCGCATTGCCTCCATTTGCCCAAAAGATCTTTCTTGCTTGAGGTGTTGTGCTGGTAATTAGCAGGCGTATCAAATAAACGGATCGGATCCTTGCGAAGATTTGTAGACGATTTTTGTTTGCCGTTGAAGCTTTAGTGAGCCGTTTTTACTTATATAGATTGCTTCAAGAGTTTTTAAGGATCAGGCAATGTGTGCTCATGTAGTGATATCCGTTTGTCTTTTTTGGTGTAGATTGCGTTGATACTGCTACGGACGAAGCGAAAAAGTGCGGTCAGCAGAGAACGGTGAGCGTTTAAATTAGACAAAGTTTACTGGGTTATTTAAGTTCAGAGGAAAAAGAAGTAAAACAACAGAAAGGGTAATTGTGTACAATTCGCTTTCGGTGTCACTCTTGGCAAAAAAAATACGAATATACGATAGAAACTGAGCCTAAAGTTTATTACCTTCCTAAATAAGTTATGGATGCCAAGGAAGTTTCGCGACATGCTATGCCACGGAAACTTACCCCCTCCAAATGTGAGTAAGTAAACTTCTGAAACCGTCCATAATTAGAGAAGATACGGTCACCTTCTCGTGTTGCTTATGGAGGCGAACAGCCATCCAGTCGCCTCGTAGCAACATCCTTTAGTTAATCCTCGAAGAATGAAGCAAGTCGGTTTTATAAAAGCTTAACTTTTTTAAAAGAAATTTAAAATTCCCCCTTTACAACTCACTTCTTTGAGGTACTATAGCTAAGCCCTTTGACGAGG